>Ga0160464_100029_pt1 | contig 195212 bp, 181 predicted proteins | sample HID1971I_E11MG_FD_108275 | JGI IMG/M metagenome (GOLD analysis project Ga0160464, IMG submission 108275) | Enriched millipede-associated microbial communities from UW Madison campus, WI, USA - HID1971I_E11 MG | ecosystem: Host-associated > Arthropoda: Insects > Digestive system > Unclassified ...
CATTCAGCCAATCGCCTGTGCCGCGGCCGGTGTGAAGTGCTTAGGCTGGGGATAGCTGTTTCTTTGGTTACTTTCTTTGCAGCAGCAAAGAAAGTGACTGCCGCCCCGCATAGGGGCAGTGCTAATAGACCGACACGAACACGGGATCCGGCAAAAAAACCCCGGATAGCCAACCAAGAGAGACGCAGAACATGACCATCATCCCGATAGAATCCGCGTCTGTCAAAACGACGTGTCCATACTGCGGCGTAGGCTGCGGCGTGAACGCGTCGCCGAAGAACGCGACCGAAGTAACGATTGCAGGCGATGAATCGCATCCGTCGAACTTCGGCCGCCTGTGCGTGAAAGGCTCGGCCCTCGGCGAGACTGTGGGACTCGAAGGCCGCCTGCTCACACCGAAACTGCGCGACAGACACACCGGATCACTCTCCGACGTCTCATGGAACGATGCCCTCGCCACAGTCGCGAGCGGCTTCGCGCGCATCATCGCCGAGCATGGTCCGGATGCGATCGCGTTCTATGTATCGGGTCAGTTGCTCACCGAGGACTACTACGTCGCCAACAAGCTGATGAAGGGCTACATCGGCAGCGCGAACATCGATACGAATTCGCGGCTGTGCATGTCGTCGTCGGTAGCGGGACACAAGCGCGCATTCGGCGAAGACCTCGTGCCCATGAACTACGAAGACCTCGAACTCGCCGATCTCGTCGTGCTGGTCGGCTCGAACACGGCATGGTGTCATCCGATTCTCTTTCAGCGCATCGTGAAGATGAAGGAGAAGCGGCCGGAAATGAAGATCGTCGTGGTCGATCCACGCTATACCGCGACCTGCGAAATGGCCGATCTGCATCTGCCGCTCAAGCCCGGCAGCGACGTTCGGCTCTTCAACGGTCTGCTCGCATTCCTCGCGGAACATGGCGCGACCGATGCCGCTTTCGTCGATGCGCATACTCGCGGTTTCGATGCCGCGCTCGCCGCTGCAGGGCCCGCCGATCTCGCGCAAACCGCGAAGGACTGCAAGCTCGATCAGCACGACCTGATGGCGTTCTACCGCCTGTTCGCACGCACGGAACGCGTCGTGACCGTCTATTCGCAGGGCGTGAACCAGTCGAGCGCGGGCACCGACAAGGTCAACGGCATCATCAACTGTCATCTGGCGACGGGGCGTATCGGCAGGCCGGGGATGGGGCCGTTTTCCTTCACCGGCCAGCCCAACGCGATGGGCGGCCGCGAAGTCGGCGGCCTCGCGAATACGCTCGCCGCGCATCTCGAGTTCGGCGATCCGCTGCACGGCGAGATCGTGCAGACGTTCTGGAATTCGCCCGCAATTGCAGAGCGCGCGGGATTGAAGGCCGTCGAACTGTTCGATGCAATCGAATCCGGCCGCGTGAAAGCGGTGTGGGTGATGGGCACCAATCCGGTCGTGAGCCTGCCCGACGGCGATCGCGTGAAGCGAGCGCTCGAAAAGTGCGAGCTCGTGGTGAGCTCGGACATCATCGAAAAGACCGATACCAACGCATTCGCCGATGTGCTGCTGCCCGCGCTCGGCTGGGGCGAGAAGGACGGCACCGTGACGAACTCGGAGCGGCGCATCTCGCGTCAACGCGCGTTCATTCCTGCGCCGGGCAAGGCGCGCGCGGACTGGCGCATCATCTGCGACGTCGCAACGCGCATGGGCTTCGAAGACTTCGGTTTCGCGGGTCCGCATGAGATCTTCGACGAGCACGCGAGGCTCTCGGCGTATCGCAACGATGCGTCGACGGGCGTGCACCGCGCGTTCGACATCGGCGGTCTCACTGGCCTCGATCGCGCGCAATACGATGCGTTGCAGCCTACGCAATGGCCGCTGCGTTCCGTGCAGGAAGGAAGCATTGCGAGGCTCTTCGAAACGGGCCGCTTCAGTTACGCGGACGGCCGCGCGCGCTTCGTCCCGACAGCGCCGCGCGATCCCGTCAATGCGCCCGACGAAGACTATCCGCTCGTGCTCAACACCGGCCGCGTGCGCGATCAATGGCACACGATGACACGCACCGGCCGCTCCGCGAAGCTCGCGGGACACATCAGCGAATCGTTCATCGACATGCATCCGCAAGACGCGCTCGCATGCGGCGTGCGCGAAGGCGAACTGGCGCGCGTGTCGAGCCGCTGGGGTTCCATGATCGCGCGCGTGCAACACGGCGGCGGCATGCCGCGCGGCAGCGTGTTCGTGCCGATTCACTGGAACGATCAGGTCGCTTCGGATGCGCGCGTCGGTGCGGTGGTCAATCCCGTCGTCGATCCCGTTTCGGGCGAGCCCGAGTTCAAGCACACGCCAGTCGCGATCGAGAAATTTCACGTCACGTGGCACGGCTTTTCGCTGTCGCGCGCCGCGCCCGATCTCGACATGGTCACGCACTGGACGCGTGTGCACGGCGCACATCACATGCGCTACGAGATGGCGGGACGCAATCGCTTCGATACGTCGCATGGCGATCATCACGACTGGGCGCGTGCGCTCTTTCATATCGACGATCGGCACGCGGACTGGATCGAATACGAGGACAAGAGCGCAGGCGTGTATCGCGCGGCGCATGTGGTGGATGAGCGCATCGAGAGTTGCGTGTTCATCTCCGAGCGGCCCGATCTGCCCGCTCGCGCATGGCTCGCAACGCTCTTCGAAAAGGACCGGCTCGACGACGAGGACCGCGCGAGTCTTCTGCTCGGCCAGCCGATCGGCAAGGGCGAGGACACCGGACCGACCGTGTGCTCTTGCTTCGGCGTCGGACGCAATACGATCTGCAATGCGATCCGGGACAAGGGACTGAAAACCGCCGCGGAGATTACGTCGTGCGTAAAGGCGGGCGGCAACTGCGGGTCCTGCGTGCCGGAACTGAAGAAGCTCATCGTCGAGACGGAGATGGCGCGCCTGAGTACGGTCTGACCTTTGCGCGTCTACCTTACAAGCGCGGGCGCAATTCGCCCGTTTGTTTCGTTTTAAAGCCTTCCCACTATACGGGTGAACCCTTGAAAACCCCCGGAAACAGGGCGTTTGCGGGTGTCACCCGGCTCGAATGAGGGGTGGACCACCAAATTTCTCACGAATTGTTACGACGTGAAATGTAATGTTGGTTGCCCCACGCAGCGCCCGCTTCATCTTCCGTAAAGTCACATCAAACGCAGGCAATTGAAAGACCAAAGCCTGAGAAAACATAAGAAGTGATACGGGGATTGCGATGAAGAAGAACGCAAATCAAATCGACCAGGCGGAAGACCAACGCGCCACGATCCGCTCGACGGAAGCCAGAAGCCCGTCACAAGCACACATCGACCTGTTGCACGAACGACGACTTCCGCTGATGGAAGTCCGCGACGTTCGCGCATCGCACTGCTCCTGACCGGTTAGCCCGCGCCCCTGGCGCGTCCCATTTCAAACGCTCGCTGATTTTCACGCTGGTTCGCCGAAGTGAAATTCAGGCAGGCGTTTGAAATAGGAATACTAACTAAATGAATTACTCGCTGTGCCCGCTACATACCGGCGTCGATGTAGCTGGAATTGACCGTGCGCCTACACTTGGAGACTTCAACATGCAACGCAAACTGATCGCAGCAGCAGCCGTCCTCTCCCTCGTTTCCGCCGCTGCTTTCGCAACGGGCACGAACTCCAGCTCGAGCTCGACGTCGGGCGGCAACACCGCAGCAGCCGTGTTCGGCTACGGTTCGTTCACCGCAACGAACGCCGGCATCGCCAACGGCAATGCATCGGCACTCGCTGGTCAAGGCTTCGGCGTGACGGGCAACGCGACCAACGCGACGACCGGCCACATCAACACGTCGTCGGCTGGCGGCAAGGGCTTCGGTGGCTCGACGGCAACGGGCACCTCGGGCGCCGACGCTGCTGCGAACGCCTGGAGCAAGCTGGGCGGCGGCTGGCGTTAAGCACGCGGCGACGGAGGGCGGACTTCGCCGCAACGGGGTTCGCTGATCCGCAACCGACGTGCCCGTAGTTCAAACAACAAATAACGAAATCCAATCTTATTTATTCGATAAGGAATGCCAATCATGAAACGCACTCTGATCGCTGCTGCACTGCTCTCGTTCGTCTCCGTCGCCGCGATGGCCACGACCACGAACTCCAGCTCGTCCTCGACCTCGGGCGGCTCGACCTCCGCTTCGGTCTCGGGTTTCGGCCATTTCACCGCCAGCAACTACGGCACGGCTAACGGCAACGCGCAATCGATCGCCGGCAACGCTTTCGGCGTGACGGGCAACGCCACCAACGCCACGACGAGCCACACCAACACGTCGAACGCGGGCGGCTTCGGTCACGGCAACGCACAAGCGGGCGGCACCTCGGGCGCGGACGCAGCGGCCAATGCATGGAGCAAGCTGGGCGGCGGCTGGCGTTAAGCCGGCCTCAGAGCCCAAGGCAGAGGCGGCGTCATGACGAGCGCGTGCTCGCGGAACTCCGCCTTTGCCGAACCCTATAAAAAAACTCTAAGTCGTCCGGGACCGTCATGCGCTGTGAGGTCCCCTTTCTTCCGGAGCACCTAATGAACAAGACCACTTTGCAATTGGCATGCGCGGTTCTGTTTTGCGCCGCACAACTGGCCCACGCCGATACCACGGCCAATTCCTCGTCGGGCTCGGTGTCGGGTTCGACGTCCACGGGCATCGGCCAGGGCGGCGGTTCGAGCCTGAACAACATCGGCACGTCGGCGAACTCGACGGCCAACACCAGTTCCAATTCGTCGTCGGTGGGCGGTCTCGGCGTCGCGACGGCGAGCGGCGGGCGTTCGTCGGCACAGGGCGGTTCGTCGAACGTCAATATCTCGCTGTCGATGCCGCAGCTCACGAACTCGGGCACGGATGCGAGCGGCACCGACGCGACCAACAAGGCAGCCACGGGCCCCGGTTCGAGCGCCTTCGACACGCGCACGACGGTCGACTACAACCAGAGCTCGTACTCGGTGCGCACGACGCCGTCGATCGCCGCCCCCGCGCTCACGACGACGCTCTCCGACACCTGCATGGGCTCGGCGAGCTTCGGCCTGTCGATCACGGGCTTCGGCGCGACCGGCGGCACGACGCTCGTCGATCAGGCTTGCGTACGCCGTCTCGATGCACGCGAATTCCGCGCAATGGGTCTGACCGATGTCGCGCTCGCACTCCTGTGCCAGAGCGACGCGAACCGCCGCGCAGTCGAAGCGACCGGCCATCTGTGCCCGGGCACGACCACGCCGCTCGCGAAGTCGGGCGCTGACGCAGTGCTGTCGGACGACGAAAAGTATCGCGATCCGCTGATCCGCGAGCGCCTCGGCCTGCCGGTGACCGCCGCCAACAATCCGGAAGTCAACCTCAAGTCGCAGGACGCCGCGAAGCAGGCTCAGCCGGCGCCCGCGAAGCAGGTCGCGCAGCCGACGCCGGTCGCAGCGCGCGTGTACGATCATTCCGATGGTGCGAACGGCGTCGAAGTCGCGAGCACGCCCATCGGCGAGAAGATCGAAGTCTCGCTGGTGAAGTGAGGAAGCAGCAGGTTCGATGGCAAAGTGGTGCCGTGGAACTGTAGAGACGCGCCTGGGTAGCCAGGCCGTCTCTCCCTTTGAAGGGTTGGCTCTGAAAGACTGGTCCCGGAGAGTCAACCCTCGTTTTCCCGCTGAGGCATGCGATGAAGAGTCACAAGAAAATGGCGGCCATCGCGCTCGCGGCGAGTGCGGCTGTGTCGATGATGCCGTCGAGCGCGCACGCCGATGCCAGCGCCGGCGTGATCTGGGCCGCGAACCCGGCAGGCGTGCAGCCGATGCCCGGTGCGCAGGCGCTCGCGCTCCTGCCTTCGAGCGGCTACGTGCCCTTGCAGAGTTCGGGCGGCAAGTGCCTGCTCGTCGCGCGGCGCGGCACGCAGATCGTCGCGGTGGAATTGTCGCCGCTCACGAACGGCGCGAAAATCGTCGGCTGGAAGCCGCAGGAAATCGACATGAGCACGCTCACGTCGAAGTGGGGTTATACGCCGCCGAAATCATCGGTCGATACGAAGAGCTTCGGCAATCCCGTCACGAACGCGATGTCGGAACAAGGCAAGACCGATACGTCGAAGGGCGGATCGTATGCGCGCGCGAGCAGTTGGGGCAACGGCAACGTCGAAGCGCATAGCAGTGCGATCGCGTCGTCTTCGGGCGAGACCGAAGCTGCCGAGTCCGTGACGGTGAACGGCAAGACGTATCGCAAGTACAGCCATTTCAAGCCAGCGACGGCCGACGCGCCGGTCGCTGCATCGGACGAATACTTCTGTCAGTGACGCATACGCTTCATGTCGTCGCGGACTTCGTTTCGACGACCGGCGGCACGGGCAAGGCTACTTCCTCCGCGGTCCGGGGTTCATTGCCGAAACGCGCGACCGAAAACGAGAACGTGTTGATGCCGTGCTCGCTCGTCGCCGACACCGTGCCGCGATGCATCTCCGCCACTGCCTTCACGATGGCGAGCCCGAGGCCGTGATTCTCGCGGCTGTTCGTACGTGAGCTCTCCGCGCGATAGAAGCGGTCGAAGAGATGCTCCTTCACGTGCGGCTGGATCAGCTCGCCCGGATTGGCCACCGCGATACGGATGCGCCCATGCTCGCGCATGATCGACACGGAAATGGTCGCGCCCGGCGCGCAATGCTGGATCGCGTTCATCACGAGATTGGACAGCGCGCGTCCGAACAGCGACGTGTTGACGAACGCGCGTGCATCGCCGCTTGCGACCGCGCGAACCTGCGCTTCTTCCAGCGGAATTTCCAGAAACTCGAGCGTCCGGTTGACCTCCGCCGCGAGCGACACTTCGACGAGTCCGGTCGCGCGCTCGCCCTGATCGGCGCGGGCCAGAAACAGCATGTCGTTGATGATCGCGCGCACGCGCTCGAACTCTTCGAGATTCGATTGCAGCGTATGCCGCAATTCATCGATCGAGCGGTCGCGCGTCAACGCCACTTCGGTCTGACCGATGAGGATCGTGACCGGCGTGCGCAGCTCGTGGGCGACATCGGCGTTGAAGGATTCGAGCCGGCCGTATGCGTGATCGAGCCGTTCCAGCGCGCCGTTGAAGGACTTTGCGAGATCGTCCAGTTCCATCGGCAGCGCGCGCGTGTTCAGGCGCTGCGAGCGATTGTTCGGGCTCAGCTTGGATGCATCGCGTGTGAGACGCGCGAGCGGTGCGAGGCCGAGACGCGCGACCGAATAACTCAGCAGCAGCACCGCGACGGTCGATAGCGCCATGAACGCGGCCAGCGCGAGACCGAATGCGCGCATCGTATGGACGTTCGGCGAGCAATCGATCGCGACGAAGAGTTGCAAGGGCGGACGGTCCGCGTTCGGCGGAATCGTCAGCGTGGTCATCAGCATGTCGTAGGCGCGGCCTTCGGGACGAAAGCGCACATAGCCGCCCATCACGCGTTTGGTGATGTGGCCCGCGGGCGGCGAGCCGTATTCGAAGCGCGGATCGTTGCTGGAGACGGCGAAGAGCGTGGAACCGTCGCGCGGTGTGATGTCGGCGAGCTTCTCCTTCGCGATCTTCCATTTGTCCGGGTTCGATACATGCGTGACGATGAGCCGCGCGACTTCTGCGCGATTGTCGAGCGAGTCGCGCAGATGCTGCTCCAGTTGCACGCGCAGCACCAGAAAGAGCCCGGAGCCGACGAGCGAAAACACGAACAGGGCGACGAGCGCGAACATCACGGCGAGGCGCCGCGAGATGGAGCGCTGCGTGCGCGGTTCGTCCGAAGAGGATGCCCACTGCATGTTCATGATGGTCTCGCGTCTTCCCTTGCATCGCGCGTGTCGCGGGCTTCGCGCACTTCGAGCACGTAGCCCATGCCGCGCACGGTATGCAGCAGTTTCGTGCGGAACGGTCCGTCGAGTTTCGCGCGCAGCCGCTTGATCGCCGTTTCGACGACGTTCGTGTGGCTTTCGAAATCGACTTCCCAGACGAGCTCGGTGATCGCGGTCTTCGAGAGAATGTCGCCGTGACGGCGCGCGAGCACGGAGAGCAACTGGAACTCCTTCGCGGTGAGATCGAGCCGTACGCCATCGCGTGTCGCGCGGCGGCCGATCAGATCGACATACAGATCGCCGACGGAAATGAGCGTCGATTCCTGCGCGCGCGTGCGGCGCGCGAGCGCATGCAGACGCTCGACGAGTTCGAGAAACGAGAACGGCTTCGTGAGATAGTCGTCCGCGCCTTCGCGCAGCCCGCGCACACGATCGTTGATGTGATCGCGTGCGGTGAGCATGATGACCGGCGTGGATTTTTGCAGGCGCAGCGCCTTCAGTACCGAGAAGCCGTCGCGTCTTGGCAGCATCACGTCGAGCACGATTACGTCGTAGTCGTATTCGATGGCGAGATGCGTGCCTTCCTCGCCGTCCATCGCGATGTCGACGACCCAGCCTTGCTCGGTCAGCCCCGAGCGCAGGTAATCCACCACTTTGTGTTCGTCTTCGACTATCAGGACTTTCATGCCTGGCACCTGTGCGCGTTCAGTGTGTATTTACCGTATTGTTCAAATGCCTACTATACGAGTCTCGCGGGCATCTTGCTTACGTTTCGATCGAGGTCAGCGCGCGGGCGGTTTGTCGGCTGCATTCGCCATTTCTTCGCCATCGTGCGCCGCGTCATTCACGTTCCATCCGCCGCCCAGCGCCTTCACGAGCGCCACCGATACGGTGCGCTGCTGCCCGTGAATCTGCACGTCCTGACGCTCGCTCGCGAGTAATTGCTGCTGCGCGGTGATCACATCGAGATAGGCGACGAGGCCGCCCGAATAGCGATCGTTCGCAAGCGACAGCAAGCGCCGCGCATCTTCGACCGCCGCGTGCGACTGGTTCGCCGCGCCGTCGAGCACCGACAATCCGACGATGCCGTCCTGCACTTGCTGAAACGCGCCGAGCACGGTCTGCCGATAATTCGCGACGGCCGCGACATAGCCCTGATTCGCGAAGTCGACGGCGGCCGAGCGCCGTCCGCCATCGAAGACGACCTGGCTTGCCATCGTCCCGATGGTCCACAAAAGACTCGGCGCGGAGAAGAGGCTCGAGAACGCGGTGCTCTCCCAGCCGACCGTGCCGTTCAACGTGAGGCTCGGAAAGAACGCCGCCTTCGCGACACCGATCTGCGCATTGGCGGCGGCCATCGCGCGCTCAGCGGAGGCGACATCGGGCCTGCGCTGCAACACGTCGCTCGGCACGCCGAGTGGAATCGGCGGAAGCGGGCGCTCGTTCAGCGCGGGCGCAATCGAGAACTCCGGCGCGGGCGTGCCGACGAGCGCGGCGATCGCGTGCTCGAATTGCGCGCGTGTATTCAGAAGCAGTTGCGCCTGCACGCGCGTCTGGTCGAGCAGCGCCTGTTGCTGCAAGACGTCGAGGCCGGATACCGCGCCCAGATCGTGTTGCGCCTTCACGTAGTCGAGCGCTTTGTTCTGAAGATCGACGGAGCGATTGAGCACGTCGATTTCGGCGTCGAGCTCGCGCATCGAGAAGTAGTCGCTCGCGAGATCGGTGGTCAGCACGAGTCGCGCGTTCGCGAGATCGTCGCGCGACTGGTCCGCCGACGCACGCGCGCCTTCCACCTCGCGTCGAATGCGGCCGAAGAGATCGACGTCGTAATCGACGGTCGGCGCGAGCTTCAGATCGTTCTGCACGGTCGAGCTGTTCGGCGTCGCGTAGTTGTTGACAGGCCGGTTGCGCGAAATGCGCGAGCGCGACGCGTTCGCGCCGAGATCGATTTCAGGCAGCGCGAGCGAGGACGTCTGCGCAAGCGTCGCGCGTGCCTGAGCGTAGTGCGCGCTCGCGGCGGCGAGCGTCTGGTTTTGCGCGAGCGCCTGCGTTTCGAGGCCGGTCAGCGTGTCGTCGTCGAATGTCTGCCACCAGCCGAGCGCGAGCGGCGCATGCGAAGGCTCGCCCACGCGCCAGTACGAATCCGTCTTCCATGTTGGCGGCGTTTCGGCCACGGGCCGGCGATAGTCAGGCCCGACCGTGCACGCGGCGAGCATCGAAACGAGCGTGATGCAAAGCGCGGCTTTCATGATGTGGCCTTGTTACCCGAAGCAGGCTGCTGTTGCTTCTGCTGCGGCGCGATCACGACATGATCGCCATCCGCGACCGAATCGCTCGGGTTGATGATGACCTTGTCCGTCGCGTCGATGCCGCTCTCGATTTCGAGCGATTGCCCGAGATCCTGCGCGATCACGATCTTGTGCAGACGCACGTGGCCGTCGGCATCGACGACCGCGAGACGCGGGCCTTCCGAACGAAACAGCAGCGCGTTGCCCGGCACCAGCAGGCGCGCATGCGCGGTCGCGGGCACCGCGACCTGCACGTACGCGCCGGGACGCAGACGGCCATCGGGATTCGGCAATGTCACTTCGACCTGCAATGAGCGCGTGGGTACGTCGATCGCGCCGGAGATGTGCGTGATCTTGCCGTGAAACTGCTGGCCGGGCAGCTCCGCCTGCGAGACCGTCACGTCCTGTTCGAGCGAAACATTCTGCGCATACGCCTGCGGCAATTGCACGAACACGCGCAACGGATCGGACTGCGCGAGCGCGAAGAGCGCGCGGCTCGTGCCGCTGCCCGCATCGATGAGATCGCCCACATCGACATTGCGCTGCGTGACGACGCCCGCGAACGGCGCGACGATGCGCTTGAACGATTCGAGCTGACGCAGGCGCTTCACGTTGGCGTCCGCTGCGGCGAGGTTCGCGACATCCTGGTTGTAGGTGCTTTGCCGTTCGTCGAGTTCCTGTTGCGACACCGCATCGCGCTGACGCAATCGCTGCCAGCGTTCGAGCGAGCTCTTGGCGAGACCGAGGCTCGATGCCGTCTGATCGCGTTGCGCGACCGCCTGCGCGAGTTCCTGATCGATCTCGGGCGTATCGAGATCGGCGAGCACCTGGCCTTGCTTCACGCGTGCGCCGATATCCACATACCAGTGCAACAGATAACCCGTTGCGCGTGCATAGATCGGCGATTCGACGAAGCCGCGCAGCGTGCCCGGCAAGGTCGTTTCACCGCCGCCATCGGTTTGCGTCGGCAACACGACGTTCACATACTGCTGCGCGTTCTGTTGCGTGCGCGAGGCGATCGAGCGGCTATGCAGCACGTCGGTGACGACGGTGCGCGCAGCGCCGATCGCGAGCAACGCGAGCACGATGACGAGCGCGATCTTCGCGCGCTTCCATTCGACCTGGCGCGGCGGCAGCGCGGGCCCTTCGTTCGGGTCGCGAGCGGGAATCGCAAGCGATGCGTGGTTCTTTTCGGTCATGTTCGTCGGGATGCTGTGATGTCAGTGTTGGCCGCTGCCGTTTTCATGCTGCGCCGGGCCCTTGCGCGCGGCGCGGCGCGCGAGACGCGCATGGATGCCCGCAAAGACGAGCGGCACGAAAAAGAGCGTGGAAACCGTTGCGAAGAGCAGGCCGCCGATCACGGCGCGGCCGAGCGGGGCGTTCTGCTCCGCGCCTTCGCCGAGACCGAGCGCCATCGGAATCATGCCGATGATCATCGCGAACGCGGTCATCAAGACGGGGCGTATGCGGCTCGCGCCCGCTTCGAGCGCGGCGGTGAGCGGCGGCATGCCGGCGTTCAGGCGCTGACGCGCGAACGACACCATCAGAATGCTGTTCGCGGTCGCGACGCCCATCGTCATGATCGCGCCGGTGAGCGCGGGCACGCTTAAGTGCGTGCCGGTGAGAAAGAGCATCCAGATGATGCCGGCGAGCGCAGCGGGCAACGCACTTACGATGATGAGCGGATCGACCCACGACTGGAAGTTCACGACGATCAGCAGATACACGAGCACGATCGCCATCGCGACGCCGAGACCGAGTCCGAAGAACGACGTGCGCATCGTTTCGACCTGGCCGCGCACGACGATCTGGCTGCCGCGCGGAAGCGTCTTGCGCGCTTCATCGACGAGATGATTCACCTGCCGCGCGACGCCGCCGAGATCGCGCCCTTCGACGCTCACGAAGAGATCGATCACGGGCCGGATGTTGTAGTGCGTGACCACCGCGAACTGATTCTCGGGCGCGATGCGCACGAGATTGCCGAGCAGTTGCGTCGGGCCGTTGATCGATGCGGACACCGGCGTGCGCAGCAGCTCGTCGATCGACGAGATCTGATACTGCGGCGTCTGCACCGCGAGGTTGTACTCGACGCCATTGCGCGCATTGAACCAGAAGCCCGGCGCGGTTTGCGAACTGCCCGACAGCGAAACGAGCACGTTCTGCGCGACGTTGCTCGCGGAGAGATTCAGTTGCTGCAGGCGCGTGCGATCCATCTGCAGGTTGATCGCGGGTTCATCGAGCTTCTGCTGGATGTGCGTATCGACATTGCCGGGAATCATGCGGACCTGCTTCATCAGCTTGCTCGCGACTTCGAAATTCGCCTGCGCGTTCTGCCCTTGAATCTGCACGTCGATGGCGGCGGGCAGGCCGAAGTTGAGGATCTGCGTGACGATGTCCGCGGGCTGAAAGAAGAACTCGACGCCAGGAAAGCGGCGCGGCAGCAGCGCACGCAATTCGTCGATGTATTTTTGCGTCGGCGCATGATCGGGATTGAGCGCGACCTGGATTTCGCCGTCGAGCGTGCCGATCGTTCCCGCGTTGCTGTACGAGAGATTGATGCCGCTATAAGGCAGGCCGAGGTTATCGAGTATGGTGGCGAGTTCGTCCTGCGGCACGATCTGGCGCACGACCTTTTCGACTTCATCCGCGAGACGCGCGGTTTCCTCGATGCGCGTGCCGGTCGGCGCGCGCATGTGCATGCGGATATCGCCCGCATCGACGCTCGGAAAGAAATCCTCGCCGAGCACGAACACGAGCGCCGTCGAGAGCAGACAGAAGCCGAGAAAGAGCGTGGCGAACAGGCGCCTTTTCACGAGCAGCGTCGACAAAATGACGATATACGCGCCGCGCATGCGCTCGAAGCCGCGATCGAAGCGACGATGCAAACGCATGAAGACATTCGGCTTCGCTTTCGCATCGGGCGCGTGGGCGTGCCCCATCAGAAGCATCGCGAGCGTCGGAACGAGCGTGCGCGAGAGAATGTACGACGCGATCATCGCGAACACGACGGCTTCCGCGAGCGGCACGAACAGGAACTTGGCGACGCCGGTGAGAAAGAACATCGGCACGAACACGATGCAGATGCATAGCGTGGAAACGAGCGCGGGCACCGCGATTTCACCCGCGCCTTCAAGAATCGCGTCATGCAGATTCGTGCCCAGATGCAGATGCCGTTCGATGTTTTCGATCGTCACCGTCGCATCGTCGACGAGAATGCCGACTGCGAGCGCGAGGCCGCCCAGCGTCATGATGTTGATGGTCTGCCCGAGCGCATGCAGCACGATCAATGACGAGAGTATCGAGAGCGGAATCGAGATCGCGATGATGCACGTGCTGCGCCAGTTGCCGAGAAAGAGCAGGATCATCGCGGCGGTGAGGGCGGCTGCGATCAGCGCCTCGCGCACCACGCCCTGCACGGCGGCCTTCACGAACACGGACTGATCGAAGAGCGCGCTGATCTTCAGATCGGGCGGCAGCGACGCGCGCGCTTGCGGCAAGAGGTCCTGCAGCGTGTTGACGATGGAAAGCGTCGACGCGTTGCCGTTCTTCAGCACCGATATCAGCACGCCGCGATGCCCGTCCTGCCGCACGATATTGGTCTGCGGCGAGAAGCCGTCGCGCACGTGCGCGACTTCGCGCAGATAAGTCGTCGCGCCGTTGATGGTGCGCACGGGAATATCGTTCAGACCCGCGACGGTCGCGGGCGAACCGTTCATGTTGATCGTGTATTCGCGCGGGCCGATCTTCGCGGTGCCGGTCGGCAGGATCAGGTTCTGCGCATTGACGGCCTGCACGACATCGGTCGGCGTGAGGCCCTTGGCGAGCAGCGCGCGCGTGTCGAGATCGACGGAGATGAGGCGCGTCTTGCCGCCATAGGGATAAGGCACGGCCGCGCCGGGAATCGTCACGAGTTGCGGGCGCAGGAAGTTGAGCGCGGTGTCGTTCAGGTCCTGCTCGGACTGCTTCGGGCTGGAAAGGCCCAGCTGGATCACCGGAATGCTCGACGCCGAATAGCTGATGACGAGCGGCGGCGTCGCGCCCGGCGGCATCTGCTTCAGTTGCGCTTGCTCGACGGCGACGGTCTGCGCGATCGCGGTCTGGATGTTCGCCGTCGGCTGCAAAAAGAGCTTGATGATCGCGATGCCCGGCAGCGATTGCGACTCGATGTGCTCGATGTTGTTCACGGTCGTCGTGAGACTGCGTTCGTTGACCGACGTGATGCGATTGGCAATGTCCTGCGAGGACAGGCCCGTGTAGTTCCAGATGATGCTGACGACGGGAATATCGATTTCCGGAAGCACGTCCACCGGCGTCGTCAAAAGGACGAAGGGCGTCGCCAGCAGAATCATGATGGCCATCACGATGAACGTGTAGGGCCGCTTAAGCGCAACGTTGACTATCCACATTGAGTCGTTCGGAAGATGCTGGGGAAGGGCGCTGCGAAAGAGGCGAGTGCGGCGCGCGAGACGCAATGACGGAACGAGGCGTGCGGTTCGCCATCCGTGTCGCTATGGTAGTGGCCGGGTGCCAACGACAATATGACGTGAATATGGCGCGACTGTCAGATAAGGCGATTTGAAAGCAAGCTTGCGAAAGCGCGCGGTAGGAATGCGTGCATTCTTTTGAATTGCTTGGGAAGAGCTTTGGGGAATAGCGCGGCTGATGCGCGGGTAACGCTCAGTGTTGGCGTGCAGCGAGACGGCGCGGGATCATTCGCGGTCGATGGGAGCCGCGCGTGTCTCTTCGATGAGAATGTCTGCTTGCCTATTGCGGCGTCTGGCCGAGCGGTGTCGTCGACATCGTGCGTCCGGAAGACGAGCTGCCATCCGTTGAAGCGCCATATGCGCTTTGCGTGCTGACCTTCGCTTCCGCTGCCTGGATGTCGGCGGGATAGAAGGCGTCGCGCTCGGACGGGTTATAGCCGGCTTGCTCGACGCGTTGCAGGTCCTGTCTGACCTGTGCGCGCGTCAGGCCGTCGGACTGTTGTGCGAGCGCGGTCAGCGGTGCGACGGCGAGCGCGATCATGGCGATGCGTGTGACCAGTTTCATGGCGTACTCCTCATGTGCGTGAAGGATGAACGCGGCGTGCGGGTGTGCGATTTGCAGCGTCGGCACGCTTACCACAGCCACCACTGGATTCTATGTGTAGCACCGTGACGACATGCTGGCGATCAGATGGCGTTATCGTCAGATTGGAGCGCGCGCTGAACACGAGGAAGAAGCATCGAAGGGCTGTCTGAAATCGCGTGTGGCCGATGATAGACTCGCCCGCGAGAGCGGTTTGTAAGCCACTTAAAATCAGGAACCGATAAATTGCCTTTCAATCTGCCGACCACAGCCACCGCGCCGTTTTGTCCATCGGAAGTCAAGGGCTCGGTGGCTGTTTCACCGGGCGCGCCGCTCTGGAAAAAGCTTTTGCAATTCGCGGGACCGGGCTTGCTCATTTCCATCGGGTATATGGACCCCGGCAACTGGGCGACGGACATCGAAGCCGGATCGCGTTATGGCTATAACCTGCTCTTCGTGGTCGTGCTGTCGAGTCTCGCGGCGATGGTGCTGCAATGCCTTTCCATGAGGCTCGGCATCGTCACGGGAAAGGATCTCGCGCAGCTATCGCGCGAGCGCTATGCAAAACCCGTCGCGAATGTGCAATGGATGCTGGCGGAGTTGTCGATCATCGCGTGCGATCTCGCGGAAGTGCTGGGCGGAGCGCTCGCGTTTCACTTGCTGTTCGGTGTTTCGCTGATATGGGGCGTGGTGCTCACCGCATTCGATACGCTCATCGTGCTCGGATTGAAGGGCAAGAACTTTCGCGATCTCGAAGCGATCATGCTCGGGCTGATTGCGACGATCGGCGTGGGTTATGTCGTCGAACTCGTGCTCGTCAAGCCGCATTGGCCTTCCATCGCCGCGGGGCTCGTGCCTTCGATTCACGCGTTGAGCGAGCGCGAACCGCTCTATCTCGCGATAGGCATTCTCGGCGCGACCGTGATGCCGCATAACCTGTATCTGCATTCGTCGATCGTGCAGACGCGTGTCGTGAATCGCGATGCGAAGAGCCTCGCGTCGGCGATCCGTTTCTCGCGGCTCGACACCATCGTGTCGCTGGTTCTTGCGCTGCTCATCAATGCGGCGATCCTGATTCTCGCGGCATCGGCGTTCCATGCGACGGGGCATACGCAAGTCACCGAAATCGAGGATGCGTACAAGCTGCTTGCACCGATCGTCGGCACCGGGCTTGCCGCAGTTCTTTTTGCGGTGACGCTATTCGCGTCGGGACAAAGCTCCACGTTCACCGGAACCATCGCGGGGCAGGTGATCATGGAAGGGTTCCTGAACCTGAAGATTCCCTGCTATCAGCGAAGGTTCATCACGCGGGCGCTGGCGCTCGTGCCGGCATTGATCGGCGTGTATGTGATGGGGAACGGCGCAGTCGGGAAGCTGCTCGTCGCGAGTCAGGTCGTGCTGAGCTTGCAGTTGCCGTTCGCGCTTTATCCATTGATTAGGATGACGAGCGATCGAAGCCTGATGGGGACATTCGCGAACAAGCCGCACATGAAGTTCTTCGCGTGGCTGCTGTTCGTCGTGATCAGCGCGGCGAACATATGGCTCGTCGTGCAGACGGCGACGGAGTGGATCGGCTGATCGAATATGAGCGCCATGCACCGGTCACGTACATGGCGCGCCACCCACCTTTACTGGGCCGACAGATAGAACGCCTGGTCTCGTTGCGGCGTCACGCCGACGATCGTGAGCTGCCCGTTCACGACAGTCGCTTCGACGGACACCGACACGTTGCTGAGAGCACATAACGAGCCCGTGAAATTCAGCGTGCCGTCGAGCAGATGCTTGCCGGTCGGGCGCGGTTTGAAGCTGCCCGTGAACGTGCAGGCATTCTGTGTGCCCTTGGCCGTGCCGTCGGCGGCGACCGTGATCGTCGAGACCGGCGTGACGCCCGCGCCGCTGGTCCACGCGCGCGCGACGTCGCCGATGGCGATCGGCGTGTCGTATGTCGCGTTGTAGTTGCCGTTGAAGCTCGTGGCGGTCGTATCCGGGCTGACGAAGAGGCTCGTCGTCGCCGTGAGCGCGCTCTTCGCGGTGAAGTTGCCGGACAGCGTGCCGGCGCGAATCGCGCCAAGCGTGTGAAAGCCGACAGTCGCCGGATCGGTGAACGCGCCATCCGTTGCCGTCATGATGCCTTCGATCAGCCAGACAAACGAACCGTTCTGCGTATAGATACTGAAGTACTGGCCGGTTTCGAGGACGATGGTCTGTGCCGCAACCGACTGCGACGAATTCACCGAGCCGTACCAGATGCCTTCCGGCAACGCGTGGGACGGATTGGGGACGCAGGACTTCGTCAGCGTGCCGAGGTCGGTCTTGCAGGTCTGATCGTCGCCCCCGCCTCCGCAGGCGGCGAGTATGGGCAGGGCGAGCAGCATCAGCTTCGATAAGAGTTTCATAGCGTATTGTGGGTCTTTGTAGTAGGCACGGACTGCGGCTCTCTTTACGGCGCACCGACAAGGGGTTAACGGAACATCGGCGAAAAACTTTAGATGCGCGGACCACGCTGCTGAATATCGAGTGCAAAGAAAAGCGCCATGCCTTTGCAGGCATGGCGCTTTGACCCGATCCGGCGAATCCCTACTTCACCACCGCGACCGGCGCATTCGATTTGGCCGCCACTGCCGATGGAATCGCCGCATCGACAGGCCGCGTCTCATCCACCGTGGTCCGTCCGCCATCGCGGAAGAACGCCTGCTCGGCCGCCTTGTTCAGCACGAGAATACTGATCCGCCGATTCGTAGGCTCATCGACGACATCCTTGTTGAGCGGCAGCACGTCGGCCAGCCCGCGCACCTGCAGCACCTTGCTTTCCTTCATGCCGCCCGCGACGAGCGCGCGTCTTGCCGCATTGGCGCGCTCACTCGAGAGTTCCCAGTTCGAATAGCCCGCCTGACTGCCCGAATAGGCCACCGCATCCGTATGACCCGCGATCGATACGCGGTTATCGACATCGTTCAGCGATGCGCCGATGTTGGTCAGGATCGTCGTTACATAACCTTCGATCTTCGAGCTGCCGGAGGCGAACATCGGCCGCTTGAGCGAATCGACGATCTCGATGCGCAATCCTTCGCTCGTGATCGCGATGCGAATCTGATCCTTGAACGCGCGCAACGCGGGCATCTGCTCGATGAGCGCCATCAGCTTCTGCTTGAGCTGCTGCAGCTTCTGCAAGTCTTCCATCGCGACGGCCGCGCGCGCGATCGATTGCGGCACGGGCTGCGCCTGACTCTTCTTGCCTTCACCCGGACGCGTGCTCGACAAATCCTTGCCGCCGCCCGTGATGACGCTCGTATGCGCCGACGCGCCGCCATCGTTGCCAAAGAGCGCGGAGAGCGGCGTATTGAAGTACTGCTCGATGCCTTCCTTGTCGTACTTCGAGGTCGAGCCGAGCAGCCACATCAGCAGAAAGAACGCCATCATCGCGGTGACGAAGTCGGCGTAGGCGATCTTCCACGCGCCGCCATGATGACCGTGGCCGTGCGCCTTCTTCTTGCGCTTCACGACGACGGTAGGCGCGAGCACCGATTGCAGCGGATCGCGTGATGGTTTCTCAGCCATGATGTCTATGCCGTGAAGTTAGGAGGCCGACTTCGGCATCTTGGTTGCGCGCACCGCGTCATCGAGTTCCTTGAAGCTCGGACGGTCGGCGGTGAAGAGCACCTTGCGGCCGAACTCGACGGCGACCGTCGGCGCATAGCCGTTCATCGATGCGAGGAGCACGGACTTCACGCACTGGAACGGTTTTGCTTCGGCCGCGCCCTTGGCGTTGAGCAGATCCGCGAGCGGGCCGATGAAGCCATACGCCAGCAGAATGCCGAGGAAGGTGCCGACGAGCGCACCCGCGATCATCTCGCCGAGCACCGCGGGCGCTGCGCCCACCGAGCCCATCGTGTGCACGACGCCCATCACGGCCGCCACGATACCGAACGCGGGCAGGCCGTCCGCCATCTTCTGGATCGCATTGGCCGCGACCGCGCTTTCGGTGTGATGCGTCTCGAGTTCCTCGTCCATCAGATCCTGCATTTCGAGCGCGTTGACGTTGCCCGCCGACATCATGCGCAGATAGTCGACGATGAAATCGAGCAGATGATGATCGGCCATCACGTGCTCGTACTTCTGAAAGACCGGGCTGGACTCGGGCGCGTCGACATCGGCTTCGAGCGCCATCATCCCTTCCTTGCGCGCCTTCTGAAGCAGTTCGTAGAGCAGCGCGATCAGCGCGAGATACTTCTCTTTCGAGTAGCCGCCGCCCTTGAAGGCCTTCGGGATGGATTGCAGCGTTTTCTTGAGCGTGGCCGTCGGATTCGATACGACGAACGCGCCGATCGCCGCGCCGAAAATACACAGCAGCTCGAACGGTTGCACGAGGGCGGCGAGGTGGCCGCCGACGCCGATGAAGCTTCCGATCACCGAGCCGATAACCAGGACCCATCCGATGATGACAAACATGTTTTCTCCGCAAATGTCCGGGCGCCGCGAGCCGTGCGTGCTCGGGATTGAGGCGCGCACGGCTCGCGACGCATTGTTTCGCTTGTTGTGGGGCTTATCGGCTTTTAATCACCGGACATTTAGGGTGACGCGCGCAACTTTTTCTGCGCAAATGTTTGCGGAGTAAATCTTACGTTCGTTCGCGATACAGTCTCATGCCGTTCGAGGCGATTACGTCGCGGGTAATGGATCGTGCGCACGGGCTCGTCTAACATCGGTCGCATGAACTCGACCCTTGCACACTCCGCCATGCAATCGAGCGTCGGCACGCTGTTGCGCGAATGGCGTCAGCGGCGACGCCTGAGCCAGCTCGATCTCGCCGGCGTCGCGGACGTCTCCACGCGTCATCTGAGCTTCGTCGAATCGGGACGCTCGCTACCGAGCCGCGAGATGCTCTTGCGCCTCGCCGAGCAACTCGACGTGCCGCTGCGCGAGCGCAATACGCTGCTCGTCGCGGCTGGTTATGCGCCGCTGTATCGCGAGCGCGCGCTCGCCGATCCGCAACTCGCCGCCGCGCGCCGCGCTGTCGATCTCGTGTTGAAGGGGCACGAGCCTTATCCCGCGCTCGCCGTCGATCGTCACTGGACGATGGTCGCGGCCAACGCGGCGTTCGCGCCGCTCGTCGCATCGGCGGATGAAGAACTGCTCGCGCCGCCGGTGAACGTGCTGCGCCTGTCGATGCATCCGCAAGGTCTCGCCGATGTCATCGACAACTGGCACGAGTGGCGCGCGCATCTGCTCGCGCGTCTGCGCCGGCAAATCGACGTCTCGGGCGACGCGACGCTCGCCGCGCTCTTCGCGGAACTCGAAGCGTATCCCGCGCCCGCCCATGCCGGGCATGCGACGCGAGCGGACACCGATCCGGTCGTCGTGCCGCTGCGCATGCGCACGCAATACGGCGTGCTGTCGTTCTTCAGCACGACGACGGTCTTCGGCACACCGGTCGATATCACGTTGTCCGAACTCGCGATCGAGGCATTCTTTCCCGCCGACGACGCCACGGCCGCCGTCCTGCGCCAACTCGACGATGCAAGACGTTGAGCTTGCGTCGCCGCCCGCATGCTTACAGAATTGAACCTGGTGCGCATGTGCGAATCAATGAGAAGGCAGGCCGCGTGCTGACGGTGCGCAGCCTGTGTCAGCTTTTGTCCAACCAACGCGGAAGGCAGCGATGATTCAAACATTCGAGCAGGTAATCGGCGGGCAAAACATGCAGTTCTGCGCGAGCATTGCAGAAGGTGGCGGACCGGCGCGGGTCATCATCAGCCGCGCGGATTCGGCGGAGTCGCTCGTGATCGTCGAGGCGGACGGCATCATCGGTGCGATCAAGGCGGAAGTCGAAGCGCCCGATACGCTCGTCGCCGATGCCGTGCGCAAGGCGCAGCAGGAAGCGTTGATCGAGCGCGCGCTGGAAACCGGCACCGTGCAGACGACGAGCCTGTAGCAGCGTTTCAGGCCGGTCCATCAGGAAGAATGCCCGCGCGGCGCATGCGGCCGCGCGGGCATTGCTTTATTAACTCGCCAGTCGTTCAGCCGGTCACATGCGCGGCTCGCCGTTCTTCGGATCGGCGGGCACCATCGGCGTGGCGGAATCCGGGCCGTCGGGCATGTCCGGATCGTCGGGGTTCGGCGGGGCGTCCGGATCGAGCAGCTTGTCCGGGTCCGGTTCGAGAGGCTCTTCGGGGGAGCGAGGCATCGTCGACATGGTGATCTCCTGAATCTTCCGTCAATGGATGGATCTTCCAGCGTGCTTTGCCCTGACACTGCAACGTGCGTTCCCGCTGCCGCCCGTCTTCATTCGGCTTCGTCGGAAAGCGCGCCGCACGCGCGTTTCGTGGCTTCCGTCTTCGCGCTCGCCGGATTGCGCACGTGGCGCGCGATCAGCGCGGCGGCCAGCAAAAGCGCGACGGAAATCGCCGCCGACCAGCGCACCGCATCGACGATATGTTCCGCGTTCGGCGCGCCGTCGCCGTGCGCCGCGAGCGCGCCGAATGCCGCGACGCCGATCGCGCCCGCCGCCTGCCGCGCGGTATTGAGCACCGCCGACGCCGTGCCCGCGCGCTGCTGGCCGACGGTGCCGAGCAGCGCGGTCGTCATCGCCGGAACCGCGAGGCCCATGCCGGAGGGAATCAGCAGGAACGGCACGAGTAGGGCGGCCGTGGGCGTCGTCGCATCGACGAAGGCGAGCGCCGCCAAGCCCGCTGCATCGAGCAGCGCGCCGGCGATCATCGGGCCACGCGAGCCGAAGCGCGCCACGACGGGGCCGCTCGCGAGGTTCGAGATCAGGAAGCCGCCCGTCAGCGGCAGGAACGCGAGACCGGTCTGCAAGGGCGTATGACCGAGCACACGCTGCAAATACAGGCTCAAAACGAAGACCATTCCATAATAGGTGAGATTCACGCCGATACCGAAGACGACGGCCGCGCTGAACGTGCGCTCGGCGAAGAGCGAGAGCGGCAGCATCGGCGCGCGGCTTTTTCGTTCGATCGCGATGAACGCGCCGCCCGCCGCCAGCGCGAGCACGAGTCCGCCGATCACGAGCGGATGCGCCGGTCCGAGCGGACGCAGCTCGATCACCGCGCCGACCAGCGCCGCGAGCGCGACGATCGCGAGCGCCTGGCCGGGCAGGTCGATGCCGTCCGCATGTTCGTGGTCTTTCGCGCGCGTTTTCTCGACCCACACGAGCGTCGCCGCAATGCCTGCCGCGCAGATCGGCAGATTGACCCAGAAGATGCTGCGCCAGCCGAACGCCGCGATCAGCACGCCGCCGACGATCGGCCCCGCCGCGATCGACACCGCGCCCGCCGCGGTCCAAAGTCCGACCGCACGCGCGCGCAGGCGGCGGTCGTGGCCGCATGACGCGTTCAGGAGCGCGAGCGAATTCGGCAGCATGCCCGCCGCACCGATGCCTTGCAGGGCGCGCGCGGCGATCAGTTGGGTCACATCGCGCGAAAAGGCGCACGCGAGCGACGCCAGCGCGAAGAGCGCGAGGCCGCCGAGGAACATGCGCCGCGCGCCGAAGCGATCGCCGAGCGAGCCCGCCGAGAGCATGAGCGCGGCGAAGGCGAGCGCGTAACTGTCGACGGTCCATTGCAGGCTCGCGACACTCGCTTGCAGGTCGTGACCGATGCTCGCGAGCGCGACATTCACGATCGAGACATCGAGCTGAGAGACGACGAAGCCGACGCTCGTCGCCGTGACCACGAGCATCTGTCGGGCGGACAAATGCGTTTCGGATGAGGAAAGGTTCGAGTTCATGCCTTTAATCGTAAGCGCGTCGCGCGTTCGATGTTTCAGCATGGCCTGAAACGTGGAAGTCGAATGAAAAATGGCGCGCCGGGTGAGCGGCGCGCCATTTTCCCAACGACGTCAACGCTGAATCAGCGTGCTTCCCTGATGAAGAACGTCGTCAGCGCGCCGACCGCGCACAGTGCGCCGACATAGACCGCGGGCGCCATCGGGCTCGATTTCATCATCAGCGAGACGACGATCGGCGTGAGTCCGCCGAACACCGCGTACGCGACGTTGTACGAAAACGAGATGCCAGAGAAGCGGATGGCGGGCGGGAACGCCTTCACCATCACGAACGGAATCGCGCCGATCACGCCGACGAAAAAGCCCGCGAGCGCGTACCACGGCAGCAGCACGGAGGCATCGAGCGCGACCTGCTGGAACATCAGCCAGTACGAAACGGCAAGCGCCACGCCGCCGATGAAGATGGTCTTGCCCGCGCCGATGCGGCCCGCGATCGCGCCCGCGAGCACGCAGCCGATCGTGAGGCACAGCGTCGCCGCGCAGTTCGCGACGAGCACCGTCGCCGGCGCGATGTGGAACTGCTTCTGGAGCAAGGTCGGCGTCATCAGAATCACGACGACGATCGCCGCCGACAGCATCCACGTGAGCAGCATCGAAACGATCACCGCGCGGCCGTGGTCGCGCAGCACCGCCTTGAGCGGGATCTCCGCCGCGAGCGACTTGCGCTTTTGCAACTCGGCGAACACCGGCGTTTCGTGCAGCCAGCGGCGCAGGAAGACCGAGCACAGACCGAACAGACCGCCGAGCAGGAACGGCAGACGCCATGCGAAATCGGCGACTTCGGCGGGCGCGAACGACTTGTTGATCGCCGTGGCGATGAGCGAGCCGAGCAGGATGCCCGCCGTCAGACCGGCCGTGAGCGTGCCGCACGCATAGCCGACATGACGGCCCGGCACGTGCTCCGAGACGAACACCCACGCGCCCGGCACCTCGCCGCCGACCGCCGCGCCCTGCATCACGCGAAACAGAAGCAGCAGCACGGGCGCCATCAGGCCGATCGACGCGTAGGTGGGCAACAGGCCCATGAGGAGCGTCGGCACGGACATCAGCAGCACGGAGAGCGTGAACATGCGCTTGCGGCCAAGCAGATCGCCGAAGTGCGCCATGACGATTCCACCGAGCGGACGCGCGAGGTAACCGGCCGCGAAGATGCCGAAAGTCTGCAATTGACGCAGCCAGTCAGGAATCGTCGGCGGAAAGAACAGTTGGCCGATGACCGGCGCGAAGAACACGAAGATGATGAAGTCGTAGAACTCGAGCGCGCCGCCGAGCGCGGCGAGCGTGAGCGTCTTGTAGTCGCCGCGCGTGAGCGCACGGCCGGCCGCGCGGGGGGCGTCGGACAGAGGTGTTGCCTGCATCGAAAAAAGAACCCGTGAGTGGAAAAGCCACGCGTGATGCGCGGTAGGACGAGGCCTTGCCCTGCGGGAGTGACGACACGCGCCGGGTCGACGCGAAGCGAAGGCGGGCGCGGATTCGAGAGCCGACGCCCGTCATCCGCGCTGCGCGATGCGACGGAGAGTCGCGGCGCAACTTGCTACGCGACGTCTCGATAAAACGGCGGAAGCGGGAACTTTTGAGCCAGAAGCGGGATGTTACAGGATGAAAACTGGCGCAAAAGAGAAAAGTCGTTCTATTTTCGAGATGGTTGTGCGCATGAGACGCATTGCGGCCGGAGGGATGCGCAGTCACATGCATTGACAATTCAGATGAGTCCGATGGGAAAGGGGCGTCTCGCTGGCCAGAATGCGCAGCGTGATCAGCCTCGTCTCATCCCGCGACGAGACATCCGGCGGTGGCCCGCAGTAAGGCACCCGCCCCAATGTCCCTTGGACTCATCAGGTAAGACCTCATGCGCGTCGCCGTTTTGCAAACCGACCCAAGTTATCGAAATCTCATCAGCGATGTCGTCAAACGACTCGGTCACACTTGCGTGACGTTCGGCGACGGCCTCGTGCTATCGAAAGCGCTGTCCCGCTCGACCGTCGATCTGTTGATTCTCGACTGGAATTCCACGGGCCTGTGCGGCCTCGACCTGCTCAAATCCGTGCGCTCGAGCTTCGGCGAACGCGTGCCGGTCATGTTCGCGACGCCCGACGGCGCCGAGCACAACGTGGTCTGCGCACTGACCGCGGGCGCGGACGATTACATCGTGTATCCCATTCGCCCGGGCGAGTTCGGCGCGCGCGTCGAGGCGCTGCTGCGCCGCGCGTATCCGGCGACGTCAAGTGCGTGTCTCGAAGTCGACCCATACCGTTTCGACGCCCGCCAGCAAATCGTGACCGTGCGCGGCAAACCGGTGCAACTGAGCGGCACGCAATTCCGACTCGCGCAGCTTTTCTTCTCGAACATCGGCCGGGTGCTGTCGCGCGATCATATTTTCGCGATGGTCTGGGGACGCGAATTCCGCGAAACCACGCGCACGATCGACAGCCACGTTTCGCGTCTGCGCCTTGCGCTCGAAATCGAGCCGGTGAACAACTTCCGCTTGCAGCCCGTGTACAAGAGCGGCTATCGCCTGCTGCATCTCTATGACGAAGGCGAAGATTCGGGCGATGACCTCGCCGATCCCGCGCCTGCGCAAATCGCGGCCTGAAGCCGCGATCCACAAAGAAAAATGCCGTCGCGATGACGGCATTTTTTTTGCGTTTCGCCTTAATTAAACCGCCGGCAGCGCCGGGCGCGTCTCAATGCTGCGACGAATCAACGCCTCGACTTCCTTGCGCTCCTCGCCCGCGAGCGGCAGACGCGGCGGACGCACCGGCTCCGTGCCCAATCCGACGATCGCCTCGGCCAGCTTGATATTCTGCACGAGCTTGTGCGACACATCGAGCGCGAGCAGCGGCGCAAACCAGCGATAGATCGCGCGCGCTTCCTCGACACGTCCGGCGCGAATGAGCTTGTAGATCGCCACGGTTTCGCGCGGGAACGCGCAGACGAGACCCGCCACCCAGCCGTGCGCGCCCATCAGAATCGCTTCCATCGCCAGATTATCGACGCCGCAAAAGAGGGCGTAGCGATCGCCCGTTTCGTTGATGAGATCGGTGATGCGGCGCACGTCGCCGCTCGATTCCTTGATCGCCGCGAATTTCTTGTCCTCGGCGAGCTCGGCGAACATTTTCGGCGTGACATCGACGCCATACGCGAGCGGATTGTTGTAGACCATCAGCGGCAGCGGGCTCGCGTCGGCGACCATGCGGAAATGGTTGAGCGTCTCGCGCCGGTCCGACAGATAGCGCAAACCCGGCAGCACCATGTAACCGGCCGCGCCGTGGCGCGCGGCGCGCTCGGCCTGGCGGCAGCCGTCGAGCGTGCTGTTCTCCGCAATCGTCAATAGCACCGGCACACGGCCGCGCGAGGCATCCACGGCGATGTCGAGCACGTCGAGCTTTTCGTCGAGCGACAACGTCGATGCTTCGCCGAGCGATCCGCACACGATGATGCCATCCACGCCGGCTTCGATCTGCGCGTCGATATTCTTCGCGGTCCACGCGCGGTCTATGCTGAAATCGGCGTTGAACTTGGTGGTCACGGCGGGCATCACGCCTTCCCAGATATGCGTCACGGCAGCGCTCCGAAAGTGATTGAACGGTACGCAGTGTAAGCACCGAAAAATCGGGCGTCTTGCGTGTTTCGCGCGCGCCGCGTGCCGATTTCGGCATAGCCGTTTGGCCGTGAAAGCGCCGTGCGGCGGGCTTGCCGAGCCGATCCCGCGTTATGCCGATATCGTCATCAAAACGATCCAGCCGCTTCAAGACGCCCATCGCGCGCGTTTCTAGGATAGGCGGCATGAAAACCATCGACATCATCGACTCGCATACGGGCGGCGAACCGACGCGCCTCGTGATCGCGGGCGGCCCGGATCTGGGCCACGGCACCCTCGCGCAACGGCTCGACACGTTTCGCACGCGCTTCGACGACTGGCGCCGCGCCATCGTCACCGAACCGCGTGGCTCGGACGTGATGGTCGGCGCGCTCCTGTGCGAGCCCGACGATCCGGCGGCCGCGGCGGGCGTCATCTTCTTCAACAACGTCGGCTATCTCGGCATGTGCGGACACGGCACGATCGGTCTCGTCGCGTCGCTCGCGCACGCGGGAAAAATCGCGGTCGGACGGCACCGGATCGATACGCCCGTCGGTCCCGTCGATGCCACGCTCAACGCGAACGGCAGCGTCAGCGTGCGCAACGTGCCGGCGTACCGGCATCGGCGCGCGGTGACGGTCGACGTGCCCGGCCACGGGCTGCTCTCAGGCGATGTCGCGTGGGGCGGCAACTGGTTCTTTCTCGTTGCGGAGCACGGGTGCGAACTCGTGCCCGCGCGCATCGCCGGGCTGACCGCGTTCACCGAGGCGATCCGCGATGCGTTGCATGCGCAGGGCATCACCGGCGCCGATGGCGCGTACATCGACCATATCGAGCTGTTCGCGGATTCGCCCGTCGCGGGCGTGGACAGCCGCAATTTCGTGTTGTGTCCGGGCAGCGCCTACGATCGCTCGCCGTGCGGCACCGGCACCAGCGCCAAGCTCGCGTGCCTCGCGGCGGACGACGCGCTCGCGCCGGGCGAGATCTGGCGTCAGGAAAGCATCATCGGCAGCGTGTTCGAAGGCAGCTATGCGATCGACGGCGACACGCTCGTCCCCACGATCACCGGCTACGCGCACATCATGGGGGAAGGGCGTCTCGTTTTCGACGAGCGCGATCCGTTCATGCTCGGCATCGCATGAAAGCTGATGTGATCGTCGTCGGTGGTGGAATCGTTGGGGCGGCGTGCGCGGCGGAACTCGCGCTGCGCGGCCTCGCGGTCGAGGTGCTGGAAGCGCGCGGCATCGGTGGCGGGGCGACGGCGGCGGGCATGGGCCACATCGTCGTGATGAACGATTCGCCCGCCGAGTTCGCACTGGCACATGCTTCGCGCGAACTGTGGCTCGCGCTTGGCCCTCAACTGCGCGAACGCGACGCGTTTTCGCGTTGCGGCACGCTCTGGATCGCCGAAGACGACGAAGAGCTCGACGCCGCCCGCACGATGCGCGATGCATTCGCGACGGCCGGCGTGCGTGCTCATATGCTCGATCGCGCCGCGCTGCGCGAATCGGAGCCATCGATAAGCCACGCGATGCAAGGCGGACTCCTGATCGACGACGACGCCATCGTGTACGCGCCCGCCGCTGCGCAATGGCTTCTGACGCGCTCGACGCGCATCCGTGTATCGACCGGCTGCGCGGTTCGCGCCGTCGACGCCGACGATACGCACGCCAGCGTCACGCTCGCGAACGGCGATCGGCGCACGGCCGCTCATGTGGTCATCGCCAATGGGCTCGCAGCGCCGGACTTGATCGCCGACGTGCCGCTCGAAGCGAAGAAAGGGCATCTGCTCATCACCGATCGCTATCCCGGCACGATCCACCATCAGGTGCTGGAACTCGGCTACATCAAGAGCGCGCATCACGCGCGCGGCACGTCGGTCGCGTTCAATGCGCAGCCGCGTCCGACCGGGCAGGTGCTGATCGGCTCGTCGCGCCAGTTCGGAACGCTCGATCCGGCTGTCGAGACCGACGTGCTCGCCGCGATGCTCGCCCGCGCGACGCGCTATCTGCCGGGCATCGGCGCGCTGAACGCGATCCGCGCATGGACGGGCTTTCGCGCCGCCACGCCCGACGGTCTGCCGCTGATCGGCCCCGCGCGTTTTCCGGGCGACCGGCTGTGGCTCGCGGCGGGTCACGAAGGGCTCGGCGTGACGACGTCGCTCGGCACCGCGAAGCTCATCGCCGCGCAGATGCTCGGCGAGCCGGTTCCGTTCGACATACCCGACACGCACGCTTTCTCGCCGCAACGATTCGCACGGGAGCACGCCGATGGCTGAGCGCGTGCGCGTCATCATCGACGGCGAGCCGCTCGCCGTGCCCGCTTTCACGACCGTCGCGGCGGCCATCGCGATGCGCGGCGTCGGCGGCACGCGGCGCTCCGTCACCAGCGAGCCGCGCGCCGCGCTGTGCGGAATGGGCGTGTGTCACGAATGCCGCGTGACGGTCGACGGCCGCGCGCATGTGCTCGGCTGTCAGACGCTGTGTCGCGACGGCCTTTCCATCGAGACGATGCGATGAACGTCGAGCATGTCGATATCGCGGTCGTCGGCGCGGGGCCGGCGGGTCTGAAGGCGGCGCAGATTGCGGCGCGGGCGGGCGCGCGTGTCGCGCTCATCGACGACAATCCGCGCCCCGGCGGTCAGATCTGGCGGCAAGGACCGACGCTCGCGCCCTCCGCGCAGCTTCATCAGTGGCTCGATGAAACGCGCGCGCATGCGAATCTCATCGTCATGAACGGGACGAAAGTCGCCGCCGCGCCGGAACACAATCGGCTCCTGCTCGAACGCGACGGCGCGCCGCTCACGCTCGCGTATTCGAAGCTCATCCTCGCAACCGGCGCGCGCGAGCGGCTGCTGCCCTTCGACGGCTGGACCTTGCCCGGCGTGACGGGCGCGGGCGGTTTGCAGGCGCTCGTCAAGGGCGGGATGCCGGTGCGCGGCGAGCGCATCGTCGTCGCGGGCAGCGGGCCGCTTCTGCTCGCCGCCGCCGATACGGCGCGCCGTCACGGTGCGCATGTCGTCGCGGTGGTCGAACAGGCGTCGTTGGCGCGCGTCGGGCGGTTCGTCGCGTCGCTGTCGCTGACGACTGGAAAGCTGGCTCAGGCTGTCAGGCTCGGGATCGCGTGCTATCGGACGGGCAGCGTCGTCGTGAGAGCGCACGGAAACGCGCGCGTGGAGGCGGTCACGATCCGCGCGCGCGGGCGCGAAGCAACGCTCGAAGCGGATCGCGTCGCGTGCGGATACGGCCTCGTGCCGAACGTGACGCTGGCGCTCGCACTCGGCTGCTCGATCGACGAACGCGACGGCGCGATTCACGTCGACGATTCGCAGCGCACGTCGCAGGAACACGTCTTCGCGGCGGGCGAGTGCACGGGCATCGGCGGGATGGAACTGGCGAGCGTCGAAGGGGCGATCGCGGCGCATGCGGCGCTCGGCACCGCCGCCGATGCGCGTCTCGTGCGCGAGCGCGATCGCTGGCGCGCATTCGCCTGGCGCGTGGCGCACGCGTTCGAGCTCGGCCCCGATGCGCGCGCGCTGCCGTCGCCGGATACCGTGTTGTGTCGCTGCGAAGACGTGTCGATCGCCGATGTCGCCGCGCACGCGAACTGGCGCGACGCGAAATTGCAGACCCGTTGCGGCATGGGACCGTGTCAGGGCCGCATCTGCGGCGAGGCGGCAGCGATCTATTTCGGATGGCCGCGCACGGCGGCGCGCCCGCCGTTCACGCCGGTGCGCATCGACACGCTGATCGCCGCGCGCGAAAGCACCGAAACGCCCGTTTCATAGTGGGGGCAGCGCGAATTTCGTCCGCGCGTGCGCGCTCCTATAATCGGTTGCCTGACTGATCCGCACGCAACCGACCTTCCCACGCATGACGAGCACGACAGGCCTCACGATGAACGCAGCGCCGATCGCGCAACCTCCGGCGTCGACGCTCTCCGACATGCTCGCGCATTTCGCGCTGCTCGCGCCGGTGTTCGACGCGATGCCCGACATCGTGTTCTTCGTGAAAGATCGCGAGGCGCGCTACGCGATGGTCAACCGCACGCTCGCGCGTCGCTGCGGCCACAAGGACGACAAATCGGCGCTGCTCGGCAAGACCGCGGAGGACGTGTTCCCGCGGCGCTTCGGGCGCATCTACACGGCGCAGGATCAGGCGATCATCGCGCAGGGACATCAGCTGATCGACCAGCTCGAACTGCATCTGTATCCGGGACGCGAGCCCGGCTGGTGCATGACCTGCAAGCAGCCGCTGCATGACACGCAGGGGACGATCGTCGGACTCGCGGGGATCTCGCGCGACTTGCAGGCCGCCGAAGGCACGCATCCCGCCTACAGCCGGCTTGCGGCGGTCGTGCAGCACATCCAGGAAAACTACGTGCAGCCGCTCAACATGCGGCAACTCGCGCAGATGGCGAACATGTCGATCGCGCAACTGGAGCGGTATTTTCACAAGGTCTTCCATCTGACGCCGCGTCAGGTATTGCTGAAAACTCGCCTCGACGCGGCCACCGCGTTGCTCGTCTCGAACGAAAAGGTCACGGATGTCGCCGCACTGTGCGGCTACACCGATCACAGCGCTTTCACGCGCCAGTTCAAGGCGACGGTCGGCATCACGCCGAGCGAGTATCGCGCGCTGTTGCAGGCGGGCCCGTCGAGCGCCTCGCGCCCCGATTCCGGCCGCGAGGCAAACGTCTGACGGGAAATCAGGGCACGCTTCGCGCCGAAATTACACGGTCGTGCGTTCGGGCGGCGGCGTGCATCGGCCGAATGAACCGCGTGATGCGGCTTTCGCGCCATCGAATGCAGGTCGGTCCGGATTTTGCTCGGATACGCTCGCGGCGACCGGGCAAATCTTCGCATCGGCGCAGCGCAAAACCGCGAGGCGTTCCGCACCGGCGCACACGCGACACAAATAACGGTGCGTTCGGAATTCCCGCCGCGTTTTCGTGTCAATCAATGCGCGCAACAGCGCGCGCGGCGGCGAGGTGGAGACCCGTCGCGAGAATTCCGTTTTTTGGGCAGCAGAAAAGAACATCATGAACGAAGTGGCAAGACTGGGGCATATGCGGATCGTCCTCATCGAGGATGATCCGGAGAGCAGAGCATCACTGCAGATGTTGCTGGAAGAAGAAGGTGCGGACGTGATCGCGGTAGCCGACGCCGAAGACGGCGCGCAAGCCGCGATCGAGCATCTTCCCGATGCGGTGATCTGCGATCTCGATTTACCCGAGATGGACGGTTTTTATCTCATACAACGTTTGCGGGATCACGAAATACGCGGCAACCTGCCGCCTTCCGTGGCGATCGCGCTGACGGGACACGGCGGCGAAGAGTATCGATTACGCAGCATCGGCGAAGGCTTTCAGCATTTCATGACGAAGCCCGTGCATCCGGACGAACTCGTCGCGTTGATCCAGGACGCGGTCGGGGCGCGCGTGGTGATGTGATGTGATGACGGATCAGGGCCGCCGCTGAACGGCGGCCCCGATTTTTACGACCGGTCGCGGTTGCGCGCTCGCGTCGCGCCGGTGATGACGGCGATGCCCAGCATGATGACGGCGACGATCATGATCGTATGCTGCGAGACGTGCATCGCGACGAGCGCCCACGATACGCCTCCGATCAGAATCAGCCAGCCTGCAAGATAGATGATCAGCGTCATCGACTTCTCCTTTTTCGTTGTGTGCTAGAAATCGTTGCGTGGCCTTCATGAAAGGGCCTTATCCTTTCGACGCCCGGGCGCGCATAAGTTCACTGGATGCAAGGGGCGTACCGCGGGCGGCATCGTCGAACATGAACAAGAGCGAGAGCATGCTGACCGTTCACCACCTCAATAATTCCCGCTCGCAGCGCGTGCTGTGGATGCTGGAAGAACTCGGCGTCGAATACGAACTGAAGCGCTATCAGCGCGACCCGCGCACGATGCTCGCGCCGCCCGAATTGCGCGCGGTGCATCCGCTCGGCAAATCGCCGGTCGTCACCGACGACGGTCTGACGCTCGCCGAATCGGGCGCGATCATCGAATATCTTGTCGACCGTTATGGCGAAGGCCGCTTCTCGCCGCCGCCCGGAACGTCGCCGGAACGCCTGCGGTACAACTACTGGATGCATTACGCGGAAGGCTCGGCGATGCCGCCGCTCCTGCTCAAGCTCGTCGCGCGGCGGCTGGAGAGCGCGAAGATGCCGTTCTTCGCGAAGCCGATCGCGCGGCGCATCGCGCAGACGATGCAAAGCAGTTTCATCGATCCGCAATTGCGGCTGCACTTCGGCTATATCGATGCCGAGCTCGCGAAGTCGCCGTGGTTCGTGGGCGAGACGTTCACCGCCGCCGACGTGCAGATGAGCTTCCCGCTCGAAACCGCGAGCGCGCGCGCCGGCGCGAAGTCGATGCCGCATATCCGCGCGTTTCTCGAGCGTATCCACGCGCGGCCGGCATACCAGCACGCGCTGGAACGGGGCGGCCGATACGACTACGCCGGTTAGCCATTCGGCCGACTGCCGGCACGGCGGACGCGTTGCGTACAATGAGTCGCACGCAATCACTCAGCCCAAAGGCGACGCATGGCCCGAATCGTTCCCGACGACTGGAAGAATCTCGAAGCGACCGGCGCGGCGGCGCGCGAACTCGAAACGCTCGCGCTGCTAGAAAAGCTGCCCGACGACTACACGGTCTATCACGGCGTCCACTGGACGCGCGTCAACGAAGGCTTTTCGGTGTTCGGCGAGGCGGATTTCGTCGTCGTCGCGCCGTCGGGTCGCGTGCTGATGATCGAGCAGAAGGCGGGCTTTCTGCGCGAAACCGGTCAGGGCCTCGTGAAGGTCTATCTGCAGAAGGAACGCAACGTTGCCATTCAGCTCGCGCGCACGCTGGAGAACCTGCACCGGCGCTTCACCGCGGCGTTCGGCGCGGGCACGTACCGGATCGAGGAACTGCTGTTTTGCCCCGACTACACCGTGAAAAACGCGGCGATCGCGGGCGTCGCGCCCGCGCGGATCGTCGATGCGAGTCGCAAGTCGCAGCTCGCGCGCGTCGTGCTGGACATTCTCCCGCCCGACGAACCTCGCTTCGAATCGGCGGCGCGCATCCATCACTTTCTCGCCGATGAACTCTCGCTCACGCCCGACACCAACGCGCTCGTCGGCGCGGCGAACACGCTCGTCACGCGGCTCTCGGGCGGCCTCGCGACGTGGGCGCGCCGGCTCGAATTCACACCGTTCCGGCTGCGCGTAATCGCGACTGCCGGCGCGGGCAAGACGCAGCTCGCCGTGCGCGTGATGCGCGACGCGCTCGCGCAAGGCAAGAGCGTGCTCTACGTATGCTTCAACCGGCCGCTCGCCGATCATATCCGCGCGATCGCACCGAAAGAGGCGAAGATCGCGAACTACCATCAGTTGAGCGCGGCGGTCGCGCGCGATGCCGGCAGCCCGCCCGATTTCAGTCAGCCGAACGTCTTCGCGACGCTCGAAGAGCGCTTCGCCGCCGTGCCCGTGCCGGAGCAGTGGAAGACGGACGTGCTGATCGTCGATGAAGGCCAGGACTTTCAGGCGGCGTGGGTCGAGGCGCTCGAACGCTTGCTCAATCCGGACGGCGCGTGGTGGTGGCTCGAAGATCCGATGCAGAACCTTTATCTGCGCGAGCCGGTGCCGCTGCCGGGCTGGACCATCCTGCGCGAGACCACGAACTATCGCAGCCCGCGCGATCTGCTCGGCTTTATCCGCAAGATCGTCGGGCCGGATGTGCGGCTCGATGCGGGCAGCCCCTTCGACGGCTCGGATGTGAGCGTCTCGACCTACGAGGATGGCCATCCCGAGGAAATCATCGAGGCGACCAAGCGCGCGATCACACATGCGCTCTCGCTCGGCTTTCGCAAGCAGGACATCGCGGTGCTGTCGTTTCGGGGCCGCGAGGGTTCGGCGCTCACCGCCGTCGATCAACTCGGGCCGCACCGGCTGCGCGCTTTCACCGGCACGTACGATCTGTTCGGCAACCCGGAGTATCGCGAGGGCGACGTGCTGCTCGAATCGATCTATCGCTTCAAGGGGCAATCCGCGCCGTGCGTGATCCTGACGGAAGTCGATTTCGAAGCGCTCGACGAGCAGGCCGCGCGCAAGATCTTCGTCGGCGCGACACGGGCGACGATGAAGCTGATCGTGGTCGCATCCGAACGCGCGGCCCGGGCCATCGACGCGTTGCAGTAGCGCATGGCCGTCATCGGTACCGAAACGTCCGTGCGCGCGCCCGCCGCGCGCCCGTGGTTTCGCCGTCTCTGGTATGCGGCGCTGATCGCGCTCGCGGTCGCGCCGCCGATCGGCGCGGTCGGCTACATGCTGTATTCCGGCTTGATCGCGCGCGAGACGCACAGACTCGTCGTGCCCTACGACGTGTACTGGGACGCCGCGCAGTTCCAGCTCGCCTATGAGCGTTTTGAGAATCAGGTATTGCTCTACCGCAACGGCATCGATGAAGACGCGGACGGCGTGCGCGCGAGCTATCGGCTGTTGCGCGCGCGGCTCAAACAAGTGTCGGAATCGACGGGACTGTCGGACGGACACGAAGCGCTGCTGAACCGTCAGCGCGAAATCCAGCGGCAATTGCAGACCGCGCTCGATTCCATCCAGGCGGACGTCGAAGGGCTTCAGGCCGAGCACCAGCACACGCTGCGCGTGATCGGCGTGCTGCGTCAGAACGCGCCGGCCGTCGCGGAACTGGCGAGCGGACGACGGCTCATGGATGTGGCCGAGCGCGAGGCGATCGTGCGCGACTTTGACGCGAAGCGCCGCTATCTGATCTACGGCGGCATCCTGCTCGGTCTGCTCTCGGCGGCGGCGACGGTGTTGCTGCTGCTGAACGGCTATCGGCGCACGCGCCTCATCGAACAACAGCGCGCGGCGCTCACGGCCGAGCATCAGGCGACGCGCGCGGCGCGCGAGGCGGGCGTCGCGAAAGACACCTTCCTCGGCATGATCAGCCATGAACTGCGCACGCCGCTGCACGCGATCGTCTCGTCGGTCGAATTGCTCGGGCTCAATGCACGCGGCGATGCCGACCGCAAGATCATGCAGCGCCTGGAATCGGGGGCGCGTCATCTCGAAGCGCAGATGCGCGATCTGACCGACTACGCGCGTCTCGGCGCGGGCAAGCTCGAACTGCGTATGTCGGTCTTCGATCCGGAAGAGTTGCTCGATTCGATCGTCGATGCGAACACGCCCGCCGCGACCGCGAAGGGGCTGGAATTGCGCGGCGACTATGCCGGCGAGCGCGAACCGATCGAATCCGATCCGCATCGCGTGCGGCAGATCGTGACGAATCTCGTGACCAACGCGATCAAGTACACCGAATCCGGTTCCATCGACGTGCATTTCGCGCGCACCGAAGAGCGCCTCGACATTTCCGTGATCGATACGGGCCCGGGCATTTCCCGCGAGCAGTTGCCGCTCATTTTTCAGGAGTTCACGCAGCTCGATTCATCGAGCACGCGGCGTTTCGACGGCGCGGGAATGGGCCTCGCGGTCGTGCGCGGGCTCGTCGATCTGCTCGGCGGGAAGATCGAGGTGTCGAGCGAAGTCGGACAGGGCGCTGCGTTTCGCGTGAGCGTGCCGGCGGTCTCGGCGGAGCGGTTGCCCGGAGGCGAGCCGGAAGCCGACGCGCCCGAGTTGCGCAAATCGCGCGTGCTCGTGATCGACGACCACGAGTCGATCCGCGATTCGCTGATCGAGATGCTCACGCATCTGGGCTATTACGCGGTCGCCTTGCCCGACGTCGACAGCGCGCTCGCATGGCTGCGCGCCAACGACGCCGACGTGATCCTCGCGGACCTGCACATGCCCGGCAAGGACGGCTACTCGTTCGCGAACGAATATCGTGCGCGCAGTGCGCCGGGGGCAAGCGTGCCGATCATCGCGGTGAGTGCATACGCGCCCGAACTGGTGGACCCGAGCGCGGCGGTGCTGTTCTTCGATTATCTGCTGAAGCCGGTGCGCTACGAGGTGCTGAAGGGCGCCGTTCACCGCGCGGTGACGGTGCGCCGGCGCGTTGCGTGAGCCTGTGAGCCTGTGAGCCTGGCCCTCAACTGCGCATGAGCCGCTTGGAAAGATCGGCGACGAGAATGCCGAGCCGCGCGGGCTTCTCGAAACACGTGACGTCGTAGTCGCGGATAACCTGGCTGATCTCCGATTCGCTCGCCTTGCCGGTGGTCAGTTCGCCCGTGAGCACGAAGACCGGCGCGTCCGGATTGTCCGACGCGCGCACCGCGCGAATCGCGTCCGCCGACGTATGCACGCCGAACAGCCAGTCCATCACGACCGCATCGAACACCTGTGTCTGCAGCGCTTCGAGGAATGCGTCGAGGCCGTAGAAGGCCATCGCCGTGAAACCGGTGGCCTCCAGATAGTCGTGCAGGTTGTCCGCGGAAGCGTGGTCGTCGTCCACGACGGCGATGATCGGCTTGTCGGTGTCGGGCCGGCGCGGCTGGATTTCGATCTTGTGGACGTCGCACGCTTCATGCAGCAGCACGCCTTCATGCTTCGTGACGACCCAGCGATTGTTGATCTTTTGCGCGATGAAATCCGGACGGCTGCCCGCGTCCAGCGCGTTGCCGACCCACGCCATGCAGGGAATTTCCACCGAACCGAGCTTGAACACGGCGTCGTGCGCGGTGCCTTCGGTTTCGTCGGGGCGCGTATTGATCGAATCGAAAAGCTTGAGCGCGGGCTCGTCGAAGGCATCGGCGACGCGGCGAATCTGCGCGAGCGTCCACGGACTGTTGCCACGCAGCTTGCGATGGCCCTGCGAAAAGCTCAGGTCGAGAATGCGGCACAACTCGGCGGTTTGCTGCCGCTTCCCGATGCCATGACGGGCCATCAACTCGCGCACGCGCTCCGCGACGGCGAGGGATTCCGAAGAAGACGTTTCAGTGACCATACAGCCAGTCGGATGCGTGAAAGTGGGCCTGCGAGGGGTGGGGTTCGGCGTGGGCCTCATGGCCCGTTCGCAGTCGGTCCGACATTGTAAATGGCGCGGGTCCGCGCACTCAAAATACCTTGGCGGACCGCGTGCAACATACTGGTGTTATTGGATAAATGCCCGCCGTTGCCGTTCGCTGGCGCGCACTTCACGCCAGCGCCGACGCGCGGTCGCGTTTCGGCTTCGATGCCACCGGAATCGAATCGAGCAGCGTCGAGAGCTGGTTGCGGGCGTCGCGTCCGCTGAATTCGCGCAATGTCGCGAGCAAGGTGCGCCACGGCGCGGGCCAGCGGGTTTCGCGCATGCAATGGCCGTTGGCGTCGGTGATACGAAGGAGGGTGGTGTCGGGAAAGAAAGTCAGGGTGACGGGGATGCCGTCGAGTACGCAGGTTGTAGTGCAGGCTTTCGAAGTGAACATGCTTTTTTAGGTTGATTAAGCGTCGAAAATTGACGGTCCGGTTGCGATAGCAACGTGCGTTCCCGGAGCGCGTCCGGCATTGTCGATCGCCGGGATCCATCAAGCAAGTTCACGAATGTTGAATGGAATATTTCAGATTTTGGCGACAATTGATGTCATTACCGACGATAAACTCGACGCCTCTTTAAATCGGAGGTTGTTGTGTTCGTTGCTGCTCTCTTGATTTTCCCAGTAGGCGTTGCGGCGCTTTTTGTACTGGCTCTGATCGCGAAAAAGCGTGCCGAAGGCTCGCGCGCCACGCAACGTGATCAACTTTCTTCGGTCGAGTCGGACGAAACAGATCGAGAACACGCATCGGACGAGCCGCCGCGCTAGGCAAGCAGCGCGATCCGCTTTTGCTATCGAACGATCGCCCTTTCGAATTGTTGCGCTATTAGCGCGGGACTATAGTGCCTCTCACGGCATGACAATCCAAAGCGACCAACAACGAAAGGAGACAAACCCATGAACCGTATCGACCTGGCCAGCCGCGTCGTGATCATCACCGGCGGGGCGCGGGGCATCGGCCTCGCGGTGGCGGAACGCGCGCTGGAATCGGGCGCCGATGTGTCGCTCTGGGATGTCGACGGCGAGCGCCTCGCGCGCACGAGCGCGGAACTCTCGGCGAAGTACAAGGAGCGCAAGATCAGCGACGCGGTCGTCGAACTGACCGACGAATCGTCCGTCGATGCCGCCGCGAAAAAGACCTTCGCCGCCCACGGCAGGATCGACGTGCTCGTGAACAACGCGGGCATCACCGGTGGCAACGGCACGACCTGGGAACTCGCGCCCGACGTGTGGCGTCGCGTGATCGACGTCAATCTGATCGGCCCATATCTGACGTGCCGCGCCGTCGTGCCTTACATGCTGAAGGCGGGCTACGGGCGCATCGTCAATATTGCGTCGATCGCGGGCAAGGAAGGCAACCCGAACGCCTCGCACTACAGCGCGTCGAAGGCCGGGCTGATCGGCCTCACGAAATCGCTCGGCAAGGAACTCGCGGGCAAGAACATCCTCGTGAACGCCGTGACGCCCGCCGCCGCCAAGACCGAAATCTTCGATTCGATGTCGCAGCAGCACATCGACTACATGCTCTCCAAAATCCCGATGAACCGCTTCCTGATGCCGGAGGAAGCCGCGTCGCTGATCCTGTGGCTTTCGTCCGAGGACTGCGCGTTCAGCACCGGCGCGGTGTTCGATCTGTCCGGCGGACGCGCGACGTACTGATTGCGGCTTCGGGAGAATCTCGATGAATCACTCCGCCATAGCGGAAGGCGCCGTCACGTCCCGCGTGATGAAGAGGCTGCTGCCGTTTCTGCTGCTCATGTACGTGCTCGCGTTTCTGGATCGCGCGAATATCGGCTTCGCGCAAAAGGCGCTGCAGCAGGACACCGGCTTGACGAATGCCGCGTTCGCGTTCGGCGCGGGCGTGTTCTTCATCGGCTATGCGATCTTCGAGGTGCCGAGCAATCTGCTGCTGCATCGCGTCGGCGCGAAGCTGTGGATGTGCCGCATCATGGTGACGTGGGGTCTCGTCTCGGCGGCGATGGCCTTCGCGCATAGCGCCACTGCGTTCTATACCTTGCGCTTTCTGCTCGGCGTGGCGGAGGCGGGCTTCTTTCCGGGCATCGTCTATTACCTGACGCGCTGGTTTCCGCAATCGTCGCGGGCGCGCGCGCTCGGCGTGTTCTACTTCGGCGCGCCGCTCGCGTTCATCTTCGGCGCGCCGCTTTCCGGCTTGCTGCTCGATCTGCACGGCGCGTTCGGTTTCAAGGGCTGGCAATGGCTCTTTCTGGTCGAAGGGCTGCTTGCGTCGATCGTCGGCGTATGGGCATTCTGGTATCTCGACGACGACCCCGCGAAAGCCCGATGGCTCACGCCGGACCAACGCGCGCTGCTCGTCGGCCGCCTCGACGAAGATGCGCGCGCCGCGTCGTCGCACGGTCCGCGAAGCGTGCTCGCGTCGCTCGTCGATCCGCGCGTGCTCGTGCTGTGTTGCGTCTATTTCCTGATTCAGGCCGCGGTCTATGGCGTCGTCTTTTATCTGCCGCAACAGGTGTCGGCGCTGCTTGGCACCAAAGTGGGCTTTCGCGTCGGGCTCGTGACGGCGCTTCCGTGGATCGCCGCCGTGATCGTCACGTGGATCGTGCCGCGCTACGCCGATCGCACCGGAAGGCATCGGCCGTGCGCGGTGGCGCTGCTCGCGATGTCGGGCATCGCGATCGCCGTGTCGGGTGTGGCGGCGTCGCCCGTCGTGTCGATCATCGCGCTGTGCTGCGCGGCGAGCGGCTTCATCGCCGCACAGCCGCTCTTCTGGACCTTTCCGACGCGCTATCTGACAGGCGCGGGCGCCGCGGCCGGCATCGCGCTCATCAATTCGCTCGGCGGCCTCGGCGGTTTCTTCGCACCGATGGCCCGCACCGCCGCCGAAGCCGCGTTCCATTCGACGAGCGCCGGACTCATGGTGCTGGCGGGCGCGAGCGTGCTCGCGGCGCTCGTCATCGTCGCACTGGTGCGCGTGCCCGGGCGCAGCGAACACGCACCCATACCCGACGCCGCGAACGCGTCCTGAACAACGAAACCACACGTACGGAGCCACATCATGTCCATGCCCACGATCGCCCAGGTGCGCGCCTTCACCGTTCGCGGCGGCGGCGCCGATTATCACGACCAGGGCGCCGATCACTGGATCGACGATCACATCGCCACGCCGATGGCCCGCTATCCCGAATACCGCAAGAGCCGACAGTCGTTCGGGCTGAACGTGCTGGGCTCGCTCGTCGTCGAGATCGAGGCGAGCGACGGCACCGTCGGCTTCGCGGTGACGACGGGCGGCGAAATCGGCGCGTTTATCGTCGAGAAACATCTGGCGCGCTTTCTCGAAGGGCAGCGCGTGACCGACATCGAAAAGATGTGGGATCAGATGTACAACGCGACGCTCTACTACGGGCGCAAGGGCATCGTGCTCAACGCGATTTCGGGCGTCGATCTCGCGCTGTGGGATCTGCTCGCGAAGGTGCGCCGCGAGCCGGTGTTTCATTTGCTCGGCGGTCCGGTGCGTGACGAACTCCAGTTCTACGCGACGGGCGCGCGCCCCGATCTCGCGAAGGAGATGGGCTTCATCGGCGGCAAGATGCCCTTGCAGCACGGCCCGGCCGAAGGCGAAGAAGGGCTGCACAAGAACATCGCGAAGCTCGCGGACATGCGCGCGAAAGTCGGCGACGATTTCTGGCTGATGTTCGATTGCTGGATGAGCCTCGACCTCAACTACGCGAAGCGCCTCGCGAACGCGGCGCGCGAGCATGGCCTGAAATGGATCGAGGAAGCGCTGCCGCCCGACGACTACTGGGGCTATGCCGAACTGCGCCGTTCCGTGCCGGCCGGCATGATGGTCACGACCGGCGAGCACGAAGCGACGCGCTGGGGCTTTCGCATGCTGTTCGAAATGGGTTGCGCGGATCTCGTGCAGCCGGATGTCGGCTGGTGCGGCGGCATCACCGAGCTCATCAAGATTTCGGCGCTCGCGGATGCGCACAACGTGCTCGTCGTGCCGCACGGTTCGTCGGTGTACAGCTATCACTTCGTCGTGACGCGTCACAACTCGCCGTTCGCCGAGTTTCTGATGATGGCCCCCAAAGCCGATCAGGTCGTACCGATGTTCACGCCCTTGCTGCTCGACGAGCCCGTGCCGGTGAATGGCCGCATGAAGGTGCCGGAGACGCCGGGCTTCGGCGTGCGGCTCAATCCTGAATGCAAGCTCGAAAGACCCTATACACACTGAACGAGGCATCGCATGTTGCTAGAGAACAAAGTCGTCGTGGTGACGGGCGGTTCGCGCGGCATCGGCCGTGCGATCGCGCTCGCGAGCGCGCGCGAAGGCGCCGATGTCGCGATCAACTACTGGGGCGACAACGACAGGTCCTATGGCAAGGCATCGGCGGTGGAATCGATCGTCGGTGAGATCGAGGCGCTCGGGCGGCGCGCGATCGCCGTCGAAGGCAATGTGGCCGAGCGCGACACGGGCATCGAGCTGATCCGGCGCACGGTCGATGCGTTCGGCCACGTCGATGTGCTGTCGAGCAACGCGGGCATCTGCCCGTTTCATGCGTTTCTCGACATGCCTGCCTCCGTCTATGAGACGACCGTCGCAGTGAACCTGAACGGCGCGTTCTACGTGACCCAGGCGGCCGCGAACCAGATGAAGACGCAGGGCACGGGCGGTGCGATCGTTGCGACGAGTTCGATCAGCGCGCTCGTCGGCGGCGGCATGCAAACGCACTACACGCCGACGAAGGCGGGCGTCCACTCGCTGATGCAATCCTGCGCGATCGCGCTGGGGCCGTATGGCATCCGCTGCAACTCGGTGATGCCCGGCACCATCGCGACGGACCTGAACGCCGACGATCTCTCGGACAAGGACAAGCGCGCATATATGGAAAAGCGCATTCCGCTCGGGCGACTGGGCGAACCCGACGATGTCGCGCAGTGCGTCGTCTTTCTCGCGTCGGACCGCGCGCGCTATGTGACGGGCGCATCTTTGCTCGTCGATGGCGGTCTCTTCGTCAATCTTCAGTGAGACGAACCCGCCGAGTACTTGCGCAACAACGCGATGAAGTATTCGGCGGGCTCGCTCAGCGTCTCGAACTTGCGGCGCAGCAGCCCGAAACCCGACAGGCTCTTGCCGATCTCGATCGGCAGCTCGATAAGCAATTGCGCCCGCAGATAATCGCGCACGACGGACTCCGGCAGCATCGCGACGGCTTCGCTGTTTTGCAGCAGTTGCAGCGTCGCGAAGATCGACGCGCATTCGACGATATCGGCGGGCGTCGTCAGCCCGGCGCGGGCGAGTTCGTCTTCGAAGAGGCCGCGCGCGGGACTCGTGATCGGCTGCAAAATCCACGGCCAGCCGACGAGCGTGGCCAGCGTGAGTTCGGTCTTTCCGGCAAGCGGATGCCCCGCGCGCACGACGAGCCGCATCGCCTCGCGTGCGAGCGGCTCGAAGTCGAAATCGTTGTGCTGCAGCGGCGTCGTCAAGCGGCCGAGCGCGAGATCCACTTCGCGGCGATGCAGCAATTGCACGACCTGATCGCTCGTCTCGCCGAGGATGCGCACGTTCAAAAGCGGTCGCTCGGATTTCAGTTCGGTGACGGCCATCGCGAGCACGTCGGGCGCGGCGCCCATGATCGCGCCGACCGTCAGTTGACCGTGGCCGCCGCGGCGCTTGGCGTCGAGATCGTCGGCGAAGCGCGTCAGGTCCGCGAGCGAGCGGCGCGCGTACGCGAGCGCGGCCGTGCCGAGCGACGTCGGCTGCATGCCGCGCGCATTACGCTCGAAGAGCAGAAATCCAAATGCTTCCTCGATATCCGCGAGCATGCGGCTTGCGCTCGGCTGCGCCACGTTGATGGCCTCGGCGGCCTGATGCAGATTGCGCGCGTCGTCGAGCGCGACCAGAAGCGCGAGGTGCTTGAATTTCAGCCGATTGACGAGCGCATTCGGCGACACAGTTTGGGACACGTTCTGAATCATTCGACAGTCCGCTTTGAACCGCGCGATGATACGGCGCAGCGATACGTTTTTGCGATCGGCCAATCCTGCAATCGGATTGTCGTGTTATCGGTCGGCGAATTATAGTCGCAGCACAACGAGTCCCGAACACAGGGATTCACCAATCAAAAGAAGGTGGGCCGCCATGGAGACAGTGGCATTTCGCATGACCCTGAAGCCGGGCATGCGCGAGGAATACGAAAAGCGCCATCGCGAGATCTGGCCGGAACTGGCCGATGCGTTGCGCGACGCGGGCATCCGCGAATACCGGATCTTTCTCGACGAATCGACCGGGCATCTCTTCGCCATCCATCAGCGCACGGATACGCATACGACAGACTCGTTGCCGGCGCTCCCCGTCATGCGCAAGTGGTGGGACTTCATGGCCGAGTTGATGGAGACACACGCGGATAACTCGCCTGTCGTGACGCCGCTCGTGCCTGTCTTTCATCTTCCCTGAAACGTTCGCCTCTTTCGCGAGGAACGCCATCATGCAGGTCGTCGATCCGCACATTCATCTGTGGGACCTCAAGACGCATCATTACCCCTGGCTCGCGAATCCGCAGACATCGTTCGTCGGCGACGCGCGCGACTTGAAGCATGACTATCTGCTCGCGGATCTGCTGAACGATGCACAGGACATCGACGTGTTGAAGCTCGTGCACGTCGATGCGAATCACGATCCCGCCGATCCCGTCGAGGAAACGCGCTGGCTGCAATCGATAGCGGATAAGGACGGCATGCCGGACGGCATCGTCGCGGGCGCGGACTTGTCGGCGGACAACGCCGAACAGGTGCTCGAAGCACATGCGGCGTTCGCCAATACGCGCGGCATCCGCCAGATTCTCAACGTGCATGACAACAAGCTGTACGACTATGTCGGGCGTCATTACATGCGCGAGCCGCAATGGCGCAAGCATTTCGCGTTGCTCAAGCGCTTCGACATGTCGTTCGATCTGCAGCTTTATCCATCGCAGATGGAAGAGGCCGCGCAACTCGCTCGCGAGCATGCGGACACGCAATTCATCGTCAATCACGCGGGCATGTTCGTGGACCGCAACTCGACGCACGGCTATCGCGCGTGGCGCGAAGGCATGCGCATGCTGGCTGCGTGCCCGAACGTCGCCGTGAAGGTGAGCGGCTTCGCGATGTTCGATCATGACTGGACCATCGAGAGCCTGCGTCCTTATGTGCACGAAACCATCGACACGTTCGGTATCGCCCGCGCGATGTTCGCATCGAACTTTCCGGTGGATCGGCTGTTCGGCACGTACACGGCGTTGTGGAACGCGTATGCGCACATTGTCGGCGATGCGAGCGAGAGCGAGAAACAAGCGCTTTTCGTGCGCAACGCAGAACGCATCTATCGCATCTGAGAGGTAACGACATGACGACGCCACGTCTCGAATTGAGACATGCAAGCAAATCGTTCGGCCGCGTGCGCGCGCTCGGCGATGGCAGCCTGCAACTCTTCCCCGGCGAAGTGCACGCGCTGCTCGGCGAAAACGGCGCGGGCAAATCGACGCTGGTGAAACTGCTCGCGGGCGTGTATCAGCCCGATGCGGGCGAACTGCTCGTCGAAGGCGTCGCGCGCCGCTTCGCCAATCCCGCCGAAGCGCGCGATGCGGGCATCGCCGTGATCTATCAGGAGCCGACGCTTTTCGCGGACCTGTCGATCGCCGAGAACATCTATATGGGCCGACAGCCGCGTGACCGTTTCGGCCGGATTCGCTACGACGAGATGCATCGCGAAGTCGATGCGCTGCTGTCGTCGCTCGGCGTGAGTCTGCGGGCGCAACGGCTCGTGCGCGGGCTGTCGATCGCGGATCAGCAGGTCGTCGAGATCGCGAAGGCTTTGTCGCTCGATGCGAACGTGCTCATCATGGACGAGCCGACCGCCGCGCTTTCGCTGCCCGAAGTGGAGCGGCTCTTCGCGATCGTGCGCGCATTGCGCGAGCGCGACGTGGCGATTCTCTTCATCACGCATCGTCTCGATGAAGTGTTCGCACTGACGCAACGCATGACGATCATGCGCGACGGCATGAAGGTCTACGACGCGCTCACGCAGGACATGAACATCGATGCGATCGTGAGCAGAATGGTCGGCCGCGATCTCGACACGTTCTATCCGAAAGCCGATGTCGTGCCCGGCGACGTGCGTCTTTCGGTGCGCAATCTCACGCGCGAAGGCGTGTTCAAGAACGTGTCCTTCGATGTGCGCGCGGGCGAGATCGTCGCGCTGGCGGGGCTCGTCGGCGCGGGGCGCAGCGAGGTCGCGCGCGCGATCTTCGGCATCGATCCGGTCGATGGCGGCGAAGTGAAGATCGCGGGCAAAAAGCTCGCGCTGGGACATCCGGCGGCGGCCGTGCGCGCGGGACTCGCGCTCGTGCCGGAGGATCGTCGCGCGCAAGGGCTCGCGCTGGAACTGAGCATCGCGCGCAACGCGTCGTTGACCGTGCTCGGGCGCCTTGTGCGCCACGGACTCATCACCGCGAAAAGCGAATCGATGCTCGCGTCGGACTGGGGCAAGCGGCTTCGGCTCAAGGCGAGCGATCTCGAAGCGCCGGTCGGTACGCTATCGGGCGGCAATCAGCAGAAGGTCGTGCTCGGCAAATGGCTCGCAACGAATCCGAAGGTGCTCATCATCGACGAGCCGACGCGCGGCATCGACGTGGGCGCGAAGGCGGAGGTGTATCGCACGCTTGCGGAACTCGTGAAGGAGGGCATGGCCGTGCTGATGATATCGAGCGAGCTGCCCGAAGTGCTCGGCATGGCCGATCGCGTGCTCGTGATGCACGAAGGCCGCATCAGCGCGGATATCGCTCGCGCCGATGCGAACGAAGAACGCGTGATGAGCGCGGCTTTGGGCGCAACGCCGAACTCACTGGGACGCGCAGCATGATGACACGACACTCTCCCACGCTACCCGCGATGCCGCCATCCGAAACCAAACGCACGAGCCTCGCGGTCTCGATCGCGAAGAGCCGCGAATTGACGCTTTTCATCGTGCTGCTCGTGTTGATCGGCGCGACGGCCGCGGTCAAGCCCGACTTTCTCAATCTGCAGAATCTGCGCGACGTGCTGCTCAACGTGTCGATCATCGGCCTGCTGACGGCAGGCATGACGATCGTGATGCTGATGCGGCATATCGATCTGTCGGTGGCGTCGGTGGTCGGCGTATCGGCATATGCGGTCGGCAGTCTCTTCGTGATGTTCCCGCACATGCCGGTGATCGTCGCGATGTTCGCGGGCATCGGTATCGGGCTTGCGATCGGCGCGGTCAACGGCGCGCTGGTCACGTTCGGACGCGTGCCTTCGCTCGTCGCGACGCTGTCCACGCTGTATATCGTGCGCGGCGCGGATTACGCATGGGTCCACGGCGGTCAGATCAACGCGACGAGCCTGCCCGATGCGTTCGCGACCATCGCGACAGGCGCGCTTCTCGGCGTGCCGAATCTGGTGCTGATCGCGCTGGCCGTGCTGATCGTGTTGTCGGTGTATCTGAAGCAGTATCGCGGCGGACGCGAGCACTATGCGATCGGCTCGAATCCCGAGGCCGCGCGGCTTGCGGGCATACGCGTGGACCGGCGCGTGATGATCGGCTTCCTGCTGTCGGGCGCGATCGCGGGGCTTGCGGGCGTGCTATGGCTCGCGCGCTTCGGCACCGTCGATGCCAGCACGGCGAAGGGCATCGAGCTGCAGGTGGTCGCGGCGGCCGTGGTAGGCAGCGTCGCGATCACGGGCGGCGTCGGGACGATCGCGGGCGCGACGCTCGGCGCGCTCGTGCTCGGCGTCATCAATATCGCGCTCGTGGTGTTGCGCGTGTCGCCGTTCTGGCAGCAGGCGATTCAAGGCGCGCTGATCGTTGCGGCGATCGCGCTCGATACGTTGCTCGCGCGCTCGGTCGCGCGCCGCATGATGAGGAAACGCGATCATGGCTAAACCCGATTCCGCTCTCTCCACGACCAGGCGCCGCCATCTGCAATGGGAAGCGATGCTCGCGATCGTGCTCGTCGTGTCGCTGGTCGGGGGGCGCGTGCTGTCGCCGCTCTTCTTGTCGGCGGCGAATGTCTCGAACATGCTCGCCGACTTCACCGAGATCGCGCTGATCGCGCTGCCGATGACGCTCATCATCGTTGCGGCGGAGATCGATCTGTCGGTGGCGTCCGTGCTCGGCGCATCCAGCGCGCTGATGGGCGTGCTGTGGCACATGGGCTTGCCGATGCCGCTCGTCATCGTCCTCGTGCTTCTGTTCGGCACGCTCGCGGGCCTGCTCAATGGCCTCGTGATCGTGCGCTTCGGGCTGCCGTCGCTCGCCGTGACGATCGGCACGCTCGCATTGTTTCGCGGTCTCGCCTACGTGCTGCTCGGCGATCAGGCAATCGCGGATTTTCCCGCGTCGTATACGGCTTTCGGTATCGATACGGTCGGCGACACCTTCCTGCCGATGCCGTTCATTCTGGTGATTGCAGGCGCGATCGTCTTCACGGTCATGTTGCAGGCGACGCCCTTCGGCCGCAGCCTCTTTGCGATCGGCGCGAATCCGACGGCCGCGCAGTTCTCGGGCATCGACGTCGCGAAGACGAAGCTGAAACTCTCCATGATGTCGGGCGCGATGGCGGCGCTCGCGGGCATCGTCTATACGTTGCGTTTTACGAGCGCGCGCGGCGACAACGGCGAGGGCTTCGAGCTTTCCGTGATCGCGGCGGTGCTGTTCGGTGGCGTGAGCATCTTCGGCGGACGCGGCTCGATGATCGGCGTGCTGCTGTCGCTCGTGATCATCGGCGTGTTGCGCAATGCGCTGACGCTCGCGGATGTATCGAGCGAAACGCTCACGATCGTGACGGGCGCGCTGTTGCTCTCGTCGGTGTTGATACCGAATCTCGTCGCGCGCTGGCGGGCGGCGCGCGAAAAGCGTCTGATGGCGCAGACGCTTTGATTCGGTGATGTTGTCCGTTGCGGGTATCCGTTGCAAACCAGCGCAGTCATGCGCAATGACAGGAGACTTTACGACATGAAAAAGCTCATTCGATTCCCGCGCGGCCCGGCGCTCGCGGCGGCGTTGCTGGCCGCGAGCGTCGCGCTGACGGCAAGCGCCGCCGATATCAAGAGCGGTTTGAAGATCGCCTTCCTGCCGAAGCAGATCAACAATCCGTACGAGGTGATCGCCGATGACGGCGGCATGGCGGCGATCAAGGAGATGAAGGGCGACGGCAAGGTGGTGGGGCCGTCGGATGCGGGCGCGTCGTCGCAGGTGAGCTATATCAACACGCTCATTACGCAGCGGCAAAACGCGATCGTGATTGCGGCGAACGATGCGAACGCGGTCGTGCCGTATCTGAAGAAAGCGATGTCGCAGGGCATCAAGGTCGTGACCTTCGATTCCGACACGGCGCCGGATGGCCGGCAGATCTTCGTGAATCAGGCGGATTCGGAAGCGATCGGGCGCGGGCAGATTCAGTTGCTGTCGAAGCTGATCGGCGGCGAGGGCGAGTTCGCGATTCTATCGGCGACGCCCAATGCGACGAATCAGAACACCTGGATCAAATGGATGCAGGAGGAGCTCAAGAAGCCCGAGTATTCGAAGATGAAGCTCGTGAAGATCGCCTACGGTAACGACGACGATCAGAAGTCGTTCGTCGAGACGCAGGGCTTGTTGCAGGCGTATCCGAACCTGAAGGGCATCGTCGCGCCGACATCGGTGGGGATCGCGGCGGCGGCGCGTTATATATCGAGTTCGCCGGCGAAGGGCAAGGTTGTCGTGACGGGCCTGGGCACGCCCAATCAGATGCGCGCGTTCGTGAAGAACGGCACGGTGAAGGCGTTCCAGTTGTGGGACCCGGGTCAATTGGGTTATCTCGCGGCGTTCGCGGCGGCCAATCTCGCATCGGGGACGATTACCGGGAAGGAAGGCGATTCGTTCGAAGCGGGCAAGTTGGGTAAGCGGACGGTGGGCAAGAGCGGGGAAGTGATCCTCGGGCCGCCGACCACGTTCGATGCGGCGAATATCGATAACTTTAATTTTTGAGGATGTGGGTTTCGAGAGGTTGAGAGTGTGATGAAACGCCCTTCGGGGCGTTTCTTTTTTCAGCGGCTGCCGCGTTGTCGATGGGTGGCGGAAAAGCCTTTGTGATCAGCGAGTTGAGGCGATGCTGCAAGGGCCGAATCAGAACCGAGTCGGCTTGCGATGACGACGCGCTGATCGACATATGCCGCGGCCGGTGCCTTACCTGTACCAAAAGCCTAGAAGCGACGAAGCGAACGTTTCCGATGACACAGCGAACGGAGCAATGACCAGCGCTGCCATTACGACGGCACGAATCGGTTTCTTGATTTTTTGCATGTGTTTCTCCTTGACCGACGATTCGCTGAATTACGAACGTCGACGCGTAGACTAGCAAGGAGGTTGTTCGCGGATGGAGCCGAGAATTCCTAAATGTCCTCGAATGTTCTGACCGCCGGACATATAAGTCCAAGGTTTGCAGTCTCTCGCCTTTAATCTTGTTGAACTTATTTTCTAAGGCATCCAGACAAGATGGTTTATCCGGCTTTGCGAGAGGATCCGAACTGGACGTGGGGTGGTGCATCTCCACATTCACACACGAGTCCGCCAGGCGTGGCCGGGGCCGTCCTCCCGGCTTCGCGAACGAGCGCGCGCGAGGTGGCGCCGAGCGCTACGCCCCATGACTTGTCAGTCGACGGATTCGGCGTGAGCCACCCCCGCACCAATGGCCTTCACTTAATCCCCTGCCCACCCCTCAAAACCTGCACCGCCATCGCCGATTCGAACTGCGCGTGCACCGTATCGCCCTTCTTCAAGTCCGCAAGCGACACATCCGGCGCGACTTCAAGCGTCACCGTATGGCTCGGCCCGCGCAAGGTCACGCGTCGGTTCTTCGTATCGACGCGCTCGATCGTCCCGATCACCTCGACGACGCGCGCCTGCGCCATCACGCCGCCCGATGCCGGAATCGCCGCTTCGCTATCGATGCGCTGACGGATCCCGTCGGATTTCACCTTCGCCGCGCGAACGAGCAGCGCGCTGCGATATTCGATGTTCACGATATCGCCCAACTGCAGCTTCTTGACATCGCCGATTTCGGGATTGACCGACACGTCCACGACGCGGCCAGCCGGGCCTTGCAGCGACACGCTGTTGGTCACGGGATCGATGCCGACCACGCGTGCCTGCACGTGCGCGACCGCTGCCGCGCCGCGTGCCGTCGAAGCCGACGCCGCATCCTGAGCCGATGAGTTGCCGATCGCCGCGAAGGCGAGGGCGGCGCAAGTCGCCAGCCGCGTGACGGAGCGGCGCGGCCATTGGCTTGACGAACGAATCATGAGTTCTCTCCTGTGTTCAGTTAGCACTTCGTTGATTGTCGCAAGCAGCGCCTCAGCGGCGCGACTTCGACAACAAATGTCCCAGCCCAAGATTAGTTGCGATCTGCCAGATATAAACGCGCGAGTAACGCACGCCGTAACGCCGTTCGATCAACTCGCGCAGACGCGAATTGGTCCAGGTATCGCTCGCGAAACCATGTTCGCGTGCCGGTCCCTGCAGCGCCGCGGCGATCCAGTCGAGCGCCTCGCGATCGAGAACCGACGCGCGCCCGCCGACGCCCATCTTCGCGAGCGCGTCGAGACCGCCTTCGGTGACGATGGCCTTGTAGCGGCGCACCGTCTGCACGGAAAGATGCAACTCCTCGGCCACCGCCTCGACCGACGCGCCATCGAGCAACAAACGCCCAGCCGTCATGCGTCGCACGACGCTCGGCAGTGTGTCGGGGCGAGAGAGCATGGCGCGCGCCGCTCGATCGTTCGGATTACGTGCGATTGCCCGCGACATCGGGCACGACCGTGCGCAGCGCAATCGGCTCTGATGCCCGTCCCTGTGTCCGTCGATGCGCGCGAGCACCAGGTGCATCGCTGCGGCGTCCGTATGCGTTCATGTTTGCCCCCTTGTCGAATGGAGACGGCGGGACTTGATTTGGGCGTGCTTGACGTCGGCCGATGCGCGACTCGTCTTTCTGAGCCGACTTGCAGAGAAGTACCAATAAACGTTTTCAGGCCCGACGGGCAACCATCGGCGAAAATTTTTTGGGCTTGATTAATGTCGGCGAATTGCCTATGAAAGCTGCCGATGAGCAGCGAATGCGCGATCGACGACGCAAGACGCGCGGCGCGGCGTGCAATGCCGCGCGCGTGCGTTTCAACGCGTGTTCAGTGTGACGTGCAGGCCTCGTCGGCGGGACGGAGGGTGCGCGCGTGCGTCAACCGCGTCTATCCCGATGAATGACCGACGACTTCTCAAACGCGATAGAACTCGATGTCCTGACCGGCGTGAACCGCGCGCTTGAGCCACTCGGGCATATCGCCGAGGCCGTCCCACGTATCGCCATTCGCGTTTCGGAATATCGGTGCGGCGCCATCCCCGGAGTGCGGGAATAAAGGCAATTGCGGCATCGGCCGTCTCGCCTTGGGCGCGCCATGAGCCCCGTTGGTCTTGGTGAAGGAGGGCGGTGGAGTAACCACCGGCGCTTCGGCCAATGCTTCAGCCAACGCTCTTTCCGTTATGCCGAACTCAGCCATTCGGCTGCGCAAATACGCAATGATGCTGTCTCGCTTTCTTTCGTCCACGGCTTTCCTGATTCAGCTTTTGATTTTCAGAAGACGAACCGAAACCCCGCGCGGACCGGGGCGGTTCGAAGACTCGAATATAAGTGTTTTATGAAGCGTGACGCAGTGCTTGCTCCGCGTCAATTAGTGTATTTACCGCACGCCTATTAATTCGCCGGTGGCTTCGCCTTTAATGCGGGCATTGCCCCGAATGCGAACGTTCGCCCGCCCCGCGCATCGCCGTGACGGACGCGCGAAACGAATGCGCGCGGAAAGTCACGTCGGGGAGCCACGAACCGATGGCGAAGCCCGCGCCGCCATGCAACACGCGCGCGATACCTCGCTTAACCCTATTGTATGCTGCTTGCGGCAAGTATTAAAACGTTTTAACGACTGTGTTGTTCCCCCGGTAATTCCGCACCATGCGCGCGAATGGCGGCAATCAGTTCCGCGGGCGTTATTTCATAACGCACTTCGCGGTGAATGCCGGGTTTGCGCTCGTCGATTTCAATCAGCAGTACGGCTTTGCCGTCCGCCGCGGGTTCGAGGCGCAGCGAACGCACTTCCTGTCCGCTGGCATCGTCGTATTCCGTCAGCAGCGTCATGGCGCCCGTTGCGGCGCTTCTCGGCATCGACATTCTTCCTCCCGTCTTGCGACGTCGTTGTTGTTGTTTCACCGCGCCATCGACCGGCGTGCACGAAATTCGGGCGCGCTACATTGGGATTCAGATTGACGAACGAGGCGGACGCGAAAGGCGGCGCGGCCAGCGCTACCCTCCGGTATCTCATTATTGCCTGTCAAAAGTGCGCGCGTCCAGCGGGAGGCGCATGGGATTATTGTGTCCCTTTATTTTATGCCGGCGGCGCGTCCGTTCACGCGCTTTTGCCGATCGCGTCGCGCGCCTGGCTCGCGAGCTCGAACGAACGCAGGCGCGCCTGGTGATCGAAAATCTGCGCGGTGATGATCAGTTCGTCCGCCTGCGTCTGCTCGATCACCGAGCGCAGGCCGGCTTCGACATCGGCCGGAGCGCCCACGACCGAGCACGCGAGCGCTTGCTCGACGCCCGCGCGCTCGGCGTCGCTGCACGCCACGGATTCCACGGGCGGCGGCAACTGGCCCGGCGTGCCGCGACGCAGATTGATGAACTGCTGTTGCAGCGACGTGAAGTGAAAGCGCGCTTCGTCGGCGGTATCGGCGGCGAAGACGTTGACGCCGACCATCGCGTAAGGCTTTTGCAGCGTCGCGGACGGGCGGAATTGCTTGCGATAGACCTCGAGCGCGGTCAGCAGGTAATCCGGCGCGAAATGCGATGCGAACGCGAACGGCAGCCCCAGCGCGGCCGCCAGTTGCGCCGAGAAGAGGGACGAGCCGAGCAGCCAGATCGGCACATGCAGTCCGGCGCCGGGCACGGCGCGCACGCGCTGGCCTTCGACCGGATCGGCGAAATAGCGTTGCAATTCGACGACGTCGTCAGGGAACGATTCCGCGCTGCCGTGCATATCGCGGCGCAGCGCTCGCGCGGTGGTCTGGTCCGTTCCGGGCGCGCGTCCGAGCCCGAGGTCGATGCGCCCCGGAAACAGCGACGCGAGCGTGCCGAACTGCTCCGCGATCACGAGCGGCGCATGATTCGGCAGCATGATGCCGCCCGAACCGACGCGGATCGTCTTGGTGCCCGCCGCGATATGGCCGATCACGACAGCGGTCGCCGCGCTGGCGATCCCCGTCATGTTGTGATGCTCGGCGAGCCAGTAGCGCAGATAACCCAGGCGCTCGGCGTGGCGGGCGAGATCGAGGGAATGGGCGAAGGCATCGGCCGGTGTCGAGCCGAGCGGAACCGGAGAAAGGTCGAGTAGCGAGAAGGGGATCATTGCGGCTTTCCGAAAGCGTGGCGGATCGCGATGCATCCACACCGCGCCGCAGACCACGCGTAAAAAAACCGATTGTGCCGAAACTCCGGAAAACCTGCCGGATCGGGCGGGCGCGTTTCGCTCAGGCGAGGCGCGGATAGCCGCGCGCGATGGCATCGCGTTCGTAGTCGAGAATCGGCGTGTAGTCCGCTTCGCTGCGCCGTACGATGCCTTTGAGCCGCAAGCGGCTGGCGAGCGCGGGATCGCGATCGAGCGCATCGGCGAGTGCTTGAAAAATTGTGTCGATGGAGTCAGGCGGCACGCGCATCGACGCGATGAACGGCAGCGCGCCCGCGCTGGCCGTCATGCCGAGCACGCGCATGCCGGCCGTCAGTTCCGGCCGATGCGACTGCGCGAACGCGAACGTCACGCAGTCGATCGCGGCGACATCCGCGCGCTGCTCGACGAGCGCACGCAGCGAGGCCGGATGCGCGCCGGTTTTCGTCACGGAGGCGAAGAAGCGTCCGTCGTGCGCGAACGGGGCGACGGCGTGCCGGAAGAGGTTCATGCCGCTGTTGGAATCGTCGTCGTTATAGGCGGCGCGCAGGCCACGGCAGCCTTCGATCGATTGCACCGAGACATGCCCGCCCGCGACGATCACGCTGCGATACGAGCCGTTTTCGCAGCCGGGGACGTCGAAGTCGGGCGCGCCGACGAGCCGCACGCGATTCGCGAGCGCATGCACGAGCGGATAGCCGCAGGTCTGCGAGAGCAGCACATCGTCGCGCAGCCAGAAGGCAGTGAGATCCGGACCGGGATCGACGATCTCGAGCGTATCGCCGCGTGCGCTCAGCCAGTCCGCGAGAGGGTCGCGGACGTGGGCGAGCAGCGCGCGCCAGTCCGCGGCGAGCGCGGGCGTGACGTTGTACATCGGCAGGGCGGCGAGCCATTGCATCGCGAGCGGAGATCGGATGTCGATGACGGATCGTACAGCGCCGTGCGTCAGCTCGCGAGGCTGGCCGTATCGGCGCTGTGCGCGTCCTGGCGTCGGCCGGCCGGCGATTCCGAAGCGGCGAACGGATGCACCGGTTGCGCCGCCTGCGCGAGTGCATGGCGAATCGCCCATTCACCGTATCCGCGCACGACGAAACCGCCGTTGTTCGCGCGATACGCGTCGCGGCGGCGCGAATAGATCCGGCCGAGCGCGAACCACGGCACGCCGGGCAGATCGTGATGCACGGCGTGATAGTTGTTGTTGAGAAAGAGCAGACGCCACGGCCACGCGGCTTCGTTGACGACCGTACGTTCGCTTTCTTCCTCCGCCGCGCGATGCTCCTGAAACGAGCGCACCGAAGCCAGCGCGAGCGACGCATAACCGACGCCGAACACGAACGCGCGCCACGGAATGCCGCATCGCGTTTCGAGCCAGCTCGCGAGCAGCACGAGCGATGCGAGATGCGCCGCCCAGCTCGCGACGATGCGCCAGCGCCGCTCGACGACGGCCTGCACCGCCTCGCGCCACGATGCCGCGATCGAGAACCACGGCCCGATGAGCATGCGGCCCGCGAAGGTGTTGCGCGCGGCGAGCGCGGCGCGCAACACGGGGCCCGCGCTCGCCCACTGTTCGGGCGTCACGTAATAGCTTTCGGGATCGCGGCCCGGCTCGGTCAGATGCGCGTCGTCGTGATGACGCAGATGCGACTCCCGATAGACCTCGTACGGAAACCACACCGCGAGCGGGGCGATGCCGAAGAGCATGTTGACGAGCGGCCAGCGCGTCGGATGCCCGTGCATCAGCTCGTGCTGCAGCGACATGTACCAGCACGACAGCACCGCGAGCAGCGCGACGGATGGCACGAGGCCGATCGTGCGGGCGTTCATCGCGACGCCGAACCAGCCGCCGTAGATCGCGACGATCACCGCCCACGTCGGCCATTCGCTGCGCCAGTGCAAGGTTTCGCGTTGGCGCTGGAGTTCCTGGCGTTGGGCGTCGTCGAGATAGCGGGGCATGGCGGACATCGATAAAGGCGAAGTGCCATGCTAGCGGCGCATCCTGTTCGTCCCAACGAAGGAATCCGGCTAAGGATTTCGCGATCGGCGCAATAAGCATTCGATTTTTGGCCATGCATTCGCTCACGGTATCCTTTATTCCTTCGATACCGCACGCGCGCGCATATGACCGAACCGTTCGAGCCCGCTTCCGCGCCCACTCCGGCGCCTCGGAAACTCCCGCGCAAATCCGCGCGTCTCGTCGCCGGCCTGATCGCGTTCAATGTGCTCGCGTGGCTCTGGGCGCTCGTCGCGTTCCGCCACTATCCGCTCCTGCTCGGCACGTCGCTGCTCGCGTATTCGCTCGGGCTGCGCCACGCGGTCGATGCCGACCATATCGCCGCCATCGACAACGTCACGCGCAAGCTGATGCAGGAAGGCAAGCGGCCGCTCTTTGCCGGCTTCTTCTTTTCGCTCGGCCATTCGACGATCGTCGTCGCGGCCACCGCGCTGATCGCCGCGACCGCGATGGCCGTGCAAGGCCGATTCGCCGAGTTTCGCGAGATCGGCGGGATCATCGGCACGTCGGTGTCGTCGCTCTTCCTGTTCGCGATCGCGGCGATGAACCTCTTCGTGCTGCGCGGCGTGTGGCGCGCGTTCAGGCGCGTGCGGCGCGGCGAATCCTGCCGCGACGAAGACATCGATATGCTCGCGGTCGGCGGCGGGCCGCTCGCGCGCATCGCGCGGCCGCTCTTCAGGCTGATCGGCAAAAGCTGGCACATGTATCCGCTCGGCTTCCTGTTCGGGCTCGGCTTCGACACGGCCACCGAAATCGGCCTGATGGGCATCGCGGCGGCCGAAGCCGCGCGCGGCATGCCGGTCTGGTCGATTCTCGTGTTTCCGGTGCTCTTCACGGCCGGCATGTCGCTCATCGATACCGCGGACAGTCTGCTGATGACGGGCGCCTACGGCTGGGCGTTCATGAAGCCGATCCGCAAGCTCTACTACAACCTCACGGTCACGTTGGTGTCGGTGCTGATCGCGCTGCTCGTCGGCGGCATCGAGGCGCTGGGTCTGATCGCGGACCGGCTGCAACTGAAGGGCGGACTGTGGGATGCGAGCGCGTCGCTGGCCGAGCACTTCGGGCTGCTCGGCTATGGCATCGTCGCGATTTTCGCTGCGTGCTGGCTCGTTTCCGCGCTCATTTACAAGTGGCGCGGCTATGACGCCATCGACGGCACCATCGCCCGTTAGGTCGATGGGCATTCTTCCTGCTTCGTGGATGCGCCAGCCGCTCATCCACCTTCCGTATCGAGCGGCGTTCAGGGAGAACGATCATGAACGAGCCGCAAGCCGGGGCCGACTCGCCGCACCTCGATAGCGCCGAGCAGGAACAGGCCGCCGAACACTCCGCACCGCATCCGCTCGTCATTCATGAGATCGTGCGCGAAGAAGGCGAAGTCGCGATGGAGCGCACCTTCGCCGCGCTGATGTGGTCGGCGCTCGCCGCCGGCCTTTCGATGGGTTTCTCGTTTCTCGTCCAGTCGATTCTCGAAAGCGCGCTGCCGGAGACGGGATGGAGCGGCCTCGTATCGAGCTTCGGCTACACGATCGGCTTCGTCTTCGTCATTCTCGGACGTCAGCAGCTCTTCACGGAGAGCACACTTACCGCGGTGCTGCCCGTGCTCACGCGACGCGATCTCGTGACCCTGTTCAAGGCGCTGCGTCTCTGGGCGATCGTGCTTTTCTTCAACCTCGTCGGCACGACGATCTTCGCGGCCATCCTCCAGATTCGCGGCGTATTTTCGCCGGAAGTGAGCGAGGCGCTCGCGAAGGTCGCGATGACGCCGCTGTCCGCCGAGTTCGGCGTGACCGTCGTACGCGGCGTGTTCTCCGGCTGGCTCATCGCGCTGATGGTGTGGCTCCTGCCGAGCGCGCGCTCGGAGCGTCTCCTGACCGTCCTGCTCGTGACGTACACCGTCGCGGTGAGCAAGCTCACGCACGTGATCGCGGGATCGGTCGAAGCGGCGTACGCGGTGATGATCGGCGCGGCCAGCGTCCCGGACTACTTCCTCGTGTTTCTCGTGCCGACGTTCATCGGCAACGTGATCGGTGGCGTGTCGCTCGTCGCGATCGTCAATCATGCGGCGATCGCGCCGGAAATCATGGGCGTGCCGCAGAAGCACGACGACTGAACGCGGGTGTGGCCTGTCACTTGTTGTTGCCCGCGCCCGTACCGTACAGCCCGTTGTCGAAGCCGCCGCTGCCTTCGGTCTTGTGATCCTTGCCCGCGGTCGCGGAGCGGCCCTTCGCGGCATCCTTCGACTGCGGCTTCTGCGATTCATGCATCGCGGTGCCCGACGGAGCCGCGCTCGATGTCGAATCGGACTGGCGATTGTCCTGACTGCCGGCGCTGCCGCCGTTCGTGATCTGCGCGACGCCGTACGTGCTGAACGCCGAGATGACGCCGGCGAGGATCGCATTCGCGAGCATCGGCCAGGGCCGGCGTGCGCCGCGCGCGCGTTCGTGACGATGAGTGGACATGGCAGCTCCCGGCATGATCGAAGGTCTTTCTTTCGAGCATGAACGGTGCCCGGCGTACCGGCGGGACGCGTCCGCGATGCACGCGTGCCGTGAGAAGTCGGGAATTCGCAAAGCCGTTGCGCGCCCGGCTCGTCACGAGACGCGGGCGCGAACGAAGGATTCGCGCCGCGGCGCGAGCGGCGAAAGCGGTTGTCAGGCCGCTTTCGCCCAAAGCCTGTTGGTCGACTTCCTGCGGCTGCCGGAGCCGTCGCGCGGGCCGCTGTCGACCGTATCGAGCGCGATGCGCAGCGCCTCGATGCGCTGCTTCTGCGCGGGCACGAGCGCATAACCCTTCAGCACGGCGGTGAGACGCTCGCGCCAGTACTCGACGTTGAGCGTGCCGGACGATTGTTTGTGCATCGTGCGAAGTTGCGCGAGTGCGCGCTCGATGTGTTGAAGCTCGACGTCAGCCATCGCCGAGGGCAAAAGGCTGCCCTTGGTCTCATTCTTCTTCTTCATTTTTTGGTCTTCCTCTCGGCCATACGACGCATGGTCCCGACTTCGGACACGCACGCCGTTCAGGCACCCCGTTCACCCGCGCATTTTTTTGTAGCGTTGCGGGTGGCCCTTGCTCTTTTCTTCGGTAGACCGACCGTTGCCCGTCTCAGCGAGTTCGATCGTTAACAAAAATGTACGCAACGCGAGCCTGCTGGCTCCGTCTGTCATCGCACATTCATGTGATGGGGATGTGGGGATTTCGATGTTGCGCCGCGCCAGGGCGGCGCGGATCGATAGCGACGGCGGGAAGATGCGCTTATTCGCCGCTCTCGGCGGGCGCTTTCGCGGTGCGCTTGCCGCTGCGGCCGATCTGTTCTTCCATCGCGAGATCGAGCTTGCTCACCCTGCGTGGCTTGCCGGGTTCGCGCGCGTTGACGAACGCGACGAACTCGTCCATCGGCATGGGATCGGAGAGTTTTTTCGAACCTTCGGCCGAGCGCTCGACGAGATAGAAGAGGCCGCCCGGCATCGAGATGGCCGCGTAGCTCGCGTTGCCGCTGCGCGTCTTGAGCCGTTCGACGGCGCTGATGGCTTTGGTCGAGCGCATGATGTGCCTGCTTATTTCTGGGGTTCGTCGTGGGCGGTCGCATCCGCCGGCGCGCATTTCTTGCCCGCGCCTTCGATCCACAGATTCGACGGATGACGCTGCCCCGGATAGAAGCGATACGTGGTCTCGCCGTTGTCGTAACGGACCTTGATCACGTTGGAATCGCCGAACTCCAGCATCACGCCTTGCGGGATTGCCGTCTTCTGATATTTGGCGTCGTGCTTCTTCGCTTCGTCGGCGATGCACTGGACGATGCCGTTCACCTTGTTATCGGTCGATGACTTCTCGACTTCGGGTTGTCCTGCATCTTCGTTATGAAACTGGGCGCAAGCGGCGAAAAGCACAGGCAACGCGAGCGCCGCGGCGAGTTTTTTCATGGTCTTTCCCGTTTGATCTCTTGGTGCCGAACACGACATTAGAGCACAAGCCCTTTACAGTCCGGTCAGGTTCGCGGGCGCGCCTCGGGGTGCGCATGATCGATGCAGCAAGGCCCGCGCCCGCCTGCGCGCCGCTCAGGCGTCGGGCGGGACGTCGAGCAGCGGCAGCGTGCCGCCGACGATGCCCGAGAACACCGGCCCCGCCACCGTGCCGCCGTAGTAGGTGCCGCCCGTGGGCTCGTCGATCATCACCGCGACGATCACGCGCGGATCGCTCATCGGCGCGATGCCGACGAACGATGCCCGGTACTTGTTCGCCGCATACGAGCGCCCGACCTGCTTGCGCGCCGTGCCCGTCTTGCCGCCGACGCGATAGCCTTCGACCGCCGCCGCGCGCCCGGTGCCGTGGTCGCCGGTCGCATTTTCGAGCATGCTGCGCACGGCCTTCGCGGTCGCGGGCTTCGTCACCTGAAGGGCGTCGCGGCGCGCTTCGCCCTGAATCAGCGTGGCCGGATGGAAGCGTCCATCGCCGGCATAGGCGGTATAGATCTGCGCGATCTGCAGTAGCGAGAGCGACAGGCCGTAGCCATAGGCCATCGTGGCCTGCTCGATCGGCTTCCAGCGCTCGGGCGCGCGCAGGCGGCCGGTCGCCGCGCCAGGGAAGGTCAGCTCGGGCGCGCGGCCGATGCCGTATTCGCGGTACTTGTCCCAGATCGTCTGCGCGGGAATCTGCAGCGCGAGCTTCGTGAGCGCGACGTTGCTGGACATCTGCACTGCCTCGGCCACGGTGATGATGCCGTGATTCGACGTGTCGTGAATCACGTTCGGCCCGAGCTTGAAAGTCCCCGGCGCCGTATCGATGCGCGTGTCCGGCCGCACGCGGCCCAGATCGATCGACAGCGCGGCGACGAGCGGCTTGATCGTCGAGCCGGGCTCGAAGGTGTCAGTGAGCGCGCGGTTGCGCAACTGCTCGCCGGTGAGGCGCGAGCGGTCATTCGGATCGAAGCTGGGATAATTGGCGAGCGCGAGCACCTCGCCGTTCCTCGCGTCCAGCACGACGACGCTGCCCGCGCGCGCCTTGTGCTTCGCGATCGCCGCTTTCAGTTGCGAGTGCGCGAGCTGCTGGATGCGCCGGTCGATGGTCAGTTGAATGGTCTCGCCGTTCTGCGGCATGGCCGGTTCGCCGATCTGCGAGACGACGCGCCCGAGGCGGTCGCGAATCACCTCGCGCTGGCCGGCTTCGCCCGTCAGACGCGTATCGGCGGCGAGCTCGACGCCTTCCTGCCCGTGATCCTCGTTATTGGTGAAGCCGACGACGTGCGCCGCCGATTCGCCTTCGGGATAGAAACGCTTCGTGTCCGGCACGAGCGTGATGCCCGCGCGCCCGATCGTCTGGATGCGCTCGGCGGACTCGGCTTCCACCTGACGCTTGAGCAGCACGAACGCGCGGTTCCCATCGACGCGCCGCTGCAACTCCTTGGGCGGCATGTCGAGCAGGCGCGCGATCTCGTTGCCGTGGTCGCCGTCGAAGAGCTTTGGCGTCGCCCAGACTTCATAGGTGGCGAGGCTCACGGCGAGCATCGCGCCGTTGCGATCGACGATGCGCCCGCGCGTCGCCGAAAGCGCCAGCGTGCGCTGATAGCGCTTCTGGCCTTCGCCGATATAGAACTCGTGGTCGATGACCTGCACCCACAGCGCGCGCCCCGCAAGCGACAGGAACGCCGCCGTGACGCCCATCACGACGAGACGCGAGCGCCACGCGGGCAGCCGGTTCACGAGCATCGTGCTGCGGTGATGCGTCTGGAAATCGCTGCCGCCGCGCGTCTTCTTCTTGAACATCGTGGTCCTGTGATTAAGCTTGGTTGTGCCGGCCGGGGTGTCCGCGCATCAGGGCAGACGGGCGAGCGCGGCGTCGAGACCGGGGTCATCCGGCAGACGAATGCCGAGCTCGTTTTCGAGCACGCGGCGCAGATCGGCGACGCTGTCGAGTTCGCGATGATCGCTGCCTTCGCGTTCGTCGTGCGCCGAGAAGCGCCGGTTGAACAGGCCGAAACGTTTGCCCGGCGCGAGACGCGCGGCCAGCAGGTTGTGCAGGAAAATCGACTGCGGATAGGCGGACACGAAATAGTTGGTCATCTCGTAGTCGGCGTCATACTGCGGGTCGAGGTCGAAGCGATACACGCGCGTCCATGCGCCGTTCACGAGCGCCTGCAGGATATAGGCGGGCGGCTCGCCGCCGGCATCGTCGAGGCGGAAGGCGCCGTGGGGCGTGATCTGTTCGAGGCCCGTCTGGAGTGCGAGCGGCGCGGACAGCGTCATGCCGCCGAAACCGACGTCGGTGAGGAACGTGCCTTCGTCGAGATCGACGAGCAGAAGCATGTGCGTGCGCGCCGGCATCTCCGGCGCATCCCGGCCCCAGAGGACGCGGCCCGCGAAGCTGCGCACCCGAAAACCCAGCGTCTGCAGTACGCTGCGAAACAGCAGGTTATGCTCGTAGCAGTAACCGCCGCGCCGGCTTTCGACGAGTTTGCGCTGGACTGATTCCAGATCGAGCCGCACCGGACGGCCGATCAGCACGTCGAGGTTTTCGAACGGAATGGTCTGGGGATGGAGCAGATGCAGCGCGCGCAGCGTGTCGAGCGTCGGCGCGGGCCGCGCAGGTCCGGAAAAGCCGATGCGCTCGAAGTAAGCGGCAAGGTCGATGGAAGTGTCGTGTGCGTTCATGTAGTCCAGGCCTCGAGTCGGCTTCGATGTCGCAAGATCGGCGAGCGCAGGCGCCGAGCGCGCATATTTTACGACACGAAAGGTTAAAAATTACAAACTGCATACGTTTTTTGGCGCGCGGGTGTGTAGTGCGCCATCGAAATGAACTGTGCCGTATCGATGCAGGTCTTTCCAGGTTCACGCGCAACTGACAAGGGGCGATACGCCATGCCGAAAGAATCGAACGAAGCGAATCAATCGAACGAAGCGAATCCCGCGAACCCGGCGAGCGCGACATGCGCCGGCAAGCATCCCGCGCCGCCATGCACGCTCGTGATTTTCGGAGCCGGCGGCGATCTCACCAAGCGGCTCCTGATGCCGTCGCTGTACAACCTGTCCGCCGACAAGCTGCTCGACGACGGCATGGAAATCATCGGCGTGAACCACGGCGAGCGTGAGACGTCCGATTGGCGCGACGAGCTCACGCAGTCGCTGCGCACCTTCGCCGCCGACAAGGCCGCCACCTTTCACACGTCGCAGTTGAACGAAGAGGCATGGAACTGGGTCGTTGGGCGGCTCGAGTATTTCCCCGGCGAATTCGAGGAAGACGAGACCTTTGCGCGGCTCAAGGCGCGGCTCGCGAAGGCGAAGTCCGGCAACATCATGTTCTACCTCGCGGTGGGCGCGCGCTTCTTCCAGCCGATCATCGAGCATCTCGGCGCGGCGGGCCTGCTCGAAGAGAAGGACGGCAACTTCAGGCGGCTCGTCATCGAAAAGCCGTTCGGGACCGATCTGGCGTCCGCAAAGGCGCTCAACGCCTGCATCCTCAAATTCGCGGACGAGTCGCAGGTGTATCGGATCGACCATTTTCTCGGCAAGGACACGGTGCAGAGCATTCTCGCCGTGCGCTTCGCCAACGCGATGTTCGAGCCCATCTGGCGGCGCGAATACATCGACAACGTGCAGATCACGGCGGCGGAGACGATCGGCGTGGAAGGGCGCGGCAAGTTCTACGAGCAGACCGGCGCGTTTCGCGACATGCTGCCGAACCATCTCTTCCAGTTGCTCGGGATGGTGGCGATGGAGCCGCCCAATTCCTTCGATGCCGAATCCGTGCGTGACCGCAAAGCCGAAATTTTCGATGCGATCCGCCCGCTCACGGCGAACGATGTCGTGCTCGGTCAATACGAAGCCGGAGCGGCCGGGCCGGGCTACAAGGAAGAGCCGGGCGTCGCGAAGGACAGCAGTACCGAAACCTATGCGGCGGCGCGTGTGTATGTCGAGAACTGGCGCTGGGCGGGCGTGCCGTTCTATCTGCGCACCGGCAAGCGGCTGACCGAGCGGCGCACGGAGATTTCGGTGCAACTCAAAGCCGTGCCGTTTCTGCTGTTCCGCGATACGCCCGTCGATGCGCTCACGCCGAACGTGTTCACGCTGCGCATCGATCCGGCGCACGGCACGACGTTCGATTTCAACGTGAAGGTGCCGGGACCGGTGATGCAGATCGGCAAGGTGCGATCGGCCTTCAACTACGCGGACTTTTTCGCGGAGCGGGCGAACGTCGGCTACGAGACGCTGCTCTACGACTGCATGCTCGGCGATGCCACGCTCTTCCAGCGCGCGGACAGCATCGAGACGGCGTGGGCCGCGGTGGATCGCGTGCTGCATCCGGACAGCCCGCTCGCCGTGCACGGCTACGCGGCGGGCAGCGCGGGACCGGCGGAGTCGGATCAATTGCTGGCGCAGGACGGCCGCACATGGCGCGCGCTGACCGATACGCGCAAGAAGGACTGACCTCATCAATCATAAGGACAACGAGCGTGAGCACAGAATCAAGAGCCAAACAGAAAACGCATGTCTCGGCGGACAAACTCGCGATCAAGGCCGAACGGATTCTCGCGATCGATATCGGCGGGACCGGGTTGAAGGCGGCCATCATCTCCGAGGATGGCGAGATGAAGAGCGACCGCGTGCGCGTGGCGACGCCGCATCCGGCGAAGCCCGACGTGGTCGTGGAGACGCTCATCGAACTCATCAAACCGATCGTCGCTGAGCCGCCGACGCATATCTCCATCGGCTTTCCGGGCGTCGTGCGCGAGAACGTCGTGCTGACCGCGCCGAATCTCGGCACACCGGCCTGGCGTGGCGTACCGCTCGCGCAACTGATTTCCGAGCGCCTGGGCGGCATGCCCGCGCGCATGATCAACGATGCCGAAATGCAGGGGCTCGCGGCGATCGAAGGGCGCGGCATCGAAATGGTGTTGACGCTCGGCACCGGTGCGGGCACCGCGCTCTTTCGCGACGGCGAATTGATGCCGCATCTCGAACTCGCGCATCATCCGGTCGCGAAGGACAAGACCTACGACGAATACATCGGCAACGCGGCGCGCGAGAAGGCGGGCAAGAAACGCTGGAGCCGGCGCGTGGAGAAGATCATCGGCATTCTTGCGACGCTTGTGAACTACGACAAGCTCTGGATCGGCGGCGGCAACGCGGCGCACATCAAGTTCAAGCTGCCGGATAACGTGGCGATCGTGTCGAACGCGGCGGGCATCGAAGGCGGCGCGCGGCTGTGGCATCCGCGCTCGGTGCGCGAGACGCGGCAGTTGCCGCACTTCAATCAGCGGGAAGGGGCGCACTGATGAACGCTCAAGGCAAGTACGGCCTGCACAGCGCGACCGGCGACGGCGCCGCGGCATTCGAAGCGCTCGCCCGCGCGGAACTGGTCGTCACCGATTGCGACGGCACGCTGCTCTACACCGACAAGGCGCTCGGCCAGCCCGCGAAGGACGCGGTGCGCCGTCTGCGCGAGGCCGGCGTGCGCTTCACGGTGGCCAGCAGCCGGCCGGGCAAAGGCATGCGGCATATCGTGGAGGCGCTTGCGGTCGATATGCCTTATGCGTCGTACAACGGCGGCAGTCTCGTGAGGCCGGGCACGTGGGAGGTGCTGTCGTCGCACAAATTGCCGCGCGATGTCGTGCAGACGACGCTCGAAGCGCTCGCCGCCGCGAACGTGGACGCGTGGGTGTTTATCGACGATGCGTGGTATCTGACGAATCCCGAAGGCACCTACGTGCCGCTCGAAACGCGCACGGTCGGCTACGAGGGCGTGCGCGTGACGCGCTTTGACGATGTCGATCTCGACGCGGTCGACAAGATCGTCGGCTCGACCGCCGATACGGCGCTGCTCGCGCGCGTGGAAAGCGATTTGCAGCGGCAACTGGAAGGTCGCGGTCATGCGGCGCGCTCGCAGACCTACTATCTCGACGTCACGAGCCTCGCGGCGAACAAGGGTACCGCGGTGCGCGAACTCGCGCAAATCGCGGGCGTGCCGCTGGAACGCGTGGCCGTGCTCGGCGACATGGGCAACGACGTGGCGATGTTCGAGATCGCGGGTGTATCGATCGCGATGGGACAGGCATCCGACACCGTGCAGCGTCAGGCGAGCCTGGTGTCGAAGAGCAATGACGAGGATGGCTTCGCGATCGGCATTGACGCGCTGTTGGCGGCGCGCGGTGCGGCCTGAGGTATTGCGGGCGGGAAAGGGGGCATCGACGCGTCGCGCAGCCTTGAACGGCCAGGCGCGGGGCATGCGGCCGCGTCGAAGTACAGGTGATCCGCGGGTTGGTTCAGAAGCGTGCGCTGCGGATCAGGCTCACGCTGGCTGCGGATGAATCAGATGAGGCGGTCAGGCATCAACGACGGCGCATCGGCGCACGCGGGCCGCCGCCGCTGGCGCGCTCGTCCTTGTGACGGAAGTTGATGCGGCCCTTCGTCAGGTCGTACACCGACAGTTCCAGCGTCACGCGGTCGCCGGCCAAAATACGGATGTGATTCTTGCGCATGCGGCCCGAGGCGTACGCGCCCACGACAACGCCGTTGTCCAGCGTCACGCGATAGCGGCTGTCGGGAAGCACTTCGTCAACGATGCCGTCGAGTTCGATGAGTTCTTCTTTCGCCATATGGGGCTCCTGTGATGATTAGTAATGGGTGCATCTGCAAATCCTACGCCGATGAAGCGTCGAGCGCCGCTGCCCGCAGGCTGCGTCGCTACGAAACGTTAGATTCGATGCAAAGCGTGGCCTGGCACGTCCGGCACGATCAAACGTGCGATCGGATCGCGCCGCGTCTCTATTTCAGGCTCGTTGTGAGCTTGACGGCATAGGCCGGACGACAGGGCGAACCGCGGGGGCGGCGCGCCGTGGCCGGCATGACCGGGACGGCGACATCGGCGAACAGCATGGCCGACGTGCGGTTGATACGAAAAGCGGTGAAAATGTGACGTGCGTTCACGTCATATGCGGTCGATGGGCCTGTTTGCAAGCCCACTCCACATTCTCGCGCAAATCGCTTGATTAGACAATGAATTTCGCCTGAAGGTTCCTGAAAGACGCTTTCTCGCTACAGCCAGCCCGCCTTCTTGAAGCGCCAGTAAAGCACGAGATCGACGATCAGCATAACCGCGAGACAGGTCGGATAGCCGTAGATCCAGTCGAGTTCCGGAATCGATTTGAAGTTCATGCCGTAGATGCCGGCGATCATCGTCGGTACCGCGAAGAGGGCCGCGAAGGAGCCGAGGCGCTTGGTCACTTCGCTTTCCGCGAGCGCGATCAGGCCGAGATTCACCTGAATCGCCGTGACGATCATTTCACGACGCCCTTCGATCGTCTTCACGATGCGCAGCAGGTGGTCGTACACGTCGCGGAAATATTCCTGCATGCCCGAACACACGCCCGGCGATCGCCCGCCATACAGTTTGCTGACGGCTTCGAGCAGCGGCGCCGTGTGATGCTGGAGAATCGTCATGCGCCGCTTCAACGAGTAAAGATCCTCGATGATCTCGCGCGATTCCACCGAGCCTTTCTGTTCGAAGATGCGCTCTTCCACTTCGTCGACTTCGGCGCCGAGCGTTTCCAGCACAGGAAAGTATCGATCGACGACGGCATCGAGCAGCGCGTACATCACGAAGGCCGGCCCGTGCTTGAGCAGATGCGGCTCGCGCTCGCAGCGCTTGCGCACTTCCTGAAAGCCTTGCGTCGTGCGATTGCGCACCGAGAGCACATAGTTCCTGCCGACGAACACGTTCATCTCGCCGACGAGCACCTCGCCTTCTTCATCGAACTCGACGGTATGGAAGACCGCGAACAGCGAGTCGCCGTATTCCTCGATCTTCGGCCGCTGATGACCATGCTGCGCATCTTCGACCGCCAGCTCATGCAGACCGAACTGGTGTGTCATATGCGCGAGTTCGCCGGGACCGGGCTCTTTCAATGCAACCCAAATGAAAGAGTCGGGCATATCGCGATAGGCGTTGATATCGTCGATATTGACGTCCGCGAGTTTCCGGCCGTTCTGATAAGCCGCGCAATTGACCAGCATGGGGCGCCCTTTATAGTTATTTCGATGTCACCGGCCACGCGTCGATGGGCGCTCGAAGTCGCGTGATGATTCGCGTGGGGCGCGAGCGCGTGGCCTCCATCCATCGAATCTTAGCTGGACATGCGCACTGTTGCCAACGAGCGTCGATCGTGCTGCGCTCGTTTCCCGCCATCAAGTCGTGCTGAAGTCGACGGCGTATTCGGTCGGCGACGGCAGCGTCGGAACATGCGCGGACTGCGAATCGAGCTTGGTCAGCTTGCCCTCGACGGTCGCGCCGATATCCATGCGCAGCTGCTGATAGTAGATGTTGCCCAGCACGCGCGCGTTGGACTGAAGTTCGACGAAATGCGCGACGGTGACATCGCCCGTCACGCAGCCATTGATGATGACATCGTAGGCACTCACATTGCCGCGAATGGCGCCCTGATCGCTCACAACGAGCAGCGTTTCTTCGCCGGGGCGGCCGCTCACGTTGCCCGTCACCTGACCGTCCATGCGCAGGCCCTCGCTGAACTCGAGATCGCCGGAGATATGAACGTTATGCGCGACGAGCGTCGCGAGCTTGGCCATCTTGACGCCGGTGGAATCCTTCTTGGATGAAAACATGTCGAGTCCTTGCGATGCGGTAAGGGGTTACACGAAAGCGAGCGTGCGAGGCGTGCCGCTCAATCGGGCTTGTGCTGTTTCTTGAGGAAAACGAGGTCGGTTTGCAGACGCTGAATCTCGGCCGTGCCGTCCGCTACGCGCTGTTCCAGCGCCGCACGGGTCGCCGCTTCCTGTTCGAGTGCGAGTTGCGCATGCGCGAGCTGATCGCGCAACGTCTGCTCGGAGGCGGGCGGCGCGCAGAGCGCGTCGAGCTTGTGCGCGTCCTCGTTCGAACGCTTGAGCGCGAAGCCCGCGGCAGCGAGCGCGGCCATCGCGCAGATGGCCGCGATCAAGCCTAGCCAGATGCCCGCGCCGCGCTTGGGCGTGAGCGAATAGGACTGACGAGTCAGTTGCAGCGACGGCCGCTTCGAATCAACTTTGCGCATTCGGCTTGCGCCTGAAGAGCGCGAGAAAGGGTGAGGGATTGATCTGCGCGCCGTCGACGATCACTTCGAAATGCAGATGCGGGCCCGTGGAGCGTCCGGTCGAGCCGACTTCCGCGATCTCCTGTCCGGGCATCACATAGTCGCCGGCTTTCACGAGGACGCGCGATGCGTGTCCATAGCGCGTCATCGTGCCGTCGCCGTGACGGATATCGACCGCGTTGCCGTAGCCATTGCGCTCTCCGGCCTGCACGACGCGTCCGCCCGCGCTCGCCAGGATCGGCGTGCCGGTTGGCGCGACGAGATCGACGCCCGGATGAAAGCTCAGATGTCCGGTGAACGGATCCAGACGATTGCCGTAAGGCGAGCCGCTGCGCGCGCCGGGCGCCGGTTCGCGGCCGGGAAACGCCATGTACGCGGCATAGTGCGCGAGCGTCTGCGTCTGCAACTGCGAGACTTGGTCGTTCACGCAATCGATGATGCGTTGCGTGCTTTTCAGACGCTGCCGCGGCGCGCCCGTCGTCGTGTGGCCGGTATCGCAAAGGCGTGGCGGCAGCGCCGGGCCGCCGGCGCCGTCGAGCGACGATGCCGGTTCCTCGCTGTCCGGCAGCGGCGGCACGTCGTGCACGCCGGACGTGCCGCCCGTGCCGTGCGCGGCCTTCAGATGCGCGTCGAACTCGTGCAGCTCGTTCACTTCCGCGGACAGCCCTTCGACGCGCGGCGCGAGTTCGATCAGCGCGGCATTGATCCGCCCGAGCTCTTCGATCTCATACGAGCGGCGCGACGTCAGCGCCCGCTCTTCGCCGAGATGGCTGCGGCCGAACATCGTGCCGATGGCGATGCCGAGCGCGAGCGCGGCGATCAGAAGCGTGATCGCGCCGATGATGGCGATGGCGCGCGCCGTCCGCGCCTCGACGAAGCGGATGCGCTGGCGGGACATGGTCCGCCGTGACCAGATGACGAAAGCCATCAGCGCGCGGAGCGGCCAGTGCGGCCGGCGGAAAAAGGACTAAGGAAAATCACGGGGATGGAGTGCGCCGCGCTCTCCACGGCAAAACGATAAGACTGGGCGCCGATTATGCACGACCCTGCTTGCACAGGCGATGTTTTAAGCAGGATATCGAAGCAAAATTACACGAATTCATCGGGTCAAATTTTGTGACGCGCGATTGGGCATCGACGGATAACACGTTCGATCCGATCTCGCTGTCATAAAACGTGATTCGATCAGGATGACTTGACATCGACCCACGCCATCTGCGTGCCGTCGCCCATCAGGAATCCGCGGTTCGCTTCGGCGGCCGCGCGCAGATAGTCCCAGACGGCCGTGATGCGCTTCAGCTTGCGCAGGTCTTCGCGGCAGGACAGAAAGAAAGCGCGCGTCACGACGATCTCGTCCGGCAGCACCGGCACGAAGCGTGGATCGGCGGAGGTCATGAAGCACGGCAGGATCGCGAGCGCGCGGCCCTGCAGCGCCGCGAAGTATTGCGCGATCGCGCTCGTGCTGCGCCAGCGCGACACCGCGCCCGGCACCGCGCGTTCGAGATACAGCAGTTCGTAACTGAACGCGAGATCGTCGATATAGCTCGCGAAGCGATGATGTCGCAGATCCTCGCTCGCGCGGATCGGACCGTGCGCGTCCAGATACTCGGCGGTCGCGTAGAGCTTGAGGCGGTATTCGCAGAGCTTCGTGTAGACGTACTGGCCCTGCTCGGGGCGCTCGAGCGTCACGGCGATATCCGCCTCGCGCTTGGACAGGCTCACGAAATGCGGCACCGGCAACAGGTCGATGGAAATGTTCGGATGCGCGTCCTGGAAGCGCGCGAGCTGCGGCGCGAGAAAAAAGCAGCCGAAACCTTCCGTCGAGCCGACGCGTACGTGTCCCGACAGCGCGTGGCCCGTATTGGCGATCTGCTCGGTGGCGGATTGCACCGTCGTCTCGATCGAATCGACGAAGCCGAGCAGCCGCTGGCCCTCGGCGGTCAGAATGAATCCGCCGCTACGCGACTTGTCGAACAGGAGAGTGCCGAGCGCATCTTCGAGCGCGCGCACGCGCCGCGCGACCGTCGTGTAATCGACGCCCAGGCGCTTGGCCGCGCCACTCGCGCGCTGCGTGCGGGCGACTTCGAGGAAGAAGCGCAGATCGTCCCAGTTCAGGCGGGCGAGGTCGAACTTGGCGGTTTGCATGGCGTTTTTTTGCATATCGATCGGGTGTTTTTATGGTGCCATGATGGACTTTTGCATAACTATACTCAAGGAAACGACCGTGCAGCAGTGCAGGCCGATTTCTTATAAACGGAGACGACATGCCTTTTCCCTTCGGCGCCGCACCGGCGTCCCGTCCGCGCGTCTTCGCCTCTCATCCCAACCCCCGCGTTTGCAACTTTCCAGACAAGGAGTGACTCGTGAATATCGCTGCTGAACATCCGGCGCAGAATACGTCCGTCCGTACGGCCAAGCTGCTGATCGACGGCCAGTTCGTCGATTCGAAGACGACCGAATGGCGCGACATCGTCAATCCCGCGACACAGGAGGTGGTCGGCCGCGTGCCCTTCGCGACGATGGACGAGGTGAACGCCGCCGTTGCCGCCGCGCACAAGGCGTTTCAGACGTGGCGCACGACGCCGCTCGGCGCGCGCATGCGTCTGATGCTGAAGTTCCAGGATCTCGTGCGCCAGAACCAGAAACGCATCGCGCAGACGCTCACGGCCGAGCAGGGCAAGACGCTGGCCGATGCCGAGGGCGACATCTTCCGCGGTCTCGAAGTCGTCGAACATGCGTGCTCGATCAGCACGCTGCAGCAAGGCGAATTCTCCGAGAACGTCGCGGGCGGCGTCGATACCTACACGCTGCGCCAGCCGATCGGCGTCTGCGCGGGCATCACGCCGTTCAACTTCCCCGCGATGATCCCGCTGTGGATGTTCCCGATGGCGATCGTCTGCGGCAACACCTTCGTGCTGAAGCCGTCGGAACAGGACCCGCTTTCGACGATGGAGCTCGTCGAGCTCGCGATCGAAGCAGGCGTGCCGCCGGGCGTGCTCAACGTCGTGCATGGCGGCAAGGAAGTCGTGGACGCAATCTGCACGCATCCCGACATCAAGGCGATCTCGTTCGTCGGTTCGACGGCCGTCGGCACGCATGTCTACAACCTCGGGAGCCAGCACGGCAAGCGCGTGCAGTCGATGATGGGCGCGAAAAATCACGCCGTCGTGCTGCCCGACGCGAACAAGGAACAGACGCTCAACGCGCTCGCGGGCGCGGGCTTCGGCGCGGCGGGCCAGCGCTGCATGGCGACGTCGGTGGCGGTGTTCGTCGGGGCGTCGAAGGAGTGGGTGCCGGAACTCGTCGAACGCGCGAGGACGCTCAAGGTCAATGCGGGCATCGAACCGAATACGGATGTCGGCCCGGTCGTTTCGAAGACGGCGAAGGAGCGCATTCTCGGCCTGATCGGCCGCGGCGTGGAAGAGGGCGCGACGCTCGCGCTCGATGGCCGCGGTATCGACGTGAAGGGCTACGAGAGCGGCAATTTCATCGGCCCGACGATCTTCACGAACGTCGATACGGACATGTCGATCTACAAGACCGAGATCTTCGGCCCGGTGCTGTGCGTGGTCGAGGCCGACACGCTCGATGACGCGATCGCGCTCGTCAATCGCAATCCGATGGGCAACGGCGTCGGTCTCTTCACGCAGAGCGGAGCGGCGGCGCGCAAGTTCCAGAGCGAGATCGATATCGGCCAGGTGGGCATCAACATTCCGATTCCGGTGCCGGTGCCCGCGTTCAGCTTTACGGGCTCGCGCGGCTCGAAACTGGGCGATCTCGGGCCGTACGGCAAGCAGGTCGTGCAGTTCTACACCCAGACCAAGACGGTCACCTCGCGCTGGTTCGACGACGCCACGGTGAACGACGGCGTCAACACGACCATCTCGCTGAGATAAGAAAAGGAGACGGAGATGAAAATAGGCTTTATCGGCCTCGGGCACATGGGCGGCCCGATGGCCGCCAATCTCCTCAAAGCGGGTCACGCGGTAACGGCGTTCGATCTTGTGCCCGATGCGCTGGACGCGGCGAAAGCGGCGGGCGCGACGCTGGCCGCTTCGCCGCGCGCGGCCGCCGAAGGCGCGGAAGTCGTCATCACGATGCTTCCCGCAGCGCAGCATGTGAAGTCGGTCTATCTCGGCGATGACGGCGTGCTCGCTGGCGTCGCGAAAGGCGTGCCGCTCGTCGACAGCAGCACGATCGATCCGGCCACTGCGAAGCTCATCGGCGAAGCGGCGGCGAAGCAGGGCAATCCGTTCGCGGATGCACCGGTCTCCGGCGGCGTCGTCGGCGCGCAGGCGGGCACGCTGACCTTCATGGTCGGCGCCGACGAAGGGCTCTTCGAAACGCTGCGCCCCGTGCTGTCCGGGATGGGCAAAAACATGGTGCGTTGCGGCGAAACGGGCACCGGTCAGATCGCCAAGATCTGCAATAACCTGCTGCTAGGGATTTCCATGATCGGCGTCGCGGAAGCGATGAAACTGGGCGAAACACTCGGCATCGATCCGACGAAACTGGCGAGCATCGTCAATACATCGACCGGGCGTTGCTGGAGTTCGGATACGTGTAATCCCTATCCGGGAATCGTCGAAACGGCGCCCGCCTCGCGCGGATATTCGGGCGGGTTCGGAGCGGATCTGATGCTGAAGGATCTGGGCCTTGCCGTCGATGCGGCGCGTAGCGCAAAGCAGCCGGTTTTCATGGGCGCGCTGGCACAACAGTTGTATCAGTCGATGAGCCAGCAGGGACTCGGCGGACTCGATTTTTCAGGGATTATCAAGCTATACGCCAAGCAACAAAACGGCCAATAAGCGATCAAACGAGTTATGGGTTCGGTACGCACGCGCGTGCCGAATTCAAGGGTCTAAATAACAACGTTGTTCAGTTGCACTGCACAATGCATCGTGTAGTCCCTTACTGGGTGTGATCATCGGGAATACGATGATTCGCTTTCCCGAAAATTGTCCTATTCTGAAAGCACGACGCCCGTCTGCCGTTCGGTCAGAACGCTCCGGTTGCGCCACGGTGCAGGTAGAACGCCCGTCGTTTTCGGGCAATCAGATGAGGAGTACGCGATGCAAGTAACACGTCACTTAAATATGGAATTGCGGCACGCCACGGTGCCGACTTATGTAGCCAGCTATTTCTTTCCGTTGCTGCTATTGGCATACGAAGCCTGGCGAGTGGGGTCTTGGGTCGCGGTGAACGGCTTCAACTTCATGAACTTCAACTCGATGGGTTATGAGTTCGCGTTGATGATCGCCGTGTTCTGTATGCAGGTCATCGTGGAAATCGCGTTCCTCGCGGGCGCCGTTCTGACGAAGCACAAGGATGTCGGCCACCGGCTGGCAAATTTGTCGCTGGGTCTGTTCTGTTCGCTAGTGGTGCTGGGTTTCGATCTTGCACTGCAATATGGTTTGAGCGGAAGCTGATCGCTGACGGCTCCCTTGCATGATTCGAAAGAAGAAACGCCGGCTCTCCGCAGCCGGCGTTTTGTTTTTGGCGCGCCTAGCAACCTGCCGCGCTCGGTAAGGTCGGCGGTGCCTCCGAACGCGCTTCATAGCATTTTCTGTCCGCATCCTTCAGCGCGCTGCGCAGGCCTTCTTCCACCACCGGATGATAGAAAGGCAGCTTGAGCGTTTCATCGAGCGTCAACTCAAGTTGCAGCGCCCACGCGAGCAGATGCCCCAGATGCTCCATCGCCGGGCCGCAGCCTTGCGCACCGCGAAGCTCGCCGGTTTTCGCGTCGGCGTAGACGTGCAGCAAGCCGCGGTTTTGCCGCATCACGCGGCTTCTGCCCTGATTCTCGAACGATACCTCGCCGGTCACCGTCATCTGCTTGTCGAGCTCGTCGTACGATGCGCCGACGCTCACCGCCTGCGGCTCGCTGAACACGATCGAGAAGGGCACCTTGCGCCTGACCGCCTGCACGTCCGGGAAGCGCGCGGCGTTGTCGCCGGCGAGCTTGCCTTCGTCGGCGGCGTCGTGAAGCCAGGGGCGCGTGCCGTCGCAATCGCCCGCGATGAAGACGGAACTCGTGCCGCATTGCATCGTGGTTTCGTCGAACAGCGGCACGCCTTTTTCGTTCAGTTCGATGCCCGCGTTTTCGAGCGCGAGCGGCGCGAGATTCGGTCTGCGGCCCGTCGCTGCGAGCACCAGATCGACGCGCTCGACGTGGCTCGCGCCATCCGGCGAGGTGAAGCGCAGCGTGGGCACGCCGTCTTCGAGCGACATCTTTTCGAACTTCGCGTCGGGATCGAAATAGAACTCGTCGGCGAGCGCGGCGGCGAGCGCATCGCGCACGGGTTTGTCGGTAAGCCCTGCAACGCGGCCGCCCTTGCCGAACATGAGGATATCGACATCGAGACGCGCGAGCGCCTGTCCCAGCTCCAGCGCGATCGGTCCCGCGCCGAACACCGCGATGCGCTTCGGCAGCGTGCGCAGCTCGAAAAGATCGTCGCTCGTGATGAGTTTGTCGCCGAACACCCTCAGTTCCTCGGGCACGCTCGGCGCCGCGCCCGTCGCGATCACGACGCTCTTCGCCTCGACGCGCGTGTGATCCCCGACGACGAGCCGCGTCGGCGCTTCGAAGCGCGCCTCGCCGCGCAGCACGATGCCGCGGGGCAGCGCGTCGGTTTCTTCGAGCACGCTCTTGACGAAGTAATCGCGCTCGCGCCGCACGTAGTCGAGCACATGCGCATAGTCCGCTTCGAGCGCGTGCGTGCCTTCGATGCCGCGCGCGGCCAGCGAACGCGCATCGTGCAAACCATTCGCCGCCGCGAGCAGCAGCTTCGACGGCATGCAGCCGACGCGCGCGCAGGTCGTGCCGAACTCGCCGCCCTCGATCAGAACCGCGTTCGCGCCCGCGAGCCGCGCCGCGCGCAACGCGGCCATGCCCGCGGTGCCTGCGCCGATCACGGCGACGTCAACCTTGATTTCGTTCATTCCGTCCCCGTGTTTCTGTCGATGCGATGTCAGCCGTTATCCGCGAATCCGGGATAGAGCGTCATGCCGCCATCGACGAAAAGCGTCGTGCCGACGACGTAATCGCTGTCATCGGACGCGAGCCAGACCGCCGCGCGGCCGATATCCTCCACTTCCCCGACTCGCCCGTACGGAATCAACGTCAGCAGCTTGTCGAGCTTCTCCTGCGTGTCCCATGCGTCCTTGTTGATCGGCGTGCGGATTGCGCCGGGCGCGATGCCGTTCACGCGAATACGCTGCGGCGCGACTTCCTGCGCGATGGTTTTCATCATCATCTGGATGCCGCCTTTGGACGCCGCGTAGTTCACGTGTCCCGCCCACGGAATGACCTCGTGAACCGAGCTCATGCAGATGATCTTGCCGAGCGCCTTCGACACGTCGCGCATGCCGCGCCGCTCGAATACGCGCACGGCGCGTTGCGCGGTCAGGAATTGTCCGGTGAGGTTCGTTTCGATGACCGTGTTCCAGTCGGCGAGCGTAAGCGCGGAAAACTTCGCGTCCTTTTGCAGACCGGAATTCGCGACGACGATATCGATAGTCCCGAAGCGCTTCACGACGGCATCGAACATCGCGTCGATCTGGGTTTCATCGGACACGTCCGCGCCGACCGCGAACGCTTCGCCGCCTTTCGCCGTGATCGCGGCGGCGAGTTTTTCGGCCGGTTCCGCGTGCGAGTGATAGTTGATGGCGACGTGCGCGCCCGCGTCGGCGAGCGCGGTGGCGACGCCCGCGCCGATGCCCGAACTCGCGCCCGTCACGAGCGCGATCTGGCCTGCGAGGGGTTTGTGCATGTGCAGTTCCGTGATGGTCAGTCGTTCCTCGGCAGCAAGGCGTGCGCCCACGGAAGGAAGGCTTCAGCGACTCTTCAATTCCTCATACACTTCGGCGTATTTCAGCGCGGCCGCTTCCCAGCTGAAGCTCTGGCCCATCGCGCGCTTGACGACGGCTTTCCAGTCCGTGCGTCGCGCCTTCAGTGCGAACGCGCGCCGGATCGCGCCGACGATGCCCGCGCGATCGAAGGTATCGAAGACGAAGCCGGTCGCGAGGTCGTCGGCGAGATTTTCCAGCGAGCTATCGACGACGGTGTCGGCAAGCCCGCCCACACGATGCACGAGCGGCAGCGAGCCGTACGCGAGCGCGTAGAGCTGCGTGAGGCCGCACGGCTCGAAGCGCGACGGCACCATTACCACATCGCTGCCCGCGATGATCGAATGCGAGAGCGTCTCGTCGAAACCCAGCTCGATCGCGACCGCGCCCGGATGCGCCGCCGCCGCGTTCTTCATGCCGGTTTCGAGCGCCGGATCGCCCGTGCCGAGCACGGCGAGCTGGCCGCCGCGCTGCACGATATCGGGCACGGCCGAGAGCAGCAGATCGAGCCCTTTCTGCTCGGTGAGCCGGCTGACGACGCCGAAGAGCAGGGCGTCGTCGTCGCGCGCGAGTCCCATGCGTTCCTGCAGCGCCGCCTTGCACTTCGATTTCGCCGATGGCTTCGACGCGGTGTACTTCGCCGCGATGGATTCATCGACCGACGGGCTCCAGATCGAATAATCGACGCCGTTCAGGATGCCGGTGATGTCGTAGGTGCGCGTCTGCAACAAGCCGTGCAGCCCGGCGCCGTGCGCCTGCGTCTGGATTTCGCGCGCGTAGGTCGGGCTCACCGTCGTGATGCGGTCCGCGTAGTAGAGGCCCGCCTTCAGGAACGAGACGTGGCCGTAGAACTCCACGCCGTCCACCGCGTAGAAGTCGGCGGGCAACTGGAGCGCCCCGAATTCCGACGCGGCGAACGTGCCCTGGTACGCGAGGTTGTGCACGGTCATCACGCTCGCTACCCTGGCCGCGCCGTCGCGCTCGAATGCGCGCAGATACGCGGGCGCGAGTCCCGCGTGCCAGTCGTGCGCGTGGACGATATGCGGTTTCCACGCCGGATCGGCGCCCGTCGCGATGCGCGCCGCCGCCCAGCCGAGCAGCGCGAAGCGGCGGTCATTGTCGGCATATGAGCGATGCGCGGCATCGAGATACGGATTGCCCGGGCGATCGTAGAACTGATCCGCGCGCACGACGTACACCGCCACGCCGTGCGGCTGCAGCACGCCGCGTTCGAGCCGCACGTTGCCCGCGCCGAACGCGGCGCCCAGATCGGCGACCGGCTGAAGGTCGTCGAGGCCCGCGAGCACGGCGGGAAAGCCCGGCAGCACGACGCGCGCATCCGTGCCCAGTTGCGACTGCGCGGGCGGCAATGCGCCGACTACATCGGCGAGGCCGCCGGTTTTCAACAGCGGAAACATTTCTGCTGCGGCATGCAGCACGCATACGGTCATCGGCGCTCCCGTCGAATGGATTCGTGTTGTCGTGGTCGTCCGGCGCGCCGACGCCTAGCTTTGCGGCAGTCGCGCCAGTGCATCGCGCGTGATGAGCGTGACACCCGACTCAGTCCGGAAGAAGCGCGCGGCGTCGTCGTCCGGATCCTCGCCGACCACGAGACCTTCGGGCACCGTGCAACCGCGATCGATCACGACGCGCTGCAATCTGCAACTCGGCCCGATGGTCACCTGAGGCAACAAGACTGCCTCATTGATGTTACAGAACGAGTGCACCCGCACCGCCGACGAAAACACCGACTTCGACACCTGCGATCCGGAAATCACGCAGCCGCCGCACACGAGCAGATTCGTGATGGCGCCTTGCTGGCCGTTCAGGTCGCGCACGAACTTGCCGGGCGGCAACTGTTCCTGATTGGTCCAGATCGGCCAGTTGCGGTCGTAGAGATCGAGTTCGGGGATGGTCGAGGCGAGATCGAGGTTCGCCGACCAATAGGCGTCCACCGTGCCGACATCGCGCCAGTAGGCGGGCGCTTCGGGATCGGTGCTCGACGTGACGCACGACATGCCGAACGGATGCGCGATCGCCTTGCCGGTCGTGACGACGCGCGGAATGATGTCCTTGCCGAAGTCGTGATCCGTGTTCGACGTCTCGATGTTCTCCTGCAGCATGTCGTAGAGATATTTCGCGCTGAACACGTAGATGCCCATGCTCGCGAGCGCGATATCCGGCTTGCCCGGCATCGCGGGCGGATCGGCGGGCTTTTCTAGGAAGTCCGTGACGCGGCGGTTCTCGTCGACGTGCATCACGCCGAACGCGACGGCGTCCATGCGCGGCACCTCGATGCAGCCGACCGTGCAGTCCGCGCCGCTCTCCACATGGTCGAGCACCATGCGCGTGTAATCCATCTTGTAGATGTGATCGCCCGCCAGCACGATGACGAATTCCGGCCCGATCGAACGGACGATATCGAGGTTCTGATAGACGGCGTCGGCAGTGCCGCGATACCAGCTCGAATCGACGCGCTGCTGCGCCGGCCAGATATCGATGAACTCGTTGAACTCGCCGCGCAGGAAACCCCAGCCGCGCTGGAGGTGCCGGATGAGCGAATGGGCCTTGTATTGCGTGACGACGGCGATGCGGCGGATGCCGGAATTGAGGCAGTTGGACAGCGCGAAATCGACGATGCGGTACTTGCCGCCGAAGTGGACGGCCGGCTTCACGCGCTTGTCGGTGAGCGGGCCGAGGCGGGTACCGCGCCCGCCGGCGAGAACGATTGCGAGGGTCGACTTTTGCAAATCGGTGCGATTCTTAGACAGCGTCTCCATGCCAGCCTCCTGATTTGACCTGCGACTATTGATGTCTTGCCGTGTGTTCGTCCTCGTGTGCTTTCGCTGTTGCGTCGATGAGCATTATCCGGCGCGCATTCGACTCCGTGTGCTGAACTCGCTCGTTTTTTTCGCGTTGATGCACCGCCGATGCAATCGGATCGATCGAGCAAGCGGCGTGCCGAACGGCGCACGGGCGTGCTGCGCGGCGTCTTCGGGCGATGATGGTGTTGCAGCCACGCGACCTTTTGGGCTTCTGATCGATCGGATCGCTTGATAAAACCCGTGTTGGCAATTTATATCGAACGGGCCATGCCGCAGTGCGTCGAGGCACGGCACAATACGAAGATCGAGTTGCCTGCGCACGCCCGCAGACGGCGTCCACGGGCGCTCTTCGTAAAGTCGCTGTTGCGCTGCGCCGCACGACCATCGGCGCGACAAACGTTTCACCAGTCCGGACACGATCAATCGGGAAAGCAGAACATGAACAACGTCCTGAGCATTCAATCGCATGTGGTGTTCGGCCATGCGGGCAACAGCGCCGCGGTTTTCCCGATGCGGCGTCTGGGCGTCAACGTCTGGCCGCTCAACACCGTGCAGTTCTCCAATCACACGCAGTATGGCCGCTGGACCGGTAGCGCGTTCGACGCCGACGAGCTTCAGAACGTGATCGAAGGCATCGGCGCGATCGGTGTGCTCGCGCGCTGCAACGCGGTGCTGTCGGGCTATCTCGGCGCGCCGGAGCAGGCTCGCGCAGTGGTCGAAATCGTGAAGATGGTAAAGGCCGTGAACCCGCGCGCGCTCTATTTCTGCGATCCGGTCATGGGTCAGACGGGCGGCTGCACGGTCGCGCCGGGCATCGAGGATTTCCTCGTCACGACCATGCCCGAAATCGCCGATGCGATCATCCCCAATCACGTCGAGCTGGAAAAGCTCGTCGGGCGCACCATCGAGACGGTGGAAGAAGCGGTCGACGCGTGCCGCGACGTGATCGCGCGGGGCCCGCGCATCGTGATGGTGAAGCATCTGCTCGATCGCAACAGCCGCGCCGACACTTTCAACATGCTCGCCGTGTCGCCCTCCGAAGCGTGGTTCGCCCAGCGCCCGCTGTATCCGTTCGCGCGGCAGCCGGTGGGCGTAGGCGATCTGACGAGCGCGGTGTTCGTCGCGCGCACCCTGCAGGGCGATTCGCTGCGCACGGCGCTGGAGCACACGCTCGCGGCGGTGAATGCCGTCGTCAAGGCGACTTATGATGCGGGGCGCTACGAGCTGGAAATCGTCGCGTCTCAGGACGAGATCGCGAAGCCGACCGACCGTTTTCCCGCAATCCGCGTAACCGGCACGGAGCGAGCCAGGGGCCGCTAGGTCGCCCAGCCGTTCGCTTCCATCAGGCCGAAACGCCACGACAGGCGCCGCGTCGCGGCGAGAAGGGCGCGTGCCAGCGGGCCGTCCGCAGTGCTGTCGAAGCCGCCCGACGAGCCGATCAGCGCAATCACGAGACATACGCTGCCGGTGTGATCGAAAACCGGCGCGGCCAGCGCATGGATGCCGGGCACCGGCACACCGAGCGCCGTTTCGAGGCCGCGTTCCCTGATACCGTCGAGCCGCGCGCGATACGCGGTATCCAGTCCCGCATCCGGCGCCGAACCCGCGAGGCGGATGTGATCCTGTTCCATCAGTGACGCGAGCATGTCCGCCGGCAGATGCGCGGCGTAGACGCGCCCGATCGCCGTGTTGACGAGCGACATCGCCGTGCCGACTCTCAAGCTGACATGCTGTGGCCGCGCCGATTCTTCCAGCCGTATCACGGTCGGGCCGAGCGGGCCGAGCGCGGCGGCGGCAACCGTCATCGACGTGCTCGCGGCGAGCGCGACGATTTCGCTTTCCGCATCGCGGATCGGCGAGAGACGTTGCAGCGCGATGAGCCCGAGCTCGCGGCTCAACCGGCCCGCGTGAAAAAGCCCGGCGTCGTCGCGCGCAAGCAGGCCGACCTTCACCAGACTCACCAGATGCGCGAACGCTTTCGCGGGCGGCATGCCGGCAGCGGCGGCCAGATCGCGCAGCGTGAGCGGCTGGCCTGCCGCAACCAGTGCGCGCAGCAGATCGCCGGTCGCGTCGAGTGCGTTGATGCCGCGCTGCGGCTTGATGTCTTCGTCGAACGTCGTCATGAAAGCAATCCGGTGATATCGCGTGCCGCGTCTTTCAACGCGCGCGCCAGCGGGCCGTCCCAATCGACATCGCACAGGCCGGTCGGGCCGATCGCCGTCAGTGCGAGTTGCATGCGCTGCGCGCCGTCGAATACCGGCACGCTCATGCTGCTGACGCCCGGACTCGGCGCATCGACGCCGCGTTCGATGCCACGCGCCCGTATCTCACCGATGCGCGCGCTCATCTCTGGCGCGTCGGCTTCGGCCTGATGCGCGAGCATCGCGGCGACGCGGGCGTCATCGTCGAAAGCGCGGAAGACGCGTCCGGTCGCCGTCGCGGAAAGCGACATCACCGTGCCGACGTGCAAATTGACATGCAGCGGATAGCCGCCGCGCTCGTAACGCACGATGGTCGGCCCTTGCGGCCCGGCGACGCTGACCGCGACGCTCATGCCGGTCGCGAGCGCCAGCGCCGGAACGCGTGACGCGGCCGCGCGATACGCCGGCTGATGTTCCAGATTCAACAGACCGAGACGCAGCGAAAGCGGACCCGGCTCGTAGTTGCCGGTGAGCGCGTCGCGCTTGACGAGCCCGAGACGCGTGAGGCTCACGAGATAGGTATGCGCCTGCGCGGTCGAGAGCCCGGCGGCTTCGGCCAGCGCGCTCAACGCGAGCGGCTCGCGCCGTGCGGCGAGCGCATCGAGCAGACGCGCGCCGACTTCGACGCTCTGAATGCCGCGCTGTTTTTTCTCTTCGCCGGCTTCGGCGTCAGGCGTGGCATGAGTGGGACGAACCAAGAGCACTCCGCGATCGATAAAAGTGAACGAATGGCAGATGTTAGCCGAGCAGGAATCATCCGATGACGCGATTCGGTATTTACCCTTGATTTGCAAATAACAAGCGCACTTGCTGTTGACAAATATCATCGCCACGACGATCATCCATTCATCCCCACGAGAATGGAATCGAGACACGATCATGGCAAAAGCATTCGCATCGCAGGCCGATCTGGAAGAGAAGAAGGTCACCTTCACGCAGCTTTCCGAGAACGCGTACGCGTACACGGCTGAGGGCGATCCGAACTCGGGCGTGATCATCGGTGACGACGGCGTTCTGATCGTCGATACGACCGCCACGCCGGCAATGGCGCAGGACCTCATCGCGAAGATCCGCGGCGTCACCGACAAGCCGATCAAATACGTCGTGCTGTCGCATTACCACGCGGTGCGTGTGCTGGGCGCGTCGGCGTATTTCGCGGAAGGCGCGCAGCAGGTCATCGCGAGCCGGGGCACGTACGAAATGATCGTCGAGCGCGGCGAGCAGGACATGAAGTCGGAAATCGAGCGCTTCCCGCGTCTGTTCGCCGGCGTCGAGACGGTGCCCGGCCTCACGTGGCCGACGCTCGTCTTCGAGAAGGAAATCACGCTGTTCCTCGGCAAGCTCGAAGTGAAGATCGCCCATCTCGGCGCGGGCCATACGAAGGGCGACACGGTCGTCTGGCTGCCGTCGCAGAAGGTGCTGTTTTCCGGCGATCTGGTCGAGTACGACGCCGCCTGTTATTGCGGCGACGCGCAACTCGAAGAATGGCCCACGACGCTCGAAGCGTTGCGCGCGCTGAAGGCGGACAAGCTCGTGCCGGGCCGCGGTCCCGCGCTGCTGTCGCCAGCGGAAGTCGACAAAGGCCTCGACTACACGAAAGATTTCGTCACGACGCTGCTGCAGGCGGGCCGCGAAGCCGTCGCCGAGAAGCTCGATCTGAAGGGCTCGATGGCGCTCACCCGCCGCGCGATGGACCCCAAGTTCGGCCACGTCTTCATCTACGAACACTGCCTGCCGTTCGACGTGTCGCGCGCCTATGACGAGGCGAGCGGCATCAAGCATCCGCGCATCTGGACGGCCCAGCGCGACAAGGATATGTGGGCCGCGCTGCAGGACTGACGGTCATCCCTCGCGGCGCGTACTAAAAACGCGCCGCTCTTCTTTCTGTTCAGGCAAAAAGGCGCGCTCAAGACGCCGGCCTTCTCACGCCCATCTGGAGCGAGACATGTCGAAGTCGATCAGCACGGCGGCGCTCAGCCCGAGTTCCGTCGCGGAAATACACGCCCTGTCGGACGATGCGCTGTTTCGCAAAATCGCGTGGCGCATCATTCCGTTTTTGTTTCTGTGCTACGTGGTGTCGTTTCTGGACCGCATCAATATCGGCTTCGCGCAGTTGCAGATGAAGCACGATCTCGGTTTCTCCGATGCGATGTACGGCCTCGGCGCCGCTGTGTTCTACGTCGGCTATGTGCTCTTCGAAGTGCCGAGCAACCTGCTGCTCGCGAAGTTCGGCGCACGCCGCACGTTCACGCGGATCATGCTGCTGTGGGGCGCGGCATCGGTCGGCATGATGTTCGTCGCGACGCCCGGGCATTTCTATCTGCTGCGCTTTCTCCTCGGCGTGTTCGAGGCGGGCTTCTTTCCGGGCATCGTGTTGTATCTGACGTACTGGTTTCCGGCGAAGCGGCGCGCCGGGGTGATGTCGGTGTTTTTCGCGGGCGTCGCGGTGGCGGGCGTGTTCGGCGGACTGGTGTCCGGCTGGATCATGCGCGACATGGCGGGCGTGATGGGCTTGCACGGCTGGCAATGGATGTTCGCGATCGAGGGCGCACCCGCGGTGCTGCTCGGCCTCGTCGCCTTGCGGGTCCTGGTGGACACGCCGCGCGATGCGCACTGGCTCACGCAAGGGGAACAGGAGCGCCTGGCCGCGCTGTGCCCGCAAACGAACGCCAGCACCGATGCGCACGACCGCCGCGGCCTGCTCGACGCGTTGCGCAACCCGCGTCTCTATCTCTTCGCGTTCATCTATTTTTCGCTGACGTGCGCATCGCTGACGCTGAGTTTCTGGATGCCGCTGATGATCCGCGATTTCGGCATCACCGATGTGCTGTCCGTCAGCCTCTACACCGTCGTGCCGAACGCGATCGGCGCGGTGGGACTGATTCTGATCGCGCGCCATTCGGATCGCGTCGCTGAGCGGCGCAAGCATTTCGCGTGCTGCACGATCGGCGGCGGCATCGCGCTCGCGGCGCTCACGCTGCACTTTCCGAGCTTTCCGCTGATGCTCGCGATTCTCTCGCTCGCGGCGACCCTGATTTTCGCCGCGCTGCCGATTTTCTGGGCCGTGCCCGCGAGCCATCTGCCGGGCAAGAGCGCGGCGGCGGGCATCGCGGTCATCAGCAGTATCGGCATCACGAGCGGCATCGTGAGTCCGTGGGTGATCGGCCAGATCCGCACCGTGACGGGCAGCATGGATCTCGCCGTGCACCTGCTTTCGCTGTTGCTCTTCGCGAGCGGCGCCGCGCTGCTGTTCGGGCTGCGTGGCGAACGGTCCTCAACGCGAAGCGCCTACTGAGGCGCGGCGGCGGCCGCCATCGCCTTGAAGTTTTCGGGCGTGGCGAAAGCGAGATATTCGGCCTGCATCTCGGGCGTGAGGAATTCGAGCATCGTCGAGTTTTCGATCCAGAATTCGATCACGCGGAAGAAGTTGTCGCCGCGCGTGCAGCGCACCGCGCGCCAGCCTTCGCGCTCGCCGATCGCGATGACGTCTTCCGCGCTCAGCTTCGTCGCGATCGCCATATGGAACGCGCTGTACTGCGGACGCTTCAAAGTATTGGCGCCGTAGCTGACGCTTTCCTCGTGACCGCCGCCCGGCGTGATGACCTGATCGCTCGGATAGACCTCGATGATGCTGCCTCGATCGTCGCCCGCGACCGCCATCCACGCGTCGGGAAACGGCGAGAAGGGCGCGGCGAAGCCGTCCCACAGTTCGGCAAGCACGTGCGCGACGTGCTTCGGATCGTTGGCGGGAAGGGATGCGTGGAAGATCATCGCGGTGGACTCCGATGGAGGTGGGCAGGACTGCGCGGCGATGCTTTCATGTCGCGCGCGTCGGTGTCAATCAGCGTCGCTACTGAGCGCTGATACCGTTCGATCGCGCAGGAGAAAGTGATTGCTTCATTTTTGTAACGTTCAACCTGAAGATCAGGGTGACCTTTGCAGGTCGGAAACTTTTAAGGTTTGCTAACATTGTGAAAGAGAGAGCCCTATAAGTAATTTTCAACATTTCAGGTGAGCAATGCGAGTGAGTCAAGGAGGCACCAAGATGTGGTGTCCGACATGTAGACAGGTAACTGTCTGCAAAGGTATTAGCCCAAGTTTCATCGGCGAATCGGGACGACGTTGGCATCGCACGGATCATAACGACATAAACTGGTTCCGCCGGGGCCGAGAATGTCAGACGTGCCTCACGGCTTTTGTCACTGCCGAGATTGACGAGCAGTTCATAGATGAACTGGTCGAGCTAAGAGATTCACTCGCTGAACTGAAGAAAAATGCCGAGGCCTACACGAAAGAATCGAGAGCAGCCTCTGCATCGCTTGAAAAGCTCACGAATGCCTTGAGCGTGCTCCGTGCGCTGAAAATGTACGAAACAGCTTAGTGCAGGGTCTCTTTGTCCACGCCGTTGGCTAAAGACCACATGGAGGTGATCCGCGCATCTTGTCATTGCGCGGCGTTTCAGATGTGTGATTGAGCTTACTCGGTCAGCTGCTTGGGCGGATGCGCTTCGCTTGCGAACTTAGCGATATCCGCCGTCAGTCGCGCCGCATCGCTCAGAAAAACGCCATGCGGCGCGCCTTCGTAGACGACGAGCCGCGCGTTCGGAATCAGGTGCGCCGTGAGTTGCGAGGTCAGTTCGAGCGGATTCGACACGTCGCGGTCGCCCTGCACGATGAGCGTCGGCACGTCGATATCGCGCAGTTCGTCGCGAAAATCGCCGCTGCTTACCGTTTCGTTGCACGCGAACAGCGCCTGATGCGACGTGCGCAACGCCATTTCCCGGATCCAGTCGATCATCGCCTGCGATGCGCCCGGCCCGGCGAACGGCCGCGCATTGTCTGCGAGCCACTTTGGATAGTCCGTCATCAAGTCGTGCTGGAAGGCGTCGACGTATGCGCGGTCGATGCCATCCGGATTGTCCGGCGTCTTCGCCAGCATCGGCAACGTCGATGCGATCAACGCCAGGCGTGCGACGCGCGCGCTGCCGTGACGCGTCAGATAGCGCACCGCTTCCGCGCCGCCCATCGAATAGCCGACGAGCGTGACATTCGAAAGATCGAGTGCGTTCATGACGGCGGCGAGATCGTCCGCGAGCGTGTCGTAATCGTAGCCGGTGGCCGGATCGCTGGAGCGGCCGTGGCCGCGCCTGTCGTAGGCGATGCAGCGAAAGCCCTGACGCGCGAGCGGCAGCATCTGATACGCCCACATGTCGCCCGGCAGCGAATAGCTGGGGACGAATACGATGGTCTTGCCGTTGCCGTGCGTAGCTTCGGGCTGCCAGTCGCGATAAAAAAGCTCGACGCCGCCGCTCGTCGCGACGTAATTCGGGCGGGCGATTTCGGCGTGAACTCGATAATGATTCGCGGGCATGTCCGTCTCCTTGTCGATGATCAGTGTGATTGCATCGTCGCAGGAGGAGGTGGGCCGGGCAATTACGTCGAAGGTAATAGGCCGCATGCAAAAAAACGCCGCCTGGAGAGGCGGCGGGAGTGCATCCGTGTGGGGGCTCGATATTCCGAGGGCGGACGCATGAGGAGGTGGGGCAACCCAGTATGGCAAAGCCCTGCACGAAACACAATCGCGGCCGCGAATTACTGCGTTTCAGGATAGATCGCGCGGATCGTTCGATATGCGAATGAATCGATCGGACTGTTGCGAGTTGCGATGCTGTCAGCAGGCGTCCGCGCTCGTCAGCCTCGGATAGCCGGGCTGGCTGGAATCGATCGTCGTCACGCACGCGCCTTCGTTGAGTTCGAGCGTGCTGTCGACATCGCGCTTCGAGCCGTCGTTCATCTGCACGCTATAGCGGTTTACCTTCGCGGTCTGTTCCGGCGCCTTCTCGAACAGGCTCGTCAGATCGAAGCTCAGGCCCGCGCCGCCGCCCACGCCATTCCAGCCATTCCCGCCGATGCCACCGGCACCCACGCCGACCGATGGGCCCGAAGACGGCGCCGCGCCCGTCGACACGGTCGTCAGATATTGCTTGCCGACGATTCGCCCGATCGCGAGCTTGCTGTCCGCCGGCAGCGGCGCCGATGCCCCCGGCCCGGTCGCGCACGCGGCGAGCGTGGCGAATGCGACGGCCGCGAAGCACGCACGCGCCGCGCGTCGAATTCCTTTTCGATTCAATTTCATTCCAGCCTCTTGCGTGCGCCCGCACGCGTTTCATTGGCCCTCGAAGCGAGCGCGCGTGTCTCATGAGAAACGCGCGCTCGCGCCGGCGTGTCCGAAACGTCGCGCAAAAAAACGCCGCCCGGCGGAGGGCGGCGCTTGTCTGCGATTCGCTTCGAAACCAGCAGGCCGGTGCGCATCGCGAGGGACGCGATGCGCGGCCGGAATGTTGAACGAATGCGCGCCGCGATTGAACCAGAATGCTCTGATTCCTTGCGCGGCGAATGTTGTGCGTCGTCAGTCTTTCAACAGATACGCGACGATCGCATCGCACACGCGGCCGAACATCTGCGTGCCGGTGACGGTCGTGCAGCCGCGCGCGCGAGCAGCTTCGATGAAGGGCGTAAGCGGCGGTTTCGTCACAACGTCGCCGACGAAGGTCGTTGGCGGCAGGCGCGAGACGTCGATCGGCAGCGCATCGCCGGGACGCATGCCCGCCGGCGACGCGTTCACGATGAGGTCGTAGCTTTCGGCGGGCGCATCGTTGGCGACGCTCACCGCGCCGCGGCCCAGCGCGGCGAGCCGCGAGGCGAGGGCGCTCGTGCGCCCGGCGTCGAAATCGCGGATCGCGAGCGACACGACGCCTGCATCGACGAGCGCGTGGCCGATCGCCGAGCCCGCGCCGCCCGCGCCGATCAGCAGCGCGCGTTTGGCCTTCGGCTCGCAGCCCGCGTCCCGCAGCGCGGCGACCATGCCGATGCCGTCCGATGCGCCGCCGTGCCAGGTGCCGTCGGCGTCGCGCTTGAGCATGTTGACCGCGCCGAGAAACGCGCCTTCGTCCGTCAGCGACTTGCAGTGCGCCGTCGCGCCGAACTTGTGCGGCACGGTGATGATGACGCCGTCGCAGTTCTGCAAGTGCGCGATGCCCGCGAAGAACGCGTCGAGATCGCCGGGCGCGACGTGCGCCGGAATCACGATCGCGTCGCGGCCCGCCGCTCTCAGCGCCGCCGTCACGCCGGAGGGCGAGCGCACCTGCGCGATCGGATCGCCGACGATGAAATAGACGCGCGTCGCGCCGCTCAAGCCCGCATCGAGCGATGCGGAAAAGGAAGTGTCCTGCGCCATGCCTTGCCTGCCTCCTGATTCGTGATCGAAATCTGTGATAGCCCGTGATGTGAATAGTAGTTGAATATGGAATAGCATTCAACAAAATCGTGTTTGCTAGTTGAGGCAACTAACGGTCAATGATTCAAGCCTCCACGAGACTGCAAGAGCACCGCGAGGTCGAACGCGAATCGTTGTGGCCTCTGCAATGCAGGGATCCGCGACAGAGCGCACGCCCGTCACACCTCACAACGCATCAGGCACATGCGCGCCCGAATTCACGCCGGCCGCTGCGAGCGCCTCGTGCAGCGTGTCGAACACGTTCGACGCCCCGAGCACCGGCGTAAGCCCGTGCCGATCCATGTCGTTGCGCAGACAGCGGTTCACGCGGCCGAAGATCACCGCGACGCCGCGCGCCCTCAGCGTCTCGATCAGCTCGCCGATCGTGCGGGCCGCCGAGTAGTCGAGATCGGTGATCGCGCCGGCATCGACGACGAGATGACGCAATCCGTCGGATGCCGTATCGACGAGCTTCGTCACTTCCGACGCGAAAAAATGATCGTTCGCGTAGAACAGATCCGCGCCGAAGCGGTAGACGATCAGTTGAGGCGTGGTCATCGCGCCGGGTTTCGTCGGCATGAACTGCCAGGGTTTGCCGGGCGCGACGGGCATAAGCACCATCGTGTGCGGGTGATAGCTGTGGCGCACATGCCGCATCAGCGAGAGCGCGACCGCGAGCAGAATGCCGTGCTCGACGCCCGCCAGCACCACCGCGGCCGCCGTGATGAGCGCGAGCGCGAATTCGCCCGGACTTTCGGCGCGGATGTCCTTCAGGCTCTGCACGTTGACGAGGCCGATGGCGATCGTGAACACGATGGCCGCCAGCACGCAATGCGGCAGATAGCGCAGATAGCCGCTCAGAAACAGCAGCACGACGGCGACGACTGCCGCGAAAACGAGCTGTCCGAACTGGCTGCGCGTGCCGGCGCGCTCGGCCATCGCGGTCTGCGTCGGGCTGCCGTTGACGACGAAAGTGCCGCTCAGCGACGCCGCCGCGTTCGCCGCGGCGAGGCCGAGAATGTCGCTGTTGGTATCGACGTCCTCGTGATACTGCTGCGCGAACACGCGCGCGGCGGCCGCGCTCTGCGCGATGATCATCACGAAGCACGACGCCGCGACGGGCACGATATCGAGACATTGCTGCCACGTGACCTGAGGAAAGCGGATCGGGGGCAAGCCGCCGTCGATGGGACCGAGCACCGAAATACCGCGCGCCGCGAAGTCGAAGAACTTGCTCGCGACGATGCTGCCGATCACCGCGACGAGCGGTATCGGCAGACGAGGCGCGAAGCGCTTGCTGCCCAGGATGGCGACGATCACGACGAGCGCGAGCAAAAGCGTCGGCCCGTGCGCGTGCATGACATGCCCGATCACGTAGACGAGTTGCGCGAGGCTGCGCGAGGACGGATACGGCACGGTCATGCCGAAGAGGTCGCCGAGCATCGCGATCGACACCTGCACGCCGACGCCCGCGAGAAAGCCCGTCAGCACGGTGCGCGACAGAAAATCGGCGAGAAAGCCGAGCTTGAAGAGGCGCGCGAGCAGCAGGAGCGCGGCGGTCTGCAGCGCGACCATGCCCGCAAGCGCGACATATTCCGGACTGCCCGCGGCGGCCATCGACGAAAGCCTGCTCGCGAAGATCGTTGCCGTCGCGGAGTCGGCGGCCACCACGAGATGCCGCGATGCGCCGAAGAGCGCGAACGCGAAGAGCGGCAGGAACGCCGTGTAGAGGCCCGTCACCGCGGGCATGCCGGCGATGCGCGCATAGCCGAGCACCTGCGGAATGTCCATCGACGCGAGCGAAATGCCGGCGAGCGCGTCGCGTAACGCGGCGGCGCGGTTGATCGGCAGGATGCCTTTGAGCAGCTTCGTACTGGCCGGGGGCGTTCGGGTCGTGTCTTGCATGCGTGGCACCGTGTTCCTGAAGTAGCGAATCGTGCCCCAAGGAACAGGCGGTGCCAAGGCCTGCTTTCTCTACCGGTAGAACGCCACGGTTTGCCGCAATCCGTCGATGAGCGGCGTCTTCGCGAGGCCAGGGAGCATTCGCGCGAGCGCGGGATCGTCGGGAAAGGACGTCGCGATGGGCAAGGGCGCGCCCGCCGCGTCGATGCGCGCGTCCGGCGCGATCTGCGTAAGCGTCGCGATCACGGTTTGCATCGGCGTGATATCGCCCGCGAGCGTGAACGCGTGCGCGCCGTCGAACGTGTGAGTGAGCGCGCGTTCGTAGGCGGCGGCGACGTCGTCGGCGTAGACGAGTCCCGTCGCGCCGGTGAAGGGAATCGTGTACGGCTCGCCGCGCGCGGCCGCACGGCAGGCGAGGCTCGGGCCCGCGCTCGATCCCGTCTCGCGCCCCGCGCCGTACACGACGAGCGGCCGGAAACCGATACTCGCGATCCCGTGGTCGTGCCAGTACGCGCGCGCCGAGCCTTCGCACGCGAGCTTGAACGCGCCGTAGTGCGTCGTAGGGAACGGCGTCGCGCCGTCGTCGGGGCCGAAGACGCCCGCGCTGCTGGCATACAGCACCGAGCGCAAGCCGCACGCGATGGCCGCGTCGAACACGTTGAGCGTGCCGATCAGATTGATGCGCGCGCCGCGCACCCGATCGGCGGCGCAGGCGGGCGTGAGCACGCCGGCGAGATGGATGACGGCGTCGCAGCCTTCCAGCGCTCCCGCGACATCGCTCGCGTCGCCGATATCGCCGATCCGCCATTGCACGTCATCGGCGCGTTCGGGCGCGAGCGCGCGCAGGAGCCGCGCGTCCTCGCGCACGTCGAAAGCGCGCACGTCCATATCGCGGGCGAGCAGCCGCCGCATCACCCACGCCGCCAGAAAACCGCTCCCGCCTGTCACCAGCACTCGCATATCGTTCCTCCGTTCGTCTCAAAAAAGAACTTGGCTTCATCCGCGTTTCTGGAATAGTATTCCATTATCAAAGCGAGTTCTACTGAAAACACGCGTTGCGGGTCGTCGAATGAAATGATGATTTGTAGCGCGACGGAGCGGACGAATGGTAGAGACACTGAACAATCTGGGACAGAACGAAACGTTCGATGTAATCGTGGTCGGCGCTGGCGGCGCGGGCATGTCGGCGGCGCTCGTCGCGGCCATCGACGGTGCGCGCGTGCTGCTCGTCGAAAGCACGGAATACGTCGGCGGCACGACGGCCTTTTCGGCGGGAACGACGTGGATTCCCGCGTCGATGCACGCGGCGAGCGTCAATCGCGACGATACATCCGCGAACGCCGAAGGCTTTCTGAATCGCGCGGTCGGCGAGCGCAGCAGCGTCGCGATGCGCCGCGCGTTTCTCGATGCCGGCCCGAAAGCCGTCGCGCATATCGAAGCGAACTCCGACGTGAAATATCGCGCGCGCCCGTTTCATCCGGATTATTTGTCCGAAATCGAAGGCTCGACGCTGCGTGGACGCGCGCTCGAGCCGCTGCCCTTCGACGGCCGCAAGCTCGGCCGCGCGTTTTCGCTGATCCGTCCGCCGATTCCCGAATTCACCGTGCTCGGCGGCATGATGGTCGATCGCGACGACGTCGGGCACCTGCTCAACATGACGAAGTCGTTCGCGTCGTTCAGACACGCGGCGAAGCTGCTCGCGCGTCACGCGCGCGACCGCATGAGCGCGCCGCGCGGCACGCGGCTCGTGATGGGCAACGCGTTGATCGGAAGATTGCTGCATTCGTTGCTTCAGCGTGGCGTCACGGTGCTGACGAACACGAAGATCGATGCGTTGGAGAGCGGCCCGAACGGTATCGAAGCCGTGACGCTGAGCCACGTCAACGAGCGGCGTCGCGTGAACGTGAAAGGCGGCGTGATTCTCGCGAGCGGCGGCTTCAACCGTCATCCGACGCGTCGCAGGGAGATGTTGCCGGGCGCCGATCCGTCGTGGTGTCCCGGCGCACCCGGCCACACCGGCAGCGCGCAGGATCTCGCGCTCGACGTGGGCGCGCGCTTCGGCGAGAGCGCGTTGTCGAACGCGTTCTGGGCGCCGGTTTCCGTGCGCAAGCGCGCCGACGGCACGACCGCCGTGTTCCCGCACTTCATCATGGATCGCGGCAAGCCGGGCATGATCACCGTCGACAAGACCGGCAAGCGCTTCCTCAACGAAAACACGTCGTATCACCTGTTCGGCATCGCGATGCAGAAAGCGAACGAAACGACGTCTTCGGTGCCCGCGTATCTCGTCACGGACTCCGAAGGATTGCGCAAGTACGGGCTCGGCATGGTGCGTCCGGGCGGCAAAGGGCTCGCGCCGTTTCTCGCCGATGGCTATCTGGTCGAAGGCAAGACGCTCGACGAACTGGCGACCAAGCTCGGCATCGACAAGACAGGCCTCGCCGATAGCGTCGCGCGCATGAATCGTTATGCGCAGACCGGCGTCGATGAGGATTTTCAGCGCGGCACGACGGATTATCAGAACGCCAATGGCGACGCCAACTGGAACGGCCCGAACAAGTGCCTCGGTCCGATCGGCCAGGCGCCGTACTATGCGGTGCGGCTCTATCCCGGCGATATCGGCGCGGCGACCGGCCTCGTCACCGACACGCACGCGCGCGTGCTCGATCGCGACGATCGGCCGATCGGCGGCCTTTACGCGTGCGGCAACGACATGCAGTCGGTGATGGGCGGCGTCTATCCCGGCCCCGGCATCACGCTCGGTCCGGGTCTCGCGTTCGGCTATCTGGCGGCGCGGCATGCGGTGGCGCGCGGCAAGGCATCGCGCGCGGCGTTGACGGACGCGCGCGATGAAGCGCTCACGTTGCCCGTCGAACTTCAATCGCCCGCACACGCCAAATGAAGCTCGAACCGATTCTCGAATGCGACGTCCTCGTGCTGGGTTCCGGCGCGGGCGGCTTGTCGACGGCCGTAACCGCGGCGACGCAGGGCCTTTCCGTGCTCGTCTGCGAAAAGGAAGACGTGTTCGGCGGCACGACCGCGTGGTCGGGCGGCTGGATGTGGATTCCGCGCAATCCGCTCGCGACGCGCGCGGGCATCGTCGAAGATGAAAGCGTGCCGCGCACGTATCTGAAGAGCGAGCTCGGCGCGCAGTTCGACGCCGCGAAGGCCGATGCGCTCATCGAGCACGGGCCGCGCATGATCGAATTCTTCGAGCGCAACACGTCGATGCGTTTCATCGACGGCAATCGCATTCCCGATTTCCACACGACGCAAGGCGCGGCCACGGGCGGGCGCTCGGTCTGCGCGATGCCGTTCGACGGGCGCGAGCTCGGTCCGCTGATCGACAAGCTTCGGCCGCCGCTGGCCGAAGTGACGATCAAGGGCATGGCGATCGCGTCGGGGCAAGACCTCGCGCATTTTCTGAACGCGACGCGCAGCGCAAAGTCGGCGTGGCACGTGACGAAGCGCTTCGCCGCGTTCGCGTGGCACATGCTGCGCTATCGCCGTTCGATGCACCTCGTGAACGGCAATGCGCTCGTCGCGCGCCTGTTGAAGTCGGCGGCGGATCGCGGTGTCGATCTGCGCACCGGCGCGCGCGCGGTGTCGCTCATGCGCGAGGAGAATCGCGTGACGGGCGCGCGCGTCGAGATCGACGGCGTGATGCATGAAGTGCGCGCGCGGCGCGGCGTCGTGCTCGCGTGCGGCGGTTATCCGCACGACGCGAAGCGTCAGGCCGAGACGTTTCCGTATGCGCCGCACTGGTCGGCTGCGCCGAAGAGCAATACCGGCGATGGCATTCGTATCGGCGAAGCGGCCGGCGCGCATTTCGATGCGTCGCTCGAAGCGCCCGCCGCATGGGCGCCGGTTTCGCTCGTGCCGAAGGCCAAGGGCGATGCGGCCGCGTTTCCGCATCTGATCGAGCGCGCGAAGCCGGGCGTGATCGCTGTGACGCGCGCGGGCCGGCGCTTCACGAACGAGGCGTCGTCGTACTACGACTTCATCTCCGCGCTGATCGGCACCACGGCGCCGGGCGAGGAAGCCTGCGCGTGGCTCGTCTGCGATCATCGGTTTCAGCGCAGATATGGCCTCGGTTTCGCGAAGCCGTTTCCGTTCCCGCTCGGCCCGTATGAGCGCTCGGGTTATCTGAAATCCGCGCCGACGCTCGAAGCGCTCGCGCAGCAATGCGGCATCGATGCGCGCGGCCTCGCCGATACCGTCGCCACGTACAACGGCTACGCGAAAGACGGCTTCGATCCGCAATTCCACAAGGGTTCGACGCCGTACAACCGCGTGCAGGGCGATGCATCGCACACGCCGAATCCGTGTCTCGCGCCGATCGCCGATGGCCCGTTTCACGCGGTGAAGCTCGTGCCGGGCAGCCTCGGCACCTTCGCCGGACTCTCGACGGATGCGCGCTCGCGCGTGCTCGACGAATCGCGCACGCCGATTCGCGGCCTCTACGCGGTCGGCAACGACGCCGCGAGCATGATGGGCGGCCACTATCCCGCGGGCGGCATCACGCTCGGCCCGGCGATGACCTTCGGCTATCTCGCGGGTCTCGAACTGGCCGAACCGGCCCGCGTCGACATCACGAATCTCTCCAACTTCAAACAGGCAAGGACTCTGCAATGACTCTGTACGACACAGTCACGTTGACGGTGAAGATCGGCGCGAACGCGCAAGTCTTCGAGAACATCAAGGCGAGCGGCGATGCAGCCGGCTCGAAGCTGCTCGGCTGCTGGTATTCGGATATCGGCGCGCTCGGCAAGGTCATGGTGCTGCGCGGCTTCGAATCGGAGGTCGCATTGATCAAGGAGCGCCAGCGCCTGCTGCTCGAAGGCAATCCGTTCGGCTGCGGCGAATTCATCACCGATGTCGAAGTGAGCAGCTACGCGCTCTTTCCGTTTCTGCCGCCGATCGAGCCCGCGGTACACGGCGGCATCTACGAGATGCGCGTCTACGGCACGAAGCTCGCGAGCCTGCAACATACGATCGATGCATGGAAGAACGCCGTGCCGGAGCGCACGACGCGCTCGCCGCTCATCGGCGCGATGTACGCGCTGGATGGCACCGTGCCGCGCTTTCTCAACATCTGGCCGTACAAGAGTGTCGACGAGCGCTCGCGCATTCGCGCGGAAGCCGTGAAGGACGGCATCTGGCCGCCGAAGGGCGGACCGGCTCATCTGACGACGATGGAATCGACCATCTACATGCCCGCGCCGTTCTCGCCGCTGCGCTAATTGGAGACATCGATGTCACGACGCAAGCTGTCTTTGTCCGCGCTGACGGTTCTCGAACTGACGCCGCCGCAGATGGTCGAGTGCGCGGCGCAGGCGGGCTACGATTTCGTCGGCCTGCGGCTCTTGCCGGCGACCGATACCGAGGTGCGCCATGAGATCGTCGGCGCGACGCCATTGAGGCGCGAAACGCTCGCGGCGTTGAAAGACACCGGAATCGGCGTGCTCGATGCCGAAATCCTGCGCCTCAAGCCCGACACGAACGTCGCCGATTACGAGCCGATGCTCGAAACCGCCGCGGCGCTCGGGGCGCGCTACGTGCTCGTCGCGGGCAACGATCCCGACGAGGCGCGCACCGCCGACCGGCTCGCGGCGCTCTGCGATCTCGCGAAACCGTATGGCCTGTCCCCGTCGCTCGAACCGATGCCCTGGACCGACGCGAAGGACATCGTGCAGGGCGCGCGCATCGTGAGGGCGGCAGAGCGCGCGAACACGGGCCTGATCGTCGATCCGATTCATTTCGACCGCGCGGGATCGTCGACAGAAACGCTGCGCGAATTGCCGCGCGAATGGTTCGGCTACGTGCAGTTCTGCGATGCGCCCGCCGAGCGTCCGGCCGATCTCGACACGCTGCTTTATCAGGCGCGTGCCGAGCGCATGATTCCGGGCGAGGGCGGGATCGATCTCGCGGGCATCCTGCGCGCGTTGCCGGATGGCTTGCCGCTCTCGATCGAAGTGCCGATGAACCAATGGGCGAAGACCGCGAACGCGCTGACTCGGGCGAAGCGTCTGGGTGACGCGACGCTCGCGGTGCTTGAGGAGACCTACGCCGAACATTGATGCGTGCCGGTTGAATTCCGAGGTGGAATCGTGTTCTACTCATGCCGCATCGGAACTTCGAGAGACTGAAAGATGGCAGGGAATCTTGAGCGGGCGTTGTCGATCATCGAGTTGCTGGCGAAAAACGGCGGGCGGATGCAGCTCGCCGCCATCGCCGATACGCTCAACATTCCGCGCAGCGGCACGCACCGGCTGCTCGCGATGCTGATCGACGAAGGCTATGTCCGGCAGGACGAGGATCACGGCGAGTACATGCTCGCGCTGAAGCTCGTGTCGCTCGCGCTCATCTATCTGTCGACCGGCGGCGTGCTCGATGTGTCGCAGCCGGTGCTCGACCGGCTCGCGGCGCAGTCGGGCGAACTGGCGCGCCTCGGCGTGGTCGAGGGCGATCACATCACGTTCGTCGGCAAGGCGCAGGGCGCGAAGTCCGGGCTGCGCTACGACCCCGACATGGGCAGCCAGCCGCCGCTGCATTGCACGGCGAGCGGGCAGGCATGGTTGTCGTCGCTCACGGACGAGGAAGCGCTCGAACTCGTGTCGAAGCAGGGCGGCCTGGGCAAGCCGGGCGCGGGCGGTCCGAAGGCGCCGAAGACGATTGCGCAATTTCTCGCGGACCTGCAGGCGGCCCGCGAGCGCGGCTATGGGATCGCGAGCGAGACGTACGAGGCCGGCATGACGTCGATGGCCGCGCCGATTCATCATCCGGTGACCGGTGTGGTCGTCGGGGTCGTGAGTCTCGCTGGCCCGACGAGCCGTTTGCCCGACGCACGGCTGAAGGAGCTTGCGCCGGCGCTGCTGGAAGCGGCATCGGACATGGGCGCGGCGACGTTGAGTTCGCCTTATTTCAAGCGGCCGGTGGTGAAGACGGAGGAAGCGGTTGCGGTGGGGAAGGTGAAAAAGAAGAACGTGAACGTGACTTGATGCTACGCGCAATCGGCCGGACGGACGAGGTGACGGGCGGGAAACGCCTGCGTTATCATCGTTTTCACTATGAAACGAGAATTTGAAATGCCTACTCCACTCGATCCGATCGTCTCTGAATTCGCCACTGTTGAGGAAGCGGAAGCTTATGACCAGTGGTTTCGGGAGAAAGTAAGACGCTCGATGGCGGATACGCGGCCGCGCGTGCCGCATGACCAGGTGATGGCCGAAGTGGAAAAGGTCATCACTGAGGCCGAGAAACGTCACAAGTCGAGGGCCGCTTGACGTTCCAGATTGTATGGACTCAAACCGCGCGCCTCGACCTCCTGCAGATCATCCGTTATATCGCCGAACGCAACCCGTCCGCTGCACGAGCAATCAAGAGCGCGATTGAAGCAGCACCGCAATCTGCTGCGATCGCACCCTATCTGTATCGCAATGGTCGTATTCTGGGGACTCGTGAGATTGTCGTTCACCCGAATTACATCGTCGTTTACGCGGTAATGTCAGACCGCATCGAAGTGCTGAATGTGCTGCATGCAAGACAGTGCTATCCGTTCGAATGAGTGACGGTCGCAGTGAGTCAGCACTTGACGCTGACGGATAAGACACCCCATCCCCCGCTCCTGCACTATCCTCCACAGATCAAGCCCACACGAGGCCGATCATGAACGCGGCGCCCATCACCACGTCCCTGCGTGAAATCGATGACCTGCCGTCGCCGCGCGGCCTGCCGCTCCTGGGCAACCTGCATCAGTTGCCGCCCGCCACGCACCATCTGACGCTCGAACGCTGGGCTGCCGAACTCGGCACGCCTTACGTGTTCCGCTTCGGCACGACGCCCGTCACGGTCTGGAACGACATCGAACTGTCCCACGCCGTGATGCGCGAGCGGCCGCATCGCTACCGCCGCTATGCGCCCATCGAAAATATCCTGAAAGAGTTCGGCTGCAACGGGCTTTTCTCGATCGAGGGCGCGGCCTGGGAGCCGCAGCGCCGTCTCGTGATGCAGGCGCTGTCGATTCCCCACATCAAGGCGTTTTACCCTACGCTCGCCGCGATCACCGAGCGGTTGCGGCGGCGCTGGGAAGCCGCGGCGCGCGAGGGGCGCGTGGTCGACATGACAGACGATCTGAAGCGCTTCACGGTCGATGTCACGAGCGCGCTCGCGTTCGGCGAAGATCCGAACACGCTGGAAAACGAGCGCGTGCTGATCCAGGAGCAACTGGCGATGCTGCTGCCGATGCTGATGGCGCGCGTGAACGCGCCCTTCGCCTACTGGCACTACGTGAAGTTCCCGCGCGACCGCAAGTTCGATGAAGCGCTGATCGACGTGCATCGTCACATCCGCGAACTGATGGCGAGAGCACGCGCCCGCATGCGCGAGGAAGCGGCGGCCGAAGCGTGCGCGACGCCGCTCGGCGACACGGCCCACGCGCCGCGCAATCTGCTCGAAGCGATGCTCGCCCTGCGCGATGCGCCCGGCTCCGGCATCACCGACGACGAAGTCGCCGCCAACGTGCTGACGATGCTCGTCGCGGGCGAGGAGACGACGGCGACGTCGATCGCATGGGCGCTGCTCTTTCTCGGCTCCGACGATGCGTTGCAGGCGCGCGTCGCCGCATCCGCGCGGGGCGTGCTGGGCGACTCGCCGGTGTGCCCGAGCTATGGCGCGATGCGCGAGCTCGACCTGTGCGAAGCGGTGTGCACGGAAGCGAGCCGTCTGCATCCGGTCGCGCCGTATCTGTCGTTCGAACCGCTCGAGGAAGTGCGGCTGCAGGGCGTTCGCTTGCCCGCGGGCACGAAGATGTTCATGCTCAACCGTCCCGCGATGATGGATCCGAACAACTACGCCGATCCCGAGCATTACGACCCCGACCGATGGCTGCACGACCATCGGCATGAAAGCGCGTCACAGCGCGGCGCGCATGAACCGCGCGCCTATCTGCAATTCGGCGCGGGGCCGCGTGTGTGTCCGGGGCGGCATCTGGCGGCGGTGGAGATGCGCCTCGTCGTGTCGATGCTGACGGCGAACTTTACCGCCCGGCTCGCCACGAATCCCGCCGATATCCGCGAGATTTGCACGTTCACCGCGGTCCCGAGCGAAATGCCGATGCGTCTCGCCGTGCGATAACGGCGTCAGCCCGCGTCCACCGCGTCGGCAGCGGTTGACGATGGCGCCGGTACGCCGCCGCCTGTCGCCATCCACAGCACTTCGGCGTCTTCCTCGCTCGTCGATATGGCCGCGTGGCCGGTGCGGCTGTCGAAATAGATGCTGTCGCCGGCATTCAGATGCGTCGGCGCGTAGAGTTCGGAGTAGAGGCACACGCTGCCGCTCATCACGTAGAGAAATTCTTCGCCTTCGTGACGGCCCCAGTCGTCGAATGCATCGAGCGTATGCGCCGAAATGCGGATGCGAAACGGCAGCATCGCCTTGTGTGCGAGCTCCGTTGCGAGCAATTCCATCTGATAGCCGCGATACGCGTGGCGCTGCCCCTCGTCGCGGCGCGTGAGCGCGCGCCGGCCGCTTGCGTTCGGCGCGGGCGCCGTGCCGAACAGTTCGGCAAGGTCGATCTGCAGCCCGCGCACGATTTTCTGGAGCACGTCGAAAGTCGGCGACATCAAGCCGTTTTCGATTTTCGACAGCGCCGACCGCGATACGCCGCAAAGCCGGCTCGCGGTTTCGAGCGTCAGATCATGCGCGAGCCGTGCGCGTTTCACCCGGCGTCCGAGATCGGATGCGGATTGTTCGGGCGAATTTTTCGTGCTGGGGCTAGGCATAGGAGAATCGTTTTGTTTCCGATCATAACATCGCGCGAGCGCCGCCAGAATGCTGAGCGACGCCGCGAAACAACCCGAATCTACCGCCGCAAAAGGCCGCCCGCATTGGTGACAACCCCAATATTGTCCGCTGTTGTGAGCGACGGCGGCAGCGCGTATAGTGGCCGGACTTACGAAAGTTTCTTATCAGAAACTTCGATCTGAAGAACGCACCGCTTCAAAAGGACTCCCATCGTGAACGCACAATCGATTCTTTCCGACCTCGGCATCGCGAGCCTCGTCACCGATGGCGACATCGCCGTGACTTCACCGATCACGGGCGAAGTCATCGGCCGGGTGAAGCAGAACACCACCGCCGACGTCGACGCCGCCCTCGGCGCCGCGCGCACCGCGTTCGCCACGTGGCGCAACGTGCCCGCACCGCGACGCGGCGAGCTCGTGCGTCTGCTCGGCAATCGCCTGCGCGAGAAAAAGAAGGCGCTCGGCCGCCTGGTGTCGCTCGAAGCGGGCAAGATTCTTCAGGAAGGCTTGGGCGAGGTGCAGGAAATGATCGACATCTGCGATTTCGCCGTCGGTCTCTCGCGCCAGTTGTACGGCCTGACGATCGCGTCCGAGCGCCCCGGCCATCGGATGGCGGAGACGTGGCATCCGTTCGGCGTGTGCACGATCATCTCGGCGTTCAATTTTCCGGTCGCGGTGTGGTCGTGGAACGCGGCGCTCGCGCTCGTGTGCGGCAATGCGGTCGTGTGGAAGCCGTCGGAGAAGACGCCGCTCACCGCGCTCGCCGTCGATCGCATTCTCCGTGACGCCATCGAGGAATTCGGCTCGGCGCCGGCGGGTCTCGCGTCGGTGATCATCGGCGGGCGTGAAGTCGGCGCGGCGCTCGTCGCGGACAAGCGCTCCGATATCGTCAGCGCGACGGGCAGCACGGAAATGGGCCGCAAGGTCGGCGTCGCGGTGGCGGAGCGTTTCGGCCGCTCGATTCTCGAACTGGGCGGCAACAACGCGGGCATCGTCTCGCAGACCGCCAATCGCGATCTCGCGCTGCGCGGCATCCTGTTCTCGGCGGTCGGCACGGCGGGACAGCGCTGCACGTCGCTGCGGCGTCTTTTCGTGCATGACAGCATCTACGACGAAACCGTCGCGCGCCTGAAAGATCTCTACGCGAAGGTGCCGGTCGGCAATCCGCTGGAGCAGGGCGTGCTGATGGGCCCGCTCATCGACGCGCAGGCATTCGCGCGCATGCAGGACGCGCTGGAGCAGGCGAAGGGCGAGGGCGGCAAGGTGTCTGGCGGCGAGCGCGTCACCGTGAAGGGCCAGGAAAACGGCTACTACGTGCGCCCGGCGCTCGTCGAAATGCCGTCGCAAACGGATGTCGTGCTGAAGGAAACCTTCGCTCCGATCCTCTACGTGATGCGCTATTCCGACTTCGATGAAGCCATCGCCGCGAACAACGCCGCCGCGCATGGTCTGTCGTCGTGCGCGTTCACGACGGATCTGCGCGAGGCCGAGCGCTTCCTGTCAGCATCGGGCAGCGATTGCGGCATCGCCAACGTGAACATCGGGCCGAGCGGCGCGGAGATCGGCGGCGCATTCGGCGGCGAGAAGGAAACCGGCGGCGGACGCGAATCGGGCTCGGATGCGTGGAAGGCCTACATGCGCCGCGCGACCAACACGATCAACTACTCGTCGGAATTGCCGCTGGCGCAGGGCATCGACTTCAATCTGAGCTGAGGGCGATGTGAGTTCAAGCGTTGTCATCGTGGGCGGCGGGGTGATCGGCAGTTCGGTGGCGTACTTCCTGCGCGCATCGGACCCGACGGTGCAGGTGACGGTGATCGAGCGTGATCCGACTTACGCGCGCTCGTCGTCGGCGCTCTCGGCCGCCTCGATCCGGCAGCAGTTCTCGACGCCGCTTTCGGTGCGCATGTCGCTCTTCGGCATCGACTTCCTGCGCTCGATCGGCGAACGGCTCGAAGTGAATGGCGAACGTCCGTCGATCGATCTGCACGAAGGCGGCTATCTCTTTCTCGCGACGCCGGCAGGCGCGGCAACGCTGCGCGAGAACCACGCGCTGCAACGCGAACTCGGCGCGGACATCAGCCTGCTCGATCCTGCGCAACTGCATGCGCGCTTTCCGTGGCTCAATACGGACGATCTCGCCGCGGGCGCGTTCGGCGAGAGCGGCGAAGGCTGGTTCGATGGCTACGGACTCGTGCAGGCTCTGCGGCGCAAGGCGCAGTCGCTCGGCGCGCGCTATGTGACGACGGAAGTCGTCGGCATCGAACGCGAAGGACGGCGCGCGAGCACCGTGCGCGCGGCCAACGGCGAAACGTATCCGTGCGATGTCGTCGTCAATGCGGCGGGCGCGTGGTCGCGCGCGATCGCGGCCATGCTCGGCATCGACATTCCGGTGTACGCGCGCCGGCGCAGCATCTTCAACGTATCGTCGCCGGCGAAGCTCGAACGCGCGCCGTTGCTGATCGATCCGACCGGCGTCTATTTCCGTCCGGAAGGGCGCACGTATATCTGCGGCACGTCGCCCTCGGCGGACAACGATCCCGACGATCTGCCGCTCGACGAAGTCGATCACGCGCTCTTCGACGATGTGATCTGGCCGACGCTCGCGCATCGCGTGCCGGAATTCGAGGCGTTGCGGGTGGAGCGTTGCTGGTCCGGCTATTACGAATACAACGTGCTCGATCAGAACGCGATCATCGGTTTCCACCCGGATCTGGAGAATTGCATTTTCGCGAACGGATTCAGCGGCCACGGCCTGCAACAAGGCCCGGCGACGGGACGCGGCGTGAGCGAACTGATTTTGCGCGGCCGTTACGAGACGCTCAATTTATCGCCGCTGGACTGGACACGCGTGCTCGAAGGCCGGCCGATCATCGAAAAGAATGTCGTATAACTGATAGATGACCTGGAAACGCCGCTTTCCATAACGGATCATTTAAGTCTGCCCGGTCTTTTGCACCGGGCATTTTTTTAGCTACGAAATAGACAGGCGGGTAGAAAACTGGCCGGGATGCGTTTCGAACGGGCATTCTTATCATCATCGTCACGCTTGCGTGCGAAGTCCATCAACGTAATCCACTAGGGCCACAGGCTTTCGATAAGCGCATTCTGGAACCATCGAGACGCTTTTTTCTTCGCGCTTCACAGAAAGGAGACAAAACATGGAAGCGAATACGAGCGCGCATTTCTATGCCTGGATCGACGACGGCGAACTGCCGCCGGACACGAGCGTTACTGTGTCGCATCGTTCCAGTCAGGTATCCGCGGCACCGGAATATGTCGCCGAAATTTGCGGACGTTTCGCAAAGACGGAAGAGGAAAAAAATTCCTGCGTGATTCGTGGTTATAACTGACGACTTAATGCAAGTGTTGCGCGCGTGACACGGTTTTTCACGGCGCACATAAAAGCGCATGAAAATGCGCACGGCGCTATTCATGAAGAAGCTTCATGAAACGCATAATGCCGGTTTAATCAAGCCGGCGTGGTGATTCTTGTGTGCGTTGTCAAACGGAAATAATCGTTGATTTGTAAATAGAACCCGCCGTGTGCGGGTTTTTTCATGCACGGCGCATTCTGCAAGGCGTTCGATCCGTTCGGCAGTCCGCGCCCGGCGATGGCACAATCGCTCGCAAACGCACGCAATCAGGAGCAGAAGTGGCGAATCTGGATCTGGACAATCCGTTTCTCGAAGCGCTCGGCGCGACCTTCACCGAATGGCGCGCGGGCTATGCCGAATTCACGATGCCGATCCAGGCGGGACATCTGAACCGGCAGCGCATCCTGCAGGGCGGCGCGATCGCCACGCTGCTCGACGCGGCGTGCGGCTACGCGGGCCTTTTCACGACGGGCGACGCGCCCGTGCACGGCTTCACGCTCTCGCTGACCGTGAACTATCTCGATCGCGGCATCGGTGACAAGGTCGTCGCGAAAGGCTTTCTCGAGCGGCAGGGACGCTCCGTGTACTTCGCGCGCGGCGAGGCGTGGGTCGACGATCGCGTGATGATCGCGAGCGCGCAAGGCACGTTCAAATACGCCCGCTGATTCCCACACGTCCGCCGATGGCCACGCGAAACCTCCTCAGACGCCTCGATCTCACGACGCTGCAACTCTTTCTCGCGGTATTCGAGGAGGGCACGCTCACGCGCGCGGCCGAGCGCGAGGCGATCGCGGTGTCGGCGGCGAGCAAGCGGCTGCTCGAACTGGAGCAGGCCGTTGGCGCCGTGCTGTTCGAGCGCAAGGCGCGCGGCATGCAACTGACGCCTGCGGGCGAAACGCTGCTTCATCACGCGCGGCGTGTATTGCGCGATGTCGAGAACATCGGCATCGAACTCGCCGAACATGCGAGCGGCGTGCGGGGCTATGTGCGGATGATGGCGAACCTGTCCGCGATCGTCGAATTCCTGCCGGAGGATTTGCGCGCGTTTTCGTCCGTGCACGACCAGATCAAGATCGATCTCGAAGAGCGGCCGAGCGGCGGTATCGTGGAGGGCGTGGCGGACAGTCTCGTCGATCTCGGTATCTGTTCCGGCGATGCCGACACGCGCGGACTCGAAAGCGCGCATTACCGTCACGATCGGCTGGCGCTCGTCATGCCCGGCGATCATCCGCTGGTGCAGCGCGCGAGCGTCGCGTTCGCTGAGACGCTGGATTTCGATCACATCGGCCTGCATTCGGCCAGCTCAATCAATATGCGCACGCATCTCGCGGCGCGACAGGCGGGGCGTGCGCTGCGGCTGCGCATCCATGTGCCCGGTTTCGATGCCGTGTGCCGCATGGTGCAGGCCGGCATGGGCGTGGGCGTGCTGCCGTTGCAGGTGTTCGAAGCGATGGGCCGTCAGCTCGGGCTTGCGGCTGTGCCGCTCGATGACGAATGGGCCGCGCGTAGCCTCGTGATCGTCGTGCGGGATTCGGACGCGCTCTCGCCTGTGAGTCGGTTGCTGTTCGAGCATTTGCGGACCGTCGAAGCGCGGGGGTAGAGGTTGTTGTTGGCGCTTTTGCTGGTTGTTTTTCGTTGGATCCCGATTTCGCTGTGGTCTATTAGCACTGCCCCTGTGCGGGGCGGCAGTCACTTTCTTTGCTGCTGCAAAGAAAGTAACCAAAGAAAGCAGCTCGTTTAAGCCCGCGGTCACACGCACGTTGGCCATGCTTGCCAGCCGGAAGTGGCACTCGCCTAAGTGTCGCCCTCGAGAGACTTGCCGGGCTTGGCTCGCGCACGGTCTGACACATCGCACCACAGAACAAACTGGTTCAGCACCAAATAGCTCCGGCCCGCTTCGCGGCCGACCGGTCAATCGGGTCGGCGCGCGCTTCTTCTCGACGGTTTCCCTCGCATCCCCAACGGCAGCGCGTAGCGCTGTGCCGAAGCCATTTCGTGCTGAACCAGCGCGCTGAATCGTCTCGGGCGGCAGACCGTGCGCGAGCCAAGCACGATTGGGCTTTCGAGGGCGCCACTTAGGCGAGTTCCACGGGCGGCTGGCAAGCGTGGCTAACGTGCGTGTGACCGCGGGCCTAAACGAGCTGCTTTCTTTGGTTACTTTCTTTGCAGCAGCAAAGAAAGTGACCCCCGCCCCGGGGAGGGGCAGTGCTAATAGACCACCGCGAAACCGGGATCCGGCGAAAAACCGAACGTCTCCGAACCACGCCCCCCAACGACCGTTCGCATTCCACGAACGATCCTTGCCGAAATGCGGTTGGACGCCCACGAGCGTTCGCCAATAAGCTTGTCTCCACAGTACAAATCAGGAGACAGGCACCATGAGCGGACCCCTTCAAGGCATTCGCGTCATCGAAATCGGCACGCTGATCGCAGCGCCTTTCGCGGCGCGCATGCTGGCCGAGTTCGGCGCGGAAGTCATCAAGATCGAAGCGCCAAACAGCGGCGATCCCCTTCGCAAATGGCGAAAACTCCACGAGGGCACGTCGCTCTGGTGGTATCTGCAATCGCGCAACAAGAAATCGGTGTGCGTGAATCTCAAGTCGCCCGAAGGCGCGGACGTCATCAAGCGGCTGGCCGTGGATGCCGACATCGTCATCGAAAACATGCGTCCTGGCGCGCTCGAAAAGCTCGGCCTTGGCTGGGACGTGCTGCACGCGATCAATCCCAAGCTCACGATGGTCCGCATCTCCGGCTACGGCCAGACGGGCCCGTATCGCGATCGGCCGGGCTTCGGCGCGATCGGCGAAGCGATGGGCGGCATCCGCTACACGACGGGCGACGCCGAAGGCCTGCCGGCGCGCGTCGGCGTGAGCCTCGGCGATTCGCTCGCGTCGCTGCATGGCGTGATCGGCGCGCTGATGTCGGTGCTGCGCGTGAAGACCGGTCAGGGCGATGGACAAGTTGTCGATGTCTCGCTCGTCGAAAGCGTTTTCAACCTGATGGAAAGCCTCGTCCCCGAATACGACCTGCTCGGCCATGTGCGCGAGCGCAGTGGCGGGGCGTTGCCGGGCATCGCGCCGTCGAACACGTATCGCACGGAAGATGGCGGCTTCGTCGTGATCGCGGGCAACAGCGATCCGATCTACCGGCGCCTGATGCACGTGATCGGCCGCCCCGATCTCGCCGACGATCCCGCGCTTGCCCACAACGACGGCCGCGTGAAGCAGAGCGCGATGCTCGACGAAGCGATCACCGCCTGGACCTCGCATCACTCCATGGACGACGTGCTCGCGACGCTCGAACGCGAGGAAGTGCCGTCGGGCCGCATCTACTCGGTCGCGGACATCGTCGACGATGCGCACTATCGAGCGCGCGACATGCTGCTGCAGGCGGACTTGCCGGGCGGCGCATCGGTGAAGATGCCCGGCATCGTGCCGAAGCTCTCCGACACGCCGGGCGAAGTGCGCTGGCAAGGTCCGGCGCTCGGTGAGCACACGCAATCGGTGCTGGAATCGCTCGGCTTTCACGCCGATGAAGTGCAGCGGCTGCGTGCCGAAGGAGCGGTTCAATGAATCATGCATACAAAGAACCACTGATCGTTCAGGAAGTCGCGCCGCGCGACGGCTTGCAGATCGAAAAGCAATGGGTCGAGACCGAAGACAAGATCGCGCTGATCGACGGACTTTCGACGTGCGGCTTCACGCGTATCGAAGCGGGCTCGTTCGTGTCGCCCAAGGCGATTCCTGCGCTGCGCGACGGCGACGCGGTGTTCAACGGCATCCGGCGCGAAGCGGGCGTGATCTATGTCGCGCTCGTGCCGAACGTGAAGGGCGCGGAACGCGCGCTCGCTGCCCGTGCCGATGAACTCAATCTCGTGATGTCCGCGAGCCAGACGCACAACCGCGCGAACATGCGCATGAGCTGCGAGTCGTCGCTGGCCGGGTTCGGCGATGTCGTGCGGCTCGTCGAGCGCGCTGCTTCGAAGGTCGCATTGAACGCCACCGTGGCCACCGCGTTCGGCTGTCCGTTCGAAGGGCGCATCGACGAGGATCGCGTCGTGTCGATCGTGCGGACCTATCGGGAAATGGGCATCGCCGGCATCACGCTCGCCGACACCACCGGCATGGCGAATCCGCGCCAGGTCGCGCGGCTCGTTACGCGGGTGCTCGAAGACGTGCCCGCCGCGGACCTGACGCTGCACTTTCACAACACGCGCGGTCTCGGCCTCGCCAACGTCCTCGCCGCCTACGACGCCGGCGCGCGCCGCTTCGATGCCGCGCTCGGCGGTCTCGGCGGCTGTCCGTTCGCGCCGGGCGCATCGGGAAACATCTGCACCGAAGACCTCGTGAACATGTGCGAGGAGATGGGCATCCCGACAGGCGTCGATCTGCAAAAGCTGATCGCGCTGTCGCGCACATTGCCCGCGCTCGTCGGACACGAGGTATCGGGACAAGTCGCGAAGGCGGGACGCAATTGCGATCTGCATCCGGTGCCCGAGTAAGTGCGGGCCATCTGATTCAAAAGACCAGAACAACATTGGAGACAATCATGAGCGATCTGAGCGTAAGCGCGGCGGACAAGCCGCAAACAACCGAAAACACCGCGGACATCATCCGCAAGGTGGCATGGCGGCTGATGCCGCTCATCATGCTGTGTTATCTATTCGCGTTCTTCGACCGCATCAACATCAGCTTCGCGAAGTTTCAGCTACAAAGCACGCTCGGTTTCTCCGATACGGCTTACGGCCTCGGCGCGAGTCTTTTCGTGATCGGCTACGTGCTGTTCGAAGTGCCGAGCAACATGCTGCTCTACAAGGTCGGCGCACGGCGCTGGATCGCGCGCATCATGATCTCGTGGGGCATCGCAACCGCGCTGATGGTGTTCGTGCAGACGGAGTGGCAGTTCTACGGATTGCGCTTCATCATCGGCGCGATGGAAGCAGGCTTCGCGCCTGGCGTGCTGTACTACCTGACGCTGTGGTTCCCGGCGAGCTATCGCGGGCGCATCACGTCGCTGCTGTTTCTCGCGTCGGCGTTTTCGGGTCTGGTGGGCGCGCCGCTTTCGGGTCTCGTGCTCGGTCATATGAACGGCGTGTTCGGCATTGCCGGCTGGCACTGGCTGTTCCTGCTTGGCGGCCTGCCTTGCGTGCTGCTCGGCGTGCTCGTGCTGAAGGTGCTGAAAGATCGCATCGATGACGCCGCGTGGCTCACGGGCGCGGAGAAGACCTATCTGAAGAGTCAGATTTCGACGCAAAGCCAGCATACCGACACCGGCCATTCGCTGTTCGGCGCGATCAAGACGCCTGGCTTCCTGATGCTCGGCCTGATCTACTTCCTGATTCAGATTGCGTCGTATGGCCTGAATTTCTGGGCGCCGCACCTGATTCGCGCGGCGGGCACGCAGAATCCGACGATCATCGGTCTCCTGACGGCGGTGCCGTACATCTGCGGCGCGATCTGCATGGTCGTGGTCGGCCGCATGTCGGATCGCTCGGGCGAGCGTCGCAAGTTCGTGGCGATCCTGCTCGTGATGGCGGCAATCGGCTTCTTCGCGGCGGGCATCTTCGACAAGCAGACGACGCTTCTCATCGCCGCGTTGGGCGTGATGGGCGCGGGCGTGATCGCTTCGATCCCGGCGTTCTGGGCGCTGCCGCCGAAGCTTCTGACCGGCGCGGGCGCGGCGGGCGGCATCGCGCTGATCAATACGCTGGGACAGCTCGGCGGCATCGTGAGTCCGGTGATGGTCGGCCGCATCCGCGACACGATGGGCAGCACGACGCCCGCGCTGTACGCGATCGGCGCGATGAGCGTGGTGTGCGCGCTGTTGCTGCTGTTCGGCTTGCCGCAATCGCTCAGGCAGCGCGATCATTCGGAGCAGAAGGCCTGACGCAGCGCCTGCCTCGAATGTGAAAACGCCCGGTGGAACGTTGCTCGTTCGCCGGGCGTTTTTCATCCGCTCCGCCTCAATCCTTCCACGTCCACTCACGAATCTCGTCGCGGTCGATGCCTTCCTCATGCGCATACCGCACGCTCTCGATGATCTGATTCTTGAGCCATTCCTTGGTATGCGCGCCGCTGCCGGCGATGCGCGGCACGCGGTCGATCACGTCGATCGCAAGCGTATAGCGGTCCACGCCGTTGATGATCGCGAGCTCGAACGGCGTGTTGATGTTGCCGCGCTCGCGATAGCCGTGCACGTGCATGTTCTCGTGATTCGTGCGGTTATACGTGAGCTTATGCACGAGCGTGGGGTATGAATGGAAGTTGAAGATCACCGGCTTGTCGCGCGTGAAGATCGAATCGAAATCGCGATGCGACAGGCCGTGCGGGTGATCCGTGTCCGGCAACAGCCTGAAGAGATCGACGACATTGACGAAGCGGATCTTCAGATCCGCGCAATTCGCCTTCAGGATTTCGACGGCCGCGAGCGCTTCCATCGTCGCGATATCGCCCGCGCACGCGATCACGACATCCGGCTCCGCACCCTGATCCGTCGAAGCCCAGTCCCAGATGCCGATACCCTTCGCGCAATGCACGATCGCATCACGCATGCTCAGATACTGCAAGTGCGGCTGCTTGTCCGCGACGATCACGTTGACGTAATCATGCGTGCGCAGGCAGTGATCCGCGACGCTCAACAGGCAGTTCGCGTCGGGCGGCAGATAGATGCGCACGACGCCCGGGCTCTTGTTCGTGACGACATCGAGAAAACCGGGGTCCTGATGCGTGAAGCCGTTGTGATCCTGACGCCACACGAGCGACGTGATAAGCAGATTGATCGACGGCACCGGCGCGCGCCAGTCGAGCTCGTTCTTCGCCTTTTCCAGCCACTTCGCGTGCTGATTGAACATCGAGTCGATCACGTGCACGAACGCTTCGTAAGTCGCGAACAGGCCGTGACGGCCGGTCAGCACGTAGCCTTCGAACCAGCCTTCGAGCGTGTGCTCGGAGAGCATCTCCATCACGCGGCCATCGATGGAGAGCGCGCCGCCGTCGGCGTCTTCGGGCAGCGTTTCTGCGAGCCAGCGCTTGCCCGATGCTTCGTACACGCCGTCGAGCTTGTTGCTGGCGGTTTCGTCCGGGCCGAAAAGACGGAAGCTCGTCATGTTGCGACGGATCACGTCGCGCAGAAAGGTGGCGAGCACGGCCGTCGGTGACTGATAGACGCTTGCCGCGCGCTTGAACTCGAACGCGTAATCGCGGATATCGGGCAAATCCAGCGACCGGCGCAGCAGGCCGCCGTTCGCATGCGGATTCGCGCTGATGCGTCGCGTGCCTTCGGGCGCGAGCGCGCGCAGCGTCTCGATCAGGCGGCCGTCTTCATCGAACAGTTCCTCCGGCCGGTAGCTGCGCAGCCAGTCCTCCAGCAGCGCGAGATTGCGATGATTGCTGGCCGGATCGGCGATCGGCACCTGATGCGAGCGCCAGAAATTCTCGACCTTATGGCCGTCGACTTCCTTCGGCCCGGTCCAGCCTTTCGGCGTACGCAGGACGATCATCGGCCAGCGCGGGCGCGTCACGTTTTGCGGATCGGCGCGCGCGTTCGTTTGAATGGCGCGGATCTCGCCGACGCAGCGTTCCAGCGTCGCCGCCATGCGCTGGTGCATCTTCGCCGGGTCGTCGCCTTCGACGAAATGCGGCGCGTAGCCGTAGCCCTTGAAGAGGTCTTCCAGCTCGTCGTGCGGAATGCGCGCGAGGATCGTCGGATTGGCGATCTTGTAGCCGTTCAGATGGAGGATCGGCAGCACAGCGCCGTCGGTCGCCGGATTGAGGAACTTGTTCGAATGCCACGACGTGGCGAGCGGGCCGGTCTCCGCCTCGCCGTCACCGACGACGGTCGCGACGATCAGATCCGGATTGTCGAACGCCGCGCCGAACGCGTGCGAGAGGCTGTAGCCGAGCTCGCCGCCTTCGTGTATCGATCCCGGCGTTTCCGGCGTGCAGTGCGAGCCGATGCCGCCCGGCGACGAAAACGCGCGAAAGAGCCTGAGCATGCCGCGCTCGTCGGCGCTGCGATCAGGATAGATTTCCGAGTAGTGGCCTTCGAGCCAGGAATTGGCGAGCGTCGCGGGCGCGCCGTGGCCGGGGCCGGAGACGAACAGCACGTTCAGGTCGTCGCGCCTGATCAGCCGGTTCAGATGCACCCACACGAATGACTGCCCCGGATCCGAGCCCCAGTGGCCGAGCAGTCGCCGTTTGATGTGCTCGGGCCTGAGCGGCTCGCGCAGCAGCGGATTCGCGCGCAGGTAGATCATGCCGGCCGACAGATAGTTGCAGGCTCGCCAGTAGGCGTCGATCTTTGCGAGGAGGTCGGCGTCGAGGGGCGTTTCCGGAGGGGCCGTGCGAAGGACGTCGTCGTTCAATTGCGTCTCCTTGGCGAGTGGGAGGATTGGTCGAGCGTCGGGCGTGCGGATTCGCGCAAGACGGGGGCCTGCGCGTCGTTCAATGATCGGAAATGTTTGTGGCGTTATGTTGGCAAAGATGGTGCGGCGCGGGCCGGGCGCCGCGAAACATCATAAGGGCGCGTCATTCCATCGCGGCGAGACGCAGGTCGTGGTCCATCAGAAGCGCCCGGTTGTCATTCCACATACCGATATAGTGGACCATGAAGCTGTCCGGACGCCGATAGATCCACGGCGTGTTGATGTCGATGAAGGACGACACGTGCAAATCCGGCCGCTCCTCCAACGTCTGTACGAATCGACTTTGATCGCCCATGCTCGCGTAGACGTCGGACTTGTCTTCCAGTTTCGCGCACTCATCTATCACGCGTGCCAGGGCGTCGTAGTTTTGCTGATTGCGCTGGAAGCCCATGATGCCGGAGTTGAAGGCCCACGTTCCCGCATCGCGCGCAAGCACGATGTCGCGTCCGTGCGTGAAGGGTTCGAGCCGCTGGTTCATGTCGTTGATGAGCACGTCGGCGTCGAGCCAGAACACCCATTGATGATCCGGCAGGTACTCGCGCAGCAGCGCGGCCTTGAACCAGTTGCCGGAAGTCTTGCCGTCGTTCAGTTGCGCCGGGATGTCGCGATGGACGTAGAGCGTGTAGCCGTGACGCTCGCAGTAGCGCGTGAAGTTCGTCTCCGCGATGCGCCCGTAGTTCGCGACATTCGGCGTATAGAGCGCGACGAGCGCAATCGGCCGGTTCGGCTGGACAACGCTGTGCGTCGACGTTTCGCGCACGCCGGTGTCGGCGAGCGTCATAAAGGGCAGGCCGCGCACGCGGCACTCGTTGATGTGCTCGATGAGCGCCGTGCGAAAGCGGCGATGCTGCTTCTCATCGCGAACGCTGATGGAGAACACCTTCCACTTGGCCCAGATGCTGTCGAGGTTGGGCGCTGCCGGGAGGACGAAGTGCACATCATCGCCAACGCGATGCTGGAACGGGCATGCGGTGAACGCGTGCAGCAACCCGGCCTCGCGTTCCGGCAGCACGACCCCGAAACGGCAGCGCTCGACGAGATCCGCGACCTTCTCACGGACCGCCTGCGTGTTGCGGAACATGAGGACGTCGGTTTGCGGCAGTTCGGAATCAACGCAAACGATGAGCCAGTCGCGGCCCGCCATCATCTCGGGCAGCGGCATCGAGCGCAGGATGGCGGCGTTCTCGCTCAGCAACAGCACGATTTCGTTGGATTGGGCCTGCGCGAGATGGCGCAGAAGCGTTTCGTACTTATAGAGCCAGCGGGCGTGGTCGCTGCTGCCGGACAGTTCGGAGAAGTCGATCTCGACGTGGCGATAGCCGTGCTCGCGCGCATAGTGGCGATGGTTGACGAGCGTCGCGGGCGCGTGGTCGAAAAGAAGGCTGATGACGATCATGGAAGCTGTGAGCGAATGGGAAATTGCGCTTCGGCGCACGAGGCGGCGCCGCATTAAGAGCCGCTCGGTTGAGCGAACCGTCTAGCTTCGCCCGAAGACCGATTTGTCCGGATGGGAACTATCCGAAAACCGCACGCAGTACGCCATTTTTCAAGCACTCATAGAATGTCCGAATGATCCGAAAATCCGCTTCAGAGGCAGACGCCCTGCAAGGCTTCCATCCGGCCGTCGCCGGCTGGTTCCGCTCGCGTTTTCCCGCGCCGACCGCCGCGCAGGCGCGCGCGTGGCCGCTCGTCCACGCGCGCCGCTCGACGCTCGTCGCCGCGCCGACGGGCTCGGGCAAGACGCTCACCGCCTTTCTCGCCGCCATCGACGAGCTCGTGCGGGACGGCGTCGCGCTCGGCGGGGCGCTGCCGGACGAGACGCGCGTCGTGTACGTGTCGCCGCTGAAGGCGCTGTCGAACGATATCCATGTGAATCTGGAGGAGCCGCTCGCGGGCATCGCACAGACGCTGCGAGAAGCGGGCGTGGCCGCGCCCGAGATCCGCGCGGCCGTGCGCACCGGCGACACGACCCAGCAGGAGCGCAACGCGGTCAAAAAGCGCCCGCCGCATATTCTCGTGACGACGCCCGAATCGCTCTACGTGCTGCTTTCATCCGATTCGGGCCGCGCGATGCTTTCGACCGCGCGCACGGTGATCGTCGACGAAATCCATGCGGTCGCGGGCAGCAAGCGCGGCTCGCATCTGAGCCTTTCGCTCGCGCGGCTCGACGCGCTGTGCGAAGACGCGGGCGGCGAGCGGCCGGTGCGCGTCGGTTTGTCGGCGACGCAAAAGCCGATCGAACTCGTCGCGAAGTTTCTCGTCGGCGAAAATGAGCCCTGCGAGATCGTCGATGTGGGCCACGTCCGTGCGCGCGATCTCGCGCTCGATATCCCGCCGATGCCGCTCGAAGCGATCATGTCGAACGATATGTGGGAGCGCGTCTACGACCGCCTCGCGGAACTCGCCGGACAGCATCGCACGACGCTCGTCTTCGTCAACACGCGCCGCATGGCCGAGCGCGCGGCGCGGCACTTGACTGAGCGCCTCGGCAAGGAAGCGGTCGCGGCGCATCACGGCAGCCTCGCGCGGGAACATCGGCTGGACGCGGAACAGCGGCTGAAGCGCGGCGAGTTGCGGGTGCTGATCGCGACGGCTTCGCTGGAACTGGGCATCGATATCGGCGATGTCGATCTCGTCTGCCAGATCGGCTCGCCGGGGTCGATCGGCGCGTTTTTGCAGCGCGTCGGGCGTTCGGGGCATCACGTCGGCGGCGTGCCGAAAGGGCGGCTTTTTCCGACCTCGCGCGACGATCTGATCGAATGCGCGGCGCTTGTCGATTGCGTGCGGCGCGGCGAACTCGACGCGCTGACGATTCCGCGCGCGCCGCTCGACGTGCTCGCGCAGCAGATCACCGCCGAAGTCGCGTGCCGGGAGTGGGGCGAAGACGAACTCTTCGAGCGCATCACGCGTGCGTATCCGTACGCGATGCTCGACCGCGCGCATTACGAGGCCGTGCTGCGCACGCTCGCGGAAGGCTATACCGGCCGGCAGGGCGTGCGCGCGGCTTACGTGCATCGCGATGCCGTCTCGCGCACGCTGCGCGGCCGGCGCGGCGGCAAGCTGACGGCGGTGACTTCGGGCGGCGCCATTCCCGACAACGCCGATTTCTCTGTGATCCTCGAACCGCAGGGCTTGCAGATCGGGACGGTGAACGAGGATTTCGCCGTCGAGAGCCTCGCGGGCGACATCTTCCAGCTCGGCAATACGTCGTACCGGATCATGCGCGTGGAAGGCGGGCGCGTGCGCGTGGAGAACGCCAACGGCCAGCCGCCGAACATCCCGTTCTGGCTCGGCGAGGCGCCGGGGCGCAGCAACGAGCTTTCGCACGCGATTTCCCGACTGCGCGCGGACATCGACGCGCGGCTCGATGACGGCGTGGATTCCACGGTTGCGTGGCTCGCGCGGGAAAGCGGCATCGGTGACGAACCGGCGCGGCAGATCGTCGATTATCTGGCGCGCTCGCGTGCCGCGCTCACCGTGCTGCCGACGCAGGACACGCTCGTCATGGAGCGTTTCTTCGACGAATCCGGCGGCACGCAGCTCGTCATCCACGCGCCGTTCGGCAGCCGCGTGAATCGCGCGTGGGGTCTCGCGCTGCGCAAACGCTTTTGCCGCACGTTCAACTTCGAATTGCAGGCGGCGGCGACCGAAGACGCGATCGTGCTGTCGCTGACGGGCAGCCACAGCTTCGCGCTCGACGAAGTGTGGCGCTATCTGAAATCGGCGAGCGCGGAACACGTGCTGATCCAGGCGCTGCTCGACGCGCCGCTGTTCGGCGTGCGCTGGCGCTGGAACGCGACCAATTCGCTCGCGCTGCCGCGCTACACCGGCGGGCGCAAGGTCGCGCCGCAACTGCAGCGCATGAAAAGCGAGGACCTGCTCGCGGCCGTGTTTCCGGATCAGGTCGCGTGCGCGGAGAACATCGCGGGCGAGCGCGACGTGCCGGCGCATCCGCTCGTCGAGCAGACCATCGACGATTGCCTGCACGACGCGATGGACAGCGACGCGTGGCTCGCGCTTCTGCGGCGTATCGAAGCGGGCGAAGTGCGGCTCGTCACCCGCGAACTGCCCGCGCCATCGCCGCTCGCCGCCGAGATTCTGTCGGCGCGTCCGTACGCTTTTCTCGACGATGCGCCGATCGAGGAACGCCGCACGCAGGCCGTGCTCGCGCGCCGCTGGACCGATCCGCGCTCGGCGGACGACCTCGGCGCGCTCGATCCCGAGGCGATCGCGAGCGTGCGCGACGAAGCCTGGCCCGATGTCACGAGCGCCGACGAAATGCACGAGGCGCTGACGACGCTCGCCTGCATCGCCGAGACCGAAGCGCAACGCGACCCGCAATGGCCCGCATGGCTCGACGCGCTGGCTCGCTCCGGCCGCGCGACGCGGCTGCGGATCGCGGAGCACGACGCGTTGTGGATACCCGTCGAGCGTCTCGCGTGCGTGCGCGCCGTCTACGAGCACGCGCCGATGCATCCCGCGCTGCACCCGCCGCCCGGCTTCGACGACGCCTGGGCGCCCGACGATGCGCTCGTCGAGATCGTGCGCGCACGATTGTCGGGATTCGGACCGCTGACGGTGCCGGAGATCGCGCGTCCGCTCGCGCTGCCCGCATCGGCGATCGCGCTGGCATTGACGCGGCTCGAAGCGCAGGGCTACGTGATGCGCGGACGATTCACGCCGGGCGCGCAGGCAGAGGAATGGTGCGAGCGCCATCTGCTCGCGCGGATTCATCGCTATACGGTGCGGCGGCTGCGTCGCGAGATCGAGCCGGTCGAGCGCCAGGATTTCATGCGCTTTCTGCTCGAATGGCAGCGCGTCGCGCCCGAAGCGCATGGCGAGGGCCGCGATGCGCTGGGCGCCGTGCTGGAGCAGCTCGAAGGATTCGAGGCGCCCGCCGTCGCGTGGGAGGATGAAATTCTGCCGGCGCGCATCGCCGATTATTCCGGCATGTGGCTCGACGATCTGTGCCGCGCGGGCAAGCTCGTGTGGACGCGCCCGGCGGGCCGTTCGCGCGCGTCGGGCGGTCCGGTGCGCGGCACGCCGATCGTCCTGCTGCCGCGCCGTCATCTCGATGCGTGGAACGGGCTGATGCGCCCGGACGAAGCGCCGCAGCTTTCGTCGCGCGCCGAACGCGTGTTCGATGCGCTGAAGGCCCACGGCGCGATGTTCTTCGACGAGCTTCTTAGCGACGTGCGTCTCTTGCGCACCGAGCTCGAAGACGCGCTCGGCGAACTCGTCGCGCTCGGGCTCGTCAACGCCGACAGCTTCGCGGGGCTGCGCGCGCTGCTCGCGCCCGCGGCGAAGCGCAACGCGTTCGCGCGTCGTCCGAGGCGCGGCGGCCTCTTCATCGGCGGAATGGACGATGCCGGGCGCTGGGCGCTCCTGCGCCGCGCGAAGCCGGACGATGCGCGCGAGGAAGGCGATATCGAGCACGTCGCGCGGACGCTGTTGCGACGCTATGGCGTCGTGTTCTGGCGGCTTCTGGAACGCGAGGCGCAATGGCTGCCGCCGTGGCGCGACCTGCTGCGTGTCTATCATCGGCTGGAAGCGCGTGGCGAGATTCGTGGCGGGCGCTTCGTCGCCGGGCTGGCGGGCGAGCAGTTCGCGCTGCCCGACGCGGTGCCGCTCCTGCGCGACATGCGCAAGCGGCCGAAGGACGGCGCGTTCGTCGCGCTTTCGGCGGTCGATTCGCTCAATCTCGTCGGCACCTTGCTGCCGGGCGAGAAGGTGCCGGCGCTCGCGGGCAATCGTGTGCTGTATCTCGACGGCCTGCCGGTCGGCGCGGTGGTTGCTGGCAAGACGCGCTATTTCGGCGATGTCGAAGGAGAAGGGCGCGAGCGCGTGCGTCTCGCGCTCGTCAAGCGCTCGGCGCGTTCGCTGGGTACGTCGTTCGGAAGCGGGATGACGGGCACCGGCATGCCGGTGCGCCATTGAAGCAGCGAGGGATGCGATCCCTCGCTATTGCCGACGTCACTTCTTCGTGACGATCTTGGTCGTGAACGGCCCGGTTTGGGCGGCCGGCACGTCCTTCACCGGCACGCCCGGATAATCGACGACACGATTCGTGTTCGACGCCGGCCGGATGCGGAACGACGCCCGCGAGCCCTCACGCGCGCCGCCGACGATCGTGTGCATCGCCTGCCTGTCGAGTTCGACGCTGTCGGCGAGATCCCTGATTTTGAGGACGGCCATGGATGTTTCCTCCAGAATGGGGAGTCGTAGTCGAGTATAGACAATCCGCCTTGCCGCGCCGGACCGACTCCACGATCCGGCGCGCCATACTTCGGTCGGCAAACGCCGATGGCGGCGAAAGGCGCATGCCTTCTGCCGCAAGGACGTTCGCTATTTCTATTGCGAAAGCCGTGCCAAGGCGCGGTACGTACCCAGATAAATCGCGCAAGGCCATGATTTGCCAGCGTTTTATCCGGTGCCGTCCATAATCGGAACAATGACGCGGCGCGCGATCTGCCGCCGCAGCGCCGACACTCGCCACCGATGTGTCGGTCTCCGAACGACATGTGCGCGATGCCGCTCATGATCGAAAACGCCATTTGCGAAAGCGTCATGTGAAGGCTAGTATCGAACGAGCACCGGGGTTTTGTTACTACAAGTAGTTTCGATCGATTGGAGACGCATCGCGACGCACAGATGACAAGTTTTGCGCAAGCGATTCGTACTTTTCGGGGCGACGGCGGGTCGCGCGACGAGTTCTTCGCAGGAGTGGACGGCGCATTGGCGACCGAGCAGACTCCGGCGAAGCGGCTCATGGAAATCCTCGACGAGGAGCATGCGGCGCGACCGTTGCCTCCCGACATCTATGCGGCCATCCGCCGCCGCATCGAGCATACGGGGCGCATGCGTCCGGAAGCCGATTCTCCCACGGGCCCCGCGAGCCGCGACGAGACGCGTCTGCAAACCTCACCCGGCTTTGCGCCGCCGCAGTCACGCGATCCGAGCAGCGGCACCGGTAGCCAGGCGACGCAGGTGATGGTCGATCACGATCAGCAGATGAAAGGCGTCGGCGACACGCTCAACAGCCGCTTCGTGCTGGAGGAATGTCTCGGCATCGGCGGGATGGGCACCGTGTACAAGGCGCTCGATCTGCGCAAGCTCGAAGCGTCGGATCGGCGGCCGTATGTCGCGATCAAGGTGCTCAATCTCCAGTTCCGCGGCAATCCGAAATCGCTGATCGCGCTCCAGCGCGAGGCCCGCAAGGCGCAACAGCTCGCGCACCGGAACATCGTCACTGTTTACGATTTCGACCGCGACGGCCAGATCGTCTATCTGACGATGGAATATCTCTCCGGCCAGCCGCTGTCCCGATTGCTTCGGAACCCGAATTTCAAGGGCATGCCGTTCTCCGAGGTCTTTCCGATCTTCAAGGGCATGGCCAACGCGCTCGCCTACGCGCACGAACGCGGATTTGTCCACTGCGATTTCAAGCCGCCCAACGTGTTTCTGACGGACACGTCGGAAGTGAAGGTGATCGATTTCGGCATTTCGCGCGTCATTCAACGGCCCGAGGAAGAAACCGAAGCGACCGTGTTCGACCCCGGCAGTCTCGGCGCGATGACACCCGCGTATGCGAGCCCGGAGATGATGGAGCATCGCGAACCCGATCCGCGCGACGACATCTACGCGCTCGGCTGCATCACGTATGAACTGCTGACGGGCAAACATCCGTTCGACCGCGTGCCCGCGCTGCAGGCGAGAAGCGCGGGCATGAAGCCGCAACGCCCTGAGCATCTCGGCAACAGACAGTGGAAAGCGTTGAAGGCCGCGCTCGCGTTCGAGCGCGAGGCGCGCACACCGACCGTCGCGCAATTCCTCGAAGAGATCGCCGAGGAGCACGCCGCGCCGTCCGCGGGCCGCAAGCAGAAAAAGGGCGGCGCGCCGAAGCTCGCGATCGGCGCGGCCGCGGTCGTGGCGGCATTGATCGCCGGGGCGGGTTATTACTTCTACGACCAGTCGGGACGCGGCGAGGAAAGCGCGCGCGAAGCGCCGTCGCGCCCATCGGAAGGAAGCGCCACGGGCTCGGTCACCACGCACGCGCCCGAGAACGCGGCGCCGGCTTCCGCGGTGGCGATCACGCCCGCAGCGCCGCCGACACCCGTTCCCGAACTCACGATGGCAGCCGTCACACCCGTGCTCGCGAGCGTGCCGTGTTCGGCGCTCGTCGCGTCGGTGCACGATCAGACCGTCGACGTGCAGGGCTTCGTGTCGCAGAAATTCGGTCTCGCGCGCCTGAAGGAAACGCTCGGCCGCGTGCCGGGCGTGAAGACCACGAACTTCGGCGTGCAGCAGGTCGCCGATGACAAGTGCGATCTGCTCAAGGTGTACGGCCCGTTCTGGACGGCCAACCGGCAGTCGGGCAGGCCCGCGTCGGTGCACACGCGGTCGCGCGCGACGCGTCTTATCGAAGGCGATCCGCTGATCATCGATCTGATGACGCCGGCGTTCGAGTCTTACGTCAACGTCGATTACTTCATGCTCGATGGCAGCGTCGTGCATCTGCTGCCCAACACGCGCTCGCGCGACAACCAGGCGCCGGCGAACTACACGGCGACCATCGGCACGATGGGCGACTGGGTCGTCGGCAAGCCATTCGGTTCGGAGATGATCGTGCTGACGGTCACGCCCGCGCCGCTCTTCGATTCGGCGCGCCCCGACAGCGAGGCGAAGCCCGAATATCTGCGTGCGGTCGAGAAACGCCTTTCCGCGCTGACGGGCAAGTACGGCCGCGACCGCGTGGCCGTCGATATTTTCCAGATCACGACGCAGGGAAAGAAATAAGGCCGGCTCTCCGTTACCGGACGCCGGCCTGGTAAAAGACGCGCGAGGCTTAGCTCTTGGGCTTCTCGATAGACGCCTTCAGTTCCTTCAGAGCGTCTTCCATACGCTTGCTGACGAGCGCATAGGCTTCCGCCTGAGTCTGCTGAGTGGTGCGCGCGATGTCCTGCATGTCGGCGAGCGCGTTGTGCAGCGCGCGTTGCACGACTTCGTTGGCGTTGAACGGAGGTTGCGTCGACGTACTGGCGAATTGCTTTGCGATGTTTTCCAGATCGCTCAAGGTACGCCGCAGAATTTCGACCTGTTTGTCGCGCAGCGCTTCCATGCCGCCGAATGCGACGCGGTTGGTCGCCGCGAGCGCTTCCACATCCTTGCGCCGCGATTCCATGATCGCGGTGACGTCGAACCCCGGAAGCTGGTACTGCTGGAACATGGCGGCAAACTGGCTGAACGGGTCGCTGAAATTTTGATTCATCGTGCCTCCCCAGTGTTCTGTCGGTCGAATGCGAGCCATTCTTGCGGGCAAAGGCGAGGATGACCCGGGCAGCATGCGCCGTGCGCGCGAAACCATGCCAATGCGCGACGAGCACCTGATACTACCAATATAAGCGCCGGAAATGGGGCAAGGGAAAACACCAGAACGAGCGATCGTTATCGCCGGGAGCGTCCGGCGAAGCAGGTTGATGCAGGTCAACGCATGCCGCGCCGCGCAAACGACCATGAAATCATGCCGGCGCGATATCGGCATAAAACCCGATGTGGCCGCGAACCGCGACCACGCGAGCGGCCAGCGCCGTCCGATGCTCGGGAGAACATCATGATCAATGGTGAAGGGCGCATCGTCGCGGCCTTGGGCGCCGTGTTCGTGACGCTGGGCGGCATTCATGCTTCGTTGCGCGGCCTGCTCTTCGACGAGACGGCCGTGATGTATTACGGCGTGCTCGCGATTCTCGTCGGGGCTGCGTCGTTCGTCGTGATGCTCACACCGTTTCCGAGCGACGAGCCCTGACGTTCCCGCACTTCGATCAGATTCCCTCCTCGCCGGCGAAGACGCCGTGCTCCGCCTTGATCTGTTCGCGGTCGATGCACTGCACGTGCCAGCGTCCGGTGCTCTTCGTCGCCGTGCCGTCCGCATACCACAGCACGCGTCCGGCGAGGCCTTCGCACGGGCCGTCGGGTGCGTCGACGTCGAGGCGTTCCAGCACGCAGATCGGGTCGCCGACTTGCTGGCCGCAGATCATCGTGCCGTTCGAACCTGAGCGCAAGCCTCCCCAGTCCGGCACTTCGACCGCCTGGTGGCCCTCGCGCGACCAGCGGCGAGTTTCCTTGTCGAGCCACAGGATGGCGTAGGCCGCCGATTGAGCGCCTTCGAATCCATCCAGCTTGACCGTGATACGCATGTCATCCTCCATGAAACGATTCGATGGACGAGACGCTCAGCACTTTCGCACTGGCCATGAGCGTCGTCGATGAATGGCGGCTTGCGCCGCGCGTATTGTTAAGGCGTTACTGCGCGGCCCAAACGGACCGCGATGACAGGTTCGAACTGCGCGCGGCGGATAAGTTTTAACGCCGCGCATGTAATGGGTTCCATCGCCGATGCGACCGTGAATTGCGCCGCGCTGCAACAGCGATGACAGTCGAACCGATAAAGCAAGACCGATGCCGAAATGCCGCTTCGCTTCTGAACTGCATGGCTTTAGTTTAGTACGACAATCTGACGCTTCGGAGACAAGCATCGGAGGCACATTGCCGCATGCCCGCGCGATCGACGGTCGATGAATGCGGCGCATCATCGTGCGATGTCACGTTACATCGACGCTCGCTGGTCGTGCATACGTGCACCACGCCGGCTTCGCGCGCCCCACGGCATTGCCGACGCGCACGATATGTCGATCCACTCGCAACGCAAGGCGCTGCACTGCACTATCGACAAATTCAGGAGACGTACTCATGCGTGCAATGGTTTTCGACGGCAACGCTCCCGTTCTGCAAATGCTCGATGTGCCCGATCCCACGCCGCGCGCGGGCGAACTGCTCATCGACGTTCATGCGTGCGGCGTGTGTCGCACGGATCTGCATGTGGTCGACGGCGAGCTCGCTCATCCGAAGCGGCCGGTGATTCCGGGGCACGAGATCGTGGGAACGGTCGCGCAACTCGGCGCTGGCGTGACGGACTTCGCGCCCGGCGATCGCGTGGGCGTGCCGTGGCTCGGTCATACATGCGGGCACTGCCGCTACTGCGCGGCGGGCCGCGAGAATCTGTGCGATACGCCCGGCTTCACGGGCTATACGATCGACGGCGGCTATGCGGAACGTGTCGTCGCCGATGCGCGCTATTGCCTGCATCTGCCGCAGCGTTATTCGGATGTCGAAGCGGCGCCGCTCCTGTGCGCGGGACTTATCGGCTATCGCACGCTCGCGATGGCGGGCGATGCGCAGCGCATCGGCATCTATGGCTTCGGCGCGGCCGCGCATATCGTCGCGCAGGTGGCGAACCATGAGGGGCGTTCGGTCTACGCGTTCACGCGTCCGGGCGATACCGCAGCGCAACGGCTCGCGCTCGACCTGAAGGCGCACTGGGCGGGCGGCAGCGACGAGACGCCGCCCGACGAACTCGACGCCGCGCTGATCTTCGCGCCGGCCGGCGCTCTCGTGCCCGCCGCGCTCAAGGCAGTGGCAAAGGGCGGCGCCGTGGTGTGCGGCGGCATCCACATGAGCGACATTCCTTCGTTTCCGTACGAGTTGCTATGGGGCGAACGCCGCGTCATGTCCGTGGCGAATCTCACGCGCGAGGACGGGCGCGCGTTCATGGACATCGCCGGGCAGTTTCATCTCGATCTGCACACGACGCCTTATCCGCTCGACGAGGCGAACCGCGCGCTCGCCGACCTTCGTGAAGGCAGGCTCACGGGCGCGGCCGTGCTCACGGTGCGCGCGTAGGTCGGATAAAGCGACGAACGTTCGTCAGTGATGTTCGAGCATCGTGCGATCCACGATGCGCACCTGCCGTCCATTGAGCCCGATCGCGCCCTCGCGTTGCAGCTTCGAAAGCGTGCGGCTCACGGTTTCCAGCTCCAGGCCCAGATAGCTGCCGATATCCGCGCGGGTCATCGGCAGGATCAGTTCGTTCGCCTGTTCGCCGACGGACGAGGCGCGCGCATCGAGCCGTTCCGAGAAATCGAGCAGGAAGGCGGCGACGCGCTCGCGCGCGGGCATCGTGCCGAGCATCAGCGCGAGCCGCGACGCGCGCACGATTTCCGCGCTCATGATCGCGAGCAGTTCGTGCTGCATCGCCGCGTATTCGCGGCACAAGGGTTCGAGTATGCCGACCGGCATGATGCGCACGACACTCGATTCGAGCGCGATCGCATCGCTTTCGTGCCGGCCTGTGCACACGCCGTCGAGGCCGAGCGTTTCGTCCGTGAAGTGGAAACCCGTGACCTGCGTGTGCGGGGCGCTGTCGTCGTTGGCGCTGGGAAAGGTCGCGACGGTCTTGAAGCATCCGCTTTGCACCGTATAGATGCTGCGTAGCGGCTCGCCCATGCAGTAAAGCGCGTCGCCGCGCTCGACGGTGCGCGTCGGGAACGGAATGGCGTCGGCGTCGGAGAAGCGGACGTGCAGCGTCGGCGCGGCGCGCCTGGCCGAAATGCCTGGATCGATTGACGGTTCCATGACGGATTTCCTCCCACAGACCCAGTATGGTTCACGAACGAAGGAAAGGAAAACCCGCGCGTCGGCGCTGGGGCGTTTCAGAATTCGATATCCAGCTCGTCGATCTCTTCGGCTTCCTGCTGCGCATCCGCGATCCACTGGCGCATTTCCGGCATCGCGAGAATGCGCTCGCCATACGCGACGATATCGGGGTCGAGCTTCACGTCGTAGGTGACGAATCGCGTGACGACGGGCGCGAACATCGCATCCGCGCACGAGCGTTCGCCGAACAGATACGGACCGCCGTATTGCGCGAGGCACTCGTGCCAGATGGTCACGATGCGCTCGACGTCGGTCTGCGCGCGCGCCCACACCTTGAAGCCGGGAAAATGCGCCTTGAGATTCATCGGCAGGGCAGAACGCAACGCGGCGAAGCCCGAATGCATCTCGCCGCAGATCGACCGGCAATGCGCGCGCTCGGCACGTTCCTTCGGCAGCAGTCCGGCATCGGGACATACTTCGTTCAGATATTCCGCAATCGCGAGCGTGTCCCAGACTTTGATGCCATCATGAAAGAGACAGGGCACGAGAATCGATGGCGAAAGCAGCAGGAGTTCGGCGCGCGCGCCGGGATCGTCGGCGGGCATCACGACTTCATCGAACGGCAGCCCGCTGAACTTCGTGAGCAGCCAGCCGCGCAGCGACCAGGACGAATAGTTCTTGCTGCTGATGGTGAGCGTGGCGTTCGCCATGAGCGTCTCCTCGGACGTCGTGCACCAGGACGGATCGAGCATGGTGCGTGTTGGCACCGAAAGGCGGCAAAACGCGCTCGTGAATGGTATCAGTGCAAAGGGTATGCCAATTGTTCAGTCGGGTGAGCCGCCGCCTCGGTCGACTGGCATAGCTATTGCCTTATTTCGACGCTCCATATCGACGCATGCGCCGCCCGCGTGCAAGAGAGATGAATCCCTTTGCTTACGCGGGCTATCAGGCCTGGTCCGATTCGATGCTGCCGATACGCCATGCCGCCGCGCTCGTCGAGGGCGCGCTGCGGGTCTGGACCGAGATCGGCGCAACGCCGCAGGGCCGCGGCCTCACGGCGATCTGCGAGCTGATCGAGCTGTCCGGGCTCACGCATACTCGCCCGGCGTTCGATATCGCGGAAGTGGACGTCGATGGCAAGCCGATGCGCGTCGTGGAAGAGGTCGCGGCGCGCACGCCGTTCTGCGACCTGCTGCATTTTCGCAAGGACGATTTGTCCGTCGCGCAGCCGCGCGTGCTCGTCATCGCGCCGATGTCCGGCCACTTCGCGACCCTGCTGCGCGGCACCGTGCGCACGATGCTCGCGGACCACGATGTCTATATCACCGACTGGCGCAATCCACGCGACGTCTCGCTGATGCACGGCCGTTTCGGTTTCGACGAATACGTGCACCACCTCATCGACTTCATCGAAACGATCGGGCCGGGGACGCATCTGCTCGCGGTGTGTCAGCCGACCGTCGCGGCGCTCTCGGCGGTCGCGCTGATGGCCGAGGACCGGCATCCCGCCGAGCCGGCGAGCATGACGCTGATGGCCGGTCCGATCGACACGCGCGTGAATCCGACGCGCGTGAACGAGCTCGCGAAGAGCAAACCGATCGAGTGGTTCGAGCGCAACCTGATCGGCATGGTGCCGTTCGGCTTCGCGGGCGCGATGCGGCGCGTCTATCCGGGCTTCGTGCAACTGGGCGCGTTCATGTCGATGAATCTCCCGCGTCACCTCGAATCGTTCGAGGAGATGCACTATCAGCGCGCGAAGGGCGACCCCGCGCAGGCGGACGCGATCCGCGTTTTCTACGAGGAATACTTCGCGACGATGGACCTCACCGCGGAGTTTTATCTGGAAACCGTCGATACCATCTTTCAGCGGCACGCGCTGCCGTTGAAGCAGCTCGAAGTGCGCGGCCGCAAGGTCGATCCGTCGGCGATCCGGCGCACCGCGCTCTTTACCGTCGAGGGCGAGCGCGACGACATCTGCGCGGTCGGTCAGACGCTCGCCGCGCAGGATCTGTGCGACAAGCTGCGGCCTTACCTGAAGGCGCATCACGTGCAGACGGGCGTCGGGCACTACGGCGTGTTCAACGGCAAGCGCTGGGAGCGGCAGATTTATCCGCGCATCCGCGCCTTGATCCACGATAACGAGCCGAGTCCGGCCGGCGTCAACGCGCGTGCGCAGCCGCTGGTCCCGTTGCAGGCGATCGCGCCGCTCGCGCGCGAATCGACGGTCGTCGAGGAACAGGCGCAGGCGGCGCAGCAGGGCGGCGGCAAACAGGCGATCGCCGATCCCGACGACGCCCACGCAACGGAATAGCCGCTAGCTCGCCGCCACGCCCGAAAGCGGCAGCACGATGCGCGCTTCCGCGCCGCCGCCTTCGCGCGCGCGCAATTCGAGCGTGCCGCCGTGCAGCCGCGCGATGCGCTCGACGATCGCGAGACCCAGCCCCGTGCCTTTCGGCTGGCCTTCGCCGCCGCCGCGTTTGAACGGCTGCTTGAGCGCTTCCGGATCCTGTCCGCCGAGTCCCTTGCCGCGATCCGCGATCACGACGCAGGCGGCCTTCGCCTGCGTATCCGTCCACGTGCGCACTTCCAGCCCGACGACGCCGTACAGCACCGCGTTCTGCATCAGGTTCATGAGTATGCGCATCATGCTGATGGGGCGGAACGGGAACGGTTCGATAGCACCGAGATCGAGCGCAAACTCGTGTCCCAGTCCCGCAAAATCGGCTGCGAGATTGGCGACGAGTGCGTTGAGATCGCCGACGATGGGCGTCTCCTTCGCGCCGCTGCCCGCGTAATCCATGAACTGCTGAAGAATCGTGTCGATGGTGTCGAGATAGCCCTCCGCCGATGCCGCGAACGACGCGTCCTTCGACGGTACGGAGGACATCGCCATGGCGAGGCGCAACTTGGTCATCGGCGTGCGGATGTCGTGCGAGATGCCCGCGAGCATCAGTGCGCGCGTCGCTTCGGCCTCCTTGAGCGCCGCCGTCATGCGATTGAATGCGCCGCTCACCTGCGCGATTTCGGTCGGGCCGTCCGTCGGCAGGACGCCGGGCTCGCCGCCCGCGGAAACGAGCCGCGCGGCATCGGCCAGATGCGCGAGCGGGCGATTCAGGTGACGCTGGATCACATAGGCCGTCGCGAACGCGAGCGCGCCGAGTCCGAGCGAAAGAAGGAGGGCGGTCACGAGGCCGTCGTCGTGCGCGGCTTCCGGCACCGGCAGTGCAAGCCAGCGCGGCTCGCCCGACAGATGCGCGCGAATCCACAATCGTTGCTGGCCGTCGTCGGCCGTGTCGCTGCCTTGCCAGCGCACAAGCATGTCGGCGGGCAGATGCCGCCGCAAGCTCTCGACGAACGTCTGACGCTGATACGTTTGATAGAAGCGCAGGCGCGATCCCGGCGCCGTCTCGTGCGCGCCGGCGGGCAGCTCGGCGTGGATGTCGAGATGCGCGGCGACGGTTTGCGCGACATCGGGCGGCGTCGTTTTCAGGAGCGTGTCGAGCGTGACGATATAGCTCGCGAAGGTCGCGGCCGCGCGCTCGATGCGCGGCGTCTGGATGAAGTGCAGCAGCACCGCGATCGCGCACACCTGACTCACCGCGACGAGCGCGACGAGCAGCAGGATATTGCGCGCGAAGAGCGAGCGCGGCACGAGCGACACAGGGCGTACGCGAGGCGCGGCGCTCACGATTCGATTTCGGCGAGCAGCATGTAGCCGACGCCCCAGACGGTCTTGATGAAGCGCGGCTTGCCCGAGTCTTCCTCGATGATCTGACGCAGCCGCAGCACCTGCACGTCGATGCTGCGATCGAGCGCATCGTGATCGCGGCCGCGCGTGCGTGCGATGAGGTTGTCGCGGCTCACCGCGCGGTTCGGCGACGAGCCGAGCGCGTGAAGCAACTGCATCTGCGCGGAATGCATTTCGAACGGCTCGCCGTTGCGATAGAGCTTCTGTTTGGCGAGATCGAGACGGAATTCGCCGAAGCGGACGACCTGCTGCGTGTGCGTCGGATCGCCGGCGGCGATCTTCTGGCGGCGCAGCAACGCGCGCACGCGAGCGACCAGTTCCTGCGGCAGGAAGGGCTTGGCGAGGTAATCGTCGGCGCCGGTTTCGAGGCCGATCACCTTGTCGACGGGATCGCCCTTGGCCGTAAGCATGAGGATGGGCAGCGTCTGGCCTTCGGCGCGCAGGCGCTTGCAGACCGAGAGGCCGTCTTCGGGCTCCATCATCCAGTCGAGCACGAGCAGGTCGAAAGGCTCGCGCTGAAGGTAGCGGTCGAGCCGCTTGCCGTTCTCGACGACGCGCACCTCGAAACCTTGCGAACTCAGAAAACGCTGCAGCATGTTGCGCAACTCGGCTTCGTCGTCGAGCACGATGATCTTCGGCAGGATTTCCATGGACGCTCCGGATCAGCGTTGCGCGGCGTGCTCGCGCATGAAGGCTTCGATTTGCGGCAGGGTCACGTAGCCGTTCTTCTGCGTGTCGATCTGGTCGAAGTGCTTGGCCACCATCGGCATGCCCGCCGATGCCTGCGCGCGAGTGAGCTTGCCGTCGTGCGTCGTGTTGGCGCTCGAGAAGCGGGTCTGCAACTGCCCGAGCGCGTGCTCGACGCGCGGGCTCGCGCCCATCGGCTGAGTGGCGGTTTGCGCGCACGCGGCGCCCGACGTGGCGCACGCCGCGCACGCGGCAAGGATGACAAGAAATTTTCGCATGGCTCTCTCCCTGGTCCGGGTATGAATGAATGTCGACGGTGATGTCATTCTATTGAGCCGCGCGGCGAACGCAATCTCGTGAATGCTACGAATCATGTCACCGGATTGCATGCGAGATTGCGCCGACATGCGGCGACACAAGTTAGGGCTCACGGTTCGGGCGACGCTTCGCTATCGTTCTCATCGCCGGCAGATGTGTTTCGTTCACGCTGCCGAAATCCATGACTCACGATGCATGAGGACTTCACCATGAACATCCGTTTGCTCAGCGTTTCCGCCGTTGCCGTCATCAGCCTGACCTGCGCGGAATCCGCGTTCGCCGGAACGAGCGTGCAGGTTTCCTATGTCGCGCCCGCCGTCGTCTATGCACCGCCGCCGCGTCCCGTGTATTACTACGCGCCGCCGCCGAGGCCGACTTATTACTATGTGCCCGCGCGCACCGTGGTCGTCGCGCCCGTGGCGGTCGCCGTGCCGCCGCCTCCGCCGCCGAGGCCCGTCGTCGTCGTGTCGCCTTATGCGGTCGCGCCGGCGGTCAGGATCACCTATGCGCAGCCGGTGCTCGCGGCGCCGGTCGTCGTCGTGCATTGACCGCAATGCGCATCGATCGCGACAAGCAGCGATGCATTGCACGGCTGGCTCGACCGCCTCCTATACTGGATGAACCGCGTCGGGCCCGATGTGCCGATGCGGCGGCGACCCGGCGCCTCGCGCCGTTTCATGGCGTTCCAACAGGAGGATCGAGCCATGCTATTCATCGTCAACTGGACTGCGCAGCCCGAGGTCGAACGACAGGCGGCCGAACGTTTCCTGCAAACTCGCGGTGCGCCGCCCGACGGCATCAGGCTGCTGGGACGCTGGCACGCGATCGGTTCCATCTGGGGTGTGGCCGTATGCGAATGCGACGAAATCGACCCGCTCGCGCGCTGGGCACACGAATGGGCCGATCTGTTCATGTTCGACATCAAGCCGGCGATCACCGACGAGCAGGTCGGAAAAATGCTCGCGGAACACGCGGAGCGGCAGTAGACGAAAAAGCGCGCCGATTCTTCGTACGAACGGCGACTCCGCGAGGACCGGCGCGTTAGGGTTTGTTTGGCTTGCAGCGGAACGCACGATGCCTCATCATTACGAACGTACTAGTTAGTTCAAATTTGAGCGCCGTTCGCGATCCCCGCATTGTTGCCGCAAGGATGGCGCCGTCAAGGAGCGAAGCGTGACCCAATCCCCTACGAAAGAACCCTGCGTGATATCGGTGGCGATCACCGGCTCGGTGCCGCGCAAGAAGGACAATCCCGCGGTGCCGATCACGATCGCCGAGCAGATCGAGAGCACGCACGAGGCGTATGAAGCGGGCGCGACACTCGTGCACCTGCATGTGCGCGACGAAGACGAACGCTCGAGCTCCGACCGGCATCGGTTCGCCGAATTGCAGGAGGGCATTCGCAAGCATTGTCCGGACATCATCATCCAGTTCTCGACGGGCGGTCGCGGACGCTCGTTCGAACAACGCGGCGCGATGCTCGACCTGAAGCCCGACATGGCGTCGCTCGCGACGGGTTCGGTCAACTTTCCGACGATCGTGTATGAGAATCCGCCCGATTTCGTGCGCTCGCTCGCGCAGATGATGCTCGATCACAACGTGAAGCCCGAGATCGAGATTTTCGATCTGGCGATGCTCTATAGCACCGTCGATCTCGTGAATCAGGGCTTGCTGAAGCCGCCCGTTCACGTGCAGTTCGTGCTCGGCGTGAAGAATGCGTTGCCCGCGCGGCTCGAGATTCTCGAGTTCGAAGTCGAGCAGTTGAAGAAGCATTTGCCCGATGCGACGTGGACGGCTGCGGGCATTGGGCGTCATCAGCTCGAAGTGAATCACTGGACGTTGCAGTTGGGCGGGCATTGTCGGACGGGTCTGGAAGACAACGTGCGCTGGGACAAGGACACGCTCGCGAAGAGCAATGCGCAACTGGTGAGCCGGGTGGCGTCGCTGTGTGCGGAGTATGGAAGGCCGGTGGCGACGGCGAAGGAAGCGCGCGAGTTGTTGTCGATTTGAGTGTTGTCTAAGCGGGTCGAGGCGCGCCGTCGGGAAACCGCGGCGCGCTTTTTTGCATTTGCATGGGTGCGGATGTTAGCCGTCTTGCACATGCGATGGACGTGCTGTTCGTCAATCCATTGAGTAATACACGAAATAATATTTAGAAGTGCATAAAATTTCACTCACTTAAATTAATTCTCGAAGCTAAGTTGATTTTCCGCTCTTGATATGCCTCCATAAGAAAGAACTTGATGGAAAGCAGTTGATTAACTTTAAAGGCAACTAATTCGAATTATTTGCTGACATAAGGGGTATTAATTTCGTTCCTTGTTCGCAATACGTGGGCCTTTTAAGATTTTAGGAATTGAACATCGTTATCGAATAGCCAAGAATTGCGCTCGTTCGGAATATCAGCAATGAAGAATTCAACCCTCTTCGAAACCGCTGCCGATTGAGGCGTTCGATAGAAGATAAAGGCATCATTTTCTACCGAAAAGTTAGGATAACGAATCTAGAGCGTAGGGAAATAAGGTACCAGGAATGAACAAGTCGTACGGGGTAGTGTGGAGTCGGGTGTCGGAATGTTGGGTCGTCGTGCCGGAAAACGCAAGAACGAGAGGTAAGGGATCCGCGCGATCGGCGGGCGCCGTGGTCGCGGTTTTGTCGCTAGTGAGTGGGGCGGCGCACGCGCAAGGCGTTCCGAACTCGTTCGCGGTCGGGATTTTAGGCGGGCTGACGCCCGCATGCCTCACGAGTAATACCGGAAGTACGGTGAAGACCGACTCCACCTCATGTAGTGGTCCGGGATCTGGCGGCGCTGGCCTTAGTTACTACGATGGAAATGGCGATCGAACTACTTTCGCCGTAGCGACCTCGAGCACGTTGCAACTCGGCGCGGGCAAAAATCCGCTGCTCACGCTTTCAGCCGGAAGCATTACGGCAGGAAGTGTCCTGAACATGAATACGAACAAGATCATCGGTCTGGATCTCGGGAACATAGGTCCGGGTAGCGATCAGGCGGTCAATGGCAGTCAACTCTACGCCACGCTGTCGAGCACGGCGTCGGCGTTAGGCGGCGGAGCGTCGGTGAATGCCACCGGCGCGTCCATCAATCGACCCCAGTATCCGATTCACGGAACGAACTATCACGATGTGGGAGGCGCGCTGACTGCCCTTGACGACCGCGCGGATTCCCTGTCGACCGGTTTGAGCACGGTGACGTCGAATGTCGGTTCGCTGTCGACCGGGCTGAGCACGGTGACGTCGGGCCTCGACTCTCTGTCGACGTCGACTTCGAGTGGGCTGAGTACGGTGACCTCGGGCCTCACTTCGCTTTCCACCGGCCTCAGTACGGTGACCTCCGGTGTGACCTCACTGTCCACAGGCCTCAGTACGGTGGCTTCGGGCCTCACCTCGCTGTCGGCATCGACCTCGACGGGGCTGAGTACGGTGACCTCGGGTGTCACTTCGCTTTCCACCGGCCTCAGTACGGTGACTTCCGACGTGAGTTCGCTCTCGACGGGCATGAGCACGATCACGTCCAACGTGAGTTCGCTTTCCACCGGCCTCAGCGCGGTGACTTCAGGCGTGAGTTCGCTCTCGACGGGCATGAGCACGATCACGTCCAACGTGAGCTCGCTGTCCACAGGGCTCAGCACGGTGACTTCAGACGTGAGTTCGCTCTCGACGGGCATGAGCACGATAACCTCCAACGTGAGCTCACTGTCCACTGGTCTCAGCACGGTGACTTCCGATGTGAGTTCGCTCTCGACGGGCATGAGCACGATCACGTCCAACGTGAGCTCACTGTCCACCGGCCTCAGCACGGTAGCGTCGGGCCTCGACACGCTATCGACATCGACTTCGACAGGTTTGAGCACGGTGACCTCGGGTCTCGATTCGCTGTCGACATCGACCTCGACGGGTTTGAGCACGGTAACGTCGAACGTCGCCTCGCTTTCGACCGGCCTCAGCACGGTAACTTCCGGCATCACATCGCTGTCGACGGGCATCGATACGCTGTCCGCGTCCACATCCACGGCGGTGACATCACTGTCAACCGGCATCGATACGCTTTCGACCTCGACTTCGAGCGCAGTGGGCTCGCTGTCGACGGGTGTCAATTCGCTATCGGTCGCATTGAACAACACCGTCCAATACGACGATCCGGATCACAAGAGCGTGACGCTCGGCACACTTGGCACGCCCGTTACGCTCAAGAATGTCGCGCCTGGGGCGGTAAACGAAAACAGCGTCGAAGCGATCAACGGCTCGCAACTCTTCGCCACCGCGCAAAGCGCCGCCGACGCGCTGGGCGGCGGATCATCCGTGGACGCCGACGGCAAGATCACCAAGCCGACCTACAAGTTCACCGACAACTCGACATTCAACAACGTCGGCGACGCGCTAACGAATCTCGACGGCCGCGTCACGCAGAACACATCGGACATCAGCATCATCAACACGACGCTGAGTACCATCAACAACGGCGGCGGCATCAAGTACTTCCACACCAATTCGACCTTGGCGGATTCGTCGGCGTCGGGCGTGGATTCCGTTGCGATCGGCGGGAACGCAGTTGCATCGGCGCACAACGCCGTCGCGCTCGGCTCCAACTCGTCGGCGGATAAGGCGAACACCGTATCGGTGGGCGCGGCGGGCGCGGAACGCCAGATCACGAACGTCGCGGCGGGTGGGCAAGACACCGATGCCGTCAACGTTTCTCAGTTGAACTCGACGATCGCGGCCAGCGTCGCGAATACCGTGACGTACGACGATTCGACGCACAGCAAGATCACGCTGCATGCACAGGATCCTGGGGTTCAGGTCAAGATCGATAACGTGGCAAACGGAAGTGTCGCCCTTGGGAGCCACGAAGCGATCAACGGTTCGCAGCTCTTCGCGACCGCACAAAGCGCCGCGGACGCACTGGGTGGCGGAGCAAGCGTGGATGCGAACGGCAAGATCACCAATCCGACCTACAAGTTCACGGACAACTCGAAATTTGAAAACGTCGGGGACGCACTGACAAATCTGGATGGACGCACTGCCCAGAATTCGACCGACATCGACACGATCAACAACACGCTGAACAACATCACGACAGGCGGCGGCATCAAGTACTTCCGCGCCAATTCCACGCTGGCGGATTCGTCCGCGACGGGCGCGGATTCGGTGGCGATCGGAGGCGCGGCGTCGGCGTCGGCGGCCAACTCGGTGGCATTGGGCGCGAACTCGGTGGCGAATCGTCCGAATACCGTTTCGGTCGGCGCGACAGGCGCGGAACGTCAGATCACGAACGTCGCGGCCGGTACTGCGGATACGGACGCCGTCAACGTGTCGCAGTTGAAGCGGGCGGGCCTGATCGATGGCGACGGCTCGACGAAGGCAGCCGTCACCTATGACGCGGGCACGGATGGTAAACCCGACTACACGAGCATTACGCTCGGCAATAACACCGGCGCGACGACGATTCACAACGTCGCGGAAGGTGTGGCCGGCACGGATGCCGTGAACGTGAACCAGATGAACGCCGCGCTCGACCGCGTGACGAACATTGCCGAAAGCGGCGGAAACACATTGTTTGCCGCCGATGGCAATCGCGCCACCGAGGTCGCCAGCGCCACCGGCACGCATGCTACGGCCATGGGCGCGAACGCGAACGCGAGTGCGGACAATTCGGTCGCGCTCGGTGCGAATTCGGTGGCCGACCGGGCGAACACGGTGTCAGTCGGATCGGCAGGCAACGAACGCCAGATTACGAACGTTGCCAACGGCGAGCAGCAAACCGATGCGGTCAACGTTCGGCAATTGAATCTGGCATCGGCGCAGGCGCAAAGCTACACCGATTCGCGCATCGCCGGCGTGCAGAGCCAGATCAACAATGTCGCGAGCACGGCATACGGCGGTATCGCCGCGGCGATGGCCGCAGCGGGATTGCCGCAGCCGACCGCTCCGGGCAGAACCATGGTATCGATCGCGGGCGCGCGTTACGCGAGCGCATCCGGTGCGGCGATCGGCGTCTCGTACGTGACGCAGGACGATCGATGGGTCGTGAAGGCTTCGGGCAACACCAGCAGTTCCGGCAACGTCGGGTTTACGATCGGCGCAGGCCATCAGTGGTAAGCGTCTGACGTAACACCGGAGCAATCGAAGTCGGTCGACGCAGCCACTGCGTCGACCGACTTTTTTATTGCTCGCGCCTGATCTCTACGCGTGACCTCGCGCGAAAAATCTGCCTTACAATCGGTCTCCCACCCTGACAAGCACGACAAGCGCCAACATGAACGAGCGTAAGTCTTCCGGACTCGCCGACCGAATCTACAGCGACATCCTCAACAGCATCGTGGAAGGCGAGTTCAAGGAGGGCGACCGGCTTCTCACGGAGCATGCGCTCGCTGAACGGTTCGCAACCTCTCGGCCGACCGTCCGCGAAGCGCTCGCGCGATTGCGCGCGGACGGAATTATCGTGACGCGGCGCGGCTCGGGAACGATCGTCGGACGTCGTCCCGATCCGGATGTGCGCCGATTCGCCCCGCTCGAAACGCTATCCGACATCCGCCGCTGCTACGAATTTCGGATCGTGACGGAGTCCGGCGCCGCGGAATTCGCCGCCATCAAGGCCGATGAAGACGGCCTTCGCGCGATTCAGGATGCATGGGATCGGCTTGAGCGCATCGTCGAGACGCAGCAGGGCATCGGCGCAAAAGACGATTTTGCGTTCCATCTCGCGGTCGCACGTGCGTCGAAGAACCAGTTCTTCATTACCGCGTTGGCGTTCATCGAGGAACAGGTCGAAGTCAGCATGAACCTGTCGCGCAATCTGTCGTCCGTGAAAACGCTCGAGCGCCAGCGTCTCGTCCAGCGTGAACATCTCGAAGTCCTCGAAGCGATCCGCGCACGCGATCCCGCCCGCGCCGGGAAAGCGATGAAGGCGCATCTTCAAAACGCGCTCGATCGGATATTCGGCGACTAGCCACTGCTGCAGTTGTCACACAACCTTGGGTCGGGCGGGCAAAAACTCCCTCGCTCGCGGGTAAGTTGTTTGACAAATTTAGGTGGCTGCCGCTCCACCATTTGGTTGGTCGCCATTGAACATCGAGTTCTGCGTCCTGGCAGCAGGCGAATCCATCCGCTTTACCCCCAACGTTGAACATCCGGCGACGATTTAACTCAAAGGAAAGACGCGATAACTCCGCAGGAAACAACGGTTAAATCCTGGTTAAAAAGATAGGAAACAACTGCTCGGGGTATCTCCCAACATAGCTTGCAAACCGCTATCGCCAGAGGAAAAACCGCCTTCCCATTGTTTCGGTAACAGCCTTGCGGGAACCAATTTGCTTGACATCCTATGACTCCGTTAGCTATTTTTCAGCATCCGGTCGCCATGAGGACGCACGCGTACAGAGACACGCTACATTCAAGGTGCCAGCAAGCGGCGCACAAACGAATCAGAACGAAGCACAAACAGGCCGGCGATCGACGAAATCGAAGAATTCGACCGGACCTTTTCCCGACCACCGGTTGCGAGAGAAGTGAGGAGACAAAATGGCTTTCAAGGCAGGACTGTCAGTGAAACTGGCGGCGGTTTGCGTCGCCGTCAGCGCGGCTTTCGGCATGAGCGCGGCATACGCGGCCGATCCCGTATCGATCAACATCGTCGACGTTGCGGGCAATCTGCAACTGACGCAAAAGGGCTTCGAGGCGTTCAAGGCCAAGTATCCCGATCTGGTTTCCAGCATCACCTTCACGAACGCGCCCGCGCCGCAACTGCCGGGCAAGATCAAGGCGATGCAGGCGGCGGGCCGCTCGGACATCGACCTCGTCGTGACCGGCACCGACGCGCTCGCGGCCGGCATCCAGCAAGGCCTTTGGGAGAAACTGCTTCCCGATAACGCGAAGGCGTTCCCCGGCGTGCTCGACAAGTACGCGCCCGGCCCGCGCAAGATGCAGGACATCGCGCAGGGCTATGGTCTCGAAGTGACCTATATGCCCGCGGGTCCCCTGCTCGAATACAACCCGGCCAAGGTCACCGACGTTCCGAAGACGCCGGATCAACTGCTCGCGTGGTGCAAGGCGCATCCGAACAAGCTGATCTACGCGCGCCCGGCGAACTCCGGCCCTGGCCGGACCTTCCTGATGGGCCTGCCGTATGTGCTCGGCGACAAGGACCCGATGGACCCGATCAACGGCTGGGACAAGACCTGGGCATTCCTCAAGCAACTGAACGACTGCATTCCGTACTATCCGGGCGGAACCTCGGCCGTCATGAAGGAACTGGGCGAGGGCACGCGCGACATGACGGTCACGGTGACGGGCTGGGACATCAACCCGCGCGCGCTCGGCATCGTGCCGGCGGAATTCAAGGTGGCCGCGTTCGACAACATGACCTGGGTGAACGACGCCCACTACATGGTGATCCCGAAGGGCGTGCCGAAGGAAAAGCTCGACGTGCTCTACAAGCTGATGAACTTCATGCTCGAGCCGGCGCAGCAGGCGCTGACCTATGACGATGGCTACTTCTATCCGGGCCCGGCGGTGAAGGATGTACCGCTCTCGATGGCGCCCGCGAAGAGTCAGGAAGTCATCCAGAAGTTCGGCCGGCCCGAGTACGCGAAGCTGCTCGCCGACCGTCCGCACGTGCTTCCGCTCAATGCGCAGGCGATGGTCGCGGCCTTCCAGAAATGGGATCGCGAAGTCGGCGCGGCGAAGACGAAGTAACTCGGCGTAACGCGGTAATGAGACGGCGACGCTCCCGTCAGGGCGCGTCGCCGCTTGTACAAAAAAGCGCAGGAAATTGTCATGAAGCACACTTTTGAGCAGTTGCGCCTCGACTCGGTCTCGCGCAGTTTCACCAACGCGGAAGGGCAGCAGCTCGCGGCATTGAAGGGACTCGATCTGAATATCCAGCGCGGCGAGTTCATCGCGCTGCTCGGGCCATCGGGCTGCGGCAAGTCGACCGCGCTGAACTGCATCGCCGGATTGCAGCCGCTGACGGGCGGCGGCATCTGGCTCGACGACAAGCGTATCGACGTGCTGCCGCCCGAAAAGCGCGGCTTCGGCATGGTCTTTCAGAACTACGCGCTGTTTCCGCATATGTCGGTGCTGGATAACGTCGGCTTCGGCCTGAAGATGCGCGGCATGCCGAAGGCGGAAGCAACGAAGCGCGCGAAAGCCGCTTTGCAGCTCGTGCAACTGATCGGCCACGACGCCAAGCTTCCCGGTCAGCTTTCGGGCGGCCAGCAGCAGCGCGTGGCAATTGCGCGCGCGATCGTCATCGAGCCGCCGCTCGTTCTGATGGACGAGCCGCTCTCGAACCTGGACACCAAGCTGCGCATCGAGATGCGCGCCGAAATTCGCCGCATCCACGGCAAGCTGGAGCGCGCGACCATCTATGTGACGCACGATCAGGACGAAGCGCTGTCGATGGCCGATCGCATCGTCGTGATGAAAGAGGGCGTCGTCCAGCAGGTGGCCGCGCCGAAGGAAGTGTATTCGCGGCCAAAGAATCTGCACGTCGCGCGCTTCATGGGTTTCCGCAATGTCGTGCAGGCAACGCTCGAAGGCACGCAGGGCGAAGCCGTCGCGGTGAACGCGAGCGGCGTGCGCCTGCTCGGCACGCCGATGGAAGGTTTCGACAGCAAGCGCGTGGCCGTCGCGCTGCGTCCCGAAGACATGGAACGCGCGGCGCCCGGCGCCGAGAACGCGTTCGATGCGCACGTCGAAGTCGTCGAATATGGCGGCCGCGATTCGCTCATCATCGTCAATACGGCGTTCGGCAAGCTCTGGGCGCGCATCGCGGGCGAATGCAGCGAAGGCGAGCGCATCTCGCTGCGCGTCGTGCCTTCGAAAACGCTCGTGTATGGAGAGGAAAAATGATCGCGCTTCCCGCGCAGCCACGCGATCCGAAGGGCTGGCTCGTCACGCCGGCGCTCTTCTTCATCATCGCGCTGTTCATCTATCCGTTCGCCTACGGGCTGATGCTGTCGTTCAGTCCGATGAACGGCGGCAGCGTCTGGGCGAACTACATCACGTTCTTCACCGATTCGTCGATGTGGCCGACGATCGTCGTCACGCTCAAGCTCGCCGTGCCCGCGACGATCATCAACGTCGGCGTGTCGGTGCCGGTGGCCTTCGCGTTGCGTCGCACGTCGCCGTGGCAGAAGTTCGTCACGACGCTGCTCGTCGTGCCGGTGACGCTCGGCACCGTGCTGATCGCCGACGGCATGCTGACGTACTTCAGCCCGAACGGCTGGTTTCCGCAGGCATTGCAGGCGCTGCATCTCTATGGCGATGAAGTGCGCCTCACGCACAACTACTGGGGCGTGCTGATTTCGCTGATCGTGTCGGGCTTTCCGTTCGCGTTTCTGCTGACGCTGTCGTATGTGACCGGCATCGACCCGACGCTCGCGCGCGCCGCCGCGACGCTCGGCGCGAGCCCGTGGCAACAGTTCCGTCAGATCTATCTGCCGCTGCTGCTGCCCGGCCTCACGATGACCGCCTGTCTCTCGTTCGTGCAGGCGTTCTCGGTGTTTCCGTCGGCGGTGCTGCTCGGCGCGCCCGCCGGTCCGACGCGCGTGATCTCGATCGCCGCGTCCGAAGCCGCGTTCGAAAACTACGACTACGCGCTCGCATCGACGATCGCGATCGTGATGGGCTTTGTGCAGTTGCTCGTCGTGGGCGGCATGCTCGGCGCGCGTCGCTTCTTCTATACGGGTCCGGTGACGGGAGGCAAGGGATAATGACGACCGATAACCGCGCGGCGTCCGGCTGGCAGGCCGGCGCGCTGACCGAAACCACGAACGGCACCGGCAAGCACATGAAACAGCAAGTGAGCCTGCGCGACAGGCTATGGAAGTTCTTCGTCTGGGCGACGATGGGCTTCTTCCTCGTCAATGTGTTGCTGCTGATCGCGACCGTCGCCGTGAACTCGGTGGCGACGCGCTGGTTCGGCACGCTGTTGCCGCAGGGCTTCACGCTGCACTGGTACGCGCAGGCATGGAGCGACTTCCAGCTTTCGAGCGTGCTCCTCGTGACGCTCGAAGTGGTGGGCGCGGTGGTGCTGCTGTCCATCGTGCTGGGCGTGCCGGCCGCGTATGCGCTCGCTCGCGTGCAGTTCCCCGGCAAGCGCTTCGCGATGCTCGTGTTCCTGCTGCCGCTGATGGTGCCGCCCGTGACCTACGGCATCCCGATGGCGACGGTCATGTACAAGTTCCATCTCGCGGGCACGCTGACCGGCGTGATCCTCGCGAATCTGGTGCCTGCGCTGCCGTTCGTCATTCTCGTGATGACGCCGTTCATCGAGCAGATCGATCCGAATCTGGAATCGGCCGCGCGCATCTTCGGCGCGAACACGTTCCGCTACTTCCGCTACGTGCTGCTGCCTCTGCTCGTGCCCGGCATGCTGGCGGCCGGCCTGCTCGTCCTGGTGCGCACCATCGGCATGTTCGAGCTGACGTTTTTCACCGCGGGGCCGACGACTCAGACGCTCGTCGTCGCGCTGTATTACGCCGTCTTCTCCACGGGCGTGCGCGCGCCGCAGTCCATCGACGCGATGGCGATGATCTACATGGCCATCACGATGGTCTGGGTGCTGATCGCGTTGCAGTTCGTGAGCCCGACGCAACTCGTGTCGCGCGTGAAGGAGCAGAAGCAGTGATGTTCACCCGCGCCTGCGCGCGGGTTCTTTTCAATTCGAAGCCGTGTCGTGACGAAATTTCGTGAAGTCGTACCTTTGGACGCCGCGCCGCGCCTGAGCATTTCGAGCGGGCCGCATGTCATCGAGATCGCGCCGGCGGCGGGCGGGCGCATCACGCGCTTCGCCACGCAAGGCGCGCGCGGGTTGCAGGACTGGCTCGTGCCGGTGACAGCCGCCAGTTGGCCGTGCGATGCATGGCCCAAGGGCGGCAGTTATCCGCTCGTGCCGTTTTCCAATCGCGTGCGCGATGCGCGCTTTGCCGCGCCGGACGGTTCCATCGTCGAGATCGCGACGTTTCCCGGCATGGCGCACGCGCTGCATGGTTTCGGCCAGTTCGCGGCATGGAGCGTCGAGCTTCAGGAGGCGGATTGCGTCGTCTTGCGTTACGTGCACGGCGAGGGCGAGCATGGCTGGCCGTGGGCTTTCGAGGCCGTGCAGTTGATCGAAGCGAATGCAGATGGCGCGCGGCTGTCGATGCGGATCGCGAACCGGTCGTCCGGCCCGATGCCCGTCGGCCTCGGTTTTCATCCTTACTTCGGCGCGCACGAAGCCGAACTTCATGCGACGACGCACTGGCGTCACGAAGCGGAGATCGCGATCGAGCCGACGGCCGAGCCGCCAGCGCATCGGCATGTGCGGGAAGCGGAGGGCTACACGCGTTATCTGAGCGGCTGGGACGGCCGCGCCACGCTGCGTTACGCGGACGGCCGCACGCTCGAACTGGAAGCCGGCGACACGCTGAACCACGTCGTCGTGCATTGTCCGGCGGGCGCGGGTTATCTGTGCGTCGAACCGGTGTCGCACGTGAGCGACGGCTTCAACCTCGCGGCGCAAGGGCTGCCCGGGACGGGCATCGCGGTCATCGAGCCAGGTAGTGAAATACGGGCGTCGCTCGTGATGGCAGCCGGCGCGACCCCGGTCCGGTACGACGGCGGCGGCGCCTGACGCGCGCCTCGACACCGGCGCGTTCGCGAACCGGGGGACAGCGCGACGCATTCGCCGGCAACGTCCCCCCGGCGATGAGGCATGCATCCCTGTTCATGGCGGCACCTCCAGATTTGCGTATCAGCGCGTGAGCGGCATGGAAAAGAACGATTCCACGAGATCGACGATGCGCCAGGTCGCGCAAGGCCGACGGCAGTGGGCGTCGAAACCGGCTTCCTTGAGCGTCTGAACCGGATCGGCCGGCCACACGTTGCTCATCGCGACGAGGAGCCGCCCGGTGACGTCGGCGTCCATGCGCAGCGTGCGCAGAAAGACGTACCCGGAATCGTTGTCGAGGCGGGTATCGAGCAGCAGCGCCTGCGGCTGCCAGCTATGCACCAGCGCGCGCACGGATTTCAGATCCTGCGAATGGATGACCTGCAAGCCTTTGAGCCGAAGTTGCACGGCGAGGGAATCGCCGATCGACTTGTCCTTGTGGGCGATCAGCACACGGCGCGATGCGTCTCCGGCGCGGGCCCGCTTGATACGCCACAACGCGAATTCGCGTTCGTTGTCGGCCAGACGGCTTGACATCTCATCCTCCATTCTCGTATTGCATTACGTGGTTGAATCGACTGCGACCAGTGTCGACGGAACGTGCCGGTCGCTAAACCCGGCACGGGAGGGGGATGCGGGGAATTTTGGGGGACTGCCGAATGTATCCCTGCGAAAGGGGGGTGGAAGTCGCGCAGGGCGCGCGTAATATCGGAACCGTTCTCGGAGCGTCGCAATGGAAAATGGCTATTTCAAAACAGTGTTGCTAGTAGAGGACGAAGGGCTCACCAGGAGCGCCATGAAAAGCCTCATCCTGGCGAACGAGCCTTTGCTCGAGATCGACGAAGCCGACGGGTTTGAGCAGGCGAAAGCCAAGCTTTCCGCCAATACCTACGATCTGATGTTCCTCGACTACCACTTGCGCGGCAACGCCACAGGCATGGACCTGCTCAACTGGATTCGCGAGGAAGAGCGCGAGATCCAGACGATCATGCTTTCCGCGCAGGACGACCGCGACACCGTGCTCGAATGCATCAAGAACGGCGCGTGCGGCTTCATCTCGAAGGGCAGCGAGCAGGGCGCGGGCGTGTTCCGCGAAGCGCTGAAAACCATCCTCAACGGGCGCGTCTATCTGCCGAACACGGTGCTCGGCAAGGGCGGCCACAGCCCGAAGCCGGTTTCGCCGCACGCGGGCGTGACGGTCGAATCGCTCGATCTGCCGCCTCGCCTGACCGAGACGCTGCGCTATTTGCTGCAGGGGCTGTCGAACAAGGCCATCGCGCGCAAGATGAATATCAGCGAAAACACCGCCAAGGAATATTCGAGCGATCTGCTCGCGCGCTTTCACGTCACGCGGCGAACGTTCCTGATCGTCGAGATGGCGCGGCGCGGGATCGAAATGCCGATGAGCAATACGTCGTCGGCGTCCTGAGCCGTCAAAGTCACCTTCTTTTCGACGCGGGCAGCCCGAAAGGCGCCCGCGTCGTCGCATCTGCGCCGCGGTTTTTTCATCGTTCCGAGGAATGCGCCCGGGGATGGTAAGGTATAGCCCGGACTATATTTGAGATGGAGTCAGCGTAGGTGATTCGCAGGATGACGTTCACAAAAATGCAAGGCGCCGGCACGGCCATCGCGGTGACAGCGGCGCTGCTTCTCGGCGCATGCGCGCCGCTTCCGCAGCAGAACGACACCGACGCAGCCGCGGCGGCGTCGGCGTCGGCGGCATCGGCCGCGCAAGCGGCTCAAGTTCCGGTCAAGCCAGCACCGCCGGCGCCGCCGGGCGAGCGGCGCATCATGGTCGGCTCCGCGAACGGCTACCATCTGATGCTCAAGACGACTCCCCCATCGCAAGTCTGCGACGATGGCGCATTCGCCGACGGCGTGCGCTACGGCTACGCGCTGACCTGGAACCGCCTCGTCAGCGAGGACGTGCGCAATGGCGGCAAGGCGAAGCGCAAATTCGACGCATCGACGGTCCATTCCCTCGACGATCAGTACAAGATCCAGTGGGACGGCAAGGAACGCGTCAACGCGTGCGCATCGGACGGTTATCTGATCGGACGCGTCGTCGGGACGCATCTGGCCGGCGTCGACATGCGCAACGGCAAGCCTTCCTGATCGGGAAAACGGGGGCTCAATCGCACGTGTGCGTCGCCGTGACGTAGCGGCCGGCGGCTGCGACGTCCCCGTAGAGCGTGTAGCCCGTGCCGTTCGCGGACGCCTGCGCGATCACCAACACCACCGACTGACTCGTCATGCCGCCGCTGGGCACGGAAACGGCCAGCGTATCGGAGCTCGGCGAGTATTCGCGCACACGCGGCGCGATCGGCGTCCATTTTTCCTTCACGCATCGGATGAAGTCGTAGGGCTTGTACTGCGACGTGCCGGACCCGAAGGGCACGGTTTTGAGCAGGGCGTCGTCGGTTGCAACGCACGCGCTCAACATGGAAGCGCCAATTGCGACAAACAAGATTGCGATGTTTTTTCTCATGATTCCGATGCCTTTTTTTGTAGTATCCGCTTAAGCTAGCGTCCCGTGCTCGTTCGACGCCAGCAAGCCTCGTGGCCGTCGATCCTACCCGCTCTCCTGACAAACCGTAAAGCGCGCGTGATCGGTCATTCGTGCCGGTTTAGCCGTCCGGAAAACCGCGCCAGATCTGATTGCAAGCTTTCGATCCGTAGTTTTCCCAATATTAGTCAAGTCGGGTCAACCGCCGCCGTTATATAGGCGTTTCATGCCTTAAAGCCTTTTGTATGGCGCGAGCGCGGGCGGCGGGAGCCGAAGTGGCGCTCTCCGACCGCGTGTGGTGCGCGGGTCCCGATAAACCGTGTTGTACCGTTGCCATCGATCGCTTGCGGCCGGTGTGCAGCGGTTGCCAGTTTGATAGAACGCATGTCTCGCACAAAGTTGCTTGCCCGGCTTCGCGCCATTTCCCCGACCGGACGTTCGTCCGGCGGCATCGATCTTCAGCGGTTCGCCGCGCCCGTGCTCACGGTCGTCATCTGCGTGCTGCTGCTGGTGGTCTTCCAGCATCTTTCGCGCTCGGTCGATTACAAGTCGGTGATCCACTCGCTGCGTCTGATGACGCCGCAAGCCTGGATGGCCGCGCTGTTCGCGACCGCGCTCAGCTTCGCCGCGCTCGTCGGGCGCGACGCGGTCGGGCTGCGTCACATCGGCGTCGCGGTGCCGCGTTCCCTGCTTTGGGTCGGCGCGACGGTCGGCTCCGCGCTCGGCAACGTGACGGGCTTCGGCGCTCTGACGGGCGGCGCCGTGCGCTGCCGCGTGTACGGCGCGGCCGAGGTCACGCCGGCGCAGGTCGGCCGCCTGACGATTTTCACGAGCGTCACGCTGGCGCTGTCCCTCGCTTTCATGGCCGCCGCCGGCATGCTGTTCGGCGCGGGCACGCTCTCGGGCATGATGCACGTGCCGCCGGCCGTGCTGCGCGTCACCGGCGCGGCGCTTCTCGCTTTGTTCTTGGCGATGGTCATCGTCTGCGGCCGCGCGCCGCGCACACTGCGTTCGCGCTGGACGTGGCTTTCGTTCACCGTGCCGGCGCGCCGCGATTTCGTCGCGCAGGCCGCGCTCGCGGTCGTCGATGTGCTCGGCGCCGGACTCGCGCTCTGGGCGCTCCTGCCGAACCCGCAAGTCGGCTTCGGCGAATTCATGACGGTTTTCTCGGCGGCGATGCTGCTCGGAATGATCGGCCATACGCCCGGCGGCGTCGGCGTGTTCGAGGCGGCGATGGTGTTCGCGCTCGGCAACAGCGCCCAGACGCCGGACGTGCTCGCCGCGCTGCTCGCGTATCGCGCGATCTATTTCGGCCTTCCGCTGATCCTTTCCGCCGGCGTGATGGCCGCGTTCGAAGGCCGCGCGCTCAAGGGCCGCTTCGGTCTGCTGAGCCCGCGTCACGTATCGCAGCTCGCGCCGTTGTTCCTCTCGATCGTCACGTTCGCGGCGGGCTCGATGCTCGTCATCTCGGGCGCGACGCCCGCGTTCAAGATGCGCATCGCGCTGCTGCAGACCATCGTCCCGCTGTGGGTGCTGGAAAGCTCGCAATTGCTCGGCTCCGTGCTGGGCGTGCTGCTGCTCTTCGTCGCGCGCGGCCTGATGCGCCGGCTCGACGCCGCCTGGTGGCTCGCGCTCGTGCTGGCCGTGGCGAACCTCGCGCTGTCGCTCGCAAAGGGTCTCGCGTTCGTCGAAGTCGGCGTGCTCGCGTTTCTCGTCGTGCTGCTCGTTCTGACGCGCGAGCGCTTCAATCGCCGCTCGTCGCTCTTCGCCGAGCGCTTCACCGCGACGTGGCTGATTTCGATCGGCGTCGTGATGGCGTTTGCCGTGTGGATCATGCTCTTCGCCTTCCGCGACGTGCCGTACAGCGGCGATCTCTGGTGGCAGTTCGCCTTCGACGAGCGCGCCCCGCGTGCGCTGCGCGCCACGCTCGCGGCGGCGGTGTTCGCGTCGGCGTTCGGCGTTTGGCAACTGCTGCGCCCGGCGGCGGGCCGCTTCGTGAAACCCGCGCCGCAGGATCTCGCCGATGCCGCGCGCATCTTCCGCGCGCAGGAACGCAGCGACGCCGGCCTCGCGATGATGGGCGACAAGAGCTTCCTCTTCTCCGAGTCGCGCGAAGCATTTCTGATGTACGCGAAGCATGGCCGCACGTGGGCCGCGCTTCACGATCCGGTCGGTCCGCGCCGCGAGTGGGCGGAACTGATCCGCAAATTCGTCGAGCTCGCGCACGCGCACAACGGCCGCGCGGCGTTCTATCAGGTCCGCGCCGATGCGCTGCCGCTCTATCTCGACGCCGGCCTCACGCTGATGAAGCTCGGCGAGGAAGCGCACGTCGCGCTCTCCGAATTCGATCTGAAGGGCTCGCACCGGTCGCATCTGCGCTATGCGCTCAAGCGCGGCGAGCGCGATGGCTTCGATACGGAAGTGATCGGGCCGGCGCACATCGCCGAAAGCATGCCGATGCTGCGCGCGATCTCCGACGACTGGCTCGAAAGCCGTTCCGCGCGCGAGAAGAGCTTCTCGGTCGCGGCGTTCAACGAGGAATACCTCGCGGCGCAGTCGGTGCTGCTCGTGCGCCAGCAGGGCGAGCCGGTCGCGTTCGTCACCTTCATGACGACCGACATGAACACCGAAGCGACCGTCGGCGTGATGCGCCATGTGTCGGCCGCGTCGCCTTATGCGATGGAGTATCTCTTCACCAAGCTCGCGCTGCATCTGAAGGAAGCGGGGTTCAAGTCGCTGTCGCTTGGTATTGCGCCGCTGTCGGGCATGGAACCGACGCCGCTGGCATCGCACTGGCATCGACTCGCGGGGCTCGTCTGGCGTTTCGGCGGCCGTTTCTACAACTTCCGCGGACTGCGCGGTTTCAAGAGCAAGTTCCAGCCGCGCTGGGAGCCGCGTTATCTGGCGGCGTCCGGTTCGGTCGGCGTATTTTTCACTTTGGCGGATCTTTCGCTCCTCGCGGGCGGTTGGCGTTCATGAAATTCCTTTGCAAGAAAGCGGCGGCGCTCGTGGTGGCCGCCGTCTGTGGTGTGTCGTTGTTCAACGCGGCGCATGCCGCCGAATCGATTCCCGGCGGACGTTACGGCCAGGTGACGCTCACGAAGCCCACCGGCGGCATGACCGGCTTCGTCGTGCTGTTCTCCGAGAAAAGCGGCTGGACGCCGGCCGATCAGGAAGCCGCCGATGCGCTCGCCGCCAAGGGCGCGATGGTGATCGGCGTCGATACGCCCCGTTACGCAGCGCGTCTCGTGGCCGACAAGACCGAGAAGTCCTGCCATAACCTCGTCGGCGATGCGGAGAACATGAGCCATCAGCTCGAACGCACCGTGCAGTCGAATCATTATTTCTCGCCGATTCTGGTCGGCACGGGGCAGGGCGCGACCGTCGCGGAAAGCTCGCTGAAGCAGGCGCCCGACAACACCGTCGCGGGCGCCGTGTCGCTCTCGGCCGACGCGCAACTCGACGCACGCTTCAAACCGTGCCCGCCGGACCCGACCATCATCCACGCGAAGGGTTTGCCCGGCTTCATGGAGCGCACGGCGCTGCAACCGGGTCAGACGAAGGCCGCCGCGCTCGTCGCGATGACGGCGCCGCGTCTGAAGAAAATCGAGCCCGCGACCGACAGCGACGTCTCCGATCTCCCGCTGATCGAACTGCGCGCCGCGCAACCGACCGATCTGCTCGCGATCGTCATTTCCGGCGACGGCGGCTGGCGCGATCTCGACAAGACGATGGCGCTCGCGCTGCAACGCGATGGCGTGTCGGTCATCGGCATCGACTCGCTGCGCTACTTCTGGAGCGAGAAGACGCCGCAGCAGACGGCCAATGACATCGCGCGCGTGATCCGCGCTTATAACGCGCGCTGGCATACGAGCCATGTGGCGCTCGTCGGCTATTCGTTCGGCGCGGACGTGATGCCGTTCGCGTACAACCGTCTGCCGGACGCGGTGCGCGAGCAGGTGTCGTATATCTCGCTGATGGGATTCTCGCCCGACGCGGATTTTCAGATCCGCGTCACGGGCTGGCTCGGCATGCACGCGAGCGAAAAGGCGCTCAAGGTGCGACCCGAATTCAACAAGCTGCCGCCGTCGATGGTGCAATGCATTTACGGCGAGAAGGAAGAGGACACGCTCTGCCCGCAACTGACGAAGACCGGCATCGAAGTGGTGAAGCTGCCGGGCGATCATCACTTCGGCGGTGACTACGACGCGCTCGCGCGTCGAATTCTCGCGGGCTGGCGCAAGCAGATCGCGGCGCGGCAAGGATAGTTCTCACACGCGTCTTCATTTGGCCGCTCGATCGTCCGATCGAGCGGCTTGTCAAATGCCACGTTCAATCAACGTGCGCGACCCGCATCACAACCTCACTTGAGCGGCCCGAGAAAATCCCGCTTGCCGATCGGCGCGCCGAGGTGGCGCAGGATGTCGTGCGTCGTGACGACGTGAAAATAGAAGTTCGGCAGCCCGAAGCCGAACAGATAATCGTCACCTGAAAACGACGGCGAAAAGTCCGGAAACTTCAACGTAACGGTGCGGGTCTCGCAGCCCGCAAACGAAGCCTTGTCGATGCTCTTCAGGAACGCGATCGTCTTCTCGATGCGCGCCTGCAGCGCTGGAAAACTGTCTTCGTCGTCCTCGAAGCGCGGTGCTTCGACGCCCGAAAGACGCGCCGCCGACAGTTTCGCCGTGTCGCTCGCGCGTTGAATCTGCGCGGCGAGCGGCAGCATGTCGGGGGCGAGGCGCGCGTTGATCACGTCGGCGTGGGCGAGGCCTTTTTCATCGGCGAAGGCGGCGCCTTTCTTCAGCAGATCCGCGCATACCTCGAGTCCGCGGATGAAGACGGGAATCGATGCGCGATACATCGTGAGAGACATGGAATTGTTCTCCTTGAGTTCTGGTTTCTACAGCGACAGGGGACACAAGCATAGCGCCGCGTACATTTGCCTGCTCGAACCGGCCGGAACGATTCACTGTGCGGCACGCCGCGCTTCCCACGCGCGCAGATCCGCCTCATAGCGCTCCAGTTCCTGTTGATACATGTCGAAGACGCACGGACTGCAACCGCTCTGGCAGCAGTCTTCCGGCAGCGGACGCTCGGGCGGCACCGGGCGCGGATCATCGGGGTGAATGGACGGATCATTCATCGCTTCATTGTGCATCGGCAACGCCTGACGGACGCGAGCGGCTAAACTTTGGCGGCGAATCGCGCTGCCCGCAATGCGATACTGCGCGCGGGGCGTCGATGCGCCCGTCATCACGTCGATCGGACCGGGGGACTCACGCGATGAATCACATCGTCAGCCTTGCGATCTCCGGCGCGCTTCTGAGCGCGTTGCTGGCCGGCTGCGTCGTGCCGCCGGAAACATCGGTCGGGCCCGGCCAGACAAGTCCGGTCGCGCAGAGCAACTGGAGCGCCGAGATCCGCCGCACGCAGGACGGCATTCCGCATATCCGCGCCGCCGATTGGGGCAGTCTCGGCTTCGGATTCGGCTACGCGCAGGCGCAGGACAATCTGTGCACGCTCGCGGACGGCTTCGTCACGTATCGCGGCGAGCGATCGGCCTGGTTCGGTCCGGATGCGCGCCCGCCAGCCACCGCGACCTTCGGTCAGCCGCGCAATATCGACGCGGATTTCTTCTTTCGTCTGGTCGGCGATCATGCGGCCGTCGAGCGTTCCCGTCAGGCGCAGCCCGCCGAACTGCGCAATCTGATCGATGGTTTCGCGAACGGCTACAACCGCTATCTCGCCGATCTGAACGCCGGCAGCTTTCCGAACGCGCACGCGGCATGTCGTGGCAAGCCGTGGGTCGACAAGATCAGCGCCGACGACATCTACCTGCGCCTGATCGCGGCCAATCTCGCGAGCGGCTCGGCGCGCTTCGTGACGCCAATCGCGATGGCGCATCCACCGAAACCGGCCACGACGGCGCCGCGCAGCGACACCGACGCGCCCGCGGTATCGGACACCGCGCAAACGGCGCTCGAATCGTTGCGCTTCTCCATCGGCGAGAATCCGGGCATCGGCAGCAACGCGCTCGCGTTCGGCGCGCCGATCACGCGCGACAAACGCAGCATTCTGTTCGGCAATCCGCACTGGTTCTGGCGCGGCCCCGACCGTTTCTATCAGGCGCAACTGACGATTCCCGGCCAGTTGAACGTGGCGGGCGTGTCGTTTCTCGGCGTGCCGCTGATCGTGCTCGGCTTCAACGAGAACATTGCGTGGACGCACACGGTGTCGAGCGCGCGGCGCTTCGGTATCTTCCAGTTGACGCTCGATCCCGCCGATCCGACGCGTTATCTCGTCGATGGCCAGAGCGAAGCGATGACGCCCGTGCCGCTCACGGTGCGTTCGCGCCGCGCCGACGGCACCTACGAATCGGTGTCGCGCACGCTGTACAGGACGCGCTTCGGTCCGGTGGTCGATCTGTCGCCGATGGCGCAGGGACTCGGCTGGAGCGCACAGCGCGCGTATGCGCTCGCGGACGTGAACATCGACAACACGCGCTCGTTCCAGAACTTCTTCGCGTGGAATCAGGCGCGCTCGCTCGCCGATTTCATGACGATCCAGAAGCGCTACGCCGCGATGCCGTGGGCGAACACCTTCGCGATCGGGCGCGGCGACGACCGTGTCTGGTTCGCCGACATCGGTCCGATCCCGAACGTGCCCGACGCGCTCGGCGAGGCGTGCACGACGCCGGCCGGCCGCGCGTTCGCGGCCCGCGTGCCGGGCGTGCCGTTTCTCGACGGCTCGAAGAGCGCGTGCGCATGGCGCGTCGATCCGGCGAGCGTGCAGCCGGGCACGCTGAGCGTCGAACAACTGCCGAACGCGACGCGTGGCGACTACGTCGGCAATTTCAACGACAGCTACTGGCTCACCAATGCGAATGCGCCGATGTCGGGCTATCCGCGCATCGCGGGCGCGACCGGCGTCGAGCAGTCGCTGCGCACGCGTTACGGGCATCTGCTCGCCGCGCGCCTGCAACGCGAGCGCGGCGGCGTGACACGCGAGGCGCTCGAATCGGCCGTGCTGGAGACGAACTCGATGTCCGAGCGGCTCTTCCGCAAGCCGCTGCTCGACGTGGTCTGCACGGTCAACGAAGCCGTCGGCCCGCTGCACGAGGCTTGCGAGGTCCTGCGCAACTGGAACGGCACCGCGGATATCGATGCGCGCGGCGCGAATCTCTGGGACGAGTTCTGGCTGCGCGCGACGCGTATCGCGCCGGAGCGCCTGTACGAGTCGGGCTTCGATCCGAACAAACCGCTCGGGACACCGGCAGGCTTCAATGCCGACAACCCCGCGGTGATTCAGGACTTGCGCCAGGCGCTGGGGGGCGCGGCGCTCGCGCTGAAGCTGAACGGCTTCGCGCTCGATTCGCGGCGCGGCGACATTCTCTACACGACGCGCAACGGCGCGCGCGTGCCGCTCTACGGCGGCTGCGACGAGGAAGGCTACTTCACGATCGTCTGCGCGCGTCGTCCGCTCGATTCGAAGGGTTATCCGATGGACATCAGCGGCCAGGGCGACAGCTACGTGCAGGTCGTCACCTTCGGCGAGAACGGCGTGGAAGCCGACACCATGCTCTCGCACGCCGAATCCGACGATCCGGCCTCGCCGCACTCGGGCGACGCCACGCGCGCGTTCGCGGCGAAGCGCTGGTTGCGCTTCCCGTTTTCCGATCAGGCGATCGATTCCGATCCAGCCGCGACGCGCGTCGTCGTTTCGGGAACGCGCGATGGCGCAGCGGGCACGCCCGCGCGCTAAAAAATCACGCAAATGGGGCAAACACGCGCCGCGGCCGCGCCAGCCGGGGGCAAAACGCGTCTATCATTGAAGTTTGTCTCGAATGGAAACACGGTCATGACTATCGGCGAAAGCACGCAACACGACGAAACGGTGCGGCTCGATTCCGCCGCGCTGCGCGAGTTCGTGGAGCGCAAATGGAACGACGAAATCGTGCCCGCGCTGACCGACTACATCGCCGTGCCCGCAAAGAGCCCGATGTTCGACAGCGACTGGGCGCGCCACGGATTTATCGAGCGCGTGGTCACGGATGCGGTCGACTGGATCAAGACGCAACCGGTGAAAGGTCTGACGGTCGAAATCGTGCGCCTGCCCGGGCGCACGCCGGTCATTTTCTTCGAAACGCCCGCCACGCGTAGCGGCAGCAACGAGACGGTCGTGCTGTATGGCCATCTGGACAAGCAGCCGGAGTTCGAAGGCTGGCGCAGCGACCTCGGTCCGTGGACGCCGAAGCTCGAAGACGACAAGCTCTACGGCCGCGGCGGCGCCGACGACGGCTACGCCACCTACGCCAGTATTACCGCGCTCGCGGCGCTGGACGCGCAGGGCGTCGAGCGGCCGCGCTGCGTGGGCATCATCGAGACGTGCGAGGAATCGGGCAGCTACGATCTTCTGCCTTACATCGACGCGTTGCGCGACCGGCTCGGCGACGTCGGCCTCGTGATCTGTCTCGATTCCGGCGCGGGCAACTACGACCAACTGTGGCTCACGACATCGCTGCGCGGTCTCGTCTCGGGCGATCTCGAAGTGCAGGTGCTGGACGAGGGCATTCACTCGGGCGGCTACGGCGGCATCGCGCCGTCGACGTTCCGTATCATGCGGCAACTGTTCGAGCGCCTCGAAGATTCGGGCACCGGCAATCTGCTGCCGGAAGGCTTCCACTGTCCGATCCCGATGCTGCGCCGGCGCGAAGCCGAAATGACCGCGCGCATCCTCGGTGACGATGTCTGGAAGAAGCTGCCGTGGAGTTGCGGCGCGGACGGCGGCAGCGTTCTGCCGACCACCACCGATCCTCGCGAAGCGCTCCTCAATTCCACATGGCGTCCGTCGCTTACGGTGACGGGCGCGTCGGGCCTGCCGCCGCTCGCGGATGCGGGCAACGTGCTTGCACCGCGCACGGCGTTCAAGCTGTCGCTGCGTTTGCCGCCGCTCGTCGACGCGGATAAGGCAGTCGTGAAGTTGCAGCGCCTGCTCGAAATGGATCCGCCGTACAACGCCAAGGTGACGTTCAAGCCCGAAGCGGGCGCCGCGACGGGCTGGAATGCGCCGGACCTCGCGCCTTGGCTGCGTTCGTCGTTGAACGAGGCATCGAAACGTCACTTCGGCGCGGATGTCGCTTACATCGGGCAGGGCGGCACGATTCCGCTGATGAACACGCTGAAGGAAGGATTTCCGCGTTCGCAGTTCATGGTGTGCGGCGTGCTCGGCCCGAAATCGAACGCGCACGGTCCGAACGAATTCCTCCACGTTCCGTATGCGAAGAAGCTGACGGCGTCGGTCGCGGAAGTGATTGCGGCGGCGCCCTGAGCTTCGGTCGCCGGTCGAAGTCATGGAAAGCCCGGTTCGACCGGGCTTTTTTGCGCGCCTTTTCAGCGATTTTGTAAAAACAAACTGGTAAGGCCAGTTGATCGTCTGTAAAGTGATAGGCCCGCGCGTGCTTCGAAAATCGAACGCGCGAGCCATTAACTACGGAGACGAGTGCCGCAATGAATGCATCCCCCACGTCCACCCCTTCCGCCACCGAACAGCGCATCGCCGCCGACACGCTGCACGCCTATGTCCGCGCGATCTGGGAATCAGCCGGCAGCGCGCCGCGCGAGGCGGAACTGGTCGCGGATCACCTCGTGATGTCAAATCTGTCGGGTCACGATTCGCACGGCGTCGGGATGATCCCGCGTTACGTCGCGTCGCTCGGCGAGGGCCAGTTGAAGCTCAACACGCACGCGGAAATCGTGCGCGATGCCGGCGCGGTGCTGACCATCGACGGCCGCAAGGGCTTCGGGCAAGTGGTCGCCTACGAAGCGATGGAGCACGGCATCGAGCGCGCGAAAAAGCTCGGCGTGTGCGCGGTGGGCTTGCGCAACGCGCATCACATCGGGCGTATCGGCCATTGGGCGGAGCAGTGTGCGAAGGCGGGGCTCGTGTCGTTCCATTTCGTGAATGTCGCGGGCGATCCGCTCGTCGCGCCCTTCGGGGGCATCGACCGGCGTTTCGGCACGAATCCGTTCTGCGCCGCCTATCCGCGCGACGGCAAAAGCCCGCTCGTGCTCGACTTCGCGACGGCCGGCATCGCTTACGGCAAGACGCGCGTCGCGTACAACAAGGGCGTGAAGGTCGCGCCGGGCATGCTGCTCGATCACGAAGGCAAGCCGACCATCGAACCGAAGGTGATGCACGAAGAGCCGTTCGGCTCGCTGACGGCGTTCGGGCTGCACAAGGGATCGGGCCTCGCCGCGCTGTGCGAGATTTTCGGCGGGGCGCTCTCGGGCGGCTATACGACGCACGAGGAGACGCTGGAGAAGTCGAGCGCGATCATCAACTGCATGACCTCGGTGATCGTCGATCCGAATGCCTTCGATGCGCCCGCCGCGCAGGCCGAAGCCGAAGCGTTCCTCGAATGGATGAAGGCCTCGCCGCGCGCCGAGGGCGTCGACGCGATCTACGCGCCGGGCGAGCCGGAAGAAGCGCGTCGCGCGGATCGCACGGCGAACGGCATCGCGATCGATCCGACAACGTGGAAGCAGATCCGCGATTCGGCAACGAAATCGGGCATGGCGGAAGCGGAAATCGAGAAGTTCGCGGCAGCGCTGAAGTAAGGCCTGAAGTCGCGTGCGCGGCAAATTGGTCAAGCCAGTTTGCCGCGCAGATCACGATTTGCGATCAGCGGACCATGTCCTTTTCGATCCATTCGATAACGGACGTGCGTTTCGGCTGCCAGCCGAGCACCTCGCGCGTGCGCTTGCTGCGCACGCGGCTATTCGAGCCGAGACCGTACGACGCCATTTCATAACCCCATTCCTCGATCGCTTCCTCGAGCGGCCAGTCTTCCGGACCGCGCAGATCGAGCGCGCGCGCCATCGCGGTGGTCATGTCGCGAAACTGCGCTTCGCCGCTTTCGACGAAGTAAAACGTGCCCGCTGGCGATTTTTCGAGCGCCAGACGGTAGATATCGACGACATCATCGATATGGACGTTCGACCAGATGTTCAGACCGCGCCCGACGTGACGCACGATGCCGCTCTTCTTCGCCTGACGCTCCAGCCGCGGCAACTGCACGCTCGTCGCATTCGGCACGGCACCGTGGCCGTAGATCAACGTGTTGCAGAGCACGGCCGAACGCACGCCGCGTTTGGCGGCGTCGAGCACGAGCGTGTCGATCGCCACGCGCGGCGCCTTGTCGGGCGTCGGTGCGGGCAGGTCGTCCTCGGAGTAGATTTTGTCCGATGCCTCGCCGCCCGACGCATCGCCGACGATGCTCGATCCGCTCGTATGCAGGAACGGCTTGTTCGTGCCTTCGAGCGCGCCGATCAGCGTCTCGACCGCGGCGCGATGATCGCTGCTCGCCGCATTGATGACGGCATCGGCGGCACGCGCTTCGGTGACCAGCAAGTCCGTGTCATCCAGACTACCGATCACCGGTTCGATATTCAGGTGCTTCAGGTCGTCGGCCTGTTCAGCGCGCCGGATGAGCCCGCGCACGCGATGACCGTCACGCGCGAGTCCCGCCGCGATTGACCCGCCGATAAAGCCGCCCGCGCCAGTAATGAAGATGTTCATGTTCGTGCTCCGTTGAATGGTCAAACTACGATGAGCACAGTATGAGGCGCTTCGACTTTCGCAAAAACGGTGATAGTCTCAAATGAAACTTGACTCGAAATCAACAATCCACCGACTGAGTTTTCCTACACCCGAACCGACGATGCCACCGATCGAAACCATCAACGCTCCCGGTCTGCCGATTCCGGCGGGACATTACAGCCACGCGACACGCGCCGGCAATCTCGTCTGCGTGTCCGGCCAGTTGCCGATCCGCCCGGACGGCACGCATACCGGCGACCTGCCATTCGAAGAGCAGGCCGAACAGACGCTATCCAATCTGCGCACCGTGCTCGAAGCGGCGGGCGCGAGTCTCGCGGACTGCATCGAAGTGACCGTGTATCTCGTCGGCGTCGAACACTGGAAGGCGTTCAACGAGATATACGCGCGCCACTTCGGCGCGTGGAAGCCGGCGCGCGCCGTCGTGCCGGTCGGCGCGCTGCACTATGGCTATTTGCTGGAGATCTCCGCGCGCGCCTGGATCGAGCGCGGCTAGCCGTTACGCGAGGTCCAGCGACTTCGTCAGGTCGCCGAGCGGCGTCTGGCCGTTCGCGGCGAACGCGCGATCCCGCGCGGCCACGCCGTCGAGCGGCGGCAGATCGTGCACGCGCGAGATGAAGCGCAGGATCGAGTTCGTGTCATACGCGGTGTGATCGACGTAGCCCTTCTTCGCGAACGGCGAGATCACGAGCGCCGGAATGCGCGAACCCGGCCCCCAGCGATCGCCCTTCGGCGGCGAAACGTGGTCCCACCAGCCGCCGTTCTCGTCGACGGTGACGATCACGACCGTGTTGTCCCACTGCGGCCCGCGCCGGATGTGCTCGATCACGTTCGAGATATGCCGGTCGCCCGACGCGACGTCCGCATAGCCCGCATGCATGTTGAGATTGCCCTGCGGCTTGTAAAACGTAACGGCGGGCAGTCGGCCCGCGTCGATGTCGGCGAGCAGCTTGTTCGTCGATGGATCGTCGCCCAGGCCCGCGTCGCGCAGATGCTGCACGCGCGCCGCGCTGCCCGGTGCGTAGTTCGCGAAGTAATTGAACGGCTGATGGTGATACTGGAAATCCGGCACCATGCCGGTATCGCGATGCTCCAGCGCGTATTGCCAGGCGCCGCTGTACCAAGCCCAATCGATATTCTTGTCCGACAGACGGTCGCCGATGGTCGCGTAAGTCTGCGGCGGCAGCACGAGCGCGTTCGACCGGTCCGCGTAACGCGGATCGCCGCCCTGCGGGGGCGGCACATTGCTCGGCTGATAGGGCGGGAACATGGTGTTGACCGCGTAACCGTCGGCGGTGAGAGCGCCGTCGCGCACGAATTTCGGGGGGCCTTCGAGCGCGGATTTCGGTGAATCCGGCGCAAGTTTCAGACGCGAGCCCGTGGGATCGTCGCCTTCGATGACCGCGAGCAGTTTGGCCGCCGGACTGCCTTTGGCATCCGGATAGAAGGGCGCTTGCGCGGAAATCAGGAAAATATGGTTCAGCCATGAGCCGCCGAACGCCGACATGAAGAAGTTGTCGCAGAGCGTGTATTGCTGCGCGAGTCCCCACAGCCTCAGCGTGTCAGGCGAGTTCTGGTAGTGGCCCATCACGAGGCCGCCCGAGTCGCCCCACGCCGCGAACTGATTGTTGCGGCCAGCGTTGATCTGCATCTGGTTCTGATAGAACCGGTGCACCAGATCCCGCGTGATGACCGAATTGGGAAGCGGCGCGCCGCTCGCGTCCATGATCTGGAAGGGCGCGTTGCTCAGATCGGTGATCTGCTGCTCGGTAATCGCAAAGCGCTTGCCGCCTACTTCCTGCGCCTGCGGCACGAGCCCGCCCCAGATCTTCGGCAGCGTGGGCATGGGCGTGAGGCCGTCGCGATCGAGCTGCGTGTAATGCGATGCGGGCACCGCCGAGAGCGGATATTGCACGCCCGGATAGTTGCCGTAGAGATTCGTGAAGCTGCGATTCTCCGCGTAAATCACGACAATGTGCTGAACCTTCGCCGCGAGCGTGCGGTCGAGTGCAACATCGGCTGCGGTTTTGGGGGTGGTCGGCTTGTTTTCGAACAGATTGCATCCGCCGAGCGACAGCCCTGCGAGACCCACCCCCGCCGCAAGCAGCCGCCGCCGCGCGGGGTCCGCCGGTGCGTCGCCGGCCGGGGTGTCAATGCTGGAGGGAAGCTCATGCTGCGGATGGTCCTTCTCATTCATCGCCTGACTCCTCGTGAACATGCCGCGCACGTCCGATGACGCGCGCCTGCATTATCGACGCCGAAAGATGACGCGCCCATTACCCGGCGCCCCGACTTTGCCGCGTTGCTACGCGCGGCTCAACTGAGTGGGGATGATGCCGTATCGCCCCGCCGTGCGAAACCCGGCCGAACGGCATAGGCAAAAAACAGCAATGTCGTGCGAATCGGCCTATGTCTTTCAGCCGACTGGAAAGCGTGAACGAGCGTGACTAACATCAACTGAATACGAGCTTTGCTCCGACAAGAACGAGTGTCGCGGCGAGCACGTGGCGCAGCAGCGCTTCCGGCGCCCTGGAGGACAGCATGCTGCCGATGGCAATGCCCGGAATCGAACCCACGAGGAGCGAGGCGAGCAGGTTCCAGTCGACCGAGCCGAGCATCCAGTGGCCAGCGCCGGCAATCAAGGTGAGCGGCACGGCGTGCGCCACGTCGGAGCCGACTATGCGAACCGTCGCGAGACGCGGATACAACAGGAGCAGCACGGTCACGCCGATCGCGCCCGCGCCCACGGACGTGATCGAAACCAGCACGCCGAGAATCGCGCCGGTGAAGACCGTCCAGGCCGCGGTGCGCACAGGGTGTTCGGGGCGGCCATGTCCTTTCTTGTACGCGAAGCGCGCGAGTTGCGGCCGAAAGACCAGCGAAATAGCGGTGATGAGGAGCGCCGTGCCGAGTATCAACTGGATGAGCCGCGCGGTGCCGGGCGATGCAATGCCGTGCGAGTGCAGGAAAAACAGTGTGATGGCCGCCGCCGGCACGCTGCCCGCCGCGAGACGGCCGGTGATGCGCCAGTCGACCGAGCCCTTGATGCCGTGCACGAGCGTACCGGCGGTCTTGGTCGCGGCCGCGTATAGCAGATCGGTGCCGACGGCGGTCGCCGGATGGATGCCGAACAGCAGGACGAGCAGCGGCGTCATCAAAGAGCCGCCGCCCACGCCCGTCAGGCCAACCAGGAAGCCCACCGCCAGCCCTGAGGCAGAATAAAGTAAGTCGATATGCGGAAATGACATTGCGCGCGGAGAACCCGTCAGGCGTGGTTGGGTCGAAAAACCGTCGATGATAGCGGGTAAGTGGCTCACTTGCTGCACGAGAGCACTGCTCGGCCGAGCGATTGCGTCATCCCGGGAGCTTCGAGCGCGTTCCCCGAGCGGCTCAGAAAAACCCTTCAGATTACTTTCAGGAAGGTGCAATGAATACACAGGAACAGTCGCAAGAGCAGCAACGACAGCAACAACAAGCGCAGGAGTCGCAGCCGCGACTCGCGGACGAAGCGTTCATCCCCACCGAGCATGCCAACATGCCGAGCGAACGCCAGTTCGTTCTTAAATCCGGCAACACATTCGCCGTCTACGATGCGAACGGCGACATTCGCGGTGGCGACGACGGCCTCTTTGTCAACGACACGCGGGTGCTCTCGGAACTCGTGCTGACATTCGGCGGGCGCGCGCCGTCGCTGCTTTCCGGGAGCGTATCGAGCGATAACGCCGTATTCACGGCGCATCTGACCAACCGTCCGCTGCCACCGATCGGCGGGGCCCATACGCCGGAGGGCGTGATCCACGTCGAGCGCAAGCGTGTGCTCTCGGGACACGTGCTGCACGAGAGCATCGTGCTGACGAACTACGGCACGGAGCCGTCCACCGTGCCGCTTTCGATCTCCTTCGCGGCGGATTTTCTCGATATGTTCGAGGTGCGCGGCGCGAAACGCGGCAAGCGCGGCACTTTGCGTGCGCCCGCGATCGAGAACGGCGAAGTCGTGTTGCGCTATGTCGGCCTGGACGAAGTGGAGCGCACGGCGCGCATCCAGTTCACGCCCGCACCGGACGTGCTGTCGCCCACGCGCGCCGATTACGCGTTGCATATCCAGTCGGAAACCGCGATCTCCGTGTATCTGTCGGTGACGGCAGTGACGCACGCGCTCTCGGACGCCAGCGAGGAGAGCAAGCGCAACGCCGCTGAAGCCGCCGAATGCGCGCCCGAATCGGGGCGTCCGGCGATCCGCGAGGCGCTCGTCGAGGCGCATCGCCGCATGCGCGACAGACGCCGCGCGAGCGCGCGCGTGCGTTCGAGCAATCCGCTTTTCAGCGAATGGATCGACCGTTCGCTCGCCGATCTCGGCCTGCTCACCACCGATCTCGAAACCGGCCCTTATCCGTACGCGGGCATTCCGTGGTTCTCGACGGCATTCGGCCGCGACGCGATCATCACGTCGCTGCAAATGCTCTGGCTGCATCCGACGCTCGCGCGCGGTGTGCTGCGCTTCCTCGCCGCTCATCAGGCACGCGAGGACTCGGCGTTCCGCGATGCCGAAATCGGCAAGATCATGCACGAGACGCGCAAGAGCGAGATGGCCGCGACCGGCGAGGTGCCGTTCGCGCTGTATTACGGCGGCGTGGACAGCACGCCGCTCTTCATCGTGCTGGCGGGCGCCTATGCCGAACGCACCGGCGACAGTGCGCTGATCGACGAAATCTGGCCGTCGTTGCAGCTCGCGGCCCAATGGGTCGCCCGCCATTGCGACAAGAATCCGCACGGCCTGCTCGACTATCAGCGCGCATCGGAGCACGGTCTCGCGAATCAGGGCTGGAAGGACAGTCAGGATTCCGTGTTCCATGCGGACGGGAAATTTCCGGTCGGTCCGATCTCGCTCGTCGAAGTGCAGGGTTATGCATCGACGGCCTTCTCCACGATGGCGCGCCTCGCCCGCGAACGCGGCGAAGACGAAAGTGCGTCCGACTACGAGCGCCGGGCGCGTCACATTCGCGAGCGTGTCGAGGAAATGTACTGGATGCCGGAGATGGACTTCTACGGCATCGCGCTCGACGGGAAGGGCGAACTGTGCCGCGTGCTGTCGTCGAATGCGGGACATCTGCTTGCGTTCGATCTCGTCGAACGCAAGCGCGGCGAGGCCGTCGCGCGGCAGCTCGAATCCACGCTCTTTCATACCGGCTGGGGCGTGCGCACGCTGGCGGCGGGGCAACCGCGCTTCAATCCGATGTCGTATCACAACGGCTCCGTATGGCCGCACGACACCGCATTGTGCGCACGCGGTCTCGCGCGTTACGGCGACCGTAGCGCGGCCGTGGGGCTGCTGCAATCGTTGTTCGAAGCCGCGGTCACTTTCGACATGCGTCTGCCGGAGCTCTTCTGCGGATTCACGCGTCAGCGCGGCGAACGGCCGATCGCGTATCCGGTCGCGTGTCTGCCTCAGGCGTGGGCGGCGGGCGCGCCTTTCATGGTTCTGGAAGCATGTCTGGGCATGACCGTCGATGCGGTGAACGATGAAGTGCGCATCGACAGGCCGGCGTTGCCCGAAGGCATCGACTGGCTGGAAATCGGCGATCTGCGCCTTGGCGACAAGACCGCGACGATCACGTTCCGGCGCGTCGGCGGGCAGGTGATTCCGTCGGTGGAAGGAGATGTGCGCGTGGTTGCGGTGCTTTGATGCAGGAAGCGCACAGCGCCACGGTGGCGCTGTGCGTGTGATGCGCGCTTAAACGGCCACGCTGCCGACGTAGTTCTCGGCAAGCGCGGTCGCGGCCGCGCGGGACGTCGTCACGTGTTCCAGTTCGGCCACCTGCAGACGCTGCTCGAAAGGCGACGTGTCGTCGAGCTTGTGCAGCATGCGCGTCATCCACCACGAGAAATGCTCGGCGCGCCAGACGCGCTTCAGCGCCGTCTCCGTGTAGCGCGCAAGCTTCTCGGTGCCGCCTTCCTTGTAGAAGTCGTCGAGCGCGGCGTTCAGCACGCGCACGTCCGACACCGCGAGATTCAGGCCCTTCGCGCCGGTCGGCGGCACGATGTGCGCGGCGTCGCCCGCGAGGAAGAGCTTGCCCGACTGCATCGGCGTGGACACGAAACTGCGCATGCCGACAATGTTCTTCTGGAAGATCTTGCCTTCGGTGATCTGCCAGCCATCGGCGCTATCGACGCGTGCGTGCAGTTCGGCCCAGATACGGTCGTCGGACCAGCCGTCGACCGTATCCTTCGGATCGCACTGGAAGTACATGCGCTGCACGCCCGGCGAGCGCGTGCTGATGAGCGCGAAGCCGCGATCGTGGCGTGCGTAGATGAGCTCGTCGGAGGAGGGCGGCGCTTCAACCAGAATGCCGAACCAGCCGAACGGATAGATGCGCTGATAGTCCTGCCGGACCGCCTCGGGAATCGACTGGCGCGCGACGCCCTGCGAGCCGTCGCAGCCGATGATGAAGTCGCATTCCAGTTCTTCGTCCCGGCCTTCGTGCTGATACTTGATGCGCGGTTTGCGATCGCTGCCTTCCTGAAAGTCGTGCAGCGACACGTTCGATACGTTGAACTTCAACGCACCGTTCGCCGCGAGCCGGGCCGCGACCAGATCCTTGATGACTTCGTGCTGTGCATAGACCGTGATCGAATGCCCGGTCAGCTCCGTCAGCGCGATACGGCGGCGCTGACCTTCGAACGCGAGCTCGAAACCATGATGCAGCGCGCCTTCGGCCTGCATGCGCGCGCCGAGACCGGCCTGATTGAGCGTGTCCATCGTGCCTTGTTCGAGCACGCCGGCGCGAATCGTCGATTCGATGGCGTTCTGGCTGCGCGCTTCGAGCACGACGGATTCGATGCCGCGCAGATGCAGCAGATGAGAGAGAAGAAGCCCGGCGGGGCCCGCGCCGATGATGCCGACCTGAGTACGCATGTTGTCTCCGTGAGGCAGTGGTGATGTTGTGCGTACAGTGTCGGCAGAGCGGCCTTATGCCGCAACGCGATACGGAGGATACGGTCTATCTAATTTTGAGATAAAGGCCCGAAAATGGCCTGAAAACGGATGAACTGCGGGTAAATCCCTACGGCGTGCGGACGCAACCAGGCCGCCCGCACGTCACGCAGGGTTACTCGGCTGACTCTTCCTTCAACTGATTGCGCCGATATTCGCCCTGCCGGGTGAGCATCCAGCCCGGATATTCCGCGGGCAAGTGGCTAACTTCGTCGAGTGCCGCGAGCTCGTCCTCATTGAGCCGGACTTTGGTGGCCGCGATATTGTCGTCGAGCTGTTCGATGCGTTTCGCGCCGATGATCACGCTCGACACCACCTTCTGATGCAGCAGCCACGCGAGCGCGATCTGCGCGACCGACACGCCCTTGGCCTCGGCCATGCGCCGCATTACGTCGACGCAGTCATACGCGCGCTCGACATTGACCGGCGGGAAGTCGAACTTGGTGCGCCGGCTGCCTTCTTCCTTCGCGCCGTCGCGCGTGAACTTGCCCGAAAGCAGGCCGCCCGCGAGCGGACTCCACACCATCAATCCGACGCTTTCGCTCTGCAGCAGCGGCACGATTTCACGTTCGAGATCGCGGCCCGCGATCGTGTAATACGCCTGCAGCGATTCGAAGCGCGCGAGCCCGAGCCGCTCCGAGATGCCGAGCGCCTTCATGATTTGCCACGCAGCCCAGTTCGACACGCCGATGTAGCGCACATGCCCGTGCTGCACGAGATTGTCGAGCGCGCGCAGCGTTTCCTCGATCGGCGTCGCCGGATCGAATCCGTGAATCTGGTACAGGTCCACGTGATCCAGTTGCAGCCGCTTCAGGCTGGCTTTCACCCCGTCGATGATGTGATAGCGCGACGCGCCGCGCGAATTCGTGCCCTTCGTTCCGGTCTCGCCGAGAATTTTCGTCGCGACGACGACGTTTTCGCGCGGCACCTTCAGATTCTTCAGCGCCTGACCGGTGATGATTTCCGACTGGCCGTCGGCGTAGACGTCGGCGGTGTCGATGAAATTGATGCCCGCGTCGAGCGAGCGGCCGATCAGCTTGTCCGCGTCCGCCTGTTGCAACTGGCCGATGTTGTCCCAGATCCCGCCCGTCCCGCCGCCGAAGGTCATCGTGCCCAAGCACAGTTCAGAGACGAAAAGACCGGTATTGCCGAATTTCCTGTAGCGCATGGTTGCTCCCGATTGACTGGAAAGGCGCGGCATCGCTCGACCCGAGCGAACGATCCGGCCGGCAATGCAGTATCGTCCCGGCGCGCGGCGGGTCCATAGCCTGATCCTGTTCAATCCTTGCCTGTTCCTGCAAACGCTGGGGTGGGCCGCGAGCAATCCCGCGCCCGCGCGAGTAAGCTAGTCAGACTTCCTCTCATCCGAAAATCGTCCTTTAATCATGGCTCTGAACGACACGCCCGGCCTCGCCGGAAAAGACAGTCACGACCAGGCAAAGGAAATACGCCACGACGGCGCGCCCGACCCGGGGCTGGATCAGGCGCGGCTGGATCTCGTCGCGCTGCTCGATCGCTTCACCGCCGGTTGCGAAGGCTCGGTCGAAACGCCGGTGCCGGGGTTGGCGCTGCATCGGATCATGAATCCGGGCGGGCCGAAGCACGGCATCCAGACGCCCGCGCTCGCGCTGATCGCGCAGGGCAGCAAGCGTCTCATGGTCGGCGACGAAGTCTATATCTACGATCCGATGCATTACCTGGTGTCGTCGGTGGATCTGCCCGTGTGCGGACAGGTGTCGGTTGCGAGCGAGTCGGAGCCGTATCTCGGCATGCGGCTCGAACTCGATGTGGAGGAAATCACGTCGCTGATCCAGGACGAGAACCTGCCGCCCGCGATGTCGGCCGACGCGTCGCGCGGTCTCTACGTGAACCGCCTCGGCAACTCGATGCTCGACGCCGTGCTGCGGCTCCTGCGCCTCGTCGATACGCCCGAGGACGTGCCGATCCTGGCGCCCCTCGTGAAGCGCGAGATTCTCTATCGCCTGCTGATGAACGGCTCGGGCGCGCGCCTGCGGCAGATCGCGCTGCAGGACAGCCAGACGCAGCGCATCGCGAAGGCCATCCAGTTGCTGCGCCAGCATTTCGACCAGCCGTTGCGCGTCGAGGATATCGCGCGGGACGTGCACATGAGCGTGTCCTCGCTGCATCATCATTTCAAGGCTGTCACCGCGATGAGCCCGCTGCAATATCAGAAGCAGTTGCGGCTCCAGGAGGCGCGCCGCCTGATGATGCTCGATATCGTCGATGCCGCCACGGCCGCGCATCGCGTGGGCTATGAAAGCGCCTCGCAGTTCAGCCGCGAATACAGCCGGCTCTTCGGCGCGCCGCCGTTGCGCGACACCCGCCGCTGGCGCGACGCGACCGCCGCCGCTGTCGGCGCCTGAACGCGGTTTTCACAGTCCGGGCGACGAAATTTCGATGAACCTCTGGCAAGGCGCGCGCGAATGGTCTTGAATGGATTGCCGACTGGCGATGCGACGGCGCTGCCGCATCGATTTATTTCATCGTCCGCGGAATAGTGCAGCGCTTCCGAACGTTCTACGGATACTTCTACAAAAAAGGAAAGATGAAATGAAGAAGCGCATCCAGATGTTCGCCGCTGCCGCAACAGTCGCCACCGCTTTCGCTTCACTTGCTTCATCCGCGTATGCTGCGGCGCCGAAAGAAGCGAACGGCATGTTCGTCGATGAAAACGGCATGACGCTCTATACCTTCGACAAGGACACCAAAGGCGGCGCGAGCGCCTGCACCGGCGGCTGCGCGCAGGCGTGGCCGGCGGCGATGGCGACCGACGCCGACAAGGCGAGCGGCAAATGGACCACGGAAGCCGCCGACGGCGGCAAGCAGTGGGCCTACGACGGCAAGCGCGTTTATCGCTTCGCGAAGGACACGAAGCCCGGCGACAAGAACGGGGATAATTTCCGCGATGTCTGGCACGTCGTGAAGCCCTGAGCTTCTTCGGACGCGCAGTCTGAAAGACACATCGCGAGAGGCGGGTTCGCGGAATAAATCGGTGAGCCCGCCGGTCTATGAAATCAAGGGTAACGATCATGAAACGAACGATCGGAGTGACGGCGCTCCTGATCGCGCTCGGTCTCGCACTCGGCGCGGCGGGTTGTGCGAGCGGCACGCAAAGTGCGCCGAATTCGTCGGGCGCGCCGAGCGGGCCGGCCGGAGGAGGCAGCTACTGATGTCGAACGCCTCTCACGGTTGCGTCAGGCACGCGGGCGTACGGCCTTGAGCTTCGAGAGCGATCTTCTCGCGCTGCTGCCGCAGTTGCGCCGATACGCGCGCGCGCTGACGGGCGACCGCGCCTGGGCCGACGATCTCGTGCAGGACGCGACCGAGCGTGCGCTCAATCGCGCCAAATCGTTCCATCAAGGCACGAACCTGCGCGCGTGGCTGTTCACGATCATGCGCAACCTGTATATCGACCAGTTGCGCGGGCGTCGCGATATCGCCGTCGACGATGAAACCGCGCCCTGGCGGCAGATGGCCGCGCCGCGAGGCGAAGTCGATGGCCTCGTGCTGCGCGACGTGCAGCGCGCGCTTTATTGTCTGCCGGTCGAGCAGCGTGAAGTGATGCTGCTCGTGTGCGTCGAGGAAATGAGTTATCAGGAGGCATCCGTGGTGTTGAACGTGCCGACCGGAACCGTGATGTCGCGCTTGTCGAGAGCGCGGGAGCATATGCGCGTTCTGCTCGGCGAAGAACCCGGCCGCAAGACGTCGCCGTCGTCACTGAAAGTGGTGAGCCGATCATGACCAGCCAAGACCGTCCGTTCGAAGGCGGCGACCGTATGGGTCCCCCCAAACCCGATCGCGATCTGCAGGCGCTGTCCGCCTTCATCGACGACGAACTGCACGGCGACGAACGCGACGCCGTTGCTGAACACATCGCGAGCGATCCCGCGAGCGAGGCCACTGTTGCCGCTTATCGCGCGCAGGACAATGCGCTGCGCGCGCTCTTCGCCGATCAGAGCGAGCCGCAGGTCGTACGCTTGCGGCCGCGCGCGCGCGAGCGTTATCTGATCGCGGCGTGCTTTCTGGTCGTCGGGGTTGCGTGCGGATTCCTGATGCACATGCTACTGCCCGCGATCGGCGAGAGTCCGCGTTTCGCGGAGCGCGCGGATATCGCCTACGCCGTGTACGCGCCCGAGCAGCGGCACGCGGTGGAGGTGGCGGCGTCGCAACAGGATCATCTCGTGACGTGGCTGTCGAAGCGGCTGAATCGCGCAGTGACGATTCCGTCGCTGGCCGAATACGGCTTTCAGCTCGTGGGCGGCCGCCTGTTGCCCGACGAGGAAGGCCCGGCCGCGCAGTTTATGTATCAGAACGCAGCGGGCGAGCGGCTCACGCTCTACATGACGACGGCGACGATCCGGCGCAACGACAGCAAGATCAGAACGCTCAAGGACGGGCAGCGCACGACGTTCTATTGGGCGTGGGATCGCGTCGGCTATGCGCTCTCGGGTCAGATCGGCCAGGAAAAGCTGCAGGCGATCGCTTATGACACATGCAAGGAACTGGGCGGCGATCCGAAGAACTGGTGAACCGGCGATCAAAAGAGAAGGCCGCAGCGATCGATTTCGCTGCGGCCTTTTTCACGCGTGAAGCGGCTTAGTAGTAACGATGCGGCGGCGGCGCGACATGATGATGGCGCTCCCATTCCTGGCGCTGCCAGTAACGATGACCGTCCCAGTAACGCTCGCCGTGCCAGCCCACCGACACACGATGCGGCGGATTGTGATGCATGTCGGCGGAGGCGACATTAGTGAGACCCATGCCGAGTGCGGCAGCCAGGGAAGCGATAAGCAGGCTCTTCTTCGTCTTGTTCATCATGATGTTGGCTCCTTGATCGTTTGCTTGCAGTCGAAACCGCGAGTCAGGAGGTAGCAGTTTCGCAATAGTTCAGTGCGTGTTGCGCGAGAGTCAATCGCGGTAGTAATCGTGATGATGGTGATACCCGCCACCGTCCGGCACGACGATGCAGCCCGAGAGCGCGCTACTCAACAACACGCCCAGCGCTGCAAGGATCGCTAGCTTCTTCATTGGTTTCTCCCTGTGAATCCATGGAAACCAATTTAGCGGTTCGCAAAATGACAAGCCGTGTTCGTTTGTAAGCAAACGTGTAATCTGAAATATTTGCGACGGGCGGCTGTAAAGGCACGGCGTCGGGCGTCTCGGCGTTGCATGCGGACGCACGACGCGTTATCCTGAACTCCGATTCGGAATGTCGGAGTGAATATGTCTCACATCAGCACGGGCGTCGAGTACGCGCTGCACTGCATGCTCTATCTCGCGGAGCCACCGCACGGCGTGCGCGAGGCGAGCGTGCGCGATCTCGCGGAATTGCAGGGCGTGCCCGCGGAGTACGTCGCGAAGCTCTTCACGAAGCTGCACAAGGCGGGACTCGTCGTCGCGACGGAAGGTGCGCGCGGCGGCTTTGCGCTTGCGCGCCCGTCGAGCGAAATCAGCGTGCTCGATGTCGTGGATGCGATCGACGGCGACAAGCCGCTCTTCGATTGCAGGGAGATTCGGGCGCGCTGCGCGGTGTTCGGCGACGACGCGCCGCCCTGGGCGACGAGCGGCGTGTGCGCCGTCCATGCGGTGATGAAGAACGCGGAGAAGCGCATGCGCGAGGCGCTCGCGGCGGATCGGTTAGCGGATCTCGCGGGCCGCGTGCATGCCAAGGCGCCGCGCAGGTTCGGGCCGCAAGTCGTCAAGTGGCTCGACGAGCGCACCAGCCAGCGGCGCGCGGCGAAAAGCTAAAGCCGAGCGAACTCAGCGAACGATCTTCGGCTTCATGTTCGGCGTGAGTGAAACGCCGACCACGCGACCATCGCGCACGCCGCAACGGCTGTCCATGCGCGTCCATTGCGCCTTGCCGCGCGCCTTCGCGAACGCGCGCATCACGATGATCTTGTCGACCGGAATCGGGTCGCCGACACTGAAGATCGGAGTATCGTCGTCGATTGTCGCCGAGAGCACGCGGCGGTCGGGCACGATGAGCGTGTCGTACTTCGGCGCGTTCTCCACCCAGCGGTCGAATGCAGCGACGCATTGCGCGACGGCGTCGGGTACGTGGAGCTTCGTCAGATACGAATAATCTTCGGGCAGGTCCGGCGTTTCCTGCGCCTGGACGAGCTGAAACATCGACGCCGACAGCGCGAGCGCGAGCAATGCGGGAGCGAGAATGGTCTTCATGCGATGGGCGATGGAAAGGGGCGTTCGGGCAGAGCGCGGATCGCGTGAACGGCGCTGTGAGTGCGATGCGCGCGCCTGCGCAGGAATGGCGCGGAGTATACCGTGTGAAGTTTTGTGACGTCGAGCGTATCGCGCATTTCGAATGCTGATCGAAAGCATTGCGCGGCGCGTTGTATCCTTCGATGGGGACGAACACAACACACCGACGAGGTACGCGATGAAAGCAGCGCGGTGGTCGCAACAGGACGGAACAGGGCTCGAGCATCTCGTTCTGAACGAGGCGCAGGATGGCATCGTGATCGAGAGCGCGGTCGTGGGCGAGGACGAGACGCATGCCTTCGGCCTCGTCTATCGCATCGAATGCGATGCGCGCTGGCAAGTTACGCGTCTCGCGCTGAAGCTCGCGGGCGGCGCAGCGCTCGATCTGCATCGCAGAGACGGCAACAACGGTGACGCGCATGTGTGGACCGACGCGAACGGCGAGGCGCAAGAGCGACTTCACGGCTGCATCGACGTGGACATCACCGCGACACCGTTCACCAATACGCTGCCGATTCGCCGTCTGCAACTCGCGCGCGGCGAGCGCCGCGTGATCCGCGTCGTCTACGTGCGCGTGCCGGAGTTGAGCGTGAGCGCGGTCGAGCAGGCGTACACGTGCCTCGAGCCGAATCATCGCTATCGTTACGAAGGGCTCGACACGGGCTTTACGGCCGATATCACCGTCGACGAAAGCGGCCTCGTGCTCGACTATCCCGGACTCTACAAGCGCGTCGCGTAATAATGCGGTTCATTGCTTGACCTGATCCGAGATCCGAACGATGAACGATACGACTTCACCCCGTCTTACGAGCCTTTCCCACGGCGGCGGCTGCGGCTGCAAGATCGCGCCCGGCGTGCTGGCCGACTTGCTCAAGCGCGCCACGCCGTTGCCGGCGTTTCCCGATCTGCTCGTCGGCAACGATACCGCCGACGATGCCGCCGTCTACAAGCTCAACGACGAGCAGGCGATCGTCGCGACGACCGATTTCTTCATGCCGATCGTCGACGATCCGTTCGACTTCGGCCGCATCGCCGCGACCAACGCGCTTTCCGATGTCTACGCGATGGGCGGCAAGCCGATTCTCGCGCTCGCGCTCGTCGGCATGCCGATCAACGTGTTGCCGCATGAAGTCATCGCGCAAGTGCTGAAAGGCGGCGAAGCGGTCTGCGCGGAAGCGGGCATTCCGGTCGCGGGCGGCCATTCGATCGATTCCGTCGAGCCGATCTACGGACTCGCCGCGCTCGGCATCGTGCATCCGTCGCGCGTGAAGCGCAACGCGGCCGCGCGCGCGGGCGACGTCCTTGTGCTCGGCAAGCCGCTCGGCGTCGGCGTGCTGTCGGCCGCGCTGAAGAAGGACAAGCTCGATGCCGCCGGCTACAAGGCGATGATCGACGCGACGACCAAGCTCAACCGCCCCGGCGCCGATCTCGCGCAGCTCGACGGCGTCCATGCGCTCACCGACGTCACCGGCTTCGGCCTGCTCGGTCACACGCTCGAACTCGCACGCGGCGCGAAGCTCACGGCGCGCATCCGCTACGCGGACCTGCCGTGGTTGCCGCAGGTGCGCGAGTTCGTGCGCGCGGGCATTTTCACGGGCGCGTCGGGACGCAACTGGAACGCATACGGCGGTGAAATCACGTTGAACATCGAAGGCGACGAGGCCCGCACCTTGCTCACCGATCCGCAAACCTCGGGCGGCCTGCTCGTGTCGTGCGCGCCGGAAGCGGTGAACGACGTGCTCGCGATCTTCCGCGCGGACGGCTTCGACGATGCGACGGTCATCGGTGAAATGGTGGACGGCGCAGGCCGCGTCGACGTGATCTGAACCAATGAAAAAGAGCGCATGAAGGAAGAATCCCCGAAAGCCATTTTCTACGCGCTTGCCGCGAACTTCGGCATCGCCGTCTGCAAGTTCGGCGCGGCTGCCTTTACCGGCTCCGGCGCGATGTTCGCCGAAGCCATCCATTCCACCGCCGATTGCGGCAATCAGCTGCTGCTTCTCTTCGGCCTGAAGCGCGCGCAGACGCCCGCGAATGCGCTGCATCCGCTGGGCTCGGGGCGCGAGATCTATTTCTACGCGCTGATCGTCGCGCTGCTGCTGTTCTTCGTCGGCGGCGTATTTTCGGTGTACGAAGGCGCGCATCGGCTGATGCATCACGAGCCGTTGTCGAATCCGATCGTCGCGCTCGTGATTCTCGGCATCTCGGTCGTGCTCGAAGCGTTCTCGCTCGCGGGCGCGATCCGCGAAATCCGCAAGGGCGCGCCCGACAAGACCTTATGGCGATGGTTCCGCGAGACGCGCGAATCGGAACTGCTCGTTGTAGCGGGCGAGGATGTCGCGGCGCTGCTCGGCCTCGCCATCGCGTTCGCCGCCGTGCTCATGACGATGCTCACCGGCAATCCGGCATACGACGCCGCCGGCTCGATCGGCGTCGGCGTGCTGCTGATGATCATCGCGTTTCTCGTCGCGCGTGAAGTGAAGTCGATGATCGTCGGCGAATCCGCGAGCCCGGAAGTGCGCAAGGCGATCGACGCGCACTTGCGTGCGCGTCCCGAGATCACGCGCATCATCAGCCTCATCACGCTGCAATGGGGCAAGCATGTCGTGGTCGCGGTGCAGGCCGAGATGATCGACTACGCGAGCGGCCGCGCGATGATCGATGCGATCAACATCATCGAAGACGATCTGCAACATGCGTTTCCGCAAGTGCGATGGGTGTTCTTCGAACCCGATATCGCACGCGATCGCGGCGAGCCGGCGGCGTTGTAAGGTCACGAGGGGCACAAGGGGCAGGACGGGGCAGGAGCGCCGCGTGCTACCGAAACAAGGGTCGTTCAGGACCGCTTCTGCCGTATCGACGGCACCGCGTTAACATATGTGGTGCGCGTCGTCCGCATCGAGTCCCTGACATTTCGTGATCTTCATCCGACCCATGCGCAAATTGCTCCTAGCAGTACTGCTCGTCGTCGTGTCGAGCGTTCTTCCGATCTTTTCCCAATCATCCTTCGCCGCTGCCGATTCCGCGCAGCACGCGTCGCAAGCGGGCGTCGCGCTGACGCCCCAGCAGGCGCGCGATGCGCTCTCGGTGCTCAACGATCCCGCGCGCCGCTCGCAGGTCTCCGATACGCTGCGCGCCATTGCCGCGGCAGGCGCGCTGGCCGCGCCCGCCAGCGCGCCGCAGTCCGCATCGGCGGCGGCTGCGGCGCCGGCATCGGGCGCATCGAGCGTGCTGGCCCATTCGCTGACCGCGAACGGTCTCGCATCGCAACTGTCGCGGCAGGCAGGGCACTGGCTCGTGCAGATCGGCGCGGGGCTGCGGCATTCGACCGTGGCGCTGCTCGATTTCGGCTCCGTCGTTTCGTGGTGGCGCGACCGGACCTCGAGCGCGGATGCGCGCGCGCTCGTCGGCCATGTCGTGTGGACCGTGCTTGCGTCGCTCGTTCCCGCGCTACTGCTCGAATTCCTGTGCCTGCGCCTCTTGAAGCGGCCGCGCGCGCGGATCGCGGCACGCGGCGTCGCCGATGCCGAGGAGCAGGATCCCGATCTCGTGCGCGAACAACGCGCGGCCGAGCGTGCGGAAGACGCCGCGGCGCGCAGCGGCGACGAGACCGCCATGCATCTCGCCGAGCGCAAGGCCGATACGGCGCGGGGCCAGCGTCACGCCGCGCGGCACTGGACGCTGTTGCAGCGTCTGCCGAGCGCGCTACTGTACGGCTTTCTCTCGCTGGTTCCGCTCGTCGTTTTCATCGGTGTCGTCACGTTGCTCATGTCGATCTTCATCGACGACAACACGCCCGAAGCGCGCGTCGCGGGATCGCTCATCGACGTCTATCTGGTCTGCCGCGCGATCGTGATCGTGAGCGGATTTTTCATCGCGCCGCGTGCGCCCGGCCTGCGCCTCATCCAGATCCGCGATTTCTACGCGATCTATCTGCATCGCTGGGTGCAGCGCATCGTGTGCATCGCGGGCGCCGGGATTGCGCTGGCCAACGCCGCCGAGCCGCTTGGTCTGTCCGGCGATGCGCGCATCGCGATCCTGAAGATCGTTCTGCTGATCGTGCATCTGATGATCGCGTTTGTGATCTTCCAGAGCCGCACGTCGGTGGCCGAGCGTATCCGCGAGCAGGCGCGGACGAATCGTTCGGTGAGACTCTTCGGCAACTGGGTCGCCGATGTCTGGGCGGGCGTCGCGATCTTCTTCGTGATCGCGCTGTGGTTCGTGTGGGCGCTCGACGTGCAGAACGGCTACCGAACGCTGTTTCATCTGGGCGGCGTGTCGTTGCTCGTGCTGGTCGGCGCGCGTGTGCTGGCGATCGTCGCGTTCGGCGCGCTCGGCCGCGTTTTTCATCACGGCGACGAGGACGATCTCACGACCGATTCGATCGTGCGCCGCCGCGCCTATCGCTATTACCCGGCGTTGCGGCGTATCGTGCAGACGCTGATTTCGGTCGTCACGGTGGTCGCGCTCCTCGAAGTGTGGCACGTGAACATCCTGCATTTCTTCACTTCGGGCGGGGTCGGCAACCGGCTCGCGTCGGCGCTTCTCACGATCGTGGTCGCGGCCGTGTTCGCCGTGCTGGTGTGGGAGGCGGCGAACATCGTCGTCGAGCAGCGGCTCGAACAATGGACCGCGAGCGGCGAGCGTCTGCGTGCCGCGCGCCTGCGCACGCTGCTGCCGATGATGCGCTCCGGCCTCTTCATCGTGATCGCGATGGTCGTCGTTTTGACGGGCCTCTCCGAGATCGGCGTGAACACCGCGCCGCTGCTCGCGAGCGCGAGCATCTTCGGCGTGGCGCTCGGCTTCGGCTCGCAAAAGCTCGTGCAGGATCTCATCACCGGCATCTTCCTGCTGATGGAAAACGCGATGCAGGTCGGCGACTGGGTGACGCTCGCGGGCGTGTCGGGCACGGTCGAGTATCTGTCGATCCGCACGGTGCGTCTGCGCGGCGGCGACGGCTCGCTCTACACGGTGCCGTTCAGCTCGGTATCGACGGTGAACAACACGAATCGCGGCATCGGCAATGCGGCCGTGCGCGTATCGATCGCGCTCGGCCAGGATGTCGATCGCGCGATCTCCACGCTGAAGGAAATCGGCGCGGCGCTGCGCGAGGACGAAGCCTTCCGCGACGGCATTCTCTCCGACTTCAGCTTCTGGGGCGTCGATGCCGTCGACGGTTCGACCGTCACGCTCGCCGGCCAGATCCAGTGCCGCGACAGCGCGCGCTGGCCGGTGCAGCGCGAGTTCAACCGGCGCATTCTCAACGAGTTCACGGCGCGCGGCATCGAGATCGCGAATCCGCAGCGCAACTTCGTGATCGTCAACGGCGGCAATGCTGAAGGCACTCCGGAAAGCGTTCAGGACGCGGAAGAAGCGGGCGCGGATCAGCGCGGCGAGCCGTCGAAGGCCGCGCAGCATCCGACGAGCGAGGCGGCGGGCTCGGCGAACGTCGCGTCGAATGCGCCGCCGCCGCGGACCTCGCAAAGCGGCACCTGATCCTATAATCGTTCGGCCCTGAATCGCGCCCTCTCACGGGCGCGATTTTTTTCGAAGGTCGAACTTTTACGAGGATCACGCCTGCCATGAGAGTCGCCGCATCGGAATCGAAAGAGACATCGAACAGACTGGGGCGCGCGGTCGTCGCCATGACGATCGCCGTGGGTGCAACAGGCCTCGCGGGGTGCGCATCCGCGCCGCACGCGTCCGATAGCGCGAGCGGCGTGCGCGCTGTCAAGGTCATGATCGTCACGATGTTCGCGCCCGAAGGCAAAGTGTGGCTTGACAAGCTCGGCCCCTGGGACGCGATCAAGGTGGCCGGACTGTCGCCGGACTACGCCGACGTACATTGCAATCGCGACGATGTGTGCGTCGTCACGACCGGCATGGGCCACACCAACGCGGCCGCGTCGATGATGGCGCTCGCGTTCTCCGATCGTTTCGACTTGCGCAACACGTACTTTCTGATCGCGGGCATCGCGGGCATCGATCCGGCGCAGGGCACGGTCGGCTCGGCGGCTTGGGCCAAGTATCTCGTCGATTTCGGCCCGCAATGGGAACTCGACGCGCGCGAGAAGCCGGCCCGCTGGCCGAGCGGATTCATCGGCATCAACACGAAGGGGCCGAACGACAAGCCGGCGCCCGACTATCGCACGGAAGTCTTCGCGCTCAACGCGACGCTCGCCGACACGGCCTACGCAATCTCGCGCAACGTCGCGCTCTCCGACAGCGACCAGGCCAAAGCCGCGCGCAAAAAATTCAACTACGCGCCGGCGAACCGGCCGCCACGCGTGATCCAGTGCGACACGCTCGCGGGCGATACGTGGTGGTCGGGCAAATACATCGGCGAGCGGGCGCGCGCATGGACGCGGCTTCTGACGGACGGGCGCGGCGTGTACTGCACGACGCAACAGGAGGACAACGCGACCTACGAGGCGCTCAAGCGGGCGGCGAGCGTGCAGCGGGTGGATTTGTCGCGCGTGGCCGTGCTGCGCGCCGGTTCCGATTTCGATCGCCCCTACAAGGGCCAGCCGGCCGTCGACAATCTGCTCAATTACGCGGAGCAGGGCGGCTTTGCGCCGGCCCTCGAAAATCTGTACCGGACCGGTAATCCTTTGGTGCAGGAGGTTGTTACACATTGGGACGCGTGGAGTAAAGGTGTCCCGCAACGGTAACAAGCGACGTTACAAAACCAGGTAACACGGCCCGTAACATCAACGTAGCAAGGTATAGGTAACTATTACTCATCCGTGGAGGGATCGGTAAAGATCGTTTTGATGGTTATTTTTCGGGTTTTTCATCAGAGGAATAATCCCAAAAATAGCTGTTGCGGACGTCAACCGATTCCCGCAATCCCCCGTTATTGCTGGCGGCAGGTAATTATTCCGACTAAAACCAAGCCGCCCCGATTAAGCGCCGTAAACATAAGAAGAATAGACCGTGCGCGGTAAATCCAGTTGAAATTGCCAGACCGAAAAAATTACCGATCGAAAGTGTTGTTTGCAACAAAATATTATTGAGACACCCTTGCTTTAGATTCAGACCGTACTTAGAATCCGTCTCACAGTGGTTGTTACAAGATGTAACGCACTGAAACAAAGATTACGCAGGACGTAGCCGGGCAGAACGAGTCCGGTGAGGCACAAAAAAGATATCGGCAAAAAGCCGGCGGGAAATTCGGGGATTTACTGGAAGTTGCAACCATGAACGGTCGCGAAACGCTGGAATCGATCCGGGAAATCAACTTGTCTTACATCATGCTCGCGCAGCGTCTGTTGCGCGAGGACCGGGCCATCGGCATGTTCCGGCTCGGTCTGTCGGCGGAACTCGCCGATCTGCTGTCGGGCCTCACGCTCGCACAGGTCGTCAAGCTCGCGTCGTCGGATAACCTGCTTTGCGCATTCCGCTTCAACGATCACACGATGCTGTCGGCCTTGACGCAACCCGCGAAGAACGCGGACATCGCGCCGACGCACGCGGCAATCCTGCTGGCTGGCCAGCCGGCCGAACAGTTCGCTTAAGTGATGACGGAGCGAGCCATGCTGAAGAAGAGCCTCACCGAAGACGCCCAGGAAGTGTTCCGCGCCATCGCGCTGATCGAGCTCGGCGCGCGCATGCAAGTGCTGGAGAGCGAACTCACGCTCTCGCGCGATCGCATGATCCGCCTTTATCGCGAAGTGAAGGGCGTATCGCCGCCCAAGGGCATGCTGCCGTTCTCGGCCGACTGGTACATGACGTGGCTCGCCAATATCCACGCATCGCTTTTCTATAACACCTATACGTTCCTGAAGAACGAAGCTGGCTGTTCGCATCTCGATGCGTTGACCAAAGGGTATCGGCTGTACCTCGAGCACTGTAACCATAGCGGTGCCGAGGCGGTACTCGACCTTACGCGGGCCTGGACTCTTGTGCGCTTCTTCGACGCGGGCATGCTGCAGATGACACCTTGCTGCCGCTGCACCGGGAAGTTCGTCGCACACAAACATGATTTGCAGAACAACGTGGTGTGCGGGGCCTGCCAGCCGCCGTCACGCGCGGGGAAGACCAAGAAAGCGGCGGCCGCAAGACAGGCCAGTCAAGAAGCCGCGCTGGAGGTAGTGATGTCGAAGAACGAAGTGCCGGAGCATGCGGAGCACACGGCACTCGGTAACGTAGCGGCGTTGCAGCCGCAACGGGCAAGCCTGGTCGCACAGGCTGCTTAGGCGGTAGCGGCCGCCGGCCATCCTCCGGGGACTGTCCGCGAGGATGGTGGATGACCGGCTTGCCGCTACCGTGTTTTACTTTTTTCTTTTCCCGAATTCCCGAGCCCGGCGCACCTCGATGCGCCGGGCTCTTTTGTTTTCCGCCCAAGTAAAATGCTTCGATGGCACGCGCTCTCGAAGGTATCGGCTTGGCTTTTGCACAACAGGGTTTTCTGCTGACTCGTCACTGGCGCGACACCGCGGCCGGGACGGAAGTCGATTTCTGGCTCGCCACCGACGACGGCCCGAAAAGAATCCGCATCGCGTTGCAGACGAGCGTCGCGTTCATTCGCGCTGAAGATCGCGCGAAGGCCGAGCCGATCGTCGCCGGCGTGCGGGACGCTTATCTGCGCGAGCTGCCGCTCAGGGATTTTCGCCAGAAGCCCGTGCTCGGCCTTTATTGCCCGCAATATCGCCAGTTGCTCGCGCTCGAGAAGAACCTGCGAAGCGCGGGCGTCGATGTCTTCGAAGCCGATATCCGTCCGCATGAGCGCTATCTGATGGAGCGATTCATCACGGCGCCGGTGTCGTTCGATGGCGTCGCCGGCGACGGTTACATTTCCAGCGAACTGAAGCCCGCGCCGGATTACCGGCCGTCGCTGAAAGTCGTTTCGCTCGATATCGAAACCAGCGCGAAAGGCGATCTCTATTCGATCGCGCTCGAAGGCTGCGGCGCGCGTCAGGTCTACATGCTCGGTTCGTCGAATGGCGCAGAAGAGCAAACCGATTTCGCGCTCGAGTATTGCGAAAGCCGCGCCGACATGCTGCGGCGTTTCAACGCGTGGATCGCGCACTACGATCCGGACGCGATCATCGGCTGGAATGTCGTGCAGTTCGACCTGCGCATCCTCCAGCGACATGCCGACGACTACGGCGTGCCCCTCACGCTCGGCCGCGACGGCAGCGCGGTCGAATGGCGCGAGCATGGCATGAAGCGCAATCACTTCTTCATCTCGATCGCGGGAAGGCTCGTGATCGACGGCATCGAGGCGCTGCGCTCGGCGACGTGGAACTTTCCATCGTTCAGCCTGGAATACGTCGCGCAGTCGCTGCTGGGCGAAGGCAAGGCGATCGACAGTCCCTACGCGCGCATGGACGAGATCGAGCGGCGCTTTCAGGAAGACAAGCCCGCGCTCGCCCGTTACAACCTGAACGACTGCGAACTGGTCACGAAAGTCTTCGAGAAGACCGAACTGCTGCCGTTTCTGCTCGAGCGCGCGACCGTCACCGGCTTGCAGGCCGATCGCAGCGGCGGCTCGGTTGCGGCGTTCACGCATCTTTATATGCCGCGGATGCATCGGCTCGGCTATGTCGCGCCGAATCTCGGCGACGTGCCCGAGGAAGCGAGCCCCGGCGGCTTTGTGATGGACTCGCGCCCCGGCCTCTACGATTCCGTGCTGGTGCTCGACTACAAGAGCCTGTATCCGTCGATTATCCGCACGTTTCTGATCGATCCGGCCGGGCTCGCGCAAGGCATGGCCACGTCGGACGATGCCCAAACCGTGCCGGGGTTTCGCGGCGCCCGCTTTTCACGCGACACGCACTGCCTGCCCGCGATCGTCGCGCAAGTGTGGGAAGGACGCGAGGCGGCGAAGCGCCAGCACAACAAGCCGCTGTCGCAGGCACTGAAGATCATCATGAACTCGTTCTACGGCGTGCTGGGATCGAGCGGCTGTCGCTTCTTCGATCCGCGTCTCGCATCGTCGATCACGATGCGCGGTCACGAAATCATGCATCGCACGCGCGAGCTGATCGAAGCGCGCGGATACAGCGTGATTTACGGCGACACGGATTCGACCTTCGTGTGGCTGCGGCGCGCGCGCGATGAAGAAGACGCGACGCGCATCGGCCGCGCGCTCGTTGCGCATGTGAACGAATACTGGCGCGAGCATCTGCGTGAGACGTTCAAACTCGACAGCGCGCTCGAACTGCAATTCGAAACGCATTTCAAGCGTTTCCTGATGCCGACCATCCGCGGCACGGAAGAGGGCAGCAAAAAACGTTACGCAGGACTGACGACGCGCGCCGACGGAAGCGAGGAAATCATCTACAAAGGGCTGGAAACGGTGCGCACCGACTGGACGCCGCTCGCGCAGCGCTTCCAGCGCGAGCTTTATATGCGCGTCTTCAAGGGCGAGGCGTATGAGGCGTATGTGCGCGATTACGTGGGCAGCACGCGGCGCGGCGAACTCGACGAACTGCTCGTGTATCGCAAGCGGCTACGTCGCACGCTCGGCGACTATCAGCGCAACGTGCCGCCGCACGTGCGCGCCGCGCGCATCGCCGATGAATACAACGCGCGCGCCGGCCGCCCGCTGCAATATCAGAACGGCGGCTGGATCAGCTATGTGATGACGACCGCGGGTCCCGAACCGGTGGAAGCGCGGCACGCGCCGATCGATTACGAGCACTACGTGAGCAAGCAGCTTCAGCCGGTCGCGGACGGCATCCTGCCGTTCCTGCGCGACGACTTCACCGCGCTGATGTCCGGCCAGAAAGAGCTGTTCTAGGCTAAAAACGCACGCCGAAACCCGCCTCGATGATGTCCGCATCGCGGTCATAACGCGTGACCATGCGGTTCCACGTCACGCGCGCGAGCCATCGATTCGTGAGCCGGTAACTCGCCGATACCGAAACAAGGCCCGAGAAGCGGCCATCGCCGGTACGGTTTTGCGGGAGATCGTCGTTTTGCGTGATCGACAGATACGGTCCCGCGCCGACGCCGAGCGTGAGTTTGTCGTCGAAGAACGCGCGTGTCGCCCAAATCTGCGCGGCGAGGCCGTCGCGACGCGACTGCACATGCCCGCCTTCATGCAGATACGAGGCGGTGAAATCGATGTAATGCCACAGTCCGCGCCGATATTCGATGCTTTCCGCCAGATTCGTTTCAGAGTCGAGGCTGTTCAGGATCGTCGTGCCGAGCATCACGGTGACTTCGTTGTTCGTGACGTTCGTCGTGCGCGACACGGGGCGCGCGCGCGATCCGCGTCCTTCGGGCGCGTCGAGCTGATAGCCGATGCCGAAGAGCAGCGCGGTCGTGTCGGGGCCGCCGAACGCCTGCACGCGATTGAGCTTCATCTCCGCGATCCAGCGGTTGTCGAAGTAATACGCCGCGCGCAGCGTAAACATGCCGCCCCAGCCATGCGTGTTCGAATATTCGCCACCGGCCTGCGCCTGGCTGGTATCGAAATAGCGATACGGACCCGCGCCCGCCGACAATTCCAGCCGGTCGTTCCAGAGCGGCAGGCGTCCCCAGATCTGCACGGACTGCCCGTCACGATGATGATCGGGGATATGGCCTTCGTTCAGCCACGAAAAACTCCAGGCGGCATAGCGCCCGAGTCCTTCGCGATAGCTGGCTTCCCAAGAATAGGTGTTCTGGCTGCTGCTTTTGAGCGGGCCGGCGAGGAAGGAAAATTCCTGGGCGTGCGCCGCCTTTGTCGCGATGGCGAGTGCCGCGCAGACGATCATCCACGCGGCGGTTCGGCAAGGTCGTGCTTTCCTGGAGGGTGTCATCGGCGAAGTCGGATTCGCAAGTCCGGCAACTTTCGTATGGGCCTGTTCGAGCAGGATACAGACATAAGAAGATTCACGCAGAAATCTGAGTCATTCCTATTTACTCCGATGTTGGAGTCAAACGTTTGCGCGCTCGCCGCGACGGATAATCGCTCGGCCTACGTTCGCAGCCACTCACACGCGGGGTTACGTCTTTCGTCCAGCTTGCGTAGATTGATTTCATTCCAGTGCAATCGAGCAAGCGAGGTCAGCGATGGACTCCACTCCAATCGAATATCGAGGCTGTGAGCTTTCGGTCATCGTCCGGCACGTGTCCGGGCAATTCGCGGCGACGCTCTTGATCGAGCGGCCCGGCGGCGTGCGGCGCGCGATCGGACCGCTTCGCGCGTTTCCGACGGCGCAGGCCGCCGCGAGCTACGCGATCGAATGCGGCAAGGCGGAACTCGACGGCCGCCTGACGGCGCGTGAGCCGCGCGTCGCGATATCGGGTTGAAGGCGTCGCGCCTGGAATATCGAACGATCGCGCTGCTGATGCTCGCGCCGCTTCTTTCGTCCTGTACGACGCTGATTCACGAAACGTGCGCGACGGGCGAGCAGCGCGTCGTGAACGACCTCGTCTATTTCGGCACCGCAAAGCCGGTGGATTTCGTCACGCCCGCGGAATTCGACGACTTCCTGCGCACTGAAGTCACGCCGCGCTTCCCGCAAGGCTTCACGACATGGCGCGCGAGCGGGCAATGGCGCGCGGCGGATGGCTCGATGGTGCATGAACCAACCTGGGTGCTGAGCCTCGCCCATCCCGACGACGCAGCCAGCGACAAGGCCATCGGCGAAATTCGCGAACACTATCGCGCGCGCTTCGAGCAGGAATCGACGCTGCGCGTGCGGCACACCGCCTGCGCGTCTTTCTAGTCCGGTTTCGCGCCACTCGGCACCTCTGCGTTTCCGCAAAAACTTCTCAAAATCGGCCGATTCCTAGCGTCGATCATCGTGGCTGCATCAATAATTTACAAATCCACGGACGAGGCCCGATATGCTCCGACGCTTCATGCGGGCGGACGGCCTGCACGCTTTTCCCCGATTTCCATCTTTTCGATTGTCAAACCGCCATGGTGACTCTGGTCAGCTATTTCTCCGATCGCAACGCAACGTCATCGCGCGACAACCACGATGAATACTGTCGCCGCATGAATGTGAGGCATCGCTTCGAGGCGATGTCGAGCTGCGTCGATTCGATCGAGTTGCGCACGCTCTACAAGTTCCAGCTCGTGAGCGACATGTTGCGGGAAACCGAAGAGGGTGAACTGGTCATCTTCGCGACTGAAAACGCGCTGTTCGTCCGCTTTCACGACTTCGAACCGATCATGAGCGGCCGCGACGTGCTGCTGACCAAAGGACATTTCGGCGTCAACACCGAAATGTTCGTGCTGAGAAACACTGAAGAGAACCGGCGCATCGCGCGAGGGTTCGCCGCGCGATGCCGCCAATACTACGATTACGGCGATTTCGTCACCGAAGAAGCTTTGCTCGACGATCTGCCGACCGTGCCTGACTGGGATGATCTGAACGGCGTGGTGCCGATCGCATCGATGTGGTCGAGCCAGCATCCGGATTTGCGCGGCAGGGAAGTCATCGCCGTTTCGCTCGTCTATACGCCGCGTCTTTACAGCAAGTGCGGCCCGCTGTGGCGCGCGATGTTCGCACGTCATCTGAATGCGTGCCACGCGTCGGGCGAACTGCGCGTGTTCGAAAGCGCGGCGCCGCTGTCGAGCGATTCGAACGAGCCGCTTTCCGTGTATCAGCCGGGGCGCTCCATCGCGGTCGTGATGCTCTACACGCCGAACATCGCGAGCTATGCGCGTTACGGCGAAGCGAGTCTGCGCGCCTATTGCGAGCGGCATGGCTATACGCTGTATGTGCATCGCGACGTGCCGCCGGACTTCGGGCGCGACGCTTGTGGCAACTGGGCCAAGCCGTTCCTACTCCAGAAGTACCTGCCGCAGCACGACTGGGTCTTCTGGATGGACGCGGACATCATCGCGATGAATCAGACGGTGAAGCTCGAGAAGTTTATCGAAGGACGCGAGCGCGTACTGACCGCGGACATTTGCGGCTGGCGTTTCAACTCGGGCGTGATGGGCTTCCAAAACACGGAACAAAACGCCCGCGCACTCGATGACGTGCTCGCGAAGGTACGTGAGATCGAGGACGTCAAATACACGTTCTCGAGTCAGGGCGACCAGTTCGTCTTCATGGAGCAACTGATCGCGCACGGCCTGTGCCCCGACATGGACTCGCCCGAACTCGTGAGTTTCAGGGAGCTCAACACGCCGTGGTACTACGCGGACCCGAGCACGTTCCTGTGCCATTTCCACGGCCTGAGCACCGAGATGCGGACCTTGTATATGTCGATGAACGCCGTGCCGGAAGGCGGTTTCGAGGCCATCGAACGAGAAGCGCCGCGCGCGGCTTACGGCGCCACGCCGCGCACGCAAATCCTGATTCGCACGCCCGCCTGATGTTCGGCTTACGCGCCAGCCATCTTCCTCATGAGACGCGCGCGCGGGTCCACCGCCTCCTGTAGCGCCGGCTCCGGCGCGAGATCCCATGCAAAGCCACGTGCACGGACGCGGCGCGTCGGCTTGGCGTTCTGACGCCGGCGCACCAGCGAGCGCACGGCGCGAGCGAGCGCGAGGTCGATTGCTCCGCGCCAGTCGCGCGCGATCGATGTCGCCACGACCTTGTTTTCCCGATTCAACTGCACTTCCACCTGACAGCGCTTGTCGACGCCGCCACGCGGCCCGTTGATGTCGGACAAGCTGACAGTCGCCTTCGAGATCAGCCATGCTAGGCGTCGAAAGACGAATTCGCTGCGCGCCTTCGCGAGTTCGTGCATCGCAATGGCTTCGGGATCGCGGGACTTGAACAGGACTTTCATTGACGCCTCCTCGTTGAACATGGGATCAGCGTAAGGCGCGAGCGCGTTGCGAAAAAGCAGAAGTAACGGAACACGAACTTCGAAAAAACCGAAGTTACGTTCCTGCGCGCGCAAGCACTTGCTGCGTCAACGGATGATGCCGCCCGCGCCGCGAAATGATCGCGTGGACTTCCTCCTTCACGTCGGGCGAGCGGCCGAGCCAGCGCAGGCCGCGCAACAGCGGCGCATCGCCCGCGCCGAATTCCGCGAGCGGAAACACGCCGAGGCCGCGCGCACCGAACACGGCCATCAATGCACTATCTTCAAACTCGCCGACGATGCGCGGCGCGATGCCCTGCGTCTCCAGCCAGCGATCGAGCCGCGCGCGCAGCGACGAGTGGCCAGTCGGCAGAAGAATGGGCAGCGAGGCGAGGCTCTCCGGAAAGTGATCGATCGCGCTCTTGCGCACGATGGAAGCCGGCCCGTACCAATCGACCGGCGACGCGATGAGGCGCTCGCTCGTAAGCCGCAGATTGTGGTTATGCGGCGCGGGATGGCTCGCGAGCACAAGATCCAGCCGGTGCAGCGCCAGTTCGGCGAGCAGTTCGTCCGTTTCGCCTTCGTGACAGAGCAGGCGCAGCGAGGGATTGGCGAGCACCGGCGAAAGCAGCGCATGCGCGGCGAGCTTCGAGATGCCGTCCGACAGCCCGACGGCGAGACGCGCGAGCGTACCGCTCGCCGCTTCCCGCACTTCATCCTGGATCATCTGCCCGAGCTGAAAGATTTCTTCGGCGCGCGCGAATGCGGCCTGTCCCGCTTCGGTCATGGTGACGCCGCGTCCCGCCGGTTTGAGCAGTTGATGCCCGAGCGATTTTTCCAGCTCGCGCACTTGCGCGCTGATGGTCTGCACGGCCATGTCGAGCCGCTCCGCCGCGCGTGCGAACCCGCCTTCCTTCACGACGACCCAGTAGTAATGCAAATGTCGATAGTTGAGCATGCGTCGCGCGTCCTCGCAGTTCCGGTAATGATCCAATACTTCGAAAAACCCGAAGTTTGATTTCGATTATCGCTGATTTTTTCGATTGCGAAAAACGACGATCATGGCGCGATACATCCAGTCAATCGAACCTTCCCTCGCTCATGGAATATCTACTCTCGCTCGCCGCCGATCCCGCCGTGTGGGCCGCACTCGTCACGCTGATCGTGATGGAAGTCGTGCTCGGCATCGACAATCTCGTCTTCATTTCGATACTCAGCAACAAACTGCCCGTCGCCCAACGTGCGCGCACGCAGCGCATCGGCATCATGCTTGCGCTCGTGATGCGGCTCGCGCTGCTCGGCACGGTCGCGTGGATCGCGCAACTGACCACGCCGGTCTTCTCCGTGTTCGATCATGCGTTCTCGTGGCGCGACCTCATCCTGCTCGCGGGCGGTCTGTTCCTCGTCTGGAAGGCGACCAAGGAGATGCACCATCACGTCGGAAAGAACCACGACGAGGCCGCCGGTGTCGCGTCGAGTCTCGGCAGCATCACGGCGTGGTCGGCGATCGGCCAGATCCTGCTGCTCGACCTCGTGTTTTCCGTCGACAGCATCATTACAGCGGTCGGGATGACCGAGCATCTGCCGATCATGTTCATCGCCGTCATTTTCGCGGTCGCGACAATGCTGTTCGCCGCTCAACCGCTCTCGCGCTTCATCGAGCGTAATCCGACAGTCGTGACGCTCGCGCTCTCGTTCCTGCTCGTGATCGCGATGACGCTGATCGCCGAAGGTTTCGGAACGCACGTGCCGAAGGGATACATCTATGCGGCGATGGGCTTCGCGGGATTCGTCGAAGGCCTGAATCTGCTTGCGCGGCGCGTGAAGGGCAAGCGGGACGCGAATGTGCAGACGGAAAACCGCGCGCGTCTGGATGGCGTGTCCGGATGACCTTCGAACGGGGCGCGCGGCGCTTATCCACAGCTTTGGTGCACAAGGCTGTGGACAAACGGGGGAGCCGCGCGCTATCAGCCTGATGTGGCTGAAGAAATCCGTAATGCTCCCGCGATGAAACGATCATCCGCGCAGCTTCGACCCGACTGTGCGCCGGCTCGCAGTTCACGCACGTCCGATCGGGAATTCCGCTTGCTTCTCGCACGGCAAGTGACTACGTTATGCGATAGCGAACGCCTGATTTCTTTCGGTTCCCGAAATATCCACCGATGAAATTGCGCTTCGCGCACCGCGATCAATCGTCGGCAGAAAAGAAACGATAAGACAAGAACAACGGTCGCCCCGATTGATCAGACGCCTCGGAATGCAGGCCACAGGAGGGACGAATGAGCCCGCATTGGGAGATCGGCACGGCGAGCGTCGGGTTCGAGCCCATCGCGCCGCAAGCGCTCGCATCCGTCGCGCGCATCGATCCATATATCGTGTGGGCCAACGCAACGCATTATCGCGACCTCGGCGGCACGCCGCGCGGCCGCGTGCCGATCGCCATCGAGATGAAGCAGGGCGGCGATACCGCGCGGCAATTCGCGCAGACCATCGAGCGTAACGGCTGGCAGGAGTGGATCTGGATGTCGGCGCTCTATCGCGATCCGCCCGCCGCGCTGGAGGCGACGCGCTTTTGCACCGCTCACGTTACGCGCGAGTTCTACGCGCATCTGAACACCGACCTCGCGGGCAAGTTCGAACGCTTCACGGAAGCGCTCGTGATCACGTCGCATGTCGATGCGGCCGTGGAACAGGTAGCAGCCGAGCATGCGCCGATGCGTGAAGGGCTTGGTAACGCGATCGTCGGCGTATGCGATGAAGAGATCGCGTTCACGCACGCGCGTTTCTCCGAGGACGCCACCGGCACGCGCACACGCTTTCAATGCTTCTGGAATCAGAACGACGCGGCCGAACCGGCAGCCGGTCTCGGCTACGGAAGCGAGCTGCTCAAACATCAGATGGACGCGATGCTGAACGATGCGCGTCTTCATGCCGAGACGGCGCAGACGGCCGGCGGCGCACGTGTCTACGGCTTCGCGCATGACGGCCCGGCCGCCGCCGAGCTTGCGGGGCGCTATCCTTCGCGCGCGTTGCGGCGCGCCGCTTCCGCAGACGACGACGGCAGCCACGACGCGCCCCTGCCCATGATCGGCGTGAAGCTCAAGAGACGCTGCCGCACGATGCGCGACGCGTTCGGCCCCTGTCCCGATGCCGAAGTGCTCGACGCCGTCCGCTACGTCGTGCAGCGCGCGCAGGACATCGGCGGGGCGGGCTGTCATGCGCTCGTCAGCCTGAATGCCGGAAATGTCGCGTGGCAGCAGGACGGCAGTTCGCTCATCGAAAGCGCGCTCGACGAATTGATGGACACCGGCGCCTGCTCCGTCGTGCTTCCATCGGGCAACGTCGATTTGTCGCACTGCCGTGGGGCGCTGACGATCGCGGATCGCGCGGAGTCGGCATTGCGCTGGCCCGTGCGCGCGCATTCCGCATCGCCGAGTCTCGCGGAGATCTGGTGTTCGAGCGATGCCGGCGCACCCGCCGTCGATGTGCAGATCGTGCCGCCCGAGGGCATCGCGAGCGCGTGGCTCACGCTTGGCGATATTGGCACATACACGCGTGGCGGCGATGCAATCTGCACCGTCGTGCATCTCGGCCGGGGCGCGCGCGGCGAAGGACACATGATCCTCGTCGCGCTCGCGCCGACCGCCGCACGCAGCGGCATGCGCCGCGCGGAGGCGGGCGAGTGGCTGATTCGCCTGAGGAACAACGCGTCCGCGACGGTCACCGCCTATGCGTGGATGCAGTGCGACGAATCGTTCGACGAGACGCCGCTCGTCGTTCCGTCGCATTCGCGCGATGACGGCAAGTAGCGCTCAACCGCGCGAATGGAGCGCGATGATCTCCTGAAGATCGAGGTCGTGCTCCAGCGAGTGCAGAAGCTCGTCGTGAATCTCGCCCGCGCGATGCATGCGCAGCAACTCCGCGCGCCCGGCCGCGATCGCGGCGAGCACGACGTCGTAATGCGCATGGCGCGCGTCGGCCGGGAATTCCTCCATGTCCTCGAAGCGTCTGGTAAGTCCCGCGCGATACGAGTATTGCTCGAGCAGACGCGGATGGATCACGTTGCCGTCCGCGTCGTGCACGAGCGGCTGAATCGCCTCCAGTTGCGCGGACTCCAGGCGCGCCCATGCCTGCGGCTCGGTGAGATGTCGCGATGAGCGCTCGTGGCCGCGCGTCAGCGAAAGCAGGGCGATGAGCGGGCCAATCGTCGCGCCCTGCAGCAGCACCGTGACGAGGATCACCGCGAAGCCGGCGAACAGGATGAGATCGCGGCCCGGCATCGTTTCGGGCAAGGAGAGCGCAACCGCGAGCGTCACCACGCCGCGCATGCCGGCCCAGCTCACGACGGTGGCCGCGCGCCAGTCGGGAACGGCGGCGCCGGCTTCGGGGCCGTTCCCGCGCTTGCGTCCGGAGACTGTCCACGCGATCCATTTCACCGCCTCGGCGCCGAACACCCACACGAAGCGCGACAGGATCACGACGGCGATCACCGCGGCAGTCGCGGGCCCGAGCAGCGAGAAAGCATCGCCGACGCCGCCGAGCCGCACCGCGATGCCCCGCAGCGACAAGCCGATCAGCACGAAGACGAGCGCTTCCAGCACGAACACGACGACCTGCCAGAAAGCCGTGCCGCGCATGCGCTGCGCCGCCGTGAACACTTCGTGCTGATGCCAGCCGACGACCATGCCGCACGTGACCGTCGCGATGACGCTCGACACGCCCAGTTCTTCGCCCGCGATATAGCTGACCCACGACGTCAACATCGACGTGGTGATGACGAGGTAATCGTCCTCGAGCGCGCGCATGATTTTGACGGCGATGAAGCCCGCAATTATCCCGACCACGACGCCGCCGATCGCCAGTCCCGCGAAGCTCGCGACGGCGCGCGGCGCGCTGAACACGCCGCTCATCGCGGCGACGAGCGCGAAGCGAAACAGCACGAGGCCCGCGGCATCGTTGAGCAGGCTTTCGCCTTCGAGCAGCACCATCAGACGACGCGGCAGCGCGACGCGTTCGAGCACGGCCTTGGCGGCGACGGCATCGGGCGGCGAGACGACCGCGCCGAGCGCGAAACACGCGGCCCACGGCAGCTCGGGCACGACGAGATGCACCGCGATGCCGACGACGAGCGTCGTGAACGCCACCGCGCCAATCGCGAGCAGCAGGATGCCGCTCAGATTGCGCTTGAAGTCGTCCCACACGAAGAAGTACGCGCCGTACATCAGAAGCGGCGGCAGAAACACGATGAGCACGAGCTCCGGGTCGAGCTCGATATGCGGCAGGCCCGGCACGAACGCCATCGCGACGCCGCCGACGAGCAATGCAGCAGCGGGCGGCAAGCGCAAGCGCTTGGCGAGCACTTCGAGCGCGATGATCGCGATCAGCGAGACGAGCACCAGATTGAATGCCGTGGCGGCGTGCATGAATTGTCCTCGGGTTGTGCGGTGAGTTCTTGCGCTGAAATGCGCGGCGGCCCACGCAGATGCCGCGCATCGCGCTGCTACGATCGACGCGGGGCCGGGCCGCGAGCCGGGGACATCGTATCTGAAAGGAAGGGAAAATGAGACGAAAGTCGTCAGGCGTGGCGGTGGCGGCGGTGCTGGTGGGCGTCGCCGTGGCAGCCGTGCTTTATATCGCGAGCTTCGGCAGGTCTCGTCACGCCGATGCGCCCGTGCCGACGTCCTCGGCGCTCGCCGCACAGGACGGCGCGGCGAGCGCGGCGGGTTTCGGGAACGCGCCGAAACAACCCGAAACCGTGCAGGGCGATCAAACCGCCGCGCGCTGACACGCGGCGTCCAGTCTTTGTCGCAGGTATCGAAACCTGTCACGCGCGACAGGAATATGCCTTGCTCGCCGTCTGACGATGCCAATGGAGGCACGTCGGGAGCATATCGCGATGGGACACCATCCAGAGCAGGTTCCAGCCGCCGCGCTGCCCGTCGACGGGCGCGGCATGATCGGCAACATGAAGACGGCGGCGCTCGTGTCGCTGTGCGGCGCGATCGACTTCATGTGCTTTCCCCGCATCGACTCGCCGACGCTCTTCGCCGGGCTGCTCGATAGCGAACGCGGCGGCGCTTTTTCGATCACGCCGCGCACGCCTCATGCGAGCCGCCGCGCCAACGTCAAGCAGATGTATCTGCCTGAAACGAACGTGCTGCTCACGCGTTTCATGACCGACGAAGGCGTGTGCGAACTGCTCGATCTGATGCCGGTCGCATTGAATGCAGCCCGCGCCGATCAAGTGCCGAACTGCGTGCTGCGCATCGTGCGGCTCGTGTACGGGCGCATGACGCTCGACGTGCGCTGCGATCCGCGTTTCGACTACGCGCGCGCGACGCACACGGCGCAGGCGGTGGAGAAGGGCGTCGATTTCATTCGCGCGGATGGCTCGCCGCCCGTGCGCCTGATTGCGAACGTGCCGCTCTCGATCGACGGGCAAAGCGCCTGCGCGACGCTGGATTTCGAGGCGGGCGACTGCGCGTGCTTCGCGCTCGGCGACGCGCACGGCCTTGCCGATATCGAAGCGAATCACGATGCGATCCTCTCCGACACCATCGATTACTGGAAGGCGTGGTCGTCGCGCTCGACGTATCGCGGGCGCTATCGCGAAGTCGTGCTGCGCTCGGCGCTGACGCTCAAGCTCCTGAGCTCGGAGGAATTCGGCGCGATCGTCGCCGCGCCGACTTTCGGCCTGCCCGAGGCGCAGGACGGCTCGCGCCGCTGGGATTACCGCTTCACCTGGATCCGCGATGCCGCGTTCTCCGTGTACGCCTTGCTGCGCCTCGGCTACACCGGCGAGGCGGAACGCTTCATGAAATGGATCGCCGAGCGCAGCCGCGATTGCAGCCTGCACGGCCAGTTGCGCGTGATGTATTCGGTCGATGGCGCCGACGCGCTCGCGGAAAGCCCATTGACGAGCCTCGTGGGCGACATGCCGGGACATGTCGTGGTCGGCAACGAGGCGCGCGATCAGATGCAGCTCGATGTCTACGGCGCGCTGCTCGATTCGGTCTACCTCTACAACAAGTACGGCGCGGCCATTTCCTACGATGGCTGGCGGCACGTGACACGCACGGTCGATTACGTCGTCGAGCACTGGCGCGAGCCCGACAACGGCATCTGGGAGTTCCGCAACGGCACGCGCGCGCTTCTGCATTCGCGTCTCATGTGCTGGGTGACGCTGGACCGCGCGTTGCGCCTTGCCGAGAAACGCTCGCTGCCCGCGCCGCTCGCGAACTGGTTCAAGACGCGCGACGAGATTCATCGCGACATCCACGAACAGTTCTGGAACGACGACATCAGGAGTTTCGTGCAGACGCCGGGCTCGGCCACCCTCGACGCGTCCGCGCTGATGATGCCGCTCGTGCGCTTCATCGGCCCGAAGGATCCGCGCTGGATCGGCACGCTCGATGCGATCGGTCGCGACTTGCGCGTCGATCCGCTGATCTTCCGCTATACGCGCGGCTCTACGCTCGACGGCCTGCCCGGCACGGAAGGCGGCTTCTCCGCCTGCTCGTTCTGGTATGCGGAGGCGCTCGCGCGCGCGGGGCGCGTGGACGAAGGGCGGCTCGTCTTCGAGAAGATGCTGGCGTATGCGAATCATGTCGGCCTTTTCTCGGAGGAAGTGGCGACGAGCGGCGAGGCGCTCGGCAATTTTCCGCAGGCGCTCACGCATCTCGCGCTCATCAGCGCGGCGTATCAGCTCGACCGGAATCTCGACCGCGTGCATGTTCCCTGGACCTGATCGATCTGCGTGTATCCTTTCAGCTCACTCTGAGCATGAACGGAGGACAGTCCGATGAACGGCAAGACGGTCATGGCGTGCATCGACGCGGCGCATGCGTCGCTCAAGGGACATGCCGACGAAATCGCGTCGCTCGATCAGGCGATCGGCGACGGCGATCACATCATCAACCTGCTGCGCGGCATGGATGCGCTCACCGGCATGCGCGCGCAGATCGAAGCCGAAGCCTTCGCGCCCGCGCTCAAGCTCGCGGCGACGAAGGTGCTGTCGACGGTCGGCGGCTCGTCCGGGCCGCTCTTCTTCTCGATGCTGACCGGCATGGCGAAAACATCCACCGACGATGCCGGCGTCGACGGTTTCGCGCGCGCGTTCGCGGCGGGCGTCGAAGCCGTCGGTCAACGTGGCAAGACGCGCATCGGCAGCAAGACGATGATGGACGTGCTGATTCCCGTCGCCGAACGTTTCACCGCAATGGCCGATGCGCTCGCTTCGACGCAGGACGTGCTGGAAGAACTGCCGCGCATCGCGGAAGAAAACATGCTTGCGACGCGCGACATGCTCGCCACAAAGGGACGCGCGTCGTTTCTCGGCGAGCGCTCGCGCGGTCATATCGATCCGGGCGCGCGATCGAGCCAGCTCATGATCGAAGCCGTCTGCGCGCGGCTTGCGCAAGGCGACGCCTGAACACAAAAAGGAGCAGGGGACATGAAGAAATTCATCAATCGCGTCGATGACTATCTGACCGAAAGCCTCGCGGGTTTCGCCGCGGCGCATGCGGACCTCGTGACGGTCAGCTTCGATCCGCTCTACATCGTGCGCAAGGCGCCGAAGCCGGGCAAGGTCGCGATCGTCTCGGGCGGCGGATCGGGTCATGAGCCGTTGCATGGCGGCTTCGTCGGGCACGGCATGCTCGATGCCGCGTGCCCCGGACAGGTCTTTACATCGCCTACGCCCGATCAGATGATGGCCGCGGCCCAGGCGGCGGACACGGGCGCGGGCGTGCTGTTCATCGTGAAGAATTATTCAGGCGACCTGATGAACTTCGAGATGGCGTCAGAGCTGTGCGAGATGCCGAACGCGTCGGTGCTCGTCAACGACGATGTCGCCGTCGAGAACTCCAGCTTCACGACAGGACGGCGCGGCGTCGCGGGCACGGTGATCGTCGAGAAGCTCGTCGGCAGCTTCGCGGAAACCGGCGCCGATCTGCAGGCCTGCCGAACGTTCGGCGAGCGCGTGACGGCGCGGATCGCATCGATGGGCGTGGCGTTTTCGAGCTGCACGGTGCCCGCCGCGGGCCGGCCGACCTTCACGCTCGGCGACGATGAAATCGAGATCGGCGTGGGCATTCACGGCGAGCCGGGACGCAGACGCGCGAAGTTCGAGACGGCGAACGCGATCGCGGATGAATTGCTCGCGGCGATCGTCGATGACCTGAAGCCCGCGGCGGATGCGCCGTTGCTTTTGCTTGTCAATGGGCTGGGCGGCACGCCGTTGTCGGAACTCTATTTGCTCTACAACTCGGCGCGGACGTGGCTCGATGGGCGCGGGTTGAGCGTGGCGCGCTCACACGTGGGCGCGCTGACGACATCGCTGGAAATGGCGGGTGCGTCGATCACGCTCTGCGCGCTCGATGACGAGATGATGAGGCATTGGGACAGTCCGGTGCATACGGCGGGATTGCGTTGGGGAATGTGAGCATCGATAGCGTGGCGTGGTCATCGGACGTCGTAATAAAAGGAGTTCGCGCGGCGGGAAGGGTATATAGTGAGCAGGCCGGTCTCACTACGTGGACCGGTCTTTCAGAGGTAGTCATGCGATTAGATATAAAGAAGGCAGTCCCTCTCGCGGCAAATGAGAGTGCTTACAACCGGGAGCGTCAGGCCCGGCTTCTCACGCTCAAAACCGAAGACGCCAACCGGGCGGACCAGAGGCGCATCAGCTATGCGCTCATCGATTCCACCGCAAGCAAGTGGCGATTTCCGCCAACGCCATAAGAGGCCGAGGCTGACTATGGCGCTTCATTTTCCGAATCCGAGCCGAAGCTACGATGCGGCCAGGCATTGCGTGTTTTTCTGGGGTTACGACGACTCGCGGGAAATCACGTTCGAGGTCGGCGGCGCAACGCTCAAAGGCCTGCAACCGGCGCTCGGGTCCGATGAACGGTCGTTTCTCGTGGCATTCGACGAGTTCCGCGAAAAGCTGCTTGAAATCGCGCAAAAGCGATACGTTCGCGGCCCGCAGAATCGATATTCGATTTGATGAGGCTTCGGTCCGGCCTGGCCGCTGACGGCTGTGCAAACCGATCAAGGTATTGTCTTTCATGCAGCGAGTGATCGAGTATCGCGGGTTCGAGATTCACGTCGAATTGACGCCGGCCGGTGAAGACACGTTCAACGTGATTTTCCAGATCAAAGGCGGCACCAACCTCGGCGTACTGGGCGCGCGAGGAGGCCGCATACCGCTGCGCAACGGGCCGTTCACGGAACGATGGGCGTACCTGGTTGCCGAGATTGCAGGACAAGCTGCGATCGACGTGTTGCTTGGACCGGACGAGTGATTCCAGGTTTTCTCGTTTCGCTCCGAGCACGAACTTAGGAACCCTTATCATAAGTTCAATGTCACGGCCAGATTGAAATGTCGGGGTTTGAACTTTTTAGAAATGTCGGGTTTTGAGTTTTTAAGTCTCTCTTTAAGAGCTCATTTCCCCACCGCGGCTGCCTGCAGTTCGGCGCTTCTC
>Ga0160464_100030_pt1 | contig 189402 bp, 155 predicted proteins | sample HID1971I_E11MG_FD_108275 | JGI IMG/M metagenome (GOLD analysis project Ga0160464, IMG submission 108275) | Enriched millipede-associated microbial communities from UW Madison campus, WI, USA - HID1971I_E11 MG | ecosystem: Host-associated > Arthropoda: Insects > Digestive system > Unclassified ...
CATGGTCGAGACAGGCGACCCGCTACCCGGCCGTGGACAACCCGCGACTCAACGCTTAACGGAGGATCAATACCGTATTGAACCCAACTGCAAATCTGTCCGCTGAAGCGGGGCAACCTCACATCATGAGATAGCAATCCTTGATTGCCCTCAAAGGAAGTCTTGCACTGACAAGCAACAGGGGAAATTCTCAACAGTTCCTGCTACTCGTGATAACGACGAGTTGCGGATAAGCTAGTTCGCCTCATCGCAGAGCGTTCTGCAGTCTAGGGTGAGACAACGCGGACCTACCCTCAAGTTTTCGAAGTCGCTGCCGTTAGAGCCAACGTACGGGCTGCAGTGGGAAAACCGCTGGCATCGAGAACACCAACTAAATTAAGACGAAGCGAGGGCATTGATGAAGGTCATTCTGGCGTTGTTAGCAGTGGCGAGCTTGGCAGGTTGCTCCACGTATGCGGTTCCGCGATATTCCATTAACGCGGACAACGTCGTTGCGATGAAGACCACCGTCGTCAACGGGGTGGGGGTTGGCCAATTCACTCAAGCGCCGATTCCAAACGAGAGCCCGAACCAAATCATGTGTCGTGCGGTCGGCCCAATCAAGACCCCCGACGGGGAGTCTTTCGCCGAGTTCGTGAAAGCCGGTTTCATCTCTGAACTCAAAATCGCCGGCGTGTATGCTCCGACCGCCCCCGTTCAGCTGACCGGCCAACTTGAAAACATTGGATTCTCGTCCGTCAGCGGCACATGGAATCTGGGCCTCACCATCAAGTCATCGAACGGGCGCAGCATGAGTATTGCCGAGGCCTACTCGTACACGTCCAGCTATTATGGTGAGACTGCATGCAACCAGACTGCACAGGCGCTCATGCCGGCGGTGCAGGACCTTCTCGCGAAGGTCGTCCAGTCGCCCGAGTTTCCCACGCTATTGAAGTAATGCGCCGCACCAAAGTTGGGTCCGGTGGCTCCTAGCGCACGGCCACACTCGGCCGCCGCGCGTCGAACCCCCGCGGATGTGATTGGTCGGTTCAGCGGCACTGTAAGCAAGCGCCGCTGGACCTTAGCTCTCTGTACCCGCTATTTGTTGCCGGCAGTTGGTGCGTTGCCGCGGCCGCCGCCGGATGGATTTCCCGTTGTGCTTGGCCAGTTTCCACCTGGGAACCCCGTCGGTGGTCTGCCGCGCCCGCTCGAGCTGCCCTGCGAGGCTCCGCTGCGCGCTCCGCTGGATTTGCTACCAGCAGTGCCTGCCTTGCCGCCACCGCTCCTGCCGCCATTGCTCATGATTGGCACCTCCAATTTCGGCAAGTCGCCGACCACTCCAGTATGGGCCGGCGCTTGCTCGCTCCTTGCACAGAGGGCATATTGTGCGCAATATCGCAAGCTAGGGAAACTCAGGCGGTCTCCGCATGCGTAGCGAAAGAAAAGAAGCGCCGCTTCGGCAACGACTCTTTTAGCAGGCTGTTGAAATACCCTCTGCGCTGGTCATCCGGGTTGGAGAGGCAAACGTTGATTGAAGGAATCGAACGACACTGAGACCGAAGCGATGCGCGGAGCGGACGGCTATACCGAATCGATGTTCACGATGTCCAGGCTGGACGATTTTGTGCCAGCTAATCACCCGTTGCGACCGATTCGACTGTGGTTGAACGATGCGCTCGCTCGCATGGACGCGGTCTTCTCGCGGATGTATGAGAGCGAGCTCAAGGGCGGTCGTCCGAGCATCGCGCCAGAGAAACTGATTCGCGCATTGCTGTTGCAGGTGCTGTATTCGATAAGAAGCGAGCGCATGTTGATGGAGCAAATCTCCTACAACATGCTGTTTCGCTGGTTCGTCGGACTCGCGATGGACGATGCGGTCTGGGACCACTCCACTTTCAGTAAGAACCGTGACCGACTGGTGGTTCACGATGTCATTGTCAGTCTGTTTAACGAGACGGTGGAGACCGCCCGCGTGCGCGGTCATCTGTCCGGAGAGCATTTCAGTGTCGATGGCACGCTCATTCAGGCTTGGGCTGGGCACAAAAGCTTCGTGCCCAAGACGAAGTCGAACGACGACTCGCCGCCCGACGGCGGTGCCGGTTCTCAAGAGAACTGGCATGGCCAGAAGCGTAGCAACGACACACATGAATCCAGTACGGACGCTCAGGCGCGTTTGTTTCGCAAGAGTCGTGGCACGGGCGCGATGCTTTGCTACATGGGTCACGTGCTGACCGATAATCGGCATGGCCTGGTCGTGAACGCACAGGTCACGCAGGCCAACGGCACGGCCGAGCGAGACACGGCGGCGCAGATGCTTGCAGACGCCGCGCGAGCCGCCGGTACGTCCATTACCGTCGGCGCGGATAAGAACTACGACACGTCGGGATTCGTGGCCACGTGCCGCGCAAATAATGTGACGCCGCACGTGGCACAAAACGTCGGCCGCGCAGGCGGCTCCGCCATCGATGCTCGAACGACACGATGGCCCGGCTACGCTATCAGTCAGCGCAAACGCAAATGCATTGAGCAGGTGTTTGGTTGGAGCAAGACAGTCGGGAGGATTCGGCAGGTGATGTATCGAGGTCTGAAGCGCGTCGACCAACTCTTTGTGCTGACTCAGACCGCCTACAACCTGACGCGCATGCGAACGCTGGCCGCTCGGGCGGAATGAGCGCGAACGCGCAGAAGAATGCGACATTAGCAGCACCTGAATCAACGAAGTTCGGCATCGAATTGGTTGGGACTCTACGCCGCGTTGGCTCTTTCGAGTGAACGAGCGCCCGTTCAAGAAGGGATATTTCAACAGCCTGTTAGAGGTCGAGAGCGCAGGTTTGATGTCAAGCCGGCAACCGTGTGTCTCAAGCTGCGCGCGTTGAAGAAGCTGATGGACACGGCGGCGTAAGCGTTCGCGTGCGGGCTTCTTCGCCTCTGCTTCTCGGACTGAGCGCTGGAGCGGCGTATTGACGCACGGCGTCTGTGTCTTAGAGACGACACAGGCTGGATGGTGCTCGCCAGTTCGTCAATGCGGTTCTCACTAGAAGCGGGCGTCAACGCCTAGAAGCTTCAAGGCCCGTTCCAGAACGGCAATCTCCCGCGCAAAAGACGGACTGGTGGCCTGGGTCACCTGCCCGTCCTTCTCCGCATTTTTCAGAGATTGAAGCACTTGCGCGATTTGCTGGGCAACTTGCTCCTCGCGCGTCAACGGCTGCAGCGTCACGGGCGCAGGCCGCGGGGGCTGAGCTACGAAAAGCGATGCGCTGGGAAACTGGTTCAGAAAAGCCGCGGCTTCTCGAAGTACAGCAAGAATGGCCTCACGATTTCCTGGTCGTGTATTGAGGACCTTCGGACTCGGGTGAGCACACGCGACCAACCTCAAATCAGGCCGGAGAGCGGCGACCTGCGGCTGCGCCTGTTGAGCGTTTTTGCCCATGAAGACAACCGCCCGAAGCTTCGGCAACATCTGAATGAGACGTGGAAGCGGCTTGAGCCCTTGTTCCAAGTCTTGCGGCGTCGCAGCGCGAATTCGAGCCCCGTCGCCTATGTACCACGGCACCACGTTCCAGAGAAGTGAGCGGGTGCGAGGGATATCCGCATCCTCGTGAAGGAGAAACATGTTCTTTGCCGTCTCGTCAGGATTATTGCGGGAGACGAACGTGGACGCTACGGCGCGAGCACCCGGTGCCTCCAGAAGGAACAAAATCTCGGCGCCCACTCCGGCATCCCATGGGTCGAAGTCTGGTACTTGTGCCCCGGGGCCTGCCTCTAGACGTAATTCTTCGACGTATGCAGTGAGAGGTGCGACGTGAGGTTCACGCAACTGCCGGATGCGGGCACCTTTGACCGCGGGGTCTCCGAGAGATTTTAGTCGGTCGACGCTTTCCCAGAGTTGTTCCATCGCGCGTTCCTCGTCGTGTTGTTGTTCGAAGCCGTCCGCTATTAGGCCATAGTGCTGCGCCGGTATGTGTGCCAGTCGATGACCACCACACGACTCTGCGCTTGCCAGTCGCAGGAGTCGGCACGTGCCGTAATCCGTGGGACCTCCAGACGCGCCCTCCCTCGTAAGCCACGCTTCATTTGCATTTCATTGCGGCAAACCCACTGCGAAGCGGAGATTGAGCGAAGAGGCTTCCGAGCCAGAAGTGCGTCGAGTGCATCGCGCGCTGCCTAAAGTTCAAAGATAGCTGCAGTCAGATGAGCAAGCAGCAATGTTCGGCTGGCAGTGTCCGTCCCGGCATCGAACTGCTCTTTGAGAGCCTGCGATGCCAACTGGACTTCTCGAGCCGCGTTCGCAACGCGCTCGACAGAAGCACCCTCGCTGCTCTTCTGCTCGGCCTTTCCCATCTGATTTTTGCCTACCGTTGTTTCGAGGACGTTCCGAGCTGCCCTCGCCACAGCTTGACCTACGCGGCCGACTTCAGCGCAACTGTATCTGGGACGTGTGCCTCGGGAAGTGGCCTGGCTTCGGCAAACTCCCAGTCGAGCCCATCTCGCACTACCGGTGCCCACTTCCGCCAGCTGAAGAAGCTGCTCGGATGCCGAACGAACAAAAGCTTCACCGCCCTTCCGCTCTTCGTGTGGACCAATGCAGAGCGAGCACAGAATCGGCCAACTTTCGTCGGATGTCGCTCGCAGTTAAAGTGCAGCCGTTCTTCGCGCGAGGCCAGCCGAAGTGCGTTGAGTGACTCTACTCCGAAAACCAAGCACTGCTCCACGCCCATAACGTCGAACAAGTCTAACGCGGCGGTCCATCCCGCTTGATATTGCTCCTCCGTCGGCCGACGCTTTACCGATTTCATAAAATCGAGCACTAGGTTATGGTAAGCAACGGATAACCAAAGCGATTGCTTCTGGGTATCGCTTGGGTTGCGCCTCTGGAATATTGCGCGTTCAATGTTGCGGACGTAGCGTGAGTCCCGGTCGAACTTCAGTGCATGGTTCTTATGAGTAACGCGCAGACCCGAAGTTAGTGCGTAACGCTTGTCGAACGCTTCGCCTTCGTTCCATCGGTACACGCTCTCGCCAAGTATCATTGTTTTGACAGCAGACTTTGAGAATTCGCTGCCCACCCAAGGCCACCATTTGATTTGCTGGCGGGTTTCAAACAGGTGGTCAAACGACAAATCGAGGTGGTCCATAGCAGTAGTTGTTATCTGTTTTGTTTGAGTACAAGGCGTTCGATGGCGAGTACGCCTGATTCCATTTTCGTCCGCGCCGAACTGTTCGCAGAGTGTACGAAGATTTTGGGCGGCTGGAAACCCGAAGCGCGACGGCCTCTTCAACCCACAGAATGACATCATAGCCCGTGCCGCGTTCATCGTCGCCGAGGTCGCGGTCAAGGCTAATCTCTTCGACGGTGCCTAACTCCAAGAGTCGGATTGCTTCGTGCGGCCAGTGAACACGCGTCCAACCGTCCGGCGTGACGCGCTCGTCGTCGAGGAAGACTTTCATACAGCAACGCCTAGTTCCGACTCATCGAATGCTGATGTGCGACGTGGTTCCGCACAGCCCGGGCAGTAGACGGCTAGCTCGCGTTCATCGACGACTCGAGCTGAGACCAACCAAGGCTGCGACTCGTCTTCAAATTGCGTCATGCTGACAGAAACGCGTGGCGACGTTCGGTCGACCGGCCTAAGGCAAAGCGAACAGGGCACAGTCATGTCGGCAGTCGGATACGGGGAAGTCAGTGTGGAACAGGCTATCCCCGTCGGGCGGAGGGGAGTCCGAGCGGGCCTTTGCCTCCGTCTTCCTTTTAAGGGGCTGGATGTGTGCATCTAGCGCCTCCAATGGGGCCGCGCGGCCAATCGTTGAATCACTGTCAGTGGCACTCTAGTTCGAAAACGAAGGATGGTAAGCTGATTTTTCGCGATGCAGCGTCCACGGTTGCGTCGCGCATCGCTGCGTAGTCAGTAGAGTCAGCCATGCATCGACACGCACGCACTCGCGAAGGCCCGACCTCATTGCGAATGTCTTTTCTATACAACTGTCAGTCGTCGGAATGACGTGCTACAAATCGGCTGTCGTCGTGACTAACATTGCCACCGACATATCTCTCCGCCATAGGCACGTCAACCGCATGCGCGACGTCGCGAGCGCCCCCCTCTCTCGTGGGTCCCTGAAAAGCTTCCGCTTCTCGGTTTTGCTGCGTCGCTCCTGCTATAGGCGAGCTTGATGGCTAGTCTCGCGCAGCAAACATTCTTTTGCATTTGAGGGCTCGGAACTCTCGAAATCAAACTTTGTATCGAGAAGCGCGTCTATCCACTCAGCGCCTCGGCCCTCTTCCATCCGAAACAACATGTCGACAAATGTCGCAATTATTGCTCTTGGAAATTTGCACAATTCTTCGCCGGACTCCCGGGACGCTACCCATAAGAACGCCTTCACGGCCACTTCGGGGATAGCCCGTTGTTCGTCTCCGAACGCATGCAACACGCGCAGCTTATTCAAGACTTGATGGAGCTCATCGGACCTCATCAAATCAAGCGACATGCATGGACGGAAGCAGTCGAAATACCGTCTCAATGGAAGGCTGGTCTCCCACGTGTGTACGCCATACTGGGGCGGAATGGCTAAGAAGATTCCGAGCGCGTCTATGGATTTATCGAAGGGCTCATGAAAAACTCTCGATATCTGGTTTTGATTCGAATCCTCGGCGTCGGTTGGGTCCGCGATTCGGTCGAGGTGACCTGCATCATCAAGACATACAATCATCCCAGCGAAACCAGCAAGCCCAACAAATCGTGCGAGGACTTGCACATGATTGAAGAGAGAAGTTTCGTCAGCGAAGGAAACGACGCCCAGAGCGGCTCGCGCATCCTTCGTTGACACCGTCTCTCCACGCATCCAACGCATTGAGTCGAACCGCTGTCGTTCGTTTCCGCGGATGCATCCTCGGCAATAGCACTCAATTACGCTCACGAAGATATGCCCATCTGGCATCGCCGTTAGTGGGTGCAGTTGGGCGTGGATGACGTCCTCGACCAACCTGCCCGACCCTTCGGCATCCGTCTTAGCGTGACTGATGAATTTGTCGACTATATCGACCAGTGCTTCCCCTTCCCGTGCTTCTTGGGTTGAGATATTTTTATATAATCTCGAGGCTAGCGAACTATCAACTTCAATCGACGAATCAGTGGCACCGCGTGTAGCGACGTCCATCTTCGCGACGACTAACCCGTGGCGAAGTGCGAATTCACGCACCAGATTGAGGCAGTATGTTTTTCCCGCCCCGGGAGGCGCGAGAATCACGCTCAGACAAGGGTGTCTACCGCGGACGCTTTGGACGTCGCGCCACAATGACCTCACCGCATGTCCTCTACAACAAAAGTGTTGAAGGCCGACCTCCGGTACTTTACCCAAACGAAGATATCGAAGGACCATATCGCGGTCGGCAGCGCTGATTGATTGCACAATTTTTCTCTCAAAAACGTCGACGGAGCGTCGATAACATCCGAACAGTGCGATTGGCGCACTGCTGCAGCACGGCGTTAAAGTCATTTTCTTTTTTCGCGCAGTCTCATATGCGTACTCGATGCGTTGGCTCCTCTCCACTTTAGTTCTGCCCCCCAAAAATACCAAGTTGATAGATAGATTTAAAAAAATCAATGACGCCGGCATTGACGGCCCATGAGCCTGCCAGTCTCCCGAATGAACGCTTCCGTATAAACTTTTATCCTCTTCAAGCATTTGGCCAAGGCTATAGTGGGTGCGACAAAAACTCAGCTTTTACCTGAACAAATAGAGGCGGCGCAAAAAGTAAGGGATTTCTACTATTGAGTTGGGCGAATCCGCAAACTGCATTCGGTAATCTGAACATGATGAATAAAGGCTGGTTCCGGTACAACCTTTTATCCTCTTAGGCGTTTTGGTACAGACTATTACCCTCACGTACAGACTATTATCCTCACGTACAAGATCTTCCTGCTGAGCTTCGTCATCATCACGGCGGCCGCCTTCGCGCAGTTCTACGCGACGACGCCCGCGATGCTCGTCGGCTTGCGCGTGTTGATCGGCTTCGGCATGGGCGGGGACTTCGCCGTCGGTCATGCGATTCTCGCGGAGTTTTCGCCGCGCAAGCATCGCGGCACGTTGCTCGGCTCGTTCAGTGTGATCTGGACGATCGGCTATGTGATCGCGAACGTGCTCGGCATGCATTACGCCGACGCCTCGCCGGACGCGTGGCGCTGGCTGCTCGCGTCGGCTGGCGTGCCGGCGTTTCTCGTGCTGATCCTGCGCATCGGCACGCCCGAGTCGCCGCGCTGGCTGCTCGGCCAGGGACGCAAGGACGAAGCGTTGCGCATCGTGCGCAAGCACTTCGGTCCGAATGTCACGCTCGGCGCCGATGCCGGCGGACACCACGCACCCGCGGGCGGTTTCGCGCGACTCTTCAAGCCCGATCTGATCCGGCGCACGATCTTCAACTGCGCATTCTTCGTGTGTCTCGTGATTCCGTATTTCGCGATCTACACGTTCCTGCCGAGCATTCTCACGGCGATCCGCGTGCCCGAAGGCTCGGGCGCCGATCTGCTGCTGAATGCGTTTCTCGTGCTCGGCGCGCTGCTCGGCATCTGGCTGACCATCAAGCTGTCGCGCCGCTCGTTCCTGATCGGTTCGTTCGCGGTGTGCTGCGCGTCGCTGCTTGCGCTGGCGGTGCTGCCGGCTTCGGCGAATCTCGGGATGATCGTCGCGTTCGGCATCTTCACGCTGACGATGTCGGCGTTCTCGAATCTCGTCGGCGTGTTTCCGCCGGAGTGCTTTCCGACCGAGGCGCGTGCTTGCGGCGTGGGGCTGTCGATTGCGTGCAGCCGGCTGGGATCGGCAGTCGGGACGTTTCTGCTGCCTGTCGGCATTGCGCAGGCCGGCATCCAGATGACGATGCTCGCGCTGGCCGCGGTGCTGCTGGTCGGCATGATCGTGTCGATTGCCTGGGCGCCGGAAACGAAGCATCTGACGTTGAACCAGGCAAGCGGCAACTGATCGCCCGCTCAGAGCTGCGCGGCCTTCGCCCCCTCGCCGCGCAGCCATTCCGCAAACGCCTGCACGCAATCCAGTCCCGCGTGCGACGGCGCGATATCCAGCCAGTAGCCATAAGGCCCGCTCGATTCCACCGGCGACAACTGCACGAGCGCGCCGTCATGCAAATCATCGACGATCATATTGCGGTCCACCACCGCGAGGCCCGAGCCCGCGCGCGCGGCATGGATCGCCTGATCGAGCGTGGAAAACTCGATGCCGTTCTCCGCACAAGCGCGCGGCAAACCGGCCGCATCGAGCCAGTTGGGCCAGAGCGTCAAGCGCACGTCGTTGTGCAGCACATGCAGCGTCGGCGTGCGTTCGAGCAGCGTTTCGACCGGCAGCCCGGCATATTTCTTCGCACCGACAAGCACATGCCGTTCGATGAACAGCAACTCCGAGCGATGGTCCGCGCGCGCCTCGTATCCAAAGCGAATGCTGCAATGACGATCGTCGGCGGCATCGGTGCGCACGGAAAGGTCGATATCGGGCACGGCGTCCATCAGCGCGCCGAGCCGCGGCGACAGCCAGCGCGACGCAAAGGTCGGCGGCGCGGTGACGGTCAGCCGCTTGCGTTCGCCGGGTTTCGCGCTGGACAGCGATCGCGTCACGCGCTCGATCGAATCGAACGCTTGCGCCAGGCACTGAAGCAGTTCCTCGCCTTGCCGCGTCAGGCGAATGCCTTTGTGATCGCGGTCGAACAGCTTCGTGCCGAGCGCATCCTCGAGCAGGCGAATCTGCCGGCTGACCGCGCCCGGCGTCACGCACAGCGCGGCCGCCGACTTGTTGAAGCTCATATGCCGCGCGCTTTCTTCGAAGAAGCGCAATGCGGTCAGGGATGGCAGACGGCGCACGGTTGTCTCCTGGTTTTTTTATTCGCGGCGGCGCTCCGGCCGCCCTTCTATTCTCTCGCGCGCAACGGCCAGCCGCGCTCCTGTTCTTCGATCTCCCGACGCAGCCAGTCACGGAACACGGCGACCGGCGGCGCGTCGTCCTGGCCGGTGCGCGTCACGAGCCAGTAGGACTGATGCCCGTCCACTTCGACGTCGCTCAGCGGCACGAGCGTCCCCTGCCGCAACTCGGATGAAATCATGTGGCGGTCGGCCATCGTGACGCCGAGCCCGTCCACTGCCGCGCGGATCGCGTGATCGAGCAGATCGAATTCGTGGCCGCCGCCAAGATCGACATCGTCGATATGCGCGGCCTTCAGCCAGTGCTGCCACGTCAGGTAACGCTGATCGCTGCTCGCCAGAACGTGCAGCAGCGTGAACGCGCCGAAATTCTCCGCCGCGCCCGTGCTTCCGCCGAGCAGCGACGGCGCACACACGGCGAGATGCCGCTCGTTCATCAACAACTGATTGTCGAGGCCGTCCCACTCGCCGTCGCCGAAACGCACTGCGCAGTCGAGCGAGCCCGATTCGACGAGATCGTCCTTCACGCTGGATGTCACGGTAAGTTCGAGCTCGGGCGCCGCCGCGCGCAGGGATTGCAGGCGCGGCATCAGCCAGCGGCTGCAAAACGTGGGCGGAACATTGACGCGCAGGCGCTTCAAGTGCGTCTTCTCCTGAATGCTGCGTACCGTCAGTTCGATGCGGTCGAATGACAACTTGAGCGCCTGCAACAACAGGCGCCCCGTCGCGGAGAGTTCGAGATGATGATGGCGGCGCACCAGCAGCGTCTCGCCGAGTTGCGTTTCGAGCTGGCGGACCTGCCGGCTCACCGCGCTTTGCGTGACGTGCAGCACTTCCGCGGCACGTGTGAAGTTGCCGGTGTGTCCGGCTACCTCGAAAGCCCTCAGCGCATTGAGGGCGGGCATTTTTCGCTTCAAGACGATCTCCTTTTCGCCGCCGGAGGCGGCTCCGGCACGCGACGCGCATTCGACACGCAAGTGCACCGGAGCATGCCGTTCTTTGACGGCATTTTACGAATCGAGGCAAATTATGCAGCTTCGGCGACGCGTACTCGCGCCGCGAAGCTCACACCGGCACGAGTTCCGCCGGCGTGGACGCCTGCGCGGGGTCGGCCTGCGCGTCTTCGAGGATCATGTCTGCGCCTTTTTCGGCGACCATCATCGTCGGGGCATTGAGGTTGCCGGACGTGATGTTCGGGAACACCGACGCATCGACGATCCGCAGCCCGTCGATGCCATGCACGCGCAGCCGCGCATCGACGACGGATGTGGCCGCATCCGCGCCCATCGCGCACGATCCGCACAGATGGTAGATCGAGCCGGACTGATCGCGAAAATAATGGAGCAGGGCTTCGTCGCTTTGCACGTCCGGTCCGGGCGAAATCTCCTCGGCCGTGATGCCGCGCAGCGCTTTCGAATTCATGATCTTGCGGATCAGCTTGCTGCCCTGCACGGCTTCATGCAGATCCTTTTCGGTCGTCAGCGCGTTGACGCGGATCGCCGCGGCATCTTCGACGCGGTTCGACGTGATTTCGATGCTTCCCCGGCTCGTCGGCCGGCACGGATTGAAGCACAGCAGAAAGCCCGAATACGGTTCCGGTTCGAGCTGCGCCTTGCTGCTTTTGGGAATACGGTACGACAGCGGATTGAAGTAAAGCTGCAGGTTCGGTTCCGCTTCCTGCGCGTCGCCCTTGAAGAAGCCGCCCGACTGGTTGACGCTCATCGACAGCGGCCCCTTGCGCGAGAGCAGATAGCGCAGCGCCGCCTTCGCCTTGCCCGCCAGCGAACGGAGTTCGTCGTTCAGCGTCTTGACCGTCGCGCGGTAGTAGAAGCTCACGCACAGATGGTCCTGCAGATTCCGGCCCACCGCAGGCATCGCGTGCTGCACGGCAATGCCATGCTTCGCGAGCAGCGCCGGTTCGCCGACGCCGGACAGTTGCAACAGCTTCGGCGTATCGACCGCGCCCGCCGAGAGAATGACTTCGCGCTTCGCACGGAACGTCAGCGGCTCGCCCTTGCGCGATGCCTCGATGCCCGTCGCGCGCTTGCCGTCGAACATCACGCGGCGCACGGTGACATTGCGCTCGACGCGCAGGTTCTTGCGCGACAACGCGGGATGCAGATACTCGAAGCTGCTCGACGAGCGCTCGCCGTTGCGCGCGTTGAGGTCATAGATGGCGGCGCCTTCGTAGTCCGGGCCGTTGATGTCGCCGGTAACCGGATAGCCCGCCTGACGCGCGCCTTCCAGGAACGTGCCGCAGATGGCATGCGCGCCGTCCTTCATCGACGTAATGGCGATCTTGCCGTCCGCGCCGTGATATTCGGTGTTGCCCGCCCAGTGCGATTCGACCCGCCGGAAGTACGGCAGCACGTCGCGAAAGCTCCAGCCGGGGTTGCCCGCGCGCGCCCAGTCGTCGAAATCGTGGGGCTGGCCGCGCACGTAGATCATCGCGTTGATCGAGCCCGAGCCGCCCTGCACCTTGCCGCGCGGACAATAAAGCTGGCGGCCGTTGAGCTGCGCTTCCGGCTCGCTGTAGTACATCCAGTTGTATTCCGGGTTGTAGTAGGTCTTGGTGAACCCGACCGGAACCCTGAACCAGAATGAACTGTCCGCGCCGCCCGCCTCCAGCAGCAAAACCGAATGCTGTCCCGACTCGGAGAGCCGGTCTGCGAGAATGCAGCCCGCCGATCCGGCGCCCACGATGATGTAATCGAATTCCATGATTCTGTCGCCTTCAGTGCCTTCGGTTCAGCCCCTTGCGGGCGCGAGGTCCTTTACGTCGAACGGCTTCGCCGCCATCTGCAGATGCAGCCGCTCGCCGGTGTACGGCGTGTGCGCGCGCACGACGTCCATGTTCAGTTCCACGCCGAGACCCGGCTCGTTCGACGGAATGATGTAGCCATCTTCCCAGCGAATGCCCGACTTGAGCACGTCGGCGTGGAAGCCGTCCCATGTGCCGATGCTTTCCTGGATCAGGAAATTCGGCGAACACGCCGCGATCTGGATGCTCGCCGCCGCGCCGACCGGCCCGTTGTAGAGGTGCGGCGCGATCTGCGCGTAATGGACTTCGGCGAGACTTGCGATCTTCTTCGCTTCGAGCAGACCGCCCACGCGTCCGACGTTGAACTGCAGAATCGACGCCGCGCGTGCTTCGAGCAGCTTGAAGAATTCGTACTTGGTCGTGAGACGCTCGCCCGCCGCGATCGGGATGCTGGTCTTCGCGGCGACCTGCGCCATCGCGTCTTCCTGTCCCGGCGGCACCGGCTCTTCGAACCACAGCGGATCGTACTTTTCCAGACGCTGCGCGAGACGGATCGCCGACGACGGCACCATCTGGCCGTGAGTGCCGAACAGCAGATCGGCCTTGCTGCCGACCGCCTCGCGCACCTTGCGGCAGAACAGTTCGCAACGGTCCATCACGTCGAGCGACACCTGATGTCCGGAATACGCGGTGTACGGGCCGGCCGGATCGAACTTGACGGCCGTGAAGCCGAGTTCCACGTTATGCGCGGCGCATTCGGCGGCGAGATCGGGATCGTCGTAATCGTATTCGCCGCGCGCGTTCTTCGGATAGAGATACGTGTACGAACGCAGACGCTCGTGCACGCGGCCGCCGAGCAGTTCGTACACCGGCTTGTTCGCCGCCTTGCCGATGATGTCCCAGCACGCCATTTCCAGGCCGCTGACAACGCCCATCATCGTGAGATCGGGGCGCTGCGTGAAGCCGCTCGAATAGCACTCGCGATAGAAGCGCTCGACATGATGCGGATCGTGTCCGAGCAGATAGCGTTCGAACACGTCCTCGATGATCGGCGTCATCGCTTTCGGATGGAACGTCGCGGAGTAGATCTCGCCCACGCCCTCGATGCCGCAATCGGTACGCAGCTTGACGAAGATCCAGTACATGCCGCCCACATGCGGCGGCGGCACGGCGACGATATGAGTTTCCAGCGCGGCGATTTTCATGCTTGAGCTTCCTGCTTGTCGAGACGATGCTTGAAGACGAGACCGGCGACACCGCCCAGCACGGACATGCAGGCGATATAGCCGAAGTAGAGTTGATAGCCATGCACGCCCGGATAGTTCTGCGTGAGATAGCCGTTGATGAGCGGCAGCACCGCATCCGGCGAATAGCCGATCACGGAGACGAGGCCGATGGCGAGGCCCATGGTTTCGGGCGGCACCTTGCACTGATCGAGCAGCGACCAGTAGAGGCCGCGAATCGCGTAGGTCATCACGCCGATGAACAGCACGACCACGGCGATGACCGCATGGCTGCCGATGGACGGCGCGGCCATCAGCACGAGCAGCGCGGCCGCCGCCGCGAACAGCGCGAACACGAGCACCGAGGTCTTCGAGAAGCGGTCGCCGAGAAAGCCGCCGCCGATGCCGCCGATCGGGCGCATCCACAGCTTGAGCGTCGTGATGAAGCCGGCCGCCACCACCGACAGGCCGATTTCCTGCTCATGCAGATACGCGGAGAAGCTGTAAGTCGCCCAGAACACCTGATAGCCGCAGAACACGATCGCGGCGAGCAGCCACAGTTGCGGGTTCTTCAGCAGCACGGCGAGATCGCGCATGACGTTGCTGTCGCGGCGCTTCGTTTCCTTCGCCTCGACAGCGGCCGGATCGCGCACGAGACCGAGCACGACGCCGAGCCCGATGCATAGAAACGCGTACATGTAGACGACGAGCCGGAAGCCCGCCGCCGTCGATTCGCCGTGCGTCTGCGTGGCCCACGCGAAGAGCGATATCGCGATGGTCGCGAGCAGCGCTTCGATCAGACCGCGCCCGCCATCGAGAAAGCCGAAGAAGCGGCCTTGTTCGTCGGTGCCGGCGATCATCTGCACGCGCTTGATGATCGCGGCCCAGAACGTGAGGCCCGTCGTCAGGCCCCAGCAACCGAAGATCACGATCAGCGAGCCGAATGCCGGCGCGGTGGAGTACCACAGGCCCAGCGCGCCCGTCGCGATCAGCGAGAAGCTGATGAGCACGCGCGGCGCGATGCGGTCCGCGAGCCAGCCGCTCGGCAGATAGCAGACGAGAAAGATCGTGCCGAGCGCGGAATACAGATAACCGAGTTGCGATTCGGTGATGTGAAAGACTTCGAGCATCGTCGGCTGATAAACCTGCCGCAGATACAGAATCGGATAAATGGCGCCGGCGGCCAGAACGAGCAAAGTGAGCTGGATATAGCGGTCGGCGCGCGAGCCTTCGCGTGACGCGGCGACGCTCCGGCTGGATTGAGCGGGATTCGATGACACGTTTGTACTCCTGAAAGGACAGCGGCGCGCGGCATGTGGACGCCGCGCGGCTGGCCTTCGATATGTTTTTATGGATGGACTTGTTGCTGCGAAACGGCCGGTTGCGTTTTGACAACCGGCCGCGAAACTCAGTACTTCATGACGACGAGACGCGTCTGCGTGAACTCCAGCATGCCGTGCTTGCCATCGTCGCCGCCGATGCCGGAGCGCTTCCATCCGGCGTGAAAGCCCTGATACGGATCGGCAGGCGTGCGATTGATATAAAGCTCGCCCGCTTCGATCGAATTGGCGACCTTCATCGCGTTGCGATAGTTCTCGGTGTACAGCACCGAAGAAAGCCCGAACTGATGATCGTTCGCCATCCCGATGGCTTCATCGAGCGTCGAATATTTCAGCACCGCGAGCACCGGACCGAAGGTCTCTTCCTGCACGATTTCCATGTCCTGACGACAGTTCGACAGCAGCGTCGGCGGATAGAAAAAGCCCTTGCGGTCCGGCACTTCGCCGCCGGTTTCGAGCCGGGCGCCGGCCTCGATCGCGCGGCGCACCATCGCATGGATGCCGTCGCGCGACGCCGCATTGACGAGCGGTCCCATGAAGCCCGCATCTTCGCTGCGATCGCCGATGCGCTTCGCCCGCATCTCGTCGCGCAGCATGCCGACGAACGCGTCGTGAATGCTTTCGTGCACATAGACGCGCTCGATCGCCGTGCAGAGCTGCCCGCAATGCGTGAGCTTCGATGCGACCAGTTCGCGCGCCGCCTTCTGCAAATCGGCGTCCGGCTCGACGATGGCAGGCGTCTTGCCGCCGAGTTCGAGCGACGGTTTCGCGATATTCGCCTTGCAGTAGTCCAGCACCTTGCGGCCCGCGTTGACGCTGCCCGTCAGCGTGATCATGCCGACCTTCGGATGCGTGCAGACGGCTTCGGCGGTGGCGTGATCCATCGCCAGGATGTTGACGACGCCCGCGGGCAACGCCGCGCGCTCGACGGCACGCGCGAGTGCGAAGGCCGACAGCGGCGTGTTGTTGCTCGGCCGCACGACCACGGTGTTACCCGCGATCAGCGCCGGCGCGATCTTGCGCATCAGCGTGTAGATCGGGAAGTTGAACGGGATCAGGCACGCGACCACGCCGATCGGCTCGCGATGCAGCACGAGGTTTTCGTCGGGCGTATCGCTCGGAATGACTTCGCCTTCGATGCGGCGCGCCCATTCCGCGTGATAGCGCGTGATTTGCGCGGCGTAGACGGCTTCGTTGCCCGCATCGGCGACGCTCTTGCCGGATTCCATCGCGAGCGCAGCGCCGATTTCGGCGGACGCGCTGGTGATCTCATCCGCGAGGCGCTGCATGTGCGCGCCGCGTTCGACGGCGGGCAGCGCGCGCCACAGACGTTGCGCGGCGGCGGCCTGCTCGACGGCCAGCAACGCCTGATCGCGCGACGCGTTTTGGACGTGACCCGCGATTGCTTCGGTCGCGGGATTCAGGATCGCGACGACGTCATCGCTCAAAGGGGCGATGAAACGCCCGTTCACAAAATTCCGTTCTGGCTTCATTGGCAGCGCTGTCCCGTGAGTATTTGCGGCTCATTCTTTCGCGCTTCGCAGTGCAGCAACAAGCGAAGAATTCGCGGGCGAAACATTCGAAAAACTCACGTTTGTCCTTCAACTTAATCCTTTGGCAGCCCTCGCTTGCGTGCCGCACAATCGCTCGCTCGCGGTCCCGGCGACGCTTGATGGCCGGGACTTTTGACGAAAATTAAAAGACTTGAGACTTTCATGAGAATCACAGCCATCTCGTTGGCGGCATTCGCCTGCATCGCAACTTCAGCGCATGCTCAAAGCAGCGTCACGCTCTACGGCATCCTCGACGAAGGATTCGATTTCACCAGCAATGTCGGCTCGAACCGGGCCTACGAACTGACCAGCGGCTATGCGTCGGGGAGCCGCTGGGGCATGCGCGGCGTCGAGGATCTGGGCGGCGGAACGCAGGCCGTGTTCCAGTTGGAGAGCGGCGTCAACATCAGCAATGGTGCGGCCGGACAAGGCGGCCGCATGTTCGGACGGCAGGCTTATGTCGGCGTGGCGAACGATCGCCTGGGTTCGGTCAAGCTCGGCCGTCAGTACGATTCCGTGGTCGACTATCTCGCGCCTACCACCGCCAACGGCAATTTCGCGGGCTACCTGTTCGCGCATCCGTTCGACAACGACAACACGGACAACTCATTTCGCGTGAACAACACGGTGAAGTACACGAGCCCGGCGCTCGGCGGCTTCCGGTTCGGCGGCACGTACAGCTTCAGCAACGACACGAACTTCGCCAACAACCGCCAGTACAGCTTCGGCGCGTCGTATGCGAACGACGGCCTGCTGCTCGGTGCCGCCTATCTGCGCGCCGACGGCACGGGCCTCAACGCCAATGGCGCGATCGCGACGAACGATGCGAGCTTCATCGCGCAACGTATGCAGATTTTCGGCGCGGGCGTGAACTACACCTTCGACAAGGCCACGGTCGGCTTCGCGTACACGAATTCCAGCTATCGCGATCCGGTCACGAACGGCTACATCGGCGTGCCGCTCGCGTCGGCGGGCAACACGCTCAAGAATCTCCGCTATCAGAACTTCGAAGTGAACGGCAAGTATCAGTTCACGCCGGCGTTCTTCATCGGCGCGCAGTATGTCTATTCGATCGAAACCTACGACTCGACCGCCGGCACCGTGAAGCCGCGTATCCATTCGGCCGGTCTGATGGCGGATTACTTCCTGTCCAAACGCACCGACGTGTACGTGCAAAGCGCGTATCAGAAGATCGCCGGCGCATCGACCGGTTCGGTTCTGGATCAGGCGTACATTCCGGGCGCGCAGGGTGTGTCGTCGAATGCGGAGCAGTTCATCGCGCGCGTGGCCGTGCGGCACGCGTTCTGAGGCTGCCAGGCACGCTTATCCTTTTTGCGACGGTATCCGCCATTGCACGTTCAATAGATGGTCGCGCATGCGCGCGGCGGCCGTCGCGCCGTCGCGTTTGATCATCGCCTTCACGACAGCCTGATGCTGCTCCGCAAAATGCCGCCGCGTATCCTGATCGGCGGTTTTTTCGCGTGCGGTGGGCTTCATGCGCATGCCGTTCACCACTTCCATCAGCGCGATGATCGCCGGATTGCGCGTGGCCTGCGCGATCAGCAAATGAAAGCGGTGATCCCACTGCTGCCACTCGTCATCGTCCTTCGCCGTGGCGTTGCGCCGCGCGCATTTCTCCAGTTCCGCGAGATCGTCCGGGCTCGCCTTGCTCGTCGCCAGTTCGACGAACGCCGGTTCGAGCACCAGCCGCATTTCCGCGATATCCGCCGGGCTCGACCCCGCGCGCAGACTGCTTAGCGACGCCGAAAACTTAAGCGGACGCGTGCCCAGATACGTGCCGCGCCCGACGCCGCGCCACACGCGTCCCGCCGCTTCCAGCGATGCCAGCGCCCCGCGCAATTCGCGCCGGCTCAGGCCGAGCGCCTCGGCGAGGCTGCGCTCCGACGGCAACGCGTCGCCGTCCTTCAGATTGTGTTGCGCGACGTAGTCGAGCAGTCTGTCGAGCGTGGGCTTTTCCATGATCTTTTTTGAACCAATGTGCATTGGTTCAGATTAGCAGATTGCCGGCTGAATCACACGGATTGCTTTACTTTTTATGATGATTTACGCTACGTGAAGCGCTTTCCATTTCGCATCACGATACGCGCATCGGCATTGAAAAACCGAACCACTCGACAATGGTTCAATCAACGGACGACAGTAATGAGCTTCACGACACGACCCGAACTGATCGGCACTTTCGGCATGGTGGCGTCGACGCACTGGCTGGCCAGCGCGTCCGCGATGGCGGTCCTCGAAAAAGGCGGCAACGCGTTCGACGCGGCAGCGGCAGCCGGCTTCGTGCTGCAGATCGTCGAGCCGCATCTGAACGGGCCGGGCGGCGAATTGCCCGCCGTGTTCTACAGCGCGAAGGAAGACCGCGTGCGCGTGTTGTGCGGCCAGGGCGTGACGCCCGCCGCCATGACCATCGAGCGCATGAAGGAGCTGGGCCTCACCGTGATGCCCGGCACGGGCCTCTTGCCCGCCGTCGTGCCGGGCGCGTTCGGCGGCTGGATGACCTTGCTGCGCGACTACGGGCAGTTACCGCTGGAAGACGTGCTGAGCTATGCCATCGGCTACGCGGAACATGGCTATCCGGTGCTGCCGCGCATGGCGTCGTCGATCCTCGCGATCCAGGATTTCTTCAAGCGCGAATGGCGCACGTCCGCCGAGCAATGGCTGCGCGACGGCGAAGCGCCGCGACCCAATCATCTGTTCGCGAATTCGGCCATCGCGGAAACCTACAAGCGCATTCTGCGCGAAGCGAACACGCGCGGCGACCGCGCGGAGCAGTGCGAGCGCGCGCGACTTGCGTTCTATCGCGGCTTCGTCGCGGATGCGATCGATCAGTACTTCGTCTCGACCGACGTGCTGGATACGTCGGGCCAGCGTAATCGCGGGCTGCTGGATGCATCCGATCTCGCGCGCTGGGAGGCGACCTACGAAGACGCCGTCTCTTACGAATACGAAGGCTTCATGGTTCACAAGACGGGACCGTGGGGCCAGGGCCCGATGTTCCTGCAGCAACTGGCTTTGCTGAAGGGCTTCGATCTCGCGGGCATGGACCCGCTGGGACCGGACTTCGTCCACACGGTCATCGAATGCGCGAAGCTCGCGTTCGCGGACCGCGACGTCTTCTACGGCGACCCGAACTTCTCCGACGTGCCGATGGACACGCTCCTGAGCGACGCCTACAACGACGCACGCCGCCGGCAAATCGATCCGCGCCGCGCATCGTTCGAATTCCGTCCAGGCAATCTGCTCGACAGCGAGGCGCGCGCCGCGAAAATCCTCGCCAACGCGGGCCGCCAGCAACCGGGCGGCTTCGGTCAGGGCGAACCCACGTTCGCACCGCTGCCCGAGTTGCGCGGCGACACCGTGCATCTCGATGTCGTCGATCGCTGGGGCAACATGGTGTCGGCGACGCCGTCGGGCGGCTGGCTCCAGGCATCGCCCGCGGTGCCCGGACTGGGCTTCAACGTGACCACGCGCGGCCAGATGTTCTGGATGGAAGAAGGACTGCCCTCGTCGCTCGGACCGGGACGCCGTCCGCGCACCACGCTCTCGCCGACGCTTGTCACGCGCGACGGCAAGCCGTATGCCGCGCTCGGCACGCCGGGCGGCGATCAGCAGGATCAATGGTCGCTGCAACTGCTGTTGCGGCACGTGCACTTCGGCCTGAATCTGCAAGCCGCCGTGGATTCGCCTTCGTTCCAGACCGCGCACTTTCCCGGCTCGTTTTATCCGCGCGACATTCAGCTCGGCAAGATGTCGGCGGAAGGCACCTTTCCGCAAGCCACGCTCGACGAACTGCGCGCGCGCGGCCACGAGCTCACGGTCGCCGAACCCTGGTCGCTCGGGCGCGTGTGCGCCGTGGGCATCCGCCACGGCCTGATGCGCGGCGCGGCCACGCCACGCCAGATGCAGGCTTACGCCATCGGGCGTTGACGCAGCATCCATCGGAAAACATCGATCATGTCCGCTGTCGCCGCCCGCCTCGAACGGCTGCCGCTATCCGGCTTTCATCGCAAGCTGCTGATCATCGGCGGAATGGGCTATATGTTCGACGGCCTCGATTCGTCGTCGCTCGCGTTCCTGCTTCCGGTCGTCAGCAAGCTGTGGAACCTGACGAGCGCGCAGACCGGACTCGTCGCGAGCAGCACGTATATCGGCTATTTCTTCGGCGCGTTCCTGTCCGGCGTGCTCGCGGACATCATCGGCCGGCGCCGCATCATGATGAGCGCGCTCGCGATCTATTGCGTCGCGTCGCTCGCGAGCGCCACCGCCAACGACTGGCATACCTTCTTCGCGCTGCGCATCGTCGCGGGCTTCGGTTCGGGCGCCGAAACCGTCGTGATCGCGCCGTTTCTCGCCGAATTCGTGCCGCGCCGCTATCGCGGCATGTTCTGCGGCGCATTGGTCGGCTTCATGTCGTTCGGCTATCTGAGCTCGTCCATTCTCGGCTATACCGTCGTGCGCAATTTCCCGGACGGCTGGCGCTATCTCGCGGTCATCACCGCCCTGCCCGTCGTCATGCTGCTGTGGTGGCGCCGCACGCTGCCCGAATCGCCGCGCTGGATGGAAAGCCAGGGCCGCGTCGCCGAGGCCGGCAGCATCGTCGACGATATCGAGGCATGGTATGCGCAACGCGGCATCGCGCTCGCGCCGCTGTCCGCCGTGGGCGCGATTCCGTCCGCCGCAAAGAGCAGCGGCAGCGCCTGGCAAAACGTGAAGACGCTGTGGTCGAAGCGCCTCGCGGGTACGACCGCCGTCAGCTGGCTGATGTGGTTCGCCGTGGCCTTCGCGTACTACTCGTTCTTCTCGTGGATCCCGAGCCTGCTCGTCAAGGAAGGGCTCACGATCACGAAGAGCTTCGGCTTCTCCATCGCCATCTACGGCGCGCAGATTCCGGGCTATTTCTCGGCGGCGTGGCTCAACGAGAAGATCGGCCGCAAGGGCGTGGTGGCGTCGTACATGACGCTCGGCGGCATCGCGGCGATCATGCTGTCGCTGTCGCATACCGGCGTGCAGATCATGGCGGCGGGCATCTGCCTGTCATTCTTCATGAACGGCGCGTTCGCGGGCGTCTATGCGTACACGCCGGAAATTTTCCCGACCGCCGTGCGCACCACAGGCACCGGATCGTCGTCCTCGTTCGGGCGCATCGGCTCGGTGAGCGCGCCGATTCTCGTCGGCATCGTGTATCCGTCGTTCGGCTTCTTCGGCGTCTTTGCAATGACGACCGCCGTGCTGCTCGCGGGCGCGTGCGTCGTGTTCTTCCTCGGCATCGAGACGCGCAATCGCTCGCTCGAAGACATCGAGATCAACGGCGCGATCGAGGACGATGCGCGCGATCGTCTCGCCTCCACCCATCTGCGCGGCTGAGCGCCTACACCGACAACGACATCATGCGCGACACCGAAGCACACACCACGCGCCCGTTGCAACTGAACGACCTGCAACGGCTCGCACACGCGATGCGCGAGCGAGCCCAGCCCGCGACGCTCTTCGACGCTGTCGCGGCGGTCGCCGCCGAGACCATCGGCTTCCGGCTCTTCACCATCATGGCCTACGATGCGCGCAATCACGAAGTGGAGCGCGTCTTCACCAACATGCCCGAGGTCTATCCGACCGGGGGCCGCAAGAAGAAGCGCGGCACCGCTTGGGCGACGCAAATCCTCCACGATTTGCGGCCGTTTCGCGGCGAGACCGCGCACGACATCCGCCGCGCGTTCGACGATCACATGACGATGGCGAACATGGGCCTCGGCTCGATCCTCAACATCCCGATCGCCTATGACGGCGAATGCATCGGCACGATGAATCTCACGCACGTCGAGCACTGGTACAAGCGCGAGCACGAAGACACGGGCGTGCTGCTCGGCTCGTTTCTCGCGCCCGCGCTGGTCGCCCGCATGCCGCTCTTCGCCGACGAGGAACCGCGCTCATGAATCGCGCTTCTCCCGAAACCGGGCGCTGGCTGATGGTGTTCGCGCTCGGCTATCTCGCGCTGCTCGTCGATGGCGCCGACGTGATGATGTACGGCCTCACGCTCACCCGCATCAAAAGCGAATTCGGCCTCACCAATGTCGAGGCGGGCGCGCTGGGCAGCCTCACGCTCGTCGGGATGGCGGTGGGCGGCATCCTCGGCGGCTGGGCAAGCGATACGCTCGGGCGCGTGCGCGTCGTCGTGTGGGCGCTCGCGCTCTTCTCGCTCGGCGCAGGCCTGCTCGGACTCACGCACACCTTCGCGCAATTCGCGCTCGTGCGCTTCATCAGCTCGCTCGGGATCGGCTGCATGGTGCTCGTGAGCACGCTCGTCGCCGAATATGTTCCGACCGAGCGGCGCTCGCTGATTCTCGGCATGTTGCAGACGGGTGTGTCGGCGGGCTATATCGTCGTGATCTCGCTCGCCAACTGGATTCTGCCGCTCTACGGCTGGCGCATGCTCTTTTACGTCGCGACGATTCCCGTCGTGCTGGCGCTGGCGATTCACTGGTTCGTGCCCGAGCCGCCCGGCTGGCGCGCCAGCGTGGCGAAGCGGCAAGGCGCGCCGCGCGTGCGCCGCCCTTGGCGCGAGAACCGCTATTACCTGATCTTCTCGGATCGCGAGGCACGCAGGATATTCATCCTGTGGGCGCTCGCATCCGTGTTTGCGCTTTCGGGCTTCTACGGGCTGAACAACTGGCTGCCGACCTATCTGGAGAAGGAACTGCACGTGCGCTTCGGCTCGATGGCGGGCTATATGATCGGCACGTACGTCGTCGCGTTCGTGGGCAAGATCGTCGCGGGCTGGGTCGGCGATCTTTGGAGCCGACGCGGCGTGTATGTGCTCGGCTGCATCGGCGCGGCCTTGTTTCTGCCGGTCATCGTGTTTCTTCACACGCGCGAGAACATCGTCTGGCTGATGCTGTTCTTCGGCTTCCTCTACGGCGTGCCGCTCGGAACGATGGGCGCGTTCATGTCCGAGAGCTTCGCCACGCGCATTCGCGGCACGGCTGTCGGCGGTTCGTATAACGTGGGACGCTTCTGCTCCGGCGCGGCGCCGGTCGTGATCGGCTATGTCGCCACGCAATTCACGTTCGGCGTGAGCTTTCTGATGGTCGGCGCGGTGTTCTTCCTGAGCGGCGTCTGCGCGTTCTTCATTCCCGACCGCCTGTACGATACGAGCGCGCAGGAACCGAACGATCCCGGCCTTGCGACGCCCTCGCGCGATGCAAAGGCCAATGAAGCCGCAGCAGAAGCATTGACGCCGCGTTGATGTGATCGCCGGGAAGCCGTCGCCTAGATGCGCTTCGCTTCCCGAATGCTTCTGAGAAACGCGCGGGTTCTGTCGCGCACGGGGTCGCCGAAAATCTGCTCCGGTGGTCCTTCTTCATACACCGCGCCGTCGCACAAAAAACAGACCTTCGACGATACCTCCCGCGCGAAGCCCATTTCGTGTGTGGCGAGCAGCATGGTCATGCCTTCGCTCGCGAGATCGCGCACGATGTTGAGCACTTCCGAGACGAGTTCGGGGTCCAGTGCGGAAGTGATTTCGTCGAGCAGCAGCACCATCGGGTCCATCGCCAGCGCGCGGACGATCGCCACGCGCTGCTGCTGCCCGCCCGAGAGCCGGTCGGGATATTCCTTCGCCTTGTGCGCGAGACCCACGCGCCCGAGCAGCGCCATCGCGCGTTCTTCGGCCTCGGCCCTGGATTGCCTGAGCACGCGGATCGGCGCGAGCGTCACGTTCTCCAGCACGCTCATATGCGGGAACAGGTTATAGCCCTGAAACACGATGCCGATGTCCCGGCGCAATGCATCCACGTCCACGCCGGGGCCGGTGATCGGGTCGCCGTGGACCAGAATCTCGCCGTCGTCGATCAGTTCCAGACCGTTGATACAACGCAGCAGCGTCGATTTGCCCGATCCGGACGGCCCGATCAGGCACACGACTTCATGCTCTTCCACCGTCATCGCGAGACGCTGGATAACCGGTACCTTGCCATACGACTTCGATATGTCACGGATGTCGATGAACGACATGGGCTCGTCTCCTCAGGCTTCGCCGGCACGCATACGTGCCCGGTCGCGTCGCATCATCCGCTCGACGAAGCGCGTCTGCGGGATCGATATCACAATGAACAGCAGCGCCACGGTGCTGACCGCGGACAGGTTGTAGTAGTTCGACGCGATCAGCATGGACTGATTGAACGAATCGATCACGCCGACCACCGACACCAGCGCGGTATCTTTCTGCAGGGAGATGAACGAATTGAGCAGCGGCGGAATGATCTGCCGCACGCCTTGCGGCACGATCACGAATCGCAGGGTCTGGAAGTGCGACAGGCCGAGCGAGCGCGCGGCCGCGCTCTGACTCCAGTGGATGCTCAGAATCCCGGCGCGGTAAATTTCCGCGACGTACGCGCCCACCGTCAACGTCAGCGCGACGATGACGAAGATCGTCAGCGAAAGGTCCTTGAGCACGGGGATGCCGGTCAGCGGAATGCCGAAGCCGACCAGATAGATCACGAGCACCGCGGGCACGGCGCGGAAGATGTCGACATACGCCGTCGCGATCAGACGCACCGGCTTGCCCGCCGCGCCCGGCGCGAACATCGCGAGGGCCACGATCAAGCCCCAGACCAGAACGAGTATCTCCGTGATGACGGCGATCTTGACGTTCATCCAGAAGGCGGCGAGCACCAGCGGAAACGTCTTGATCATCAACGGCACGGCGAAGAACGTCTTCGCCACCGCCTGATGATTGATCAGGAAAAACTGCAGCACGATGACCAGAACCAGTTGCGCCAGCGCATAACCCAGCGCGATGAAGCACTGATCCCTCGTGGCCGAGCGGGCGCCGCGCGCCTTCGCCAGATCGCGGCGCGCGGCGGCATCGCGGATGGCATTGGCGAAACGCAGCGCCCTGACGAGCGGCACGACGATCGCCAGGGAGAGCAACGCCAGCACGACAGCGAGCGCATTGACCGCCGCGCTGTCGAGCTGAGCGGCCAGCAGGGAGCTTCGCATCACGGCAATCGTGTACCAGCTTGCCAGGACGACGGCCACCACCGTCACGATCGACGTGCTCAGCAGGGACGTCGGCACGCACGGCATGCCGCCCGTCTTCAGGCGGCGGCCGTTCGTCACCGGAGCCTGCGCCGGTGACGGCGCCACCTCGCTCGTGTGTCGCGTTGCGTTGCTCATGGTTCACGCTCGCTCAGGGGTTCAGCACGGGCACTTTGGTCGGATCGGTGCCGAGCTCCGGCGTCAGGTACTTGGCGCTCAGCCGTTCGAGCGTGCCGTCCTTCTTGAGACCTTCGATCAACTGGTTGAAAGCCGCGAGATTCGGCGAATCCTTGTTGACCACACCGCCCCACTTCTCGCCCGTATCGAAGCGTCCGACCACCTGCAGTGCGCCATTCGAGTTCTTCGCGCGCAACAGCACGTTCGGCGTGTCGTAGATCACGGCGTCCACCTGTCCGGCTGCCAGCGCGGTGTACATCGACGGAGGATCGTTGAACACCTTGGGCTGCTCCGCGGGCTTGATTTTCTCCATGATGTAATCGTAGGCCGTCGTGCCGCGCTCGACGGCATAACGAAGGCTGCTCAGGTTGCTCTTGTCGACCTTGGTGCCCGCCTTCACGAGCACGCCCTGATCGGAACTGAAGTAAGGCTCGGTGAAGTTGACCACCTTCTTGCGCGCGTCCGTGATGGTGATCTCGCTCAGCGCGATATCGAATCCCTGCGATTGTCCCGTGAGGACCTGCTGAAACGATCGGCTCACCAGGACGACGCGATCGAGACCCGCACGATAAGCCATGTTGGCGGCCATGCAGTACTCGAAGCCATCCTTGATGGTCTCCAGCGAGTCGCCGTTCCACCAGCCGGGCACGCCGAGCACGGGGCGCACCGAGAGCGCGCCGGGAGTGACGGTCGTCAGTTTGACGGAGCCCTTGTCGCCCTTGACTTCGCAATTCCCATAGTCCGTCGCGGCGCTCGCCGCGACAGCGAACGCGCTCATCGCGATGGAAACGATCGCTCGTTGAAGCCGGAGTGCACCTGTTGTTGCGCGAGGCATACTGCTTTGCATCACGTTAGTCTCCTCTTGGTGGAATGAAGCACGCCTTCTACCGGCAACACGCTCAGTTCATGCACGGCGTCGCCGGTTGCGCGATGCCGCCATGAGGCATGCCGCCCGACACATCGCCCCAGAGGATCGCATGATCTTCAGGCAGCGCGCGCGAGTTGGGCACCGAAAGCCAGAGACGCATCAGCATCCTGTCCTGGCCGGTGCTCACGTCGTCCTTGAACGCGGTGCGTCCGTGATAGATGACGTGGTTGTTGAGTAGCTGGATATCGCCGGGCGCGAAGCGCATCTCGAAGCAGTGCTCCTGCGCAAGCTGCAGCAGCAGGCGAATCGCTTCGTGCTCGGCATCGGTCAATTTGCGCACGCCGGGAAGCAGTTGCGCGTTCTCGATGTACGTCAGCGAAAAGTGGCTCGTCAGCTTGCCGTCGCGCACGCCGAACACCGGCAGATCGTAGGCGACGTGTTCGCCGCCCGCTTCCTCGCCGAAGCGGCTTCGCGGAATGGGCCTGCAAAGCAGCGCGTGCAGGTCCGGGCGGCGTCTGAGCATTTCGTTGTAGATCGTCGCGCTGCTCGCGAGCTTGCTCACGCCGCCCTCCGACGCCTGGCGCACACAAAGCAATCCGACGACATCGCAGCGGTCCGTATGGAAACGCAACTCACCCGGCGACAGTGTCCGCGCACCCGACGAAAGAAACTCCTTCCCCGATGCGTCCACCGTCGAGCCATACAGCTTCGCACCGACGCCCGCGCCTTCGTCCCTGATCTCGCGCATCAGCTCGCCGCGGCGATTCTGGAACATCGGCGTGCCGAGATGCCGGCCCAATGCGTACCAGATGCGGCGTAGTTGTTCCGCGTCGTAGCGGCCGACATCGAGGCCACGGATCTTGACCATCCCGGAGCCGTCTTCCAGTTCGGCGCGCACGTCGTCGAAGAACGCAGCGGCGCCCGGCAGCGGGAAGTTATCGCGCGTGATGTCACGCCAGCCGGTATTAGCCGTCCTGGCGACAGCCGCGTCGATCTCGTCGAGCACGGCAGAAGGAATCTGTTTGATCCATCGCTGATTCTCCCGCATTTCGACGCCATTCCACACACACGCACCTTGCAGATATTCGGCGGAAGACATTTGCGCTCCAGTGATTTGGGACCTTGGGCTCGATGCATGCCGCGACGCGCCAGCGAATGCGCGCCTTAGGCAAATTGCACGCTTGTATATACAAGATTTGCAATCTAAACCCGCTCGGGTTTTCCATCAAGAAGATGTGACGGCCATGCGGGCAAACACCTACGCCGGTTTTATCGCGGCGGGTAGCGGTTCGGGATGGAGAAGAGGCGTATCTGGAACGATGCTCGACGGCCGCGCGGAGCGTGCGCGGCCGGTTCTATTCTTGCGAATTCTATGAATCGTCGAGTCTTGTCTAGACAAATTACCCGATCACGCGAGATTGCCAACGAAGAAACGGGCGCCACGCACGACGCCCGAATCAGAGACATTTCCTGACGCGACGATGCCCGCGCTCAGCATGGCTCCGTTGCGATACGTCGCTCGTATCGCCGCACGCCGCCGAGCCACGCCGATAGCAACACGATCAGCACGAACACCGCGGCGAGATTGAAGAACAGTTGCGCGACCGGCAGATGCATCGACAGCAGCACGCCGCCGAGCATCGATCCCGCGACCGAACCAAGCTTGCCGATACCGATCGCCGTGCCGACGCCGGTCGAGCGCAGCGTGGTCGGATACACCATGCCCGACACCGCATAGAGCGCGAACTGGCTGCCGATCACGCACACGCCGCTCGCGAACACGGCCGCGAAGAGCCACGCCGTCGGCATCTGCATGCCGAGCAATGCGGCGATGGGACAACCGGCCAGCGCAAGCAGCAGAATCACGCGCACGCCATAGCGATCCACGCAGCGGCTCAGCGCAAGGGCGCCGACGGTGCCGCCGACCGGAAACATCATCGCCGCCTGAGCCGCGCGGGCGGGCGCGAGCGTGCTCATGCTGAACAGGATCGGCAGCCAGTTCTGCAGGAAGTGCAGCGCGAGCGAATTGAGGATGAAGATCGCCCAGAGCAATGGCGTCACCTTGACGAGGCCATCTTGGAACAGCGCGGCCGGCCGCACGCGCACGCGGGTTTCATCATCCACGACATAGCGCACGCCTTCGCCCTCGGCCGTTGCGCCGAGACGCGCCGCGATGCGTCGAATCCTGCGAACGTCGCGCCCGTTCATGATGAGAAAGCGGATCGATTCGGGCAACAGCGCGAAGGACGCCAGCGCCACCACGACCGCCGCGACGCCGCCCAGCGTGAACAGTACGGGCCAGCCGAAGCGCGGCAGCAGCCACGAGGCGACCGCTCCGCCACCGCCCGCGCCGATCGAGAAACCGGAAAACATCAGCGTGATCCACGTCGCGCGGCGCGCTTTCGGCGCGTACTCGGAAACGAGCGCGACCGTGTTCGGCACGACCCCGCCCATGCCGATGCCCGCGAGAAAGCGCAGCAGCGTGAGTTGCCCGAGCGAGTCCGCATAGCCACACATGAAGGTCAGGATGCCGAACCAGAGCGAGCCGTAGATGATCGTGAGGCGGCGTCCGAAGCGGTCGCCGCTGAAGCCGAGCAAGAGCGAGCCGACGAGCACGCCGAACAGTCCCACGCCGAACACGCGTCCGAAGCCGGCCGCATTCGTGTGCCAGGCATGCATCAGCGCAGGCGCGGCGAAGGCCGCCGCGACCTGATCGTAACCGTCGATCAACACGATCAGGAAGCACCACATGATCAGGAAGAGCGCGAAGCCGCCGAGCTTCTGGCGCTCGATCAGCGCCGAAACGTTGATGGTGGTCTCCGGGGCGGCGACGTTGCTCATCGTCGTGATCCTAAGTGGGCTTCATGTCGCGGCGACATGCCGTCTCGGTGCATCTCTGTCTCCTTTATTTTTGCCGACGCACTTATGTTTCGGTATCCGAACTTATTCACAAAGCGCGGCGTCGATACGACATGCCTCGCTTTGGAAATTACGCGTCCTGCACCAGTGAACCCCGGCCCGTTTCAGCGCCGGCCCCAACGCCCGGCGTTTCGCCGAAGCGCTTGCGGTACAGCAGCGCGAGGATCGTCGAGAACACGGCGGCAATGAGGAACAGCACCGACGCCGCGTAGAAAAGCTGCGTGATCGGCAGATGCATCGAGAGCAGAAGACCGCCGATCACCGGCCCCGACACCGAGCCGATCTTGCCCACCGAAATCGCGCTGCCGACACCGGCCGAACGGAACGAGGTCGGATAGATCATGCCCGCCACGGCATACAAGCCGTACTGCGCGCCCACCACGCAGAAGCCGGTGGCGAAGACAGCGAGCATGAGCCAGCCCTGCGAGGAGCCGTGACCGAGCGCCGCGACGACCGGAAGACCGATGACGGGCAGCGAGATGATCGCCGCGACGCCGTGACGATCGACGAATCGGCACAGCACGAGTCCGCCGATCACGCCGCCGACAGAGAACATCATCGTGATGAGACCCGCGCCGCGCGGATCGATGCCCATGCCTTCCATCAGGATCGGCAGCCAGTTCTGAAGGAAATAGAGCGCCATCGAGTTCGCGATGAACACGATCCACAGCAAGGGCGTGATCGCGGCGAGGCCGTCGGAGAAAATCAGCTTGAGCACGAAGCGCTGCTTTTCGCGCACTTCGCCGGCGACGAACTGCGCATCGGCGGGAATCTTCAGATCGGGACGCAGGCGCGTGATGAGCTTGCGCAGCATCTGCGGATCGCGTTGCCGGATGGCGAGCAGCTTCGCGGATTCGGGCAGCGTGAAGATCAGCAGCAGCGCGACGAGCAAGGAGCCGACGCCGCCGACCGCGAACATGACAGGCCAGCCGAACCGGTGAATCAGCGACGACGACACCAGACCGCCCGAGCCCGCGCCGATCGAGAAGCCCGAAAACATCAGCGTGACCCATGTGGCGCGCAAACGCTTCGGCGCATATTCCGCGACCAGCGCGACCGAGTTCGGCACCACGCCGCCCATGCCGATGCCGGCCAGGAAGCGCAGCAGCATCAGTTCCTGCAGCGAGGTCACCCACACCGAGGCGTAGGTCAGCGCGCCGAAGAAAAGACTGCCGATGATGATCGCCCGCTTGCGGCCGAGCCGGTCTCCCAGGTAGCCGAAGATGAACGAGCCGATCAGCGTGCCGAACAGGCCCGCGCCGAAGACGGGGCCGAATCCGCCGCGCGCGACGTGCCAGTCCTTGATGATGGCGGGCGCCGCGAACGACACGGCCGTCTGGTCGTAGCCGTCCATCAGCATGATCAGGAAACACCAGAAGAGCAGACCGGCGGCGAAGCGTCCCGTCTTCTGCTCTTCTATCAATGTCGCGATGTTGAAAGTCCGGTCTGCTTGCATGTATGTCCCATTTACCTCGTGCCAAGGGACGCACCCGAGGGGCGCGCCCGCTTGCACTGCTGCTGAATGTCTCTCATGACGGCGCCGTGGCCCGAGCCACAATATAAGAGTCGGCCCCGCGCGGCTCAATCAAAAAGAAACGATGATGCGATCGAAATAAGTGATGAATCCGCCTCGCGCGCTCATTCGCACCCCGTTTGCACTATGTTTCACCGCACGATGGCCGCCCTCCGTGTCCTCAGAACATATGGTTGACGCCGATGCGCGCGACCGTCTGGCTGCCGCTCGACGAAGGCTGATAGCCGAACTGCGCGGCGCGCGCGCCGGGACCCGAAGCGCGCTGCAGGCCCACGCCGGCATAGACCTGCGTGCGCTTCGACAGATAATCGGTCAGGAACAGGTTGTACTGGTTGATCGTGAGTCCCTGAAACAGGGAGTGATCCGCGGACAGGCCGAGAACGAAAAAGCCCAGATTGCCGACCAGCTCCGTGTTCACGCCGGCCTGATAGTTGTTGAGCGTGGTCGAGCCCTGCGCGTTCTGGAGCTTCACGCCGGTGTACGTCACGTGCGGCGTGAAGATGCCGAACTTCACCGAGGCACCCGCGGCGAGCGTGCTGTAACGGCTCGCATTGAACATCGTGCCCTGTCTCAACGGCTGGCCGAGCAGCGAGTTGAGGCTGAAGGTGCCGAAGATGTCGGCGGTGCGGTTATGCGACATCGTGTACGCGACGCCGAAATTCACGGTGTCGCTCGAATACTGCGCGCCGACGCTGTACTGGCGTCCCGCGCTGAAGTCGCCTGCCTGATTGCCGAACGCGTTCATCGCGCCGGCCTGGAAGCCGTGGAAGTTGATCGTCTCGTACTTGACGGCGTTGTTCAGCGCATGCGTGTTCGCGAGGCCGTCGAGGTTGCCGGGCGTGTAGTACGACGAGATGCCCGGCACCGAGTTGTTCAGCCGCCCGACGTACTGGTAGATGTAGTCGTTGATGTTGCCGAAGCTCAGCGAGCCCCAGGTATCGTTCGAGAGCCCGACGTAGGCATTGCGGTTGAAGAAGCTCGTCGGGTTGATCTGCGCGCCGGTGTTGGTCAGGAAACCGGATTCCAGCCGCGCGAACGCGGAATTGCCGCCGCCCAGATCCTCCTTGATCAAAAGGCCCCAGCGATCCGGCGTGCGCTTGCCGGACGATTCCTGATACAGACGCTTGCCCTGGGAGTTCGATACGAAATCGACGCCAACATCGACGCTCCCATACAGCGTCACAGACGACTGCGCCCACGCGGGGCCAGCCAGGATCGCGGCGCAACCGCCGACCAGCAGACAAGTTCTCAACCGAAGTCTCCAATGTTTTTATCGTTGGCCGGTCGCTCGTCGGCACCGGCTTCTTGCATCGCGCAGTGCTGCTCTGCCCGATGCGGAACCGAGTTTAACTACTTCAATTCGGCTTTTGAATCACGAGTTATTTATCAATCAATCGAACATCCCGAATACTCGATCAAGGTATTTACTCATCGATTCCAAAAATGCCGATAACCTCATCGACAGATTGAATCGCCGTGCTAACATCCGCGACGTTTAATTCATCACCGATAAAACGGAGAGCACAGATGCATTTCAGCGCAGTACAGCCCAGGCGCATGATCGTGGGCATCAGCGGCGCATCGGGCGTCGTCTACGGTGTCCGCCTGTTGCAATTGCTCAGGCAACTCGAGATCGAATCGCATCTGGTGATGAGCCGCTCCGCGCAGGTCACGCTCGCGCACGAGTCGCCCTACAGCGTCGCCGATGTCCGCGCGCTCGCCACGGTCACGTATCCGAACACGGACATCGGCGCGGCGATTTCGAGCGGCTCGTTCCCCGTGATGGGCATGATCGTCGCGCCCTGCTCGATCCGCACCCTCTCGGAAGTCGCCACGGGCGTGACGAGCGGGCTGCTCACGCGCGCCGCCGACGTCACGCTCAAGGAGCGCCGCCGGCTCGTGCTGATGGTTCGGGAAACGCCGCTGCATCTGGGCCACTTGCGCAGCATGACGAGCGTGACCGAGGCCGGAGCAATCGTCTATCCGCCGGTGCCGGCATTCTACGCGAACCCCGAATCGCTCGACGAAATGGTCGATCACACCATCGGGCGCGTGCTCGATCTCTTCGGCATCGAATCCTCCGTGGTGCATCGCTGGGGCATGTGAGATTCACGCGCGCGCTCTCTCGCATTATCAATTTTCACTGATAACTCGTTCGAATTCTTTTGCTTCTTTAGCGGCTGACGTTCATTTAAAGTGGTTTTGTTTCAGAACGAAACCCCATTTAAAAGATTTATCGATCGAATCATAAATCTTCTCGATAAGAGACAGCGTTAATACGAAAGAGGTCGAATGAAGATCGTCATTGCAGGGGCCGGTATCGGCGGCCTGACGGCGGGAGCCGCATTATTGAAAGCAGGCTTTCACGTCACCATTCTCGAACAGGCCAAGGCCCTCGGGGAAATCGGCGCGGGCGTGCAGCTGAGTCCGAACGCGACGCGCGTGCTTTACGGAATCGGCGTCGGCGAGCGTCTCGAAAGCCTCGCGTGCGAACCGCCCGGCAAGCGCGTGCGTCTCTGGAACACGGGGCAGACCTGGCCGCTCTTCGATCTCGGCGCGGCATCGCGCGAAGTGTACGGCTTCCCCTATCTGACCATGCACCGCGCGGATCTCCACGAAGCGCTCGTCGATGCGGTGCGTGCGTTCAGCCCTGATGCGATCAGGCTCGATCACAAGGTCGAGTCGATCGTTCAGCACGATGACCACGTCGAAGTGCAGACCGTCTCGGGCGCGACGTTCGAAGCGGACCTGCTGATCGGCGCGGACGGCGTGCACTCGCGCGTGCGCCGTGCGCTCTTCGGCGCCGACGAGCCGGTCTATTCGGGCGTGATGGCCTGGCGCGGCGTGATCGACGCCACCAAGCTGCCCGAGCATCTGCGCACGCCCTACGGCACCAACTGGGTCGGGCCGGGCGCACACGTGATCCACTATCCGCTGCGCGGCCACAAGCTCATCAACTTCGTCGGCGCGGTGGAGCGCGATGGCTGGCAGGTCGAGTCGTGGTCGGAGCGCGGCACCATCGACGAATGTCTCGCCGATTTCGACGGCTGGCATGAAGACGTGCGCACGATGATCTCGGCCATCGACATCCCGTACAAGTGGGCGCTCATGATCCGCGAGCCCATGACGCGCTGGACATCGGGCAACGCCACGCTGCTCGGCGACGCCTGTCACCCCACGCTGCCGTTCCTCGCGCAAGGCGCGGGCATGGCGCTCGAAGACGGTTATCTGATCGCGCGCTGCCTCGCGCGCCACGCGAACGATCTGCCGCAGGCGCTCGAACGTTACGAGGCGCTGCGCGTAGAACGCACGGCGCGCATCGTGCGCGGCTCGGCGGCGAACACGCAGCGCTTCCACAACCCTGCTCTCGCGCATGCGGAAGGCGCGGCGGAATACGTCGATCGCGAGTGGAGCGAGGAGCGCGTGAAGGAACGCTACAACTGGCTGTTCGAATACGACGTCGACGCCATAGAAGTCTGAGCGCACAAAGCTCGCTTCATCAAGCCGCATCAAGGAGACACAGCATGTCCGACCATCTGCCGCCCGTGCGCGGCCTGCATCACTTCGCCTGGCGCTGCCGCAATGCCGAAGAAACGCGTCATTTCTACGAGGACATTCTCGGCCTGCCGCTGGTTCATCTGATCCGCCTCGACCGCGTGCCGAGCACCGGCGAGCATTGCCCCTATGTGCATCTGTTCTTCGAGATGGCGGACGGCTCGAACATCGCGTTTTTCGATCTCGGCGACGACACGGCCGCCGAGCCCTCGCCCAACACGCCGCCGTGGGTGAACCACATCGCGCTGCGGCTCGGCACGCTCGACGAGCTCGAAACGATGAAGCAGCGTCTCGTCGATCACGGCATCGAGGTGCTGGGCGTCGTCGATCATCACTTCGTGCGCTCAATCTATTTCTTCGATCCGAACGGCCTGCGGCTCGAACTGACGGTGCCCGTCGCGTCGCTCGAAACGCTCGCTGCCTATCGACGACAGGCGCGGCCCGCACTCGACGCGTGGGCAGGCGAAGGCAAGAGCGCCATCGCGGAGACGCCTCACGCATGACCGCGCTCAACTCCACTCACGATCCGGCCCGGCGTAGCTGGATCGACTCGGCGAACCTGCCTGAAGCAGACTTCCCGATCCAGAACCTGCCGTTGGGCGCGTTCGTGCGCGACGGCATCGCACGCGCCGCCGTCGCCATCGGCGAACATGCGGTGGACTTGCACGCGCTCGCGGACAGCGGCCTGCTCGACGCGGGCAGCGATGCGGCGATCGCCTGCGAAGCCACGCGCGGCGGCACGCTGAACCGACTGATGGCGATGCCGCCTCGCCATGCGAGCGCCCTGCGCGCCGCGCTGTCCGACCTGCTGAAGAGCGATGCGCCGCAGCGCGCGCGCATGCAGGCGCAAGCCGACGCCCTGCTACCGCGCATCGATACGCTCGAACTGCGGCTGCCCTGCGAAGTCGGCGACTACACGGACTTCCTCACGTCGCTGCATCACACCGAGCGGCACGGGCGCTACAAGGGTCTCGCCGATCCGCTTCCGCCCGCGTTCAAGTCGCTGCCGATCGCCTATCACGGCCGCGCATCGTCGTTGCGCGTGAGCGGCGGCGACGTGCGCCGCCCGCACGGCCAGTATCGCGATACGAACGGACAGATCGTGTTCGGCCCCGCGCCCGCGCTCGATTTCGAGCTGGAACTGGCGGCGTGGATCGGCGAAGGCAATGCGCTCACGCAACCGATTTCCGTCGACGATGCGCACGCGCACATCTTCGGCTATTCGCTGCTCAACGACTGGTCCGCGAAAAGCATTCAGTGGTTCGAACAGGTGCTCGGCCCGTTTCTCGGCAAGAGCTTTCATTCGAGCGTGTCGCCGTGGATCGTCACGTCCGAGGCGCTCGCGCCGTTCCGCAAGGCGCCCGTTGCGCGCGCCGCGGACGATCCGCCGCTCATGGCGCATCTGCATGGCGCGCGCGACCGGCAAGAAGGCGGGCTGCATCTGGAACTGCACGCCGATCTGTCGACGCGGCAATTGCGCGAAGCCGGACATGACGCCGTGCGCATCACGCACACGCATCTGGACAACCTGTACTGGACCTTCGCGCAGATGGTCGCGCATCACACGAGCAACGGCTGCAATCTGCGCAGCGGCGATCTGCTCGGCAGCGGCACGATTTCCGGCGCGACCGACGCGGCGCGCGCCTGCCTCACCGAGCTGACGAACGCGGGCCGCGATCCGCTGCGCCTGCCGAACGGCGAAACACGAACCGCGCTCGAAGACGGCGACGAAATCGTGTTGAGCGCGCGCGCGTCGAAGGCGGGCGCGGTATCGATCGGCTTCGGCGAATGCCGTGGCCGCATCGCGCCGGCGTTCGCATTCGCGTCGCGCGAAGCGGGAGTGGCGGCATGACGCAGACGCTCAACGGCTACGTGCAGGTCGGCCACGGTCCGCGCAAGGTGCTCGCGATGAGCGGCTGGTTCGGCAGCGCCGCCGACTGGCAGCCGCTCGTCCCCGCACTCGACACCGATGCCTTCACCTACGTGTTCTTCGACTATCGGGGATACGGCCGCTCACGCGAGCGCGACGGCGCCTTCACCTTCGACGAAGCCGCCGGCGACGTGCTCGCGCTCGCCGATCATCTCGGCTGGGGCACCTTCAGTCTGATCGGCCATTCGATGGGCGGCGTCGCGATCCAGCGTGTGCTGCTCGCCGCGAACGGGCGCATCGATCGCATGGCGGGCGTGTGCGCCGTGCCCGCGTGCGGTTCGCGCATGGATGAGACGCGCCTCGCCGGATTTCGCGCGGCGGTGGACGACATCGAGCGGCGCGCGGCGATCATCGCGTTCTCGACCGGCAATCGCCTCGCGCCGCGTTTCACCGCGCATCTCGCGCGCGAATCGCAGCGGCAAGCGCGCGCCGATGCGTTCGCGGGCTATCTGCCGCACTGGGCCGCGAACGATTTCTCGTCCGAGGTGATGGGCAACGCGACGCCGGTGAAGCTTTTCATCGGCGAACACGACCCGACGCTCACCGCCGACGTGATGAATCGCACCTGGCTCGCGTGGTATCCGCACGCGAGCGTCGAAACGATCGCGAACGCGGGACATTACCCGATGTACGAAGTGCCGGTCGCGCTCGCGACAACACTCGAAAACTGGCTGAAACAGGCCTGACGGCCACCGGCCGCGGGAGACTTCATGTACGAAACCCTTTACCTGCGCCCGTCCTCGCTCGACGAAGCGCTCGGCCTGCTGCGCGAACACGAGGAGGCCCGGCCGCTCTCGGGCGGCATGACGCTGATTCCGACGCTCAAGCAGCGCCTCGCCGCGCCGTCGCATCTGATCGACCTCACGCGCATCGAAGCGATGCGCGGCGTGAGCGTCGAAGGCGGTGTGCTGCGCGTCGGCGCGCTGACGAAACACGCGGAAGTGGCCGCATCGAAAGTGATCGCCACGGCGATCCCCGCGCTCGCGCAGCTTGCGAACGTGATCGCCGATCCGCAGGTGCGCAATCGCGGCACGATGGGCGGCTCGGTCGCGAACAACGATCCCGCCGCCGATTATCCGAGCGCGGTGCTCGCGCTGAACGCACGCGTGCTCACTTCACAACGCCGCATCGGCGCGGACGACTTCTTCGTCGATACCTTCGAGACTGCGCTCGAACCCGGCGAACTCGTGACGGGATTCGAGTATCCGCTTCCCTTGCGCGCCGCCTATGCGAAGTTCCGCCAGCCGGCGTCGGGCTATGCCGTGGTCGGCGTGTTCATCGCGCAATTCGACGATGCGATTCGTGTCGCGGTGACGGGCGCGGGCGCGTCGGTGTTCCGTTGGCTCGATGCCGAAGCCGCGCTGGCCGCCGATCTGTCCGAAGCCGCGCTCGCCCCGCTGAAGATGGACGCCGCCGCACTGCCCGACGACGCCAACGGTTCGTCAGCCTATCGCGCCCATCTGATCGAAACCTACACGCGCCGCGCATTGCGGGCGCTGCTGGCGCAGCCGCTGCGCCAGCCTGCCTAAACCGTCTTCAGGAGACAAAGAATGGAATTCACCGGATCGCAGACCATCGCCGCCACGCGCGAACAGGTATGGAAAGGCTTGAACGATGCCGCAGTGTTGCAGGCATGCGTGCCCGGCTGCGAGGAGTTCATCGGCGAAAGCGACGACGAATACAAGGCCGTGGTGGTCGCCAAGGTCGGCCCCGTGAAGGCGCGCTTCAAAGGCACGCTCGTGATTTCGGATCGCGACGGCCCGAACGGCTACCGGATTCTGGGCCAGGGCGAAGGCGGCATCGCGGGTTTCGGCAAGATGAACGCGACGGTCACGCTCGCGGACGCCGACGAGGGCGGCACGCTCCTCACCTACGTCGCCGATGCGCAAGTGGGCGGCAAGCTCGCGCAGATCGGTTCGCGCCTCGTCACGTCGGTCGCGAACAAGCTCGCGGCGGAATTCTTCACGCGCTTCAACGCGACGATGAGCGCGGAAGCCAGCGCCGCCGCCGCGCAGTAAGCACGCAGCAAGACGAACGAGGTGAATCATGGCTGAAATCCAACTACGGGTGAACGGCGTCGACGTGAAGCGCGAGGTGCCGGACCAGACGCTTTTGGTCGAGTTCCTGCGCGAAACCCTGCGCCTGACGGGCACGCACGTCGGCTGCGACACGAGCCAGTGCGGCGCGTGCACGGTGCATCTCGACGGCGCCTCGGTGAAGTCGTGCACGGTGCTCGCCGCGCAGGCGAGCGGCGGCACGGTCACGACGGTCGAAGGACTGCGCGACAACGAGAGCGCGCCGCTGCATCCGGTGCAGAACGCGTTCGTGCAGTGTCACGGTTTGCAGTGCGGCTTCTGCACGCCGGGCATGATCATGGCGTCGAGCTACTATCTGCGCCAGCAGCCGTCGCTCGATGAAGAAAGCATCTGCCATGCGCTCGAAGGCAACATCTGCCGATGCACGGGCTACGTGAACATCATCGAGGCCGTGCGGCATGCGGCGCGCGAGATGTATCCGTCACCCGGCGACGCCGCGACGGAGGAAGCCACGCGATGATCGGCCAACCCATCCCGCGCCTCGAAGACCGGCGCTTCGTCACCGGCAACGGCCAGTACACCGACGATCTTCACGTCGAAGGCCAGGTGCACGCCGCCTTCCTGCGCTCGCCGCACGCGCATGCCGCGCTGCGCTCGGTCGACGTATCGGCTGCGCGCGAAGCGCCCGGCGTGATCGCGGTGCTCGTCGGCCAGGATTATCTCGATGACGGCTTCCAGGGCGTCGATCACGTGCCGAATCCCATCGACGCCGTCGATGCCACGAAGAAAGCCTTCCTTAGCTCGCTGACCGGCGAGATCTTCAACCAGCCGCATGTTCCGCTGCCGATCGACCGCGTGCGATACGTCGGCGAACCGATCGCGATGGTGATCGCCGAAACCGCGCTCGCCGCGCGCAACGCGACGGAGATGATCGACGTCGACTACGACGAGCTCGACGCCGTCGTCAACGCGGCGGATGCGATGCAGGACGGCGCGCCGCAACTGTGGGACGGCGCGGCGAACAATCTGTGCTTTCAGACGCAGATCGGCGATCGCGAGGAAGCGCGCCGCATCATCGCCGATGCGCCGTTCGTGCTCACGCGCGAATTCCATCACAGCCGCGTCGTGAACTGCCAGATGGAGCCGCGCGGCGCGATCGGCGTGTTCGACGGCGAAAGCGGCGTCTATACGCTGATCTCGGGCAGCCAGGGCGCGGTGCGGCAGAAGCTCTGTCTCGCCGCCGCGCTGAAGGTGCCGCCCGCGCAGGTGCGCGTGGTCTGCCCCGATACCGGCGGCGGCTTCGGTCCGCGTTCGTTCATCTACGTCGAGCAGCTTGCCGTGGTGTGGGCCGCGCGCCGCATCGGCCGGCCGGTGAAATGGACGAGCGATCGCAGCGAAGCATTCCTCTCGGACTATCAGGGCCGCGACCAGATCGTGCGCGCCACGTTCGGCTTCTCGCGCGACGGCCGCATTCTCGCCATCGACAACGCGTGGATCGGCAATGTCGGCGCGCATACGGTGTCCTATGTGCCGATGTCGAACGGCACGCGCATCATGACGACCGTCTACGACGTGCCGCTCGCCGCCGTGCACATCAGCGCCGTGCTGACGAACACGGTGCCGACCGCGCCCTATCGCGGCGCGGGCCGCCCCGAAGCGACGCACGTGATCGAACGCATGCTCGATCTCGCGGCGGCGGAACTGGGCATCGAGCGCGCGGAGATTCGCCGCCGCAACCTGGTCGCTCACGAGAAGCTGCCGTATCACAGCCCGATGGGCCTCACCTACGACAGCGGCGAATTCGCGCGCAACATGGCCCGCGCGCTGGAACTCGCCGAATGGGACGGTTTCGAGGCGCGTCGCGCGGCTTCGCGTGCGAAAGGCATGCTGCGCGGCATCGGGCTTGCCAACTACATCGAGTCGCCGGTGGGCGCGCCGCGCGAACGCATCGAGCTGACGGTGCTGCCGGAAGGCCGCATCGATATCGTGTCCGGCACGCAGTCCACCGGTCAGGGCCACGAAACGACCTTCGCACAGGTCATCGCGCAGCATCTGGGCGTGCCGATCGCATCGATCGCGCTGCGCACCGGCGACACGGCGTTCGTGAGCGTCGGCGGCGGCAGCCATTCGGACCGCTCGATGCGCCTCGGCGGCATGCTGCTCGTCGATACCGCCGCGCAGATCGTCGCGCAGGGCAAGCGCGTGGCCGCCGAGTTGTTCGATGTCTCGCCGGAACGCGTGAGCTTCGCGAACGGCGTGTTCGCCGATGCGGCTTCATCGCGCGAGATCGCCCTCTTCGACGTGGCCGCGCACATCGCCCGCGACGGCATGCCCGGCGAGCGCGCCACGCGCAAGCTCTACGCGGAAGCGGAAGTGAACACGCGCGTGCCCGCGCATCCCACGGGCGCGGCCGTCTGCGAACTCGAAGTGGACCCGGACACGGGCGTCGTGAAGCTCGTCAACTACACGTCCGTCGATGATGTCGGCCAGCCGATCAATCCGCTGATCGTCGAAGGTCAGGTGCATGGCGGTCTCGCGCAGGGCATCGGGCAGGCGCTCTCTGAAACCTGTTATCTCGATCGCGACACGGGGCAGGTGCTGACCGGCTCGTACATGGACTACGGCATGCCGCGCGCCGGCGTGATTCCACGGCTCAATCTCGAACTCACCGAAGACCCGACGCACGGCAACCCGCTGCGTGTGAAGGGCGGCGGCGAGAGCGGCATCACGCCTGCCACGGCGACGATCTTCAACGCGCTCGCCGACGCCCTGAAGGAATACGGCACCGAAGAACTCGCGATGCCCGCCACGCCGAAAGTCGTGTGGGAATTCATCCACCGCGACGCATGAATACGCTCACCAAGGAGACCAGCATGACCAGCCCTCACGTTGCGATTCGACGCAACGGCCCGCTCGTGGACGTGGTGCTCGACCATCCCGGGAACGGCAACCTGATCGATGCATCGATGAGCGAAACGATCATCGAAGCCGTCACGACGCTCGACGACGAAGTGAAGCTCGTGCGCATCCTTTCGAGCGGCCCCGACTTCTGCAAGGGCCGCCTCTCGCCGATGCCGCCGAAGGATGCAAAGCCGTCCGCCGAAACGCTGCGCCGCGTGGTCGCCGCGCCGCCGCTCGCACTGTACGACGCGCTCAAGGCGGTGCGCGTGCCGGTGCTGTCGGTAGTGCGCGGCGATGCGCTCGGCGTGGGCTGCGCGCTCGCGGGCGTGTGCGACATCGCGCTCGCATCCGACGACGCCGTGTTCCAGATTCCCGAAATGGAACGCGACATTCCACCGACGCTCGTGATGTCGGCGCTGATCGGCCGCGTGCCGGTGAAGACCGTCGCGCACATGGTGCTGAGCCGCGTGCGGCTGTCCGCGAGCGAAGCGCTCCAGGCGGGTCTCGTGAGCCGCGTCGTCCCGGCCGCAAGCCTCGACGCCGAAGCGGACGCGCTCGTCGAAACCCTGCTCGGCTGCAGCGCCGTCACGCTGCGCGCGGTGAAGCAGTTCCTGCATCTCGCGCCTGAAATGCCGGCGAGCGGCGCGAGCGGCTTCGCCGCCCATCTCGCGGCGACGGCGCTTTCCGCGCGCTTCTAAGACACGCATCAAGGAACCCAGATTGAGACCCAAGACCGCCATTCCCTCGACCGCAGACGGCACGCCCGCGCCCGACCTCGAACGCTTCCGTCTGCGGCGCTTTCTCGAATCGCTCGACGAGACCGAACTCGAACGCCATGACGCGAGCGTCGATCTCGCCGATATCGCCAGCATCATGGAAGGCAATCCGCGCGCCGTGTGGTTCAGCCGCCCGTCCGGCGGCGCGATCTCGCTCGCGGGCAGCGTCGCCGCGAGCCGCTCGCGCCTCGCGAAAGCCTTCGACACGACACCGCAACGCCTGCTCGACACCGTGCGCGAACGCCTGCGCGCGAAGGGCCGGCTCGTCGAAGTGAGCCGCGAGGAAGCGCCCGTGCAGCAGGTCGTGCTGACCGGCGACGACTGCGATTTCACCGCCCTGCCCGTGCATCTCCAGCACGAACTGGATGGCGCGCCGTACATCTCGGCGTCGATCGACTTCGCGGTCGATCCCGAAATGGGCTGGACCAACGTCGGCATTCGCAGGCTGATGCTGCGCGGGCGTCGCACGGCCGGCATCGATCTCGTCGCGCCATCGGATCTGCGCGCGATCGCCATCGGCCATGCGAAGCGCGGCGAGCGCACGCCGATCGCGTTCGCGGTGGGCACGCATCCCATCGATCACGTCGGCGCGACCATGCGCATTCCCGCCGATGAACTCGAACTCGTCGCCGCACTGCGCGGCGCGCCGATGGGCGTGGTCAAGTGCGTGACGAACGATCTGCTCGTGCCCGCCGACGCCGAGTTCATCCTCGAAGGCTATCTCGACGAACGCGGGCACGCCGAGCCCGAAGGCCCGTACGGCGAATTCCTCGGCTACTACGGCGGCGTGAAGACGAATCCGCTGTTCCATCTGACCGCGATCACGCATCGGCGCGACGCGGTGTTTCAGACCTGCACGATCGGCGGCCGCTCGATGGCGCGCACCGACACCGCGCAGCTCGCCGCGCTGCGCACGGAAGTGACGGTCTGGCGCGCGCTCGAAACCGCCGTGCGCGAAGTGAAGTCCGTCTATGCGAACCCGGCCACCGGCGGCATGTTCAACGTGCGCGTCGCCATGCAGCAACGCGTGCCGGGCGAGGCGCGCAACGCGATCGCGGCGGTGTTCGCGTCGCTCGCGAACGTGAAGCATGTGTTCGTGGTCGATCCGGACATCGACGTGTTCTCCGACGAACAGATGGACTGGGCGCTCGCCACGCGTTTCCAGGCCGATCGCGATCTGGTGCTTCAGGACAGCCTGCGCGCGATGCCGCTCGACCCGTCGCTGCTCGGCGCGACGAAGACCGCGAAGGCCGGCTTCGATCTCACGTTGCCGCTGCTCGCGCCGGGCGCCGAGCGCGACCTTGAGCATCGCGTGCCGACGCCGCCTGCGTATCGCGGCGCGCGCTTCGAATCGCTCGACGCGGCGCTCGAAGACGGACCGAAGCGCTTTTCCGAGCTGATGGCCGCGACGGGCACGCGCGACGGCCGCGAAGTCGTGCGCTGGCTCGAAGACACGGCGCAACGCCGTGGGATCGCGCGGGACGAAGAAGGCCGCTACGTCCTCGCGTAACGCCCCGGCGGCTGCCGAACCGGAGTTCCAGGGTACGGCAGCCGCTGCAACGGACGGGATAGAATCGGGCTCCACGCGCGAAAAAGAAACGGCTGTCGTCAATGAACCTGTCCCTCAAACAACTCAAGGTTTTTCTTGGTGTCGCGAACGCGTCGAGCTTCACGAAGACCGCGCAGAGCATGCATCTGAGCCAGGCGGCGCTCTCCGCGATCATTCGGGAACTGGAAACGCAGCTCGATTGCCGGCTGCTGGAACGCACCACGCGCACGGTCTCGCTGACCGAAGCGGGCCGCCTTTTCTATCCCACCGCAATGGCGATCGTCGAGTCGCTGGAGAAGTCGGTCATCGAGCTCAATGAGCTGGGGCGTCAGAAGCAATCGTCGCTGCTGCTCGGCTGCACGCCGATGATCGCCGCGAGCCTCATGCCCTCGGTGCTCGCGCGCTTTTCGAGCGTGTATCCGAATGCGCAGATCGAACTCGTCGATCGCAATCCGACCGAGCTCGTGCAGATGGTCGAGGAAGGCCATCTCGATGCGGCGTTCGGCGTGTTCTTCTCGCAGCTTTCCGGCATCGACCGCACGCCGATTTTTCCGACGCGGCTCGTCGCGGTGTCGCCCGCGCAGGCCGGCACGCCGCTGCGCGGTCCCGGCATCCGCTGGACCGCGCTGGAGAATCAGCCGCTCATCACGCTTCCGAAGGACAATCCGCTGCAACGGCTGATCGAGGCCACGCTGTCGAAGGAGGAAGTGACGGTCAGCCGCCGCATCGTCGTGGGTCATCTTCAGACGGCCATCGCGATGGCGCAGGAAGGGCTCGGCACGGCGGTCATGCCGTCCTTCAGCGAACATATCTGCTACCGCTACAACGTGCGCGTCGATGCGTTGCGACCCGAGGTGCCGCTCTCGTTCTATCGCATCACGCGAACCGGCCGCGACACGCTCGCCACGCTCGATCAGTTCACGACTATGTTCACCGAAGCCGCGAAGGAAGACCCCATCGGCGTGGGTGACAACGACATCGACGAGGACGAGGACTGACACTCGCGCGAGGCGGATCGGCGCATCGGTCCTGCCGCTGCCGTGGCTTTGCACTTGCAACTGCCCGCGTGCATACTCTCTGCACTGAAGCAACACTGCCGTTGGGAGACGGCTTCCCGGAGAGTCGATGCGTTTCGATCTGCAATCGCTGAAATTGTTCGTCGCTGTCTGCGAGCAGGGCAGCATTGCCCGCGCGGCGGAGGCCGAGAATATCGCGCCTTCGGCTCTCAGCAAGCGCATGTCGCATCTCGAAGACACGCTCAAGACCGCCCTCTTCGTGCGCAGCAACAAGGGGCTGGAACTGACCGCGGCGGCAGCCGCCCTCTTGCAGCATGCCCGCGTGCTCCTGCGCGATATCCAGCAGATGGAAAGCGAACTGCTCGATCATGCCGAGGGCGTGCGCGGCCAGATCCGGCTGCATGCCAGCCTCTCGACCATCGTGCAGTACATCGCCAACGACATCCGCGAGTTCCTGGAGCTGCACCCGGGGCTGCGCATCGATCTTCAGGAAAGCCTCAGCCCCGCGGTGGTCCGCGCGGTGGCGGAAAACACGGCCGACATCGGCGTGTTCGGCGGCACGACCGTGACCACCGGACTACAAGTCTTTCCCTATCGCAGCGACCGGCTGGTGGTCATCATGCCGCCCGATCATCCGCTCAGCCACGCCGGTCGGGTGAAGTTCCGCGAAGTGGCGAAGTACCCGCTGGTGGGACCGCAAGCGGGCAGCTATCTGAACTCGCTGGTGTTGCGCGCGGCGGCGGACCTGGACCATCCGCTCAAGCTGTCGATCCGGGTCAACGGCTTCGAGCCGGTGCGCAGCATGGTGGAGGCGCGCCTCGGTATCGGCCTCGTGCCCGAGCATCATGCCGAACGCTATGTCAGCTCGGCGCCATTGGTCGCCGTGACGCTCGACGAACCGTGGGCCGAGCGGCACTGGAAGATCTGCGTGCGCGAGGCGGAATCGCTTCCCGCGCCGGTTCAGCTCTTTCTCAAGCATCTGCTCGCGAGCCAGAATGCGCACCCGGCATCGGGCGATCACGCGTAAGCCAGCTTCAGGCCGGCCTGCGGCCAGGGCAGAGTTCCGAGCCGCCCCGTGCCCGAGAGCGTGACGTAAGCCGTCTTCATGTCGGCGCCGCCGAAGCAGATGTTGGTCACCATGCCGTCCGGCACCATCACCTGCCGCAGCACCTCGCCCGTGGGCGCGACCACCGTGATGCAGCCGGTGACGAGCGTCGCCACGCAGATGTTGCCCTCCGCGTCCACGGCCAGGCTGTCGAAGCGCTGATAACCCGGCAAGCCGCACACCAGACGCCCGCCGTGCGGCGACGGATACGGATGCTTGCGCGCCCGGCCAGGCGCCTCCAGATCGAACGCCCACAGGCGCGCGGTTTCGGTCTCCGCCACATAGACGACGCTGTCGTCCGGCGACAGGCCCACGCCGTTGGCCGTCGTCAGCGGATAGGCGACTTCGACGATCATCGAACCATCGGCGCGCCCGTAATAGAGACCCGCATGATCGCGATCGCGCAGCCTGTTCTTGCCGAAGTCGGTGAAGTAGAAGCCGCCGTCGTGATCGAAGACGATGTCGTTGGGACCGCACAGAGGATGGTCGCCGCAGCGGTCGTACAGCGTCGTCAGCGCGCCTGTGCGCGGATCGAATCGCTCGATGCGTCCGCTGGTATAACCCGGATGCACGCCCGGCCTGGTGCGATTCAGCCCGGCTACCGTGCGGAACAGAAAACCTCCGTTGTTGCAGATGTAGAAGACACCTTCCGGTCCCATCGCGAGACCGTTGGGGCCGCCGCTCACCTGTGCGATCACGCTCACCGTGGCGTCGGCGGCCACGCGGCTGATGGTCTCGCGCTCGATCTCGACCAGCACGATGGAGCCGTCGGCCATCGCCACCGGTCCCTCGGGAAATTTCAGGCCTTCGGCCAGAATGCGGATGCCGCTCTCCATCGTCGCTCCCTCGCCAGGTCAGTGCTTGCCGGCGTTCTCGACAAAGCGATTGTCGTACGTGGCCTTCAGATCGATCGACGCCTTGCCGATGTCGGGATCGAAGGCGGCCAGCACATCGTGTACGGTATGCGCGGCGGCGTCCGTCATCAGGCCGTCGCGCGAAATGCAGCTTCGCATGTTGCCGTAGGCCCGGGCGAAGACATCCTTGTCGGCCAGCGCGTATTGCTGCGGCACGGCTGCCGCGACCTGCTCGGGCGTCGCCTGCGCCATCCAGCGTTCGGCTTCGAGTATCGCGTTGGTCACCGCCTGCACAGTGTTCGGATTTTTGGCGGCGAACGCTTTCGTCGTGTAGATGGCCGCTTCCGGATAGTCGCCGCCCAGCGTGGCGCGGGTGCCGGCCGGATCACGCATCACGGCAAGCGGAAAGAGATCGCCGCTGCTCTGAAGCACGGTCGCGACCGGATCGTTGCTCATCAATGCATCGATTTGCCCGCTGCGTGCCGCTGCAATCGCACCGGCGGACGATCCCACGCCGATGATCGACACATCGCCCGGCTTCACGCCCGACTTGCTCAGCAGGTAATTCACGCCCATGTGAAAGCTCGAACCGGGCGAGCTCACGCCGATGCGCATGCCCTTGAGATCGGCATACGTCTTGACCTTGCCGTGGCTCGCGCGAGTCACGCCGAACACCCAGCCGGGACAGGAGGCCAGCGTCACGAACGAGACCAGTTGCTGGCCTTTGGCGGCCATCGTGATCGTGTTGGAATAGGCGCCCGCCACGATATCGGCGCTGCCGCCCATCAGCGCCTGAAGTGCCTTCGCGCCGCCGCTGAACACGCCGATCTCGACATCGAGCCCGGCCTGTTTGAAATAGCCGCGGCTGTCCGCGATGACGAAAGGCAGATAAGGGAATCCCACGCCCGCGGCAGCCAGATGAAGTTTCGGTTTCTCCGGCACAGGCGCGGCGCCGGCGGCCGACGCATTCACGACGACCGCGCAGGTGGCCAGCACCGGCAACACCAGACGCCAAAGCGCTTTCACGATGGTTTGTCTCCCGGCTTCATGTACAGGCTCGTCTCAGTAGGTCGCGCGTCCGCCGGACAGGTCGAAGACCGCGCCGGTGGTGAACGAATTCTCTTCGCTGGCAAGCCACGCGATCATCGCGGCTGCTTCGTCGAGTTCGAGGAAACGGCCGCGCGGGATCTTGCCCAGCATGTAGCGGATATGCTCGGGCGACTGCTCCATCGCGCCGGGCGTGCGCGCCACGGCGGGCGTGACGCAGTTGACGGCGATGTCGTGGCTCGCCAGCTCCTTGCCGAGCGACTTGGTCATCGCGATGACCGCAGCCTTGGCCGAACTGTAGGCCGCCGCATTCGGGTTGCCCTCCTTGCCCGCGACCGAAGCGAGATTGACGATGCGGCCGTAGTTCTGGCCGATCATGCCCGGCACCACCGCGCGGCAGCAGTGGAACGTGCCGTTGACGTCGATATCGAGCACCTGCTTCCACACGTCGACCGGATAGTCGATCAACGTGGCATTCGGACCGACGATCGCCGCGTTGTTGATCAGGATATCGATGCGCCCGCAGGCTTTCAGCGTCCCCGAGACCGCGGCTTGCACGCTCTCGTAATCGGCGATATCGACACGTTCAAAATGGACATCGTGCCCGCCCAGTTCGGCACGGGCCTGCTCCATGCCCGCGGGATTGATGTCCCAGATCGCGAGCCGCGCGCCGGAGGCGAGCAGCCGCTGCCCGACCGCGAGGCCGATGCCCTGTGCGCCGCCGGTCACGACGGCGATGCGGTCCTTCAGATTGATCGCGTTGGTCTGCAAGATGGTTTCCTCGAAGTTCAGGCGCCCGCGGCTACGGTCTGGCCGGCGACGGGGCGCCAGCGCAGCAGATGGTCCTCGACCATCGACACCGCCGTATCGAGCAGAAGGGCGAACACGGTCAGCACCAGAATGCCCGCGATCACCGAGTTGATATCGAATACGCCTTCGGCCAGCAGAATCAGATATCCGACGCCCTTTTCCGATCCCAGGTACTCGCCGACGACGCTGCCCACGAAGGCGATGCCGATCGCGTTATGCAGGCTGGAAAAGACCCAGCTCGTCGCCGAAGGCAGATACACATGCCGCAATAGCTGGCGCGAATTGGCGCCCAGCATGCGGGTGTTGGACAACACCGTCGGGCTGACCTCGCGCACGCCCTGATAGACGTTGAAGAACACCACGAAGAACACCAGCGTGACGCCCAGCGCCACCTTCGACCATATGCCGAGGCCGAACCAGAGCGCGAAGATCGGCGCGAAGATCAGGCGCGGCATCGAATTCATGGCCTTGATGAACGGATCGAACACCACCGCGAGAAACGGGTTGAGCGCCAGCCACAGACCGAACGCCAGGCCGAACGCCGTCCCGATCGCGAACGCCAGCATGGTTTCGACCAGCGTCGTGTAGAGATGGCGAAACACCGAACCCGTCACGAACCAGTCGACGATGCGCAGCGCCACGCCGACCGGATCCCCGAAGAAAAACGGCGACAGCCATTTCTGACCGGTGCCGAGCCACCACAGGAACAGGACACCGAACAGGATGGCCAGCCGGGCGACCAGCACCGTGAATCGATTGTTGGGGTCAAACACGGTTGCGCGCATAGCTTTTCAGTACCTCGCCTCGAAGCACGTCCCAGATCTGGGTGTGCAGTTGCAGGAAACGCTGCGTCATGCGGATCTCCGACATTTCGCGCGGCCGCTCGAGATCGATCTCGAACTCGGCGATAGGCCGCGTACCGGGCCCCGCCGACAGCACGATGACGCGGTCCGACAACGAGATCGCCTCTTCCAGATCGTGAGTGACGAACATCACCGACTTGCGATCGTAGGACCACAGTTGCAGCAGCTCGTTTTCCATCAGATGCCGGGTCTGGATATCGAGCGCGCTGAATGGCTCGTCCATCAGGATGATGCGAGGGTTCAGCGCCAGCGCCTGCGCGAGACCCGCACGCTTGCGCATGCCTCCGGAGAGCTGGTGCGGGTATTTCTTGCCGTGCCCGTGCAGACCCACGCGCTTTAACCAGTCGTGTGCCACGCTCAGGGCCTCTTCGCGTGGCGTGCCGCGAAAGATCAAACCCATCGCGATGTTTTCTTCGGCCGTCTTCCACGGCATGAGCGCGTCGACCTGGAACAGATAGGCGGCCTGCCTGTTCAGGCCGTTCGTCAATTTCTCGCCGAACACGCTCAGGCTGCCGGAAGAAGGCCGGGTCAGTCCCGCCGCGACATTCAGCAGCGTGGACTTGCCGCAGCCCGTGGGCCCGACGATCGAGACGAACTCTCCATCGCCGATCGTCAGGTTCCCCCCAGCAATGGCGGTGTAGGTCTGCGCGTTCTTGCCATTGCCCGCGAAGGTGCATGTCACATTGTCGAAGCGCAGGGCTTCGCGCCGCGCGGCTTGTCCGCTATCGATCGGGATGCTGCAGGTCGCGGTGCTCATGGCTGGATCTCCGCGGCCTTCCTGACGAACCGGTTGTCATAGGTCGAGGCGAGGTCGATCTTGGCCGATGCCACGGTCGGATCGAACGCCGCCAGCACGTCGCGCACGGTCTGCGCGCCCTTGGCCGTGATCTCTCCGTTCTGCGCGATACAGCGGCGGCTGTTCGTGAAGGCCTCGGCATAGAGCGCCTTGTTGTCGCCCAGAAACTCGGGAGGCACGTTGTCCGCGACCTGCTCCGGCGTGGCCTTCGCGATCCACTTCTCGGCCCGCACGATCGCATTGGCGACGGCCTGCACCGTCTTCGGGTTCTTGTTGACGAAGTCCTGCGTCGCGAACAGGCTCGATTCGGGGTAGTCGGAGCCGAACACCTTGACGTTGCCGTCGGCGGTGCGCATGTTCTCCAGCGGCTTGAGGCTGCCGTCCTTGACGAGAATCGTGGCGCTCGGATCATTGACGATCAGCGCATCGATCTGTCCCGCCCGCACCGCCGCCACCGCTCCCGCCGCCTGCCCCACGCCGATGATCGACACGTCCGAAGACTGAAGTCCCGCCTTGTGCAGGATGTAGTTGACCGCCATGTGCGTGCTGGAACCCGGCGCGCTCACACCGATGCGCATGCCCTTCAGATCCTTCGGCGATTTGACCTCGGCCTGGCGTTTCTGGGAAACGCCGAAGATCCAGCCGGGACAGATGACCTGCGCCGCCACCACCACCAGATGCTGGCCCTTGGTCGCCATCGTGATCGTGTTCGAATAGGCGCCCGCCACCATGTCGGAGCTGCCGCCAAGAAGCGCCTCCAGCGTCTTCGAGCCGCCGGAGAAGGCGGCGATGGTCACATCGAGCCCTTCGTCCTTGAAGTAGCCGCGCGTCTTGGCGACGAGCATGGGCAGATAGGTGATGCCTGTCGAAGCCGCCGCGATGTGCAGGTCGGGCTTCTCGGGCACATCCTTGGCCACGGCCGTGGCGGAACCGAAGGCAAGCCCGAACGCTGCGCACAGCGCAATGCCAAGTTTCAGCTTCATGATCGTCTCCTCCCTTTCGCGGGATTTTCTGGTGCAACGAACTGCCTGGGATGACCGGGCCTCATGCCGAACCCGGTCCGCCTGATGCAATCCGACTAGGCCGCCTGCCTGTGAAGCGCCTCGACCACCGCATCGCCCATGTCGCGGGTGCCGACGCATTGCGTGCCGTCCTGGCGGATATCGGCGGTGCGGTAGCCTGCGGCCAGCACCGCGCGTACAGCCTGTTCGACGCGGCTCGCCGCATCGTCCATCTCGAAGCTCTCGCGCAGCATCATCGCGAGCGACAGGATGGCCGCGAGCGGATTGGCCACGTCCTTGCCGGCGATGTCCGGCGCCGAACCGTGCACCGGCTCGTACAGCCCCTTGCGCTCGTAACCCAGCGAAGCCGAAGGCAGCATGCCGATCGAACCGGTCAGCATCGCGGCGGCGTCCGAGAGAATATCGCCGAACAGGTTGCCCGTGACGATCACGTCGAACTGTTTGGGCCGGCGCATCAGCATCATCGCGGCGGCGTCCACGAAGAGATGGCTCAGCTCGACGTCCGGGTAATCCTGCCCGACACGCGTGACAACCTCGCGCCACAACTGGCTCGCCTCCAGCACGTTCGCCTTGTCCACCGAGCACAGCTTGTGATGACGACGGCGCGCCGCCCGGAACGCGGCATGCGCGACCCGCTCGACCTCGGATTCGGAATAACGCATCGTGTTGAAACCGACCCGCTCGCCCGCCTGATTGATCTCGAAGCCGCGCGGCTGGCCGAAATAGGCGTCGCCGTTCAACTCGCGCACGATCACGATGTCCAGCCCGTCGACCACTTCGGGCCGCAAGGTCGAAGCGCCGATGAGTTCCGGGAACATGTAGGCCGGGCGGAAGTTGGCGTAAAGGGTCAACGCTTCGCGCAATTGCAGCAAGCCGGTACCGGGACGGCGTTTGCGCTCGATCGCGGCTTCATCGGCCACGCCAACCGCGCCGAACAGGATGGCGTCGGCCTTGCGCGCCATCGCGAGCGTGGGCTCGGGCAGCGGCACGCCATGCGCCTGAATGCCCGCCTCGCCGATGGGCGCCTCCTGAGTCTCGGCCTGAGGCGCCACGACCCGCAGCACCTTGAGCGCCTGCGCCACCACTTCGGGACCGATACCATCACCGGGCATGACTGCAATCTTCATCTGTACTTCTCCTTGGTCGATTTCAGGAAGCGCGCGCCTTCAAAAGTCTCCGGCACGATTGCGCTCGAAAGCATCGATGCGGTCCCGATGCGAAAGCGTGTAGTCGATCTCGTCCATCCCGCGCAGCAGACACTCCTTTGCGAAGGGCTCCATGTCGAAGGCATGGGACGAACCGTCGGGCAAGGTCGCGGTCTGCGCGGGCAGATCGATGGCGATGCGGCTGCCGGGACTGGCCGACAGCGCCTCCAAGAGCGGCAGGACCACGGCCTCCGGCAACACGATGGGCAGCAGTCCGTTCTTCAGGCAGTTGATGAAAAAGATATCGCCGAAGCTCGGGGCGATCGCCGCGCGAAAACCGTAGTCGTAGAGCGCCCACACCGCGTGTTCGCGCGACGAGCCGCAACCGAAGTTATGGTTGGCGACGACGATGCGCGACTCGCGAAAAGGCGTCCTGTTGAGCACGAAGTCCGGCTGTTCCGCGCCGTCCGGGCCGAAGCGCAGCGCGCGAAACAGGAACTGGCCGAAATCGTCGGAGCGGGGTTTTTGCAGGTAGCGCGCGGGCAGGATCTGATCGGTATCGCAGTTGATGGCGACGATCGGCGCCGCCACTGCGTCGAGGTGCGTGAGGCTTTCCATGTCAGGCTCCCAGGAGGCGGCGCACATCGGTCAGGCGGCCGGTCACCGCAGCGGCCGCCGCCATCGCCGGGCTCATCAGATGCGTGCGCACGCCGGGCCCCTGACGGCCCACGAAATTGCGGTTCGACGTGGACGCGCAGCGCTGCCCGGGCGCGGCGATATCGCCGTTGGTCGCGAGGCACATCGAACAGCCGGGGAAACGCCACTGAAAGCCCGCGTCCTTGAACACGCGGTCGAGCCCTTCGGCCTCTGCCTGCGTGCGCACCTCGTGCGAGCCCGGCACCACCCACGCCTCGACGCCGGGCGCGATGTGGCGGCCACGCGCGACCGCCGCCGCGCTGCGCATGTCCTCGATGCGCCCGTTGGTGCACGAGCCGATGAACACCCTGTCGATCGCCACGCCTTCCAGCGCTTCGTCCGGGGCCAGTCCCATGTAGTCGAGCGCCCGCGACATCGCGGCGCGCAGATCGGGATCGGGCTGCATCGCGGGATCGGGCACGCGGCGGTCGATGGCGCAGGCATATTCGGGCGTCGTGCCCCAGGTCACCATCGGGGCGATGCCGGCCACGTCGATGTGCACTTCGCGATCGAACGTCGCGCCGGGGTCGGTGAACAAGGTGCGCCAGTGCGCCATTGCCCGGTTCCATTCGTCGCCCGAAGGCGCGTAGGGACGCCCGTCGAGATAGGCGAACGTGGTTTCGTCCGGCGCGATCATGCCCGCGCGACCGCCAGCCTCGATGGTCATGTTGCACAGCGTGAGCCGCCCTTCCATCGACAAGCCCGCGATCGCGGAGCCGGCATATTCGATCACGTGTCCCACCGCCCCGGCCACGCCGATCCGCGCGATCACGGCGAGGATCAGGTCTTTCGCGGTGACGCCCGCACCCGGCTCGCCGTCGAGGGTGACGCGCATGTTTCGCGACTTGCGCTGCCACAGGCATTGCGTGGCGAGCACGTGGGCCACTTCCGTCGCACCGATGCCGAATGCCAGCGCGCCCATTGCTCCGTGCGTCGACGTGTGGCTATCGGCGCAGACGACGGTCATGCCCGGCAGGCTCAGCCCCTGCTCGGGTCCGACGACATGCACGATGCCGCGTCGCGGGTCGTTCATGTCGAACAGGGTGATACGCGACTCGGCCGTGTCGCGTTGCAGCGCTTCGATCATGGCGCGCCGTTCGGGATCGGCGACTGCCGCGATGTCGTTTGCCGTGCTGGAAACGTAGTGGTCCGCCGTGCCGAAGATGCGCTCGGGCGAGCGAGGTTTGAGCCCGCGCTGGCGCATCAGGTCGAACGACTGCGCGGTGACGTCGTGGATGAAATGCCGGTCGATGAATAGCAGATCCTGTCCATCGTCGCGGGACATCACGCGGTGACTGTCCCAGATCTTGTCGTAAAGCGTCCGCGGACCATCGCTTTTCTGGTCGAGTTGCATTGCTTCGTCTCGCTCCATCGATCTGCCGGCTGCGGCAAGCGCGGGTATGCGCTATCGCAATCGGTTGTGGTTTGCGAGCATCATGGACCAGGCGAGCGCGGTTGTTCGTGGTCTTTTGGAAAGGCACCATCGCCGATCGCGATGACCATGCATCGCGCCGCGCATGCGCTGTCGCCTTCACATTATTCTCGAAGCGAGAATTGTGGTTTGCGCTATCGGGCCATTCCCCTATCCCGTCGGATTGGTCATGATCCTTCTATCGCATCGCAGCATGCGGTGCACGACATCAATCCCCATACGCGGAGAAGGAAGCATGACAAAGCAGGCGCTTATCGCGGTCGATATTCAGAACGACTACTTTCCGGGAGGCAAGTGGATTCTCAACGGAGTCGATGCTGCCGCGGACAATGCAGCCGCCGTGCTCGCGCAGGCGCGAAAGAACGGCGACCTCGTCGTTCATATTCGACATGAGACTCTGGCGAAGGACGCGCCGTTCTTCGTGCCGGATACCGAAGGCGCGCAGCTTCATCCGAAGGCGGCGAGTCTTCCGGGCGAGCGAGTGATCCTGAAACACCACATGAATCCGTTTCGCGAGACCGACCTTCAGCACGTGTTGAAGGCGAATGGTATCGAAACCGTTGTCGTCGTCGGGAACATGAGCCACATGTGCATCGACGCGGTCACGCGTCATTCGGTGGACCTCGGCTACGCGACCACCGTGATCCACGATGCCTGCGCGACGCACGATCTCGAATTCGATGGCGTGCATGTCCCGGCAGCGCACGTGCATGCGGCCTTCATGGCGGCGCTGCGTTTCGGGTATGCGAAATTGATGTCGGCGAAAGAGTTCACGCGCTGACCGATCCGGCGTGGCACTTCAGGCTGCGGGCGCACGCAAGGGCGCGGCAGGAACGACCGTCTCGATACGGCCGGTCTTGACGTCGTAGACGAGCCCCGACACGATCAGGCTGTCCGGCAAGTCCTTGTTCGCCCTGAGTGCTGCAACGTCGAGCGCGACTGCTTCGTAGGGCTTAGTAATGGCAAGCTCGTCGAGCGCGTCCGTTTCGACGCCGAGATGCTTCGCCAGCAAGGCCGGCGCATGCCTGTGACAACCGATGATCCCGCAGTCCGTATGCTGGAGCAGAACCAGATTGCGGGCGCCGTCCGGACGTCCGGCCGCTTTCGCGACGACGGCCAGCACCGCCAGCGTTTCGAGCAGCGGCTTGTTGACCCGGCCGCCGACATTGCGAATCACTGCCGCTTCGCCTTGCTTCAAACCCAGCACGTGCACCGGATCGACGCGAGGATCGACGCAGCCGACGATCACGGTTCCGGTCGACGGCATCATCTTGAGTTCGGCCGAGAAAGCCGTATCAGCGAATTCGGCATTGCGCTCGAGCATGACATCGTTGAAGTCCATTCTGCTCACTCCACGTTGTTCGGGCGAAGCCGCCCGATTGATTTCGTTTCGGCCATCGATACGCGCTCGCAGGAGCGCATGGCGCGTCAGGCGGAAACTTCCAGGTCCACGGGCGACGCCTCTGCCGGCGCGTGCAATGAACGTTCGATGACGTGCGTCTTCGGCGCCCGGTCGATCACGAGTCCGAGCACGTCGGGGCGGCTGTAATGGCCGCGCGAATCCATCATGCGTTTGCGCTTGTCGATCTGCCAGAAATCCAGATCCGCGATGATCTCGCCCTCTCCTTCACGCAGCGGCGCGCCGCCCATGAACTCGCCGTCCGGCGACACGATCGCGGTGAAACAGCCGCTCGATATCGGGCCGATCTGCGACGTGTTCGTATCGAGCAGAATCTGCTGTTGCTGTTCGGGCGTCAGCCACGCCGTCGCGTTGACCACGAACGCGCCTGCTTCGAGCGCGTGCTGACGAATGTTGACGGAGATCTGCTCCGAGAACAGATCGCCGGCGAATGAGCCGGGATACATGGCCGAATGGATTTCCTCGCCGTCCGCCATCAGCGCGTAACGCGCGAGCGGATTGTAGTGTTCCCAGCAGGCGAGCTGGCCTACGCGGCCGACGGCGGTATCGACCGCGCGCAAGCCCGAGCCGTCGCCCATCCCCCAGACCATGCGCTCGTGATAAGTCGGCGAGAGTTTGCGACGTCGCTGCACCAGCGTGCCATCGGCATCGAACAGCAACTGCGTGTTGTAGAGCGTGCGCCCGTCGCGCTCGTTGACGCCGATCGACACCACCATCCCCGCCTGTCGCGCTGCTTCGCCGATCGCGCGGGTCGTCTCAGACGGGACCGTCACGGCCTGATCGAGCAGCTTGTAATGCTCGGCGCCCATGGCGAAAGGAGATTCGATGAACGAGAAATACGGGTAGTAGGGAACGACGGTTTCGGGGAAGGTCGCGAACTGGACGCCCTGCCGGCCGAGTTCCAGAATTTTCTGGACGACCTTGGCGACGGTGCCTTCGCGGCTATAGAGGACGGGGGCGATCTGCACGGCTGCGGCCCGGATGATTTTCGACATGACGTCGTTCCTTGGCGGTTGAAGAAGTGCCTATACCTTAGCGCCGCGAGCCATTAGCATGTATGTCGTTGTTGCCACCATTCGTGCCATCCGTCGCGTGGGCGCGAGTCGCGATCGGGCTCGCTGGCAACCGCGTCCGGATCACGAAAGGCAGGAGTGGATATGCATCGGATCGGCTTCATCGTGCCGCAAAGATTTCAGCTGATGAGTCTCGCCGCGCTCACCACGTTCGAGCTTGCGAACATGCCGCCGCGAGGCCCGTGCTATGACATTCGCCTGCTGTCCGAACACGGCGGACCCGTCGTATCGTCCGGCGGAATGACGCTGCAAACCACGGCATTCGAAGAGACGGCATTCGATACGGTCATCGTGGGCTCGATCACCGAGATGCGGATTCCGCCATTCGATCCGGCTGTGATCGCGTTCGTGAAAGAGGCCGCGAAAGCGTCGAGACGCGTGGCCTCCATCTGTAGCGGCGCATTCGTGCTTGCGGAGGCGGGACTTCTGAACGGCCGGCGCGCGACGATGCACTGGGCGCATGCGTCGGAGTTCAGGGCACGTTTCCCCGATGTCGTCACGGAAGAGGACCGCATCTTCATCAACGACGGTCCGATATGGACCTCCGCGGGCATGACAGCCGGTATCGACCTTGCGCTGGCCCTGCTCGATAACGACCTCGGTCCCGATGCCGCGAAGCTGGTCGCGAGGCTCCTCGTCATGAATCAGCGCCGGCTGGGCGGGCAGATGCAACACTCGGCTTTGCTCGACATGACGCCGAAGTCGGATCGAATCGAACTGGTCCTGGCGCACATACGGCGCAACCTGCGCAATCCGCTCACCATCGACGAACTCGCGGATGTGGCCAACCTCAGCCCCCGGCAGTTCAGCCGCGCGTTTCTGGCCGAAACCGGTCAATCGCCGGCGAAGGCGGTCGAACAGCTTCGGCTGGAAGCGGCAAGATTCATGATCGAGCAAGGCCGGCATACGATCAACGTCGTTGCTCAGGAGACGGGCTTTGCGGACAGGGAGCGCATGCGTCGCGCGTTCGTTCGAACTTACGGTGTGCCCGCCGATGTGCTGCGCAGAAACGCGCGACGCGAAATAGTCGCGGACGCCTGAATCCGGACGCGCTCAGCCTCGAAGATTTTCCTCGCAATCGTCCCAGTATCGAAGCGGGTCATGATGGTCCGGATAGCGTTGGTCGAGCCACGCTTCAAGTCTGGGCCAATCCGGATGATTGACACCCGTGCGCGCCGACCAGGTCGAAGAGCGCTCGAGAATCCGGCCGTTCCCGCGATCGCGAATCAGCACGCTGCCGAGTCCGTTCGAGCTGTTTGCCTGCGATTCGATGAGATAGCGCGGCAGGATTCTGAGCTCGGCGTCCTTGGCCCAGCCGAATACGCCGCGGACCACGCCGGACGGATCCCGCAACTCGATGGGGCCGCTTTTCGGGCGAACAGCGGTCCATCCGTCGGGAAAATCGGCGACGACCTCGTCTTTGGTCTCCCTCACCCACTTCACGCGCCACGCTCGCGTGACCGCTTCGCGCAGGCGAGCCACCGACGCGTAGCCCGCAGGCAACTCGATGGCGATCGGGAGCGTAATCAGGCTGTCCTTCCAGAGGGCGGATTCGTCCTCGACGCGTTTGACGACGTCGGACGCCGCCGGTCCGAAAGGATTCTCGGGCCGGCTCGACACTTTCGCATTCGACGGGGGCAGCCCCTCGAAAAGGCGCTCGGCATCCTGACGCGTCAGTTTCGTCTTTCCCTTATTCATGGTCGTTTGGTGGCAAGGTTGGATCTGCTCGAACGTGCACGCGTCTCTTTGCTGTAAAGCGGTCTGTTCGAGCGATGGATGATGGCGCGCGTTTATCAATCATCTCACGATCCCCCTCGGACCGAACACCTGCGCGCGGCTTGTTCCGCCGGTGACGAGCCAAATCGAAATCTTTCGTTGCCTCTTCCTTGAAATCAGCCTATAACCATCCATATGGATGGTATCCGGAAGGCAAGAGGACTATATGGCAAAAGAACCGGTCGATCGCTCCCGAGGCAGCGATACCGAAAAAATCACGATCAATCTCGGCCCGATCGACCTGGGCCAGATCGATTTGCTCGTGGAGGAAGGCTTTTACTCGAACCGGACCGATCTCATCCGGACGGCAATCCGCAACCAGTTGTCCATTCACGCGCCGGTGGTCAAGGACACCGTGACGCGACGCGAACTGGTGCTGGGCCTCCAGTACTTTTCCAAGCAGGACCTCGAAGCGGCGCGCGCCGCCAATCAGCGGCTCAAGATCCAGGTGCTGGGTCTTGCCAGCATCGCCAGCGACGTATCGCCCGAACTCGCGCTGGCAACGATCGACTCGATCCTGGTTCGCGGCGCGCTGCACGCATCACCGGCAGTCAAGGCTGCGCTGGCGGATCGCATCCGATAGCGGCCTCACCCAATACTCGGCAATGGAAAACATGAAACTCAACGAAGGCTTTCTCGACTCGATGAAAGAGGCGTTTGCGCTCTTTCGCAAGAATGATCCCGCCGCGGCGGCTGAAATCGTGAAGCGCGCCATGCACGGCGAGCAGACGAACGTGGCACGCACGCACAACGACGCCGATATCGGTATCGACATCGACAAGGCGCGAACGCGCTTCACCGATGTCTTTCGCGCCCGGCGCCCCTCGCAGCCCGCTCGAACAGACGCCGACGTGCAGGATCGCGGGCACTTCAGCACCCGACACTATGCGAACGGCGCGGGTCAACGCAGCTACAAGCTTTACGTACCGAGCAGCTATCGCGACGAGCCGCTGCCGCTCGTCGTCATGTTGCACGGATGCACGCAGGACGCCGACGATTTCGCAGCAGGCACGCAGATGAACGCACTCGCCGAAACTCACGGCTTCATGGTCGCGTATCCGATTCAACCGCAAGGCGCGAATCCGTCCAGGTGCTGGAACTGGTTCAAGCCGTCGGATCAGCAACGCGATCAGGGCGAGCCTTCGCTGATAGCGGGCATCACGCGCGAGATCATGACGCAACACAACGTGGACCCGAAGCGTGTGTATGTGGCGGGCCTGTCGGCCGGTGGCGCGATGGCGGCAGTCATGGCGCAGCGCTACCCGGATCTGTACGCGGCGGCGGGCGTCCACTCGGGCCTGCCTGTCGGATGCGCACACGATCTGCCGTCCGCGCTCGCGGCCATGCGCGGCGGCAAGGCCAAGCCGAAGGCCGCAACATCGACATCCCGATGCCCGCTGATCGTCTTTCACGGCGATGCCGACGCGACAGTGCATCCCGTCAACGCGACCGAACTGTTGCGCGGATTCACGCCGAGCGAAGCCGAAGCGGGACATCGCTCATCCACCGACACCGGCGCACGCAAGCACGCAGTCCAGCGCATGAAATCGCCTGAAGGCACGCCCGCGGAATTGTGGACCATTCACGGCGCGCCTCATGCGTGGTCGGGCGGTTCCTCGAACGGCAGTTATACGGACCCCACCGGACCGAATGCCAGCGCGGAGATGGTGCGCTTCTTCCTTGCGCATCCTCGCGGTCACTGAGGCACGAGCGCCGGATCGGCATTGATAACTGGCGCACATCAATCGTTCCAAAAATAGCACTTATCGTGTCGCGAGGTTCGGGCGAGTATTCGGCAAACAATAAATCGCCCGAACACCGCAAGCCAAGAATATCTGGAGACACTTCGATGCACCCTTCCCCTACGCCCCTCGCTTCCACTCAATCGAAGGCATCCGCCGTGCTGCGCGTGACAGCAGGCAACTTCCTCGAACAATTCGACTTCTTCCTGTTCGGCTTCTACGCCACGCAGATAGCCTCCGTCTTTTTCCCGGCGGGAAGCGAGTTCGCCTCGCTGATGATGACCTTCGCGGTATTCGGCGCCGGCTTCCTGATGCGGCCGCTGGGCGCGATCATCCTCGGCGCGTATATCGACGAGGTCGGCCGGCGCAAGGGCCTGATCGTCACCCTGTCGATCATGGCGGCCGGCACCATCCTGATCGCGATCGTCCCCGGTTATGCGTCGATCGGACTCTTTGCGCCGGCGCTGGTTCTGATCGGCCGCCTGCTGCAGGGCTTCTCGGCGGGCGCGGAACTGGGCGGCGTATCGGTCTACCTTGCCGAGATGGCGACGCCCGGACGCAAGGGCTTCTTCACGAGCTGGCAATCCGCCAGCCAGCAAGTGGCGATCGTGGTCGCGGCGGCGCTCGGTTTCGCGCTCAACCAATGGCTCGACACGGCGACGATCGCCGCGTGGGGATGGCGCGTGCCGTTCTTCGTCGGCTGCATGATCGTGCCGTTCATTTTCATTCTGCGGCGCAATCTCGAGGAAACGCGAGAATTCAAGCAGCGCCAGCATCGTCCGGGCATGAAGGAAGTCTTCGCCACGCTCGTGCAAAACTGGACTGTCGTGATCGCCGGCGTCCTGATGGTCGCGATGACCACCACGAGCTTCTATCTGATCACGGTGTACGCCCCGACCTTCGGCAAGACGGTCCTGCATCTGAGCACCGCCGACAGCCTGCTCGTCACGCTGTGCGTGGGTATCTCCAACTTCATCTGGCTGCCGATCGGCGGTGCGCTGTCGGACCGGATCGGTCGCCGCCCGCTCCTTCTCGCGATGACGATTCTGGCGATCGCGACCGCCTATCCCGCGCTGTCGCTGCTTGCCCACGCGCCGAGCTTCGTCAACATGCTGCTCGTGCTGTTGTGGCTCTCGTTCATGTACGGCATGTACAACGGCGCGATGGTCGTCGCGCTCACCGAAGTGATGCCGGTCGAAGTGCGGGTCGCCGGATTCTCGCTCGCCTACAGCCTCGCGACGGCGGTCTTCGGCGGATTCACGCCTGTCATCTCGACCGCGCTGATTCACATGACCGGCGACAAGGCCGCGCCCGGCTACTGGATGAGCTTCGCGGCCGTGTGCGGGCTCGCTGCGACGCTGATGCTGTTTCGGCGCCGTCCTGTGGCGTTGCAAGTGGCGTCCTGACATATCGGATGCGTTCGAACATGAAATCCATCCTGCTGAAATGCTGCACCGCCGCGCTGCTCGGCTGCGCCGTCGCGGCGGCAAACGTACAGGCCGCCGATCTGCATGTGATGAGCTCCGGCGGGTTCACCGCAGCGTACAAATTGCTCGGCCCGAAGTTCGCGGCATCGACGGGCAATACGCTCGACACCGCGCTCGGCCCGTCGATGGGCAAGTCGCCGGAAGCCATTCCGAACCGTCTTCAGCGCGGTGAGCCTGCCGATGTCGTGATCATGGTCGGCTACGCGCTCGACGACCTGATCAAGCAAGGCAAGGTGATGCCCGATTCACGCGTCGAACTCGCGGATTCGCGCATCGGCATGGTGGTGCGCGACGGAGCGCCCAAGGCCGATATCGGGTCCGAGGCGGCGCTCAGGGAGACGTTGCTGCATGCCCGGTCGATCGCTTACTCGGACAGCGCGAGCGGCCTCTATATCGAGCGCGAGTTGTTCAGGCGGCTCGGCATCGAGGACCAGGTGAAGGCCAAGGCGAAAATGATTCCGAAGATCCCGGTGGCGTCGGTGGTTGCGACCGGCGACTGCGAAGTGGGCTTTCAGCAGGTGAGCGAACTGCTGCCGGTGAAGGGCGCGGCGTACGTCGGCAAGATTCCGGAGTCGGTGCAATCCGTCACGCGTTTTGCGGCGGGCATACCGGTCGGCGCACAGCATCCGAAGGAGGCGAAAGCGCTGCTCGACTATCTCGCGTCGCCCGCCGTTCAGCCCGAGGTGACATCGACCGGGCTCGATTCCGTCGCCACGCATTGAGGCGACGGCAACGATTCAGCCCGGCAGGTCGGCGGGCTGATCGAGCGGTTCTTCCGGCTCGCGCGCAACGCTCAACGCTTTCTTCAGGCGCGCCCGGTCACAGGCGCGCTCCCACGTCGATACGAAGATCACCGCGCAGGCGTTGCTGATCACGCTCGTCAGAGCGCGCGCCTCGGACATGAAGCGATCGATGCCGACCAGGAGCGCGACACCCGCCAGCGGCAGATCGGGGATGACGGCGAGCGTCGCGACGAGCGCGACCAGCCCGCTGCCGGATACGCCCGCCGCGCCCTTCGACGTGAACAGCATGACCGCGAGCATCGTCGCGATCTGGCCGGCGGAGAGTTGGACGTCGCACGCCTGGGCGATGAACATCGTAGCGAGCGTCAGGTAGATCGCCGTGCCGTCGAGGTTGAACGAATAGCCGGCCGGCAGCACGAGACCGACGATCCCTTTGTCGCAGCCCAGCGCTTCCAGCTTGACGATGAGGCGCGGCAACACCGGTGTCGTCGACGACGTCGCGAGCACGATGACGAGTTCCTCGCGAATGTAGCGCAGCAGCCGCCAGAGCGAGAAGCCATGCAGGCGCGCGAGCGGCCCGAGCACGCATACGATGAACAGCAGGCATGCCGCATAGAACGTCACCATCAGCATGCCGAGCGAGCCGATCGATCGGATTCCGAAGCGGCCTACCGTGAACGCCATCGCGCCGAATGCGCCGCCGGGCGCGAGCCGCATGATCAGCGCGAGAATGCGAAACAGCACGTGCGCGATGCCGTCGATGAATTCCTGTACCCGCTGCCCGGCGCTCTGGCTGGCGTTCAACGCGAAGCCGAACAGCAGCGCGAGCAACAGGACCGGCAGCACTTCGCCTTTCTCGAAAGCGCCGACGAACGTCTTCGGAATCACATGCAGCGCGAATTCGACGAACCCGCGCGGCTGCGTGCGCGGCGAATACTGCGCCAGAACGGCCGCGTCGAGATGGCGTGGATCGATGTGCAGTCCGGCGCCGGGTTGCAGCGCGAACGCCGTCGCGAGGCCCAGAACGAGCGCGGCGATGGTGAGGAAGTAGAACAACGCCAGCGCTTTCAGGATGGTCCGGCCGATTGTCGAGCCGCTCGACAGCGACGTGATGCCGGTGACGATCGTGCAGAAGACGATCGGCGCGATCATCATGCGTACCAGTGCGACGAACGCATCGCCGAGCGGTTTGAGCGCCGCACCGGTCTGTGGCCAGAAGTGGCCGACGGTCATGCCGAGCCCCATGCCGAGCAGTACCTGTACGTACAGCAGATTGAAGGGCCTTGGCAGGTTCACTTCGAGGTCTTCTTCGCCGCACGGCCCATGCCGCTGCGTTTCGCTTCGAGGATCATCTGATAGAACTGTTGCGCAGCCGGCGCGAGCGGGCGTCCCCGCCGCCTGACGATGCCAACCCGCCGCGTCACGACCGGATCGACGAGCGGCACGCTCGTGAGAATCGGATGGTCACGCATGGGCATCGCCATCGACGGCACGGCCGCTACACCCAGTCCCGCTTCGATCAGGCCGAGCATGGTGGTGACATGGCGAGTCTCGCACACGCTCGGCGCGGCCGGCGACACGCTGGTCAACGCCTGATCCAGCAGCAGACGATTGCCGGAAGTCTTGTCGACGGAAACGTATTCGTGTTCATAAAGCTCATTCCAGGACACGCGCGTCTTTCTTGCCAGCGGATGATCGCGACGGCACGCGGCGACGAACCGTTCCTGCAGCAGGACCTTGAACTCGACCTCGGTTTCCTGGCTGCCCATGAAGCTGACGCCGAAATCGGCTTCACCGCTGATCACCGAGCCGAGCACTTCGTTGGCGCTCGAATCGAGCAGCTTGATCCGGATCCGCGGATAGCGGCTGTGATAGGCGGCCACGACGCTCGGCAGAAAATAGTAGGCAACCGACGGCACGCAAGCGATGGTCACGTGACCGAGGCGGCTGCTGGAGACGTCGCGGATGCCGAGCAATGCGACATCGAGATCGTCGAGAAGCTGTTCCGCGCTGTGGGCGAACACTCGGCCCACGGTGGTGAGCATTACGCTGCGAGTGGTCCGATCGAAGAGCCGCACGCCGAGCGCCGCCTCGAGCTTCTCGATGCGCCGGCTTAGCGCCGGTTGAGAAATGCTGACAGCCTCCGCTGCCTTGCGAAAGCTGCCTGTCTCCACGACGGCTCGAAACGCCTGCAAATCGTTCAGGTCGAAATTAACGCCCACAAGCCATCCTCGCAATTGACGTGCGCGTATTTTGCATCATGCCGACGGGCGTGCCTATCGAAGCGGCAGCGCTCAAGCGTTAGCCCGCGATTTGGCGGCACAATGGTCGTCACGTCAGCCGCGGGTCGCTTTCGTTAGAATCTGTTTCTGAACGTCGAATTCGTAATTCAAAGGAGGCAAACGTGCCAGGGTTACTTCCCGATGTGGACCGCGAGGGGCTCCTCGAATATTCGGTCGTCTACACAGACCGATCGATCAATCACATGTCGCAGCTCTTTCAAGGCGTCATGCGCGACATCTCCGATGCCCTGAAAAAAGTCTACAACGCGAAGTCGGCCGTTGTCGTCCCGGGCAGCGGGACTTTTGGCATGGAAGCCGTCGCCCGTCAGTTCGCGACGAACAAGAAGTGCCTGGTCATCCGCAATGGCTGGTTCAGTTTCCGCTGGTCGCAGATTTTCGACATGGGCGGCATTCCGGCGGAATCGATCGTTCTGAAAGCGCGTCCGGTTGCTGAAGGAAGGCAGGCCGCCTATGCACCGCCTCCGGTCGAAGAAGTGGTCGCGGCGATCAGGGAAAACAGGCCGGATCTGGTGTTTGCGCCGCATGTCGAAACCGCATCCGGGATGATGCTGCCCGATGCCTACTTGCGCGCGGTGGCCGACGCGGTTCATGAAGTGGGTGGAATGTTCGTGCTGGATTGCATCGCTTCCGGCACGGTATGGGTCGATATGCAGGCGAGTGGCATCGATATCCTGATCAGCGCACCGCAAAAAGGATGGAGCGCGTCACCCTGCTGCGCACTCGTCATGCTCGGCCCGCTCGCCCGCGAGAGAATCGATTCGACAACCAGCACCAGCTTCGCCTGCGACCTTCGCAAGTGGCTCCAAATCATGGAAGCATACGAGAACAACGGCTTCGCGTATCACGCCACGATGCCCACGGACGGCCTCACGATTCTGCGTGACGTCATGAAGGAGACGGAAGCATACGGCTTCGACAAAGTGAGAGCGGAGCAGCTCGAACTCGGCAAGCGCGTTCGCTCACTGCTGGCCGAGAAAGGTTTCAAGAGCGTGGCAGCCGATGGTTTCGAGGCTCCGGGCGTGGTGGTCTGCTACACGGACGATGACGGCATCCGTTCCGGCAAGAAGTTTGCGGATGCCGGCTTGCAGATCGCGGCCGGCGTTCCCCTTCAATGCGACGAGCCCGCGGATTTCAAGACCTTCCGCATCGGACTGTTCGGGCTGGACAAACTGCATGACGTCGAAGGTTCCGTGGACAGGCTTGCCAAGGCACTGGACCGTATTCTTTAACCTGCTGGACAAGAGACGGTTCTCGACCGAGAACCGTCCGGTCAGACGACCTACTTCGCTAGAACGATGTGTGTGGCTCGCTCCGTCGGAACATGCTCGATCGTCCGATATCCCAGCGCGCGCAGATCGAGTCCGCTGAAAAGCGATTCCCCCTGGCCGAGCGCCACCGGCGCGAACGCGAGGTGAATTTCATCCACGTGGCCGGCCTGAATGTATTGCCTCACCGTTTCGGCGCCGCCGCCAATCTTGATGTCCTTTTCGCCTGCCGCTTCGCGCGCCTTTTGCAGCGCAACCTCGATGCCTTCCGAGACGAAATGAAATGTCGTGCCGCCCAGCATCTCGATCGGCGCACGCGGGTAATGAGTCAGCACGAAGGTCGGCGCATGATAAGGCGGATTATCGCCCCACCATCCTTTCCATTCCTCGTCCGGCCATTCGCCGCGAACGGGTCCGAACATGTTGCGGCCGAGAATGAAGGCACCGAAGCCATCCATTGCGCGTCGCGCGAAGCTGTCATCTAGGCCCGTGTCGCCATCGTCTTTTCCCTGCATCTGACGAAACGTCCGCGTCGGGAAAAACCATTGAAAGAGCTCCGCGCCTCGCACACCCAGCGGATTATCCAGGCTCTGATCGGTGCCCGCCGCGAAGCCATCGAGCGAAACACTGAAGCCGGCCACTTTTACCTTGGTCATTCTTATCTCCGTAGCTGCTTTGAATCTTCATGACACGAAATCCGCACCGGCGGATTTTCCTACACGCGCTCACTTTACTACCGACGCTCCCTCGTTTTCTCACAACGAATAGTGAACCCCGGTTGCGGGTAAACGCCCATTTGACCGCCCGATCCGATGACTTACTGTATCGATACACTAAATCGATACAGTCGCGCCGCCTCGTGGTGTCGCACTGAACCCGTCCGCCCGCGCTCGGAGCGGCATCCAGGAGACAACACCATGCATTCGATTTCCCGGCGACGATTCCTTCAAACGGCCTCGGCGGCCTCGCTCGCGGCGGCGGGAGCCGGTTTTCCCGCGATCGTGCGCGCCCAGCCCACTGTCGCATTGCGGCTCTCGTCATCGATGCCGCCCAACGAAAACGCCGCGCACTACGTGTGGTATCAGAACCTCGCCGCGAACCTGAAGGCCAGCGTCGGCGACCAGATTCGCATCGACTATTTCCCGAACAATCAGCTCGGCAAGGAAAGCGACGTCGTCCAGCAGGTGAAGGTCGGCGCGGTCGACATGATGGTCACCGGCTCGTCGATCTGGGCGACCGTGCTGCCTGAACTCGGCATGCTCGATCTCGGCTACGTGTTCGACAACTTCGACCATGTCGGCCGCGCGATGGATGGCACCGTCGGCAAGTCGTTCGACACCATGCTGCAACAGCGCGCGGGCTGCTCGGTGCTCACGTGGGGCTATTCGTTCGGCGCGCGCAACGTGTTCACGAAGAAGCCCACGCAATCGCTCGCCGATATCAAGGGCGTGAAGCTGCGCGTGCTGCCCACGCCCGCCTTCATGGAGACCTTCAAGCTGATGGGCGCGGTGCCGACGCCGATTCCCATCGGCGAGCTGTATATGGCCGCGCAAACAGGTGTCGTCGATGGCTTCGAGCACGACTGCGCGACCGTGCTCGCGAGCAAGTACGACGAAGTCGTGAAGTCGTGCTGGCAGACGCAGCACGTCTTCAGCCCGCTCGTCGTCGCGATGGGCCGCCGCGCGCTCGCGAAGATTCCGGAGAACCTGCGCCCCGCGTTTCAGAAGGCGGCGCAGGACGCGACCGCGAAGCAGCGCGTCGCAGCCATCCAGACGGCTGCCAGCGCCGAGCAGGAGCTGAAAAAGCGCGGCATGACCTTCTATCCGATGTCGAAGGCCGACCGCGACACCGCGCGCGGCGAGATGCAGTCGCAGTTGTATGCGAGCTTCTCGAAGCAGTATCCCGCGACCGCGCCGCTCTTCACCGCCATCGCCGCCACGCGCGGCTAACGAGGCAGGCACACCATGACCACTTTCTCCGCGACGCCCGGGCCGGAGGCGCAGCTCGCCGCGCCGGGCTTCGGCCATGAGACCGTGCTCGCGCGCGGCCTCGTGCGCCTCATGCACTGGATCGAATACTTGTGCGCGGCCGTGCTGGCGGCCGACGTGCTCGTCGTGTTCCTCTCCGTGATCTACCGCTATTTTCTGCACGATCCGTTCGACTGGGCCGAGGAAGTCGCCGGCGCGCTGATGATCGTGCTGGTGTTCTTCGGCGCCGCCACGGTGCTCGGGCGCAGCCAGCATGTCGGCGTCGATCTGTTTCGCGGCATGCTGCCCAGACGCTGGCAGACCCCGCTCGTGCATGTCGGACACTGGGTGATCGCGGGCGTCGCGGGGAATCTGTGCGTGTCGTCGTGTCTGCTGCTGATCGATTCCTACGGACAGATGACGCCGAGCGGCCTGCCCGCGTGGATCAACGTCTATCCGCTCGTGATCGGCAGCGTCTTCATGACGGTGTTCGCGCTCGCCAATGCCGTCAACGGCGCGCGCAAGACCGTGCTCGGCACGCTGATCGGCTGCGTGCTGCTCGCCGCGGCCGTGTTCGCGTGGAACGCGTTCGTGCCCGGTCACGCGCTCAGGCCGGGCTTCCTGCTGATGGCCGGCTTCATAGGCGGACTCGTGCTCGGCGTGCCGATCGGCTTCGTGCTCGCGTTTTCGGCGCTGCTGTACTTCCTTGCTGAGCCGTCCCTGCCGATGCTCGTCTATTCGCAGCAGGTGATGGCCGGCACCGATCACTTCGTGCTGCTCGCGATTCCGTTCTTCGTGCTCGCCGGCCTGCTGATGGAAACCAACGGCATGTCCTCGCGCCTGATCGAACTCCTGCTGCGGATGTTCGGACGCGTGCGCGGCGGTCTCGGCCTCATCACGATCATGGCGACCGCGTTCTTCTCGGGCGTGTCCGGTTCGAAGCTCGCGGATATCGCGGCGGTCGGCGGTGTCGTGATGCCGGCCGTGCGCCAGAGCAAGGAAGACCCGAACGAAGCCGCCGCGTTGCTGGCCTGCAGCGCCGTGATGGCGGAAACCATTCCGCCATGCGTGAACATGATCATCATGGGCTTCGTCGCGAACATCTCGATCGCGGGGCTGTTTCTCGCGGGCGTCGTGCCGGCTGCGGTGCTGGCGGTGGCGCTGGCGATCGTCGCGGTGATCTTCGGGCGCCGCATCAATCTCGCCGATGCGCTCACCAACCCGCGCGCGTGGATGCCGCTTGCCGGCGGCGCGCTGGTCGCGCTCGTCATGATCACGATGATCGGCAAGGGCGTGACCTCGGGTATCGCGACATCGACGGAAGTGTCCGCGTTCGCCGTGGTCTATGCGCTCGTCGTAGGCTGGCTGGCGTTTCGCGAACTCACGCCGAAATCGGTCGCGCGCGTGTTCGTGCGCTCGGCGTCGATGGCGAGCAGCATTCTGTTCATCGTGGCGGCGGCGTCGAGCGTGTCGTTCGCGCTGACCATCGAGCAGATTCCCGCGCTCGTGTCCGATTCGATGATCGCCTTCGCGCATCAATACGGCCCGACGATGTTCCTGCTGCTGTCCGTGCTGATCATGATCGTGTTCGGCGCGGTGCTGGAAGGCGCGCCCGCGCTCATCATCTTCGGGCCGCTGCTCACGCCGATCGCGACGCAGCTCGGCATCAACCCGCTGCATTTCGGCACGGTGATCGTCGTCGCGATGGGCCTCGGCCTGTTCGCGCCGCCGGTCGGCCTCGGCCTGTTCGCGACCTGCGCGATCACGGGCACGGAAATGAAAGCGGTGGCGCGTCCTATGCTCAAATACCTCCTGGTGCTGTGCGTCGCACTGGTGGTGCTGATTCTGGTGCCGTCGTTTTCGTTGTGGTTGCCGACCCGGCTCGGCCTGTAGCCGGCAGAAGCAAAACCTTATGAGCACCATTCAGGATGTCGCCCGCGAGGCCGGTGTGTCCGTCAGCACGGTATCCAACGTGCTCAACGGCCGCACCGACCAGATGCGCCAGGAAACGCTCGCGCGCGTGCAGGCCGCGATGAGCGCGCTGCAATACCGGCCGAGCACGCTCGCGCGTCAGTTGAAGACGGGGCAGACGCCGCTGATCGGACTTCTGGTGCCGTCGATCGCCAATCCGATGTACGGCTATATCGCGCGCGAAGTCGAAACCTGCGCGCAGGAGCGCTACGGCTATCGCGTGATGATCGGCAATACGTATCGCGATCCGGCGAAGGAAGCGTCGTTCTTCGAAGACCTGCTTTCGCAGGGTGTGCGGCGCGTGATCGTGATCTCGTCGCTCGCGAACGAGCGCCATCTGGAAACCGCCGTCGAGCGCGGCATGGTCGTCGTCAGTTACGACCGCCGCGCGACCGAAGGCGAGACCACGCGCGTCGAGCACGTCACGCCGGACAATTTCGAGGCGGCGAGAATCGCGACCCGGCATCTGATCGCGCACGGCCACACGCGGCTCGCTTTCGCCACGCTGACCGGCATGACGATGAGCCGCCGCGACAAGATCGACGGCTTTCTCTCGGCGGCGAAGGAAGCCGGCCTGTCGAAAGACGCGCGCGTGCTCGACAGCGGCCCGGTGAACGAATACGGCGATTCGATGATCGCCGAGAACGGCCGCGCGCTCGCGCGTCTGCTCGCCAGAGACGATGCGCGTCCGACGGGCGTCGTCGCCGTCAACGATCTGATGGCGCTCGGCCTGATGGCGGGCTTGCGCGAATGCGGCTTGCGCGTGCCCGAAGACGTGTCGATCGTCGGCATGGACGGGCATTTCCTCGCGGCGATCTCGAACCCGGCGCTGACCACCGTCCAGCTTCCGGTGCCCGCGATGGCAGCCGCGATGGTCGAACGCGCGATGCGTCCGCACGACGAACCGATGCCCGCATCGGAACAAGCGCTTTTCACGGATATCACGCTGGTCGAGCGCGAGTCGGTCGCGCGGCCCGCGAAGCAATTCAGGACGAGGATATGAACAAGGTTTTCGTGAGTCATCCCCGGCACATGCTGGACCATTACTTCGGCGCGCGCGCATCGGCTGCGCTCGCGCGGTTTGCGGACGTCGCGTACAACGCCGAAGACCGCGAACTGACGAGCGCCGAACTCGCCGACGCCGCGCGCGATGCCGATGTCATCATCGCGTACCGGCAGACGCCCGCGCCGCGCGCATTGTTCGACGCGCTGCCCAAGCTCGCCGCCTTCGTGCGCTGCGCGGTGGATATCCGCACCGTCGATGTCGATGCCGCCAGCGAAATGGGCGTGCTCGTCACGCAGGCGAGCGCGGGCTTCGTGCCCTCCGTATCCGAATGGGTGGTCGGCGCGATGCTCGATCTCGCACGCGGCACGACCGCGTATGCCGAGGCGTATCACCGCCACGAAGCGCCCGTGCCGAAGATGGGCCGCGAGTTGCGCGGCAGCACGTTCGGCGTGATCGGCTACGGGCAGATTGCGCGCTATCTGTGCGATCTCGCGCTGGCATTCGGCATGCGCGTGCTCGTGTCCGATCCGTACGCGACCGTCGACGATGCCCGCGTGCATCACGTGCGCTTCGACGACTTGCTCGCGCAGTCCGACTTCGTCGTGTGTCTCGCGCCCGCCAACGCGCAGACCGCGAATCTCATGAACGCGCAAACCTTCGCCGCGATGAAACCCGGCGCGTACTTCATCAACGCCGCGCGAGGCGAGCTCGTCGACGATGACGCGTTGCTCGCCGCGCTGGAGCGTGGTCATCTGGCGGGCTGCGCGCTCGATGTGGGCCGCGCCGCCGATCAGATGCCCGCGCCGAAGCTCGCCGCGCATCCGCGCGTGATCGCCGCGCCGCATATCGGCGGACTGACGCCGGGCGCGATCGAGCATCAGTCGATGGAAACGGTCGCGCAGACCGAAGCGCTGTTTCAGGGCCGCGTGCCGGCCGGCGCGGTGAATGCGGCGCACGCGTTCCGCCTTTCGGGTTTCCACTTGCAGGCGGCCGCGCGATGAACATCGAAGGCGCGTGCGATTGCCACATCCACGTCTACGAGAAGGCTTATCCGCTGGCCGCGAGCGCGACGTTCACGCCGCCGCCCGCGCCTGCCTCGGCATATCGGGACGTGCAGCGCGCGCTGGGTTTCTCGCGCGCGATCGTCGTGCAGCCGACCGGATACGGTTTCGATAACCGCTGCACGCTCGCGGCCATCGCGCAGCTCGGCGACGGCGCGCGCGGCATCGCGGTCGTGCCGCCCGACGTCGGCGATGACGAACTCCAGCGTCTGCACGATGCGGGCATACGCGGCGTGCGATTCATGATGCTTCCAGGCGGCGTGTTGCCGTGGGACGCGCTCGTGGATATGTCGGCGCGCATCGCGCCGCTCGGCTGGAATGTGAATCTTCAACTCGACGGCCACACGCTGCCGCAACACGAAGCGATGCTCGCGCGCTTGCCGTCGAAGCTCGTGATCGATCATCTCGGCAAGTTTCTCGCGCCGGTCACGCCGGAAAGCCCCGGGTTCGCGTCGTTGTGCCGTCTGCTCGACGGGCCGCGTTGCTGGATCAAGCTGTCCGCGCCGTACGAAAGTTCGCGCGACGGCGCGCCCGGTTTCGATGACGTGTCGTGGCTCGTTCGCACGATTTCGACACGATTTCCCGAGCGCGGCGTGTGGGCATCGAATTGGCCGCACCCCAACGTCAAGCCCGTTCCCGACAACACGCGCATGCTCGACTGGGCGATGCGGCTCGTGGAAACGGACGAGACTCGCCGCAGGATACTCGTCGATAATCCGGCGGCGTTGTACGGGTTCTGATCGAATTCCTTTACTTCACCTTCGCCGCGGCGGCGAGCTTGCGCACGCCCTCCTTCGCGTCCTCGTTCGAGTTCATGAAATTCGTCACGACATCGGTGATTGCGCCGGCCGTCACCGGGGATTGAAGTTCACCGAAGGCCAGTGAAGGAAAGAATCCGCCCGACTTGATCGTCGCCTGTTCGTCCGCCCGCGATTTCTTCGCGCAGCTATCGAACTTGTCCATCGGCACATCGAGCCTGACGGGTATCGAGCCCTTGTTGAGACTGAACTGCTCCTGAAACTCGGGGGACATGATCGTCTTGGCCATCGCGAGCTGTCCCGGCGTCGCGTCCTTCTTGCCGTTCTGCTGAAAGAACACGAATGCATCCGCCGTGTACGTGTAGGCGTTCGATGTGCCCGGCGCGGGCGCGCAGATGAAATCGACATCGGCCTTCTTGTTCGCGTTGGCGAACTCTCCTTTTGCCCAGTCGCCCATGAACTGCATGCCGCCCGTTCCGGAGATCACCATCGCGGTGGCGAGATTCCAGTCGCGGCCGTGATAGGCCTTGTCGAAGTAAGTCCGGATCGTCTGCACGGTCTCGAAGACCTGCACCATCTGCGGCGACGTCAGCGTTTTCTGATCGAGATCGACGAGCGCCTTGCGATAAAACTCCGTGCCTTGCGACAACACCACCGTCTCCCAGATCGTCATGTCCTGCCAGGGCTGACCGCCGTGCGCGACAGGCGTGATGCCCGCCGCGCGAAACTTGTCGGCGAGCGCGAAAAACTCCGGCCATGTCGTGGGCGGCGCACCGCCCACCTTGTCGAGGTCCGCCTTGTTGATCCATAGCCAGTTGATCCGATGCACCGAAAAAGGCGCCGCCACATAGTGCCCGCCCGCCTTCACGTCTTTGTCGATCTGCGCGGGCGTATGGCTTTTCCAGTCCGATGCCGCCTGATCGATCGTGACGAGCACGCCCTGGTCGGCCCAGTCCTGAATCAGCGGCCCCTTGATCTGCGCAGCCGATGGCGCATTGCCCGAAATCACCTGCGTCTTGAGTGCCGTCATGGCCGCCGTGCCCGAGCCGCCCGCGACAGCGAAGTCCTTCCATTCGTAGCCCTGTTTGCTCATATCGTCCTTGAGCACGCGGATGGCTTTCGATTCGCCGCCGGACGTCCACCAGTGCAGGACCGAAATCTGTTCGGCGGCGAGTGCCGCATGCGTACCGGCGATGACGAGCGCGACGGCCGCTGCCGCCGACGTCAGTGAGTGATTCATTGCAGTCTCCGATTTTGTCTTTATGAGTGATGCGACGCGTTCTTTGCCGGCTACAGGTCGAGCCCGAGTTGCGCGCGTCCGAGCGGCGACAGATCGTCGACAGTCGCGCGGCCCGTGAAATCGGTTTCGAAATGATCGGCCGGAAAGTCGGGCGGGCTTTCGCCTTTCAGGAAACTCGGCGACTGCCGTTTGAGATAGGCATCGTTCTTGGCGCATGCGGGCGCGGAGGCGATATACATCACGTTGCTGTAGCCCGCGCCCTTGTGCTCGTCTTCGACTGCGTGGATGACGTCGCTGTGCCAGAACACCGTATCGCCCGCTTCCATCTTCGGGATCGACGACAGCGCTTCGAACAGCGGCGCGTGAAATTCCGGCTTGATCGAGAGCGCGCGTCCCGGCATCGCGCCGCACAGATCGTCGTCGGCGACATCGTCCTGCAGGGCGCGCAGGAGGATGTACACCATCGCGTTGGCGATGGGCACGAGTTGCAGCGTGCCGTCGCCGGGGCCTTGCGGCGTCAATGCGGTCCAGCCCTGGAACGTGCGGAACATCGAGCAGACGGCAGGCGATGCGATCTCTTCCACATCGGGGCGGAAGGCGGCATCGAACGGATCGTAATCGCGCCAGTCGCCCGCGAACACATGGCGATACACCTTGCGGAAATTGCCTTCGATCCAGCGTTCGACCGAGCCGCCATCGCAATGCGCCGACAGGCCGAGCGACGCCGAGCCGGGCGGCCGGCGGCGCAGACGGTCGGCATAAACGGGCACGCGTTCCGGATCGAAGTGAACGCGCCCGTCGCTTTCGTTGCGCCAGAGCTTGTTGAGAAAGACACGCGCGGCCGTGAGCGACGCCGACTGACGCGCCAGCACTTGCGGCTTCGACCAGTACACGCCGTAAATCTGCGGCTTGCTCGATGCCAGTTGCCCGAAGTATTTGTCTTCGGCGCGGTTCTCGAGGCGCTTGTCGAGATGGTTAAGCTCGACGTACTGCGCGATATCGTCGTCCCAGCTTTGCACCTGCTCGCGAGGAAAGACATTGCGGATCACGCACGCGCCGCGCGATTTGACGAGCGCGATTTCATCGGCGCTCACACGTTGTCCGGCGATGTCGGAGAACTGAATCTCGGGAATGACATTCTCTCCGCGACCGCGTTGCGCGGCGATTCGCTTCGCTTCTTCACCGATCGATGCTTCGACTTCGGCGAAGACTTCCCGGTAATTCGGCAGCGCCGCGCGCAGTTCCTTTTTCGCCTGCCGGATCGCGCTCGACAAGTCATCGATTTTCAGCGCCATGATCGTCTCCACGTAAATTTCTGTGCGAAAAGCATATGACGCCGGCGCAGGCGCGAGTGATACTATTCAGGCAATTCATTCGCACTTTCGGCCATGAAACCAGCGTACGAACATGTCGAGTTCGGCGAGGATTGTTCGGTGCGGGTTTACCATCGGCGGCTTCCGCGCATTCCGTTCGAATGGCATCACCACCCGGAATACGAGCTGACGCTGACGATGAACAGCCAGGGCAAGCGCTACATCGGCGACTCGGTCAACGACTATCAGGCCGAGGATCTCGTGCTCGTGCCACCGGATTTGCCGCATACATGGTCATCGAACCGGTCGATCGATTCCGGCTTGCCGCAGGTCGCCATCGTCATCTGGTTCGACGGCGAGTGGGCGCGGCGCATGGCGGATTGCTGCCGCGAATACGAGCCGCTTCGCAAGCTCTTGCGCCGTGCGGCGTGCGGACTCGCTTTCGAGCCGGCTGTGGGGGAATGGATGCGCGGCCGCCTCGGGCCCTTGCTCTCGAACGCGCCGCGCGAACGCCTGAGCGCGGCGCTCGATATTCTGTGCACGCTCGGCGAAGCGCCCGGCCATCCGCTCGCGTCGCCGAGCGCGTTCAATCAGACGAACGCGGGCCCATCCGGTCACGAACCGGAGAGGATCAATCGTGTTCTTTCGATGATCGATGCCCGCTTCGCCGAACCGCTTCGGCTCGCGGAGCTCTGCGCGGCGGCCAGCCTGTCGGAACGCACGCTGACGCGCTATTTCGTGCAGCATATCGGCGAGAGCGTCGGTCGGTATATCGCCCGGGTTCGCATCGGCCATGCGTGCCGGATGCTGGGCGACACGTCCTTGCCCATTTCCGTCATCGCTGCCCGCTCGGGCTTTGCGAATGTCGCCAATTTCAATCGGCAGTTCAAGGCCGCGAAGCACACGACGCCGGTTGAGTATCGGCGTCGGTTTCTGGCTGCGGGCATCGCGGAGAAGGACACGGCGACCAGCCTGACCGAACGGTCTCCGTCGCTGCAACGAAAAACGAAAGCCGCGCGGCGGCGAAACGGCGAAGCGGGCGCCGCCTAGCCGGTGTCAGCCATGTCGGCTGCAAACGAGCGTCTATGCACTCTGTGCGATGTAACTGATCTCGCGCTTCGCAGGCGTAAGCACGCGGACGGGCGTACCGCCTATCCAGGCTCGAATGTTTTCAACCGACTCGCCATAGTAGATGCGATAAGACTCATCGGTGACGTAACCGATGTGCGACGTCGCTATCACATTGTCCAGAGAGCGGAACGGATGCGTTGCCGGCAAGGGCTCCTGATCGAAAACGTCGAGCGCCGCGCCCGCGATTCGTTTCGCTCGCAAGGCATCGATCAGGGCTTGCTCGTTGACGATCGGTCCGCGCGCGGTGTTCACCAGCAAGGCGTGCGGTTGCATCGTGGCCAGCTCGGCTTCGCCGACCAGATCCCGCGTTCGGTCCGATAGCCGTACATGAACCGAGAGGATATCGCTGGAGGCGAACAGCTCCTCCTTCGGCACGTAAAGCGCGCCATGCTTCGCGGCCGACTCCCGGGTCATGTTCTGGCTCCAGGCGATCGTGCGCATCCCGAAAGCCTGCGCCACCCGCGCGGTCGCGCCGCCGGTGTAGCCGAGGCCCAGAAGTCCGATCGTCTTGCCATGCAGGTCGCCACCGACCGATACTTGCCAGCCTCCCTTGCGGAACGAAGCGACTTCGCTCGGGATGTGCCGCGTCGCCGCGAGGATGAGCGCCCAGGCAAGTTCCGCCGCGGCCGTTGGCGACGACGCGGTCCCGCAAACCGTGATGCCGAGTTCATGCGCGGCTTCGATATCGATGGCTGCGTTCCACGGCCCCGTGCTTGCCAGCAGCTTCAGATTCGGCAACCTGGACAGGATGCGTTGCGTGAACCAGGTGCGCTCGCGCATCACGCAAAGAATGTCGTAGGGTTGCAGGCGCTCGACCAGATCGTCCTCGTCACTGATCGTGTTCGTGAAGACGGTGATGTTGGCGTGTTCGCGCAAGCTGTCCCAGTCTCCGAATCGAAGCGCGGTGTTCTGGAAATCATCGAGAATGGCAATGTTGTGCATATGTCTCAGTCTGTTCCTGTCGAATCGAATTCGGCCGATACGTCCGTCATCCTGTGCATCGGTCCTCTCGTTGCAGATCATGCCTGCGCTTCGCCCCGGCCTCTGAAACCGAGCAACATGACGAGAATGCCCGCCACGAGTATTGCCGTCATCACGTAAAGGCCGCTGACGAGCGTGCCCGTCGCGGTCTTGAGCCATCCGATGACGAACGGACTGCAAAAACCACTCAGCAAGCCGATGCAATTGACGAAAGCGATGCTCGTCGCGGCCGCCGGAGAGCCATTCAGATAGTCCGCTGCGAGCGACCAGATGAGCACGTTCGTGGCGAAGATGCCGACGCAGGCAACCGTCAACAGCCCGACGGTCAGCGCGGGAGAATTAGTCGGATGCGACACGAGCAATAACGCGACGGCGCCTATGAAGCCCGCGATGGCCGCATGCCACCGGCGTTCGAGCATCCGATCCGAGCTTCGGCTTATCGCGACCATGCCGATCGCGCCCATGCCGTACGGTATGACGGAAAGCCATCCGAGCAGGGAAAGATTCGAAATGCCCGCGTCTTTCATGACGGTCGGGAGCCAGAACGTCACCGAATAGGTTCCGCAGACAAAGGCGAAATCGATGAACGCCAGCATATAGACTTTCGGATCCGAAAGCGCCTCGGCGAGCTTCGCATGACCATGCTGCCCGGCACTGCGCTTTCGCTCCATCTCCACTTCGAAGCCCTGACGAAGCACGTTCTTCTCCGCTTCGGTGAGCCATCTTGCTTTTTCGATGTTGTCGTCCAGCAGGAACAGCGTGACGAGACCCAGCACGACCGCGGGCAATGCCTCGACGATGTAGAGCCATTGCCATCCGGCGAGGTTGGCGACGTGCGCAAGACTCGTCATCGCCCATCCCGACACCGGTCCGCCGACGAGCCCCGCGACCGGGAAGCCGACCATGAAGCACGCGATGATCACGCCGCGCCTTCTCTCCGGAAACCATGAACTCAGGTAGAAGATCACGCCTGGGAAGAAGCCTGCTTCAAAGACGCCGAGGAGCAGACGGACGACATAGAACTGAGGGACATTCGTCACGAACGCGGAGCACGCTCCGACGATTCCCCAGCAGATCATGATGCGCGCGATGGTCTTCTTCGCGCCCATGCGCCTGAGCAGCATTGCGCTCGGCACTTCCAGCAGGCAGTACGAGAGAAAGAAGATGCCGGCGCCCAGACCATAGACGCTATCGCTGAAGCCGAGCGCATCCTGCATCTGCAGCTTCGCAAAGCCGACATTGATGCGGTCCAGGAACGCGACGACATAACACACGAAGAGCAGCGGCACGATGCGAAGCGTGACTCGCAAATAGAGCGCGCGCTCACGCGCGCTTGCGCTCGAGCCGGACTCGAGAGAATCGGCTGATGTCGGATCGGACTCTAGAACGGACTGGTTCACTCGCTGTCTCCATGTCTTGCGGCTTGGGCTAATGTGATCGGCTCGAGAATCCGGCAATCAGGTCAGTCTAAGAAACATCGATGCGCGAAGATAATGAAAAGTACCGATCAGGTGAGACGCCCGGGTTATATCGGTGATAACCAGTAACCGGCTATGCTCGAAGCACCCGTCGATCGGTTGCGTAGCGGCTCTATCTCTGCGACGATTCACCGTGCCTTCATGCACGCATGCATCGATCAGGAGACCGGCTTGAACGACACCCCACGGAACGACTCGCCCGATACCCCGCTTCGCTTCAACTTCGTCCTGGTCCACGGCGCCTGGCACGGCGGCTGGGTCTGGCGATCCGTCATGGACGAACTCACCGGGCGCGGCCATCGCGTAATGGCGCCGACGATGACCGGACTCGGCGAGCGCCATCACTTGATCGCATCGGCGACGTCGCTCGATGTGAACATCGCCGATATCGTCAACGTCATCGAAGCAGAGGAACTGAACGATGTCGTGCTCGTGGGTCATAGCTATGGCGGTCTCGTTGCATCGGGCGTCGCCGATCGTATTCCCCACGCGCTGCGCACCATCGTATTCCTCGACAGCCTGCTCGTGGAAAGCGGACAGTGCGCGTTCGATGTCCTGCCCGCAAGCGTGGTCGACGAGCGTCGTGAATCGGTGAGGGGAAGCGGCCAGTCACTCGGCATGCCGGTCAGCGGCTTGAAGGGCACCGGCATTCCGGACGATCATCCGCTTGCCGGCTGGGTTCTCCGGCGGCTCACGCCGCATCCGCTGGCGACCTATACCACGCCGCTTCTGCTCGAACATCCGCCCGGCAATGCGCTGCCTTGCACCTACGTGCATTGCGCGAATCCTTCGTACGACACGCTGGCGCACGTGCGCGAACACGTTCGGTCGCGGCAGCCGGACTGGGGCTGGGAGAGCATCGACACAGGCCACGATGCGATGGTACTCGCGCCCGGCCTGCTGGCCGATCTGCTCGAACGGCTCGCGACGGCGTCCTAAGCCTTCGAGCGACTCACGCGGTGATCGCCTCCCGATGCACGAAGGTCTTCGGCAATCCCGCGCGGGCGATCGCGCCCGTGAACGGCTCGCCCGGCAGCCATGCGGCGATCGTCTCGCGAATCGCCAGCAGTTCGTCTATATCGATACCTGTGCGCAGACCTTGCGCTTCGAGCATGAACACCGTGTCCTCGGTGTTGATGTTGCCCGTCGCGTTGGGCGCGAACGGACAGCCGCCCAGCCCGCCGAGCGAGGCATCGAACGCACGCACGCCCGCATCGAGCGCGGCCATGACGTTGGCGAGACCCAGACCGCGCGTGTCGTGAAAGTGACAGGCGACGGGCACCTGCCCCGCAAGCGCCAGCACCTGCCGCATGAGCGCACGCACCTGCGCGGGATTCGCATAGCCGACCGTGTCGGCGATGGTGATCTCCTGCGCGCCGGCTTCGATGAGCGTTTCGACGAGTCCCAACACGATGCTTTCGTCCACCTTGCCCGCGATCGTGCAGCCGAACGCGGTCGCCACGCCCGCGCCGAGCACGATATCGCGGCCCAGTTCGTCGCGCGCCGCCGCGATGCGCACGAAGTCGTCCACCGACTCCGCCGTGCTGCGCCGCACGTTCTTCAGGTTGTGCTCGTTGCTCGCGGACAGCACGTAATGCACCTTGGCGAGGCCCACGTCGAATGCCCGCTGCGCGCCCTTCAGGTTCGGCACCAGCGCGGCGGCATGAAGGCCGTTGATGGCAAGTGCGCCTGCCGCGACCTCGACCGCGTCCGCGAACTGCGGCACGATTTTCGGCGGCACGAAGGACGTCACTTCGATATCGGTCACGCCCGCATCGACGAGGCGCGCGCACCATTCGAGCTTCTGCTCGCTCGTGAGGATGGTGCGCACCATCTGCAAGCCGTCGCGCAAGCCGACTTCGCGAATCTGCACTTCTCTATCGTTCATGTGAGCTCCTGTTCAGATCGTCGCATCGGCGACCGCATCGCTGCTTTCATCGGTATGTCCGGCGGTCGCCGCGGCGGTCGATGTCGCAGGCGCGAGCACCACGGCGGCGATGGCGCCGAGCACCATCAGCAGCGCGATCGCGCCGAGACCGCCCGCCATGCTGTTCGTCATGGTCTTGATCGAGCCGATGATCATCGGACTGACGAAGCCGCCGAGCAGGCCGACACAATTGATCACCGCGACGCCGCCCGCCGCGCCGCTGCCGCGAATGTAATCGGTCGAGATCGCCCAGATGAGCGGATTGGGCGCGAGGATGCCCGCCGTCGCCACCGACAGCGCCGCCAGCGACAGCGCGAGGTTGCCCGTCGTGAACGCCGCGACGACGAGGCCTGCCGCGCCGAACACCATCGCGATGGCGCAATGCCAGCGCCGCTCCATGGTGCGGTCGGAATGACGGTTCAGCATGATGAGCGCGATCCAGCTCACGAAATACGGAATCGCCGAATAGCAGCCGATCTGCAATGCGCTCGACACGCCCGCGCTCTTGATGAGCGTCGGCAGCCAGAAGCCGATTGCGAACACGCCGGCGATCTGCGTGAACCACACGAAGCCCATCACGTAGACGCGGAAGTCCCTAAGCGCGCGGCCGAAGGTGTGCTCCGTGTGGGTCGTCGAAACGCTCGAACTCCGGCGAATGTCGTGAATCACGACGGCCTTCTCGCGCTCGGTGAGCCACTTCGCCTGCTGCGGACCGTCATCGAGAAAGAAGAACGCGATCACGCCGAGCACGCTCGCCGGCAAGCCCTGCACGATGAACATCCACTGCCAGCCATGCAGGCCGAAGTAGCCGTTGAAGTAGGTCATCAGCGCGCCCGACAGCGGCCCGCCGAAAAGACCCGCGATGCCGGTCGCGCAGGTGAAGATGGCGATCACCTTGGCGCGCCGCTCGACCGGATACCAGCGCGTCAGATAGAAAATCACGCCGGGATAAAGCCCCGCCTCCGCGAGCCCGAGAAAGAAGCGCACGGTGTAGAGATGCGAAGGCAGCGTGACGAAGGCCGTGCCCGCCGCGATCAAGCCCCACAGGATCATGATGCGCGAGAACGTGCGCTTCACGCCGATGCGCGCGAGCAGCAGATTGCTGGGCACTTCCATCAGCACATAGCCGAGAAAGAAGATGCCCGCGCCGATGCTGTAGGTGAGATCGCTGAAGCCCACGTCGTGCTTCATGTCGAGCTGCGCGATGCCGATGTTGATGCGATCGAGAAACGCGAACACGTAGCACAGGAACAGGAACGGTATGAGCCTGCGCGTGATCTTGCCGTAGGTCGCTTCGGCGTCCGGCCTGTCGAAGCTGCCGATGTCGGGTGTCATGTCTGTCTCCTCCGGTGAATCCGGGTTTCGGGTCGGCCGTGCCGTTATGGTCTAGCGGCCTTTGAATCGGGGTGAGCGTTTCTCGTTGTAGGCGCTGATGCCTTCGAGACGATCCTCGGTCGGAATCAGCCGGTTGTACGCTTCGATTTCCAGATACAGCCCGGTGCGCAGGTCGCCCTGCATGCCGAGGTCGATCGCCTTCTTCGCCTGCGCGACCGACAGCGGCGCGCTCGTGCAGATGTCGCGCGCCGCGTCGATGGCATCGGCCAGCACACGTCCCGGTTCGCACAGACGGTTGACGACGCCCCACGCGAGCGCTTCCTGCGCCGTGAACTTCGCGCCGCGCAGGATCAGCTCCTTCGCCCGCCGCACACCGATGGTCCGCGGCAATTGTTGCGTGCCGCCGCCGCCCGGCATGATGCCGCGCTTCACTTCCGTGAAGCCGAACATCGCGTTCGCCGTTGCATAGGCGAAGTCGCAGGCGAGCAGCAGTTCCAGCCCGCCCGCGACCGCCGAACCGTTGGCCGCACAGATGATCGGCACCGGGCAATAAGTGATCGCGCGGTTCATGCGCTCGAACAGATAGTGCTGCACGCCGAATTGCTCGTCGGTCATGCCTTCGCGTTGCTTGAGGTCCGCGCCGCCGCAGAACGCGCGCTCGCCCGCGCCCGTCAGGATCACGCAGCGATACAGCGCCGGGTTCGCTTCGAGCGCGCCGAATACGCGGATGATTTCGTCGCCCATCGCCGTGCTGATCGCATTCGAGACTTCCGGACGGTTCAGTTTGACGATGAGGATCTGTTCGTCGATTTCTTCGAGCGTCAGCGCGTCGAGCGCGCCAGCCAGTTGCGATGCAAGTTTCAAGATGTCTCCAGTGGCGTCTTCGCCAGCAGATGATTGTGTTCGCCGAGCTTCGGCGTGACGCCCGTGTGCGCGGGCCGCGCGCCGCCGAACGAGATCGGCACGCCGACGATCGTCGCCGCGCCGTCGTCGGTGGTGCGCAGCAGGTCGAGCGCCTTGGTCTGCTCGTGCTGCACCACCTGATCGATGGTCTGGATCGGTCCGCACGGAATGCCGGCTCGATCGAGCGCATCGAGCCAGTGCGCGGCGCCGCGCTTGGCGAATTCGACATGCAGCAGATCGATCAGCTCGACCCGGTTGCTCACGCGCGCGCCGTTGGTGACGAAGCGCGCGTCGTCGGCGATCGCGGGAATCGCGAGCACGTCGCACAGGCGGCGGAACAGGCGGTCGTTGCCGGCGGCGACCATGATGGTGCCGTCCGCGCATTCGAAGGCCTGATGCGGCACGATCGCGGCCGTCCCCGATCCCCAGCGTCCCGGCAACACGCCCGAGGCGAGATAGTCGGCGATCTGGATGCCTGCCCAACTGATCGCGGTCTCGTACAGCGACACCGACACGACTTCGCCCGCGCCCGTCGCCTGGCGTCTGAAGAGCGCGGCGAGCACGCCGATCGCGGCCCACAGCCCCGTGCCCATGTCGTTCACCGACACCGGGATGCGCGACAGCGGTTCGCCCGGCTGGCCGAGAAAGCTCATCAGACCGGACAACGCCTGCACGAGCGGATCGTAGCCGGGTTTGTCGCGCAGCGGCCCGGCCGTGCCGAACGCGCCGAGGTTGCAATAAACGAGCGACGGCTTCATGCCCAACATCTGTTCGCCGCCGAGACCGTACTTCTCCGTGCCGCCCGCCTTCAGGTTCTGCAGCACGACGTCGGCGCGGCGCGCGATCAGTTCGCGCAACGCCTGCGCTTCATCCGGATTCGACAGCGACATCGCGATGCTCTGCTTGCCGTGGTTCACCGCATGAAACAGCGCGGCCGCGCCATCGACGAAGGGCGGGCCCCAGTCGCGCGCGTAGTCGCCGTGCTCCGCGCTCTCGATCTTGATCACCTCCGCGCCCAGCGAACCGAGGATCATGCCCGCGTACGGCGCGGCGAGGCTGTGGCCGATCTCGATCACGCACACGCCCGCGAGCGGCAGTGTCCGGTTCATGGTTTCGTGCGTGCTCATGGCGCCGCCACTTCCATCGGCGCGTCGGCTGCCTGCTCCGGTGCCGCATGGTGACGCTGCCCATAGAGTTGCGCCGCCGCGTCCGCGCTGATGTAGCCATCGGCGACATCGGCGTCGATACGCGTCTGCTCGCGTTCGCCCGGATCGCCATAGCCGCCGCTGCCCGCGGGCTGCACCGTCACGCGATCGCCGCGATACACGACCGTCTGCCCGCCCTTCGCCGCGACCTTGTGCTCGCTGCCGTCCGCGCGCTCGACTACGCACTGAAAACGCGTGCCGGGCTGGCCGCCGAAGTGGCCTTCGGGCGCCGATCGTCCGCGCTCGCCGGAAACGGTGAAAGTGGCTTCGTCATACTCGACTCGATACACGCGCCGCGAGGTCAGCCCGCCACGCCGGCGACCCGCGCCGCCGCTGTCGGTGACGAGCGACCATTCCTCGACGAGCAGCGGCGAAGTCGCTTCGATCATCTCGACCGACTGGCTGCCCGCGTTGCCCACATAGACGCGCACGCCGCTCACGCCGTCCTTGCCCGCGCGCGCGCCCATGCCGCCCGCGTGGACGTCGTGCATCGTGACGAATTCCTGGCCGGTGCGGGCGACGCGCACCTCATCGGTATCGCGTCCGCTGAAAATCCCCGCGCACGACGCGCAGTTGCTTTGTCCCGTGATGCGCTCCGGCACCGCGGGCGCGAGCGCCTTGAGCAGCAGATCGATCACGCGCGGCGAGGTTTCCGTGTTGCCCGACACGACCGACGCCGGATAGCGGCAGTTCAGCACGCTGCCCTCGGGCGCGATGATCGTCACCGGCCGATAGCAGCCCTGGTTGATCGGGATGCCGGGATCGGTCAGCGCCTTCACGGTGAACCAGGTGCTGTTGCAGGTGACCGACAGCGGACAGTTGATGCCGCCGCGCGCCTGCGTGCCGGTGCCGGTGTAATCGAAAGTGATCTGGTCGCCGGTCTTGGTGATCTTCACCTTGAGCAGCGGGCGCTCCTGTTTCCAGCCCGGCGCTTCGATCGGATCGAGATACTCCTGCGCTTCATAGACGCCATCGGGAATGCGCGCGATCTCCGCGCGGATCAGCTTTTCCGAGTGATCGAGGCTCTGGCTCATCACGTCGCGCAGCGCATCGGCGCCGTACTTCGCCACCAGTTCGCCGATGCGGCGGTCGCCCACGAAGGTGCCCGCGTATTGCGCCTGGATGTCGAGCAGCAGTTCGTGCGCGTTGCGGCTGTTTCTCGTGAGCAGGTTGAGCATGTCCTGCACCGGCTCGTCGTTGCGATAGAGAAACACCGGCGGAATGCGGATGCCTTCGGCAAACACGTCCCAGGTCGTGACGGTATAGCTGCCCGGCGACTGCCCGCCGATATCGGTCCAGTGGCCGCGCGTCATCACGAACGCGACGATCCTGCCGTTTGCGAACACGGGCCGCGTGAACTGCACGTCCGGCTGATGATTGCCGCCGCCCACGTAGGCGTCGTTGCTGACGATGACATCGCCGGGGCGCAGGTTCTCGCGCCCGACCGCTTCGACCGACACGCGCGTCGAGATGACGGCCGAGCCGAGCATCGTCGGAATGTCGTTGCCTTGCGCGACGAGTTGCATGTCGGCGTCGAAGATGGCGGCCGACGAATCGCCGCTCGCGTGCATGAGCGGGCTGCCGGCGGTGCGCATCATCGCGATCTTCATTTCACGCGCGACCGCGAAGAGACTGCTGCGGATGATTTCGTAAGTAACGATGTCCATTATTCAGGCTGCCAGTTCGATGACGAGATTGAGATCGGGATCGACGCGCGCGACATGCGACGCCTTCAGCACCGCGCAACTGCTGTGCTCCTCGATGACCGCCGGCCCTTCGATGATCGCGCCGACCGGAATCTGCGTGCGCGCGAACACCGGCAATGTGCGCACGCCGCCATCGAAATACACCTCGCGGGTGCGTACCGGCTTCGGCAGTTCGCCGCCATCGGCGCTCGCGACACCGCCGCGCCAGCCGGTCGTCGTCACGAGTTGCAGGCGCACGTTGGCGACCACCACCGGCTTGTCCTTGCTGATGAAATTCCATTGCCGCAGATGCGCGTCTTCGAAGGCGCGCACGAGCGCCTCGCGGATGCCCTGCGCCTCGCCCTGCACTTCGACGGTGATGACGTCGGGCTGGCCCGCGTAGCGGCAATCGGCTAGGCGTACGGCTTTCACGCCCTGCGCTTCGACGCCGTGCCGCCGCAGCTCGTCCATGCCTTGCGCGGTCAGTTCGTCGAGCGCGGCGTGCAGGGTTGCGTCGTCGATCCTCGCGAGATCGCTTTCGAGCGGCCGCTGATAGTCGTATTGCTGGTCCGCGACCGTCATGCCGAACGCGCTGAAGAGACCCGGCAGCGGCGGGATCACCACGCGGCGGATGCCCATTTCGTGCGCCAGATCGACCGCGTGCACCGGCCCCGCGCCGCCGTAGCAGATGTAAGAGAACTCGCGCGGATCGTAGCCGCGCTCGACCGTCATGATGCGGATGGCCTGCGCCATCAGCGCGTTGGCGACCGAGCGCACGACTTGCGCGGCTTCGGGCACGGAGACGCCGAGCGGCCTCGCGATGACTTCCTCGACCACGCGCCATGCCGCCTGCGCATCGAGCTTGAATTCGCCGCCCAGAAAGCTGTCGGGATCGATATAGCCGAGCACCAGATTGCAGTCGGTGACGGTCGGGCGCGTGCCGCCGCGTCCATAGCACGCGGGACCGGGGTCCGCGCCCGCGCTCTCCGGCCCGATGCGCACGCCGCCGCCCGCGTCGATCCACACGATCGAGCCGCCGCCCGCGCCGACCGAATCGATGTCGATGCTGGGCGAGCGCACGGTATAGGTATGCAGCAGGCTCTTGTTGCGCAGTTCGGGCCGGAAGTCGCGGATCAGCGAGACATCGAAGGTCGTGCCGCCCATGTCGCCGAGGATCGCGTTCCTGAGTTCGCTCTTCTCGCAGTTGCGGATCGCCGCCGAGACGCCGCCCGCCGGCCCCGATTCGAGCAGCACGATGGGCTTGTCCGCGACCATCGCCGGGCTCGCGAGACCGCCGTTCGACTGCATGAAGAGGAACTTGCCCGCGAAGCCGTGTTGCGCCAGCGCGCTGATGAGCCGGCCGATGTAGCGTCCGCACACCGGCCCGAGCATCGCGTTGATGACGGTCGAGCTTGCGCGCTCGTATTCCATCGATTCGGGATTCACTTCGTGCGATGCGCAAATGAAGTGGTCCGGCAACAGACGGCGCAGCGTGTCGACGGCTTCGCGTTCATGGCTTGGATTGACATGCGCGTGCAGGAAGCACACGGCGACGGCTTCGATATCCGACGCCCGGATCTGATCGGCGAGCGTTTCGAGCTGCGCGTGATCGAGCGGCGTTTCGATGCTGCCGTCGTGGCGCAGACGCTCGTTCACTTCGAGCCGCCAGCGGCGCTCGACGAGCGGACGCGGGTTGTCGAACAGCAGATCGTACAGATCGGCACGATCGTGACGCGACACGCGCCTCAATTCGAGGATGTCGCGAAAGCCGCGCGTGGTGACGAGCGCGGTCTTCGCGCCGGTGCCTTCGACGACCATGTTGGTCGCCATCGTCGTGCCGTGGCCGAGGAACGAGACGTCCGCGCTGTCGGTGCCCGACAGTTCGAGAATCCTGCGGAAGCCTTCGATGGTGCCGATGACGCGATCCTTCGGCGTCGTCGGCACCTTGGTCGACCAGATGCGCCCAGTCTCATCGTCCACCATCACGACATCGGTGAAGGTGCCGCCGACATCGAGTCCGATTCTTTTCAATTTGCTTCTCTCCTGTGGATGCGTGATTTCTGGTTCGCTTGCTCATGCCGCGTGTGTTCCGGCTATGATCGAGCCGCGCCGCCGGGCGCCGCGCCGTGACGAACATCGACCGGGCCAGTTTAAAGAGGCATCGACGCGGCCAGATAATGAAACCTTCCGATCAGGTGAGACGTTGGAGTTATATCGGTGATAACCAGTATCGATGCGATATTGAGGCGGCTGCGCGGCAATCATGTCGCGCTGCTGATCGCGCTGGACGACCAAGGCTCGCTGCGCAAGGCGGCGCAGCAGGTGTCGCTCTCGCAGCCCGCGACGACCAAGTCGCTGCGCGAAATCGAGTCGATGTTCGGCACGGAGCTGTTCGCGCGTTCGCCACGCGGCATCGTGCCGAACGAACTCGGACGCTGCGTGATCCGCCATGCGCGCGCCGTGCGATCCGAGATCGGTGCGCTGCGCGACGAGCTTGCGGCCATCATGCGCGGCGGCGGCGGCATGCTCGCCATCGGCGCCGTGATGGGCTCGATGCCCGAATGGCTGGCGCCCATACTGCGCTCGTTGAGGGAAGTTCAGCCGGACGTGTCCGTCGAGGTCTGGGAGGACAACAGCGCGCGTTTGTTATCGATGCTCGATCAGCGTCTGCTGGATCTCGTGATCGGGCGGCCGAGCATCAGCGTGCATCCTGAAGCTTACGACTTCATTCCGCTCGAGGTGGAGGAAGTGTGTCTGGTCGTGGACGGCGCCGATCCGCTGGCGAGCGTGCAGCGTATGACGCTCGCGGAACTTGCCGACAATCCCTGGATCGTGCCGCAGGCAGCCCTGCCGATGCGCTCCCTGCTCGAACAGCTTTTCGACGACGCCGAGGTGCCCTTTCCGCGTTACGCCATCGAAACGTCTTCGACGTTCGCCACGTTGTCGTTGCTGCGAGCCAGCGCGGGGACCGTCGCACTGATGCCGTTGAAAGTCGCCCAGTACTTTCAGGTGCACGGAATGATGGCGGTGTTGCCGATCCGCATCGAGCGGCGCGGCGCGCCCTATGGAATCGCGACGCGTCGCGGGGCCACGGCGACCGCTCCGGTACAGCGATTCATCGAGCTGTGCAAGCAAAAGCGGGACGAACAGCTTCGCTAGGGCGTGCATCCTCCGACGACGCGTCGTGAAGCGTTCGAAATACCGCGTCCACCATCGTCCTTATCTGTGACGAGCGTAGATGTCGTCCTGACGCTCCGGCTCCGATGAATCCGGCCGGTCGTACAGCACCGCATTGCCCCTCTACGACTTTCGATGTAGGTCGTCCGGCTGATTTCGCCCCCCTCCTCCTGCCACTAATTTGTAAGCGCCGACTCGCAGGAACGGCTGCAAAGCCGAAGCGCCTCGGGCCACTCGCTTGGCAGCGAACCGGTCTCCCCAGGAGGGGCCATGTTCAAGAAACTCGACTTCACGGCGATGCATACGGCGCGCCGCGCCCCGGTTCCACACGATGCGGTGCCGTCATGGACGCACTGACCCATCAGGACGCCGGCGCCTTCGCGCGGGAGGGTTATTCGCTCGCCGACCTCTGGCATCGCCGCGCAAGCCTCTCGGACATCGAGATCGGGCATATCTACCGGCTGGTGCTGTCGACGCTCCGGTCCTACTACCCGCCCGAACTGCGCGGCCTGCACGAGGACAAGGAAGAACTGATCTCGCAGTTCTTTTTCTCGCGCGTGTTGCGGCTCGACTCGGAGCAGCGTCCGTCGCACGCGTCGGCGGAGAGCGCGCCGTCCACCGCGTATGCGCTGTGCGCGTACTTTCGCCGCTTTCTGATCGATTGCCTGCGCAGCGCGAGCCTGCAGCGCAATCTGTCGCTGGAAGTCGAAGGCGTGCAGGACGAAGTCGACTCCCGCGCACACGCACCCGACGATCCAGTCGAAGCCACGCTCGCCGACTTCGGGCTGAACGAGGCGCGTGTGCGGGCATTCGCACGGGTGTTCATCACGATGTGCGACGCGCCGGACCGGCTCATCCTCGCGGGCAGCCTCGGCGCGAGCAGCGAACGCAAGGGCGGCCTCAAGGGCGTCGCCGAGCAATACGACGTGCCTTCGTATCACTATCGCGCGCGCAAGCTCGGCGTGACGATGAAGAAGGACGCGACGCCGACGTGCTTCGCCGCGACGAAAATCGGCCGATGGATGGTGCAGACGCTCGGCATCGAGATCACGCCGGAGAATCGCGACGCAATCCTGATCGTGCTGAACTTGCTCGCGCTGGAAGCGCACGAATGAACGACGCGCAGCGATGCTTCGGGTCACGAAACGCCTATGCGCCCCGTTCCTTGTCGGCCTGCAGGCGGCCCGCGATGAGCTGCACGAGATAGAGCGCGAATTCGGGCTCCTGATAGTAGAGCCGAATCGCGTCGGCGGCCGAAACGGTGCGCATTTCGCAGTCGGTCTTGCATATCACCGTGGACGTGCGCCGGCGCTCCGGCGAGAAGAGCCCGATCTCGCCGAGCACCGTGCCCGCGCCCAGTTCGATGCCGAGCTCCGAGAGCCGCACGACGCCCGTCTCGACGTAGAACATCTGGCCGCTCGGGTCGCCCTTGCGAAAGAGCACTTCGCCGGCGCGAAACCGCTGGCTCTCCATCCTTCCGAGCAGGCGCGCGACCGGCAAGAGGCCGTTGACCGCATGATTGACCTGGGTATCGCGGATCTTTTCCATGCGCGCCGCGACCGCGCTCGCTTCGCCGCGGCTCGATACGTTCAGCGCCTTGAAGATCGTCGTCAGATGCGTCTTGACGGTGGCTTCGGCGCAATCGAGCTCGCGCGCGATCATCTTGTTGGAGCGTCCGCGCGCGAGAAGCGCGAGCACTTCGATCTGGCGCGGCGTCAGATGCAGGTCCGGACCGGGCTCGGCCGCGGTGCGCGGCGCGGCCCTTTCCGATGACGCGGACGGCGCGTCGCGCCCCGCTACGAGAAGCGAACGCGGCAGCGACACGCCGCCCGCCAGCACGAGACTCAGCGCACCGGTAAGCAGCTCCGCCGACGCGGATTTCTCGACGCATCCCGCGACGCCCGCCGCGATCAGTTCATCGACAAGTTCGCGCTTCGCTCTGGCGAGCAGCACGATGACGGGCGTGGTGCGTGCATGGCCGCGCACGACATCGAGCGCTTCGCTCGACTCGCTCATGGAGTCGCCGTCCATCACGACGCAATCGGGCTTGCGGCCCTCCGGCCATTCGGCGCCGAGACGCTCGCATCCCTGCACGTCGGCATCCGGCACGAACGCGCGCAGGAGCGCCGCAACGCCGTCGCGAAACAGTCCCGCCGGTCCGATAAGCAGTATGTACATGCGATGCATGCTATACCGACTCGCGCGGCCATGCCCGATATCTCGATGCGGTGGTGAGGGGCGTGGAGTTCGCGCGCCGTCGTGCGCCGCGAAATGAATCCGGGCGACGCGGCCGCGGTCGTCGATTCGCGCTTACGCGTGTTCGGCACGACCGGCCTGAGAGTGGTGGACGCGTCCATTTTTCCGCGCATTCCGGGATTCTTCATCGTCACGCCCGTGTACATGATCAGCGAGAAAGCCAGCGACGTGATCCTCGAAGACGCGCGACGCGGATGATCGCGGCACACGCCCCACGCGTCGTCTCCCTGACGTGACCGATCGTTCGCCGCGCGCGTGAAGGGTGCGTCGTCGGACCGGCAAGCGGCACATTTGTAGCGTCCGCTTCATCGTCGTCTGTCGCGCCTGCGCAAATCATTTCGATACAGCCCACTTAGGGCTAATTAAAAGCGCGCATATCCACGATAATCTAATAGGCCAGAGGAACGCTGGCGTCATGTAGTCCTGCCGATTCGACCCGTCGCCGATGCACGCGCGAGTCGCAGCGTGCCGATGTTGCGCACGCACGTCGGCACAGAGGAGTCGCTCGATGGATCCGCTTTCGACATGGCTTGGCGAGCTTGGCCTCGAACGTTACGCGACGGTATTCGAGGCCAATGGCGTGGACCTGGAATCGCTGCCGCTCCTGACCGATCGCGATCTCGCCGAACTGGGCATGCTGCTCGGTCACCGCCGGCGTCTGCTCGATGCCTTGTCGCACCCTCAACCCCAGCGCGAAGCCGCGCGGCAGGCGCCGCTGCCCTCCCGTGGTCATCGTGCGCCGGGCGAGCGGCGTCAGCTCACGGTGCTGTTCTGCGATCTCGCCGGCTCGACCGAACTCGCGCAGCGCCTGGACGCCGAAGAACTGCACGAAGTGATGCGGATCTATCAGGAGACCTGCGCACGGGTCGTCACGCGTTACGAGGGGCACGTCGCGCAATATCTCGGCGACGGCGTTCTCGTTTATTTCGGATTCCCGCAGGCGCGCGAAGATGCCGCCGAACGCGCGGTGCGCGCCGCGCTCGAAATCGTCGCCGAAGTCGGGCGGCTTTCCGCCAGCGCGCCGCTGCGCGTGCATATCGGCGTCGCGACGGGTGCGGTCGTCGTCGGCGAGCTGGAAGGCCACGAATCCTCGCCTTTCGATACCGCCGTCGGCGCGACGCCGAACCTCGCCGCGCGCCTGTGCGCCCACGCCGGCCCCGACGAAATCGTGATCGCCCCGAGCACGCGCCGCCTGCTCGGCAGCACGTTCGAACTCGAAGAGCTCGGCGAGCACGAACTCAAGGGCATCAGCGTGCCCGTCAACCTGTCGCGCGTCGCGGGCCTCGCGTACCGCGAAAGCCGCTACAGCGCATTCCGACCGATTCGTGCGACGCCGTTCGTCGGCCGCGAACACGAAGTCAATCTGCTCGTGTCGCGCTGGCGCACCGCCCGCGACGGCGAAGGCCAGGCCGTCTTGCTCATGGGCGAGCCTGGCATCGGCAAGAGCCGCATCGCCCATGTGCTGCGCGAACGGCTGAGCGGCGAGCAGCATCTGACCCTGCTCTACCAGTGCTCGCCGTTTCAGACCAGCTCGTCGTTTCACCCGATCATCGGGCATCTGTCGGAAACCAGCGGCTTCCAGCGCCAGGACTCGCCCGAAACGCGCCTCGACAAGCTGGAAGCGGCGCTGCGGCTCGAACCCGGCGAGCGCGCCGAGGTCGCGCCGCTGTTCGCCGCGCTGCTCTCGCTGCCGACCGACCGCTATCCGCCGCGCATGGATTCCCCGCAGCGGCTGCGCGAAGTGACCATCGAAGCGCTCGTCGAGCAGCCTATCCGGCTGTCGAGCGGTCAGCCGCTCCTGATCATTTTCGAGGATGCGCAGTGGGCCGACGCCGACACGCTCGAAACCATCGCGCGCTTCATCGAACGAATCCGCCACTGGCCGATCCTGATGCTGATCACCTGCCGCCCCGAGTTCACGCCCGCGTGGACCGCGCACGGCAACGTGACGCTCCTGCATCTGAATCGCCTCGCGAGGCGCCAGGGTGCGCAGATCGCGGCGGAGCTGACCGCCGTCAAGCCGCTTCCGCCCGACGTCCTGGAACAGATTCTCGAACGCGCCGACGGCGTGCCGCTCTTTGTCGAGGAACTGACGCAGACCGTGCTCGAAGCCGGGCTGCTGCGCGACGCCGGCGATCACTGGGAAACGAACGGGCCCGCCGCGCCGCTCGCGATTCCGTTCACGCTGCACGACTCGCTGATGGCGCGGCTCGATCACCTCGCGCCGGTCAAGACCATCGCGCAGATCGGCGCGTGCATCGGGCGCGAGTTCGATCACGCGCTTCTGGCCGCGATCGCGCCCGTCGACGATGTGCGGCTCGCCGAAGCGCTCGCGTCGCTCGAAGCGAGCGGGCTGGTCTTCCGGCGCGGAGGCGGCGACGACGCGATCTACCGCTTCAAGCACGCGCTCGTCGGCGATGTCGCCTATGACAGTCTCCTGAAGAGCCAGCGCGTGCGCATCCATGCGCGCATCGCGAAGGCGCTCGCGGACGTGTTCGCCGATCGCGTCAAGGTGAGTCCCGAACTGCTCGCGCTGCACCTGACGCGCGCGGGCCTGACCGACGAAGCGCTTGCACAATGGATCGCGGCCACGCGGGTCGCGATGGCGCGGTATCGTCATCGCGAGGCGCTCGCGCATGTCGATTCGGGGCTCGCGCTCGTCGCACACTCGAATCCGGCCCGGCGCGCCGACTGCGAGGTCGCGCTGCTGGTGATGGGCGCGGCGTGCCATTGGGCGCTCAAGGGTTACGCGTGCGAGGAATGCGCCGCGCTGTGGACGCGCGCCGAAGCGCTCCTCGACGGCGTGACGCAGGAACGGCTGCGCGTGCTGGCGCTCGTCGGCATCAACAATTTCGCCTATGCCGCCGCGGATTCGCCCAAGTGCGTCGCGACCTCGGAACGGCTGATCGAGCTTGCTTCCGGCACGCAGGATACCGACAGCAAGATCGTGGCCTATGCAGCGGTCGGGCCGATCCTCTATCAGCAAGCCCAGTTCGAGCGCTGCGCGACGCTCCTGCAATATGTGATCGATACTTACGACCTCGCGCATTCGACCGGCTACGGGCGTTTCAACGACGCGAAGGTGACCGCGTGCTGCTGGCTCGGCTATTGCGAGCTGTCGGCGGGCCGCTTCGGCCGCGCCCGCTGGCTCGCGCGCATGGCGATCGATCACGCCGACGCGCTCGCTCAGCCGTTCGTGCTGTCGCAGGCGCTGGCCGTCGGGGCGCGGCCGTTCGTCGAGATCGGCGATATCGGCGCGGCGCGCGAGCTGTGCCGCCGCTGCATCGACCTGTGCGATACGCAGCGTCTGCCGTTCTGGAAAGGCTGGGCGATGGTATATGAGGGCGTCGCGTCCGCGCGCGAAGGACAGCACGCGAGCGCGCTTGCACGGCTGGAGGAGGCGGTCGAGCATCTCGCGGGCAACGGCGGGCGCAACGACCTCGCCTATGTGCACGCGTGGCGCGCGCAGGCGCTCACGCATCTCGGACGCCACGACGACGCGCGGCAGTGCATTGCTGCGGCGCGCGCCGATTGCCTGCGCACGGGCCAGCGGACCGGCCTCGTCGATCTCTCTTACGCGGCGGGCGTCGTCGAGAAAGCCGATCCGCGCGCCGAGCCGGGTCGCGCGCTCACGCTGCTGCGCGCAGCGGCTGCCGACGCACGCGCGCAGAACCTGCGGCTGCTCGAACTGCGCGCCAGCATCGAGATTGCCGGCGTGCTGCGCATCGAAGGACGCGGCAACGAAGCGAGCGAGTGTCTCGAAGCGCTCGTCGCCAGCTTCGCCGAAGAGCAGGATTGCGCGCTTGTGACAGAAGCGCGGCAGTTGCTGTCGACATGCGCGACGCCGGAGTAGACGCCGTCGCGCGCTATCGCGGCACCGGCGTGTTCTGCACGATTGCGTTCGCGGCCGGCAACGCCGTCGAGCACGGCAAGCTCTGCCCGACGAGCTTACGCGTGCGGTCGTCCATCACCTGCGAGACGATCACCTGCGCGCAGCCGAGGTTGTTGGGGTAGAAACGGCCTTTGTCGAAGCCTATCGGGGCGACTGCGTCGTTGACGTACAGAAAGAGCCGCCCGCTCGACTTCGCGGTGATCTGCGACACGAGCACCTTGCGGCCGGCGGGCGTCGGATCGCCGCCCACGACACACGCGGCCTGCTGCGCGCCGAGCGGTTCCAGATGTCCGCCGCCGACGTCGCACAGCGGCGGCTTCGAGCCCGCGGCAATCACGCCGCTCGCGCGATGATTGTTCGCATATCGATACGATGCGAACGGCGCTTCGGGTTCGAGCACATATTCGTCGTGCCCTTTCTCGCCGATCCGCGCGATCGGCTTGAACCAGTCTTCGAACCACCAGCGCTTGAGCCCGGCTGCGGCGAAGTGAGCGGCCGTATCTGTCGGAAAACCGCCCACGTCCGCGCGCTCGCTCCGGTCGAGCCAGTCGCCGTCGGTCACGAGCCGGATTTCGTAGCGCGCGTCCTTGTCCAGCGTCACGCCCGAATCCCAGCACAGGTCCTTCGTGTGGAACGCGACGCCGGTCGGCTTGGCGGGATCGGCAGCCGTATCGCCGGCCTTCTGGATTGCGCAAACCTTGCCGACCGCGCTCAGCCCGTCGAACAGCGCGCGGTTCGCCACGGCGATGCCGAGCAGCCCGACAAACGCCAGGCACAGGCCCGGCAGAATCACGCATTCGATCTTCTTGCAGACATACCCGAATGCGCCGTTGTCACGCAGCCTGCGCGCGAGGCTCAGCGCGAATCCGCCTTTCATGGCCTGCGCAATCGCCGCTGGCGTGGCATCGCGCTGGTTCACCGCCCTATGGTTCCGGTCGAGCCGCCGCACGCGCACTTGTCGCCACAACGCGAGGGCGCATAGCGCGACGGCGGCCCCCGTCAGCTCCCAGCTGGTGCGCTGGTTCTTCAGCGTGCCCCACGCGAAGGCCGCGAGCAGTGCGAACAACGCCGCGCCCGCCAGCGTCATGTTGCGGCTGCCCGCCTCCGACAGCCGGCGCCATTCGAGATAGGTGAGGCAAAGCTTCGGATGCCACGCGAGAAATGCGCGGTCATGCACGCGCTTTCTCAGCACGCCGCCGAACTGGAGCGAGCCCAGCCAGACGAGCAGCGTCAGCACGAAGACGCTCGAATGTGCGCCGAATGCGCTCGTCCACGGAGAACTCCACGACGGAAGCATGCCCTTGATGAAGGTCAGCGCCGTGTTGAACATGTCGTCTTCGAGTTGCGCCGGATTCGAAACGCTCAGCGCGCCGTTGTGCCACTTCTCCAGCCATTCGATGCCGATCGTGAACCAGGGAAAGAGGATCAGCAGCGCCGATAGGATGAGCGTCGCGAGATACGCTGCGCGGCGCCAGAACACCGTGTCCCAGGCGAGGCCCATCGCCGCGGTGTCACGCTCCTTGAGCGAGGCGAGAGCCTGACGGAGCGTCGTTTCGTTCTCCTTTAGCCTGGCGGCGGCTTCGCCCGTAGGCCTCGTCGCGGCCTGCGCCGGACGCAGCAACGGCGGCGCGGCGATGCCCGGATTCGCGGGAACCGGTTCGAGCGTGCCGTCCGGCCTGAGCACCTGAAAGCTCTCGCGCAGCGCGACGGGCGCATAGCGGTCGGTGCCGAACGCGACGCGCACCGGCACGCTCCAGTGCACGATCGGCCAGAACGGTTTCCCATCCTTCGTCACGCAGGGCAACGCCAGCCTCGGCAGATAGGGATAACCGCCCGCGAGCCCCTTGCGCGAATCGTAGACGCGCGCGAAGGGCGACTGTGTCGCGACGATATCGGAGAGCGCCGAAGGCAGCACGCGAATCCCCACCGCGATCGCCTCGTTCAGGATCCAGTGCAGCGAGACGAGCGAAAGCTGATCTTCGGGATAGCCTCCGCCGACGTTGCAGTGCACGCCGGGAAACCATACCTGCGTGATGCGCCCCGGCTGGATGCCGCCGTGCGCGTCGCCGGTCTGCGGTTCGCCGGTTTCATCCCACGGCAGCGGATGGAAGGTCGAGCGCTCGTCGTCGAGCGACAGCGCGTGGCACGCGCGCTTCACATGCGGCGACAGCTTGAGATCGCCGAACATCATCGGCCAGATGGTCGCGTCGATCGCGCGCTTGAGCGGCAGGATCGGCACGCCGTACGCGGAGACCGTGTCCCACAGACCGAGGAATCGAATCGGTATCTGTTTCCGCTTCGCGACCTGCGCATAGAGCGGCCGCCGCCGCACCCGGTCCGATGCCCACAGCAAGCCGTCGCGCAATGCGCGCAGTCCCCAGACCAGCGGACTCTTCGACGGAAAGCGCGCGGAGCGGTAGTGACGATAAGCCCTGCGGGCATCGCGATCGAGATCTTCCTCGGAGGTCGGCTCGAGCAGACCTTCGGAGTCGATCAGGCCGACGAGCACGCGGATCGTGAAGGCGCCGCGGCTGAAGCCGAAACCGCTGATGTCGTCGCCCGGCCGATAGTTGCGGCAGACGAACTTGTAGAGATCGATGACGTTGCGCTTGAGGCCCCAGCCGAACGCACCGCCGACGAGCGCGAGATACTTGTTGGCCGATGTGCCGACGCCGTCGTCGTAGAACGCGATCTGATCGCTCGCCGATTGATCGAGCGCCTGGAACATGCGCCACACGTTGGTCTTCTGCGCTTTGGCGGAGCTGTTTCCGGTGCCGTCCGAAAGTACCACGATACTGGTCATCGCCGAGCTCCCGTCGATTGGGCAGGCACACGTGTCACGGTGTCTCGCGCCGATTCACTATGTGACAGACGCAGCATGTCCTCCCGACAGACGTTAGGAATGCTACGCCATCCGTCCGTGCTATTTCGGGCGGATCATGCCGACAAGACGAAGCGCGCGTGCCCGGTTTGAAAAGCCGGGCTGCCTTTCCGCATCAGAACCGATAGCCGACGCGCAGCGAGAAAACGATGGGATCGAGCGTGAGCTTGGCCTCGGAGCGCCGGGTGACGGGCCCGAGAGGCGTCTGGCTCGTGGTCGTGAAGTGTCCGGTCGTATGCAGCGGAATGTAGGACAGCGACATCACGCCAAACCAGTGCTCGTTGACGGCGTAGTTGAAGCCGATGTTGAAGATGGGCGCCCAGGTGGAGTCCGCGTCGGCGGTGGTCGTGCCGCCGAGCGCGCGCATTTCGAACGCCGTGTTGGTGATTTCCGCGTCGCTGAAGGAAGTGCGCGTGACGCCCACGCCGATATACGGCCTGAATTTCGCTTGCGGCTCGAAGAACACGTACTTGAAGATCAGCGCCGGGCTCCATTGCTTGACGGTGCCGAGCTTGCCGAAGCTTTCGAGCGACCCGGTGCCGGTGATATCGAATTTCGGCGGGATGCCGATTTCGAGCTCCGCCGTGATGTGACTGGTCACGAAGTAACCGATCGTGCCGCCGAACGTGTCGGCGCTCGACGCGCCCGCTCCCGTGTTGGGCTGCACGATGTTGACGGGCCGGCCGTTGACCGAGGTCACCGTGAACGGGCCGCTGCTGTCCTGCGGCGCCAGATGGAACCAGCCGGCGGTGACGTAGAGATTCTGCAGGGATTGCGCGTGACTGGTCATGGGAGACGAGGCAAGCGCGGCGCAGAGGACCATCAAACGGGATGCTTTCACTGGATGTGTCTCCCTGCATCGCATTCGCTCAGGAATATTGATCGTACGCGAGGGCATGTTGGATACGATTGGGATGACTATCGATTGCTTAGTGGGGCGCGGCGTGGTAACGCGTGGTGGGGGTGGGTGTTTGGGAAATAAGGGCACGCGATTTTGTAAATGATCGGGTGCCTGGTTTCGGGTACGCGGATCTTCCATCCTTCAATTCTGCAAAATCTTCGACCCTTTCATCGTGATATCCCCATCCGCCTTCACATTGATCTTCCCGCTTCCAATCACCGTAATATCCTTCCCCTTGATCTGAATCGTCCCATCCTTCTTCATGCTGAAACTCGCATCGCCAGTCTTGATGACCACCGACTCTCCCGCCTCGATGACGAGATTCTTCCCGACCTTGAGCGCATCGTCCTCGCCCACCTCCGTGGTGCGCCCCTTCCCCACCTTGCTCGCCTGCGCGCCGTCGATCGACTCGCTCGCGTCCTTGGCGACCGACACCGTCTGCCCGCCGCTCACGCTCAACGACTGATCCCCGCCCACGGTCGTCGCCTGCTTCCCGCCGACATTCACCGTCTGATCCGAACCCACCGTCACGCTCTGACTCGATCCGACACTCACCGTCTGACTCGCGCCGACGGTTTCAGTGTGATAAGCCCCGACCGTCACCGCCTGATAAGCGCCAACCGTCACCGCCTGAAACGCGCCGATCGTCACTTCCTGCGCCGCTCCGACGGTAATCGTCTCGTTGATGCCCACGCTATGCGTGCGTTGCAGCAACACCGTCGCGGTCTCGCTCGCCTTCACGGTCTTGGTCCGGTTCGCACCGATCGTGATGCTCTCGTTGACGCCCACGGTCTCCGTGCGGTTCATCGTCACGTCGATCTTCTCGTTGTTCCCGACCGTCTCCGTGCGATCGTGCTTTACGACGGTCGTCTCGTCGTGATCGATATTCTTCTTGCGGTCGTGCCCGACCCAGTGCGTCTCATCCTTCTCGACTTCGATATCCTGATTGCGCTCGGCATGCAGCAACACCTGCTCCGCGCCCTTCTTGTCCTCGAAGCGCAACTCGTTGCAGTTCGCGGCGCTGCCGCCCTTGCTCGAACGGCTCTTGATGCCGGTCTGCGTCATGTTGCCGGGCAAGTCGTACGGCGGCATCTGCTCGGCGTTGTAGACGCGCCCCGTGATGATCGGCCGGTCCGGATCGCCCTCCAGAAAATCGACGATCACTTCCTGCCCCATGCGCGGTATCGCCACCGCGCCGAAGCCCTTGCCCGCCCACGGCTGCGACACGCGAATCCAGCAGGAACTGTTCTCGTCGCGCTTGCCCTGACGGTCCCAGAAGAACTGGACTTTCACGCGCCCATATTGATCCGTATGAATCTCGTCGCCGCCGGGCCCGACGACCACCGCCGTCTGCGGCCCCTGCACGAAGGGCCTGCGCGTCACGCGCGCGGGGGTGAAGTGCTGCTTGGCGTCGATCGCGGAGAACCAGCACTCGCAGCGGTTCGACTGCGCGCCGTCGAAGGCTTCGTAGTCGGCGAGATCGATCTCGTAGCTCGTGCGCGTGACGAGGTACTGCGCGTTCTGATCGGCGCGCGGATGGCGCGTGAGCTTCAGCAGCGTGCCCGCGCGCACGCTCCTGCCGTTGCTGCGCGCATCGACCTGATGCCAGTTGATGGCGGGATCGTCGGTCACGCTGGCCTCGACGAGCCCTTCGTCCGCGCGCGACTTCGCCCGGCTCTCGCCGTGATCGGCCTCGACATAGCCGCCGGGATAATCGAAATGTTCGAGCCCGGAAAACGCGTCGAAGCCCGGCATCTGCTTGACGGCCTGCTTCTGCAAGGGCCGCGACGGATGCTTGAAGTCGTAATCGGTGAGCACCCAGTTGCGCGTCTCGATCATGTGATTCACGCGCCACTCGCTCACGTATTCCATGCCGGGCGCGGCGCTCATCACCGTGCCGTACGGCAGCGATTCGCAGCCCGCGACGCTTTCGTGCGCGGCGAGCGTGTCGGTGAGAATCAGCGATTCCTTGCCGTCCTTGTCCTGAAACCAGTAGTAGATGCCTTCGTCTTCGAGCAGCCGGCTCACGAAATTGAAGTCCGACTCGCGATACTGCACGCAGTACTCACGCGGCCGGTGCGCGCGGGAATTGGCCTTCCATTTGATCTCGCCCAGTTCGAGCTGCTTGTAGACCGGATCGGCGAAGACCGCCTTCACGATCTCCTCGACCGTCTTGTTCTGAAAGATGCGGCAGGTGCTGCGCCGCGTGAGCAGCCACAGCCACGGACGCACCGCCGCTTCATAGGCGTACAGACGTCCGCGCATGCCGGTCTGCCGGAAGCTCACCACATAGCCGCCGAACACACGCGGCTTCGCGCCGTCCACGCGCAGCGATACCTTCACGTGCTTGCCGAGTATCTTGCTGAAGTCGATATCGGCGCGCTTCGACACGAGCGTGAGTTCACAGCGCGGCATGCGCCCGAGCTCGGCGCTCGCGCGCAGCGAGAGAAAGCGCAAGTCGTCGGCGAGCGGCGTCTCGACGCTTGCGAGCGGCTGCGCCGTTGCGACATCGGTGGTGGACATCGGCGCACCCGCGTCTTGAGAGTCGGTTGCGAAGGTCAGCGCACTTCGGTCGTCAAGGCGTCGTAGCCGAACTTGACGGCGCCGCCCAGCGCGCCCTTGTCATCCTGCGGCTTGTATTCGAACTCGATGTCCGCATAGAGCAGGCTCACGTTCTCATGCAACTCGCCGCCCATGCCGCCGCCCATGCCGACGTGCGTCACGGTCACCTGTTTCATCGTGACGGTGAGGAATTCCTTCTGCCCTTCGCCCGACTTGCTCACGGTGAGCTTCGCGTTCGCGAGGTGCTTGCCGCTCACGCAGCTCTTCGCGAGCGTGGGCGAAGCCTTGTCGTAGAAGTGCGCGAACGTGAACATCCCGGGCTTCGCCTTGCCTTGACCGCTGCCGCCGCCGACCGCCGGACTGCCGGCGTTGGTCACGTCCCAGTCGAAGGACTGCACCTCGATCTGATTCTCCGCGCCCTTGTGCTTCGATTCACCTTCGATTCCGTCAATCTTCAGATAGCAGTCGATCGTTGCCATGTGGTCCTCCGTAGTGGTCCGGTTTGCGTCGCGCGAATTCGCGCTTGCAGGTAGGACGAACATCGGCGGAAAATTTTCAATATCGATCGCGTTCAAAATCGCAGCGCAGCCGCCGTCTTATGTTCGATGACCGTTTCCCGGACCAGGACGATGCCAAGCTCCGACACGCGCGAGCCGCGCCCGCACGACTGCCTCTCGCTCGATGCCCTTCGCCAGTTCGACGAGCTCGCGCTGCCCGAATCCAACGACATGCTGTTGCAGGTCGTGCCCAAGCGCAGCAACACGCCCGTGAAGGGCGAAGCGAGCAAGCGCGGCGACTGGGACACGCCGATGCAGATCCACGGCTGGCGCTGGGCGCAGGGCTACGACGCGGTACAGCACACCGCCGCGCTCAACGCGAGCGACTTGCGCGTGAGCTCGCTCGGCCTGATCCGCACGGTGGATTCGGCCTCGCCCGTCATCGCCAAACTGTGCGCGCAGGCCGAATTGCTCGCGCTCGCGCACATCCGCTGCTTCAAGTCGGCAGGCACCGATCACGGCGTGCAGATCGAGTTCCTGTCGATGAAGCTCGAACAGGCGTATCTGCGCAACTATCAGATTTTCACGAGCCCGCGTTTCGGCCGCCTGTGCGAGATCTTCGAGCTGTCGGCCCAGCAACTCACGATGACCTGCGCGCCGCAGACCGAAACCGGCGCGCGCGGCGCCGACGTGACCTTCGCACTCGACGTGTCCACGCGGCGCATCGGCTGAGCATCATGTCGATGAACGCACCCAGCGCCGCCGATCGCCTCCAGCCCACGCTGCTCGACCGGCTGATCGACGACGATCCCGCATCGCGCACCGATCCCGCCGGCGAGCGCTTCCTCTCGCATCGCGGGCTGCGCGCGGCGGTGCTACGCGACGTCTCGTGGCTCTTCAACACGACCAATCTCGGCAGCGAGATCGACGAGGACCAGTTCGCGCACGCGTTCGCGTCGGTGCTCAACTACGGTCTGCCGTGCCTGTCGGGGCGCTTCGCATCGACGGTCGATCCCGTCGTGCTCGAACAGGCGATCCGCACCGCGATCGAGCGTTTCGAGCCGCGCATCGATCCATCGACGCTGGAGATCGAACCCGTCCTCGACCGCTCCGTGCTCGACATGCACAACCAGATCGCGCTCGTCATTCGCGGTCTCCTGTGGGCGCAGCCGGTGCCGCTCGAATTCGCGCTGCGCACGCAGATCGATCTCGAGGAAGGCGGCATCACGGTGATGGAACTGCCGCGCTGATCGCGCGCAAAGGACGAAAGCACACTCATGGACCCGCGCCTGCTGCGTCACTACAACACCGAGCTCGCGCATCTGCGCGAGATGGGCGCGGAGTTCGCGCAGCAGTTTCCGAAGATCGCGGCGCGGCTCGGCATGAGCGGCATCGACGTCGCCGATCCATACGTCGAACGGCTGCTCGAAGGCACGGCGTTTCTCGCCGCGCGCGTCCAGTTGAAGCTCGAAGAAGAGTTTCCGCGCTTCACGCAGCAGCTCACGCACGTCGTGCTGCCGCAGGCCGCGTGTCCCACGCCCGCGATGCTGATCGCGCGTCTTGCGCCCGATCTCGCCAATCCCAATCTCGCCGATGGCTTCACCGTGCCGCGTCACACCGCGCTGTTTTCGCTGCGCACGCCCGCGCAGACGACGCCGTGCGAGTTCCGCACCGGCGCCGCGCTCACGCTCTGGCCCGTCGAGCTGACCGATGCGCGCTATCACGTGCAGACGCCCGATCTGCCGCTCGCCACGCTGCCCGCGACGCGCGCGCTCGCGCCGCATGTGAAGGGCGCGCTGCGCATCCGGCTCGCGACGCCGGAAGGCCTGTCGTTCGATGCGCTGCGTCTCGATGCGCTGAGCCTCTACTTCGCCGGCGGGGACGACATCGCGTTCCGGCTGCACGAACTCGTGCTCGGCCATACGCTCGCGATCGTAGTATCGACGCCCGAACGTCCGGCCACAACGCTCGCCGTGCTGCCGGGCGATGCCGTCGCGCCCGCGGGCTTCGCCGACGACGAAGCGCTGCTGCCCGTCACGCCCAACGCGTTCCAGGGTTATCGGCTGCTGCATGAGTATTTCGCGCTGCCGCAGCGCCTGCGCTTCGCGCGCATCGAAGGGCTCGCGGACGTGCTGCCCGCCTTCGCCGCGCGCGACATCGAACTCACGTTGCTCTTCGATGCGGGCGATGCCACGCTCGAACGCATCGTCACGAAGGAGAACGTGCTGCTCGACTGCGTGCCCGCCGTCAATCTCTTTCCGAGGCACGCGGATCGCGCGCTCGTCACCGATTCCAGCGCGCGCTTTCATGTGGTGCCCGACCGCACGCATCCGCTCGACTTCGAAGTGCATTCGGTCACGGGCGTCTCCGGCTACGGCGCGCACGACGACAGCGAGCAGACCTTCCATCCGTTCTACGCGGACTATCTCGCCGACCGCCCCGCCGAGGCCGCGTACTTCACGACCGAGCGCGAGCCGCGCCTCGTGCCCGCCGCGCGGCGCAAGAGCGGCGCGCGCACCGATTACGTCGGCAGCGAGACGTATGTGTCGATCGTCGATCCGCGCGCCGCGCCGTATCGCGGCTCGCTGCGGCAACTGTCGTTCGAAACGCTTTGCAGCAACCGCGACCTGCCGATGATGATGGCGGCAAGCGGTCCGGGCAGCGACTTCTCGCTCGACATCGCGGCGCCCGTCGCGGCCGTGAAATGCGTGAGCGGACCGTCGCGCCCCGCGCCCGCGCCGCTCGACGCCGCGCAGACCTGGCGTCTGATCGATCAGTTGTCGCTGCACTATCTGTCGCTCTGCAACGGTCCGCGCGAAGCGGCGGCGGCGTTGCGCGCCCTCCTGGCGCTGCATGTCGCGCCCGCCGATCACACCGGCCGCAATCAGGTCGCGGGCGTGGTCGCGGTCGATGCGAAGCCCGTCGTGCGCCGCCTGCCGATGCCTGGCCCGATCGCCTTCGGGCGCGGCCTCTCGATCGATGTCACCGTCGACGATCTCGCGTTTCAGGGCGGCAGCGCGTGGCTCTTCGGCTGCGTGCTCGACCGCTTTTTCGCGCGCTACGTGTCGATCAATTCGTTCGTGCAGACGGTGCTGCGCACCGGCGCGCGCGGCGAAATCCTGAGCCTGCCCGCGCGATGCGGCACGCGAGCGATCTTCTAGCCGTGGCGCGGCCAGCGCCCGCCGAAGCGCCCGCGCATACGCGCGCGCTGCTGGAGCTGTTCGACGCCGTCGCCGCCGAGCCGCATCGCCACGACTTCTATCGGCTGATGCGGCACATCGAGGCGCTCACGCCGGAGCTGCCGCGTCTCGGCGCGGGCGCGCGGCCCGCCGACGAACCGTTGCGGCTCGCGCAAGATGTTTCGCTCACCTTCGCGCCCGCGCCGCTCGCCGCGCTGGCACGCGACGACGGCGGTCATGCGCCGCGTCTCGCGCAGCGCTTCTTCGGCTTTCTCGGACCGAACGGGCCGCTGCCCTTGCATCTGACCGACTTCGCCCGCGAGCGCGCGCTGCATCATGGCGACACGGCCTTCGCGCGGCTGCTCGACACGCTGCTGCATCGCTTTCTGCTGCTGTTCTATCGCGCGTGGGCGCAGGGCCGCCCGGTCAACGGTCTGGACCGTCCGGCGCAGGATCGTTTCGCGTTCTATGCCGGCGCGCTGATCGGTCATGCCGATCCGGCGACGCATGCGCGCGACGCCGTTTCCGATCACGCGAAGCTGCATTTCGCGGGCCTCCTGAACATGCAGACACGTCCGGCCGACGTGCTCGAAGGCATCGCGTCCGCGCTGTTGCGGGTGCCGGTGCGCATCGAGCCGTATCGCGGGCACTGGATGACGCTGCCGCGCGCCGAGCGCACCGCGTTGCGATCGCGTGCGGCGCGCTTCTCATCGCGTTCGGCGGGTTTCGCGCAACTCGGCCACGGCGCGGTGCTCGGTGCGCGCGTGTGGGACCGTCAGCACGCATTCCGGCTCGTGCTCGGGCCGCTCACGCTCGCGCAGTACGAATCGTTCCTGCCGGGCGGCGCGGCGCTATCGACGCTCGTTGCGCTGGTTCGCCGGCATCTGAACGGCGAGCTTGCATGGGATGCGCAGCTCGTGCTCGCCGCCAAGGAAGTGCCGACCGCGCGGCCGGGGCGCTACGGTCGCCTCGGCTATTCGGCGTGGCTCGGCACGCTCGCGCGCAAGACCGATCGCGCCGATCTCGCGCTCGACGCCGATGCGCATGTCGCCTGAATCGATGCGCTTTGCAAAAACACCGCACGAGCGCCGTCTTATCGGATGAAGCCGCGCCTCCGGTCGGCGCGCGCGCGTTCAAAGGAGTCGGACGATGGCGGAGATCAGTCGTGTGGCGCTGTTCGGCAAGCTGGACAGGCTCGGCTACAAAACCGTGGAGAGCGCGACGGTGTACTGCAAGATGCGCGGCAATCCCTACGTGGAACTCGCGCACTGGCTCATGCAGATGCTGGAGACGCCGCGCTCCGATCTGCAGCGGATCATCGCGCACTACGACGTGGACGCCGCCGCGCTCGCCCGCGAGCTGACCGCCGCGCTCGACCGGCTGCCGCGCGGCGCGACGTCCATCTCCGACATCTCCGAGCACATCACCGACGCGATCGAGCGCGGCTGGGTCTACGGCACGCTGCTGTATGGCGCGAGCAAAGTGCGCACGGGCCATCTGCTCGTCGGCATGCTGAAGACACCGCGTTTGCGCGGCGTGCTCGTCGGCATCTCGCGGCAGTTCGAGCGCATCAGGCCGGAAGATCTTTCGGACAACTTCGCGCGCATCGTCGCCGATTCCGTCGAGGAAAGCGCCGATGAACCGCGCACGCAAGCGAGCGCGCCCGAAGGCGAGACCGCGCCTGCGAGCATGGGCAAGCAGGAAGCCCTGCACAAATACGCCACCGATCTGACGGACAAGGCGCGTCGCGGCGCGCTCGATCCCGTTACCGGCCGCGACGAGGAAATCCGCCAGCTCGTCGATATCCTCATGCGCCGGCGTCAGAACAATCCGCTTCTGACCGGCGAGGCGGGCGTGGGCAAGACCGCCGTCGTCGAAGGCTTCGCGCAGCGTCTCGTGCGCGGCGACGTGCCGCCGCCGTTACGCGAAGTCGCGCTCTGGTCGCTCGATCTCGGTCTGTTGCAGGCGGGCGCGAGCATGAAGGGCGAATTCGAGCAGCGGCTGCGGCAAGTCGTCGAGGACGTGCAGGCGAGCCCGAAGCCGGTGATCCTGTTCATCGACGAAGTGCATACCATCGTCGGCGCGGGCGGCGCGGCGGGCACCGGCGACGCGGCCAATCTGCTCAAGCCGGCGCTGGCGCGCGGCGACCTGCGCACCATCGGCGCGACGACGTGGGCGGAGTACAAGAAACACATCGAGAAGGACCCGGCGCTCACGCGGCGCTTTCAGGTCGTGCAGGTCCACGAACCCGATGAAACCAAAGCGGTGCGCATGCTGCGCGGCGTGGCGGCGGTGCTCGAAGGCCATCATCGCGTGCAGTTGCTCGACGAGGCGATCGAGGCGGCCGTGCGGCTGTCGCATCGCTACATTCCGGCGCGGCAGTTGCCCGACAAGGCGGTGTCGCTGCTCGATACCGCGTGCGCGCGCGTCGCGGTCAGCCAGCACGCGACGCCGCCGCAGGTCGACGATTGCCAGCGGCGCATCGAGTCGCTCGACGTGGAAGCGCAGATCATCGCGCGCGAGTCGAACGTGGGCGTCGATGTCGGCACGCGCGCGGCGGATGTCGAAGCGGCGCTCGCGCGCGAACGCGACACGCTCGCTGGCCTGGAAGCGCGCTGGAAGGACGAGAAGCAGGTCGTCGACGAATTGCTGGCGTTGCGGGCCGCGTTGCGCGAAAGCGGCGCGGCCGTGGATACCCCGGCGGAAGGCGAAGCGCCGCCCTCGCGCGATGAACGCCTCGCGCGTCTCGCCGAACTCAAGGCGCGGCTCGTCGAACTGCAGGGCGACGCGCCGCTGATTCTGCCGAGCGTCGATGCGAGTGTGGTCGCGGGCGTGGTCGCGGACTGGACCGGCATTCCCGTCGGCAGGATGCTGAAGAACGAGCTGGCCGCCGTGCTCAATCTCGCCGATGCGCTCGATCGCCGCGTGATCGGCCAGCGCCACGCGCTGGAGATGATCGCGAAGCGCATCCAGACGTCGCGCGCGCGGCTCGACAATCCCGACAAGCCGGTCGGCGTTTTCCTGCTTGCCGGCACCTCGGGCGTCGGCAAGACGGAAACCGCGCTCGCGCTCGCCGAAACGCTCTACGGCGGCGAGCAGAACGTCATCACCATCAACATGAGCGAGTTCCAGGAAGCGCACACGGTCTCGACGCTCAAGGGCGCGCCGCCCGGCTATGTGGGCTACGGCGAAGGCGGCATCCTCACCGAAGCCGTGCGCCGCCGCCCGTACAGCGTCGTGCTGCTCGACGAAGTGGAGAAGGCGCATCCCGACGTGCACGAGATCTTCTTCCAGGTTTTCGACAAGGGCTGGATGGAGGACGGCGAGGGACGCTACATCGACTTCAAGAACACGATCATCCTGCTGACGTCGAATGTCGGCTCGGAGCTGATCATGTCGATGTGCCGCGACCCCGCGAACGCGCCCGCGCCGGACGCGCTCGCCGCCGCGCTGCGCCGTCCGTTGCTCGACGTGTTTCCCGCCGCGCTGCTGGGGCGGCTCGTCACGGTGCCCTACTATCCGCTCTCCGACGCGATGATGGCCGATATCGTGCGTCTGCAACTGGAGCGCATCCGCAGGCGCGTGTCGGACAATCACGGCATTCCGTTCGACTACGACGACGACGCCGTGCGGCTGATCGTGTCGCGCTGCACGGAGGCCGAATCGGGCGGACGCGTGATCGACGCGCTGCTCACCAACACCGTGCTGCCGCGCATTTCCACCGAGTACCTGACGCGGCTCACCGAAGGCGGCGCGCTCGGGCGCATCCGGCTGTCGGCGAGCGCGAACGACTTCGTCTACGCGTTCGACTGAACCATGCTCACACTCACGGTGACCCGTCACAACGGCCAGCCGCCGCGCACGCCCCTCGCGGCGAGCTTCAGCGCCGAGGGCGGCACCATCGGGCGCGCGGTGACGAACCGGCTCGTGCTCGACGACGCCGAGCGCACCGTCTCGCGCATGCACGCGCAGATCGCGTGGCGCGACGGCGCGTACCGGCTGACCGATCGCGGCAGCAATCCCGCGCTCGTCAACGGCGTGCCGCTCGACCCCGGTCAGGAAGTGCCGCTCGCGCACGGCGACGAAGTGCAGATCGGCGGCTATCAGTTGCGCGCGCAAGTGTGCGACGAGGATCGCACGGAGACGTCGTTCGAGACGCCGTACGTGAACGCCGCCGCGACTCCGGACGATCCGTTCGCGGGCCTCTTCGATGCGCCCGCCGCAGCCGAACCGCTCGCCGCGCCCGAGTCCGGCGCGCCGCATGAGCGCTTCGACTTCGAGTTCGACGATCCGGCTTCGAAGCGTTCCATCGACGAGCTTTTCGGTCTCGCGCCGGGGGCGTCGAGTCCGCTGACGGAACCGCTTATCGATCCCATCACGCAACCGAACACCGCCCACGACGACGACCCGTTCGCGAGTCTGACCGGCGCGGCGCGGCCGGTCGCGCCGCCCGCCACGTTGTCCGACGCCGGCTCGGAGTTGCACAGCGCGTTCACGCCACCGTCCGCGCGCGCCACGCCAGCGCAGGTAGCCGCGCCTTCGCCCGCGCCTGCGGTGCAGGGCGATCAGCGCGCCCTCATCGCAGCCTTATTGCAAGGCCTCGACGCCCCCGGCGTGCGGATCGAAGCGCTCACGCCCGCGCTGATGCAGCTCATCGGCACGTTGTTGCGCGAATCGATCCAGGGCACGCTCGAACTGCTCGCCGCGCGCGCCGCGTTCAAGCGCGAAATGCGCACGGAGGCGACGATCATCGCGGCAGCGGACAACAATCCGCTCAAGTTCTCGCCGAACGTGGACGCCGCGCTCGCGCATCTGCTCAGCGGGCCCACGCGCGGCTTCATGCCGCCCGCCGCTGCGCTCGCCGATGCCTGCGCCGATTTGCGCGCGCATCAGGTCGGCATGGTCGCCGGCATGCGCGCGGCGCTCGACGGCGTGTTCGAGCGCTTCGAGCCGCAACGCATCGAGGCGCGTCTGCCCGGGCGCTCGCGGTTCGACGATCTCATGTCCGGCAAGAAGCGCCGCGCACGCTGCTGGGATCTCTTCACCGAGCTTTACGGCCAGTTGTCGAGCGAGGCGACCGAAGATTTCCACATGCTGTTCGGCCGGGCGTTCGTCGCCGCCTACGAAGCGCAGATCAGCGAATTGAAACGCCGCGGCCGCCCGTGACGCGCGCCGGAGAACCAACATGCAACTTCAAACCGCAAGCGTGAGCGATGTGGGCGGACGCTCGCGCAACGAGGACGCTTACGGGCAATGGCGGCACGCGGCGCTGTTCGCGAGCGTGGTCGCGGACGGCGCGGGCGGTCACGGCGGCGGCGACACGGCCTCGCGCATCGCGGTCGATACCGTGCTCGCCGAACTCGCGCGCGTCGCGCAGGCGGGCGTCGCGCTCACCGGGCCGAACCTGTTGCGCGTGCTGCTGCGCGCGAACGACGCCATCATCGATGCGCAGGAGCACGACGGCGATCTGGCGCAGATGCGCTCGACGGCCGTGCTGCTCGGCATCGACGAAGCGGCGGGCCTCGCGTCGTGGGCGCATTGCGGCGACACGCGGCTCTACTGCTTCCGGCGCGGCGCGACGGTCGTGCAGACGCAGGATCACAGTCTCGTGCAGAGCATGATCGATGCGAACCTGCTCGAAGCACGCGACGTGCGCAGCTATCCGCGCCGCAACGTGCTGTTCTCGGCGCTCGGCACGGCGGACGATCTCGATATCGCGGCGTCCGGAGAGCCGTTCCCGATCGCCGATGGCGACGCGTTCCTGCTCTGCACCGACGGCTTCTGGGAATATCTCGACGAATCCATGATGATCGAGGCGATCGGACAGGCGCAGACGCCTGCCGCATGGCTCGATCTGATGGTGACGCGTCTGCGCGGCAGCGCGCGGCCCAGACACGACAATTTCACCGCGAGCGCGGTGTGGGTCGGCGATGCGTCGGAAACCACGGTGTTGCGGATGCCCGCGTGAGGCGGGCATCGGCGATACGAAACATCTGAGCCGTTCAGGCCGCTTCCTTCTGCGAAGGCAGGCGCGAGACCAGCCGCAGCGACACCGTCAGCCCTTCGAGCTGATAGTGCGGACGCAGAAAGAACTGCGACGTGTAGTAGCCCGGCGCGCCCGGCACTTCCTGCACCTTCACCTCGGCGGCGGCGAGCGGCTTCTGCGCCTTGGTGTGCTCGGAGGAATTGGCCGGATCGCCGTCCACGTACTGCGTGATCCACTTGTTGAGCCAGATCTCCATGTCGGAACGTTCCTTGAAGCTGCCGACCTTGTCGCGCACGATGCACTTCAGGTAATGCGCGAAGCGGTTGCAGGCGAAAAGATACGGCAGGCGCGCGGCGAGCGCGGCGTTCGCGGTGGCGTCGGGGTCTTCGTACTCGAAGGGCTTCTGCAGCGATTGTGCGCCGATGAACGCCGCGAAATCCGAGTTCTTGCGATGGATCAGCGGCATGAAGCCATTCTTCGCGAGTTCGGCCTCGCGGCGGTCCGAGATGGCGATTTCCGTCGGGCACTTCATGTCGACGCCGCCGTCGTCGGTCGGGAAACTGTGCACGGGCAGCCCTTCGACCGCGCCGCCCGACTCCACACCGCGAATGCGCGAGCACCAGCTATAGAGCTTGAATGAACGCGTGATGTTCACGCCCATCGCATAGGCCGAATTGGCCCATGTGTACTTGGAGTGATCGGCGGAACCCGTTTCTTCCTCGAAGTCGAATTCATCGACGGGCTCGGTTTTCGCGCCGTACGGCACGCGCGCGAGAAAACGCGGCATCGCGAGGCCGATATAGCGTGAATCTTCCGACGTGCGCAGCGAACGCCAGCTCGCATATTCCGGTGTACCGAATATTTTCGTGAGATCGCGCGGGTTGGCGAGTTCCTGCCACGAATCCATCTGCAGGAGACTCGGATCGGCTGCGGCGATGAAAGGCGAGTGCGCCGCGGCGGCGATCTTCGACATCTCCCCGAGCAGTTCGACATCGGGCGGCGTCTGATTGAAGTAATAGTCGCCGATGAACGCGCCGAACGGCTCGCCGCCGAGCTGACCGTACTCGTGCTCGTAGATCTGCTTGAACAGCGGGCTCTGGTCCCACGCGACGCCCTTGAAACGCTTGAGCGTCTTGCCGAGGTCCTTCTTCGAGATGTTCATCACGCGAATCTTGAGCATCTCGTCGGTTTCGGTATTGTTGATGAGGTAGTACAGCCCGCGCCACGAGCCTTCCAGCTTCTGGAAGTCCGCATGATGCATCACTTCGTTCACCTGCTCGGTGAGCTTCTTGTCGATCTCGGCGATCATCGCCTGAATCGAGCGGATGGCGTCGCCGGAAATGATCTGCGTCTGCGAGAGCGCCTGCTGCGCGAGCGTCTGCACCGCCGTCTGCACCGCGGTCTTCGCCTCGTCGCTCTTGGGGCGGAACTCGCGGTTCAGCAGCGAGGCGAGGTCGTTGCCTTCGAGCGTCGCGCCCTGCAGTTCGGGTGCGGCTTCCGCCGTTTGAGGAATGTCGGACATGGTCGTTACCTTTCAGGGCTCGTTCGTGATGGCTTGCGCGATGTGCTCACTCGGCGGCGGGCGCGGCGGCTGGGGTCGAAGCGTCGTTGGCGGCGGCCTTGTCGGGCGTCGCGGTCGCGAGCGTCTTGAGCAGCGCGGGATCGTCGAGCACGCGCGCGATCAGTTCCTCCGCGCCGTTCTTGCCATCCATGAAGATGACGAGATTGGCGAGTTGCGTGCGCGCCTCCAGCAGCTTCGAGAGCGAGTCGACCTTGCGCGCGACGGCGGCGGGAGAAAAATCGTCGAGCGTATCGAAGGTGATATCGACGCTCAGATTGCCCTCGCCCGTCAGCTTGTTGGGCACCTGGAACGCGACGCGCGGCTGCATCGCCTTCATGCGGCTGTCGAAGTTGTCGATGTCGATTTCCTGGAACTTGCGCTGCTCGACGGGCGGCAGCGCTTCGGCGGGCTTGCCGGAGAGGTCGGCCATGACGCCCATCACGAACGGAAGCTGGATCTTCTTCTCGCTGCCGTAAGTCTCGACGTCGTATTCGATCTGCACGCGCGGCGCGCGATTGCGGGCGATGAACTTCTGACTGCTGGTTGCCATGAGGCCTCCTGTGCATGTGCATGAGCCACGCCTGGAAGACGATTCACGCGTGGCTTGTTTTAAAGCGGGTTGCGGCCCGCGCGGTCAACGCGGCCTGGTTCCCGCGATCAGATGAATCTGCGTGAGGCTCTCCGGCGCCAGGTCCTGCATCACGGAGAGGAAGTCCTTGCCGAGCCACCCGCGCGCGCGCCGGATCAAAAGCGGCGCGGGATGCGCAGGCTCGGTGCGTTCGAGAAACGCGCAGACCGCGTCGAGCAGTGCGATGGCGTCCTCGCGCGTCGCGATCTCGCCGGGACGCGCCGCCACGCGGGGCGCGCTTGCCGACGTAGTAGCCATCGCGCCGAGAGGAGCCGCATCGGCCGGCTCCGACGCATCCGGCTGCGCCGCCGCGCGCAACTGCGTGGCGATCCAGCGCGCCGTGTCCATCATCTTTTCGATGAGCGGCGTACGCTCCGCGCCGAGCCGCCCGGTCATGACGATGCCGAGCGTCTGCACCACGCGCGGCAGATCGATGCCCGCGGCGAAGACGTCGCGATCCTGCGCGAGCGCATCGGCGAGCATGCCTTCGACCCGCGCGGGCGTCGCGGCGCTCGCCCCTTCGGCCGCCATGAGCCTGCCCTGCGCGATCAGGATGTCGCGCACCGTCAGCCGCTCGCCGCGCGCGCGGCACACTTCGGTCTCGCGCAGGTCGTGCAGCAGGGTTTCGGCTTCCGCGAAGGGCGTGTAGGCGTCCGCGAGAGGCGCGAGCGCGTTGACGCGCAGCACGGGATCGTTGTCGTCGTCGGCATCGAGCGGCGGATAGAGGTTGTCCCAGTAGCGCTCGAACAAGCCCGTCAGAAGCCGCAGCCCCGCATGAAAACCCGCGAGGCCGTGCACGCGCGCGGCCGCCCGCGCGTAGACCACGGCGATGCGCAGATCCTTCGACTTCGCGAGCAGCGCCCGCGACTCTTCGAGCACATCGGGCCACGCGGTCGGTTCGGCGAGCGCCTCGAACTGGCGCTCGGGATTGCCGCGCGCGAGCGCCTCGAACGCGAGGAACGCCGGATCGTATTCGAGATCGACGCCGGCGGGCGGCATCGTTTCGGCTGGCGCGAGCAGCGGTTCTACATCGATCATCACGGCTCCGTTCTCAGAATTCGCCGCAGCCGTGCTGGCCGTTCACGACCAGACAGTTGTTCAGGTTCGGCCGCGAGCGCACGCGCTTCCATTCGGAGGCGAGCGAATCGGCGGGTCCTTCGGACTGCTGCAAGGCAAGGATCGGCTCGCTCGTGCCGACGCAGACATTGACGCCGCCGAGGTTGCTCTCGTAGACGAAGCTCTGCTCCTGCGCGGTGAAGAGCGGTTGCAGGCCGGTGCGGTTGAAGACCGCGCCTTCGAGAGGCGGGGGCGGCGGTGGAGGCGGCGGCGGGGGCGGGGGCGGCGCCATCACCGTGAGCGTGCCGGGAACGACGGTCACGTCGTAGCCCACGGCCGACGAGAACGTGCCGTTGATCGCGTATGTTCCGGGGGCCGAATTGCGGTTCGCCGGCGAACTCATCGAACCGGCGAGCACGTTGCCCTGCTGATCGCCGCTCAGAAAGCGCTGCCCTGACGAGTAGCTGAACGGCTGGTTATCCTGCCCGGCGTAACGATCCTGATTGCCGATATCGACGGTGATCGCCGGCCGCTGCGTGTACACGAAATGATTGCCGTTGCCCGACACGACATCCATCGACTGCCGGCCGTTCCAGCCGCACACGCCGCCGTAGACGCAGCCATAGAAGTTCGGCAGCGGGCCGCGCGGATCGATGCCATTGCGGTTCTCCCCTTGCCACGTCATGGCCCACACGCGCCACGCGTTGCCCGCGCCCAGCGTGCTCCCGTACGGATTGGCGAAGAATGCGTTCTCCATCACGAGGTCGATGCTCCCGCCCGCCTGCAGATTCAGCGGCGCGTTCGGCGCGCCGAGCGTGACCTGGCCGTTGTCGGAAATCGCGACGAGATTGCCCGTGAGCGTGCCCGGCTGGCCGCCGATCGGCACGACGCGGCCGTTCGCATCGACGCCGTTCGCGCTGCCGGCGCCGATCGTGAAGCTGCCCGCGTTCCTGAAGTTCACGGTGCCCGCGCCCGCGATGACAAGCGTATCGACGTCGTTCGGATCGAGCAGATTGAAGACGCCGCCGCCCGCGAGCACCAGCGTGCCGGCCTGAACGCCGCCCGGATCGCTGACCGTGCCGGTCGTGTCGAGCGCGAGCGTGGCGTTGGCCGGCAGCGCGATGCCGGAAGGCAGGTCGATGCCCTGACTGCCGGCGCCCGTGTTTTCGAGCGTGAGGCTCGTCGCGACCGCCGGACGCGTGGCGCAGCCCGCGCCGCCCGCGCACGGTCCCGCGACCGTGATGCGCTCCGTCTGCGTCGGCGAGCCGAGCACGAGAGTTTGCAGGCTGGTCGAGAAGGTCTGATACGTGGCGTTGTCGATGGAGAGGCCCGGCGTCGCGCTCGTGCCGAAGAGCGTGATCGGCACGCCATTCAGCGCGGTCACGTTGAAGCTCGACGGATCGACCGATCCAGCCGAGATCGCGAGCGTGCCGCCCTTCGGATCGATCGAGCCCGCGCCGACGCGGCCCAAGAGACTCGTGGCCGTGCCGTTGTTGGACGCCCGCAGCGAGATGACGCCGCCCTCACCCGTCGTGATCGAGAACGGCCCGGCCGTCAGCGGCGGGAAGCCCGGCAGCGGCACGGCGCCGTATGCGATGCCCGCATCGGCGCTGGGCGTCGAGCCGGCGATCGAAACCGTGCCGGACGGCGCGCTCGCGTTGATCGAGCCGTTCAACAGCAGCACCCCATAAGTAGGCGAAGACGCGCTCGCGCCGGTGATGTCGTAGACGCTCGCGCTGCTGCCGCGTATGTCGATGAGACCGCCCGCGCTCGTGATCGACGCGCCGTCCGTCACGGTCACGCCGGCATAGCCGGGGCCGCTGCCGGTGCCGTAAATGCGGATCGCGCCGGTGCCCGTGGTGATGCGCGCGGGACCGCCCGGCCCGGACTTGAACTGCGCGGCATCGCCCAGCACCACGCCGCCGCCCGGATTCACTCCGGGATTCAGGCTCTGCCCGACGAGGGTGACGTCGCCGCTGCCGGTCGCGATCGTCGCGTCGTTGACTTCGATGCCCGCGCGCGTGCCCAGGAACGATCCGGCGGCGCCGGCTGGCGCGGGCATGGTGCCGTGGATCGTCACGCCGCCGCCTGTTGCCGTCGGCGTGTCGTTCGCCGCGCCCGTGCGCGTATCGATGTCGGCCAGACGCAGCACGACGCCCGCGCCGGTGGTGCTGGCCGGGCCGTCCGACGTGGTCACGGTGGCGCCATGCCCGGTCAGCGTCACGTTGCCGCCGTTGGTCTGGATGGCGACGCGCGAAGCCGTGCCGTCGCCGCTCGCGAAACCGCCGACGAACACTTCGTTCAGCGCGTCGGCGACGAGGTTGAGCGCGCCGAGCGTCGAGGTGATGTTCGAGCCGATGGTGACGGAATCGGCGCTGTGCAGATCGAGCGTGATGTCGTGGCCCGATGCGTTCTGGAGCGGCGTTCCGATCTCGATATCGCCGCTCGTCGATGTGAGCGTCAGGTTGCCCGCGAGCGTCGAGCGGGTTGTGCCGTCGATCGTCCTGAAGGCGTTGGTGGCCGCATCGAATTCAGTTCCGCTGCCACTGTCGAGCGTCAGGCTCGTGCCGCTGAGAGACGTATTGCCGGTGCCGACGAGCGTGACCGGCCCGAAGACGTTGTTCGCGTTGGTCAGGGTGAACGTGCCCGGCCCGGTGAGCAGGAGCCCGACCGCGCCAATCGGCGCCGCTTGCGTCACGGGTCCGGCGGAATCGAGCGTGAGCTTCCCGCCCAGCGAAATGCCCGAGAGCAAGGAAATGCCCTGGCTGCCCGCGCCGCCGTTGGCGACCGTCAGATTGCCGAAGGTCGGCAGGCCCGCGCACGGCGCGGCGGCGCACGTGGCGCCGACCGCGATATGCCCGGTGTGCGACGCCGAGCCGATATAGATGTTGTCGACGCTCGTCGTGAAGCGGGTGCCCAGCGTGCTGTCGATGGTGAAGCCGCGCCCGGTCGCGCCCGCCACGCCGATGCTGATCGGCGCGGCATCGTCGGCGGCGATGTCGAACGCGGTCGCCGACACGCTGCCCGGCGCGAGCACGAGCGTGCCTTGGGGCGCGGCCAGCGTCGAGCGTGCATCGAGCGAGGTCGAGCCGGTATCGAACGCAATGGACGACGTGTTCGCGGCAGTGTTCGACGCGCGCAGCGTGAGCGTCTTCGTGGCCGTCGAGCCCACGCTGGAATCGATGATCTGCAGCCCCGCCAGTTCCACCGTCGCGCCGCCGGAGATGGAGCCGGCGAGCGTGATGTCCGAGCCGTCGAGGCTCGCGTTGACGAGCTTCACGCCCGAATGAAAGCGCGCATCGGCGCCCGACGCGGTGATTTCCGTGCCGTTGGTCACGCCGCGAATGTCGATCGGGCCACCGGTGCCGTTGCCGTTGGACGCGACGAAGAAGACGCCCCGGCCGCTGTCCACGCCGCCCGCCGAGGTCGAGACGCCTTCGTAGCCGTTGCCGCTGCCGTAGACGCGGATGCCGGGCAGGCCCGAACGCAGCGTGATGTTGCCCTCGCCCGCTCCCTCGATGGTCACGCCGCCGCCAAGCGGGCCATCGAGTGCGGCGTGGCCGCGAATGGTGATGCCGCCCGTCGTGGTGATCGGCATCCCGGAGAGCGAGACCCCGTCCGCGCGTGCGACCGATCCGGAGGCGAGCGCGGTGCCGTCGATCGTGACGTTGCCGGAACCCGGCTCGATGCTGCCCGATTGCGCCGAGACGCCGCCCGCGCCGCCGTGTCCCGTCAGCGAGAACGCGCCGCTGCGGGACGTAAGCGTCGCCTGATCGAGCGCGACGCCGATGCCGTCCGCGGAGGTGCCGTCGATGGTCACATTGCCCGTCACCGAGCCGACGTCCGTGCTCGAGAGCGTGACGCCGCCTGCGAGGCCGGTGCCCGTTACCGAGATTGCGCCGGCGGACGTGGAGAGGGTCGCGTCGCTGATGGAGACGGCGTTGCCCGCCGCCGAGTTGCCGATGACCGAGAGATTGCCGGTGGCGGATCTGAGCGCGCCGTCGGAAAGCGCCACGCCTTGCGAGGAGCCCGTGCCCGAAACCGTGATCGCGCCGCCGGTCGCATCGACGGTTGCGCCGTTGATCGCGACTCCGACGCCCGTGGACGAGTTGCCGGTGAGCGTGACGTTGCCCGTCGTCGTCGAGAGGCTGCCGCCGCTCATGGCCACGCCGGTGCTCGCGCCGCTGGTCCCGCCCGTGCCCGTCACCGTGATCGCGCCGGCGCCCGAACTCACGTTCGCGCCGGTGAGAACCACGCCGGTTCCTGCCGATGATCCCGTGCCGTTCAGGCTGATTTCGCCCGTCGTCGAAGTGATGCTGGAGGCGCGCGTGCTGTTGCCGGCGCTGCCGCCGACCTTCACGCCGCCCGTCACGCCGTCGCCGGTCAGCGCGATCGCGCCGGTCGTCGTTTGCAGCGTGGACCCGCCTTCGACATTCACGCCGTAGCCAAGGCCGCGCGCGTCGCCGACCGCGTCCACCGGGGCAGAACCATTGATCGAGATCCGGCCGCTCGGCGCATCCGTGCCGATCTGGACGGCTCCGTCCCCCGACAGCGTATCCGTGCGCGTGCGCGTGTCCATGTTGACGTTGTCGACCACGACGCGCGGCGCGACGCCGCCCGCCTGCCCGCCTATGGTGACGTCGCCGCCATTGGTGAAGAACTGCAGCGGCGCATTGCCTTCCGATCCGCGCAGCAGGACTTGCGCGGTGCCGTCGGTGTGACCCGCGGTGTTCGCCGTCAGCACGACCGACAGCGGGCTGGCCGGCGCGGTGCTTGCCTGCGACGAGATGATCCCCGCCCCGCCGCTTCCCTCCGCCGTGCTGTCGATGATGATCGAGCGCGCGGCGAGCAAAGTCAGCGTCGCCGCGTTGCCCTGAAACTTGTCGATCATGCCTTGCAGCGTGATATCGCCGCTCTGCGTGCCGCCCGTCCCGGTATTGATGGTGACCGACGTCCCCGCGTTCAAACGGTTGTTGATCGTGCCGACCGAGATCGTCGAGAGGTCCGACGACGCGGAAAAATTCGGCCCGCCGCCGCTGTCGATGCTGGTCGACGTGATCGTCACGTCGTACGGATCGAGCAGCCACGTCCCGCCTATGCCATGCAGTGACGATGCATCGATATTCGCGCCCGCCACATCCAGAAACCGCCCCGACGTCTCGATCAGACCGCCGTTGCCCGCCACGTTCCCGCCGCGCGCCGTGAGCGTGCCGTACACGCGCGCCGCGTTCGTGCCGTAGACCACGACGTTGCCGCCGTCGCCGCTGTCGAGCGCATCCGCGTGGATTTGCGCGCCCGGCCCCATCCACACGGCATCGGCGTTGTGGATATCGGTGGCCTTTCCCGCGGAGCCGCCGCCCACGCGCACGCGCCCGCCGCCCGCGCCGCCGCTCGCGTCGATGGTCGCGCCCTGCTGCAGCAATTTGCCCTCGTCATCGAACACGGGGCTCTTCAGTTCGACGTGATGCCCGGTGATATCGATCCTGCCGCCGGCAAGGCCCGCGCCGCCGGTCGCATCGACGCTGCCCCTCACTTCCGTCAGGCCCGCGTTGCCGCCATCGAGCACGATGCGCCCGTTGCGCTCCGCCACACTCCGCGCCCGCACCGTGCCGGTCTGGTTCAGCACGGTGGAGGCGAGCGCATCGGCGGTCTGCACCGACATCATCACCTGGCCGCCGTCGGCCTGAAGCACGCCCGAGTTGCTCGCGAGCGCCTGCGCCGCCGGGCCGTCGATCTTGAGCATGGTGAGGCCGTCGCCCGCGAAATCGAGCGTGATGTCGCTGCCCGCGCCCATCGCGACGGTGCCGAGCTTCGCGCTCACCGTGCCGCTGTTGTCCACTTGCGCGCCGAGCAGCGCGACCGTGCCGCGCTCGCTCGCCGTGATCGTGCCTTCGTTGCGCACGAGCCCGCCCGCGTTCTGCGCGCTCGTGAAGCGATACTTGCCCGCGAGAAAATCGCTGTCCGAAATGCCGAGCGTCGAGGCGACGATCGAACCCACGTTCACCGACGCGCCGCGCGTGAACAGCACGCCCGCCGGATTGACGAGAAACACCCGCCCGTTCGCGTTGAGATGCCCGGCAATGTTGCTCGCCTCGCCGCCCGTCACGCGATTGAGCAGCACCGCCTGCGGCGAGGGCTGCGCTATGTTCACCGTCTCGTTCCCGCCGATCGAAAACGAATTCCAGTTGACGATGCCCTTCTGCATGCCCTGCGTGATCGTCATCGTGTGCGGATCGGGCTGGCTGATGCTCACGTTGCCGGTCACCACCTGCCCGCCGCCTGGCAGCGCGAGTACGCCGGGCGCGGCCACCAGCGCGATCAGCGGCAACAGCGCGGCCGGCTTGACGTCGATGCCCGCATGGCGCGCCGCGCGCCTGGCAAGCCGCCGGATCGCTCGCTCCCACTCCCGGCGATGCCGGCGGGTCCGAAGGCTGATGTCGTCGCTCATGTCGAACTCCTGTCTGACCGCTCCGATGCGGCGTTGATCAGCTAAAACGATTTGGAAACCTGAACATATACGCGCGGCACCTTGTCATCGCCGGTGCTGTCGGCGCGGGTGGTGCGCCACGCCACGCTGGCGTCCACGGTGATGCCGTAAGGCGCGTTCCAGAAGAGGCCCAGGCCCGCCCCGCTGCGCGTGACGGTGTTGGCGCCCTGTCCCGGGACCGAGCGCGCGTTGTAGCGGCCCACGCCGATATCGAAGAAGGCGGAGAGCGTCAGCGTCGGAATCACGGCGTAGCGCAACGAGGCCGTCGCGACCAGTCCTTCGTCGACGATCGCCTCCGACGGCGAGTACGCGCGCACCGCCTTCGGCCCGCCGAGCGCGAAGCGCGACGAGCTGTCGAGGTTCTGGTTGGCCCACTGCCCCGACACGCCGACGAAGAAGCTCGTCTTCGGCGTGATCGCATTGAGGCGGTTGGCCTGCATGATCATGCGCACGCTGTTGCCCGCGGTATCGCGGCCTCCCGGACCCTGATCGATCAGCTGCCCGGCCGTCGAATCGATATTCAGGTGTGCGAAGGCCAGTTGCAGGTCGGCGCTGTTGAAGCCGCCGCCAAGAAAGCTGTCGCGGCTCTCGTACGACAGCCCGACGCTCGCCACATACAGCTTCTGCGGATTGTCGAAGTTGACGGTATCGATCTTGTCCGTGAGCGAGCGATACTCCAGCGCGCCGCGCAACAGCAGGTTCTGGCTGCGCGAGCGGATCAGCGGATGCGTGACCGACGCCGTGACCACATCGGCGTTGCCGTGCGCCTGCAGCGCCGAGAAGTCCTGCCCGAGGTAGTAATAGAGATGCGAGTACGCGATCCCGAGACGCGTGCCGTTGGCGTCGACCGGCGCGTCATAGCCGACGCGCCCGTAGAGCGTGTCCGCGCGCTCGGCGGCGAGCAGGTTCACGTCGAGGTTGTCGCCTATGCCGAACGGCGACGCCAGCCGGCCGACCGCGCCCAGACGCCAGCGTCCGGCGGGCGCGGAGCCGTAGTTGTCGCCGGCGAGCGCGAAGTCGTAGCGGCGCGCGGCCTCGACGGTCACGTTCAGATCGACGGTGCCGGGCGCGCTGCCCGACTCCAGCGCCGAGCTCACCTTGATGCCGGGCACGTCCGAGAGCAGCAGCATCGTGCGTTCGAGCTCGCCTTGCCTGAGCGGCTTGCCCGGCTCGATCGCGGCGAGCCGCGCGCGCACGAGCGACTCCTTGATCGGCGCGCCCGGCGCCAAGGTCAGCCGCACGCGCCCGATCTTGCCTTCGAGCACCGTGAAGGTGACATCGCCTTCGGTCACGTCCTGCGGCGGAATCACGACCTGCGCGAGCGGATAGCCGCGATCGCGATACACCTGCGCGACGCGCGCGGCCATCGCGTTGAGATCGTTGATGGACACTTCCTGACCGATCCTGTCGGCGACGGGCGCGAGCAGTGTCTCGGCGGGCAAGGTCTCGTTGCCCGCGAGGCGGATGCTCTTGAGCACGAACTTCTTGCCCTCGGGCACGGGCTCGGGCGGCGCGATCGGCGCGGGGAGCGCGTTGGCCCCGCCGCCGGGCGGCGGCGCGGTGACGGGCGGGCGCGGCTGCTCGTTGAGCAGCGTGCCCGCGCTCGGCACCTGCGCCGTGCCGGGCAGCGGCACCTGCTGCGCCCACGCCGTGATCGCGCTCGCGCAGGCGAGGCTCGCGCCCGCCATGCGCACGAGACGGCGCGGACGCAGACGCGAAGGCAAACGCCGGGCGGGAAGTTCGGTTTTCATGGCATGGTTCACGGCGACATCCTCATCGGGACCGGCGCGGCACGGCGTCGGACGAAACTCAGCGGGCGACCGAAAGCCGCCAGTTGCCCATCAGATCGAACGGCGCCCAGTAGAACGGATGGGCGAAACGGCTGTTGGCGAGCACCGCGAGCTGGGCGTCGCGCATCGCGTCGATCGCCTGCTCGCCCTTCGTGAGCGAGCCATAGAAGGTGCGCATCGTGAGTTCGGTCGATTCGTCGGCGACCGGCCACATCGACACCAGCAGCGCCGATGCGCCCGCATAGAAGAACGCGCGCGTGAAGCCCATGATTTCGTCGCCGCGCCCGACGCGCCCGAGCGCCGTCTCGCACGCGGACAGCGTGACGAGCGCCACCGTGTCGAGCTTGAGGTTGTAGATGTCGGCGGCGAGCAGCGGGTCGGGGCCATCGGCGGGCTGGCTCGAAGGCGCGAGCAGCACGCGCGAGTGCAGCGGATCGATGGTGTCCGCCTGCGCGTGCGTCGCCACATGCACGATGCGGCCGGCCGGCGCGTTGTCGTCGAACGCCTTGCGCGTCACGTCGCTGCGCAGGAAGGTCTCGTTGCGCGCGAACAGCGGGCCGATGGCGCGCACTTCCGCCTCCGCCGACGGCAGTTCGTACTCCGGCCCGATACGCGGATTGCCGAACGCGACGAGATTGCTCGCGATGTGCTGCTGGCGGCGCACGAGCTGCACCGCGACGCTCGCCGAAGGCGCGAGCGAGATCGCGTGACGCTGGATCAGAAAGCCCTGCGCATTTTTGAGCGCCTGGAACGGCATGTAGTGCAGCGCCCCGTTCGGCACGATGATGAGCCGCTCGTCGGCACGCAGGTCAAGCGGCTCGATCAGCAGCGCATCGAGCTTCGTGCCGTAGGCGATCGCTTGCGGCTTGCCGCGAATGATCGCGTTGCGGAAGTCGCTCACGGCGAGCGTCATGTCGTGGCGCTTGATCGGCAGCGTGAAGCCCGTGATGCCATCGGCGCGCACGACCCACGCGATCATCCGGTCGGGCAGCCCGTGATATTCGACGATCGCCTCGCCGGGCGCGAGCGTGGCGCGCACGTCGGCGAGCGAAAGCGTGCGGCCGTTGAGCTGCGTTTCATCGACGTTCTTGTCGAGCCGGTTGCGCACCACGTCGAGCAGCGCGCGGCTGCGGCTGCGTTCCGACAGCGTCCACGCGAGCGGATAGTCGCCGTCCTCCACGACCAGCGCGATGGTTTCCTCGAAGACCGTCTGCGTGTCGGAGAAGAGGCCGGTCTTGAACTCGTCGCTGCGAAAGCGCGCGCGGATCGATTCGGAATCGTCGAGCGCGGCGAGCCACGCATCGCGGGCTTCCTTGCGCTTGCCGAGCGCGAGATACGCGCGACCCATGCCTTCGTGCGCCCACAGATTGTCGTAGCTGGCATCCGAACCGCCGCCCTTCGCTGCGCTCGCGGAGAACGCGGCGAGCGCCTGCTCGGGCTTGTTCTCGGCGAGCAGCAGATTGCCTTCGATACGTTTCCTGAGCGGCGCGAGCAGCGTGCCATCGACATCGCCGGTCTGCTCGAAGGTCGCGCGCGCGCCCGCCGCATCGCCGCCCGCGATCTGCGCATTGGTGATCGACAGCAGCACCAGCGGCCGATAGCGCGGCGACGCCGCATCCAGCGCCGCGCGATATTCGGCAAGCGCCGCCGCCGCATCGCCGCGCCGCGCCGCGATGTCGCCGAGCACCTTGTGCGCGGGCGCGAGCACTTGCTGCGGATTCTTCTCGCCCGCGGCGAGCGCTTCTTTCGCGTAGCGCGCGGCGTCGTCGAGATCGCCCGCGTAGCTGTAGGCGATCGCGAGATCGCGGCGCGACAGCGCGGCGAGATTGGCGTTGTCCGTCTCCTTCGCGACGACGAGCGCGCGCGACGCCGCCTCGATGCTCTCGCGGAAGTCGCCGCGCTCCGCCGCCGCCACCGACATGCTGCAGTACGCATAGCCGTCGAGCTTGACCTGATCGCGCGCGAGCAGCAGTTGGCCTTCCTTCGAAAGCGTCGCGATAGTTTCGGCGTCGCGCACGCGGGCTTCGGCGTCGCGCGCCGCGCTCGTGAGCGGCGCGCCTTGCGCGGCATCCGATGAGGACGCGGCGTGCGTTTCCTTCGTGTCCGGCGCGTTGCGCGCACCTCGCGCGGGTTGTCCGGCAGGCGCGTCGTTCTGCGCGAGCTGCATGCTCGGTTCGTGCAGATCGTTCGACGCGAGCTGAAAGCTGGCGGCATCCGGCGCGCATGCCGATCCGGATACGCCCGGCGCGGCCTGCGCATGAACGGCGGGCGCACTCAGCGCCAGCATCGTAAGCAGCGCGAACAAAATGTCGACCCGTTTGGCCGCGCCGCTCATGGGCGCGTGTGCATCGGCCTCGATACAGGCCGACGCGATCCGCTCGATCGGTTTCACAGATGCGCTCCTCGATGGACCCCGGCTTTTGTTTCGACGCGAGCGGCAAACGTTCGCGGCGGTGTCACGAGTAGACGATCCATTGCGGCCGGTTTGAAAAATGCAGCGGCGCCGTTCGTCTGCTGCTGTGTTGGCAGGCATACGGACGAACCATGAGCAACGTCGAGCCGATTTCACGCTTCGGGCGCTTCATGCGCTTCATTGCCGCGCGCGCCGTCGCGCCCGTCGTCCTGATGTGCACATTGGCCGTCACGGCGTGCAAGTCGCCGCCGCCGCCTCCTCCCCCGCCGCCGACGATCGTGCATATCGACGTGAACGCCATCGAAAAGGTCAATCCGGATCGCAGCGGCCGTCCCTCGCCCGTGCTCGTGCGCGTGTACGAGTTGAAGGCGACCGCCGCCTTCGACAGCGCCGACTTCTTCACGCTCTACGGCAAGGATCAGGCGACCCTGGGCGCGGATCTCAATGCGAAGAACGAGTTCCTGCTCAAGCCCGGCGATAAGCAGAGCGTCGAGCAGCCAGTGCAGCCGGGCACGAAGTTCATCGCGGTCGTGGCGGCGTATCGCGATATCGAGCGCTCGCGCTGGCGGGCGACCGCGCCCGTGCCGCCGAACCAGACGACGATCATGAGCGTGAGCATCGACGCCGCCGATGTGTCGATCGCAGCGAAGCCCGCTCCCCCGCCGCCGCCGTCGAAGAAGAAGGCGAAGTGAATCCGCCCCGCGCCGCTTTGCAAATTCGCGCCGCTGGATCGTTCTATGAGCGGAGCGCTCGCGCCATGCAGCGGCAATGCGCGAGCGGAACGCCGAACCCACGCGAAGCGGATACGCCACCATGACCTGGCACCAACGCATGATCTGGTCCGAGGGGCTGTTTCTCGAACCTCAGCATTTCCAGCAGCACGACCGCTTCATCGAGCATCTCGTGCGCTCGCATGCGCGTGCGACCGAGGCGTGGTCGTGGGGCTGGGCGTCGGTCATGCTCGATGAAGTCGCGCTCGGGCTCGGCAAGATCGCGCTCGCGCAGGCGTTCGGCGTGTTGCCCGACGGCACCGCGTTCTCCTTTCCCGACGACTTCCCCGCGCCGCCGCCGCTCGACATTCCCGCCGGCGCGCGCGACGAAACCGTGCTGCTCGCGCTGCCGCTGGAACGCTCCGGCGCGAAGGAGTTCGATCCCGACGGCACGGCCCCGGCGCTCAACGGTCACGCCGACGCATTGCGCTATCGCACGACCGACACCGCCGTCGCCGATGTCACGACCAGCACCGACCGCGTCGCCGAGATGCGCGTCGGCGCGCCGAACCTGCGGCTCATGCTCGCCCGCGACGCCACCGACGCCTTCGCGACCATCGGCATTGCGCGCGTGCTGGAACGGCGCGCGGACAATCGCGTGATGCTCGACGCGCGCTATGTCCCGCCGATGCTCCACGCGCTCGCCGATGCGCGTTTGCTCGGCCATGCACAGGAAATCGCGGGGCTGCTGCATCAGCATGCGGACCGGCTCGCGCGGCACATCGCCAATCCGGGTCGCGGCGGCGTCTCCGAGATCGCGGACTTCCTGCTGCTGCAGACGCTGAACCGCTTCGAGCCGCAGTTCGCGCATCTGCTCCAGGTGCCGCTCCTGCATCCCGAACGCCTGTATCAGACGACGCTCGCGCTCGCGGGCGATCTCGCCGCCTTCGACGAGCGCCGCCGCGTGCTCGCCTATCCGCCGTACCGCCACGACGATCTCGCCAGTTCCTTCGAACCGCTCATGCGCGACGTGCGGCAACTGCTCGCGCAGGTGCCGGAGCCGAACGCCATCGCGATCGAATTGCAGAGCAGGAAGCCCGGCGTGCGTGTCGCCGTCATCAACGATCTCGAACTGCTGCGCACCGCCGGCTTCGTGCTCGCCGCGAGCGCGCAGATGCCGGGCGAGGCGCTGCGCACGCGCTTCCCGACGCAGGTCAAGGTCGCGCCCGCCGAAAAGCTGCGCGATCTGGTGAATCTCGCGCTGCCGGGCATCGAATTGCGCGCGATGCCGGTCGCGCCGCGTCAGATTCCGTTTCACGCGGGCTATTCGTACTTCGAACTGGATCGCGGCGGCGAACTGTGGAAGGAGCTGGAGCAGACCGGCAATCTGGCGATGTACATCGCGGGCGAGTTTCCGGCGCTGGAACTGGAGTGCTGGGCGATCCGCCACTGATCATTAGGTTTCCCGACGACATGACGAACGACGACGATCCCTTCGCCGGATTCGAATCCGACCAGACGATGATCAAGCCCAATCCCGGCGCGCGCCGCCGCACCGGGAACACGCAGGGGCCGTTCACGCCCGGCGCGGCATCGCCCGATGCAAACGCGCATGCCTTCGACGCGGCCTTCGCGCAGGGCGGCGCGGTCAATCCGCTGGTCGCCGCGTGCGCGCCGCTGTTGCAGCTCGCGCCGCGCATCCGCACGATGAGCGCGTGCGCCGATCCCGCCGCGCTGCGCGATTCGCTCGCGGCCGGCGTGCGCCGCTTCGAAGGGCAGGCGCGCGTGAACGGCGTCGCGGCGGAACAGGTGACGGCGGCGCGCTACATCGTCTGCACGATGCTCGACGAAGCCGCGTCGTGCACGCCGTGGGGCGCGGGCGTGTGGGCGCGTCAGAGCCTGCTCGTCACCTTCCATAACGAGGCGTGGGGCGGCGAGAAAGTGTTCCAGTTGCTCGCGCGGCTCGCGCAGAAGCCCGCGCAACATCTGCATCTGCTGGAACTGGCGAGCATGGTGCTCGCGCTCGGCTTCGAGGGACGCTATCGCGTGGCGGCGCAAGGCAGGCAGGCGCTCGATGCGATCCGCGCGCGGCTCTATCAACTGATCCGCAAGGAGCGCGGCGAGCCGGAACGCGCGCTCTCGCCGCACTGGGAAGGCGTACCCGCGGCCCGGCGCCGCACGACCGACGTGCTGCCGGTGTGGGTCGCCGGCGCGTTCGCGCTGCTGGTGCTCACGCTCGCGTATCTGGCGATGAGCTTTCGCCTGGGGCAACTGTCCGATCCGGCGTTCAACACGCTCGCGTCGATCCGCGCGGGCGCGCAACGGCCGCTCGTCGTCACGCAGGCGGCGCGGCCGCGTCTCGCCGAATTTCTCGCGCAGGAAATCCGCGATGGCCAGCTCGCCGTCGATGATCGCGTGGACCGTTCGGTGGTCACGCTGCACGGCGACAACGTCTTCAGGCCCGGCAACGCGGAAGTGTCGGACGCGGTGCGGCCGCTCATCGAACGGATCGCGGCGGCGCTCAAGGCGGTGCCGGGCAACGTGCTCGTCACCGGCCACACCGACGACCGGCCGATCCGCTCGGCGCGCTATCCGTCGAACTGGGAACTGTCGCAGGAGCGCGCCGCGAACGTGCGCGACCTGCTCGCGGCCACGGTACCGGCGGCGCGTCTGAAGGCGGAAGGCAAGGGCGAAGCCGATCCCGTCGCGCCGAACGATTCGCTCGCCGGCCGCGCGCGCAACCGGCGCGTGGAAGTCACGCTGTTCGCGAAGCCCGGGTCCTGACCATGAAGAAGCTTCTGAAGATCGTCTTCCATCCGCTGCTGCTGCTCGTCATCGGACTTCTGCTCGTTTCGGGCGCGATATGGATCGCCGGGCCGCTCGTGTCGATCGCCGGCAAGTATCCGCTCGAAACGCGCGATGCGCGCTTCATCGCGATGGGCTGCGTCGTGCTGCTGCTCGTGCTGCGCCATGCCTGGGTCGCGTGGCGCGCGCGACGCACGCAGGCCGCGCTCTGCGCCGGACTCGCCGCGCCGCCCGAGATCGCGCGAACCAATGCCGCGCCCACGCCCGGCGAAGCGGAAGTCGCGACGCTCGCCAGGCGCTTCGATGAAGCGCTCGGCGCGCTGCGCGATGCGCGCATCACCGCGTCGGGAAGAAAGCCGGGCTGGCGCGACTGGATCACGCTCTCGGGCAGACAGTATCTGTATCAGTTGCCTTGGTACATGTTCATCGGCGCGCCGGGCGCGGGCAAGACCACGGCGCTGGTGCATTCCGGCCTGCGCTTCCCGCTGGCCGAGCGCTTCGGCACCGACAAGATTCGCGGCGTCGGCGGCACGCGCAACTGCGACTGGTGGTTCACCGACGACGCCGTACTGATCGACACCGCCGGCCGCTACACCACGCATGAAAGCGACCGCGACACCGATCAGGCCGCATGGCAAGGCTTTCTCGCGCTGCTGCGCAAGACGCGTCCGCGCCAGCCGATCAACGGCGTGCTGATGACGCTCGCCGTGCCCGATCTTCTCGCCGCGACGCCCGCGAGCGCCGGCGACATGGCGGCGACGCTGCGCGCGCGCATGCGCGAGCTGATGCAGGCATTCCGCACGCGCTTTCCGGTCTACGTGCTCGTCACCAAGACGGACCTGCTGGCGGGCTTCACGGAGTTTTTCGCGGATCTTTCGAAGGATGAGCGCGCGCAGGTCTTCGGCTTCACCTTTCCGTACGATCCGAAGCGCCCGCTCAGCGAAGCCGACTTCGCCGCGCGCGTCGATGCCGAGCTGGATGCGCTCGAAGCACGCCTCGTCGCGCGTCTGCCCGAGCGCCTGAACACGGAGACCGGCATCGCGCAGCGCGCCGCGATCATGGGCTTTCCGCAGCAGTTCGCCGCGCTGAAACCGGTGCTCGCCGAGGCATTGCGCGCGACCTTCGTGCAGTCGAAACACGACGACATCCCGCTCGTGCGCGGCGTCTATTTCACGAGCGGCACGCAGGAAGGCACGCCCATCGACCGCGTGATGGGGTCTCTCACGCGCGCGTTCGGCATCGAGCGCGGCGTGCAGCCGGCGCGTGCATCGAGCGGGCGCAGCTTCTTTCTCGAACGGCTGCTCACGCGGGTCGTGTTCACGGAACAGGGCCTCGCCGGATCGAATCTGCAATGGGCGCGGCGGCGGCATCTGTGGCGGCTTTCGGCCTACGCGGCGATCGCGGCTGTGAGCGCGTGCGCGCTCACGCTCTGGGGCACGAGCTATCTGCGCAACCGTTCCTACGTGGCGAGCGTCGATCAGACCGCGCAGCTCGCAAAGCAGGCGGCGGCGGGCACGACGGCCGCGAACGCGAATGTGGTCGCGCTGCTGCCGCTGCTCTCGGCGGTACGCAGTCTTGCATCGACTCCGCAGGTCGATGCCGCGCATCCGCCGCTCGCGATGAAGCTCGGCCTGTGGCAAGGCGCGAAGCTCGACGCCGCCGCGAACGACGCCTACGAGCGCCTTCTCGACGATCTTTTCCTGCCGAAGCTCGCGGCGCGCATCGAGGAACAGGCGCGCGGCGCGAACCCGTCGAACCCGGGCTACGCGTATGAATCGCTGAAGGCGTATCTGATGATGAACCAGCCCGATCATCAGAACGCCGATGCGCTCAAGACCTGGATCGTCACCGACTGGGACCGCACCCTGCCGCGCGAAGTCGGCAACGAGGAGCGCGCCACCCTCGCCGCGCATCTCGATACGCTGTTCGCGCGCGGCGTGGTGCATCCGAACCTGCCGTTCGACGAGCGCCTCGTCGCGCATGTGCGTGCGATGCTCGCCACCAGCACGCTCGCGCAGCGCGTGTACGGGCGCGTGAAGCAGCAAGGCGTCGGCGCGGACTTTCCCGAATTCACCGTGGCGCGCGCGGCGGGGCCGAACGCGTCGCTCGTGTTCGTGCGTTCGAGCGGCAAGCCGCTGACGAGCGGCGTGCCCGGCCTGTATTCGTTCGATGGCTATCACAAGGCGTTTCTGAAGGCCGTCGATCAGGTCTCGGTGCAGCTCGCCGCCGAAGAGCCGTGGGTGCTCGGCATCCGCGACCAGAGCGGCCTGCCTCGCGGCGATCCCGCGGCGATGCAGCGTCTGACCGAAGACGTGCGGCTGCTCTATCTTCAGGACTACGTGCGCGTCTGGACCGAGTTCCTGAACGACGTGCGCATCGTGCGCTCGGACAATCTGACTCAGTCGGTGCAGATCGCGCGCATCCTGTCCGCGCCGGATTCGCCGCTCGCGATGCTGATCAAGGCCGCCTCGCGCGAGACCACGCTCGGCGCGAAGCCCGACAGCGAAACCACGGTCGTCGATAAAGCCACCGACAAGATCAGCGCGGCGCGCCAGCAATTGCTGAACATCATCGGCGGGCCGGACCCGACGCGCATCGCGCCGGTCGCGCCGGGCACGCGGCTGGAGAGCATCGTCGATGACCGCTTCACCGGGCTGCGCGCGCTCGTGACGAGCCCGGGCGGAGGTCAGCCGCCGCCCGTCACGCAGATGCTCGCGTTGATCAACGACGTCTACACATACCTGAGCGCGACCGACGAAGCCCTGCAGCAGAAAACCGCGCCGCCGCCCTCGGACGCGCCCGCGAAGCTGCGCACGCAGGCGGCGCGCATGCCCGAGCCGATCCGCACGGCGCTGCTCGATCTCGGCAGTCAGGGCGCCGCGCAGACGCAGCAGGTGCGGCGCGCCAACATGACGGGCGATCTGAAGGAGTCGATTTCCGCGTACTGCGTGAGCGCGGTGGGCGGGCGCTATCCGTTCAATCCCGGCTCGACGCGCGACGTGCTGCCCGAGGATTTCGGCGCACTGTTCGCGCCGGGCGGCAAGTTCGACGACTTCTTCCAGAAGAACCTCGCGCAGGACGTCGATGTTTCCGCGAAGCCGTGGGCCTTCAAGAAATCGGATTCGTCGGCGACGCAAGTGAGCCCCGCAGGACTCGCGCAGTTCGAGCGCGCCGCGACCATCCGCGGCGTGTTCTTCGCGGCGGGCGGCAAGACGCCCGCACTCACGCTCAAGTTCAAGCCGCTCGACATGGACCCGACGATTCTCTCCTTCACGCTCGATGTCGACGGGCAAGTGCTCAACTACGCGCACGGCCCGCAGATCGCGACGACGATCCAGTGGCCCGGCGCGCGCGGCTCGGGACGCGTGAGCCTGCAACTGACGCCGCCGCCGTCGAGCGGCGCGAGCAACGTGATGTTCGAAGGCCCGTGGGCGCTGTTCCGCATGTTCGACCGCCTCGACGTAGAGCCGACCGATCAGCCCGAGCGCTTCATCGTGACCTTCGATGTGGAAGGCCGCAAGGCGCGCTTCGAAGTGACGGCGAACAGTGTCGAAAATCCGTTCCGCCTCGCGGATCTGCGCAAGTTTTCCTGTCCGGAACGCCTATGAGCGACGATCTCGGCGCGACGCTCGTCGATGGCGGCGCGGGCATCGCCGGCTGGTACGGCAAGCTGCCCTCGCTCGGCGATTTCGCCGCGCGGCGTCTGTCCGACGCGTTCGTCGCGCCGTGGGACGCGTGGCTCGCGCAGCGCGTCGCGGAAACGCAGCACGCGCTCGGCGCGGACTGGCTCGAGCTCTATCTCACCTGCCCGGTATGGCGCTTCTTCGCGATGCCCGGCGCGATCGCGCCGACGCTCGCCTCGTGCTGGACGGGCGTCGTGATGGCGTCGGTGGACCGCGTCGGACGGCATTTCCCGCTGACCATCGCGGCGGCGCTGCCGTGCGCGCCGTCCACGGGCGCGGAGGTCGCCGCGCTGTGGCAATGGCTTTCGGCGATCGAAGGGGTCGCGCTCGTCGCGCTCGATTTCGATCACAGCATCGAGCGCCTCGACGAGCAACTCGCCGCGCTGCCCGTGCCGGTGCTGAGCGCGCCGGCCGCCGCCACGCGCTCGGCCGTGCTCGACGAGCCGTGGATCGTGCAGTCGCCCGAGGCGCTGCCCGAAACGCTCGCGCGCAGCTTCGCGCCGGCGTGGCAGAGCGAGGTCTACGGCATGAGCATGTGGACCTCGGCGCAGGCCGCGAGCGCCGCCGATCCGCCCGACGACGCGCCGCGCCCGTTCACCGTATGGCCGGTCTACGGGCTGCCGGACACGGCGCTCTTCACCACCCTGTTGCGGGATTGCGGATCATGAATGCGACTGGCCGCGCGCCCGAAGACGACCGCGACGACGGCAGGACCGAGAACAACGCCGGGGACGACCGGACGGTGATCGTGAGCGGCTTTCGGCAACAGGACGCGCAGGGCGCGACACAAGCCTTCGAGCAGGCCGCCACGCACAACGTCCTGCCGCCGGGCACGCGGCTCGGCGAATTCGAGATTCTCGGGCTGATCGGCGAAGGCGGCTTCGGCATCGTCTATCTGGCTTTCGATACCTCGCTCGACCGACATGTCGCGCTCAAGGAGTACATGCCGTCGGCGCTCGCCGCGCGGGTCGGGGCAACGCAGGTGCAGGTCCGCTCCGCGCGCTACGAGAGCATGTTCCGCGCGGGTCTGAAAAGCTTCATCAACGACGAGGCCCGGCTGCTCGCGCGCTTCGATCATCAGTCGCTCGTGAAGGTGTACCGCTTCTGGGAAGCCAACGGCACCGCGTACATGGCGATGCCGTACTACAAGGGCGTGACGCTCAGGGACGCGCTCAAGGCCAGAAAAACGCCGCCCGACGAAGCCTGGCTGCGCGCGCTGCTCACACCGCTCGTCGATGCGCTCGCCGTGCTGCATGCGGCGAACTGTTTTCATCGCGATATCGCGCCGGACAACATCATTTTGCTGGAGGAGAGTCATCGGCCCGTGCTGCTCGATTTCGGCGCGGCGCGGCGCGTGATCGGCGACATGACGCAGGCGCTCACCGTGATCCTGAAGCCGGGCTATGCGCCGATCGAGCAGTACGCCGAAGTGCCGTCGCTCAGGCAGGGACCGTGGACCGATCACTACGCGCTCGCCGCGCTGGTCTACTTCGCGATCACCGGGAAGACGCCGCCGCCGTCCGTCGGGCGCATGGTGAAGGACAGCTATCAGCCGCTCGCGAAGCTCGCAGCCGGGCGCTATTCGGAGCGCTTCCTGAAGGCGATCGATCACGCGCTCAGCGTCCAGCCCGCGAACCGGCCGCAGACGGACCGGCAGTTCGCCGCCGAACTCGGCATTTCCCTCGATGAAGACGCGGCAGGCGGCGGCGCGAACGGCATGACGCCCGGCGCGCGGCGACGCGCCGGCTGGTTCCTCGGTGCGGCGTGCGGACTCGCGACGGCGGCGGCGCTCGGCTTCTTCGTGCCGAAGCTGCTGTCGCACGCGCCTTCCGCCGCTGTCGATCGCGCGGCGAATGTTGCGAGCGCGCCGGTTCCGGCTTCCGCCGCGCCTGTCGTGGCATCGGCTGCATCCGACGCAAAGCCGCCGCCCGCGCCGCCGCCCGCGTTGCCACCCTTCACGCCCGCCGATGAATTCGCGCGCATCGTCTCGCTCGCGGACCCGTCCATCGTCGTGAAGGCGGAAGTGCCGCAGCCGCGCGCCGTGATCGGGCATGACCGGCTGCGCTTCTCGATCACGAGCAATCGCGATGGCTATCTCTACGTGTTCGTCGTCGATCCGGCGAACCAGTATCTGCAACTGTTCCCGAACGAGCTCGACCGCGACAACCGCATCGGCGCGAAGAAACGCCTCGTGCTGCCGCGCCCGAGCTGGCCGATGGAAGCGGGCGAGCCCGTCGGCGCGAATCATTTCATCGCGATCGTGTCGAGCGCGCCGCGCGATTTCGCGGCGCTCGACATGACGCACGATTCCGTGTTCGCGAACCTCTCGCCCGTGGCTCAGAACGCGGCGGCGGCGCAGCGCACGCTCACGGCGTCGCCGTTCGCGGGCGTGCCGTCGTGCGGCAGCGGGACGCCCTCGTGCCCGGTCGCGTTCGGCGCGGCCGCCTTCAAAATCGATGTCGTCCATTCGTCTAAATAGCGCAACGCGCCTCACGCCCGATGACGCGCGGCACGGCAAGTCGAAAGCCACTGCGGCTGGACGAGGACATCATGGCACCACGAACGCGCGGCCGAGCCGCGAAGTCGGGACGCACGCCCGGCGTTTCTCCTTTAGCCGCGCGCGCCGCGCTTTCCCTGCTTTGCACGATGCTCGCGGGCGCGCTCGCCGCGTGCGCGAATTCGCCGACATCGACGCCCGCGCAAGTCGCGCAGGCGCGCGACACGGCTTCGACCAGCGCCGCTTCCGACGAGCCGGTCGAACAGGCGCCGATCGTCAGCGCGGCGGCATCGGGACGCGAACCGGGGATCGTCAATCCGTTGCCCGCGAGTCCCACGGCCGCGCTGTCCGGAACCGCGACGCCCTTCGCCACGAAGAACGCGCTCTACACACCCGTGCCCTTTTCCAGCGTGCCCGGCTGGTCGGGCGACGACGTCGCGCAATCGTGGGACGCCTTCCGGCGCGGCTGCTCGGTGCTGTCGGGCAAGGCCGCGTGGGCGGCGCCCTGTGCGGCGGCGCGCGGCATCGCCGCCAGCGACAACGCCGCGGTGCGCCGCTTCTTCGAGGACAACTTCACGGTCTACCAGATCCGCAACGTCGACAGGAGTTCGCGCGGCGTGCTGACCGGCTACTACGAGCCGGTCCTGCGCGGCAGCCGCAAATACGGCTCGCCCTATGTCTTTCCCGTCTACGGCGTGCCGCGCGACATGCTGTTCCTCGATGCGCGCCGCCTGCCGCCGAATGCGCGCAGCGAAGCGGTCATGGCGCGCGTCGAAGGACGCACGGTGGTGCCGCTCGCGGCGATCGCGACCGGCAATGCGAAAGGCGTCTACGCGCTCGACCTCGGCAACAGCGTGCCCGACATCCGCGACAAGAAGCTGCGGCTGCGTCGCGAGGGCAACCGCATCGTGCCGTACTATTCGCGCGCGCAGATCGAGCGCGGGCGCATCGACGCGCCGGTGCTCGCCTGGGTCGCGGACCCCGCGATGCTCTATGCGATGCAGTTGCAGGGCGCCGGCAAGATCGTGCTGCCCGACGGCGCGGGCGTCATCCGGCTCGCGTACGCCGAGCAGAACGGGCTCGCGTTCAATCCTCCGGTCGCGAGTGCGTCGAGCCAGGGCCGCAAGGTGCTCGTGCGCGGCGTCGAGATCGATCTGGACGAACGCGACGTGAGCACGCAGGAAACGCCCGGCCATATCGACGCGTCCAATTCCGACGAGGCGCCGAAGTCCGTGCTGCTGCGCGGCGCCGCCGACGCCGATCCGCCCGACGACACGGCGGCACGCCCCGAAGGTCCGCCCGAATCGCCGCTGTTGCGCGGCTTCAGTCTCGCGAAGGGCGCGACGCCCGCCGTGCGGCCGGCGCGCGTGAGCACTTCGCCGTCGGCGGTGCACACGGCGGTTCAATCCGCCGCGCCCGCCGCCGATACCACCGGCACATCCGACGCGCCCGCGCCATCGCTCGCCTATGCCTTCGCATCCTCGGACCCGAGCTACGTTTTCTTCCGGGCCATCCCCGATTCCGCCGCCGGGCCGATCGGCGCGCTCGGCGTGCCGCTCTCGGCGGAACGCTCCGCGGCCGTCGATCCACGCACGACGCCGCTCGGCGCGCCGGTGTTCATCAACGCGACGGAAGCGGCGAACGGTTCGCAGGTCTCGCGCCTCCTGATGGCGCAGGACGCGGGCGGCGCGATTCGCGGCGCGGTGCGCGCCGACTACTTCTTCGGCACCGGCGAGAAGGCGCAACAGAAGGCGAGCCGCATGAAGCAGCCGGCGCAGATGTGGGTGCTGCTGCCCAAGGGCCTGCGCATCTCGGCGAAGGAATCGGCGGTGCGCGTGCGCGGCGGCCCGGCGATGCCGAGCGCCGATTGCGTCGTGAGCGACCCGGACCTGTGCGTCGACGATACGCCATCGAGCGCGCCATGAAGCACACGCTGGAGCGAGCATGAAATTCCTCGTCGCCGACGATCATGAACTGATCCGCCATGCGGTGAAGTCGCTGTTGCGCGGTCTGGATCGGGAAGCGCAGTTCGACGAAGCGGATAGCTGGGACACGCTCGCCGCCGCCGCGCATCCCGACGCGAATCACGATCTCGCGATCGTCGATCTGCACATGTCGGGCATGGCGAGCGCGTCGTCGCTGACGGCGCTGCTGAAGGCCAATCCCGCGCTGCCGCTCGTCGTGCTGTCGGCGGAAGAATCCGTCGATGAGATGCGCGCCGTGCTTGCCGCCGGCGCGCTCGGCTTCGTGCCCAAGCGCGAGCCCGCCAACGTGATGCTCAAGGCCATCGAGCTGGTGCTTTCGGGCGGCGCCTACGTGCCGATCGAAGCGCTCTGCCTCGTCGATGCGGACGCCGTCGCGCCGCACCCCGCCGACGCGACGCAACCGCTCAGGAACGCGCCCGGCGCGCCGCTCGCGTCGCATCACCGGCATCTGATGGAGAATCTCTCGCCGCGTCAACGCGAGATCATGCGGCTCGTGCATCGCGGCTGCACGAACAAGATGATCGCGCGCGAACTGCAACTCGCCGAAGGCACGGTCAAGGTCCATCTTTCGGTGATCTTCCGGGCGCTCGGCGTGCATAGCCGGTCGGCTGCGATCGCCGTCATCAACGACTGGCTGCGCACGGGACGCGAGCTATGACCGCGCCCAACGTGCTCATCTGCCTGCCGACCCATCACGACGACGTGCACATCAACTTCGCCTTCTCGCTCATGGAAACCGCCCGCGCGCTCACCGACGCGGGCTGCGGTTTCCAGACGATGCATGTGGGCTCGTCGCACGTCATCCGCGCGCGCAACTTCTTCGCGAGCTATTTCGTCGCGCATCCGGAGTTCTCGCATCTGCTCTTTCTGGACACCGACATGCGCTTCGCGCCGCAAGCGGTCATGAAGCTGCTCGCCGCCGGCAAGTGCGTGGCGGGCGTCGCGTATCCGTACCGGCGCGTGAACCTCGACAAGTGCATCGGCGAGGCGGATCAGGGGCTGACGCTGCGCGCATGGCTCGAAAAGCATGCGGACTACACGGTGCGTCTCATGACTTCCGGCGATGGCCACGCGCGCGTGACCGATGGTTTCGTGGAAGCGGAGCACGTCGGGACCGGCATCTTTCTCGCGCGCCGCGATGCGTTCGACGTCACGCTGCCGTTCACGCAATGCTATGCGCCGCCCGAGCAATATCGCGACGCGCTGCCGGACGGCCGCTTCTACGGCTTCTTCGACACCATCGAGGAACAGGGACATTACCTGTCCGAAGACCTTTCGTTCTGCCGGCGCGTGCGGCTCGCGGGCGCGCAAGTGTGGGCGCTCGTCGATGAGACCGTCGTGCATTACGGCGCATCGGAAGTGGCCGGGCAGTATCTGCGGGCGCTGCGCATGCGCGGCAACGTCGCGTGACGCGCGGCAAGCGCAAGCCCGCGAATCACGCCGCCTCGTGCCCCTGCCCGTGCGGTTGAAGCAGCGCGTCGAGCGTGCGGCGCAGGCGCGTCGGCGTGACCGGCTTGTGCAGCACCGGCACGCCTTCGGCCGCCAGCGCCGCGAGTTCGGGCGATGTCATGTCGCCCGTGATCATCACGCGTGCGAGACCGTTGTGGCCGCGACGGCGCAACGCCTCGCGCACCGCCTGCATCGCTTCGATGCCCGTCTGATGACGGTCGATCCGATAGTCGCAGAACAGCACCTCCGGCACGAAGCCTTCGGAGATCGCGCGCACCGCGGCGAGCTCGTCGCGGCAGCCGCGCACGACGCAGCCCCAGCGCGCGAGCAAGGCGCCGAGCGCATCGAGATTCGCGGGATCGTCATCGACGCACAGCACGCGGCGGCCGTCGATGAACGCGCTCATCGCGGGCGACGCGACGAGGCTCGCGGTGACGAGGCTCGCATCGCCTGTTTCCACCGGCACGCGCATGGTCGTGCCGCGGCCGGGCGCGGAGCGCAGCATCGGCTCGCAGCCGAGCAGGTGCGTGAGGCTGCGCACCGTCGAAAGCCCGAGACCGTGGCCCTGGCGGCCGTCGCGATGCGCGAGCGGCGCCTGATAGAACTCCTCGAACACGAGCGCATGCTCCTGCGGCGCAATGCCGATGCCCGAATCGCGCACTTCGACGAAGCAGCGCTCGCGGCTCGCGGCCCGGCGCACACCGACCCACACGGCGCCGCGCTCGGTATAGCGCACCGCGTTCGCGACGAGATTGACCAGCACGCGTTCGAGCAGCACGGGATCGGTGAACGCGACGCAGGTCGTCGGCGCGATGCGCAACGCCAGCCCCTTCGCGGCCGCGGCGGGCCGAAACTGCCGCTCGATGCGTGCGAGCACGTCGGACAGATGGAAGTGCTGCGGCATCACCTGCGTCACGCCGCTTTCGATGCGCGCCAGATCGAGCACCTGATTGAAGAGATGATTCAACGCTTCGACATTGCCGACGATGTGCTGTGCGGTGTCCTCGCGCTCGGCTTCGCTCGCGCGGCGATCGGTGAGCGACTGCGCGAGCAGGCCGATCGCATGCAGCGGCTGACGCAGATCGTGACTCGCCGCCGCGAAGAAACGCGTCCTCGCGATGCTCGCCTCCTCGATCACGCTCTTTTGCCGCGCGATGGTTTCGGCGAGCCGCTGCTGATCGACGCGCGCCTCGACGATGCCGCGAAAGAGTCCGCGATATTGCGATGCGAGCCGATCCACGGCGGCGATGAAAATGACGAGCGCGATGCCCAGTTCGAGCCGGCCATGTTCCGGTTGCAGAAGATGCAGCGCGGCAGCGGGCAGAAGCAGCGGCATCACCGCGCTGCGAAGGTTGAGCAGGTTCAGGCCATTCGCGCCATAGGCGAGCGCCGCGAGCGCGACGAGCAGCACGATATGCGCGGCGGCGAGTCCCGCGGACGCATGCTGGAACGCGAACCAGACGGACAGGCCCGGCGCGCTGTGAAGCGCGACGTTCCTCAACGCGTGCAGTTCGATCCACCGGCGCGCGCCGAACCGCAAGGGCCGACGCCGCCGCCACGTCCACAAGCCGATGGAAAGCCAGATCGCCGCGCCATAGAGCAGCACGCAAACGAGAGGCATGGGCCCTTCGCCTGCGCGCCCACCATAAACGACGACGAGAAGCACGATCGCACAGGCGTGCGTCGCGAAGGAGGCGGGGTCGGAGGCATAGAGCGCGCTTGCGACATCGTGGTCGATATCGGCGTCGAGCTCGCGCTTTCGTTGATCGCCATGCATTCTGTCATCCCCTTGGCCGGTTTACCCAGGCGTTTAGACGACGGCTATTACCAACGGCATATTGGTCGGTTGGTAGGAAAAAACCATACTCGATTCGTGGCCACCTGAATGGGGGGATGACGAGATGGAAACCCTGACCTTGGACGTCGCGCAGGCAAGCGGCGCGACTCCGATGCTCACCGATCTGTGGCGGCGGCGCACGAACCTGTCGCACGACGAGATGCTGTCGATCTATAACCTCGTGCAAGGCGCGCTGCGCACGTATCATCCGCCCGAGCTGCACGCGTTGCGCGAGGACAAGGAAGAGCTGATCGCTCAGTTCATCTATGCCAAGGTGTTGCGCCTCGAACCCGGCCACGGCGCTTCGCATGCAGGCGAGCACAGCGCGCCATCGAGCGGTTATGCGGTGTGCGCGTATTTCAGGCGCTTTCTGATCGATCACCTGCGCAGCGCGAGCCATCAGCGCGACGTGTCGATGGAAGTGGATGGCGTCGAAGAGCAGATGGACGAACACGCGCACGCGGTGGACGATCCGATCCGCTCGGTTCTGATTCAACATGGACTCGATGAAGCGCGCGTGCGGCATCTTGCGCGCGAGTTCATCGGCGGACTCGACAGGTACGAGCAACTGGTGCTCGCCGGCACCTTCGGCTGGTGCTCGGGCGACAAGGGCGGCCTCTTCGGCCTCGCGTCACGGCATCACATTCCTTCGTACCACTATCGGGCGCTGAAGCTCGGCGTGACGCTCAAAAAGTCCGCGCAAAGCGAGGATTTCGCGGCGACCAAGATCGGTCGATGGATCGGCGGCACGCTCGGCATCTCGATCAGCGCGGATAATCAGTCCGCCATTCTGCTCGTGCTGAATCTGCTCGCGCTGGAGTCCAGTCAGTGCGCGCCGTGATGGTTTCCTGAGCGCGTCGCGCGCGCGATTTCATACGAGCGCGGCGTGCAGATAGTCCGCCGCGCAACGCGCCCGCATCTGCGCGAAACCGTCGCGCGCGAGCCGCTCGCGCTCCGTGTACGAGGCGAGCAGTTCGGCGGCGCGTGCGGGCAATGCATCGTAATCGGCGAAGGCGATGGCGCGCGCGAGCGGCGCTTCATCCTGCGGGTTCGCGCAACGCTCGCTCAGCACCGCGCATCCGTTGGCGAGCAAGTATGAAAGCCGCACGATCTCCAGTACGCCGTCGGCGCGGCTGTGCACGTTGAGCAGCAGCTTCGCGCGCGCGATGAGACGGTCGCGCGCGCGTCCGTAGAGGCCGAACACGGCGATCGCATCGATGCCTGCCGCGCGCATCCTGTCGATGATGTTCACGCGTCTCGGACATAGCGAACCGAAGAACAGCACGTCGATATCGCGCGACTCGGCGAAGCGGATGCGCGTGAGTTCCGGCACGTAACCGATCGGCACCACGCGCCCGACATGCACGCCGAGCGCCGCGAAAGCGCATGCGTTCGCGGCGCTGTAATCCCACACGACATGACGGCGCAGCAGCGCGAGCAGACCGGGCGTGATCCATGCCGATCCCGCGTGGACCTGTTCGAGGTTGTAGAGAATCGCGTCCGGCGCGAGCGTCAGTCCGCAATGCGGCAGAAGGTTCGAGCCGAGCACGATATGCCGCCGTCCGTCGAGCTTTGCCTCGCATGTCATCACGCTGTCGTGACCGAGCGAGCAGAGCGCATGATGAAGCGTTTCGGCCACTTCGTGAAATGCGGCGGAATGCGCATAGCCCGGCGGCGAGACCACGGTGACGGCGAATTTCATCGGCCTTCGATCATCGCCGATGTGAGGCAGAGCGTGCTGAACGGTCCGGTGATGTAGCCACGCTCGCGCGGTCCGATCGACAGGATCAGTTGAATGGAGCCGCCCGCGTAGAACTTCGCGGTGGGTTGAGCGAGGCTCTTCGCCGCCTCTTCGGAGACTCGTGACTGCGGCTTAGTGAAGCCCCAGTAGGCGTTGAGCTCGGCGCCTTGCGGCAGGCGCAGCACCCAGCAGTTTCGCAGATCGCCCCAGTCGTTGGAGATGGCCCAGCGACGCCGGACATCGCGGATCAGGCGATCGATCGTGCGCTGCGCCAGGGCTTCGAGCACTTCCGAGCCGTACATCCAGTACTTGCCATATGCGCCCTGCTCGTGGCGGTTCGAGTCCGAGAAGCGCACCACGGTGAGCGGCCCTTCCAGAACGGTGTGTCGAACGGTTGTGAGAAACGAAGCTTCCTCCTGCACGCCCAGATCGAAGAAACCCATGATGTCTTCCCGTCGGATGATTGTTCGATTGTTCCTTGCGTATAGACGAGCGGAGACGATGCGGTTTGAATGAGCCGGAACGGTTGCGATGAAATGAAAATGCGCCGAAGACTCGAGAATCCGCGGCGCACATGTTCTCCTGCGATCGAAGCGGTTATTGTCCGCCGAAATAGATCTGCTTTAACTCTTCGGATGAAGCGGGCTGAACGACAGTGCGGGAACCCGATGTCGATGCGCCGGATGTCACGCCTCCATAGCCGGTTGCGCCGCTCTGGGCCGATACGCGCGCCTGAGCCGTCTGAATGTCCACCGGATAGTTTGGATCGTCTTTTGCCGGGTTATAACCCGCTTGCTCGAGTTTTTCCAGTTCGGCGCGCACCTGGGCACGCGTCGGTGACGCATCGGTTTGACAGAACGCGGAAAGCGGCACGGCGAGCGCCGACGCAGCAGCAACCGCAATAACGAACGTTTTCATGGCGACCTCCTCATGAATGCCAGCGAGCAGGATTCGAAAAAGGAGACCCGTAGCTGGCCATCAGAGTTTAGGCGGCGAAGCCTTCAACTTCGATACGACCGGACACGGCCCGTCCGACATGACGGGATACGGCTGACACCTGTTCGCAGCTATCAAACGAACGACGGGCTGGAAAATTGGAATGCCGCTGCAGCCTGGTCACTCGATGCCCGTGCAACCGTGCAGCAGCTCCTGAAGCGTCTTCCCCTTCTCGAACATTTTCCCGAATAACTTCTTCTGCAAGCGGCAACCTATCAGGTATCCCAACTTTCTATAGCTCTCGAATTGAGCTTCGTCGAACCATTGGTCGAGCGTGGTCTGCTGCGGAAAAGTATCGTTGGTCAGCGCGTAATTCACGAGGTCCGATGCGGTCGAGATGACGTCCTTGGTCAAGGTGGGTTTGACCAGAATCAGCGTGCCGCAGAACGGTTTTATCGTGCGATCCGTCTTGCTCGCCGGATATTTGATGATGCCGTCCACCACGTACGCTTTGCTCTGCGGCGGCGGCCTCTTGCTGCCCTTTTCCAGATGCCGCAGCGGATCCACGTCGATGACGATATCGACGCCGAAGTCGGCCGAGCACTTGCGGATCGTGTCGGCGAGATCGTCGAAATGCAGCGGCGCGTCCTCGCCGCAATCGCAGACCACGATCAGCTCGGTGCGCCGGCGCACGAGTTCGTAGAGGCCGAGATTGTCGAAGTGACCGCCATCGGAGAGATAGAGATAGTCGGATTTCGCGTCCGCGTGACCGAACAGCTCGTTGAGATACAGTTTGCCGCTGAACGCCGGACTCGGCGGAACCGGCCCTTCCGGTGTCTCGCGGACCGGGTTCGGACACCATCTGCCCAGCCGCACGTTGAAGAGCGTCAGCAGGAACGCCACGCCCGGATCGGTATGGAAACCCCAGTTCGGGCTCGCCGCCGCGCCCGAGATCGCCACCGCGCCGCCGAGCATCGGACCGACGTCGCGAAGGGTGCCGGACTTGCGCGACGGAGCGCGCACGGATCCGGATCTGGACCCGGTGCGCATATAGTCCGCGGTCCGCACGAACTTGCCCGCCCCTTCCTGCCTGGAAACGTAGGCCTGCGGCAGGCCAAAGCCGCAATAGAGCGGCGAGAAGAAAAACGAGCCGGCCTTGCGCTGCTGCCACGCGAGGCTCTGGCCTTCGGTCAGATTCACCGACGTATTCAGAAGGTGATAAGGCCGCTGCACATAGGCGCCCTCGTCCCCCTGCGGCGGCGCGCACTGCGCGGTCGCGCCGCCGTCCTTTTCCGGCTCGGGCTTGCACGCAGCCAGCCGGTCGAGCGGGATATCGTCGGCGGGATCGAAACCCGTGAACGGATCGGGCTCGCGCTTCCGATTCCCGTCGCCGCAGCGCGACGCGCCGAGATAGCAACGGGTCAGCCGGTTACGATAGAAGTTGTGCAGCGAGAACAGATTGACGTCCACGCGCCACGCCAGCAACGCCCACGCGGCTGCCGTGCCGAGCAGGACCACCAAGCCCATGTGCGCCCACGGCTTGACGACCGGAACACTGGTCTGTGCCGTCATCTGCGCGAGCGTCGTGTCGAGCACGCACAGGTACGGGTGCGAATCGCCCTTGTGCGGCGTGCTGCATGCGGACAAAACGTCGGACGGATCGAGCGCCGCCTGCCAGATCGCGTGAATCGCGTACGAGAGCAGGATCAGCAGCCCGATGATGAACACATGCGGCACCACGACCAGGAGACGCTCGGTCCACGACGGCCCCGGGCCGCCCGTCTTGTTCGACGCCCCCTTCAGCACGCCCCAGAGCGACGCCAGCAGCCACGCCGCGCCGCCCGCGCGCGCCCAGTTCGAGCCGAAGACGACGAGCGCCGGCCCATACACCGACACGACGAAAATCCCGCCTACGAAAACGATGATGGACATCAGCCAGCCGCCGTAGCGCGCCCACCACTCCTGCACTTCGTATTCGAAGATGCGGCCCACGAGTCCGAGATGCACGACGATGATCAACGAGAGCACGCCCAGAATCAGGAACGGCGCGACCGATATCGCGATCCATATCACGGACTGGACATCCGGCGCGCCGGAAGCCGCCCTGCCGAACGTCGCGTGCGCAACGCCGAGCAGGCTTCGGACGAGCCACAGCCCGAATCCGCCTGTCGCGCCGGCGAACAGGCCGAAGAACACGATCCAGCAGCGATTGCGCCAGCGCGCGCGGTTACTGGACACCGACGGCGGCGCGGGACCGGTCTGCGGCTTGTTCGCGGGCGCATCGAACTCGACGTTCCTGCGCTCGGCCGGAAGCATGGTCGAGCCGACGCCGAAGATGATCACGAAGACGACTATCCAGGTCAGAACGCCGTCACGGGGGAGTGGATGGTCGAGCGTTGCCAGAATCGTCATCGCCGCCGTGAGGATGAACGAGGCGAGAATGCCGGGGCCGAGAATCCGCACGAGCACGAAGCTCGTGCAGGCGGTCTTTGCGTTCCCGTTCGAGTTCATGTTGCGCTCGATATTCCGGATGCTCACCCACAGCAGCACGGCCACGATCCCGATCATCCCGGCGACCGGCCATTGGGCATCCTGCCCGACGAGCGACTGCGTCCAGCGCATCAGCAGAAACAGGACTCTCGGCACCAGAAGCAGGAAGCTGAGCATCAGGATCAGCATGCTCTGGATCAGCGTGAGATTGCGCAGATAGGCGGCGATCGCGGCAAGGGTATCTGTGCTCAGCAGGCCGAGTCTCGGCGTCAGATAGTTGCTGTACTCGCGCAGAAAGACGATCGACGGATCTTCACGGTCCTTCTGGACGCCGTTCTCTGTCGGACTGAGTTTCGCCTCCAGCTCCCTCGGCGTGCCGTCGGGACACCTTCGGTAGATCTGCGCCGAAAGCCATGCGCCGATATAGCCGCCACCGGAAACGGTCGAAAGATAATCGAAATGACGCAGCAGCTCTTTCTCGCACAGCGACTGAATCATGCCCAGGCAAAACGTCGCGCTGCGAATGCCGCCGCCCGAGAGCGCGAGCCCGGTGAGCGACGTTCCTTTTCCGGTCATCACGTCGCGCGCTGAAGGAAAGACCACCTTTCTCGTGCGATTGATCTGCCTGAGCTCGTCGGCCATCACCTTTTTGAAAGGATCTTCCGCTGAGCTGTTCGTGTCCGCCTGACCATCGGGATTCGCCATCGCCAGCCTCGCTCGATTCGGATCATTCGAGGCGACGCATACGCCGCCGCCCGCTCGGGACACATCCTTTCAAGGCGCGGGGCAATGTCACACTGACGATCGGTGATCCTGATCGATGCACGCTCCGTTCGAGCGCGTACCCCGAATTCTTCGCATGCATCGAAGCATAGAATAAGCAGCAACCCTTATCAATTGCGTTACAGAAAATAGTATGACTGTTTTCGAGTTTGTCGCGAAAGGCTTGCTCTACCGTTCAATATCGCCTATGCATGACAGAGCGGGTCATCGATGCTCGAAGAAGCGGTTGCCGGGCCTCGGCAGACCGAGATGCTCCCGCAACGTCGTACCCTCGTAAACCCGCCGAAAGATGCCACGCCGCTGCAACTCGGGGACCACTTTCGCAACGAAGTCATCGAGACCGGCGGGCAGATACGGAAACATCACGTTGAAACCGTCGCTGCCTTCTTCGACGAGCCACTGCTCCATCTTGTCCGCGATATCCGTCGCGGTCCCGACCATCTGCAAGCCCGAATAGCCGCCGACACGCTGCGCCAGTTGACGCACGGTGAGCCCTTCGGCGCGCGCCATGTCGATCACGCGTTCGCGCGCGCTTTTGCTCGCGTTGGTCTCCGGAATCTCGGGCAGGAGGCCATCCGGATCGAACGACGAGACATCGTGACCGAGCGCGATCGAGAGCGACGCGAAGCCGCTGTCGTCATGCACGAAGGTATCGAGCAGCGCGCGCTTCTCCTGCGCTTCGTCGCGCGAGTCGCCCACCACGACGAACGCGCCCGGCAGGATCTTCAGATGCTCGCGCGCGCGGCCGACGCGTTCCATGCGGCCTTTGACATCGGCATAGAAACGCTTGCCCGCTGCGAGATTCGGCTGCGCGGTGAAGACCGCATCGGCGGTTTCGGCGGCGAGCTGCCTGCCCGCTTCCGACGATCCCGCCTGCACCACCACCGGCCAGCCCTGCACCGGCCGCGCGATGTTCAACGGGCCACGCACCGACAGATACGCGCCCTTGTGATCGAGAACGTGCAGCTTATCGGGATCGAAGAACAGGCCGCTTTCGGTGTCGCGCACGAAGGCGTCGTCGGCCCAGCTATCCCAGAGGCCCGTGACGACATCGTAGAACTCGTGCGCACGGCGATAGCGCTCGTCGTGCTCCATGTGTTCGTCGCGGCCGAAGTTGCGCGCGGCGTCGGGATTCGATGTGGTGACGAGATTCCAGCCCGCGCGCCCATCGCTCAGATGATCGAGCGACGCGAAGCGCCGCGCGATGTGATACGGCTCGTCGAACGTGGTCGAAGCCGTCGCGATCAGCCCGATACGTTCGGTCACGGAGGCGAGCGCGGAAAGCAGCGTGAACGGCTCGAACGATGTCGCGGTATGGCTACGCTTCAACGCATCCACCGGCATGTTGAGCACGGCGAGATGATCGGCCATGAAGAACGCATCGAAGCAGGCGCTTTCGAGCGTCTGCACGAATCGCTTGATATGCCTGAAGTTGAAATTGGCGTCGGGCCACGCGCCCGGAAATCGCCATGCGCCCGTGTGCAGGCTGACCGGCCGCATGAACGCGCCGAGGTGGAGTTGTCGGGTAGGTGGCATCGCGTCGGTTGATGAACGAGTGGCGGATCGCGCCAAGTTACTGCAACTCGCCAAAACGCGCTGAGATGGAAATGACCGCTCGCCGTTCGACAGAACCGTATATGCGAAGCACGCGCCGCGTCATTTGCTACGCATAATTGATTCGTAGCGGCGGCATGCAAAGTGCCTATAGTCGGAGGCTTCTTCACATCACTCCGTCCGCGCCATGAAACATTCGACCCTTCGCCGCACGCTGATCGCCGGCGCCGCTTCCTTCATGCTCGCAGCCGTCGCGCTCGCACCCGTTCACGCCAGGGCCGAAACGCGCGAGGTCGTCATCGGCTATCAGGACATGGTGGTGCCGTGGCGCTACGCGCAGGCAAGCGGCGCCGTCGAGAAGGCCACGGGATACAAGGTCACCTATCGCAAGCTCGGCAGCGGCGCGGACGTCATCCGCGCGCTCGCATCGGGCTCCATACAGCTGGGCGAAGCGGGCTCCAGTCCGATCGCGGCGGGACTCTCGCAAGGCGTCGATCTGTCGCTCTTCTGGATTCTCGACAACATCAACGACGCCGAAGCGCTCGTCGCGCGCAATGGCTCCGGCGTGAGCAAGCTCGCCGATCTGAAGGGCAAGACGCTCGGCGTGCCTTATGTATCGACGTCGCACTTCCATGCGCTCGTCGCCTTGCAGCAGGCGGGCGTCGATCCGTCGACGGTCAAGATCGTCAATCTGCGTCCGCCCGAAGTCGCGGCGGCGTGGGAGCGCGGCAACATCGACGCGACCTACATCTGGGACCCGGTGCTCGCCAAGGCCAAGCAGAGCGGCCGCGTGCTCATCACGTCGGGCGAAGTGGCGAAGGAATCGGGCAAGGCGACGTTCGACGGCTTCGTCGCGTCGCGCAAGTTCGCGCAGGACAATCCCGCGTTCCTGAACGGCCTCGTGAAGGTGCTCGCCGATACCGATGCGCAATACCGCGACCACAAGGCCGACTGGACCGCCGCATCGAAACAGGTGCAGGCCGTCGCGCAGGAATCCGGCGCGAACGCCGCCGACGTGCCCGCGAGTCTCGCGCTCTACGCCTTCCCGAGCGCGGGCGAACAGGCGTCGCCGACCTGGCTCGGCGGCGGACCGCAGTCCGGCGCGGCGAAGTCGCTCGCCGCCACCGCGCAGTTCCTGAGGCAGCAGGGCACGATCCAGAACGTGCTCGCGGATTACTCCACGGGCGTCGATCCGCGCTTCGTGCAGCAAGCCGCGAAGTGACGTCGCTTTCTATCCGCCGCTGAATCGCCTCCGAATACATCGAATACCTGTCATGTCCAAACGTAAATCCATCTTCGACCGTCGTGCCTTCTTGTCCCTGTCCGCGCGTGCCGCGGCGAGCGCCGCCGCGTTCGCCGCGATGCCCGCATCCTTCGCCCAGCAGAGCGCGCAAGGACAGCCGCGCGTGCTTCGCATCGGCAACCAGAAAGGCTATCTGAACCTGCTCAAGGGTCGCGCGACGCTCGAAAAGCGGCTCGCTCCGCTCAACGTATCCGTGACCTGGACGGAGTTTTCCGCCGGCCCCGTGCAACTGGAAGCGCTCAATGTCGGCTCGATCGATTTCGGCGATGTCGGCGAAGCGCCGCCCATCTTCGCGCAGGCTGCCGGTGCGCCGCTCGCCTATGTCGCCGCGACGCCGGCGCGTCCGCGATCCGAAGCCGTGATCGTCCCGGCGCATTCGCCGGTCAGAACGGTGGCGGATCTGAAGGGCAAGCGCGTGGCGCTGAACAAAGGCAGCAACGTCCATTACTTTCTCGTGAAGCTGCTGCGTCAGCACGGTCTTCAGTATGGCGACGTCGAACTGGCCTTCCTCGCCCCCGCCGACGCGCGCGCCGCGTTCGAGCGCGGCTCCATCGATGCGTGGGTCATCTGGGACCCGTTCTTCGCCGCGGCACAGAAGACGCTGAATGCGCGCATCGTGGCGGACGCGAGCGGCGTCGTAGGCAACCGTGCGTACTACTTCTCGTCGCAGAGTTATGTCGCGAAGAATGCAGATGTGATCCGTATCGTCATCGAGGAAATCAGGGCGGTCGATCAATGGGGCAAGCAGCATCCCGATGAACTCGCGACCGAGCTCGCGCGGCTATGGGGCTTGCCGAAACCCGTCGTCGATCTTGCGGTGAGCCGGCAGGTGTTCGGCACCGAGTCGATTACGCGGAACATCATCGGCGAACAGCAGCAGATCGCCGATACCTTCGTCGAACTCGGCCTCATACCGAAGCACGTCGATGTGCTCAGGGCCGCGCCGCCCGATCTCGCCTGAGCGACGCGAACGCGTTCATGAAACGACTGCCGTGCGCCGGCGTTCGAAGTCCCTTGGGCGACCGTGCGCTTCGAACCCGAAGATATGCCGCGTGATCGCGGCATTGACTTCGTCAGCGTGCGTGAGCGGTCCCATGTGGCCGGCACGCGGGACGATTGCAAGCCGCGCCGACGAGAGCAGGATCGGCAAGCGCTCGGCCAGCGCCCGCGTGGGCAGCGGTGCGTGTTCGCCGCGCATCACGAGTACGGGCATACGAAGGCTCGCGTATGCCGTGGCGGACGTGGGCTCATCGAGCAGCGCGCGGAAATCCAGCGGCGCTTTGGGCGCCCAGCGGGTGAGCGCGGCCTTGACCGAGGGCCGAAGCGCTTCCCACGCACCTTCGCCGCCCCAGTAATCGACAAACGATGCCGCCGCGCCCCGATAGTCGCCGCAACTCACGCTGTCGGCGGTGCGCTTCGATATCGCGTCGATTTCAGCCAGCGCGTGGGCGCCGTGCTTGCCCATCGTCCTCAGGAGATGGAACGCCGAAGGCTCGTAAAGCGACAGTGTCGCGATACGCTCCGGCCGTTCCATCGCCACCCGCAGCGCCACGCCGCCTCCATACGAGTGCCCGACGAGATGCACCTTCCCTCGCGCGGCATCGATGATATCGACGGTTCTTCCGGCCTCGTCGGCGAGCGTGAACGCGCGTTCGCCGCTCCACGGTCCCGTGCTGTCGCAACCGTAGTGCTCGGGCGCGACGAACGACACGCGTGAGCCGAGCGCCTCGCCCAGCTTGCGCCACTGCGACGCGCCCGAGCCGGAACAATGCAATGCGATCACCGTCGATGGAGCCGGCACGGGCTCGATAGGGAGAGGGTTATTCATATCGTCGATCCGTTTCCATCGCACGCATGCGACGTTCGAGTTCTTCCATATCAACAGCCGATGAGAGATAAGCGTCGCGCCGGCTGTTTTCCGCGCGATCGAGCGCCTTTTCGAGGCACAAGAGAAGATAGACGAACATGTTCCCCTTCCTTCGAGCGGACATGCCGCTCCTTCGCTTTACAACCGCTCAAAACGAAGGAGCAAGCGGGTCCGCCTCAAACCGGCACTCCGAGCCGCGACAGCGCGAATCGAAAAGCAAAGAAGCACACCGACGACAACAGCGGCAAAGTCATGACCACCGACCCGTACCGAAGCCCTGTAAAACACAGCAGCGATTGCAGGCGCGACCCGATCTCCAGGGCAGCGTCGACCATATGTTTGAATCGGATCATTTTCGTTCCACCACGACTTCGAGATACTCGCTGGGCAACACGAGCGTTTGATCGCCCGACCGGTTGCGACTCTCGATGAGCGCCATCAGATCACCGTGAAACGCGGCTTGCCGATCGCCTTCGAGCGCCGCGAACGCCTTGTTCATCGGACCGTAGTACGCGCGAAATACTTCGACGAAATGCGCGGGCGAGCGGTATCGGAAGACGAAGTCGCGCTTCTTCGCTTCGATACGTTTGGCTCCGCTGCCGAGCAGTTCCGCGAGACGCGCCTCCGTGCCCCATAGCGCGGGCGACTTCACGCCAGCAGGCGGCGCGATGTATTTGCCGATCGTCTTGAAGACCTGTCCGATGAAACTCTCCGGCGTCCAGTTCGCGAGACCGATCCTTCCGCCCGGCCTGCACACGCGCATGAGTTCGCTTGCCGCCAGTTCCTGATTCGGCGTGAACATCACGCCGAAGGTCGAGAGCACGGCGTCGAACGAGGCGTCCGCAAAAGGCAGCGCTTCGGCATCGGCTTCCTGGAACTGCACGGCAAGTCCTTCGGCGCTGGCGCGTGCGCGGCCCGCGTCGAGGAGCGAAGAAACGTAATCGGTGGAGACGACATCGCAATAGCGGCGCGCGGCCGCGAGCGTCGCATTGCCATTGCCCGCCGCAACGTCGAGAACACGGCTGCCGGAGCGCAGATCGAGCGCCTCGCAAAGATTTTCTCCGACGATCTGCAGCGTGGTGCCGACGACGGCATAGTTGCCCGTCGACCAGGCGGCTTGCTGACGGACCTTGACGGCGGCGAGATCGGCGGCGGGCGAGATGGCGGTATCGACTGCGGACATAACATGGCTCCTGATAGACGAGATGGCGGCGTTGCGAGACCGTTGGTTCGCACTGCCTGTTTCGATTGCGCCGCGAAAAGACCCACTTCGAGCACGCCGACGCGACGCACCGGCATGCCGATCAAACGACTCGAACTATTCGGCGACGCTCACGCCCGAACCGCCCATTTCCTTCGGCAAGTCCTTCATCTTGGGCAGACCGTCCCTCATCGGCAATTTCGACTCCGAGTAATGAACGTGCACGCACGGGTCGTACTGGAAGTCGGAAATGACAGCGGCGTAGACATCGGTCAGCCCGAGACCCGGATGCTCGGTGAAGAGATGGCCGCCGCAGTCCCTGCACCATTTCCGATAGCTGTGCTCAGTATTGTTGTAAGTGCCGATATGGTCGGTCCCGTGCGTGATGGTCACGGCATCGGGCTTCCAGAGCGTGAACGCATTGACCGGCCCCGCCGACCAGCGCCGGCACGATTCGCAATGGCAGTACCCCATGCCTTCGGGCTTGCCGGTCACCGTGAACTTCACTGCACCGCAAAAACATTGGCAATGGTAAGTATCTGCGTCATTCATTTACGCATCCCTCGTTAATGTGGGTTGGCGATTGGTCGAACTGCGCTTAACCTTGCGTCAGTGATGTTTCGCGTGATGCCAGTATCGGCGCGCGAATCGCTTCTTTGAATGACCGAGCGTCCAGATGTTTTGCGCGGGACGCCGAAACTTGGGGCCTGCGATGGATGCGCTTTCCGACGTTCTTCGTCTCCTGCGTCTTAGCGGCGCGGTGTATCTGAACGGCGATTTCACGGCGCCGTGGTGCGTGGTCGGTCAGGTTTCGCCCGCGATGTGCGCGACGTTTCTGCCGCGCGCCGAGCGCGTCGTCTCCTATCACCTGATTCTGGAAGGAAGCTGCTGGGCGGCGCTGACCGATGATCCGGCCTCGGCCATTCGCGTCGATGCGGGAGAGTTGCTCGTCGTGCCGCAAGGCGAGGCGCATCTGATGGGCAGCTCGCTCGAACTCACGCCGACGCCATCCGACGAAATGGTGTCCAGATATCTGGCGACGTCTCCCGGCGACGTGATGCGCCTGAGCGTCGGAGCCGAAGGCGCGAGCCAGGAAGCCGGCCGCACGCGCATCGTCTGCGGCTTTCTCGCTTGCGACGACATGCTCGCGAATCCGGTGCTGTCGTCGCTGCCGCGCCTCTTCAAGGTGGACATGCGTGACGATCCGCAATCCGCGTGGCTCGAATCGTCGTTGAGGTTTGCGGTGACCGAGGCGGCCGAGTGGCGCCCCGGCAGCGCGACCGTGCTCGCACGACTCTCGGAATTGCTCTTCGTCGAGGCTGTGCGGCGGTGCATCGGGTCCATGCCCGAGGATCGCCGCGGCTGGCTCGCGGGCGTCGCCGACCGGTTCGTCGGCAAGGCGCTCGCATTGCTGCACGCGCAGCCCGCGCACGGCTGGACCGTCGACGAACTCGCGCGCCGTGTCGGTCTCTCGCGTTCCGCGCTGGCTCAACGCTTCACGCAGTTGCTCGGTCACGCGCCGATGCAATATCTCGCAAGCTGGCGATTGCAGGTTGCAGCGCAGGATCTGCTCTCCGGGCCGCGCTCGATCGCAGCGGTGGCCGAGCGTGTCGGCTATGAATCGGAGGCAGCGTTCAATCGGGCGTTCAAGCGCCAGTTCGGGATGCCGCCTGCGAGCTGGCGGCGCAGCCAGGGACGCGTCGCGAGCGACGAAGCATCGTCCGATGAGGTCTTCGCTGGAGCCGATGCGAACGAAGACGCTTGCGCGCCATTTTCCGCGCCGACGCCTTTGAATGTTCGTCCTGAACGCCGCCTCAACGACGCTGCGTGATGTCCGCCCGCTATCTGATGCCGACGAGCCTGTAGCCCACGGCCGTCTCCGTAAGAATGTGCTCGGGCTGCGCCGGATCCTTCTCCAGCTTCTGGCGAAGATGTCCCATATAGACGCGCAGGTAATGCGCATTGTCGACCTGCTCCGGTCCCCACACATCGCGCAGCAACTGCCGATGCGTGAGCACGCGCCCGGCGTGCCGCATGAGAACCGTGAGTAAGCGATACTCCGTGGGCGTAAGGCGAACCGGCCGGCCTGCTCGCGTCACTTCCCGTTTTGCGAGGTCCACGGCAACCTCGCCGAACGATACCGCGGGCGCTTCCTCCAGCGCGCGTATGCTGCGGCGCAACTGCGCGCGAACGCGTGCAAGCAGCTCGGACACGCCGAAAGGCTTCGTGAGATAGTCGTCGGCGCCGGCGTCGAGGGCTTCGACCTTCACGGCTTCGCTCGTGCGCGCCGAGAGCACGATCACCGGCACCTGCGTCCAGCCGCGCAACTCGCGGATCACGTCGATGCCGTCGGTATCGGGCAGGCCGAGATCGATCACGACGATATCGGGTTGCCTCGTGGCGACCTCGCGCAATCCCGCCTTGCCCGTCTCCGCTTCGACGACCGCGAGTTCATGCGACTCCAGCGTCGATCGCACGAAGCGTCTGATCTGCGGATCGTCTTCGATTATCAGCACCGTGTGCCCGGTTTCGCTCATGGTCTCGTCTCGCCGGTTCCGTGGTCCAGCGCGGGCTGCTCGTCCACCGGTACGTCGAGCGTCGGCGGCGTGCCGTCCGCGGGCAGCGTGAACCAGAATCGCGATCCCGCGACACGGCCATCCTCGATGCGATTCTCGACGCCGATCTGCCCGCCATGCGCTTCGACGATCGCGCGGCAAATCGCAAGGCCCAGCCCCACGCCGGACTGCGCCGACTCCTTCTGTCCCCGCGTGAACTTTTCGAAAAGACGCGTCTCGATGCCGGGCGGAATGCCCGGCCCGCGATCGTCGATGCAAACGCGCACGCATCGCTGTCCCGAAAGCTGTTCCTCGCGCGCGGATATCTCGATCTCGGTGCCTTTGGGCGTGTACTTCGCGACGTTCTCCAGAAGATTGGCGAAGAGCCGGTCCATCAGCACGGCGTCGAGTTGCAAGAGCGGCAAGTCCGGCGGAATGCGGGTCTGCACGCGGCGGCCCGCGAGCGTCCGCTTGAGTCCCGCGAGCGCCGCGCCTACGGTTTCTTCCAGCATCGACCACTGCCGGTTCAGCCGGATCGCGCCCGCTTGCAGCCGCGCCATATCGAGGAGATTGGTGACGAGACCGCTCATGCGCAGCGCTTCCTCGTGAATCGCATGAACGAGCTCCTGAGCGCGGCCGACGCCCGGCTCGGCGGCATCGACCTGTTCTTCGAGAATCGAAGCGAAGCCGACGATCGACGTGAGCGGCGTGCGCAGATCGTGCGAAATGGCGGACAGAAGCGCATTGCGCATGCGCTCCGACTCCATGTTGACGAGCGCGTCCTGCGCGATTTCGACATAGTGGACGCGCTCGATGGCGAGCGCGATCTGCGCTGCGAAGGTCTCGATCATCCGGTGCTGCTCGGGGATGGCAAGATCGGCTATGCGCTGCGGCGCGAAGGCCAGGACGCCGCGCGTGCGCATCGGCGCCTTGAGCGGCAGATACAGCGCCTGCGCGGCAGGCAAGGTGTCGGTGCTGAGTCCCGCGGGCTTCTGCTGGTCGTAGACCCACTGCGCGATATCGAGGTCCAGCGCCGATTTGTCGATCGTCGTCTCCGGACTCGCCTCCGCCACCTTCTGCTGCACCTTCTCCGCGCTGTCGGGCAGAAGAATGGCCGCGCGCGCCTGGAATACTTCCGCGATGTGCCGCGTGCCGATCTCGATGATCTGCTCGGTCATCAGCGCGGCGGCGAGTTCCTTGGTCATCGCGTACATGGCGCCGGTGCGCCGCTCGCGTTGCGAGGCGATGCGCGCCTCGCGCCGCAGGCTCGAAGTCAGATGGCTGATCGTGAGCGAAGTCAGCAGCATGACCGCGAACGTCAGAAGGTATTGCGTATCGCCGACCGAGAACGACATGACCGGCGCGACGAAAAAGAAATCGAACGCGGCGACCGACAGGAACGAGAGCATCACGCCCGGTCCGCGGCCGAGGCGCACGGCAGTGAAAATCACGCCGAGCAGATAGAGCATCACGAGATTGGTCACCGCGAACCGCTGCGCGGCGAGCGCGCTCGCGACGAGCGTGATCCCTGCGCCGATCGCGAGTGCGAAGACGTAGGCGCGCGGCGGGGAATGCGTGCCGTCCCGCAGCGCGCTGAACGTGAGCGGCGGACGTTGCGGACCTTCGCGCGTGCCGGTGGACACGAGCGTCACGTCGATATCCGCGGCCTGCCGGATGATGCGCTCGCTCACCGGCCGCGCGAAGTAGCGCCGCCAGCCTTGCGTCATCGATGCGCTCGCCACCAGCTTCGACACATTGCGCATGCGCGCATAGTCGATGAGCGTCGCGGCTGCGTCGGCGCCATCGAGCGTGACGGTTTCCGCGCCGAGCTCGGACGCGAGCTTGAGCGCATCGAGCGTGCGGCGCCGCTGTTCGTCGGAGAGCCGCTGGAGCTTCGGCGTCTCCACATAGACGGCGAGCCAGTCGGCCTTGAGCGCCGCCGCGAGCCGCGCGGCCGCGCGCACGAGCGCCGCGCTTTCCGGACCGGGACCGACGCACGCGATCAGGCGCTCGCGCGCCCGCCAGATGCGCTCGATCGACTGATCGGCGCGGTATTCGCGCATCTGCGCATCGACGCGGTCGGCGGTGCGCCGCAGCGCGAGTTCGCGCAACGCGATCAGATTGCCCTTGCGGAAGAAATTGCGCACCGCGTGCTCGGCCTGCGTCGGCAGATAGACCTTCCCGTCGCGCAGGCGGTCGAGCAGTTCCTCCGGCGGAAGATCGACGAGCGTGACTTCATCGGCGAGATCGAACACGCGATCCGGCACCGTCTCCCAGACGCGAATGCCGGTGATGCGCCCGACGATGTCGTTCAGGCTTTCGAGATGCTGGACGTTGACGGTCGTGTAGACGTCGATGCCCGCATCGAGCAGTTCCTGAACGTCCTGCCAGCGCTTCATGTGGCGCGAGCCCTGCACGTTCGAATGCGCGAGCTCGTCGACGAGAATCAGCTCCGGCTTGCGCGCGAGCGCCGTATCGAGATCGAACTCCGCGAGCAGGCGTCCGCGATATTCGATGCGCGCCACGGGCAGCGTGTCGAGCCCGTCGAGCAGTGCGAGCGTCTCCTTGCGGCCATGCGTTTCGACGACGCCGACGACCACATCCGCGCCTTCGTCGAGGCGGCGGCGCGCGGCCTGCAGCATCGCGAAGGTCTTGCCGACGCCCGCGGAGGCGCCGAAGAACACCTTCAGCCGCCCGCGCTGGCGCTTCTCCTCTTCTCGCTGAAGCTTGTCGAGCAGTTCGTCGGGATCGGGCCGCGTCATCGTTGTCGTCTCTTTTCAAGGGCGCACTGTATCAGCCGCGCGCCGCGTCCAGCGCCAGATTGAGCTTCAGCACGTTCACGCGCGGCTCGCCGAGCACGCCGAACTGGCGCGCGCTCGTGGCCTCTCCGACGAGCGCCTCGACCTGCGCCGAGGTCATCCCGCGCGCCTTCGCCACGCGCGCGACCTGATAAGCCGCGGCCGCCGGACTGATCTCCGGATCGAGGCCGCTGCCGGAGGATGTCACGAGATCGACGGGCAACGGCGAGCGGTTGTCCGGATCGGCGGCGTGGAGCGCGTCGATGCGCCCCTTGATCTCATCGGCGAGCGCAGGGTTGGTCGGCCCGAGATTCGAGCCGCTCGAACTGCCCGCGTTGTACGGATTCGGCGTCGTCGCCGACAGACGTCCCCAGAAGTACTGCGGCGCATCGAACTGCTGTCCGATGATCTCCGAGCCGACCGTCTTGCCGTCGCGCTCGATCAGGCTGCCGTTCGCCTGATGCGGGAACGCCGCCTGCCCGATCGCGGTGACGACAGCAGGATAAACCAGTCCCGTGAGCACCGTCAGCGCGACGAACAACACGATCGCCGGACGCAAAATTGTCTTCATCATGTTTAACTCCAGCCAAGTGCGGTAATGACCATGTCGATGAGCTTGATGAACGGGAACGGCAGGATGATGCCGCCGAGGCCGTAGATCAGCAGGTTGCGGCGCAGGAGCGAGGCGGCACCCAGCGCGCGATACTTCACGCCCTTGAGCGCGAGCGGAATCAGGAACACGATGATCAGCGCGTTGAAGATCACCGCCGACAAGATAGCCGACGAAGGCGACGCCAGATGCATCACGTCCAGCACCCGAAGTTGCGGATACGTCGTCGCGAACGCCGCCGGGATGATCGCGAAGTACTTGGCGACGTCGTTGGCAATCGAGAACGTCGTGAGCGAGCCGCGCGTCATCAGCATCTGCTTGCCGATCTCGACGATCTCGATCAGCTTGGTCGGGTTCGAGTCCAGATCGACCATGTTGCCCGCTTCCTTCGCGGCCTGCGTGCCCGTGTTCATCGCCACCGCGACATCGGCCTGCGCGAGCGCAGGGGCGTCGTTGGTGCCGTCGCCGGTCATCGCGACCAGACGTCCCTCGGCCTGATGCGCGCGGATCGTCGAGAGCTTCGCTTCGGGCGTCGCTTCGGCGAGGAAGTCGTCGACGCCCGCTTCCGCCGCGATCGCCGCGGCCGTGAGGCGGTTGTCTCCGGTCACCATCACCGTCTTGATGCCCATCTTGCGCAGTTCCGCGAAGCGCTCCTTGATGCCGCCCTTCACGATGTCCTTCAGCTCGATCACGCCGAGCGCGCGCGCCGTTTCGTTCACGCGCTCCGCCACGACGAGCGGCGTGCTGCCGCGCCGCGCGATGTCATCGACGGCGCTCTGCACTTCCTGCGGAAAGCGCCCGCCGCGCTCCTCGACGTACTTCCTCACCGCGTCGGCCGCGCCCTTGCGAATCTCGCGGCCGGGAAGATCGACGCCGCTCATGCGCGTCTGCGCCGTGAACGCGAGGAACGTCGCGTGCAGTGTCGCCATGTCGCGCTCGCGGATATTGAAGCGCTGCTTCGCCAGCACGACGATGCTGCGCCCTTCCGGCGTTTCATCGGCGAGCGATGCGAGTTGCGCGGCATCGGCGAGATCGCGTTCGGCGATGCCCGGCGCCGCGACGAACATCGACGCCTGACGATTGCCGAGCGTGATCGTGCCGGTCTTGTCGAGCAGCAGCACGTCGACGTCGCCCGCCGCTTCGACCGCGCGGCCCGACGTGGCGATCACGTTCGCCTGCATCATGCGGCTCATGCCCGCGACGCCGATGGCCGAAAGCAGGCCGCCGATGGTCGTCGGAATCAGGCACACGAGCAGCGCGACGAGCGCGGTGATCGTCACCACATGGCCCTGCTTCGCCGCTTCCACGGAGAACATCGAGAACGGCAGCAGCGTGGCCGTGGCGAAGAGCAGCACGAGCGTCAGCGCGACGAGCAGGATCGTCAGCGCGATTTCGTTCGGCGTCTTCTGACGCTTGGCGCCCTCGACCATTGCGATCATGCGGTCGAGAAAGGCCTCGCCGGGATTCACGCCCACGCGCACGACGATCCAGTCGGAGAGCACGCGCGTGCCGCCCGTCACCGATGAAAAGTCGCCGCCCGACTCGCGGATCACCGGCGCGGATTCGCCCGTGATCGCGGATTCGTCCACGGACGCGACGCCTTCGATCACGTCGCCGTCGGCGGGAATCACATCGCCTGCTTCGACGAGCACCACGTCGCCTTTGCGCAGATCGGTGGATGTCGTGATGCGGATCGGCGACTTCGGATGCGGCTCGTTGAGCTTCTTCGCCATCACGTTGTGCTTCGCCTGGCGCAGCGATGCGGCCTGCGCCTTCGAGCGCCCTTCCGCGAGCGCTTCCGCGAAGTTCGCGAAGAGCACCGTGAACCACAGCCACAGCGCGATCGCGAGGATAAAGCCCGCGGGCGCTTCGGCCTGGCCTGCAAGCGCGGCGAAGAAGAGCACCGTCGTCAGAATGCTGCCGACATAGACGCAGAACATCACCGGGTTGCGCAACTGCGTGCGCGGCGCGAGCTTCTTGAACGAATCGACGATCGCCGGCTTGACCAGCGCCGGGTCGAACATCGAACGTACGGCCGTGCGTGCCTGCCCCAGATTCTCGGGGCGGTGCATCGGCGGTTGATTCATTTGAGTCATGCTGTCCTCGACTTCAATGGCCTGCGATCATGGTGATGTGCTCGACGATGGGTCCGAGCGCGAGCGCGGGCACGTAGGTGAGCGCGCCGACGAGCAGCAGCGTGCCGAGCAAAAGGACCACGAAAAGCGGACCGTGGGTCGGCAAGGTGCCCGCCGTCACGGCAAGACGCTTCTTCGCGGCGAGCGAACCGGCGATCGCGAGAATCGGGATAAGCGAGCCGAAGCGGCCGAACCACATCGCGATGCCGAGCATCGAGTTATAGAAGGGCGTATTCACCGAAAGACCCCCGAACGCGCTGCCGTTGTTGTTGGCGGCCGAGCTGAACGCATAGAGGATTTCGGAGAAGCCGTGCGCGCCCGGATTCGCGATGCCCGCCGTGCCCGCCGCGCTCAGAACGGCGACCGACGTGCCCACGAGCACCAAGAGCGGCGTCAGCAGAATGACGATGGACACCATCTTCATTTCGAACGATTCGATCTTCTTGCCGACGTACTCGGGCGTGCGGCCGATCATCAGCCCGGCGACGAACACCGCCAGCAACGCGAACGCGAGCATGCCGTAGAGCCCGGAACCGACGCCGCCGAAGATCACTTCGCCGAGCTGGATCAGGAGCATCGGCACGAGGCCGCCGAGCGGGGTGAGCGAATCGTGCGTGTTGCTGACCGCGCCGCAGGAAGCCGAGGTCGTCGCGACCGTGAAGATGCCCGACTGCGCGATGCCCAGACGCGTTTCCTTGCCTTCCATGTTGCCGCCCGCCTGCAACGCGGACGCCTGCGTATCGACGTGCAGCGACGCATAGACCGGATTGCCCGCCTGCTCCGCCGAGATCTCGAACAAGCATGCGGCGGCGAACGCGATGGTCATCGCCGCGAGCACGGCATAGCCCTGGCGCCTGTCGCCGACCGTGCGTCCGAACACCACGCACAGCGCCGCCGGAATGATCAGCATGGCGAGCATCTGCATGAAGTTCGAGAACGGCGTCGGGTTCTCGTACGGGTGCGCGGAGTTGGCGTTGAAGAAGCCGCCGCCGTTGGTGCCGAGCATCTTGATCGCTTCTTGCGAGGCGACCGGGCCCATCGGCAGAGTCTGCTTGTCGGCCTTGAGCGTTTGCGTGACGGACTTGCCCTGCGCGTCGGTCGATTGCGTCTGATAGCTCGTGACCTGCAGCGTCGATACGTCCTGATATGCCCTGAAGTTCTGGATCGCGCCCTGGCTCACGAAGACGAGCGCGAAGACGACGGCGAGCGGCGCGAGAATGTAGAGCGTCGTGCGCGTCAGATCGACCCAGAAATTGCCGATGGTCTGCGCGGAATGGCGCTTGAAGCCGCGGATCAGCGCGATGACCACCGCAATGCCGGTCGCCGCCGACAGGAAGTTCTGCACGGTGAGGCCGAGCATCTGCGCGAGATAGCCGAGCGTGCTCTCGCCGCCGTAATCCTGCCAGTTCGTGTTGGTCACGAAGCTGACGGCGGTGTTGAACGCGGCGTCCGGCGACATCGCGGCGAAGCCTTGCGGATTGGCCGGCAGCATGCCTTGCAGACGCAGGATGGCATACAGCACGAGCGCGCCGAGCACGTTGAAGAGCATCACGGCGAGCGCGTAGTGCTTCCACGACATTTCGGCATCGGGATCGACGCCGGCGATGCGATACAGCACGTTCTCGACCGGACGCCCGATCCTGCGCACGACGACGGACGATCCATCGAGCACGTTCGAGATATAGCGGCCGAGCGGAATCGCGAGTGCGATCAGAACGACGATGAAAATCGCCGTCTGCATGAAGGTATTGGCGTTCATTCGAGATCCTCCGCACGCAAAAGCGCGTACACGAGGTACACGAAGAGCAGCAGCGTGGAAGCCGCCGCGAGCCACAACATCCAGGCGCTCATGGACGGCCTCCCGTCGCGCGGCGGCTCAGTCGCTCGCAGCCGCGTGTGAGCGCCACGCAAAGTCCCCAGAACAGGACGATGCCGGCGAGATAAATGAAGTCCATTTTGGTGTTCTCCCCTTATGCGGTTCAGGACAGGGTGGAGAATACGAAAACGGACGTAAACGACTTAACAAGAGGTCGGGAGAAGGTATAAAAATGGTGTAAAGATGTGGACTGCCATTCTCGCGAGGCGATTTTTATGACAGACGATCCCGATCCCGAGCAGCTGAAAGGCCCAGGTGGAATGACATTGCGGGAGATTCACGAACAGGTGCGGAAATCGGTCGAGCGCGACCGCGAAGCGCAGGCCGCGCATAAATCAGTTGCGCCGAAATCCCGATGGCAAAGATGGGTGCGCTACGTGTGGGGACGCAGCGGGCGACGCTGATCGCGGTGTTGCGGGTCAGCGGTTCGAACTGGTCTTCAGGCGGTGGCTTTTGCCTCCAGCTCCGCGATGCGCTTGCGTAACGCGCGATCTTCCTGAAAGCGCGCCGTCTCATCGCGGATGATCGCGACGATGCCGGTCACTTCGCCTTGCGATTGCAAAAGCGCGACCGTGAACGCAATCGACATCGTGCGTCCGGCTTTATCGACGGCGGGCACCTTGAGCAGATCGTGTCCGTAGCGCGTCTCGCCGGTCGCCATCGTCTTGTGATAGCCGTCCCAGTGACGGCCGCGCAGGCGCTCAGGGATGATGATGTCCAGCGACTGTCCCAATGCTTCGCTCTGGGTAAAGCCGAACATGCGTTCGGCCGCCGGATTCCATAACGTGATCGCGCCGCTCGCGTCCGAAATGATCACGGCATCGCCGATCGCATTGACGAGCTGTTCGTAGTCGATGGTGGGGGTCATGGTGTCGTCCGGATCGATATAGTATTTTTGAAGGGCGCTGCCATTCTGCCGCAAAAAGGCCGGACAGCAGAAGGCAGCGATTTCCCTTTTCCTTCTGAAAATACTGCATCAAACGGCGCGCAACTCCTGCATGCGTGCAACCTGCTCCGGGCTATAGCCAAGCTCGAGCAACACTTCCTCGGTGTGCTCGCCCAGAAGCGGCGAGCCCGTGATTTCCGGCTTCAGATCCGAGAACTTGATCGGGCTGCCGACCGTGAGGTACTTGCCGCGCACCTTGTGATCCACTTCGACGATCGAGCCGCTCGCGCGCAAGGATTCATCGTTCGCGAGTTCTTTCATCGTCAGCACCGGCGCGCACGGGATATCGAACTTGCGCAGGATATCGACGGCTTCGAACTTGGTCTTGTCGGCGAGCCATGCTTCGATCGTATTGAAGATATCGAAGATATGCGGCTGGCGCGCTTCGGCCGTCATGTAGTTCGGGTCCTGAATCCATTCCGGCTTGCCGATTGCGCGGCAGATCGGCGCCCACGCGTGACCCTGAATCGTGAAGTAGATATACGCGTTCGGATCGGTTTCCCAGCCCTTGCACTTGAGCACCCAGCCCGGCTGTCCGCCGCCGCCCGCATTGCCGCCGCGCGGCACCACATCGCTGAACGTGCCGTGCGGATATTGCGGATATTCCTCGAGATAGCCGATGCGGTCCAGACGCTGCTGATCGCGCAGCTTCACGCGGCACAGGTTGAGCACGCTGTCCTGCATCGACACGGCGACTTTCTGCCCCTTGCCCGTTTGCTGGCGGCCGATGATCGCCGTGAGAATGCCGATCGCCAGATGCATGCCGGTGTTGCTGTCGCCGAGCGCGGCCGCGCTGATGGTCGGCGGACCATCCCAGAAGCCCGTCGTCGATGCCGCGCCACCCGCGCATTGCGCGACGTTTTCATAGACCTTCAGGTCATCGTAATGGTGGCCGTCGCTGAAGCCCTTGACGGATGCCACGATCAACTTCTTGTTCAGTTCGTGGATGTTTTCCCACGAGAAGCCCATCCGGTCCAGTGCGCCCGGACCGAAGTTCTCGACCAGCACGTCCGATTCGCGGATCAGCTTGGTCAGCACTTCCTTGCCTTCGTCCGTTTTCGTATCGAGCGTCAACGAGCGCTTGTTGCTGTTGAGCATCGTGAAATACAGCGCATCGGCGTCCGGAATGTCGCGCAACTGGTTGCGCGTGACGTCGCCCGACCCGGGACGTTCGACCTTGATCACATCCGCACCGAACCAGGCCAGCATCTGAGTGCATGCGGGACCGGCTTGCACGTGCGTGAAGTCGATGATCTTGATGCCTTTGAGTGGTTTGTCGCTCAATTGAGTTCTCCTGGGTGGCTTTGTCGTCGTTACTTTTTCATCGCCGCGCTTTGCGGATTCAGATTCGTCAGGCGTCCGCTCTCCGTGCCGGCCGCTTCATCGATCACTGCGTTGATCAGCGTCGGCTTGCCGGACCTGATCGCCTCTTCCAGTGCGTGCGTCAACTCTTCCGGCGTCGTCGCGTTGAAGCCGATCCCGCCGAATGCCTCGATCATCTTGTCGTAGCGCGCGTTCTTCACGAACACGGTCGGCGCGACGTCCTTGCCACCCGTAGGATTCACATCGGTGCCGCGATACACGCCGTTGTTGTTGAAGACGATGGTGCAGACCGGCAGGTCGTATCGGCAGATGGTTTCGAGTTCCATGCCGCTGAAGCCGAACGCGCTGTCGCCTTCGATCGCCACGACCTGCTTGCCGCTCGTCACCGCCGCGCCGATCGAGAAGCCCATGCCGATGCCCATGATTCCCCACGTGCCCGAATCGAAACGCTTGCGCGGCTCGTACATGTCGATGATGCTGCGCGCATAGTCGAGCGTGTTCGCGCCTTCGTTCACGACGTTGATGTCGGGGCGCGTCTTGAGTACGTCGCGGATCGCGCGCAGCGCGCTGTGGAAGTTCATCGGCGACGGATTCTTCGCAAGCGTCGCCGCCATCTTTTCGAGGTTCTTGTTTTTGCGCTCGTTGATCGCGCCCGTCCATTCGCTCGAAGGCTTCGGGAAGCCCGCGCCGATGCCCGCGACGAGCGCCGACACGCACGAGCCGATGTCGCCGATCACCGGCGCGGCGATCGCGACGTTGCTGTCGATTTCGGTCGGCGAGATGTCGATCTGCACGAATTGCTTGGGCGCCGCGCCCCAGGTCTTGCCCTTGCCGTGCGCAAGCAGCCAGTTCAGACGCGCGCCGATCAGCACGACGCAATCCGCTTCCTGCAGCACGAACGAGCGCGCCGCCGACGCCGACTGCTCATGCGTGTCGGGCAACAGGCCCTTCGCCATCGACATCGGCAGATACGGAATGCCGCTCTTCTCGACCAGCTCGCGAATCTGCGCGTCGGCCTGCGCGTAGGCCGCGCCCTTGCCGAGCAGGATCAGCGGACGCTTCGCGCTCTTGATCACGTCGAGCGCGCGCTTCACCGAATCCGGCGACGGCAACTGACGCGGCGCGGCGTCCACGACCTTGATGAGCGATTGCTGGCCCTTGAGGGCGTCCATCGTCTGCGAGAGCAGCTTGGCGGGCAGATCGAGATACACGCCGCCCGGACGTCCCGACACGGCGGCGCGGATCGCACGCGCGATGCCGACGCCGATGTCCTCCGCGTGCAGCACGCGATACGCGGCCTTCGCATAGGGCTTCGCCGCGTTCAACTGGTCCATCTCTTCGTAGTCGCCCTGCTGCAGATCGACGATCTCGCGCTCGCTGGAGCCGCTGATCAGGATCATCGGAAAGCAATTGGTGGTCGCGTTGGCGAGTGCGGTCAGTCCGTTCAGGAAGCCGGGCGCCGACACAGTCAGGCAGATACCCGGCTTCTGCGTCATGTAGCCCGCGATCGCGGCCGCATTGCCCGCGTGCTGCTCATGCCGAAAGCCGATGAAGCGCATGCCTTCCGCCTGCGCGAGGCGCGCCAGGTCGGTAATCGGAATACCGACGAGACCGAAGATCGTGTCGATGTCGTTCAGCTTCAGCGCATCGATGACGAGGTGAAAGCCATCGGTCACTTGCGGCGCCTTCGTTTCAACGGGCGCCTGCGTTGTTGCCTCGAGTACGTCTGCCATTTGTCTCCTCCTGAGGGCCGGTTATGTGCTGATATACTAGATATCAGATACTGCATTTGTCAAAGCTTTATTTTGAGTTTCGTGCGAAAAACTGAAGGAGAGATACGGCGCACGCTCTGGTGCATTGCGGCATGGCTCAAGGGCCGCGGACATTGCTGTCGCGCGGCCCCTCGCCGACCCTATGAAGCACGCGTGCCGGACGTCGTCATCGGGTTGAAGACTTGCTCGGCGCTTCCGTCCAGTCAGGCTGAAAAGCCATGCCGATGACCGGCTGCGGCGAAGCCTCCGCGAGCGTGTTCTCGATCCAGCGCCGGCGCATCGGCGCGAGGACGAACTTGGCGCAGATGCCCGCCGCGATCGATGTGATCGCCGTAGCGATGAACACGGTGTTCCACGAGCCGAGCGAAGCCAGCACCGATGCAAGCGGCACCATCATCGAGGCCGTGCCCTTCGCGGTGTAGAGCGTCCCCGCGTTGGCGGCGGCGTATTTGCTGCCGAACGTGTCGGCGCAGGTCGCGGGGAAGATCGAGAAGATTTCGCCCCAGCACAGGAACGTCAACGCCGCGAACAGCATGAACATGTAGGGACTCTGCCCGAACTGCATCAACCCGAGCAGCGCGACGCCTTCGCCCAGGAAGATGATGAACATGGTGTTTTCGCGGCCGATCTTGTCCGAGATGAAGCCGCATAGCGGGCGCGTGAAGCCGTTGCAGAGGTTATCGATGGACAGCGTCATCGCGAGCAGCGGCAACGTCGCGCCGAGGAGACTCACCGGCATGTTCGCGAAGCCGTATTCCTTGGCGATCGGCCCGAACTGCGCGGTGGCGATCACGCCGCCCGCCGCCACCGCGACGAACATCAGATACAGCACCCAGAAGATGGGCGCTCGCACCATCTGCCCGGTCGTATAGTCGATCTTGGTTGCGACGACACGTTTGGCCGGCACGATGTTCGCAGGCGGTTTCGGCCGCACGAGCAACAGCGCGAGCACGAAAATGACCGCGCCTTGCAGGCTGCCGAAGAACATGAAGGCGCTTTCGTAGCCGGAGTGCTGGATCATGTTGGAGATCGGGATCACGGTGACGGCCGCGCCCGCCCCGAAGCCCGCCGCCGTCAGACCGGCTGCGAGACCGCGCTTGTCCGGAAACCACTTGAGCGCCGTGCCGACGCACGTGCCATACACGCAACCCGCGCCGATACCCGCGACCACGGCGGCGATGTACAGATGCATGAGCGTGGTGGCATGGGCATCGATGATCCAGCCGATCGCCGCGCAGATCGCGCCGCCCATCACCACGGGCCGTGGTCCGAACTTGTCGACGAGCCAGCCTTCGACGGGCACGAGCCACGTCTCCGTGACGATGAAGATCGTGAACGCGGTCTGAATCGCCGCCTGCCCCCAGTGATGCTTCGCGTCCATCGGAATCACGAACAACGTCCACGCGTACTGGAAATTGGCCACGAGCCCCATGCAGACGATACCGATCACCAACTGCACCCACCTGTTATGACGACGTCCGTGCCACTGCCCGGCGACCGCCGTATCTGCGCTTGCCATGTCTGTCTCCGTTATGTGTCATTGCGCTCGTTCGGCGCCTGAGGTACTGCGAAAACCGACGCGATGCATCGGTGGCGAGACACGCGGCCCCGATGCAAAGGGGATCGGGGAAATACACGAGGCCATCGTGCGGCAGAAAAACGATAGGGGAAAGTTATAAAAAATTTCGATATCGATTCACGATCGTGAATGGATGACGACGCACGACGGCATCGGCAGCAATCGCGAACTTGTTACACCTCTTACCGACGGGGGCGGATCGCGTTACTAAAGCCTTTCAGCGCTGCGGTTATACTCGGCGTCGTCTCAAAATCAAACGTCCGAACAATGTCGAAACGAATCATCAAACTTCTTGCTGTCGCAGCCCTCACGGCGGCGGCCTCGGTGCCGGCCCTGGCTGGCGATATGAACAATGCGCTCGGCGGCGCGCTCGGCGGTGTGGCCGGAGCGGCGCTCGGCGGCGCTGTCGGCGGCAGCACGGGCGCGGTGCTCGGCGGAGCGGTGGGCGGCGGCGCTGGCGGCGCGGTCACGTCGAACCGGCGCGAGCGCACGGGCGCGATCGTCGGCGGCGCGCTGGGCGGCGGCGCGGGCACAGCGGCAGGCAACGCGATGGGCGGCCGTGGCGGTGGCCTGATGGGCGCGGCGCTGGGCGGTGGCGCCGGCGCAGCGCTGGGCGGCAACGTCTCGCGCTCGAACTCGTACGAGGACGACTACAGCCGCGGTCATCACGGCAAGCACCACAAGCATCACCGTCACGACTGAGCGGCAAGCGCTTCAAAGCTGGAAAACGGACGCCACGTGGTCGATGAACGCACGGACGACGGGCGGCAATCCTCGGCGCGTGGTGAATACGAGATGGACGATGCCACTCTCCGTTTTCCATTCCGGAAACACATGAACGAGCGCGCCGCTCGCAAGTTGCTCCCGGCACGCGTGATCGGGCAGCAACGCGACGCCGAGTCCCGCCATCGCGCTATCGCGCAGTGAGACGTAGTCCACGCACGTCATCCGCGGCTCGCTCCGGATCGTATGCGATGCATCGTCCGGTCCGGTGAAGGTCCACTCGATCTCGCCCATCTGATCCGTGGTCGCGAGCGTCGGCAACGCGGAGAGCGCCGCAATGTCGCCGCTCATGCAAAGCGACGCGACCGAGGGCGCAGCCACCAGGATGCGGCTCGAATGCCCCAGCGTGCGCACGATCAGCGACGCGTCCGTATCCAGCCGCACGCGCACGCGAATGGCGATGTCGATGCGTTCCTCGATCAGATCGACCGGGCGATCCACGGCGATGACCTGCAGGCGCGCCTTCGGGAAGCGCGTGAGGAACGTGCTGTACGCCTTCGAGAGTGTCGGCATGAGCCCGAGCGGACAACTGCAGCGGATGACCCCGCGAGGTTCGCTCAGCGCCTCGGAGATGACGGAGTCGGCCTGCTGCACGTCGAGCATGATCGTCCTGCAACGCTCATGGAAGGCGTGCCCGATCTCGGTCACGCGAAAGCGGCGCGTCGAGCGCTCGATCAGACGCACCCCGAGCCGCGCTTCCAGTGCGGCGATCCGGCGGCTGATGGTCGATTTGGGCGTGCGCAGCGCGCGGCTCGCCGCGGCGAACCCGCCATGCCCGACCACTTCAGCGAACAGCACGTAATCGTTGATGTCGGCCATGCCTATTGACCCATTTTTGGAACTATCAAACCCGGTTTCACAGTCTACCGCGCCGATTGTCTCATTGGCATGATGCTCTCAACGCGACGCAGCCTGCGCCGCCAAACCAGACGGAGAGTTGAAAATGACTGGCAAATTCGAGAACAAGGTCGTGGTCGTGACGGGCGGTACGAGCGGAATCGGCTTTGCGACCGCGAAGCGCTTCGCCGCGGAAGGCGCATCGGTGTTCATCACCGGTCGTCGTCAGAAAGAGCTGGATGCGGCTGTCGAAGCGATGAACGGACGTGTCGTGGGCATCCGGGCGGACATGTCGAAACTCGCGGATATCGACCGGCTCTACGATGCCGTGCAGCAGAAGCATTCGAGCATCGACGTGCTGTTCGCCAATGCTGGCGGCGGCTCCATGCTGCCGCTGGGCGCCATCACCGAGGAACACTACGAAGACACCTTTGGGCGCAACGTGAAAGGCGTGATCTTCACCGTTCAGAAAGCGATCCCGCTTCTGCGCGACGGCGCTTCCGTGATCCTCACTGGCTCGACGGCAGGCAGCACCGGCACCGCCGCGTTCAGCGTCTACAGCGCGTCGAAGGCCGCGGTGCGCAGCCTCGCGCGTAGCTGGACGCTGGACCTGAAGGAGCGTGGGATTCGTGTGAATGTCGTCAGCCCGGGACCGGTGAAGACGCCGGGTCTTGTCGAGCTGGCAGGCCCGGATGCGGCGCAGCAGCAAGGTATGCTCGACTACATGGCGTCGAACGTGCCGCTCGGACGCGTCGGCGATCCGGACGAGGTCGCCAAGGTCGTGCTGTTCCTGGGATCGGAAGAGTCCAGCTTCGTCGCCGGAGCCGAGTTTTTTGTCGACGGCGGGCTGGCCCAGGTCTGATTGACCACTCGCGTGCCGGACAAGCTCGCAGTTTCGAGCCTGTCCGGGACGTCGTTAGTGAACCTGAGCGCCTTATCCCTTTTTGGACGACGCGCCGATCGAACGATCGAGAAAGCTCAGCAGCAGCGGAGCGATTTCGTCGAGCTTGTCCTCCAGCGCGAAATGCCCCGTGTCGAGAATGTGCATCTCCGCATCGGGCAGATCGCGCAGATACGGGTGCGCGCCTTCTTCCGGGAAGATCTTGTCGTTCTTGCCCCACACGATGATCGTCGGCGGCTGGTGCTCGCGGAAGAACGCCTGAAACTGCGGGTAAAGCGGGACGTTCGTACCGTAATCGAGAAACAGATCCATCTGGATCTCGCGGTTGCCCGGACGGTCGAGCAGCGCCTGATCGTGCAGCCAGTTATCGGGGCTGATTCTCGACACATCGGAGACGCCGTCCGTGTATTGGAAGATCGTCGTGTCGAGCGTGACGAGGCCGTGCAACGCTTCGCGATTCTTCACCGACTCATCGGCCCAATAGGCCTTGATCGGATCCCAGAACTCGCGCAGACCTTCGGTATAGGCATTGCCGTTCTGAACGATCATGCCTGTCACGCGCGACGGATTCTTGAGCGCAAGCCGATAGCCCACCGGCGCACCGTAATCCATCACGTACATCGCGAAGCGATCGATATTCAGCCGGCCGAGCAACGCGTCGATCATGTCGGCGTATCGTTGAAAGCCGTAGCTGAACGCGGCGCGATCGGGAGAGTCGCTTTCACCGAAGCCGGGATAGTCGGGTGCGACGACGCGGTACTTCTGCGCGAGGATCGGGATCAGATTCCGAAACATGTGCGACGACGTCGGAAAGCCGTGAAGCAGAAGAACAACCGGCGCGTCCGATGGGCCGGCTTCTCTGTAGAACACATTGACGCCATCGATGGTTTCGGACTGGTAGCGAACGACGGGAATCGAAGTCATGACGAGAATTCCTGTGAAAGATGATCGAGTGCCGCATCCGCTTCAAACCGGTCCTGATGCAGCGTTGAATGCATGGTGCACCGGTCGCCAATCCGACGGAATCCTCATCGTGCAGAATGCACTCTTCTTTCATCGAGAAGAGTTGCCCTTCCTCGAACTCCGGCGCCTGCCTTCGAACAGATCACGCTGTTGCGCGAGCCCTTCTCCCACCACATCGAAAAACGCTCGCACGCGCGCGGTCTTTCGCAGATCGGCATGCGTGACGATCCATAGTTCGCCTTCCAGTTCGGCGACCGGGTTCGCGGCGACACGCGTGACGCCGATATCGCCGTCGCCAAGATAGCATGGCAGCAGCGCGAGGCCGATGCCCGCGCGCGCCGCGGTCAACTGATTCACCAGACTGTTCGTCCGGTACACGAACGACGACGGCGACGCATTGAGCGCAAGCCATTGCGCCGCGCGAATGCCCGACGCCGTTTCATCCCAGCCGATCAACGCGTGATCGTCGGGCTTCCAGTTGCGGCGGAAGCCGCCTGCATCCGCGACATACGACGGCGCGGCGTACCACGCCCACGCGACGCCCGCGAGCTTCTTGCCCCATAGCTCACCCTCTTTCGGCCGAACCGGACGCAACGCGATATCCGCTTCGCGCCGCGACAGACTGAGCACGCGATTTTCGATCGACAGTTCGACGACGATGCCAGGATGCGCGAAACGGAACGCGGCGAGATGCGTGGTGAGCTGGCTATAAGCGAGCGTTTCCGACGACGTGACGCGCAAGCGTCCGCTGAGCCGATGATCGCCGCCGACGACATCGCGCCCCAGCGCAAGGAATTCATCTTCCATGCGCTCGGCGCCCGCCGCAATGCGCGCGCCGGCCTCGGTCGGCTGATACACGCCGCCCGGCAAGCGCTCGAACAGACGCGCGCCGAGCTGCGTTTCGAGCGCCTTCAGACGGCGATACGCCGTCGAATGATCGATGCCGAGCGCTTCCGATGCGGCATTGAGACTGCCGCCACGCTGAATCGCGAGCACGAGTCGAAGTTCGTTCCAGTCTTCCATGCATGGAGGCTAATCCAGTGCTTGCATCGATGCAAGCGCGGCTTTCGCGCTGACAATGGACTTGCATCATCGCAACCACTACTCTGCCGTTGTGCAGACACACATCAACGGGAGGCAGGTCATGAAACCAATCGAAGCGCCGACGCTCACGCTCGTCAGTCATCCGCTTTGTCCATACGTGCAACGCGCAGCGATCGTGCTGGCGGAAAGAGGCGTCGGTTTCGAGAAGCGTTACGTCGATCTGGCCAACAGGCCCGCATGGTTCGAAACGCTTTCGCCGCTCGGGAAAGTGCCCTTGCTGATGATCGCGCGTGACGGCCGCGAAGATGCCGTGATTTTCGAAAGCGCCGTGATCTGCGAGTATCTCGACGAAACGCAGCAGGGCCGCACGCTGCTTCCGCAGGATGCGCTCGAACGCGCGCAGCATCGCGGATGGATCGAGTTCGGATCGTCGATACTCGCCGAGATATGGAGGCTGGAAATCGCCACCGATGCATCGGCGTATCACGCCCAGCGTAAAGCGCTCGCGGAGCGGTTCGCGACGGTCGAGCGTGTATTGAACGCCGGGCCGTGGTTTGCGGGCCGCGAGTTCGGCATGGTCGATGCCGTGTTCGCACCGATCTTCCGCTATTTCGATGTATTCGACGAACTCGCGGACCTTCAGGTGTTCACCGATACGCCGAAGGTCATCGCATGGCGACGCGCGCTCGCTGCGCGCCCGAGCGTGATCGGCGCGGCGCCTGCGGACTACGCACAGCGCTTGCGCGCTTTCCTGCACGAACGCGATGCGTATCTGCTTCGCGCCGACGCGGGAAAGCAGCGATGAGCCAGAGTGCGGCGTGGCTGCTGCTCGTCCTGTCCGGATTGCTCGATGTAGCGTGGGCCGTCTCGATGAAGTTGACGCAGGGCTATACGCGCCCCGGATGGACGGCGCTGTCGATCGTGCTGCTCGCGGCCTTCGTCTATCTGCTCGGCAAGGTGCTGGCGCTATTGCCCGTGGGCAGCGCGTATGCGGTATGGACCGGCATCGGCGCGCTGGGAACCGTGGTGCTCGGCGTCGTGCTGTTCGGCGAAACCGTGAGCGCGCTGAGGGTTATCGGCGCGGTGCTGGTCATCGCGGGAATTGCGGCGCTGAAGCAGGCGCCGGTCTGACGCAAGCATTTATCCCTTGCCGAGCGGCGGCCGGCCGGGAAACCCGGCCATATTGCTCAACTGCGCCAGTTCATTGGCCGCCTCGCGCAGCAGTACCGAGTACTCGTGAATCTTCTCGACCGTCAGCCGCACGCGCGGACCGGCCAGGCTGATGACGCCGACGCATCGCGAGCCGCTCACCGCGGGCACCGCCACCGCCGACATGCGCGGGGCGAACACTTCATCGATCATCGCGTAGCCGCGCACGCGTGCCGCATGCAGAAAACCCAGAAGCGCCTTCAGCGTCGTCGGCGCGTTGGGTCCGAACTCGTTCGGCTGTCCGAAGCCCTGTTTCAACACGAGCGCGACCGCCTGCTCGTCGGTCATCGTCATGAGCCATGCGTGCCCCGTCGACGTGCATGAAAGCCGTGCCGCCTGCCCCATGTCCGGATCGTAGCGAAAACCTGTGCGCTGTCCGTCCGCCTTGCCCACCCAGATGATCGCCTCGCCGTCCACGAGCGACAGCCGCGCCAGTTCGCCGGTCCGCGCGGCGACGCGTTCGATGATCGGCTGGGCGATATCCGCGATGCCCGTCAGGCTCAGAAATTCCAGCCCGTTCGACGTCATGCGCATGGTGAGGATGTAGCGGCCGTGATCGACCAGTTGCCGGACATATCCGCTTTCGACGAGATCGACGAGCAACCGGTGACAGGTGCTGCGCGGCAAAGCCAGAGCATCGGCGATGGCGAGAAGCCCCGCGCCTTCGCCCTGCGACGCGAGGAAATCGAGAATCTTCAGGCCGTTTCTAAGCGACATGTCCCGTCTGTTTTCGTGATATGAAATGCAGTTCCGGTGCGGAACGTCCCGCCTTTGCAGCGCAAACAATAGCACTTGTTCGTGGCCGGAAACGAACGCTTCACCATATCGAACAAAGGGGAGACACCATGTCAGTTCTAGCTGACTCAGACATCGCCGCGGGCGAACAAACCGCACAGACTCACTTGATGGCGCGTCGCGCGGTGGCGGGCGCCACCGTCGGCACGGCGCTGGAATGGTTCGACTTCGCGTTGTACGGCGTGGTCGCGGCAACCATTTTTCCGAAGCTGTTTTTCCCGTCGCTGGACCCGACCGCATCGCTGCTCGCGTCTCTCGCGAGCTTCTGGGCGGGGCTGGCCGCACGCCCGCTCGGCGCGGTGATCTGCGGCATGCTCGGCGACCGCTGGGGACGCCGCAACCTGATGCTGGTCACTGTCTCGGTGATGGGCGTGTCGTCATTCCTGATGGGATTGCTGCCCACCTATCAGCAGGTCGGCATTCTCGCGCCGACGCTGCTGGTCTCGCTGCGCATCATTCAGGGCTTCGCGCTCGGCGGTGAATCGACGGGCGCGCAACTGATGGCGGTGGAACATGCATCCGCGACGAAACGCGGGCTGTATTCGGGCCTGCTCGGCATCTGTTCGCCGCTCAGCCAGATACTCGCCAATCTGGCGCTGTTCGCGCTGGCCGGTCTGCTTTCCGCCGATGACTTCGAATCGTTCGGATGGAGAATCCCGTTTCTCGCGAGCTTCGTGCTCGTGCTGCTGGGCATCTATATCCGCATGAAGGTCAGCGAGACACCGGCCTTCGAAGCGCTCAAGAAGAACAAGGGCGAGCGCGTGCGCACTGCGAATCCGCTCGGCGTCGTCTTCAAATTTCACTGGCGCACCGCGCTGCGCCTGACGCTGTTTTTCTGCGGCCCGGCTGCGCTGTTCTACCTGATCGTGGTCTTCTCGCTCAGCTATCTGACCAAGAATCTCGGCGTTCCGAAGCAGACCGGCTTCATGCTTCTGATGGTCGCGAATGTCTGCGCTATTGGCGGCGCGCTGGCGGGCGGCTATCTGAGCGACCGGATCGGGCGCAAACGCGCGCTGCTCATCGGCTCGTTCTGCACGCTGGTCTGCTGCCTGATCTATTTTCCGATCCTCAACCTGCACTCCATCGGCATGACGATGGCCGTGATGGGCGCGTTCCTCGGCTTCACGCAGTTCCAGAGCGGCATCCAGCCGGTGTGGTTCGCCGAATCGTTTCCGACCGAGGCGCGCTACACGGGCTCCGCGCTGTCGTACTCGGGCGCCAACCTGCTCACCGGCGGGCCGATGCCGATCGTGGCCGTGGCGCTGCTCAACGCCTTTCACGGTTCGCCGTGGGCGATCGTCGCGGTTTGCGGCTCGCTGAACCTCCTCTCCTTCCTCATGATCGCGACGTCCCGGGAAACCAAAGGCACCGCCCTCGAACGCAGCGCTACACACTGAAACCATGACCCGCAAGCTCTATATCCTCAATGGCTCGAACCTGAACATGCTGGGCGTCAGGGAACCTCACCTCTACGGCAGCACGACGCTGAAGGACATCGAACAGAACTGCCTCGCGCTGGCCGATACGCTCGAATTCGACTGCGTGTTCCGTCAGACCAACAGCGAAAGCCAGTTGATCGACTGGATTCAGGAAGCGTTTCTGCAGGACGCCGCGCTGATCATCAACCCGGCCGGCTTTTCGTTCGGACGGGTTCCGGTGCTCGACGCGGTGAAGCTCGTGCGCCGGCCGGTGGTGGAAGTGCATATCACGAACATCCATCGGCGCTCCGAGGAATATCGTCACTCCACCATCTCCGTGGCGGCGACGGCGGTGATCTGCGGCGCTGGCGCGAATGGCTACTTGCTGGCGATTCGCGCGGCTGACGATCTCTGGGACGTTCAGAGTTGAACCCGGCGCACGCGGGCTCCATGATGAGTCCGCGTGCGCCCGCTGTTCGAATCGAACTTGACTGGCGACTCGCGTCAGAACTTGTGCCGCAGGCCGATATGCACGCTGGTCTGCGCATCGCTCGTGGACGCCGTCAGGCTGTTGATCGCCGCGACCGCCGGCCGGTTGCGCGAGTCCGTTCCGGACGCATGCTGATACACGCCCATTACATAGACATCGGTGCGCTTGGACAGATAGTAATCCGCGCTCAACACGCCCTGATGATAGGTCGCTCCGCCGTTCTCTCCCGTCGTCGATGCGATGCTGCTGCCCTTCATGTAGTCGTATGCGGCGGTCATCTGTAACGCCGGCGTGAACCAGTACTGCACGTTCACTTCCGCGTTGTTGAAGTGCACCGACCCGCGATAACCCGACGGATTCGGCCCGGAGTTCGCCGTGTCGCCGAGATTGCTGAACTGGATATTCGAGTACGTCGCGCCCAGAATCGCGTTGCCGATCTTGTACGAGCCGCCCGCCGCGATCACCTCGTACGTATGCGCCGATGCAAAGCCGCTGTACACCGGCGATGCGATATTCGTCGCGGCGGCGCTGGGCGTTCCCGTCGTGCTGTTGCCGAAGAAGCTCACGTTCGGATTGCGCACGTTCATGTACGCGGCCGCGAACGAGAACGGCCCGCGATCATAGCCCGCGCCGACGGACCAGGTCTGATTGCGCGTGAAATCGCCCGCGACGCCGCCCACGCCATACATGCCGCCAAAATGCAGCCCGGCATAATTCGGGCTCTCGTACTTGATCGAGTTGTTGGTGCGATATCCGTTGTTGAAGTTATCGATATCCCCCGGATGCGCCGCCAGATAGCCGCCGCCGAATGCGCGATCCGAGTACACGCCCGGATAGTCCACCACCATGTCGTACTGACGGCCGAGCGTCACCGTGCCGAGTCGCGCATCGGTCAGGCCGACGTATGCGCGGCGGCCGAACTCGAGGCCGCCTTGCGTGAACTTGCCGGTGCTCGCATCGAAGCCGCTTTCAAGCAGGAAGATCGCCTTCAGTCCGCCGCCGAGATCCTCGGAACCGCGCAAGCCCCAGCGGCTGCCCTGCAATACGCCGCCCGCCATGCTCCACTGACTTTTCCCGCCCGCGTTGCTCGTATAGCTCAAGCCCTGATCGATGACGCCGAACAACGTCACCGCGCTTTGCGCGTGCGCGGCAGTCGCCGCCAGGCCGAGCAGGCCGATGGGAATCAAACGGCTATGTCTCACTCTTCTTCTCCATGGTTCATCGCGCGAGCGTGGACGATGCATCCACGGCTCGCGCTGAGGTCATTGCGGCTTGTTTCAGCCGCGTCGGGACACGCGCCATCGATGCGGCGATCGATGGTAGCGTTATCATTTCGATGCGAAAAAATGCGGGGTTGTGCTGCGGGGAGGCTGGTTTGCAGCGCTTGAACAGCCCTGCGTGATGGCGAGGGGCCGGCGACTCCAGGCTTTCAATGCGTGCTTGCGAGTTCCGTGTCGATGACCAATCCGCTGCGCGGGCTCTCGATGCCGAAATGCCTGGCGAGCGCATCGACGACGTTCTCGGCCATCGCGCGGCGCGTCTCCTCCGTTCCCGAGCCGATATGAGGCGTAAGCACCAGCCTGCGATCGCGTATGAGCGCTTCGGGCACGGCGGGCTCATGCTCGAACACATCGAGCGCGGCGCCCGCGAGCCTGTCCGATGCGAGCGCCGCGATGAGCGCCTGTTCGTCGACCACCGGACCACGCGCGATGTTCACGAGAAAGCCATGGGGGCCGAGCGCATCGATCACGGTCGCATCGATGAGATGATGCGTCGCCGACGAGAGCGGACACGTGAGGATGAGCATGTCGCAGTCACGCGCGAGCCGGGTGACGTCGTCGTAGTACGGAATATCGACGGGCTTGCGGCTCGGTCCGAAATACGCGAGCTTCGAACCGAACGCATTTAAACGATGCGCGATCGCCGATCCAATCGTCCCCAGTCCGACGATGCCGACTTTCATGCGCGAGATGGAACGTCCGAGCCGGTATTGACCTTGCACGGGCCATTGCCCAGAGCGCACGTAAGCGTCCGCGTTCACGAAGTCGCGCGTGACTGCGAGCGCGAGGCCGACGGCCGCATTCGACACGTCTTCCGCCAGGATATGCGACGTGTTCTCGATGCGAATGCCGCGCGCGCGCGTCGCGCCGATGTCCACGTTATCCAGTCCCGCGCTATAGCTCGAAATGATTTCGAGTGCGGGGAGCGTATCGAGGAATGCGGTATCGATCTTAGTTTTGCGCAGCGCGATCCCGCGCACCTTGCCGCCGTGCTCTTTCAGGAACGCGCTCGCGGATTCGGGCTCTTGCGGCAGATCGAGCACGGTGAAAAGCGCTCGCAATTCCGCGTGAGTCCATTCGGGCAGTTCTGCCGCGTTGAGGATGATCGGCTTGGTCATGGTTCTAATTCGATGATGTATGCAATTGATGCAGGGCGAAGCGCGCAACGAAGCTTCAGCTCATCTTCACGCGCTCGATCTTGCCCATGAAGAACAGATAGACGATGGCCGCGATCAGGCAGTGCGCAGCGACGAAGTACAGTCCGACCGTATAGCCGCCAGTCGCCTGCACGAGGTAGCCGAAGACGATCGGCGTGACGATGCCGCCGATGTTGCCGATGCAGTTGAAGATCGCGCCCGCAAGACCCACTGCCTCGCGCGGAGCCGTGTCGCTCACGATGGCCCACGTTCCCGCGCCCGCCGCCGCGCCCTTGCCGAAGAAGGCCAGCGCCATCAGCAGGACGATCACGACATTGCTTTCGGTGACGGCCGAGAGCACGATGCTGCAGCCCACTGCCATGCCGACGATATACGGCGTCTTGCGCGCCCACGACACGCTCCATCCGCGACGAATGAGCCAGTCGGAGATCGTGCCGCCCGCAATGCCGCCGACGAAGCCCGCGACAGCCGGAACCATCGTCGCGAAGCCGGCCTGCATCACATTCATGCCGCGCGCCTGAACGAGGTAGATCGGAAACCAGGTGATGAAGAAGTAGCTCAGCGCGATGGTGCAATACTGGCCGATATACGCGCACCACAACATGCGATTGCCGAGCAGCGCGCGAATCGCGCCGGGCGCCAGCACGGGACGTGATTTGAGTTCCTGCTTCGAATCGATATCGATCATCGCGCCGCCCGCGATGATGTGTTCGAGTTCGGCGCTGGAGACGCGCGGATGCTTGCGCGGCTCATGCATGACGACCGCCCACACGCCCGCCGCCGCGATACCGATCAAACCCAGCGCGATGAACGGCGCAGGCCAGCCGAAGCGCGACGTGAGCCATCCCGCGAACGGCGAGAAAATGGCCACCGCGAAATACGATGCCGATGCGAACAGCGACGTGGCAAGACCCCGCTCTTCCTTGGGGAACCACATGACCGCGACGCGGCCATTGGCGGGAAAGCTCGGCGCTTCGATCAGTCCGAGTGCGAAGCGCAGCGCGAACAACAGCCCGAGCGCGACCGACAGATCCGACGTGAAGTTGCCGATGAAGCCGACGAGCATGGTCGCGATGGACCAGAGAATGAGCGTGGCGCCGTACATCGTCTTGGTGCCGAGCCGATCGAGCAGCAGGCCGCCGGGTATCTGACCGACGACATACGCCCAGCTGAACGCCGACAACACATAGCCGAGCTGCACATGATTCAGGCCGAATTCCTTCGATATGCCGGGACCGGCGATCGACAGAATGGCGCGGTCCGCATAAGCCACGGTCGCCAGCAGCAGTATCATCGCGAGGATCGAGTAACGCGTGCGGGTCGTGCGGGCCGCCGTGCCCGCTATATACTGGGTCGTTCGCTCTGTAGCCACCGATATCTCCTCTTCATGCCCCTGAACGGTTAGCGATGTCGCGCGATGCGAGCGCCTGGTCCGGGGTTGGTTTATGTTTCGCATTAGACCGATGCCGTGGATGACCGTCAATCTTGATTGATTCGATCAACGTGAAGAACTGGATGACGCAGGAAGAAGCCTGCGAGGCCCTCGGCGTGCGCAAGCAAACGCTCTATGCGTATGTCAGCCGCGGTCAGATCGAAGTCCAGGGCGATCCGAAGCACGCAAACCGCAACCTGTATCGCGCAGCGGATATCACGACGCTTCTCAAGAAACGCAGCCTCGGGCGGGCGCGCAAAAACATCGCCGCGAGCACGATGGCCTGGGGCGAGCCGATCATCGATACGAGCATCTCCACGATCACGCGCGGCAGGCTCTACTATCGCGGCCAGGATGCCGTGCAACTGGCTGCATCGGCGACGCTCGAAGATGTCGCGCGCCTGCTCTGGAACGTGACCGAAGCGCCGCACTTCGCGTCGTTCGAACCGGTTGCGTTCGACGGCCCCATCGGTGCGCGTGTTTTCACCGCCCTGGCCCGCGACGCCGCGCATGATCGAATCGAGTCGGCGCGCAATCTGGCGGACGAGGTGCAACAGGCTGCGGCGCTGGTCGGCCGCCTCGCGAGCAATTTCGTCGAGTTGCGATCGGATGAAGGACCATTGCATCTGCGCATCGCGAATGCGTGGGATGTTCCGCGTCACGCGGATCTGCTTCGCCGCGTGCTCGTCCTGCTGGCCGATCAGGAACTGACGAGTTCTTCATTCGCCGCGCGCGTGGCCGCATCGACGGGAGCGTCGCTCGGGGCGAGCATGATCGCGGGACTCGCCGTGTTCTCCGGACCCATGCATGGCAATGCAATCGTGCGCGTCCGTCAATTGATGGAAGATGCCAAACGAGGCGGAACCGAGACCGCCATCCGGCGAAGGATCGCGCAAGACGAACCGTTGCCGGGCTTCGGTCACGAGCTATATCCGCAGGGCGATCCGCGCGCCGCCGATCTCCTGTCCGCTTTCGAAGCGCCCGACGATGCACGCGAGCTGATCGATTGCGTCGAACGCTTGACGGGCAAGCTGCCCGCGATCGACATGGCGCTTGCCGCGCTCGTCGAGCATTGCCCGCTTCCCGACGAAGCGGCGTTCGCGTTGTTTTCCATCGCGCGCAGTGTCGGCTGGATGGCGCACTCGATCGAGCACGTGATGGAAGGAAGTTTGTTGCGGCCGCGCGCGCGTTATGTCGGGCTGGCTGTCGGTGAATGAAAGCGGCCGGGACGCTTCGATGATTCGAACTCCGAAACGATGGCTGGTACGAATGGCGGCGATCATGGTCACCGCGTCAGTGCTTTGCGCGTGCGCTGCGGGCGGTGCCGACAATCGAGCGAGCCACGCGGCTTCGTTCGAGACTACGCCTTGCCCGCAGCCGAACATCGCCGGATTCCCCGATCTCGATTTCCCATCGACCGTTCAATGCGGCTATCTCACCGTCCCTGAAAATCGCGCGCTGCCCGACGGACGGCATATCCGCATCTTCGTCATGCGCGCACCCGCTGTCGCGGACAAACCGCGGCGCGATCCGCTCGTCTACCTGTCGGGCGGTCCGGGTGGCGCGGGCTCGTTCGAAGCGGCGTTCATGATGAAGCAGGGAATCAATGCCGGGCGCGAGGTCATTTTCGTCGATCAACGTGGCACGCACCGCGCCGATCCGCTCCTTGCGTGCCCCGCGTGGGAGCAGTATGTGTTCGATTCCGTCAGCAGCCGCTTCACGACTCGATCCGGCACGCTGGCGGATGCATCGGCTCTCAAGTCGTGTCGCGATGCGATGGCCGCCGCCGGCGTCGATCTCGCCGCCTACAACACCACCGAAAACGCCGCCGACATCGCCGATCTACGCGTCGCTCTCGGCATCGACCGATGGGACGTCTACGGCGTCTCGTATGGATCGCGGCTCGCACTGACTTTGCTGCGCGATCATCCACAAGGCATCCGAAGCGTGGTGCTCGATTCGGTATCGCCACCCACGGTCAATATCGTCGAGGACTGGTGGACGGCTCCGGCGAGTTCGTTCAGGGCGATCTCCGCCGCGTGCGCCGCCGACGCGTCTTGCGCCCGGGCCTACCCGCATCTGCAAGCCGACCTGAACCTCGCAGTGAAGCGACTCGATCGGAAGCCGTTTACGACACGAGTCAAGGACGACTCGGGTGCTTCAGTGAATGTGGTCATCGACGGCTTCGCGTTCGCCTATACGCTCATCATGTCGAGCGAGCGCGGCACTGCGTCAGACGTCCCGAGGATGATCTCCGATACGGCGCGAGGCGACGCGCGCGCGGTCGCCGCCCGCTATCTCGCGTTGCGCGGTCCGCAGCAGTTCGTCGGTTTGGGCGGCATGGGTCTCGCCCTCGGTGTGTTCTGCGAAGAAAGCGCCAATCTGACGACCGAGGCAGCGACGCTCGCAAAAGCGAAAGCGGCCCTTCCCGGTTTTCCCGAACGCGTGCTCCGGATTCAGCCCAAGCAAGGGCGGCTCTACACGGAGTGTCCGGTCTGGAACGTCGGCAAGGCGCCTCCTTCGGTCAGTGCCCGAACCGTGAGCGATGTGCCCGTGCTGATACTCGAAGGCGCATTCGATGCCGCGACCGCGCCGGCGTGGGTCGGCGCGATCACGCCGGATCTCGGCCGCGCGCAGGTCGTGTCGTTTCCGTACACGGGGCATTCGGTGCTCGGCAAATCCGGTTGCGCGCAATCGATCATGGCCGCCTTCCTCGATGATCCGACGCATCCTGTCGATGGCTCGTGCGCCGCGAGGCAAACGCTGAAATTCGATACCGGTCGATAGCCGGCCGTTCCGGTGCTTCCCGACCCCGGCATGCGTTTTGCGCGTCGATGCTATCCGTCGCGGGTGATTGCTTCTCACCCGGACGTCAAAAGGAGCATCGCGTCATGTCCAATCCTACTGTCGGCGATTTTCTTATCGAACGTTTGCATGCCTGGGGCGTACGCCGTATTTACGGCTATCCCGGCGACGGCATCAATGGCGTATTCGGCGCGCTCAATCGCGCGAAAGGCAAGATCGAGTTCATTCAGGCACGGCACGAAGAGATGGCGGCCTTCATGGCCTCCGCGCATGCGAAGTTCACCGGCGAACTCGGCGTGTGCATCGCGACATCGGGACCGGGCGCGACGCATCTGATCACCGGCCTTTACGATGCGCGCCTCGATCACATGCCGGTCCTCGCAATCGCAGGACAGCAAGCGCGTGCGGCTCTGGGCGGCCACTATCAGCAGGAAGTCGATCTCGCCTCAATGTTCAAGGACGTGGCCGGCGCCTTCGTGCAGCAGGCGAGCGTGCCGTCGCAGATTCGCCATCTCGTTGATCGCGCGGTGCGTATCGCGCTGTCGGAACGCAAGGTGACGGCGCTGATTCTGCCGAACGACTTGCAGGACCTCGAATACGAACCGCCGGGCCGCAAGCACGGCACGCTGCATTCGGGCGTCGGCTATCGCGCGCCGAAGATCGTGCCGTATGGCGACGACCTGCAGCACGCCGCCGATGTCCTCAACGCGGGCAAGAAGGTCGCGATTCTCGTCGGCGCGGGCGCGTTGCAGGCCACCGACGAAGTCATCGCTGTCGCGGACAAACTCGGCGCGGGCGTCGCGAAGGCGCTGCTCGGCAAGGCCGCGTTGCCCGACGATCTGCCGTTCGTCACGGGCTCGATCGGTTTGCTCGGCACCGAGCCCAGCTACAAGATGATGAACGGATGCGACACGCTGCTCATGATCGGCTCGGGCTTTCCGTACGCCGAGTTTCTGCCGAAGGAAGGCGCGGCGCGCGGCGTGCAGATCGACCTCAAGGCGGACATGCTCTCGATCCGCTATCCGATGGAAGTGAATCTCGTCGGCGACAGCGCCGAGACCTTGCGCGCGCTCCTGCCCTTGCTGCAACAGAAGACGGACCTAGCGTGGCGCAAGGACATCGAAGGCTGGGTCGGAGACTGGTGGAAGACATTGGAGAAACGCGCGATAACGCCCGCGAAAGGCGGCGTGAATCCGCAGCGCACCGTGTGGGAGTTGTCGCCGCGCGTGCCCGCGAACGCGATCGTCACGAGCGATTCGGGATCGGTCGCGAACTGGTACGCGCGCGATCTGAAGGTGAAACGCGGCATGATGTGCTCGCTGTCGGGCGGGCTTGCATCGATGGGCGCGGCCGTGCCGTATGCGATCGCCGCGAAGTTCGCGTATCCGGAGCGGCCGGTGATCGCGCTCGTCGGCGATGGCGCGATGCAGATGAACAACATGGCCGAACTCATCACGGTCGCGAAGTACTGGAAGCAATGGTCGAATCCGAGCTGGATCTGCATGGTGCTCAATAACGAGGACCTGAATCAGGTCACGTGGGAGCAGCGCGTGATGGAAGGCGATCCGAAGTTCGAGGCGTCGCAGGACATTCCGTCGGTGCCTTATCACAAGTTCGCGGAAATGATCGGTTTGAAGGGCTTTTACGTCGACGATGCGGAGCGCATGGCGGCTGTGTGGGACGAGGCGCTGGCGGCGGATCGTCCGGTGGTGATCGAGGTGAAGGCCGATCCGAACGTGCCGCCGTTGCCGCCGCACATCACGCTGCAGCAGGCGAAGGCGTTCGCGACCACGCTCATGAAGGGTGATCCGAGTCAGGCGAACGTGATCGTCGATACGGCGAAGCAGGTGCTTGGTGCGGTGTTGCCGGGGCATAAGGAGAAGTAAGGCGCGGCTCGATGGTAGCTGCGGCTTCACGACTACAGCGAGGCGAGCTTTAGTGCCTGCTCGCTGGCAGCTGCATCACCTTATGTGAATGTCTATAGGCAATTAGTCTCGCGGTTGTGGTCTCATCGCGCTCAGCGCTCGACAAATCTTGACTTCAAGGACTCCAAAACTAGTTCGGCATCCGTTAGCTTTATGCTTTCACACAACTATGAGTCGAGACAATGAAACAAAGCGGGACGATGCATCTTTTCGCAACCGCACTGGTGGCGTAACGCGATGGGCCAATATTTTTCGGCGGTCGAAGGCGATCCACTTTCCGGCAGTTCCGATAGCTATGTCATGTCGTCGGGCGCAAATGCAGTTTTTATCGACGAAGGCAATCGCACGATGGCATTTGTGGGAGGCAGTGCCTACTGCGGCAAGTGCAAGAGCATCGGGACGATCATCGGCGGTTCAGGGTGCAGCGATAGTGGTCGCTTGTACGACGAAATAACGGGTCGTCGGCAGGCGGTCGCGGGTGACTTCGTGCAATGTCAATGCACTACGAGACCGACAATCTTGGCGCGTTATGGAAGGTACTGGATTATTGAGGACATTCCGAGAACGTATGGTTATGCGCAGACTTCAGAGGCATCTTGGTTGTCGGGTAACGATGCTTCAGGCTTCGACGAAATGATCGTGTTGTGTGATGAAGACGGCAACCCGGTTCCGAATCAGCGCTTTCGCATCACGACGGCTGACGGGTCGGCGCAGGATGGGACCACGAATGACGCAGGCGAGACGGTGCGTGTGCGCACGAACGCTCCGATGAGCATTGAAATTGAACTCCTGATTTAAAGATGGCTGATTCATACGTAGACTATTTGAGAAACCGCCGCGCACAGACGAATTGCAATCGGGGAAGCACGCATACCGTGATTGTAGAGACACGGTATATTCGGTTAGCGGAGGATACACATGGATGGGTCGACGTGCGCCTCAAATCCACAGGCGACAGGTACAGCCTTTGTGAGTACACCAAGGTCGGGATGATAAGGGACGAAGATGATCGAACGTACTTTAGGGTGTTGGACGGCCCCATTGCAAAAGGAAAAGTTGTCTGGATGAACAGCTCAGATGCGAAATACTTCTTGCAACGAACGCCAGCTGCTGTGTCTATGGAGACGCTTAGGGTAACGTATAGCCGTATGGGAGAAGAGGACTCTCCGTTCAAAGGTCATCTACGGCAGCAGTGGGCGACACTCTCAGTCGCGGGGCAAAACGTCACAGTAACGCTGAATAGTGTTTGGAATGGAGTATTCACACCCGTCCCGCCCGGCCTACACCGCATAATGACCCCGGACTACTCCCATGCCAAGACATCGACCGAGGGCTATCGGAACAAGTATCCCGGTAAGATAAAGGCCAACGATGTATGGTTTCCAATCGAGCTAGAGGGATCGACGGGAAACTCCTCACGATACATTCACATCGGACACTTATCCGAGGGCTGCGTGACGGTTCATGATATCGCCCGATGGAACATCGTCTATAACTTCCTGATTGCGCACCGACTGCCAAACACGGAAGGCAGATACGCCGCGCTTTTGGAGGTAACAAAGTGAAGTGGTTTGCGATCGTCGGACTGACGTGCTGTGTCGCTGTTGCGTCGATCCATAGTGAGGCAGACACACAGTCGGTGGGAAGGAAACAGGTTGAGAAGCCGCAGCCGCCGCTTTCCTGCGGCGACTACTTGAAGCAGTTCGGACTCGCGAGACCGGAAGTCCAATTTCTCGGCTGTAGGTCTGTGTTGGCCGAAGCTCCAAGAGTCCCCGGCTTCGAAGCGACCTATCGCGTACGTGGCAAGGACATTGATGCGGTAGATAACTGGCTCGCAACTTGGGCAGAATGGGAGCGCCTACGATTTTCCTGCTGCCAATGGGATGCGCCGAGAGGCTTTTACAAAGACAAACAGGGATCGAACTTCGAAGTAAATATGTTTGCCGAAGCATACATCAGTGGGCATATGGTCGATCAACGTAAGGACTTTTCGAAGCTACCGTATGCAACCTTGACGATTTCACACTATTTACAGTAATCAGTTGATGAACCTCTACGGCCCATGACCTGAAGCATTACCCGTTGATGGCAGAACTACTACGAGTTGTCGAGGAAGGCGACCCTTTAGTTATAGCCGAGGGACGGAAAGCGATATTTGATGCTCAGTGCGCCGAATTCTCACTTCAAGTTCACTAAGCAAGAAGATGGAAGCTATATATGACTCACACTTCGCTGTGAACGTCAGAGCACTTTTATCGGGCCGCCGATGAGTAGGGCAGGTACGTGGCAATGCTTGAGGTAACGACGTGAAGTGGCTTCCAACTTGCTTTCTAGCCGTTGCGTTAAGCGGCGCGCATGCAGACGAGCAACTGCCACGCGAGCGACTGGACGCGCCAACGGTATGCGGCGACTTTCTTAAAGCGGAAGGACTTCAGCGCGCGGACGTAAAGTTCGTTGCGTGTAAGCCCGGAGAGTTTGGTGGAATAGACAACCTGAGCGCGGAATACCGTGTACAGGGGAAAGATGTCATGAGCGTCGAGAACTGGCTGGTCAATCTCGCTCACGTTCGACGCCTTAAACGCGCCTGTTGCATTTGGGAGACCAGTAGAGGGAATTTCAAAGGTCGGGAAGGTTCCGAGTATGAAGTCTCCATGGCGGCGGAGACAACGATCCGTTCGCGACGAGACCTTCCAAAAGTTCCGTTTTTCCACTTGACCGTAACTCACTATCTCCGAAATTCCCTGAGTTGCGATCCTAACCCGCTATCGGATGGCCGAAGTTCCTACGGTTGTCGCAGACGCGACCCGCCGCGCGCTGGTCACTATCGCTTCGGTGCGCCCTACAACCGGCGAGAAGCAAATGGGCGTGTCCGGATTGGTCGCACACTTCTCGGCGACCAGTACGCTTCCCGCTTCCCGCTATGCACTCGATGACGCGAAGCACGCGCTGCACCCGTCGTAGTGCTCAGCGCACGTCCCTCGAAGTAATTCTCAACTAAGTCAAGCTAGCGACACTGCGCGGGTGCCCACATCTCCGGCACCCTACCGCCGCTCCCCCACCGGACGAGCGCGCCCCGCTACGCATCCGAGCCGATCAAGCACCATGGTTTTAACCCCCGACACCATCGTCATCATTATCGCTGCCGGCCTGTTTTGCGGCTTTCTCAACGCGGTCGCGTCTTCCGGATCTGCCGTATCCCTTCCGGTTCTGATGTCGGTCGGTCTGCATGCCGTCACCGCCAATGCGACCAACCGCGTTCCGGTTCTCGTCGGCGCCATCGCTGCCACGGTCGGGCTGGCGCGACGCGGGGCCATCCCCTGGAGACGCACGCTGAGCACGGCCGGCCCGATCACGCTGGGCGCGGCAGCAGGAGCGCTACTGAGCGAACGGATTCCCGGTCACGATCTTCGGATGGTGATCGTAGCGGCCGTGGCCGTCGCGCTCGTTCTCATCCTCACCAACCTCAAGAAGCTGTTGAACTCGGCCGCCAAAGGCGACGCGCGAGTCGACTGGAAGGTGATGCTTCTGCTTTTCTGCGTCGGCGTCTGGACAGGCTTCATCGTGCTGGATGCCGGAACGTACATGCTGCTCGTTCTCGTCCTGGCGGCGGACTTCGCGCTGCCCGAGGCGAACGCCCTCAGAAACGTCGCGACCGCCACGGCGACCGCGGTGGCGATGGCAATCTTCGCCGGGCACGAGAGCGTCGACTGGACGACGGGCGGCATCATGGCGCTCGGCAGCGTCGCCGGTGGCCTGCTGGGTGCGCGGCTCGCTATCTCCGACCAGGCGCGGCGCTGGATCGTGGGCCTTCTCATCGTCGTGATCGTGGGCGAGCTGGCTAACCTGTCGATACGTTACTTCGCTCACTTGCTGCACTGATCGAAGACGCGTCTCCCAGTAATTCTGAGCTAAGAACCCTTAACAAAATGAAGAAAAGGGGCTGTTAACCCTCGATGAATGCTGTTAACCTGTTCATTGTTTCGGCGATGAAAGGAACATGGCTAAACCTATACTCGACGACGAACTCTGGG